>Ga0255194_1000001_pt1 | contig 417419 bp, 384 predicted proteins | sample Miss_Yuk_RepB_8h_FD_183617 | JGI IMG/M metagenome (GOLD analysis project Ga0255194, IMG submission 183617) | Freshwater microbial communities from Mississippi River, Louisiana, United States - Miss_Yuk_RepB_8h | ecosystem: Environmental > Aquatic > Freshwater > River | place: USA: Louisiana... | reverse complement strand
CTCCAGCCAGACTCCAGGAATCTCCAGATGCTGCTGAAACCGCCCAGTCGCAAAGGGCTGCTGCGCGTTGGGCAGGCCCAGTGCGGTGATGTCCCAGGTCATGAGTTCTGCCGTGGGCGCGAGTTCAAAGCGGGCCATGTTGAGCGCGTCGCAGCCGCTGTAGGCCAGCGCTTCGAGTGGCAGCCATTCCAGGCGTGCGCCGTCTTGCAGGCTTGCGTGCACCTGCTGCATGGCCAGGCCCGCTTCGCTTCTGTAAAAGCGCGTGGCGCCCGGCGTGGTCACCAGGCCGTGTGCGCCTTGGCCCACCGTGACCCGCATGTCCAGTGTGTCGCCGCCCACCAGCCCGCTGGGCGGGTGCACCAGCACGTTGTGGCAAATGCGGTCGCCTTCGGGGTAGAGGCTTTGCAGGATGCGCAGCGGCCCGTCGTGCGCATGGCGGGCCATGCTGCGGTCAGCTTCCAGGCTGTAGTCCAGGTTCAGGCGGGCGACCCAGCTCATGCCACGCTCTCCACGCTGACGCCGACTTTCAGGGTGTGGGACTGCCCGCCCTGCAGCACGCCGCGCAGGGGCGACACATCGGCAAAGTCGCGGCCCCAGGCCACAACCACGTAGTCTTCGCCGGGCGCGCCAAAACCGCAGCGGTCGTTGGTCGGGTCCAGGTCCAGCCAGCCACCGCAAGGGCTGCTGGCCAGCTCGGGCAGGTAGACCGAGGCCCAGGCGTGCGAGGCGTCGGCGCCAATCAGGCGCTCCTGCCCCTCGGGCGGCTGGGTGAGCAGGTAGCCGCTGACGTAGCGCGCCGCCAGGCCCAGCGAGCGCAGGCAGGCGATCAGGATGTGGGCGAAGTCCTGGCACACGCCGCGCTTGGCCTGCAGGGCCTGCAAGGCCGGCGTGTGCACGTCGGTGCTTTGGCTGGCGTAGGTGAAGTCGCGGTGGATCTGGCGCATCAGCGCCGTGGCGGCTTCCTGCAGCGCTCGGCCCGGGCCAAAGCAGCTGCGCGCATAGGCCGCAAAGGCCTCGTTCAGCGGCGCATGGTGCGAGCCGAACACAAAGCAGGTTTGCGCATCGCCGGGCTGGCCGCTGCGGTAGCGAAAGTGCTCGCGCACGGCCTCCCAGGCTTGAGTGCCTTGCAGCTCCAGCGGGGGGGCGGTTTGCACCGTGCTGCGTGCCACCACGCGCAGCTGCGTGTGCGCTTGCGCCAAGGTCCACCAGGCCTGCGGGTTGCCAAAGGCGTCTTGCCCGTGGCGCAGGTTGTCGGGTGTGGGGCTGACCTGCAGGTCAAACGCCAGCACGCGCTGCAAGGCGGTGTCGCGCGGTTGCAGGTGCGCGGTGTGCTGCGCGGTTTCAACGGCAGGCCGGTAGTCGTAGACGGTGTCGTGCGCAATGCTCAGGTGCATGGTTCAAGCCGGGGTCAGACGCTGACGCTGTGCGCGGCCGGGCCGCTGTGGGTGAAGAACAGGCCTGACAGCCCTTCGGCCACCGCACGGGCGCTTTGGCGGTACTGCATCAGCAAGGCCAGCAGCGCCTCGGGCGTGGCGCTGTCTTGTGGCCACAGCAGGCTTGGCTCGGTCGGGGCGGGGGGCAGCCGTGCGGCCAGCGCGTGCGTGGCCCCATCGGCCAGGTGCTCGATGCGGCGCAGGCGCGAGCGCAGGGTCTGCGCCACCCAGGCCAGCGAGCGCGGGTTGTCGGGGCTGGTGACCAGCAGTTCCACCAGGGCCTGCGGTGTGCGGCTTTGCTGGTACTGCGCATGGAAACTGATGGTGCTGTCAAACAGGTGCAGCACCGCATCAAAGCCAGCCTGCTCCTTGAACAGACGCGCCTCGATGGCCAGCTGCAGGGCGCCCGCCAGAAAGTCCAGCCGCTCGATGTGGCGGCCCATGGACAGCAATCGCCAGCCGTCGTCGCGGCTCATGCGGTCGGTCTGCAAGCCCGTGAGTGCGGCCAGGCGCTGGCTGGTGTGCTGCAGGCTGCGTCGCGCCATCGGGGTGGGCGGCACGCGGCCGGGGCGGGTCTGCTCGGCGCTGCGCCAGGTGTCAAAGAACTGCGATTCGGTGTCCTGCAGCAGCTGCCAGTGCTCGGGCGAGAGGCGCTCTCGCAGCGGGGTGGCGGCGCGCAGCAGGGCACGCAGGTTGTAGCCCACGCTGGTGGCGCCTACCGTGTCCCACAGGCCCGAGACCAGCGCACGCTCGAACACGCGCAGCGACTGTTGTGCGGTGGGCACCTCGCTGGGCACCAGGCCATGTGCCAGCGCCATGCGGCTGAGCCAGCCCAACAGGCGCTGGCTGCTCTGGTCTTCGCTGCCCAGCACGTCCAGCGTCAGGCGGGCCAGACGCAGCGTGTTTTCTGTGCGCTCGGTGTAGCGGCCCATCCAGAACAGGTTTTCTGCGGCGCGGCTGGTGACCAGGCGCTGGCGTGGTGTGCTGACCGAGGCGCTGCCCAACAGGCTGGCCGTGTCCACCGCTTCGCGTGAGGGGGCCTGCACCCACACGTCGGCACTGCTGCCGCCGCGCTGCATCGAGGCAATGCCTTCGTGCGTGCCCAGCCGTGCCAGACCGCCGGGCAGCACCTGCCACTGGCCTTGCGCGTCGGTCACGGCCAGCACGCGCAGGATGACGGGGCGGGTCTGCAGCGCGTCGTCGCCCGTGGCCTGGTCGTCCCACACCGGCAGGTGCGACAGCGGCAACCAGGACTGCACCGTGTGGGCCTCGGGTTCGCGCAGGATGCGGCCCGCCCATTCGTCGCGCTCGCGCTGGTCCATCTGGCGGCCCAGGCGGGGCTCAAAACTCTGGCGCTGGCCTTCGCTGGGGTAGGTGGGTTTGACCACACCGTCGGGCAGATGCTGCAACGCCTCGGGCAGGGCGGCGGCTTCGCCGCACCACCAGCTGGGGATGGCGGGCAGCACCAGTTCTTCGCCCAGGATGTCTTGCGCCAGCGCGGGCATGAAGCCCAGCAGCGCGTTCGATTCGAGAAAGCCCGAGCCCGGCGTGTTGGCCACCAGCACCTGACCGCTGCGCACCGCCTGTAACAGGCCGGGCACGCCCAGGGCCGAGTCGGCGCGCAGCTCCAGCGGGTCCAGCCAGGTGTCGTCCACCCGCTTGAGCAGGCCGTGCACGCGCTGCAGGCCTTGCAGGGTTTTCAGGTAAAGCTTGTCGCCACGTACGGTCAGGTCTTCGGCCTGCACGAGCGTCAGGCCCAGGTAGCGGGCCAGGTAAGCGTGCTCGAAATAGGTTTCGTTGTACGGGCCGGGGGTGAGCAGGGCGATGTGCGGCGCTTCGCCTTCGGCCACCGGGCTGCGGGCCTTGAGGCCTTCGACCAGCGCCTGGTAAGTGGCGGCCAGGCGCTGCACCGGCAGCGACTCGAAAGCCTCGGGGAAGAGGCGCGAGACGATGAGCCGGTTTTCCAGCAAATAGCCCAGGCCAGACGGCGCTTGGGTGCGCTGCGACAGCAGCCACCACAGGCCGTCCGGCCCGCGGGCCAGGTCAAAGGCGGCCAGGCTCAGGTAGTGCCCCCCCACCGGGGCCACGCCGTGCATGGGGTGCAGGTAGCCGGGGTGGCCCTGCACCAGCGCGGCGGGCAGCAGGCCACGGGTCACCAGGGTCTGCGGGCCGTAGGCGTCCGCCATGATGTGTTCGAGCAGGGCCATGCGCTGGCGCACGCCACGCTCGATCTGCTGCCAGGCCTCGGCCCCGATCATGAGCGGGAAGAGGTCGAGCGCCCAGGGGCGTTGCGGCTGGTCGGTTTGCGCGTAGACGTTGTAGGTGATGCCGTTGTCGTGCACCTGGCGGCGCAGGTTGGCCATGCGCTGGTTCAGCCCGGCCAGGCCCTCGGGGCCCAGCCGTTCGATGAAGTCCGACCACAGCAGGCCAGGAGGGTGCCCTTCGTGCGCAGCTGCGCTCAGACGGTTGCGCAGTTCGTCCCAATGGCCCTCGGGTGCTGCCTGGGCGTGTGCACGCAGCCAGCTCATGGGGTCGGGCTGGTCGTCGGCGGTGACAGGCGATACCGGGACATCGGACATGCACCGATTGTCGCTGTAAAGACCCGCTCAGACCCCATCAGCGCAAATCCAGCGTGAACGGGAACTCGCGGCTGGCGGGCACGCCCAGGGTGGGCTGCACGCCCGCCAGGTGACCCGGGGTGTGGCCCATGCGGAAGAAGCGCGCCAGGCGGCGGCTTTCGGCCTCGTAGGCGTTGACCGGGAAGGTGTCGTAGTTGCGCCCGCCCGGGTGCGCCACGTGGTACTGGCAGCCGCCCAGGGACCGCTTCATCCAGGTGTCCACGATGTCGAAGGTGAGCGGCGCATGCACGCCAATGGTGGGGTGCAGGGCAGACGGCGGGTTCCAGGCCTTGTAGCGCACGCTGGCGACCCATTCACCCGCCACGCCCGTGGGCTGCAGCGGCAGGCTTTGCCTGTTGACGGTGACGCTGTGGCGCGAGGGGTTGAGGCCGCTCACGTGCACCTCGATGCGTTCCAGCGACGAATCGACATAACGCACGGTGCCGCCAATCGCTCCTTCCTCGCCCATGACGTGCCAGGGTTCGAGCGCGTTGCGCAGTGTGAGCACCATGCCGTCCACGTTGACCTCGCCCACTTTGGGGAAGCGGAACTCGAAGTGCGGCGCAAACCAGGCCGGATCGAAATGGAAGCCGCAGTCGCCCAGCTCGGTGAGCACATCGTCAAAGTCCTGCTTGATCCAGTGGTGCATCATGAAACGGTCGTGCAGCTCGGTGCCCCAGCGGGTCACGGGCGCGGTGTAGGGTTCATCCCAGAAGCGCGCCACCAGCGCACGCAGCAGCAGCTGCTGCACGATGCTCATGCGCGCATGCGGCGGCATCTCGAAGGCGCGCAGCTCCAGCAGGCCCAGGCGGCCCGTGCTGCTGTCTGGCGAATACAACTTGTCGATGCAGAACTCGCTGCGGTGGGTGTTGCCGGTCACGTCGATCAGCACGTTGCGCAGGGTGCGGTCCACGAGCCAGGGCGGCATGTCTTGCCCGTAAAGCTTGCGGTTGGCCACGATCTCGCGCAGTGCGATTTCCAGCTCATAGACCTGATCGTTGCGTGCTTCGTCCACACGCGGGGCCTGGCTGGTCGGGCCGATGAAAAGGCCGCTGAAGAGGTAGCTGAGCGAGGGGTGGTTGTGCCAGTACAGGATCAGGCTGGCCAGCAGCTCGGGGCGGCGCAAAAACGGGCTGTCGGCCGGCGTGGCCCCGCCCATCACCATGTGGTTGCCGCCACCGGTGCCGGTGTGGCGGCCGTCGGTCATGAACTTTTCGGCCGACAGGCGCGACTCGAAAGCGGCTTTGTACAGAAACTCGGTGTGCTGCACCAGCTCGCCCCAATTGTGCGCGGGGTGGATGTTGACCTCGATCACGCCGGGGTCGGGCGTGACCTGCAGGAGTTTGAGTCGCGCGTCGCGTGGTGGCGGGTAGCCCTCCAGCACGATCTGCATGCCCAGTGTGCTGGCCGTGGCTTCGACGGCCGAGAGCAGTTCCAGGTAATCCTCCAGGCGCGAGAGCGGCGGCATGAACACGTACAGCTGCGAGCCCTGTCCGCCATGCAGGCGCTCGGCCTTGGGGCCGTTGGCGCGCATGGGGTCGCGGGCTTCGACCACCAGCGCGGTGCGCGTGATCCAGGCGGCGGATTCAAAGCGGCTGGGTGAGCGCGTGTCCAGCGTGTTGGCCTGAAGGTGGGCGTGTGAAGGCTGCGCATGGCCATGGGTGTTGTCCCAGGTCGCGTTGTGCTGTTTTCGGATCGTGGCCGTGGGCAAAGGGTTGCGCGGTGCAAATGGGTCTTGCTCTATCTGCCAGGGGTAGTCGCCCTCGCTGACCCAGGGCAGGGTGTCCAGCGGCAGGCGGTAGCCCATGGGCGAGTCGCCCGGGATCAGGTACATGCGCTCGTCGCGGAAGAACCAGGGGCCGGTGGACCAGCGCGGGCCGCCGAGCTGCACATCGCCCGCCTGGACCGGCAAGGCGTAACCGATCACGCTGTCCAGCTGCTGTTTGAACACGCGGCGCAGGCGCACGCGCTCCAGTTCGTCATCCAGACGCGAGTCAAACGGGTCGACGTTGACCGGCAAACGGCGTTCCCGCCAGAGGTAGTACCACGTGTCCTCGTAGCCGGGCTCGACGTATTTGTCGCTCAGCCCTAACTTGCGCGTCAGGGTCTGCATGAAGGCGCGCGCGTCTTCGCTGGTGTAGTGGTGCGGGTCGCGCTCGTCGGCAAACAGCGTGGGGTCGTGCCAGATCGGCTCGCCATCGGCGCGCCAGTAGATGGACAACGCCCAGCGTGGCAGCTGTTCGCCCGGGTACCACTTGCCCTGGCCACAGTGCAGAAAACCGCCTTGGCAGTATTCGGCGCGCAGCTTGTGCACGAGTTCGGTGGCCAGGCCGCGTTTGGTGGGGCCCAGCGCGTCGGTGTTCCACTCGGGCGCATCGCGGTCGTTCACCGCCACAAACGTCGGCTCGCCGCCCATGGTCAGGCGCACATCGCCCGCCTGCAGCTGCTGGTCCACCTGTTCGCCGAGCTGGAGCACCTGCGCCCACTGTTCCTCGGTGTAAGGCTTGGTCACGCGGGGCGACTCGTAGATGCGCGTGACCTTCATCTCGTGGCCGAACTCGACCTCGCACTCATCGATCAGGCCTTCGATGGGCGCGGCGCTGCTGGGTTGCGGCGTGCAGGCCAGCGGAATGTGGCCCTCACCGGCCAGCAGGCCCGAGGTCGGGTCCAGCCCGATCCAGCCTGCGCCGGGCAGGTACACCTCGCACCAGGCGTGCAGGTCGGTGAAGTCCACCTCGGTGCCGCTGGGGCCGTCCAGCGATTTCACATCGGGCGCGAGCTGGATCAGGTAGCCCGAGACAAACCGCGCCGCCAGGCCCAAGTGCCGCAGCAACTGCACCAGCAGCCAGGCCGAGTCGCGGCACGAGCCGCTGCGCTTGGTCAGGCTTTCTTCGGGCGTCTGCACACCTGGCTCCAGCCGGATCAGGTAGCCGATATCGCCTTGCAGCTTCTGGTTGATGCCCACCAGAAAGTCGATGGTGCGTTGCTCTTCGCGGCCAATCCCCGCCAGGTACTTCTGGAACAGCGGGGCCTTCGCCAGTTCGGGGGCGCAGACCAGGTAGGGGGCGAGTTCTTCGCGCAGCTCGGGCGCATAGCTCAGTGGCACGGTTTCGGCCGAGGGTTCCAGAAAGAAATCAAACGGGTTGTAGACCGCCATCTCGGCGACCAGATCGACGGTGACCTTGAAGGTGGTGGTTTTCTCGGGGAAGACCAGCCGTGCCTGGTAGTTGGCAAACGGGTCCTGCTGCCAGTTGATGAAGTGGTTTTCGGGCTCGACGCGCAGGCTGTAGGACAACACGCGGCTGCGGCTGTGTGGCGCAGGGCGCAGCCGCACCACCTGGGGGCCGAGCTGGATGGGGCGGTCGTAGCGGTATTCGGTGACGTGGTGCAGGGCGACGTGGATGGACATGGACAGGCTCGGTAGGTGCTGCTTTAATGTCAACAAACAAAGCAAGAGCCGCGCCAGTTTCTTTCAGCCAGACGGTGTGGCCAACAGGGAGGAGCAAGATGCCTGAACAAAGGCAACGACGCCATGGCTTGCGCGCTTGGTGGCATGGGATGGCCTTGGCCGGTGTGAGCGGGGTTGCGTTGCAGCTTCAACAAGCGCAGTTGTATGAAGCTGCGGTCTATATGGGGGCGCTCGTGCTTTCGGGGCTGCTGCTTGCGGGGGTGATGCGGCTGGCCTGTGGAGCCTGGCATTGGCTGGCACTGCCGCTGGTGATGGCGGGCTGCTGGGGCTGGAGTGGCTGGTTGGCGGTTCAGCGCTTGCCCACTTTGCCTGCCGAACTCCAAGGGCGAGACTTCGATGTGCAGGGTGTTGTCACGAACATGCCCCAACGCGGTGCGCAGTCTCTGCGTTTTGTGTTGTCACTCGAGCAGTTGGCGGTGGTGCCCAAACAGGGGGTGCCCGGATTGCCTGCGGGTTTTGTGATGCCCGAACGTCTGTCGCTGAGCTGGTATCCCGGTCGCTCAGCTTTGGACAGCGCTGAGGAGCAGGGGCTGATTGTGCCGGATGTCCATGTCGGGCAGCGTTGGCGCATGCGTGTGCGCCTGAAAACGCCCCATGGTCAACTCAATCCCTCAGGCTTTGATTACGAGCTGTGGATGTGGGAGCGGCGTTTGCGTGTAAGCGGTTATGTGCGCATCACAGGCGACGGCCCCGCCCCTGAGTTGATCGCTTCAGGACAGGGCTACCGTCTGGAGCAATGGCGTCAACAGGTGCGCGACAGTTTGTTGGCCAAAGGACATCTCTGGCCCCAATTGCAACCCGTGTACGGCGTGCTGACGGCGTTGGTGACGGGAGATCAGGCGTCCATTCAGCCCGACGACTGGGATGTTTTCAGGATCACAGGTGTCGCGCATTTGATGAGCATCTCGGGTTTGCACATCACCATGCTGGTGTGGCTGATGCGTGCCTGGGTTTTCCGTTGGTGGCGCTGGAGCGTGCGTACAGTGCCTGGCCTGGCGCAGAAGCCCTGGGTGTTGCGCTGGCCAGTGCAGGGGCTGGCGGCGCTGCTGGCTTGGGGCATTGGACTGGCCTACGCTTTGTTCAGCGGATGGGCTGTGCCCGCGCAACGTACGGTGATCATGCTGGGCATGGTGATGGCGCTGCAGCATTCGGGGCGACGCTGGCCCTGGTCTCTGGTGTGGCTGTGGTGTGCGTTTGGGGTGTTGCTGTTTGACCCTTGGGCTTTGTTGCAGCCAGGTTTCTGGTTGAGTTTTGTGGCTGTGGGCGTGCTGTTGTCGCGGGCTGGTGTCTTGGCTCAGTCGCAGTCTGTGACGCATGATCAGCATCCGGGTGCACCAAAAGCGGGCTTGTGGCTGCATGTGCACCAGTTTGGCGTCCCGGCGGGTAGGCTGCTACGCGAGCAGTGGGTGATCATGCTGGCGCTGGCGCCATTGAGTGTGTTGTTCTTTGGGCAGTGGTCTCTGGTCGGTTTGCTGGCCAATTTACTGGCCATTGCCTGGGTCAGCTACGGGGTCACTCCGCTGGCTTTGCTGGGCGTGTGGGTGCCGGGTTTATGGGACCTCAGTGCCTGGTTGATGTGGCCTCTGTGGCACATCCTGCATCTTCTGGCACAGTGGCCCTCGGCCGTACTGTTGTGGCCAGTACCGCCATGGCCGGTGGCAGCGGCGGCTTTGTGTGGTGCCTGGCTACTGATGAGGCCTTGGGATATGGCCTTGCGTCTGTGGGGGCTGCCCTTGTTGCTGCCACTGCTGTTTTGGCAGCCTGAACGGCCGGTCTACGGTGAGTTTGACGTTTGGGCACCCGATGTGGGGCAGGGTAACGCTGTGCTGGTTCGGACCTTGACGGGCACCTTGCTTTATGACACCGGGCCTCGCTATTCGGAGTACAGCGACGCTGGCGAAAGGGTTCTTGTGCCTTGGTTGGACCGATCCCGGGAGCCCTTGCGTGACTTGGTGCTCAGTCACCGCGACAGCGACCACACCGGCGGGGTGCGCGCAGTGTTGATGCGTTACCCGGATCTCACGCTCTGGAGCTCCATGACCGTAGCTGAAGACCTCAGTCGGGTGCGTGAGCTGCGCACATGCGAGCAAGGTCGCAGTTGGGAGCGCGATGGGGTGCGCTTTGCGTTCCTGTATCCGCTGCCCGGCTATGAACAACTGGGGGCTGCAACCAATGCAGGCAGTTGCGTGCTGCGTATTTCCAACGGGAGCCGTACGGTGCTGTTGGCGGGCGACATCGAGACATCGCAAGAGGCACAGCTGCTGGAGCATGCGGTGTTGGCACCGGTAGATGTACTTTTGGTGCCGCACCATGGCAGCAAGACCTCTTCCTCCGAGGCATTCTTGCAAGCCGTCGATCCGCGCTGGTCCTGGGTTCAGGCCGGACACATGAACCGCTATGGGCACCCGGCTGGTGCGGTCATGGCGCGTTATGCCGCTTTGGGTTTGTCTGTGGTGCGCACGGATCAATGTGGCGCACTGCATTGGCGCAGCGATGAGCCCGGGCGCACCGATTGCTGGCGCCAGCAAGCCAGACGGTATTGGCACGACACACCACCTTGACGTGCTTTCTTGAGGGCAGTCAAGTTAAACGGGTACGCATCTTGCTAAGCTCTGGGCAGGAGTAAACGCGATGCGTAAATTTGACGAAATGTACAGCCGCCTGCCCGAGGGCAAAGACAGTGGTGAAGTCCGGTCCCATTACAAAGCCTATGCCCAGTGGCTGGCCGGGCAAGACCACGGCACCATGCAGGCCCGTCGGGAAGAGGCCGAAGTCATTTTTCGTCGCGTCGGCATCACCTTTGCGGTGTATGGGGACAAGGATGAAGACGGCTCGGGCACCGAGCGTTTGATTCCGTTTGACCTGATTCCCCGCATCATTCCCGCACATGAGTGGAAAAGCATGGAGGCCGGGTTGGTGCAGCGTGTGACCGCGCTCAACCACTTCATTCACGATATTTATCATGACCAGGAGATCCTCAAGGCCGGGGTTGTCCCGCGCGACCAGATCGAGAACAACGCCCAGTTTCGCCCCGAGATGGTGGGTGTGGATGTGCCCAACCGGATTTATTCTCACATCAGTGGCATCGACATCGTGCGGGCACCGGACAGCGCGGGCAATGGCGAGTACTACGTGCTAGAAGACAACCTGCGCGTGCCCAGCGGCGTGAGCTACATGCTCGAAGACCGCAAGATGATGATGCGTCTGTTCCCGGACCTGTTCAGCCGCCACCGCGTGGCCCCGGTGGCGCATTACCCCGATTTGCTGCTGGAGACCTTGCGCGCAAGTAGCCCGGCCACCACGGCCGAGCCCACGGTGGTGGTGCTCACGCCGGGCATGTACAACAGCGCCTACTTCGAACACGCGTTTTTGGCGCAGCAAATGGGTGTGCAACTGGTGGAGGGGCAAGACCTCTTCGTCAAGGACAAGTTTGTGTACATGCGCACCACGCGCGGCCCCAAGCGGGTGGATGTGATTTACCGCCGTGTGGATGACGACTTTCTGGACCCCGAAGTGTTCCGCCCCGACTCCACCCTGGGTTGCGCCGGTTTGATGGAGGCCTACAAGGCTGGTCATGTGAGCATTTGCAACGGCGTGGGTACCGGCGTGGCGGACGACAAGTCCATCTATCCGTACGTGCCAGACATGATCAAGTTCTACCTGGGTGAGGTGCCCATTCTCAAGAACGTGCCTACCTACATGTGCCGCAAGCCCGAGGACCTGCAGTACACCCTGGCCAATCTGAAAGACCTGGTGGTCAAGGAGGTGCACGGGGCAGGAGGCTACGGCATGTTGGTTGGTCCTGCCGCCAGCCAGGCGGAGATTGAGAAATTCCGCGCAGCGCTGCTGGCCAATCCCTCGCGTTACATCGCCCAGCCGACGCTGAGCCTGTCAAGCTGCCCGACCTATGTGGACAGCGGCATTGCGCCTCGCCACATTGATTTGCGTCCGTTTGTGCTCAGTGGTCGCACGGTGCAAATGGTGCCCGGTGGCCTGACCCGCGTGGCCTTGAAAGAGGGCTCTTTGGTCGTGAACTCCTCGCAAGGCGGGGGCACCAAAGACACCTGGATTTTGCAAGCCTGAGCGCACCCCATCACAGATTCGAAGGACCGCAAGATGTTGTCAAGAACCGCCGATCATTTGTTCTGGATGTCGCGCTACATGGAGCGCGCCGAGAACACGGCCCGCATGCTCAACGTGAGCTACGAAACCTCCATGCTGCCGCAGTCTGCCGCTGCTGCGCAGGCGGGCTGGGAAGGTATTTTGTCCATCAGCGAGCTGCTGCCGTCCTATCGGGCGTTGCATGGCGAGATCACGCCCGAAGGCGTGACCCAGTTCATGGTGCGTGACGAGGACAACCCCTCGTCCATCGTGTCGTGCCTGCGCGCCGCCCGCGAAAACGCGCGCGCCGTGCGTGGCACGCTCACCACCGAAGTGTGGGAAACCCAGAACCAGACCTGGCTGGAGGTCAACCGCATGCTCAAGACCCGTGAGTTCGAGCGTGACCCTGGTCAGTTTTTTGAGTGGGTCAAATTCCGCTCGCACCTGTCGCGTGGTGTGACGGTGGGCACCATGCTGATGGACGAGGCACTGCACTTCATGCGCCTGGGCACGTTTCTGGAACGCTCGGACAACACCGCGCGTTTGGTGGATGTGAAGTTCCACGCCATGAAGGGCGACTACTTTGGCGCGCCTGTGCCCGAAATGGCTGCACCCGAGTCCGCGCAGGAGTTTGATTTCTACCACTGGAGCGCCATCTTGCGCAGCGTCAGCGGCTTTGAGGTCTACCGCAAGGTCTACAGCGATGTGATCAAACCCGAACGGGTGGCCGAGCTGTTGATCTTGCGCCCGGACATGCCCCGCTCATTGCATGCCAGCATGAACGAAGTCATGAGCAACCTGAGCATGGTCACTTCCGACAGCGCCAGCCAGACCTTGCGCCATGCAGGTCGCCTGCGCGCTGAACTGGCGTTTGGCTGCATTGACGAAATTCTGGCCACCGGCCTGCACGCCTACCTGACGCAGTTTCTGGAACGCGTGAATGTGCTGGGTGCGCGCATCAGCCGCGAGTTTTTGATGCCGCAGCCTTTGGGCTGATGGTTTTAGTGGGTGTTAGGCGGCCGATTTGCGGTTGGCCCACCAGCCTTGCAGGTAAGCGCCCGCAAAAATACCGGTCAGTGCCCACAGCATGTCCATATTGCCTGCGCCCAGGCCAGCAATGGCCGGGCCAGGACACACGCCGCACAGCCCCCAGCCCAGGCCAAAAATGACCGAGCCCAGCACGGTGTCTCGGTCGAGTTTGGCTTCGCGCAGCATGAACTGCTTGTCCATGACGGGGCTGTCCATCCAGCGCGGGGCCAGCTGGTAGCACACCAGGGTGATGGCCACTGCGCCGCCCATGACCAGGGTAAGTCCATAGTCGTTGCCGGTCAAAAAGCCCAGCACCACTTCGGGCGAAATCATGGTGGACAGGGCCAGGCCGTAGCCAAACAGCATGCCGCCGGCCAGCACCACCAACATGGCGACCCAAGGTTGCAAGCGCTTCATACGGCACCTCCGCTGATGAACGCAAATACGCGGGCGGTGACAATGGCCACGGCCATGAAGATCAGCACCGCCACCAGCGAGGGGCGCGAGAGGCTGGCCAGGCCGCAAATACCGTGGCCGGACGTGCAGCCATTGGACAAGCGTGCGCCGTAGCCCACCAGCAAGCCGCCCACCAACAGCCGGGCCGGGCTGACCAGGGTGTGCTGGGCCTGTTCAGGGCCAGACAGCCACCACCACAAACCTGCACCCAAAACCAGGCCAATCGCACAGACCAGGCGCCACAAACGGGTTTGCACCAAAGGGGCTTGTTGAAAGTAGGGCAGGCGCGAGACATAAGACCAGCTGGAGCTGAAAAACGTGCTCATGCCGACGATGCGGCCGAGCAGCAAAAACATGAGTGAGACGCCTGCGCCAATGAGCAGGCCACCAGCCAGGTAGTGGCCCCAGCCGTGTGGGAAAAGGGTTTGCATGGTTGTTTGGGAGGTTTGGGAGTAGCTAGATTGTGCCAAAAAGGGTCGATTTTGCGGACGGCCTACACTTGGGCATATGCGAGGTAAGTGAAGTGCTTGTGCAAAACGTGTGGTTGATCTGGTTTTTGCTTGCGGTGTGCCTGGGTGTCATCGGGTACGCCGGCTACAAGCTGTGCTACTACGGCGATGTGATTGCACAGATCAGTGGCCTGTCGCGTACCTGGGTGGGGCTGGTGCTGTTGGCTACGGTGACGTCCTTGCTGTTGCCCTTTGTGGCAGAAGCGCTGGCCAAAGCGATGCAGTGGCAGCAAAGTTTCGTGGGCACCTTGTTTGTGGCGGCCATTACTTCGGCGCCTGAAGTGGCGGTGACGCTGGCAGCCTTGCGCATGGGCTCGGTGGAGATGGCGATTGGTAACCTCTTTGGCAGCAATTTGTTCAACATGGTCATCCTGGCCGTGGATGACCTGGCGTATCTGCCTGGGCCCTTGTTTTCCGATGTGTCGATTGCCCACGCTGTCTCTGCTTTCTCGGCCATGATGATGAGTGGTGTGGCCGTGGTGGGCTTGATCTTGCGTCCGGTGTCCAAAGCGTTTCGTACAGTGAGTTGGATCAGCTTGCTGCTGTTTGCCATTTACATCCTGAACACTTTGTTCATGTACCTGCATGACCACTGAACCTGTACCTGAGGCGGTCGTAACCGACGCGCATTTGCACGATCCGGCAGACCTGCTGCGCGAACTGGGCAGCGATGCGCATCAAGGATTGACCACTGCGCAAGCGCAGGCACGGCTGCTGCATGTGGGTGCCAATGCCTTGGTTGAGGCCGGGCAGCGGCATCCTTTGCGTATTTTGCTGGCTCAGTTCACCGACTTCATGATCCTGGTGTTGCTGGTTGCTGCCATCATTGCGGGACTGATCGGTGAGCCACAGGATGTGGTGGCGATCGCCGTGATTGTGGTGCTCAATGCGGTGTTGGGCTTTGTGCAGGAGTACAGAGCCGAGCGGGCCATGCTGGCCCTGAAACAAATGATGGCGCTGCAGACCCGCGTGGTGCGCGATGGGCTGGTGCGGCAGATCGATGCCACGCAACTGGTGCCCGGCGATGTGGTCGATCTGGAGGCGGGAAATATTGTGCCGGCGGATCTGCGCTTGCTGGACTTGTGGTCCTTCAGGGTCAATGAGTCGACCTTGACGGGGGAGTCTTTGGTGGTGGAAAAAAGCCTGTCCACACTGCAGTCGAGAGACCTGGCGCTGGGCGACCGGCTGAACCTGGCCTACAAAGGCACCACCGTGGCATATGGGCGTGCACGTGGGCTGGTGGTGGCTACGGGCATGCGTACAGAGCTGGGCAAGATTGCGTCCTTGCTGGACCAGGAAGTTGGTAAAACACCTTTGCAAAAGCGGCTGGCCGCGTTTGGACAAAAACTGTCAGTAGCGGTGTTGTTCATATGTGCAGTGTTGTTTCTGGCTGGCTGGTTGCGCGGCGAGATGCCCATGACCATGTTGCTGACCGCCATCAGCCTGGCGGTGGCTGCGATTCCTGAGGCTTTGCCTGCTGTAGTCACCATCACCTTGGCTTTGGGGGCCGCGCGCATGGTTCGCTACCGAGCCTTGATACGGCGCTTGCCTGCGGTACAGACCCTGGGATCGGTCACCACCATTTGCAGCGATAAAACCGGGACCTTGACGGTGAACCGGATGCATGTGGATGTGCTGGACGTTGCGGATGCTCAAGCGCAGCGAGAGGCATGCAAGGTTTTGAACTTATGCAACGATGCCGTGCTAGGCGCCCAGGGCGTATGGGTGGGGGACCCCACCGAAACGGCTTTGCTTGAGTTTGCTGCGGGGCAAGGTTGGACTCCGGAGCAGGATCGTCGACACTGGCCACGGATCGCTGAGCTGCCGTTCAGTGCAGAGCGTGCCCGCATGAGCACTTTCCATCAGGATGGTGATGAGGTGCTGATGCTTGTCAAAGGCGCGCCAGAGGCTGTGGTGCCGCGCTGCACGCAGCTGTGGGGCGGCACAGGTGGCCCTCTTCTGGATGCCAGGGCTTTGCATGAGCAGGCCAGGGGCTTGGCTCGGCAAGGGCTGCGCGTGTTGGCCTTGGCATGCCGCACGTTACCGGGCTTGCCAGCATCAGGCGATTTGGATGCCTCGGAGTGCGAACTGAGCTTTCTGGGCTTTGTGGGGCTGATCGATCCACCGCGTCCGCAAGCACAAGAGGCTGTGGCGGCCTGCAAGGCTGCAGGCATTCGTGTGGTGATGATGACGGGCGACCATCCCGCCACCGCGGCGGCGATTGCCCGACGTCTGGGCATCATGGACGGAAACGACAAGGTCATGACCGGCAGTGAGTTGCAAGCCCTGTCATTGCCTGACTTTGAGCGTGAAGTCAAACGGGTACGGGTGTATGCACGGCTCAACCCCGAGCAAAAAATCAAAATTGTTCAGGCGCTGCAAGAGCAAGGCGAATTGGTGGCCATGACAGGTGATGGCGTCAACGATGCGCCAGCGCTCAAGAGGGCAGACATCGGCATTGCCATGGGACAGGGCGGAACGGACGTGGCCCGCGAGGCCGCGCACATGACGCTTCTGGACGACAACTTTGCCACCCTGGTTCACGCGGTTCGCGAAGGCAGGCGCATCTACGACAACATCCGAAAGTTCGTCAAATTCACCCTGCCCAGCAACGCCGGCGAGATCTGGACCCTGGTTCTGGCCTCGTTTTTGGTTTTGCCAATACCTTTGCTGCCGATCCATCTGTTATGGATCAACCTGGTGACCGATGGTTTGCCGGGCTTGGCCTTGGCGGGTGAACCGGCAGAGCGCGGAGCCATGCAGCGGCCGCCACGACCACCGCAGGAAAGCATTTTTGCGCTAGGCATTTGGCAGCACACGGTTTGGGCAGGCCTGCTCATGGGAGGTCTTTGTGTACTGGCTCAAGCCTGGGCAATGGAGAGGGCAGGGACGCATTGGCAAAGCATGGTGTTTACCGTCTTGACCCTGTCGCAGCTGGGGCATGTGCTGGCTGTGCGCAGTGAACGCGAAAGCCTGTTTTCGCAAGGCCTGTTGTCCAACAAGCCTTTGTTTGTAGTGGTTTTGCTGAGTGTCGGTTTGCAAATGGCTGTGCTGTATGTGCCTTGGCTTCATCAGGTGTTCAAGACGGCGCCACTTTCCGCCTTTGAGCTACTGCTGTGTTTTTGGCTTGCAGGGGTGCTGTTTGTGGCGGTAGAGATCGAAAAGGCCATGGTCAGGCGCGGCTGGATCTATAAGCGCTGAACTTGCAGGCACAATAGAGGGCGTGCCCCGGTGGTGAAATTGGTAGACACATCAGACTTAAAATCTGCCGCCTTTTAACGGGCGTACCGGTTCGATTCCGGTCCGGGGCACCACAGGAAGACCATCATGCCCAGCTACTCCACCCCTTACGAAATCCATGTTCACGGCGATGTCCCTTTGCGCGCAGAGGTCTCAGCAGCCGCTGTGCAGGACGCGCTCAAGCCCTTGTGGCAATACGCTGGCGCTCGCTCGCTGGGCGAGGGCGCGGTCAGTCTCTACGAAGAAGAGCCCGGCTTGCGCTTTGATGCCGCTGGCCACAAGCTGCAGATGTGCTGGACAGTGCGTGGCGACGACGATTTTCGCCAGGTGCTTGATGAGCTGTGCATGAACCTCAATGACCTGTCTGCAGCCGGTGCGCAGATCGAAGTCACGTTCTACGATGCCGAATTTGACGACGAAGACGAGGCCGGTGGCGCAGAGGCACGCGATGATTTCGTGATGCTGTTCGTGGGGCCAGACCCCGCGGCCATCATGCAGGCACAGCGCGACTTGCTGGTGCACGACGTGGTCAACATGATGGAGCGTCACTTTGACGCCTCGCAATTGGGTGGTGTGGTCTCCGAGATCGATAAATTGTTCAGCGATCGTTTCAACGACTTGGTCAGTTCACTGGACCTGGGGCGCTCGCCGCGCGGCGGCAATAACGGGCATGGTGGCGGTGGCCGTCGCCCACGCCATTTGCACTGAACCGCAATGGCCCCACGCATTCCAGCACGGCCATGAAATCCTTGTTTGCAAACAGCCTGAACCCGGGCGTCAAGCCCCGGGAGCTTTTGGGCTGGGCGATGTACGACTTTGCCAACTCTGGCTACACCACCGTGGTCATCACCGCGGTGTTTGCGGCCTACTTTGTGGGTAGTTTGGCGGGAGGGGCCAGCTGGGCCACATTGGCCTGGACGTTGGGCCTGAGCGTTTCGTATGCAATCGTGATGATCACCATGCCGGCATTGGGGGCCTGGGCTGATCGGCATGCCGCCAAAAAACGACTGTTGCTCACCAGCACCGTGGCCTGTGTGGCCTCGACCGCAGCTTTGGCGCTGGTCGGTCCTGGGCAGGTGGCTCTGGGTTTGTTGCTGCTCATTGTTTCCAACACCTTTTATTCCTATGGCGAATCGTTGACAGCGGCTTTTTTGCCTGAGCTGGCGCGGCCACAGGCCATGGGCAGGGTCAGTGGCTGGGGTTGGGCACTGGGGTACCTGGGGGGGATGTTGACTTTGGGTATTTGTTTGGCTTATGTGCTTTCGGCGCAGGCCAGACAGGAAAGTGCAGCCCAGTTTGTGCCGGTGACAATGCTGATCACGGCTGCCATGTACGCTGCTGCGGCCAGCGTGACTTTCTGGTTGTTGAAGGAGCACAGTGCCCCCAACCCAAGCAGTCAAGGACAAAGCTTTAAAGCCAGTTTGATCCAATTGCGCCAAACCTGGCGTGAGAGCCGACGGTATACCGATTTCCGGCAGCTGATGGCCTGCGCAGTGGCTTACCAGGCGGGTGTGGCGGTGGCCATTTCATTGGCAGCCATTTACGCGGAGCAGGTGATCGGGTTTGCCCCGCAGGAAACGATGGTGCTGATTTTTGTGCTCAACATTGCAGCATTTCTCGGCGCCCTGGTGTTTGGCCATGTGCAAGATGTGGTGGGTCACAAGCGTGCCCTCGGCTGGACGATTGTGGGTTGGATCCTTACATGTATTTTGGCTGCAGCGTCGACCACCAAGGGTATGTTCTGGGTGGCGGCAGCCATTGCAGGTGTCTTTCTGGGATCCAGCCAATCTGCGGGTCGTGCCATGGCCGGCATGTTGGTGCCGCCTGTGCGCTTGGCCGAGTTCTTCGGGTTGTGGACTTTTGCCATTCGGCTGGCCAGCATTGTGGGGCCGTTGTCCTATGGTCTCATCACCTGGTTGACGGGTGGTAACCACCGTCTGGCCATTGTGTCCACTGCGGTGTTGTTTGCGTTGGGCCTGTTGCTGCTCCTGCCGGTGGATGTGGCGCGTGGGCACCGCAAGGCGCAAGACCATCAAAACTTATGACCAAGACACAACTTTCCATGCTGGACCTTGTGGCCGTGCGCGAAGGCAGTACGGTGGCTTAAGCCATTGCCACCGCCGTGCAAACCGCACAGCACGCCGAGCAGCTGGGCTTTACACGCTACTGGTTGGCTGAGCACCAAAATATGCCGGGGCTGGCGTGTTCTTCCACTGCAGTACTGGTCGAGCCTGTTTTCTGCGCAGCTTGCGACGCAGCGCGGTTTGCCCTATGCCTTTGCGTCCCACTTTGCGCCACGCAAGCCGATGAGTTGATGCTGGTGTGCGACATATTTGACCCCGCACTGCGCTTGCGGGCGCTCGATATTGCAGCGGGCTTTTTGCAGTAGATGCGAGGGTTAAATCGTGCTGGCCAGGTGGCAGTCGCCGGCTGGCAGTTGCAGCCAGCGATGGGCGGCTGCTTTCAAGCCCGATAAATCACCAGTGGTGTACAGCGCCACGCGCCCGTGGGCTTGGGCTGGTGCAGCCTGAGGGCTGAGCAGGCTTGCAGCTTCCAGCTGTCGATGTGTCTGGCGCGCTACGGCTTCGCCGGTCGACATCAGTCGCACTTCACCGCCCACCAGCTGTTGTAACTCTTCTTGCGCAAACACATAGTGGGTGCAACCTAGCACCAGCGTATCCATCTGACCAGGGGCCGAGCCAAACTCGCCTAGCTCCTGGATGTATTGTTTGAGCAGCTGGCTCACTTGCGCCCGGGCTTGCTCGGCATGTGCGGGCAGGGTGCTTTGCTCAATCGCCAAGGCCAGACCGTTGCAGGCCTTGACTTCGAAGTGTGTAGCCGGGTCCATGCTGGCGAGCAGGCGAGCGAATTTTTCGCTGCCTACAGTTCCACGGGTGGCCATGACGCCAACACGACCGGTACGCGTGCATTGCGCTGCGGGTTTGAGCGCGGGCTCGACACCAATCAAGACCAGATGCGGGTAGTGTGTGCGCAACTCGTGAATAGCCGCGGCTGTGGCCGTGTTACAGGCCACCACCAGAGCCTTGATATGGTGTTGTTCGATCAGGTGCTGCGCAATCGCCAGTGAGCGTTGGCGCACAAACAGATCGGTTTTTTCGCCATAGGGTGCATGGCCGTTGTCGGCCAGGTACACAAAGTGCTCGTGGGGCAGGGCAGTCAGCAGCGACTGCAATACGCTCAGACCACCGATGCCGCTGTCAAACACCCCGATGGGGGCACGGTTGGGCGCGGTCATCACGAGGCGTGAAGCGGCGTGGTGATCCATGTGTTTGGGCTCAACATGGACTGCCACGCTTCGCTGCAGTGATGGGCAAATGAATCAATTGGCCTTGACCGCAATGCCTTTGAACTCGCCGCTGGCAATGCGCTTTTCCCACTCGGCCGGGCCGGTAATGTGCGCGCTGGTGCCGCCTGCGTCCACAGCCACCGTGACGGGCATGTCGACCACGTCGAACTCGTAGATGGCTTCCATGCCCAGGTCGGCAAAGCCCACCACCTTGGCGCCCTTGATGGCCTTGGACACCAGGTAAGCGGCGCCGCCCACGGCCATGAGGTAGGCCGACTTGTGGTTCTTGATGGACTCGATGGCGACCGGGCCGCGCTCGGCCTTGCCGACCATGGCGATCAGGCCGGTTTTGGCCAGCATCATGTCGGTGAACTTGTCCATGCGGGTGGCGGTGGTCGGGCCTGCGGGGCCCACCACTTCGTCACGCACCGGATCGACCGGGCCGACGTAGTAGATCACGCGGTTGGTGAAGTCCACGGGTAGCGGCTCGCCCTTGGCCAGCATGTCCTGGATGCGTTTGTGCGCAGCGTCGCGGCCCGTGAGCATCTTGCCGTTGAGCAGCAGGGTCTGGCCGGGCTTCCAGCTGGCGACTTGCTCTTTGGTCAGCGTGTTGAGATCCACACGCTGGCTCTTTTCAGTGTCGGGCTGCCAGTCGACTTTGGGCCACAGGTCCAGAGAAGGCGCGTCCAGGTAAACGGGGCCGGAGCCGTCCATCACAAAGTGCGCATGGCGGGTGGCCGCGCAGTTGGGGATCATGGCCACGGGCTTGGAAGCCGCGTGGGTGGGGTACATCTTGATCTTGACGTCGAGCACCGTGGTCAGGCCGCCCAAGCCTTGGGCGCCAATACCCAAGGCGTTGACCTTCTCGAACAGCTCCAGACGCAGTTCTTCGACCTGGTCGAGCTTTTCGCCGCGGGCGCTCTTTGCTTGCAGCTCGTACATGTTCAGGTCGTCCATCAGGCTTTCCTTGGCCAGTAGCACGGCCTTTTCGGCGGTGCCACCAATGCCGATGCCCAGCATGCCTGGCGGGCACCAGCCGGCGCCCATGGTGGGCACGGTCTTGAGCACCCAGTCGACCAGGTTGTCGCTGGGGTTCATCATGATCATCTTGGACTTGTTCTCGGAGCCGCCGCCTTTGGCCGCCACGGTGATGTCGACTTTGTCGCCCGCCACGATCTCGGTGAAGATCACGGCGGGGGTGTTGTCCTTGGTGTTCTTGCGGGCAAACAGCGGGTCGGCAACGACCGAAGCGCGCAGGGCGTTGTCGGGGTTCATGTAGCCGCGGCGCACGCCTTCGTTGATGGCGTCTTCCAGGCTGCCGGTGAAGCCTTCCCAGCGCACGTTCATGCCGACCTTGAGGAAGACGTTGACGATGCCGGTGTCCTGACAGATCGGGCGGTGGCCCAGTGCGCTCATTTTGCTGTTGGTGAGGATCTGGGCCATCGCGTCCTTGGCAGCCGGGCTTTGTTCGCGCTCATAGGCGCGGGCCAGGTGCTCGATGTAGTCGGCGGGGTGGTAGTAGCTGATGTACTGCAGGGCGCCCGCGATGGATTCGATCAGGTCGTTTTGCTTGATGACGGTCATGGTGGTACTCGCGTTAAAAATCAATGGTGTTCTTTGGCTGGCCCGTGGTGGGGCAGCAGGCGATCGGCCAGCGCAATCGACATGGCGCTGAACAAAAAGGCAATGTGGATCACGGTTTGCCAGATCAATACTTTCTCGTCGTAATTGGCGGCATTGATGAAGGTCTTGAGCAGATGGATCGAGCTGATGCCAATGATGGCTGTGGCGAGCTTGACCTTGAGTACGGACGCGTTCACATGGTCCAGCCATTCGGGTTGGTCGGGGTGACCTTCCAGATTCAGTCGGGAGACAAAGGTTTCGTAGCCACCGACAATCACCATGATCAGCAGGTTTGAGATCATGACGACGTCAATCAGACCCAAAACCACCAACATGATGATGGTTTCATTCAAGCTGGTGACGGGGGCATCAGACTTGTAGCCAATGCTGCTGACCAGAATGTCCAGCGCGTGCTGGTTGCCAAACACGGCCTCGAGCAAGTGCACCAGCTCAACCCAGAAATGAAACACATAGACGCCCTGCGCTGCAATCAGGCCCAGGTACAAAGGCAGCTGCAGCCAACGGCTGGCGAAAATCAGGTTGGGCAGGGGGCGTAGTGGGCTTTTGCGGGTGGGTTCTTGCATACGAAAAAAGCGTGCGCGAAATAAACCTTGATTTTAGGGCCAGTGGCTTCGGGCGCAGAGAGATCGACTGCAAGTTGTCTGTCAGTCAGTGCTTTGTAAGAGCCAGCGATGACAGTGCGCGGGTTATATTTGTTTTGTCATTCAGGAGACAATCACTATGAGCGAAAACAAACTCTACAAACCCAGCGAAGCCTTTGCCAAGAACGCTTATATCCCCAGCATGGAGGCCTACAACGCCCTGTGCAAAGAAGCCGAGACCGATTACGAAGGTTTCTGGGGGCGCCTGGCCAAAGAGCTGATCAGCTGGAAAAAGCCTTTCACCAAGGTACTCAACGAGTCCAATGCACCCTTCTTCAAATGGTTTGAAGACGGCACGCTCAACGTGTCCTACAACTGCCTGGATCGCAACATCGAGCGCGGCCTGGGCGACAAGACCGCCATCATTTTTGAAGCCGATGGCGGCGAAGTGACCAAGGTGTCCTACAGCCAGCTCCTGGCCAAGACCTGCCAATACGCCAACGCCCTCAAGAGCATTGGCGTCAAAAAAGGCGACCGCGTGATGATCTACATCGCCATGTCGATCGACGGCGTGGCGGCCATGCAAGCCTGTGCCCGTATCGGCGCGACCCACTCTGTGGTGTTTGGCGGTTTCTCGGCCCAGGCGCTGCGTGACCGTATCGAAGACACCGGTGCTGTGGCCGTGATCACTGCCGACTGCCAGGTGCGCGGCGGCAAACAGCTGCCCCTCAAAGCCATCGTGGACGAAGCCCTGACCCTGGGCGGCTGCGACTCCATCAAGAACGTGCTGGTCGTCAAGCGCGGCACCATGGACATTGCCATGGCCGCTGGCCGTGACCAGTGGATGGCCGAATTGGCCGATAAGCAAGCCACCACCTGCGAACCCGAGTGGGTCGAGGCCGAGCACCCCCTGTTCCTGCTCTACACCTCTGGCTCCACCGGCAAGCCCAAGGGCGTTCAGCACAGCACCGGCGGCTACCTGCTGCACGCAGCCCTGACCACCAAGTGGACCTTCGACCTCAAGCAAGACGACGTGTTCTGGTGCACGGCCGACATCGGCTGGGTCACGGGCCATACCTACATCACCTACGGTCCCTTGGCCCTGGGTGGTACCGAAATCGTGTTCGAAGGCGTGCCCACTTACCCCGACGCTGGTCGCTTCTGGAAGATGATCCAGGATCACAAAGTCTCCATCTTCTACACCGCCCCCACAGCCATCCGCTCGCTCATCAAGGCTGCCGAAGCCAACGACGCCGTGCACCCCAAGAGCTACAACCTCTCCAGCCTGCGCCTGCTGGGCTCGGTGGGCGAACCGATCAACCCAGCCGCCTGGGAGTGGTACCACCAGCACGTGGGCGGCGGCCGCTGCCCCATCGTGGACACCTTCTGGCAGACCGAGACCGGTGGCCACATGATCACCCCCATTCCTGGTGCAACTCCTCTGGTGCCGGGCTCCTGCACGCTGCCGTTCCCCGGCATTCAGGCTGCCATCGTCAGCGAAACCGGTGAAGACATGCCCAACGGCCAAGGCGGCATTCTGGTCGTCAAGCGTCCATGGCCTTCCATGATCCGCACCATCTGGGGCGACCCGGAGCGCTTCAAGAAGTCCTACTACCCCGACGACTTCAAGGGCAAGTACTACCTGGCTGGCGACGGCGCGATCCGCGATGAAAACACCGGCTACTTCACCATCACCGGTCGTATCGATGACGTGCTCAACGTGTCCGGTCACCGCATGGGCACTATGGAAATCGAATCTGCGCTGGTCAGCTGCACTGAGCTGGTGGCCGAAGCTGCTGTGGTGGGCCGTCCTGACGACACCACCGGCGAGGCGATTTGCGCCTTCGTGGTGCTCAAGCGTGCCCTGCCCAGCGGCGACGAGGGTAAAGCGATTGCCAAGCAACTGCGCGACCACATCGCCAAGGAAATTGGCCCGATCGCCAAGCCCAAGGACATCCGCTTTGGCGAGAACCTGCCCAAGACCCGTTCCGGCAAGATCATGCGCCGCCTGCTGCGTTCGCTGGCCAAAGGCGAGGAAATCACGCAGGACACTTCCACCTTGGAGAACCCGCATATCCTGAGCCAGCTGGGCCAGGCTTACTGATCTTCGAATCAGTTCAATAAAAAAGCGCCCTCGGGCGCTTTTTTGTTGTCCGCTCAGGCGTGATCACTTTGGAGCCAGACGAATGGCCCCATCCAGGCGGATCACTTCGCCGTTGAGCATGTCGTTTTCAAAGATGTGCTTGGCCAGGCGGGCGTAGTCCTGCGGGGTACCCAGGCGGCTGGGGAAGGGGACACCAGCGGCCAGTGCGTCTTGCACTTCTTGGGGCATGCCAAACAGCATGGGCGTGCCAAAGATGCCGGGGGCAATCGTCATGTTGCGGATGCCGTTGCGTGCCAGGTCGCGGGCAATCGGCAACGTCATTCCGACCACACCGCCTTTGGAGGCTGCGTAGGCGGCCTGCCCAATTTGCCCGTCGTAGGCGGCCACACTGGCGGTGGAAATCAGCACGCCGCGCTCGCCGGTGGCTTCGGGTTCGTTCTTGCACATGGCCTCGGCGGCCAGGCGAATCATGTTGAAGGTGCCGATCAGGTTGACCGTGATGGTCTTGGTGTAAACCGCCAGGCTGTGAGCGCCATTTTTGCCCACCGTTTTTTCGGCAGGGGCGATGCCTGCGCAGTTGACCAAGCCCATGAGTTTGCCCATGGACATGGCCTTGGCCACTACAGCCTGGCCATCGGCTTCGTTGCTGACGTCACATTTGACGAAGGCGCCGCCCAGTTCTTTGGCGATGGCTTCGCCTTTTTCGGCCTGCATGTCTGCAATGACGACCTTGCCACCGTTGGCCGCCAGCATGCGTGCCGTGCCTTCGCCCAGTCCCGATGCACCGCCAGTGACGATGAAAACCTTGCCTTGAATGTCCATGTCTCGCTCCTTGGTGTATGGATTCAATTGACGTTAACGTAAACGTCAATTATGCATGGATGCAGGAAAGGCAGCGACAGGTGCCCGGATTACTTGATCTTGTTCAAGAACAAGCGGACAAAGAACACGCCCATGCCAATCATGAACAAAATGCCCGCAAGGCTCATCAGGCCGTAGTCAGTGGAAAAGAGGTCGATCAATGCTTTCATGGTCATCTCCTGTTGGGATGTGTTCATTTCAATCCGATTTCAGTCATGAAGCATGATCTATCGCAAGCCTGTGGCGCTATGCTGCGGCATATTGAGCAAGATCAACATTTGGAGCATGTATGAGTCATGAGGGGGCAGTGGTGCTCGATGAGTTGGAGGTTTTGCAGAGTTGTCTTGGAACGGGTGTTCAAAGCTTGCTTGAGCTGGGCTGTGGCCGCGCGCGGTTGGCTCGGCAATGGATGGCACAAGTCCCCGGAAGAAGTTATTTTGGGGTTGATCTTGATGAGCGGGCCATGGCTCGTAATGCGCAAGAGCCTGTAGACGGGATGCGCTTTGAACTTGCATCTGCAGCCCAAGTCCCGGCTGAGAACGCGAGTTTTGATGCGGCCATGATGCTCAAGTCACTGCACCATGTGCCGGTGTCTGAGATGGATCAGGCCCTGCAGGAAATCTGGCGCGTGCTCAAGCCGGACGGTTTGCTTTATGTGTCCGAGCCGGTATACGCTGGCGCGTTGAACGAGATTGTTCGCCTCTACAACGACGAAGGTGTGGTGCGCGCTGCCGCGCAAGCTGCACTCGACAGGCTCACACGCCAAGGCTTGTGGCAAGAACGCGAGGCGGTTCGGTTCACGCAGCCTGTTCATTTTGCGGACTTTGCTGCGTTCGAGTCCCGCATGCTCAAACCTACGTTCATTGATCTGGACATTGACGCGGACTTGCTGGTGCGAATTGCTCAGGCGTTTGCACCGCACTGCGATGAGAACGGTGCGGACTTTACCCGCCCTATGCTGGTCAGGGTGTTCGAAAAAGTTCAGGAGATTGAAGGATGAGTGCTTTTCTGGATTCGACTCGGCGACTCTCTTTGCCTGCTCGCTTGCTGGCTGTATTTGCAGCGCTGTCTGCTTTGGCCAGCGTGGTGCTGGGGGCGATGGCCGCCCATTTGCCTGTGTTTGCCCAAGGCATTCCTGCCAGCTTTGCATCGGCGCAGCAGATGATGCAGTTTCATGCGTTGGCGATGCTGGTGGCACTGGTGTGGAGTTCACACAGCAACAAGCGTACAGCCTGGTGCGCTGCAGCTGGGTTGTTTGCGACGGGTATTGTGCTTTTCAGCATCAACATTGACGTGCGTCTGTTGTTGGACTGGCAAGCCACACGGGGTTTGGTACCTTGGGGTGGTGGCGCCTTTATGTTGGGGTGGCTGTGCGTGTTGTGGGCTGCCATTCGGGCTTGACACTCGCTATTGGCCTAATAGTGAATATCAATCGATAAGTCATCTTCTATTGCTTTTATTCCGATATCATTACGGTCATTGTCAGTTCCCAAACCTTGTAACCCTCGAAAGGAAAATCCATGTCTCTGATCAATACCCAAGTCCAGCCCTTCAAGGCTCAAGCTTTTCACAACGGCAAGTTCGTTGAAGTCACCGAGCAGTCCTTGATGGGCAAATGGTCCGTCCTGATTTTCATGCCGGCTGCTTTTACCTTCAACTGCCCCACCGAAATCGAAGACGCTGCCAACAACTACGAGGCTTTCCAGAAAGCCGGTGCCGAGGTGTACATCATCACCACCGACACCCACTTCTCTCACAAAGTGTGGCACGAGACCTCCGCTGCTGTGGGCAAGGCCAAGTTCCCCCTGGTCGGCGACCCCACCCACGTGCTGACCAACGCTTTCGGCGTGCACATTCCTGAAGAAGGCCTGGCGCTGCGCGGTACCTTCATCATCAACCCCCATGGCCAGATCAAGACCATGGAAGTGCACTCCAACGAAATCGCTCGTGACGTTTCTGAGACCCTGCGCAAGTTGCAAGCTGCTCAGTACACCGCCGCTCACCCCGGTGAAGTGTGCCCCGCCAAGTGGAAAGAAGGCGCCAAGACCCTGGCTCCCTCCATCGACCTGGTTGGCAAGATCTAAATCTGTCAGCCTACGCCCTGCATACAGGGCGTTAACCTCAGCGCATGGCTCGGGCCGTGCGCTGTACTCAACGATTTCCCACCCTTGAAACTCAGGGGCCAGCGTCACAAGCGCATGGCTCAGGATTTCTGCACCCTGAAAAAGGAGAAAACCATGCTGGACGACACCCTCAAAGCCCAACTGCAGCAATATCTGGGTTTGTTGCGCCAACCCATCACGCTGATTGCTTCGCTGGACGACAGCGAGACCGGTGTGGACATGAAGAGCTTGCTGGAGACCATCGTCAGCCTGTCCGACAAAGTCACGCTCGACACCAGTGGCACAGATGCACGCAAGCCCTCGTTTGTGGTGGCACGGGCTGGCGAAACCCAGGGCGTGCGCTTTGCAGGTTTGCCGCTTGGCCACGAGTTCACCTCGTTGGTGCTGGCACTGCTGTGGACCGGCGGCCACCCGCCCAAGGTCGAGCAAGACGTGATCGACAGCATCAAGGCCTTGGACGGCGACTTCAACTTCGAGGTGTACATGTCCCTGAGCTGCCACAACTGTCCGGACGTGGTGCAGGCTTTGTCGCTCATGGCCATATTCAACCCCAAGGTCAAGACTGTGGTGATTGAGGGGGGGGCTTTCCAGAAGGAAGTGCAAGAGCGCCAGATCATGGCCGTGCCCATGGTGTTTCTCAATGGCGAGGTGTTCGCCTCGGGTCGCATGAGTGTGGAAGAAATCGTGGCCAAGCTCGATACCGGTGCGTCCAGCCGTGAAGCCGCCAAGCTCAGCGCCAAGGAAGCATTTGATGTGCTGGTGGTCGGTGGCGGGCCCGCTGGGGCTGCTGCTGCGGTGTACGCCGCCCGCAAGGGCATCCGCGTCGGTGTGGCTGCAGAGCGCATGGGTGGGCAGACCAACGACACCATGGCCATTGAAAACTACATCTCGGTGCTGGAAACCGACGGCCCCAAATTCTCCGCTGCATTGGAAGCGCAGGTGCGCCACTACGGTGTGGACATCATGAGCCTCCAACGTGCCGCCCAATTAACGCCTGCAGGTGCAGATGGCCTCGTGCACATCCAGACCGAAAGCGGCGCCACACTCAAGGCCAAGACCGTCATCCTGTCTACCGGGGCTCGCTGGCGCAATGTGAACGTGCCAGGCGAAGCCGAGTACAAAAACAAAGGCGTGGCCTATTGCCCGCACTGCGATGGCCCCTTGTTCAAAGGCAAGCGCACAGCTGTGATTGGTGGCGGAAACTCAGGCATTGAGGCGGCCATTGATCTGGCAGGTATCGTCGAACACGTGACCGTGATCGAGTTTGCCGAACAACTCAAGGCTGATGCCGTGTTGGTGGCCAAGCTCAACAGCTTGCCCAATGTGACGGTGCACACCAATGCCCAGACCACCGAAATCACAGGCGACGGCAGCAAGGTCAATGGCATTCGCTTTCGTGATCGCGCCACTGGCACCGAGCACCATGTGGCATTGGAGGGTGTGTTCGTACAGATTGGCCTGGTGCCCAATACCGAGTGGCTCAAGGGAACGGTGGAGCTGAGCAAGTTCGGCGAAATCGTGGTGGACGCCAGAGGTCACACCAACGTAGCAGGCGTATTTGCTGCTGGTGACTGCACCACCGTGCCCTACAAACAGATCGTGATTGCCGCGGGTGAAGGTGCCAAGGCTGCACTCAGTGCTTTTGATCACTTGATCCGTTTGCCGCAGGCTGTCTGAACACGGGGCAGGGCCACCCACGTCAAAATACGCAGTCTTGAAGATTGTGAGTGTGTTGCCCATGCCAGTTTTTTCTGATGTTTTACGCTCCGGTCGGCGCTCGATGCGCTGGCTGGGCTTGCTCCTTTGGGTCGCTTTACTGGTCGGTTGCGCCAGCAGTCCCAAACTGCCCCGCTCTGAGGTCGGGGAAGCCGTGACCCCGTTGCCCGCTGGAGATGAGGTGCGCATTGGCTTGGCCCTGGGCGGGGGGGCTGCGCGAGGGTTTGCGCATGTAGGCGTGATTCAGGTGCTGGAAGAGGCAGGCATTCGCCCGCAGTATGTGGCAGGCACCTCAGCCGGTAGTCTGGTGGCTGCCTTGTACGCCAGCGGCATGAGTGGCGCTCAGCTCAAGCAGGTGGCGGTTGCCATGCAGGAGGCAGCCATCACCGATTGGGTCCTGCCGCTGTTCAACCGGGGAGCGCTCAAAGGTGATGCGCTGGCGCAATACGTCAACCAGCAAGTGCAGGGCCGCCAGATTGAAAACATGTCCTTGCCTTTGGGCATTGTGGCCACCGATTTGCGCACGGGCGATGCGGTGGTGTTTCGACGTGGCAGCACGGGCACTGCCGTGCGCGCGTCCAGTGCCGTGCCGGGCGTCTTCCTGCCGGTCAAAATCGGTGAACGAGAGTACGTTGACGGCGGGCTGGTGGCACCCGTGCCGGTCCAACAAACCCGGCAGATGGGGGCCAATTTTGTGATTGCTGTGGACATTTCGAGCGACCCGCAATCAGGCGAAACGGGCGATGTTTTCAAAATTTTGCTGCAGACCTTCACCATCATGGGACGCAGCATCAACGCACTGGCCTTGCGCCAGGCCGACGTGGTGGTGCAGCCCTCGCTCAATGGTGTGGGCAGTGCGGACTTTGCTTCGCGTGAGCGCTCGATCGAACAAGGTCGTCAAGCCATGCTGGTGGCCTTGCCCAAGTTGCGCGAAAAACTGCTTGCCCTCAAACGCTGAAGAAACGCTGAAGTCAGAGACAAAAAAAGGGCTGATCTTGCGATCAGCCCTGTAAATGGATCCCTGAAATCTGATTTCGAAAGGATCCGAGGAGACAACTGGTTCGTCGATCAGCGCTTTTTGCTGGTCTTGGTGGCGCCGGTGGCGCTCTGGCTCATGGCGGCGAAGTTGGATTCGGCCAAGTCAGAAGCTTGCTTGACGGCTTTTTGCACGGATTCAAAAGCGTTGTTGGCAGCGGTCACGGCGCTCTTCATCATGGCCACAGCGGACTCGGAGCCAGCGGGGGCGTTTTGGGTCGCGGTGTCCATCATGGAAGCGAACTGTTTCTGGGCCACAGCAGCTTGGGCTTCGAAAGCCTTGGTGAATTCGTTGCCGGTGTTGGAGGCAATGTCGTACAGGTGACGGCTGTAGGCAGCGGTCTTCTCGGCCAGAGGCTGGAAGAGGGCGGCTTGCAGGGCCAGCAGTTCCTGGGCGTCTTTCACGCTCATGGCGGCTTGGGTGTTCTGTGCGGATTCGCCCAGGGCAGCCTTGGCGGCGGTCATGTTCAGGTCGACCAGTTTTTCCACGCCTTCAAAGGCTTTGGCGGTCAGGCCAAACAGGGTTTCCATGTTGGCTTTGTTGGAAGCGGCGATTTGTTCAGCGGTCATCATGTGAATCTCCAAAAGTTAAGGTTCAAGGGACTGCGCTGAAACTGGCCCGAGGGCCGATACAGCATGTTGCAGTGCAGCATGACTAGAAGTATAGGGGCCTGAATGGGGATTGCAAGGCTTTGCGGGCGCTTTAGAGAGGACTTTCTAAAATGTCTAATCGCCTTCAATCTGACATGCAAGCCTTCTACGCCGACCACTTTGTTTTGCCTTTGCCCGAGGGGCACCGCTTTCCCATGGCCAAGTACCGTCTGTTGCGCGACGCCTTGGTGCTTGCACTGCCCGGCCTGGAGTGGGGCGAGGCTCCTGCAGCGTCTGTGGGCGAATTGGCCCTGGCGCACACCCCGGCTTACATTCGTGCAGTGGCAGAGGGCACACTGGCTCATGACATCCAACGCGAAATAGGCTTTCCCTGGTCTGTGCAGATGGCCGAACGGGCCGTGCGCAGCGTGGGGGGCACCATTGCTGCCGCCAGAGCGGCGAGCAGCCAAGGGCTGGCCGGCAGCCTGGCTGGGGGCACGCACCATGCCAGTGCCGAGCGCGGCGGCGGGTTTTGCGTGTTCAACGACTTGGCGGTGGCTGCTCGTTTGATGCAGGCCGAGCATGCCCGTCACAGCCGGGAGGTACTCAGAGTGGGTATTGTTGATCTGGATGTGCACCAGGGCAATGGCACGGCCAGTATTTTTGCCACGGACTCCAGCGTGTTCACGCTGTCGATCCATGCCGAGAAGAATTTTCCCTTTCGGAAGGTCGACAGCGATTTGGACATAGGCTTGCCCGATGGGTGCACAGATAAGCACTACTTGGCCGCGGTGGACGATGCGTTGGCGCAAATGTGGTCACGCTTCCAGCCACAGTTTGTGTTTTATCTGGCCGGTGCAGACCCACATGAGGGCGACAGGTTGGGGCGGCTGAAGGTCAGCAGCGAAGGGATGCGAGAACGTGATCAGCGCGTTTTCGACTGGGCTTGGGAGCACCGTTTGCCGGTGGCGTTTTGTATGGGTGGGGGCTATGGCCGACAGATTGAAACCACTGTGGCTGTGCAGGTGCAGACCTGGCACGTCGCTTTTTCATCCTGGCAACGCTGGCAAAATAAGGCCAGTCGCCAGTTTGCTTAAGACGGCCACAAGAAACTCAAACCTTTGACGGAGACCTTGGCATGACCCAACCCGCTTTGCCTCAATCTCAAGTGCAGACTGCCGTAGCTGATCCATCCAGCGTGGATGCGGCCATGCTCAGTCGTTTTTCGGCGCGCGCTTTTGAAAGCCGCCCGGTCGATCGCGATGTGATCATGGACTTGCTGCAAGTGGCTGGTCGTGCGCCCAGCGGCACCAATACCCAGCCCTGGAAGGTCTATGTGCTGCAGGGCGCACGTCGCGACGAGTTGGTGCAAAAAGTCTGCGCAGCCCACGATGCCGTCACGGCAGACCCAGGCCTGGCTGCGCAATATGCCGAGGCCTACGACTACTATCCCCAGCAGTGGGTGAGCCCCTATATCGACCGCCGCCGCGCCTGCGGTTTTGGCTTGTATGGTGTATTGGGTATCGGCAAGGGCGACAAGGCGCGCATGCACGAACAGCACCAGCGCAACTTCAAGTTTTTTGATGCGCCAGTGGGTTTGATGTTCACCATCGACAAGGTCATGGGCCGTGGCAGTTTGCTGGACTATGGCATGTTCCTGCAAAACGTCATGCTGGCAGCGCGTGCCCGTGGCCTGCACACCTGCCCGCAAGCAGCCTGGAACAATTTTGCCAACATCATCCTGCCTTTTGTCGGTGCTCAGGAGAAGGAAATGCTGTTGTGTGGCATGGCTTTGGGCTATGCCGATGCTTCGGCGCTGGTCAATACCTTCGAAACCGAGCGCGAACCGGCCACGGCCTTTACCCACTGGGTGGAATAAGCGCTTTACGCTAAGGACTTCATGCCCGGTTTGGATAGCTTGGCGATTCAGCTGCTCAACGGGCTGAGTCATGCCACCACTTTGTTTTTGATGGCCGCAGGGCTGACGCTGATTTTTGGCGTCACCCGTGTGGTCAATTTTGCGCACGGCAGTTTCTTCATGCTGGGCGCGCTGGCGGCTGCGCATGCTGTGACGAGCTGGTTTGAGGTGTATGAGCCTTCGGTCTGGGGGTATTTGCTGGCCATGCTGGCAGGAGCAGCAGCGGCAGCAATCGCGGGCGCTCTGATGGAGCTGTTGATCTTGCGGCGCATGCGCGGTGTGCCGCACTTGTATCCCCTGCTGGCCACATTTGGTCTGACGCTCTTGATGCATGACGCGATGCAGGCTGTATTTGGCGTGGAGGAAGTGTTTGCCCCACGTTTTCCGGGACTGGAGGGCGCCTTGGCGCTCGGAGAGGCCTATTTCCCGAGTTGGCAATTGCTGATGATGGTACTCGGACCCCTGGTGTGGTTGGGATTGCATGTCTTGCTCAAGCACAGTCTCTGGGGCCAACGTGTGCGCGCTGCCACACAAGATGCGGCCATGTTGTCTGCTTTGGGGGTGCGGCCTGCGCCCCTGATGCTGGGCGTGGTGGTGCTCGGTTGTGCTTTGGCAGGGCTTGCAGGTGCATTGCAGTTGCCCAGGGAACCCGCGAATTTGCAGATGGACATGCAAATCGTCGTCGAGACCTTTGTCGTGGTGGTGACAGGCGGCCTGGGCAGCATTGGCGGGGCCTATGCTGCAGCCGTGTTGATTGGCCTGATTCACGCCTTGGGCGTGACTTTTTTTCCGCAAGCCACGTTGGTGCTGGTTTTCTTGACCATGGCGGTGGTTCTGATCTGGCGACCACAAGGGCTGGCCCGCACGCGCATATCGCAAGATCCTGTCGAAGAGGCGCAGGTGTTTGAACTTCGGCCTGCCTCCTGGGGCCTGACGCTGTGGGTAACAGGCGTATTGCTGCTGTCTCTGTGGAGCTGGTGGCAGGGTGGGGACTATGGGCGCAGCTTGTTCGAAGACGTCTTGGTGCTGATGCTCTTTGGCTGGAGCCTGCAAATCATGATGGCGCTTGGCGGACTCGTCAGTTTCGGGCACGCGGCGTTTTTCGCATTGGGGGCCTATGCGGCGGCGCTGTCGCATCTGTATGCGGCTTGGCCTTGGCTGTGGGCCTGGCTTTTCGGCGGGGTGGTAGCTGCGGCCTTTGCAGCTGCGTTCGGCGGATTGATGCGGCGCAGCAGCGGCGTGTATTGGGCCATGTTGTCCTTGGCCTTGGCCCAGTCTGTCTGGGCCTTGGCTTCGCAGTGGACCGAACTGACCGGGGGCGACAACGGCCTGATTGGTTTGCAGCTTGTGACGCCAGCCAACCGCAGCATCGCAGACCTTGTTTTGCTGATGCTGGCTTTGGCCAGCATATGGCTCATGCGTCGCTGGGTGCGCTCGAGCATGGGCGCTGGATTGCAGGCCTTGCGCGACGCGCCCTTGCGGGCCCAAGCCAGTGGCTTGCGCGTTCAGCGCATGCGTTATCAGGTGTTTGTGCTCAGTGCCTCGGTAGCGGGGGTTGCAGGGGCCATGTTTGCCAGCTTCAAAGGTGCTCTCTTTCCTGCAGTGGCCTCTGTATCTACCTCGGTTGATGCCCTGCTTGTGATATTGCTGGGAGGTGTGCACCAATGGGCCGGAGCCTGGCTGGGCAGCGGTTTGTTGACCTTGGCGTCTGCAGAGCTTTCGCAAACATGGGCATATTGGCGCGGCTTGCTGGGTGCCTTGATAGTGCTGGTCATGCTGTTGGCTCCCCAAGGGGTGATGGGGTTGCGCTGGCGGCGCTTGTCGCCGGGGAGCGCGCATGACTGAGCGGTCAGTTGGATTGCGCGTGCAAGGGCTGAGTCATAGCTATGGTGGCGTTCGTGCGCTCGATGATGTTGGCTTTGAGGTTGCCCCCGGGCAGTGCGTGGCCCTGATCGGGCCTAATGGCGCAGGGAAATCGACGTGCTTTGCTGCGCTTGCCGGACAACAGAAGGTCAGGCAAGGGCAGGTAAGCTGGCGCAGTCAGTCCCTGCTACATTTGGCGCCCCATGAGCGCCTGCAGCAAGGGGTGGCGAGGACCTTTCAGGTTGCTCAATTGTTTGAAGCCTTGACGGTGCAGCAAAGCCTACAGCTGTGTTTGAAGGCGCCACAGGGCTTGAGCTGGGCGGATCGGCTCGACGAGCAACTGGTTGCACCTGCACTGGCTTTGCTCACGCAGGTGGGTTTGTTTTCGCATGCCCAAGCGAGAGTGCAGGGTTTGGCTTATGGCGCCAAAAAACGGCTGGAATTGGCCATGGCACTGGCGGGTTTGCAAGCCGTGGGCCAACGCGAGCAAGGGTTGCTTTTACTCGATGAGCCTGCTGCAGGGCTTGGCCCTGAGGAGCGTGCCGAGATGATGGCCTTGGTACATGACTGCGCGGCACAAGGCCTGGCAGTGCTTTATACCGAACACAATATGGATGCCGTGTTTGGCGTGGCAGACAGGGTGATTGTGCTGATGCGTGGCCGTGTGGTGTGCGATGGCTTGCCACAAGAAGTGGCCGTGCACCCCGAGGTGCGTGCTTCGTATCTCGGCGATGCTTTGCAGGGTTGGGTGGAGCGCGGAGGCCAGCATGCTTGAGTTGCGGCACTGGAGTGCATGGCATGGACACGCGCAAGCCCTTTGGGACGTGAATCTGCAGGTGCTGCCTGGTCAGCTGGTGGTTATGCAAGGGCTCAATGGGGCAGGCAAGTCCACCTTGATTCAGAGCGTGATGGGCTTGTTGCCCGACACGCAGGGCCAGCTGCTGTGGCAGGGTCAGGATTTGACGGCGCTGCCAGCGCATGCACGCGCTGGCGTCGGCTTTGGATATGTGGCGGAAGACCGGCGGTTGTTCACTGCCTTGACGGTACGCGAGAACCTCTGGGTGGGCGTGATGCCCGCACGTCGTCAGCAAGCGCGACAACGTTTGTCGGATGTCCTGGCCTGGTTTCCGGTGTTGGGCGAGATGATGGAGCGTCCTGCGTCTCAAATGAGTGGAGGAGAGCAGCAAATGCTCGCGCTGGCACGCACCTGGATGACCTCGCCACAGGTGTTGCTGCTTGATGAACCGTGTGAAGGTATTGCACCTGTGCTGGTGCAGGTCATGCGCGATGCCTTGCTCGATTTGCGTGCCCGTGGGGTGACGCTTGTGGTGGCTGAGCAAAACCAAGTCCTGTCTCCTTATGCGGACCAGGTGTTGCGCATGAGTGGTGGCCAGTTGTCGAAAGTGCTTGTGCCTGGGTCATCCGTTAAACTGCAGCCTCAGCCCTAACCAGCCGTGTCCGTACGCCAGCGGATGGCCTTGTACCTGTCATGATCATTACCAGTCTGCTGGACACCGACCTCTACAAATTCACCATGATGCAGGTGGTGCTGCATCAGTTTCCGAGTGCGCAGGTCGAGTACAAGTTCAAGTGTCGCAATCCGGGCGTTCAATTGGCGCCCTTTGTGGACGAGATCCGCAGCGAAATCCGGTCCCTGTGCAGCTTGTCGTTCAAAGATTCCGAGCTGCGCTACTTATCGTCGTTGCGCTTCATCAAAAGCGATTTTGTCGATTTTCTGGGGTTGTTCCGGCTGAACGAAAAATACATCACCGTCACACCCTTGCAAACGGGGGAAATTGACATCACCATTTCGGGGCCCTGGCTGCACACCATCTTGTTCGAGATTCCGGTATTGGCCATTGTCAACGAGGTGTACTTCCGCAATACCCAGCGTGTGCCTGATTTGATGCATGGACGTCAACGGCTGGATGAAAAAATTGCGCAACTTCAGGGCGCTGATTTGCAGGCCCTCAAAATTGCCGACTACGGCACCCGTCGTCGCTTTTCCCGGGCATGGCATGAAGAAGTCCTGCGTGTTTTGTCTGACCGTCTGGGCACAGGACCGACTGGCCAGTTTGCTGGCACCAGCAATGTGTACTTCGCGCACATGCTGGGTTTGACCCCTTTGGGGACCATGGCGCACGAATACCTGCAAGCCTGTCAGGCTCTGGGACCTCGCTTGCGTGACAGCCAGGTGTTCGCGTTTGAGTCCTGGGCGCGCGAGTACCGGGGCGACCTGGGCATCGCACTGAGCGATGTCTATGGATTCAAAGCCTTTTTGCGCGACTTTGACATGTACTTTTGCAAACTGTTTGATGGTGCTCGTCATGACAGCGGCGACCCGTTTGCTTGGGGCGAGGGCATGATCGAGCACTATCGGCGAAACCGTGTGGATCCGCGGACCAAGACCCTGATCTGGAGTGATGGGCTGACCATTCCACGCACCATTGAGTTGTTCAAACAGTTCCATGGTCGCTGCCAGCTGGCCTTTGGGGTGGGTACAAATCTGACCAATGATCTGGGCTACGATCCACTGCAAATTGTCATCAAGATGACCCGATGCAACGGGCAGCCTGTGGCCAAACTGTCAGATTCGCCGGGCAAAGGCATGTGCGAAGATGAAAAATATCTGGCGTACCTGCGTCAGGTTTTTGAGCTCGACCAGAATGGCTGATTTTCATCAGCCCTTAAGATCGGGTTCCTAGAAGTTATTCACACACTGGAAGAGTACCCATGTTCAATCTGCGACCACTCGCATGGCCCATGGCGGCCATGCTGCTGAGTATGCTGCCGGGTTTGGCGCATGCCAGTGAATTTGACGGTGCTCAGCTGTCTGTTCTTTGGGGTGTGCCCTTTGCGGGTATTTTGCTTTCGATTGCCTTGATGCCATTGTTGGTCCCGCACTTTTGGCACCATCATTTCGGCAAAGTAGCAGCAGGCTGGGCTTTGGCCTTTTTGTTGCCCTTTGCAGTTGTGTTTGGCGCTGGGGAGGCAGCCTCCAACTTCGTGCATGCTCTGGTGGCGGAGTACATCCCCTTCATCGTGTTGCTGACTGCCTTGTATACCGTCTCGGGCGGTATTTACATTCGAGGTAACCTGCACGGTTCGCCCTTGCTCAATGTGAGTATTTTGGGGATCGGTGCTGTGCTGGCCAGTTTCATGGGGACCACTGGCGCTTCGATGCTGCTTATTCGTCCGCTGATTCGTGCCAACGACAACCGCAAACATGTGGCTCACGTGGTGGTGTTCTTTATCTTTATCGTGTCCAACGCTGGTGGCTCCCTCACGCCGCTGGGGGATCCACCGTTGTTCCTTGGTTTCCTCAAGGGCGTGGATTTCTTCTGGACAGTCAGACACATCTTCCCCGAGACCCTTTTCCTGGTGGGGTCCTTGCTGGCCATTTTCTATGCATTGGACTGGTGGTTTTATCACCACAAGGAAGAGGTCATGCCTCGCGACCCCACGCCCGACACCCGACGCATTGGTTTTGACGGGGGCTTCAACTTTGCCTTGCTCCTGGTCGTGATGGGGCTGGTGTTGATGAGCGGATTCTGGAAATCCGATATTCACTTTGAAGTAGCCGGTGCTCATATGGGCTTGCCAGGCGTGCTGCGTGATCTGGGCCTGGTGCTGGTGACCTTGCTCTCGCTGAAGTTAACGCCTGCGCTTGTGCATGAAAGCAACCAGTTCTCCTGGGGCCCGATGCAGGAAGTGGCCAAGTTGTTTGCTGGTATTTTCCTGACCATCATTCCGGTGATCGCCATGCTCAAAGCGGGCGCGAATGGTCCGTTTGGTGCTGTGGTGTCGGCTGTGACCAATGCTGATGGCTCGCCCAACAACATGATGTATTTCTGGGTCACTGGCGCGCTGAGCTCTTTCCTGGACAACGCACCCACCTACCTGGTGTTTTTCAACACGGCTGGCGGTGATGCCCAGATGCTCATGACCGCAGGTGCCAGCACCCTGGCCGCCATTTCAGCGGGTGCGGTGTTCATGGGGGCCAACAGCTACATCGGTAACGCGCCAAACCTGATGGTGAAAGCCATTGCGGAAGACCGTGGCATCAAGATGCCCAGCTTCTTTGGCTATTTGCTGTGGTCTGGGGCGATTCTGGTGCCCTTGTTCATCATCATGACTCTCATCTGGTTCATCTGATGCCCGCCAGCCTCTTTTCCAAAGGGCATCGCTCATGATGGATTGGGCCCTTTGGGGAGGTTTGGCCTTGCTCCTGCTGATGTTGTGGGCAGGGGTCTTGCTGGTGTTGCGCCGATCCGCAAATGTTGATCTGCAACCTGTTGAGCAGCAGCTGCAACAACTGCAAAGTGCTCTTCAGTCTCAAAACGAGCGACTTGAGCGCGAGTTGCGCGCAGAGGTGAGCTTGACAGCAGTCAACTCTCGCCAGGAAAACATGCAGACCTTGACGCTGTTTCAGCAAAGTCTGCTGCAGCAAGGTGCTGAGACCACGCGCACGCAAAATCAGCAAATCGATGCCTTGGCGCAGCAAGTGGCATTGCTGCAGAAAAACCTTCTGGACAGTTTGGCACATCAAGTGCAAATGCTCAGCGAGACCAATGCGCGTCGGTTGACCGAAATGCGAACCACCATGGAAACCCAGCTGGCTCAGCTGCAGCAAAGCAACAACGCCAAGCTCGACGAGATGCGTCAGACGGTGGACGAAAAACTGCAGGCCACACTGCAGGCACGCCTGGGCGAGAGCTTCAAGCAAGTGGCCGAGCGGCTGGAGCAGGTCCACAAGGGCCTGGGCGAAATGCATTCGCTGGCCCAGGGTGTAGGCGATCTCAAGCACCTGCTGACCAACGTCAAGACGCGCGGCATGTTCGGTGAGGCGCAGCTCGGCGCCTTGCTTGAGCAGGTGCTCGCACCCGAACAGTACGCCACTCAGGTAGCCACGCGTCCGGGCGACAAGAATCGGGTGGACTTTGCCATCCGCCTGCCGGGCCGCAGCGACGACGGCCAGCCCGTCTGGCTGCCGATTGACGCCAAATTTCCGAACGAAGATTACGAGCGCCTGCTGGACGCGCAGGGCAGGGCAGACGCGGCTGCCGCCGAACTGGCCGCCCGCGCGCTGGAAGCACGCGTCAAACTCGAAGCCAAGTCGATTGCTGACAAATACTTGGAGCCGCCGCATACCACCGACTTTGCGGTGATGTTCCTGCCCACCGAAGGCCTATACGCCGAGGTGCTGCGCCGCCCCGGCCTGATGGAGCTGTTGCAGCGCGAGCACCGCGTCACGCTGGCAGGGCCAACCACGCTGTTGGCCATGCTCAACTCGCTGCAGATGGGCTTTCGCACACTGGCCCTCGAAAAGCGCAGCAGCGAGGTCTGGCAGGTGCTGGGTGCAGTCAAGACCGAGTTTGGCAAATTTGGCGACGTGCTGGCGAAAGTGCGCAACCAGACGCAGACCGTGCTCAATACGCTCGATCAGGCGCAGACGCGTACGAATGTGATGAACCGCGCGCTGCGTCAGGTTGATGCTTTGCCTGATGATCAGGCTCAAAGTCTGCTGCCGGGGCGTGAAGATGGCGATCTTGATCGCCTTCAGTCAGGCGCTCAGTAGGGGCAGAAGTTTTCCTTGGCTGTGGGCAGGCAGTAAAACTCACAGATGGTGCGCCAGGCATCTTCGGGAGTGTCGACATAGCTGAAGATCTCCAGATCTTCAGCGCTGATGGTGCCGGACTCCACCAGCACTTCCAGGTTGATCAGCCGCTTCCAGTAAGCGCTTCCAAACAGCAAAATCGGCACAGGTTTGGCCTTGCCCGTTTGTACCAGCGTGAGCACTTCAAACAATTCGTCCAGCGTGCCAAAACCGCCCGGGAATGCCACCAAGGCTTTGGCTCGCATCATGAAATGCATTTTGCGTATCGCAAAGTAGTGGAATTTGAAACTCAGTTCAGGTGTGACATAAGGGTTGGCGCTTTGCTCGTGGGGCAGCACGATGTTCAGCGCTACTGAGGGGACACCCGCTTCTTGCGCGCCGCGGTTGGCGGCCTCCATGATCCCGGGACCGCCACCTGTGCAAATGAAGAGTTTGTCAGCTTCGCGGTGCCCGGCGCTGTTGAGAGCCACCAGTTTGGCAAATTCGCGGGCATGTTCGTAGTGCTCGGCGTTTTGCAAGGCCAGGCGAGCACGGGCCAGTGCCGTGGGGTGGCCACTGGCTTGAGCGGCTTGAAACTGGGCCTGTGCCCGCTCGCGATCCACAAACCGCGCACTGCCAAAGACCACGATGGTGTGTTCAATGCCCACTTTGTTTTGGGCCAGATCGGGTTTGAGCAGTTCCAGCTGCATGCGTATACCCCGGGTTTCACGACGCAGCAAAAACTCCGGATCGGCAAAGGCCAGCCGGTAGGACTCCGGTTTCATCAGGTCCTCATGATTGGCTTGCGATTGAAGTTCTGCCCAAGCATCGGGCAGGGCGCTTTCCTGGATGTTGTGTGTGGACTTCATGCGCACATTGTGCGGCAAAGAAAATAAAAAAGGCCCTGAGAGGGCCTTTGTATGGGACGCTGAACGGGTCAGACGCGCTTGCGGTATTCACCGGTGCGGGTGTCGATTTCGATCTTGTCACCCTGGTTCACGAACAGGGGCACGGGCACTTCAAAGCCAGTAGCGATCTTGGCGGGCTTGAGCACCTTGCCAGACGTGTCGCCCTTGACGGCGGGTTCGGTCCAGGTGATCTCGCGCACCACGCTGGTGGGCAGTTCCACAGAGATGGCCTTGCCGTCGTAGAACACCACTTCGACTTCCATGCCGTCTTCGAGGTAGTTCAGGGCGTCGCCCATGTTCTCGGCTTCGACTTCGTACTGGTTGTATTCGGTGTCCATGCACACGTACATCGGGTCAGCAAAGTAGGAGTAGGTGCACTCTTTTTTGTCCAGAATGATCTGGTCCATCTTGTCGTCGGCCTTGAACACGACTTCGGTGCCGAAGTTGGCGATCAGGCTTTTGAGCTTCATGCGCACGGTGGACGAACCGCGACCGCCGCGTTGGTATTCGGTGCGCAGGATGACCATAGGGTCCTTGCCGTGCATGATCACGTTGCCGGCGCGGAGTTCTTGAGCTGTTTTCATAGGTGCTTCCGTGGGGGAAAGGAAAAGGTAGCACCTGTGACAGGTGCGAAACCTATCATTTTAGCCTTTTTCGCCAGCCAGACTGCGCAATTGGCTGCACAGGTCTTCCTGTTCCAGCACACGTTGACGAGCGCGGCGGGCGCAATCGGCCCACTGAGCAAGGTTTTCCGGTGTGAGCAGCGGCAGTTCTCCTGTTTCCAGGCCGTTCCAGATGTGGTGAAACTGTCGCAGGCTGGCGGGGGCCTGCAGCCAATCCAGAAAGGCTTCAAGCTTGGCGTGGTGGGCCTGGTCGTCCTGGGGGTAGATGTGCCAGACAAAAGCCTGACCAGCCCAGAGGGCGCGCACCAAGGAGTCCTCGCCGCGCACAAAGTTCAGGTCACAAGCCCAGAGCATCTGGTCAAAGCCGGTTTGATCGGTGTAGGGCAAGGTACTCCAGCTTGGGCGCGTTTGTGCCTGAGGCCAGCTAGACAGGGCCTGTTGAACCACAGCTAATGGGCGACCAGGGGTGACGAGCAAGTGGTGCGTCGTGCCCGCGAGTTGGTTGAGCAAGCTGGGCAGCGTTGCGGGTTCGTAGCAAAACAAGCTGAGCAGCAGCGCGTTGGGCCCTGAGTTTGGAGCGTGTGCATGCCGCCAGGCACGGTGGTCAAAGCTTTGTTGCTGCTGGAGCAGGTCGACTTCGCGCAAAAGACCCCCTGTGTCCGGGGTGAAACCGGGGTAGAAAAAGCGCTTGGTCCAGCCCCGTGCGGGGCCACTCATGACCGGCGAGGGCAAGCGGTGCATACGGCCCACCCAGTTTTCGGCACTGAGGTATTCGAGGTTGATCCACGCAGCTTGCGCAGCGCGGGTGGCTGCCCCGTGGGCGACAAAGGCTTGTGGAATTTCGCAGCCAAAGGCTTCAATCCAGACATCGGATGGGGGCAGGGTGGCCAACACTTGCGGGTCTGAAGCTTGCGACCAGGCGCGAAGCTCAATGCCAGGCTCCAGGCCTTGAGCAGCGGCGGGGGCCATCCAGGTCAGGGCCGAGGCGTCGTCCACCCACAGACGCACACGTTGACCTGCATCGCGCAGCTGGCGCGTCAGGCGCCAGCACACGCCCAGGTCGCCGTGGTTGTCGATGACGGTACAGAAAATGTCCCAGAGTTGGCCGTGTTGCATGGGCCGATTGTCGCCGGTGTTGTCGTGTTGTTTTCAAAGACAATACGCACCATGACCAGCCCTCACGATGAAGCTCTGCTCGCGCAAGTCGCCACGCTGCCCGCTTTGCCCGGCGTGTACCGCTACTTTGACGCACAGGACCAGCTGCTCTACGTGGGCAAGGCGCTCAACCTCAAGCGCCGGGTGTCGAGCTATTTCCAGAAGGACCACGGGGGCACCCGCATTGGCCACATGGTCGGCAAGATTGCGCGCATGGAGACCACGGTGGTGCGCTCCGAGGCCGAGGCGCTGCTGCTGGAAAACAACCTCATCAAGACCCAGCACCCGCGCTTCAACATCCTGTTTCGGGACGACAAAAGTTACCCGTACCTGAAGCTCAGCGGCAACGGCCGTACCCCTTTGCCAGCCGTCGTGACCGCGCCGGAGGCGATGCATTACCCCCGAGTGGCGTATTACCGGGGTGCGGTCGAGAAGAAGCACCGTTACTTTGGCCCGTTTCCCAGTGCCTGGGCGGTCAAGGAGTCGATCCAGCTCATCCAGAAAGTCTTCAGACTGCGCACCTGCGAAGACACCGTGTTTGCCAACCGCACCCGACCTTGCCTCCTGTTCCAGATCAAGCGTTGCTCCGGCCCTTGCGTCAACCTGATCAGCCCCGAGGCCTACAAGGCCGATGTGCAGCACGCCGAGCAGTTTTTGCGGGGCGAAACCAAAGCGCTGATGCGCGAGATGGAAGCGCGCATGATGGACCACGCGGAGAGGCTCGAATTCGAGCAAGCGGCCGAAGTGCGCAACCAGCTCGCTGCGCTGTCCAAGGTGCTGCACCAGCAGGCGGTGGACACGGTGACCGACACCGATGCCGACATCCTGGCGGTGCGGGTGCAGGGCGGCCGCGCCTGTGTGAACCTGGCCATGGTGCGCGGGGGGCGCCATCTTGGGGATCGGCCCTATTTCCCAACGCATGTGGACGACGCCCAGGCTTTGCAAGGTCTGGAGGAGAGCGAGGTGCTACGGCCAGTCGAGGTGCAGGTGCTCGAAGCTTTTCTGGCCCAGCATTACATCGGTGTGCCCGTGCCGCCGGTGCTGGTGCTCAGCGCTCCGGTGGACAAAGGGCTGATCGCTGCCCTGACCGAGCAGACCGGGGTGAAGATCAGCGCCGTGCACCAGCCGCGCGAGCACCGCCGCGCCTGGCTGGAGATGGCCGAGAAGAATGCCGAGCTGCAGCTGGCCCGCCTGCTGGCCGAAGAAGGTTCGCAGCAGGCCCGCACCCGGGCGCTGGCCGAGGCGCTGGACCTGGCACCCGACGATCTGGACCAGCTGCACATCGAGTGTTTTGACATTTCGCACACGGCGGGCGAAGCGACGCAGGCGTCCTGCGTGGTGTTTCGCCAGCACAAGATGCAAAGCAGCGAATACCGGCGCTACAACATCGAGGGCATCACCGGCGGAGACGACTACGCGGCCATGCGCCAGGTGCTCACGCGCCGTTACGGCAAGCTGGCAGAGGCGTTGAGAACGGGCGACGGCAACGCCCGCATGCCTGATCTGGTGTTGATCGACGGCGGCAAAGGCCAGGTGGCTATGGCGCGCGAAGTGTTCACCGACCTGGGGCTGGACCTCTCGCGCATTGTGGGCGTGGAAAAGGGCGAGGGTCGCAAGGTCGGTCTGGAGGAGTTGGTGTTTGCCGATGGACGTGAGAAGGTCTACCTGGGCAAAGACTCGGCGGCGCTGATGCTGGTGGCGCAGATCCGCGACGAGGCCCACCGCTTTGCCATCACCGGCATGCGGGCCCAGCGCGCCAAGGTGCGGGTGGGCGGCAGCAAGATCGAGGAAATTCCCGGCATTGGCCCCCGCAAACGGGCTCGGCTGCTTCAGCGTTTTGGTGGCGTACGCGGGGTGGAAGCTGCCAGTGTTGAAGATTTGGCACAGGTCGAGGGCATCTCGCAGGAATTGGCCGAGGCCATCTACCAGGCATTGCATTGAGTTTGGTGCACAATTGCCTCATGTTTTTCACCATTCCCACGATTCTGACCTGGACGCGCATCGTCGCCATCCCACTCATCATCGGGGTCTATTACCTGCCAGGCATGTCGGCGGCGACTCAGAACCTGATTGCCACAGTCATGTTTGTGCTGTTTGCCGTCACTGACTGGCTGGATGGCTTTCTGGCCCGCAAACTCAACCAAACTTCGGCCTTCGGCGCCTTTCTGGACCCGGTGGCCGATAAGTTTCTGGTCTGTGCATCGCTTTTGATTCTGGTGCACATGAATCGTGTTCACGTGCTGGTGGCGCTGATCATCATTGGCCGTGAGATCGCCATCTCAAGCCTGCGTGAATGGATGGCTCAGATTGGCGCCAGCAAGAGCGTGGCCGTACACATGGTGGGCAAACTCAAGACCACCGTCCAAATGGTGGCGATTCCTTTTTTGCTTTATGACGGCATGCTGCCGGGCGGACTGGACTCGCGTTTGTGGGGTGAAGTTCTGATCTGGGCCGCTGCTATTTTGACGGTATGGTCGATGGTTTATTACATGCAAAAAGCCCTGCCTGAGATTCGCGCACGCGTCCAATGACAGACTCCCAAAACACGGCGTGGATCAAAGCCATGCCTGCTGTCTTCGTGCTGATCTGGAGCACGGGCTTCATCGTGGCACGTTACGGCATGCCCTATGCCCCGCCATTCACATTTCTGCTTTGGCGTTATTTCTTTTCCATTCTTTGTTTTTTACCCTGGATCGTGCTCGCCCGAGTGGCTTGGCCAATGGAGCGAAAGCAGTTTTTGCACCTGGCGGTGACGGGCATGCTCATGCATGCCGGTTATTTGGGCGGTGTTTGGGCGGCCGTGAAAGCCGGGATGGGGTCTGGCCTGTCGGCGCTGATCGTGGGTATTCAGCCCGTGCTGACTGCCATTTGGTTGTCAGCCATGGCCTCGGGTGGAGGCCAACACCACGTCACGCGCAGGCAGTGGTTGGGTTTGTTGCTGGGATTTGTCGGCTTGGTGATGGTGGTCTCACGCAAATTTGTCCAAGGGACGCCTCTGGACCATGTCACGCCGCAAAACATGGCCTGGGCGGTGATGGCTTTATTGGCCATCACGACGGGTACCCTTTACCAAAAGCGATTTGTCAAACCCTGTGATGTTCGTACAGCCAACACGGTGCAGCTGACAGCGGCTGCTGCAGTGACGATTCCCCTGGCGTGGCTGGAGCCCGAGGGGATGCAATGGAATGGCCAACTCATGGGTGCCATGGCCTGGTCCGTGTTGGGCCTCACGTTGGGCGGCTCGTCTTTGTTGTACCTGCTGATTCAGCGCGGTGCAGCGGCCACGGTGGCCAGTTTGATGTACCTGGTGCCGCCCACCACCGCATTCATTGCCTGGGTGTTGTTTGGCGAGCAGATCACCGCGCTGACCTTGGTGGGCACGGCCATTACGGCAGTGGGGGTGAGCTTGGTGGTCAGACCCGCCAAGCCGCGCTGAGGCGATTTATTCAGTATCAAGGAGTAGTTCCATGGCTCGACATCGCATTGCTGTGATTGCAGGCGACGGCATTGGCAAGGAAGTGATGCCCGAAGGCTTGCGCGCACTGGAAGCGGCTGCACGCAAATTCAACATCGATTTGCACTTCGATCACTTCGATTTTTCCAGCTGGGACTATTACGAAAAGCACGGCAAGATGCTGCCCGATAACTGGAAGGACCAGATCGGCGGGCATGATGCCATTTATTTTGGAGCGGTAGGCTGGCCCGACAAGATCGCAGACCATGTTTCGCTGTGGGGCTCTTTGTTGATGTTCCGCCGCGAGTTTGATCAGTACATCAACCTGCGCCCGGCTCGTTTGATGCCGGGCATCATTGCGCCCGTGGTGCGCCGGGATGGCAGCCCGCGCCAGCCTGGTGAGATCGACATGTACATCGTGCGCGAGAACACGGAAGGCGAATACTCGAGTATTGGCGGGCGCATGTACCCGGGCACAGAGCGTGAAATCGTCATGCAGGAAACCGTGATGAGCCGAGTTGGTGTGGACCGCGTGCTCAAGTTTGCTTTCGAGCTGGCCCAATCGCGTCCCAAAAAACATATGACCAGCGCCACCAAATCGAACGGTATCGCCATCACCATGCCCTACTGGGACGAGCGCGTGGCAGAAATGGCGAAAGCCTACCCTGGCGTCAATGTGGACAAATTTCACATCGACATCCTGACCGCGCACTTTGTACAACGTCCAGACTTCTTCGATGTGGTGGTGGCCAGCAACCTGTTCGGCGACATCCTGTCAGACCTGGGGCCGGCCTGCACAGGTACGATCGGCATTGCGCCCAGTGCCAACCTCAACCCGGATCGTAAGTTCCCGTCCTTGTTCGAGCCCGTGCACGGCTCGGCACCCGATATCGCGGGCAAAGGTATTGCCAACCCCATTGGGCAGGTCTGGTCGGGCGCCATGATGCTGGAGTTTCTGGGCCACAAAGCGGCGCATGACTGCATGCTCCAAGCCATCGAGGCTGTTCTGAGCCCCGGAAGTGGAGCCCCTCGTACCCCCGACCTGGGAGGTACAGCCGGTACCCAGGACCTGGGCAGGGCATTGGAACAGGCGATTGCCGCTGCCTGAGCAGGTAAATATCGATCAACGTCAAGGATGGGGCGTTTTCGCCGCTAAAATCTCCGGACTGATGCACTGAATTGATTGCAGAGTTGAAGGAGGGGTGCTTAGCTCAGTTGGTAGAGCGGCGCCCTTACAAGGCGTAGGTCGGGGGTTCGAGCCCCTCAGCACCCACCACCCCCTCCGCACAAAGGCGAACCACGGTGTTCGCCTTTTTTGTTTGAAGACTGAGAGACAGCCATGTTCGATACCGTCCGCAACAACGCCAAGCTCATGATGGGGCTGTTGTTTCTGTTGATCATTCCTTCGTTTGTGTTGCTCGGAGTCGATGGCTACAACCGCGATGGTGATCGCGGCGCGACGGTGGCTGAAGTTGATGGCAAGGCCATCACACAGGCCCAGTGGGATGCTGCGCATCAGCGCGAGGTTGACCGTATTCGCTCAACTTCGCCGAATGTAGACCCCAAGTTGCTGGATTCGCCCATGGCCAAAATGGCGACACTGGAGCGACTGGTCAATGAAGAGATCTTGCGCGTTGCAGCACGTCAATCCCTGCTTGTGACCACGGATACCCGTCTGGCACTTCAGCTGCAGAAGGACCCCGTCATTGCTGGCCTGCGCTCGGCCGATGGCAAGCTGGACCTTGATCGTTACCGTCAATTGCTTGCATCGCAAGGCATGACGCCCGAGATGTATGAAAACCAGGTGCGCGAAGGCTTGTCCGAACAGCAAGTGCTACAGGGCCTGGACAGCACGTCCTGGGCCAGTCTGGCGCAAACCGAAGTGGCGCTGAATGCCTTCTACCAACGCCGTGAAATTCAGGTTCAAACCTGGACACCTGCTCAGGTGGCCAGCAAGGTTAACGCCAGTGATGCTGACCTCAAGGCGTTTTACGACAAGCACTCCGAGAGGTTCCGGACTCAGGAAAGTGCAGATGTGGAATATGTGGTGTTGGATGCTGCCCAACTGGCGTCAGCTATTCGTTTGCCCGAAGCAGAAGTCAAAAGCTACTACGAGCAAAACCTTCAACGCCTGAGCGGGAAAGAAGAGCGTCGTGTCAGTCACATCCTGATTGCGGCCGACAAGAGTGCATCCCAGGCTGATAAGGACAAGGCGCTTGCTCAAGCCGAAAAGCTGCAGCAAGAACTCCAGAAAAGCCCGGCCAAATTTGCAGAGCTGGCGCGAAAGTTTTCCCAGGATCCAGGCTCGGCCACCCGCGGCGGTGATCTGGATTACTTTGGCCGTGGTGCCATGGTCAAGCCGTTTGAAGATGCTGCATTCAGCATGAAAAAGGGCGACGTCAGCCCAGTGGTGCACACTGATTTTGGATACCACATCCTTATGCTGACCGATGTCAAGCAAGCGCCAGTTCCTTCCTTTGAATCGATGCGTGCTCAAATCGAAGCGGACCTGCGCAAGCAGCAAGCGCAAGCCAAATTTGCCGAAGCGGCTGAAGTTTTTTCCAATACTGTTTACGAGCAGTCGGATAGTTTGGCACCTGTGGCCCAAAAACTGAAACTTGAAGTGCGCAAAGCCTCTGGTGTGACTCGCCAGGGGATACAAGCTGACAAGGGCATGCTTAGCAACGCCAAGTTGCTGCAGGCCCTGTTCTCTGAAGATTCGATTGCCAAGCGCCGCAATACCGAGGCGGTAGAGGTTGCTCCCAATACGCTGGTGTCCGCGCGTGTGGTGAGCCACCAGGCGGCAAAAGTGCAGGACTTTGCTCAGGTTCAGGCACAGGTGCGAGCCTTGTATGTGCGGGATGCCGCTGTCCAGATGGTGCGTGAGCAGGCGCAAGCGCAGCTCAAGGCCTGGCAACAACACCCCGAACAAGCCCAGTTGGGTGCAGTCAAGGTGGTGTCCCGGCAGCAAAGCGTGGGTGTCCCTGAGTCGGTGGTGGCGGCTGCACTGCGTGTCGATCCCTCCAAGTTGCCCCAAATGACGGGTGTAGATCTGGGAGATGAGGGTTACGCCGTGGTGCGTGTGAACAAGGTGTTGCCGCGTGAAGCGCAAGCTGCTCAGACCGAGCAAAGCCGCCAGGAGTTTGAGGCTCTGTGGGGACAGGCGCAAGGCCAAGCGTATGTGGATGAGCTCAAAAAACGTCTGAAGGTCAAGGTCATGGCACCCATGCCCAAATGAATATCTTGAGCAAAAGGGTAAACCCGCGCCTGGAGACGCTATAATTTCGCTCTTACGGTGGCTATAGCTCAGTTGGTAGAGTCCCAGATTGTGATTCTGGTTGTCGTGGGTTCGAGTCCCATTAGCCACCCCAGACATGAAAGCCCCTTTGCAAACGCAAAGGGGCTTTTTTATCGGGCGATTAAAGAGATCCGTCATCCTACTTTGCAATGCAGCACCTACAATCCTGGCATGTCTGATCGACGCCTCAAAATACTCCTGTCCAATGACGACGGGTACCGTGCTGAAGGGCTGACGGCCTTGCATGCTCAGCTGAGCACTTTTGCCGATGTCGAGGTGGTGGCGCCTGAGCACAACAACAGCGCCAAATCGAATGCCCTGACCCTCAATGCGCCTCTTTATGTCCACAAGGCAGACAATGGTTTCCGGTTTGTGAACGGCACACCTGCTGACTGCGTGCATATTGCGCTGACTGGCCTGCTCGGCTACAGGCCAGACCTGGTTGTATCCGGGATCAATAATGGCGCCAATATGGGTGATGACACGGTGTACTCTGGTACTGTGGGGGCTGCCATGGAGGGCTATCTTTTCGGTATCCCCGCCATCGCTTTTTCGCAAGTTGACAAGGGTTGGGCGCATTTGGATGCCAGTGCACGTCGTGCAAGCGACATCATTGCGCAGATGCATGCCCAGGGTCTGGTGCAAACAGCACCCTGGCTCTTGAACATCAATATCCCCAACAAACCCGATGAGCAGCTGGGGCACAACCGGCTGTGCAGACTCGGACGCAGACACGCTGCAGAATCCGTGATCACCCAAATCAGTCCGCGCGGCGAGACCATGTACTGGATTGGCAGCGCAGGGCCTGCTCTGGATGCGGGGGAGGGCACCGATTTCCATGCTACTGAGCACGGACACGTCAGCATCACACCGTTGCGTGTGGATCTGACTGATCACGATCACTTGGGATACTGGGCCCAAACGATGGCTCGCTTGTCTTCCAAGGGGCAGGCATGACCAAGCGTCCCGGTTTTCCTGTTCAGCTGGACCGTGTCAGCTCGTCTTTGGTACGTGCTGGCTCGACGCGAACGGGCGCTCAGACGATGCCTGTCACCCAGACTTCAGTCTCTGCGCGAGCTCCAGCTCTTCAAGCGGTCGCATCGGGTTTGGGGCTGGATTCTCAGGCCGTTCGCTCGCGCATGGTGGAAAAGTTGCGCGCGCAAGGTGTGACTGACGAGGCGGTATTGTCTGCCATGAACCAGGTGCCACGTCATCAGTTTGTTGAGAGCGCTTTGGTCAATCAGGCCTATGAAGATACGAGCTTGCCGATTGGTTTGGGGCAAACCATCTCCAAACCCAACGTGGTCGCACGCATGATTGAATTGTTGCGAGCAGGGCGTTCTGGCAAGCTGGGGCGTGTGCTTGAAATAGGTACAGGGTGCGGTTATCAGGCGGCAGTATTGAGCTTGGTGGCGTCTGAGGTTTACTCGATCGAGCGCTTGCGCGGGTTGCATGACAAAGCCAAAGAAAATCTGCGTACCCTGCGCTTGCCCAATGTGCACCTGATTTTTGCTGACGGGATGATCGGTTTCCCCAAAGGCGCTCCCTATGCCGGCATTATTTCTGCTGCCGGAGGCGAACAAGTGCCGCAGCCTTGGCTGGATCAGTTGGCTGTGGGGGGGCGTCTGATCGCTCCTACGGTGACGGCACAGGGCCAACAGGCCTTGGTGGTGGTTGAGCGCACTGACACAGGGTTTCAAAAAGAGGTTTTGGAGGCTGTTCATTTCGTACCTCTAAAATCGGGAGTAGCCTGAAAGTTATCATTGGTCTATGAAGTTTGTTTCTCCAAATGTTTTTCGTTTTGGTGCCAGTGCTCTGGCACTGATCCTTGTTTCTGCCTGTACCAGCACGCGTGTGCCAGCGCCAGTGGAGGACCGCAGCAGCAGCCGGACCATGGCTGGCCGAACAACGACGATCGCTTCAAGCGCTCCCATGCCGGGGGCTGAAAATGCAGGTAAACCCGGTTACTACACAGTCAAGCAAGGTGACACCTTGCATCGCATTGCGTTGGACCATGGCCAAACCTGGCGTGATTTGATGCGTTGGAACAATTTGTCCAATCCGGATGTGATTGAAGTTGGCCAGGTCCTGCGGGTGGCCCAGCCCGGTGCCGTGGTGGAAAGCACGGGTGTGGTTGTGCAGCCGATCGCTGCGCAGCCTCCAGCGTCAACTGCAGCGACGGAGGACAGCAAACAAGCTGCAGCCACGAAGGCGGCACCTGCACCGCTCAGTGACGAAGGATTGGGGTTCATCTGGCCTTCCAATGGTGCAGTGGCTGCTGGTTTTGACGAAGCCAAAAACAAGGGGCTCGACATCACAGGAAAGTCTGGTGATCCCGTGGTGGCCGCTGCAGATGGCCAGGTGGTCTATGCCGGTGCAGGCCTGCGTGGCTACGGCAACCTGATCATTCTCAAGCACAACAACACCTACCTCACTGCCTACGCCCACAACAAGGCACTGCTGGTCAAGGAGGATCAGCGCGTCAAGAAGGGCGAAAAAATTGCGGAGATGGGCAATACCGATGCCGACCGCGTCAAGCTGCACTTTGAAGTGCGCCGCTTGGGCAAGCCGGTAGACCCCATGCGCGTATTGCCTGCACGCTAAGCTGTGCATTGAATTTACGGGCTGCGTCGTGCAGCCCGTCAGAGCCTGAGACAATCGGGGCATGAGTGAAGCATTGAGTTCAAACACCCCCGACGTCCTCGACGGACTTTCCCTGGAAGAACTGAACGAACAAGAGCAGCTGCCTGAGGGGTGGTTGCGCGTGCGTTCTTTGGACATGGATGCCCAGGGCATCGCCCGCCGTCCCGATGGCAAGGTAGTTTTCATTGAAGGCGCACTGCCTGGTGAGCTGGTCGAGGTCAAGGTCGGCCGAAAGAAAAACAGCTGGGAACAGGGCACCGTCACAGACATTCACAGCGAGTCCTCTCAGCGTGTGACGCCCGGCTGCCCTAACTTCGGTTTGCACCAAGGGGCTTGCGGTGGTTGCAAGATGCAGCACCTCGACACGGCTGCCCAAGTGGCCATCAAGCAGCGCGTGCTGGAAGACAACCTTTGGCACCTGGCCAAGGTCAAGCCAGAGTCTCTGCTGCGACCGATCCAAGGCCCGGCCTGGGGTTATCGCTTCCGCGCGCGTTTGTCAGTGCGCTATGTGCAAAAACGCAGTGAGGTGCTGATTGGCTTTCACGAGCGCAAGAGCCGCTACATCGCAGACATGAAGGTGTGTCCCATCCTGCCGTCCAAGGTCAGCGCCATGCTGATGCCTTTGCGCGCCTTGATTGGCAGCATGCAGGCCAGAGAGACTTGTCCGCAAATTGAATTGGCTTGTGGTGACGAGGTTACCGCATTGGTCTTGCGCCACCTGGAGCCTTTGTCTGACAGCGATTCGCAAAAGTTGCGCGACTTTGCAGCTGAGCATGGCGTGCAGTGGTGGCTGCAACCCAAAGGCCCGGACACCGTGCATTTGCTCGATGAGGGGACGCAACTGGCCTATGGCTTGCCCGACTTTGGCATCACCATGCCCTTCAAGCCCACAGACTTTACCCAGGTCAACCCTTACATCAACCGCGTTTTGGTGAGCAGAGCGCTGCGATTGCTGAAGGCCGAGAAAACAGACCGTGTGATTGACTGGTTTTGCGGTTTGGGTAATTTCACCTTGCCGATTGCCACCCAGGCTGGCGAGGTGCTGGGCATTGAAGGCTCGGATGCGCTCGTGCAGCGCTCTCACCAGAACTATGCCTTCAACCAGTCGGGTAGGGCGCAAGCTTTGGCGCCAACTTCTTTTGTAGCCCGCAATCTATTCGAAATGACGCCGCACATGCTGGTGGCCGATGGGGTGGCCGACAAGTGGCTCGTAGACCCACCTCGTGAAGGCGCATTTGCCCTGGTCAAGGCTTTGGCGGAATTGCATCAGCAGCCAGAGTTGTGCCAAGACTGGATACCGCCCAAGCGTATTGTTTATGTCAGCTGTAACCCTGCCACCTTGGCGCGTGATGCGGGCTTGTTGGTACACCAGGCTGGTTATCGGTGCGTATCGGCGGGCGTCGTCAACATGTTTGCCCATACCGCGCACGTGGAAAGCATGGCGGTGTTCGAGCTGGCTTGATACCCTTCGTCATCACGAGCGCAGCGTGGTGATCTCAATGCAAAGTAAAAAGGGCTCCTTGAAAGGAGCCCTTTTGCTGGAAGCAACTGCGGTCAGTCGCGCTCGCCGCCCATGATTCCCAACAGGGCCAGCAGGCTCTGGAACACATTGAACACATCCAGGTACAGCGCCAAGGTGGCACTGATGTAGTTGGTTTCGCCGCCGTCCACGATCTGCTTGAGGTCGTGGAGCATGTAGGCGCTGAAGATGATGATGGCCAGCGTGGACAAGACCATCATGCCAACGGGCGAGCCCACAAACACGTTCACGATGCCGCCAATCAGCAGGCCAATGGCGCCGACAAACAGCCATTTGTTCATGCCCGAGAGGTCGCGTTTGATGGTGGTTGCCAGTGTGGCCATGACAAAAAACACGCCTGCCGTACCGGCAAAAGCCGTCATGATCAGCTCGGAGCCGTTTTTGAACCCCAGCACCATGGCCAGCATGCGCGAGAGCATGAGTCCCATGAAGAAGGTGAACGCCAGCAGGACAGGTACACCTGCTGCGGAGTTCTTGGTTTTTTCAATCGCGTACATGAACCCGAAAGCACCGCCCAGAAAAACGATCAGGCCAAGGCCACCACCCAAAGACGCGGTCATGCCTGTGGCCACACCGAGCCAGGCGCCCAAAACGGTTGGTACCAGAGACAAGGCCAGCAGCCAGTAGGTGTTGCGCAGTACTCGATTGCGCGATGCCAAGTCGGTGCTGTGGCCCCAAGTGGAAGATGTCGTGATTCGGCTCATGCGGATCAACTCCTGTTTAAAAACCAGTCTTCATTTTAGGCATCCCGCTTCGGTTAGGTGTTAATACCGTGATCACATGGGGCTATTGAGCAATTCAGTTTTGCGCACAGGTGAAGCAATCAGGGCTTGCCGCCCGTGTATGCTCAACTTCTTGTTAGCCAAACTGTGAAATCACATGAAAACTCAATTTGTCCTCGAATTGTCTGACGTCAAAGCCATTGCCGCTGCCGCAGAAGCTGAAGCCCAACGTAACAACTGGGCGGTGAGCATTGCCATCGTCGATGCGGGTGGTCACCTGTTGCATTTTCAGCGTCTGGATGGCGCACCTGCCATTTCCTCGCAGATCGCACCGGCCAAGGCGCACACTTCGGCCATGGGCCGTCGCGAAAGCAAGGGGTATGAAGACGTCATCAACGGCGGTCGCTACTCCTTCCTGTCTGCGCCTGGCATTTCGGGCATGCTTGAAGGGGGGGTGCCGATCATGAAAGACGGCGCTTGCATTGGTGCTGTGGGTGTGAGCGGCGTCAAGTCCAACGAGGATGCCCAGATTGCCAAGGCGGGCATTGCCGCCATTGGCCTGTAATTTGCCTTTTCCAAGCGCGACTTTTGTGGCAGGCCCGCCGTGTGCGGGCCTGTTTGCGTTCGGGCGTCTGGAATAATAGAGCGTTATCGCCCAAAGACTTTGCTGGAGCCAGTCATGCCCGCTTACCGTTCCAAAACATCCACTGCCGGCCGCAACATGGCGGGTGCCCGTTCCCTGTGGCGTGCCACAGGAATGAAAGACGACGATTTTTCCAAGCCGATCATCGCGGTGGTCAACTCCTTCACCCAGTTCGTGCCCGGCCACGTGCACCTCAAGGACCTGGGCCAGTTGGTGGCCCGCGAGATTGAAGCTGCAGGCGGTGTGGCCAAAGAGTTCAATACCATTGCCGTGGACGACGGCATCGCCATGGGCCACGACGGCATGCTGTATTCGTTGCCCAGCCGCGATGTGATTGCCGATTCGGTGGAGTACATGGTCAATGCCCATTGCGCCGATGCGATGGTCTGCATCTCCAACTGTGACAAGATCACCCCCGGCATGCTGATGGCCGCCATGCGCCTGAATATCCCGGTCGTCTTCGTCTCGGGCGGCCCCATGGAGGCCGGTCGTGTTCGCTTGGCCAATCCCGAAACCAAAACCATCGAGATCAAGAAGCTCGACCTGATCGACGCCATGGTCATGGCTGCCGACAGCAAAGTGAGCGATGCCGACGTGGCCGAAGTCGAGCGCTCGGCCTGTCCGACCTGCGGCTCGTGCTCGGGCATGTTCACCGCCAACTCCATGAACTGCCTGGCCGAGGCGCTGGGCCTGGCCCTGCCGGGCAACGGCACCGTGGTGGCCACGCACGCTGACCGCGAGCAGCTGTTCAAGCAGGCTGGCCGCAAAATCGTCGAGCTGGCCAAGCGCTACTATGAGAACGACGAGACCGGCATCCTGCCCCGCGCCGTCGGCTTCAAGGGCTTCGAAAACGCGATTGCGCTGGACATTGCCATGGGCGGCTCGACCAACACCATCCTGCACCTGCTGGCGATTGCACAAGAGGCCGAGATCGAGTTCACCATGGCCGACATCGACCGCATGTCCAAGGTCGTGCCCCAGTTGTGCAAGGTTGCGCCCAACACCAACAAGTACCACATCGAAGACGTCCACCGCGCTGGCGGCATCATGGCCATCCTGGGTGAGCTAGACCGCGCAGGCAAGCTGCACACCGATGTGCCCACCGTGCACGCCAAAACCATGAAAGACGCGCTGGACCAGTGGGACATCGCCCGCAATCCATCCGAGGCGGTCAAGACTTTCTACATGGCTGGCCCCGCCGGCATCCCCACGCAAGTGGCCTTCAGCCAAGCCACCCGCTGGCCCAGCCTGGACACCGACCGCGCTGAAGGTTGTATCCGCTCGTTTGAGCATGCCTTCAGCAAGGAAGGCGGCTTGGCAGTTTTGCGCGGGAACATCGCCCAGGACGGCTGCGTGGTCAAGACCGCAGGCGTGGACGACAGTCTGCTGGTGTTCGAAGGCCCGGCCCACGTGGTCGAAAGCCAGGACGAAGCCGTCGAAAACATCCTGGGCGACAAGGTCAAGGCGGGCGACGTGGTCGTGGTCCGCTACGAAGGCCCCAAAGGCGGTCCTGGCATGCAAGAGATGCTGTACCCGACCAGCTACATCAAGTCCAAAGGTCTGGGCAAAGCTTGTGCACTGCTGACCGACGGTCGTTTCTCGGGAGGTACATCTGGCCTGTCCATTGGTCACTGCTCGCCCGAAGCGGCAGCGGGCGGCAACATTGGCTTGGTGCGCAATGGCGACCGCATTCGTATTGACATCCCCAATCGCAGCATCGACGTGTTGGTGAGCGACGAGGAGCTGGCCAAGCGCCGCGCCGAGCAGGACAAGCTGGGCTGGAAGCCTGTCAAGGCGCGTCCGCGCAAAGTCTCTGCCGCCCTCAAGGCCTATGCCTTGCTGGCCACCTCGGCTGATAAAGGTGCGGTGCGCGATCTGTCTCGTCTTGAAGGCTGATGCTCCGATGCCAGGGCCCCGCAAGGGGCCTTTTTTCCTTGTAGTTCCATGTTGACCCAACCCGTATTTGATCCCGTTGCACTGCAACTTGGCCCCATCGCGGTGCACTGGTATGGCCTGACGTACCTGGCTGCTTTTTCGCTTTTTATGCTGCTGGCTCGCCGCCGTTTGAAGCATCCGCCATTCGTGAATCTGTCAGCCTGGAAAGCGCAAGATGTCGAAGACATCCTGTTCTTGGGTGTGATGGGCGTCATCTTGGGTGGTCGTATCGGCTACTGTCTGTTTTACAAACCCGACTATTACGCGAGCCATCCTTTGGAAGTGTTTGCGGTCTGGCAGGGCGGCATGAGCTTTCATGGCGGCATGTTGGGTGTGATTGTGGCTATGGTGTGGTTTGCCCGAAGCCGGCAGCGTCCGTTTTTGCAGGTGATGGACTTTGTGGCCCCCTGTGTGCCCAGCGGTCTTGCTGCAGGGCGCATAGGCAACTTCATCAACGGCGAACTCTGGGGGCGTGCAACTGCTGCCGACTTGCCATGGGCCATGGTGTTTCGGGGTGCGGGGGATGTACCACGTCACCCTTCGCAGATCTACCAGTTCTTGCTTGAAGGCTGTTTGCTGTTTGCGGTGTTGTGGCTGTATGCGCGCAAGCCCCGTGCAACAGGGCAGGTGGCGGCAGTTTTCCTGGGAGGCTACGGCTTGCTGCGGTTTGTGGCCGAGTATTTCCGCGAGCCGGACGCGTTTTTGGGCTTGCTCTCGCTGGGCCTGAGCATGGGTCAGTGGCTGTGCGTGCCCATGATGCTGGGCGGTTTGCTCTTGTGGTGGTGGGCTGGTCGCTCAGCGCAGGTGGCGCATGGCTGATCAGGCATCGGTTCACTGGTCGCAAGCAGACGCTGTAGCTCGGGTGGTGATTGATCGTCCTGCGCGCTTCAATGCGATGACCCGTCAGATGTGGCGAGACCTCAAGCGCGTGTTTGGTGAGCTCAATTGCAGGAGCGATGTGCGTTGTGTGGTCCTGCAGGGCCAAGGTGATCACTTCTGCGCGGGTGGGGACATTTCCGAATACCCGATGTTTCGACACGATGTCGAAGCGCTTCGCACCTTTCACGAAAAAGAGGTCTGGGGCGGTTTGCAAGCCATTCTGGATTGCGACGTTCCAGTGATTGCCGCCATTCGTGGCAATTGCATGGGGGCCGGGGTGGAGATGGCCAGCTGCTGCGATTTGCGCATAGCGACAGACGACGCTCGTTTTGGTGCCCCCATTGGCAAATTGGGTTTCCCAATGGCGCCGCGCGAAGCCTTGCTGGTGGCCGGCGCTTTGGGCGATGGCCTGGCTCGTGCCATGTTGCTGGGTGCGCAGATTTTCAAGGCAGAGCGCTTGCTGGGCAATGGATTCCTGTGTCAAACGCTAGAGTCTTTGTCTTTTGACGATGCTGTCGAACGAATGACAGAGCAAGTGCTGAGCCTGTCCACACTTTCCGCACGCCTGAACAAACAAACCCTGCGAGCCTTGGCTGCGCAGGGTTTGAGTGACGTTGTGTTGGACCGTGCCTACGATTACGCAGCGCACGAGGAACACCGCGAAGGAATTGCCGCCTTCCTGGAGAAGCGCGCGCCGCGTTTTTAACGAGCAGCGGGCCCGGTTTTTAGCGCAGAACCAGCACAGGAATGTGCGAGTGGGTCAGCACCTGCTGGGTTTCGCTGCCCAGCAGCAAACGTTTGATGCCTTTGCGGCCATGGGAGGCCATGACGATCAAATCGGCTTTGTGTTTCTTGGCAGTAGCGATGAGGGCATCGGACACAACATCGGACTTGACGACCACAGGCTTGACGGCAACACCTTTGGCGCCAGCGGCTTTGGCCACGGCGTCCAGACTTGTTTTGGCAGCATCGGCCCATTGCTGCTCGACTTTGGCGATTTCCTGGGTGCTCAGTGGAATGCCGCCTTCAAAGTAGGCTTGCGGATAGCGGGGCACGACCTTGACCGCGACCAGCGTTGCGCCACAAGTAGCGGCCAAGGAAATGGCGCTGGCAATGGCTTTTTTGGACAGACTGGAACCATCGGTGGCGACCAAAATGCGTTGGTACATGGCAATCTCCTGTGAAGTTGTGGATGGATGGTGTCAGATTAGGCGCTTGGACGCTATGCTGTCTTGATGTGCATCAAGCTTTTGCAAGCTCGATGCCTCTAAGGTAACGAGCATGACAGATATCACCAGCTCCACGACTGGAGCACCCCTGACTGTGGTCGAAGAAGATCGGCAAGCCTGGCAATTGCTGGATGAGCCACAGGAATGGCAAGTTTTCAGCCAGACAACGCCCGGGAAACCAGAGTGCTGGTCGTCCAGCGTTGTGTTTGAAGGGATGCATTGCGCGGCGTGTGCCATCACGATTGAGCAGGCGCTCAAGGCCATCCCCGGTGTGCAAGAGGTTCAGGTCAGTGCGGCCAGCCACCGTGGGCGCATCATCTGGAAAGAAAGTGTTACTCGTCCCTCGCAATGGATGGCTGCTGTGGCCCAGGCAGGTTACCGGGCCATGCCTGCCAACGACGCACATGCCCATGAACGCCGTCGGCACGAAGCGCGCCAGATGGTGTGGCGAGTGTCTGTGGCGGGCATGTGCATGATGCAGGTCATGATGTACGCCACGCCCAGCTATGTCACTGCGCCTGGCGAGATTTCTCCCAATTTGATTGGATTGCTGCGTTGGGCATCATGGGTGTTGTCCCTGCCGGTCATGGTGTTCTCATGCAAACCGTTTTCCGTGAATGCGTGGCGTGACCTGAAACAGCGTCAGATCAGCATGGATTTGCCAGTAGCACTGGGCATGTTGATCGCCTTTGTGGTCAGCTCCCTCGGGACGTTTGATCCCGAGGGATTGTTTGGCTCGGAGGTGTACTTCGATTCGCTGACCATGTTTGTGTTTTTTCTGCTGACGGGGCGCTGGCTGGAGCTGCGTATGCGCGACAAGACGGCAGGAGCGTTGGAGGCGGTCATGAACCGCTTGCCTGATCAGGTTGTGCGACAAGTGGGTGATCAATGGCAGAGGGTATCCATTCGCAAGCTCGTGGTTGGTGATGTCATCGAGGTTTTGCCCGGACAGGCTTTTGCCGGCGACGGTGTCTTGATAGCGGGACATTCGGAAGTGGATGAGGCTTTGCTCACTGGAGAGTCGCGACCCTTGACTCGTGGCGTGGGCGATGCCGTGATTGCAGGTAGCCACAACTTGTCGGGCAGAGTGCTGGTGCGCATCACACAGGTGGGGGCTGCTACGCGGTTTGCACAAATCGTGAACCTGATGGAGTCTGCTTCGGTCACCAAGCCGCAAGTGGCTGTGTTGGCTGACCGCTGGGCCAAACCATTCTTGTGGGGAGTGTTGATCGCAGCCAGCGCGTCGGCATGGTACGGGTGGCAGCAAAGTCCGGCTCATGCGGTGATGGTGGCCGTGTCTGTGCTGGTCGTCACTTGCCCATGTGCGCTTTCGCTGGCGACGCCCGCTGCCATGTTGGCCGCTGCAGGCGCTCTGGCCCGAGGCGGTGTTCTGGTGCGGCGCCTGAGTGCGTTGCAACGTTTGACTGAAGTCGACACCGTCATTTTTGACAAAACCGGTACGCTAACGCGCGATGACTTCACTGTGTCGAGCATTCATGTGCGCGACGGTGTATCGCCTCAGCAGGCCGTGTTTTTGGCCTCGGCCCTGGCAAGGCAATCCATACATCCGGTCTCGCGCGCCTTGGTGGCGTACGCGCGACAGACCATGCCTGCACAAGACGCGGTGCTCGAACTCCAGGGCTTTGAGGAAAAGTCAGGGCAGGGCCTGCAGGCGCGGCTGCAGCGGGATGGGCAGACGCTTGACTTGCGCCTGGGCTCGGCAGCTTTCTGCGGTGCCCCGGCTTTGAGCTCTGATCAATTGCAGGTCAGCCTCGCTGATGCCCAAGGTTGGATGGCGACCTTTGAGTTGAACGAAGCTTTGCGCGAGGATGCGGCCACTATCGTCAAGTCCTTGCAGGACAAGGGGCTGGACGTGCGCATTCTTTCCGGTGACGGTGTCGCTGCCGTGCAACGCGTGGCCCGCGCACTCCATGTTGAGTCGGCTCGTGGTCTTTGCACCCCGCAGGACAAGTTGCAGCAGCTGCAAACGCTGCAAAAGCAGGGACATCGCGTGGCCATGGTGGGCGATGGCCTCAACGATGGGCCTGTTCTTTCTGGGGCAGACGTGTCTTTTGCGCTGGGGCAAGCAGTGCCGCTGGCCCAGGCTCAGGCAGATTTTGTGTTGTTGGGCGGGCAATTGCGCGATTTGCTGAACGCTTGGCAGCACAGCACTTTGACCATGAAGATCGTACGTCAGAATCTTGTTTGGGCCGTGTTGTACAACCTGGCCTGCATTCCGCTGGCTCTCTTGGGCATGTTGCCGGCATGGGCTGCTGGCTTGGGCATGGCCACCAGCTCTTTGGTGGTGGTGCTCAATGCGCTTCGACTTTCCACGAACGCGAAGCAAAAAAATTCTTAATGATTAGAAGTATGCATAAGGACAAAGCATGGATATTCTTTACTTGCTGATCCCCTTGTCGGTCGTTCTGGTGTTTTTCATCCTCGCAGGCCTCTGGTGGGCCATCCAAAAGGGGCAATTTGAAGACATCGAAGCAGAAGGTGAGCGCATTCTGCGCAACGATTGATATTCATCAAGTGTCTGGAGCTGTAAAGCCCTGACACTCGTACTGTTAATTTGTGTAAATACGAGGTGAAAATGAAATTTGCCAACACGCAAGCCTCTGTCTACAACGATACCGTTGTCAGACAATTCGCCATCATGACGGTGGTGTGGGGCGTGGTCGGTATGCTCGTCGGCGTCATCGTCGCGGCGCAGCTGGCCTTTCCGGAGCTGAACCTGGGCCTTCCATGGACCTCGTTTGGGCGACTGCGACCACTGCATACCAATGCCGTGATCTTTGCTTTTGGTGGTTGCGGCCTGTTCGCCACTGCCTACTACGTCGTTCAGCGTACCTGCCAGGTGCGCCTGTTCAGCGACAAGCTGGCGGCCTTTACCTTCTGGGGTTGGCAGCTGGTCATTTTGTTGGCTGCCATTTCGCTGCCTTTGGGTTACACCAGCGGCAAGGAATATGCCGAACTCGAGTGGCCCATCGACATCCTGATCACTTTGGTCTGGGTGGCTTTCGCAGTGGTCTTCTTCGGTACCGTGGGCACACGTAAGGTGCGTCACATCTATGTGGCCAACTGGTTCTACGGCGCTTTCATCATTGCGGTGGCCTTGCTGCACCTGGTCAACAGCGCTGCGTTGCCAGTGGGTGCCCTCAAGTCCTACTCTGCTTATGCCGGCGTGCAAGACGCCATGGTGCAGTGGTGGTACGGTCACAACGCGGTGGGCTTTTTCCTGACCGCTGGCTTCCTGGGCATGATGTATTACTTCATCCCCAAGCAAGCAGAGCGTCCCGTGTACTCGTATCGCCTGTCGATCGTGCACTTCTGGGCCCTGATTTTTACCTACATGTGGGCAGGTCCTCACCACCTGCACTACACCGCCTTGCCCGACTGGACCCAGTCGATTGGCATGGTGTTCTCCCTGATCCTGCTGGCCCCCAGCTGGGGCGGCATGATCAACGGCATCATGACGCTGTCGGGCGCCTGGCACAAGCTGCGTGACGACCCCATCCTGCGCTTCCTGATCGTGTCCCTGTCGTTCTACGGCATGTCCACCTTCGAAGGCCCGATGATGTCCATCAAGACCGTCAACGCCCTGAGCCACTACACCGACTGGACCGTGGGCCATGTGCACTCCGGTGCCCTGGGTTGGGTGGGCCTGGTGACCATGGGTTCCATGTACTACCTGATCCCGCGCCTGTTTGGCCAGAAGAAGATGTACAGCATCAAAGCCATCGAAATCCACTTCTGGACCGCCACCATCGGTATCGTGCTGTACATCGCAGCCATGTGGATTGCCGGTGTGATGCAAGGCCTGATGTGGCGCGCCATCAACACCGACGGTACCCTGACCTACACCTTCGTCGAGTCGGTGAAAGCCTCCATGCCGTTCTTTGTGTTGCGTCTGGTCGGTGGTTTGCTGTACCTGGGCGGCATGTGTCTGATGCTGTGGAACGTCATCAAGACGGCCACCATGGGCCGTTCCACCGAAGTGCAGATTCCTGCTGTTACAGCACACGCCTGAGGAGAAAAACAACATGGCAAACAACCATCAATCTGGCGGTCTCTCCCACGAGAAAGTGGAAACCAACAACTTCCTGATGATCGTGCTGATCTTCATCGTGCTGCTGTTTGGCGGCCTGGTGGAAATCGTTCCGCTGTTCTTCCAGAAGTCCACCACTCAACCGATCGAGGGTCTCAAGCCCTATACCGCGCTGCAAGTGGCCGGCCGTGACGTTTATGTGCGTGAAGGCTGCTACAACTGCCACTCGCAGATGATTCGTCCTTTCCGCGCTGAAACCCTGCGTTATGGCTCCTACTCCCTGGCCGGTGAGTTTGTGTATGACCACCCCTTCCAGTGGGGCTCCAAGCGTACGGGTCCCGACCTGGCGCGCGTGGGTGGCCGTTACAGCGACGAGTGGCATCGTATTCACCTGGTCAACCCGCGTGACGTGGTGCCCGAGTCCATCATGCCTGCCTACCCATGGCTGGAAAAGAACACGGTGGATGCCTCGAGCATTGGCGCACACATGAAGGGTCTGCGTACCTTGGGCGCGCCATACAGCGATGAAGAAATCGCCAAGGCGCCTGAAGAGGTCAAAGGCAAAACCGAAATGGAAGCGGTCATCGCTTACCTGCAGGTTTTGGGCATCCATCGCAAGTGAAGTGACAGGGGAACTGTATGGACATCAATACTGCTCGCTCGATCGTGACTGTGCTGACCTTCATTGCCTTTTTGGGCATTGTCTGGTGGGCTTGGTCTGGCCGTAACAAGGCCAAGTTTGACGAAGCTGCTCAGCACCTGTTGCGCAACGATGACTGAACGCGGTTCCCTTTCCACAAATACAAGGAATAAAAATGAGTGACTTCATCAGCAACTTCTGGTCTCTCTATGTGGCCGGGATCACCCTGGTCAGCATCATCGCCTGTCTCTTGCTCCTGTGGTTCTCGGGCAAAGCCAAGGCCATGACGGCCAACGACAACACCACGGGTCACGTCTGGGACGGCGACCTGCGTGAAATGAACAACCCTCTGCCGCGCTGGTGGGTGGGGCTGTTTCTGATCACCATTGTGTTTGCCCTGTTGTACCTGGCGATGTACCCCGGTGCGGGCTCTTTCGGTGGCAAATTCGGCTGGTCTTCACATGGCCAGTGGGACGCCGAAATGGCCAAAGGCAATGAGCAAGTGGCACCGGTGTATGCCAAGTTCTCGGGCATGGCCGTGGAAGAAGTGGCGAAAGACCCGCAAGCCATGGCCATTGGTGACCGCCTGTTCATGAACAATTGTGCCCAGTGCCACGGTTCTGATGCGCGCGGCAGCAAGGGTTTCCCCAATTTGGCGGATGGCGACTGGCTCTGGGGCGGTGCTCCCGAGGCGATCAAGGAAACCCTGGTCAACGGTCGTCAAGGCATGATGCCTCCGATGGCTGCTGCAGTGGGTTCGCCTGACGACGTGCGCAACCTGGCTCACTATGTTTTGAGTCTGTCTGGCGCACCCAATGACTCCGTCAAGGCCGCTTTGGGCAAGTCCAAATGGGGCGCCTGTGCTGCCTGTCACGGTATGGATGGCAAAGGCATGCAGGCCATGGGTGCGCCCAACCTGACCGATGACGTCTGGCTGCACGGCTACGGCGAAAACGCGATTGTTGAGCGTATCAACAATGGCAAGCATGGCGTGATGCCAGCATGGAAAGACAAGTTGACCGAAGGTCAGATCCATGTCCTGTCTGCATACGTCTGGGGCTTGTCAAATATCAAGACCGCGAACGCCAAGTAAGCGTACATTCAAAGGGCACCTCTCGGGGTGCCCTTTTTTGTTTTGTCGGGAAGAAAAGATTGAGCTCACAAGATTCAAACAGCACCTCGCAAGCTTCCAAACAGGTGGATGCGGAAGACAGCACACAACTGGTTTCCTTGTACGTCGCACAAAAGAAGATTTACCCGCGCAGTGTGCAGGGCTTGTTTGCAAAGTGGCGCTGGGGCTTGGTCATCCTGACGCAAATCATTTTTTACGGTTTACCCTGGCTGGAGTGGGGGCAACGACAGGCGGTACTGTTCGATCTGGGCGCACGTCGCTTCTATATTTTCGGGATCGTGCTGTATCCGCAGGACTTTATTTACCTGACAGGGCTGCTGGTGATCTCTGCGCTTTCCCTGTTCCTGTTTACGGCAGTGGCGGGGCGTTTGTGGTGTGGTTATGCGTGTCCACAAACGGTCTATACCGAAATTTTCCTTTGGTTCGAGCACAAGTTTGAAGGTGACAGGTCTGCGCGCATGCGCCTTGATGCGGCTCCCTTCAGTCTCAACAAGTTGTGGCGCAAAAGCGGCAAGCATCTGGCCTGGATTGCTTTCTCCCTTTGGACTGGCTTTACCTTTGTCGGCTACTTTGCACCGATTCAACAATTGGGCGGCGACTTCATCGCAGGGCAGGTGAGTGCCTGGGGTATTTTCTGGATTCTGTTTTACGGCTTTGCCACCTACGGTAACGCTGGCTTCATGCGCGAACAGGTCTGCAAATACATGTGTCCCTACGCACGTTTCCAGAGCGCCATGTTCGACAAGGACACATTGATCGTGACCTATGACGAAGAGCGTGGTGAGCCACGTGGTGCGCGCTCGAAGAAGGCTGATCTGTCGACCCTGAATCTGGGCTCGTGTGTGGATTGCAGCCTGTGCGTGCAGGTGTGCCCCACAGGTATCGATATCCGCCAGGGACTGCAATATGAGTGTATCGGTTGCGGTGCTTGTGCAGACGTGTGTGATACGGTCATGGACAAGATGGGATACGCCCGTGGACTGGTCAAGTATTCCACGCAAAATGCCATGCTCAACAAGTGGGATGGCAAGCAGACCCTGCGCCGTGTCATGCGGCCACGCGTGCTGGTTTACACGGGTATTCTCTGGCTCATCATCATTGCGGTTTTTGCATCACTGCTGATGCGCACACCGTTCAAGGTTGATGTCGTGCGTGACCGCGCTGCATTGGCCAGGATTGTTCAGGGTGGCAAGGTCGAGAACGTGTATCGCCTGCAGTTCATGAATGCAGCAGAGCATGCGCTCGATTTCAAACTCACTGCAGAGGGTATCAATGGGCTGCAAATCGTGACTGAAGACACTGTCAATGTGCCCGCCACAGAAGCCCGTTGGGTGACTGTGCGATTGCAAATGCCTTACGATGCTGCTGCACCTGGCACGCACGAGATACATTTCAACATTCAGTCTGTAGATCCGCAAGGACAGGAAGTCGGTCATTTGAGCGAGAAATCCATGTTCCTGGTTCCACGCTGACTAGAGAGGGAATAATCATGACGCAATCAATGTCGAAACCATGGTGGCGATTTGGCCATGTCTGGCTGGTGATTCTTGGCCCCGTGGTCGTGATGATCGCCAGTTTTGTGACCTATTATCTGGCTGCCAAAGCCCAGGATCCGGTGATCAACACGCAAGCTTATGTACCGGCAGAGGACGAGTCCAGCTCGCGCAACATTGGTGCTGCGCCGGCCATGCAAGCTCGCAACCATGCAGCTACGGGTGTCATGCCCGAAGCCAAAGATAAAAAATAAATGATCAAAAGTGCCGTCGTCCAATCGAAACAAAAAGGAGACTGATATGTTGGGACAACGAGTGATGTGGGTGCTCTGGCCGGCTTTCCTGGTCGCAGGTTTGCTGGAAGTGCTGGTGTTTGGCTTGGTGGATCCGCAGGACCTTTCCTGGTTTGGACATCCGCTGGCCGTTTCGCGTGAGGCGGTCTATACCATCGGCTTTTTCCTGTTTTGGGGCCTGACGATTTTGTCCAGCGCTTTGACCACCATGCTCAGCATGTCGCCGTTTGAGGTCAACCGCTGCCCAGTGCCGGAAAACCAGCGACCTGCAGACTGCGCCAAAACAGCCTGCTGCCGCTGAAAAAAAGAGCCCCTGCTGGGGCTCTTTTTTTGTGACACCGTTTCTTTGCAGTTTTAGCAGTTGGAACAGGACGATTGGTTGTTCACCAGGTTTTGCAGAGACTGTGTGTTGAGGATGCGAACATGCCGCTGCTTGACCTCCACAATGCCTTCTTCCACAAACTTTGAAAAGGTTCGGCTGACGGTTTCGAGCTTGAGGCCCAGGTAACTTCCAATTTCCTCACGGGTCATGCGCAGCACCAGTTCTGATTGGGAAAAACCACGTGCATGCAAACGCTGCACCAGGTTGAGCAGGAAGGCGGCGACACGCTCTTCGGCGCGCATGCTGCCAAGCAAAAGCATCACGCCATGTTCACGCACGATTTCGCGGCTCATGATCTTGTGTACATGGCTTTGAAGGGCAGTGACTTCGCGTGAAAGCTCTTCAATCCGGTCGAAGGGCATGACGCAGACCTCAGCATCTTCGAGGGCAATGGCATCGCAGGTATGGCGATCGTGAACGATGCCGTCGAGCCCAATGATCTCGCCAGCCATCTGAAAGCCGGTCACCTGATCGCGGCCATCCTCAGTGGCCAATGCAGTCTTGAAAAACCCAGTCCGGATGGCGAAAAGCGATGTGAATTTGTCACCATTATTGAACAGCGTATCTCCGCGTTTCACCTTGCGGCGAGTGGCCACGAGCTCGTCGAGTTTGATCAGGTCCTGATCAGACAGGCCAACCGGCATGCACAACTCACGCAGGTTGCAGTTGGAGCAGGCGACTTTGATGCTTTGTTTGTCCATAGAGTTTGATGGGCTCGTTTGCCCCAGATCAAGTGGCTAGCTTAATACGTTTTGCCCCGCTGCATGCTGCGTAGCTCTTTATTGTGCATTTTTGGGTGCAAACGCCGAAAAAGTTGATGTGCATCAAGGCCGAAAAGTGATTCAGAGGTCACAGTACGGCATCCATCTTGATCAGACTGCAGCACGACCATGAGTGCCATCACCTCCGAATTGCTGACCCGCTTTGATGTCCCCGGGCCACGCTACACCTCTTACCCTACTGCAGACCGGTTTGTGGAGGCTTTTACGGAATCGGATTATTTGCAGGCGCTCGATCAACGCAGCGGCAGCGCGGCAGCCCGGTCACAACCGCTGTCCTTGTATGTGCACATTCCGTTTTGCGAGTCCTTGTGCTACTACTGCGCCTGCAACAAGATCATCACCAAGCACAAAGACCGTGCAGAAACCTACCTTCGCTACTTGACCCGCGAAGTGGATTTGCACATGGCTCATCTGGGCCAAGGCCACAGTGTCAGTCAGCTGCATCTGGGCGGCGGGACCCCCACTTTCCTGAGCGACGATGAGTTACGCGAGTTGATGCATATGCTCAAGCGCAACTTCAGTTTTGTACCGGGGGGCGAGTATTCCGTCGAGGTCGATCCGCGTACCGTGGACGAGAAGCGCCTAGCCGTCTTGGCCGAACTCGGCTTCAATCGTTTGAGCTTTGGCGTGCAGGATTTTGACCCTGCCGTGCAAAAGGCCGTGCACCGCATTCAACCCGTGGAGCAGGTGTTTGCGCTGGTTGAGGCTTCGCGAAAACTCGGTTTTGAATCGGTCAATGTGGACCTGATTTACGGCTTGCCGCAGCAAACGCCCGAGTCGTTTGACCGCACCTTGGCGCAAGTCAATGAACTGCGTCCGGACCGTATTGCCTTGTATGCTTACGCGCATTTGCCAGAGCGCTTCAAGCCTCAGCGCCGTATCCATGCAGCCGAGCTGCCCTCCGGGGGCGCCAAGGTGTCCATGTTGGCGCGCTCGATCGAAGCGTTCGAAGAAGGTGGGTACGTGTATGTGGGCATGGACCATTTTGCATTGCCCAACGATGCTCTGGCTGTGGCCAAGCGCCAAGGGCGATTGCATCGCAATTTCCAGGGTTACAGCACACAACCTGACTGTGACCTGATCGCTCTTGGGGTATCTGCCATTGGCCGTGTGGGTTCGACTTACAGTCAGAACGCCAAAACCATGGATGAATATTGCGACCTGCTCGATCAGGGGCACTTGCCCGTGGTACGCGGCTTGGCGCTGACGCGTGACGACATCATTCGCCGCAACGTGATCATGGCCATCATGTGCCAGGGCAGTTTGCAGTTCGAGTCCATCAATGCTTCGTGCCTGATTGACTTCAAGCAGTACTTTGCCAACGAGCTCGCTCAGCTCAAGGCGATGCAGGATCAGGGCCTGGTCGAGGTGACGGAGCAGGGTATCCAGGTCACTCCCATGGGCTGGTTCTTTGTGCGCGGTGTCGCCATGGTGTTTGACCGCTACTTGCAGGCCGACCGTAACCGGGCACGCTTTTCCAAGATCATCTAAGCTCACGCCAGCAGCCCTTTAGGTGAGGGCTGGAGGATAGGTTCATGCAAAGTTCTTTGGCCATCACGGCATTGGTGATGGGACTGGCCGGTGGGCCGCACTGCATTGCGATGTGCGGCGCGGCTTGCGCAGGCTTTGGGCAAGCTGCCGGTGAGCGCCGGACACAGGCCATGTGGTCCTTCCAGTTGGGACGCGTGTTGGGCTACAGTGCGCTGGGCGCTTTGGCTGCAGCTACCGTTCAAGGCTTGGGTTGGTTGACGACACAATCCGCAGCGCTTCGTCCTGTCTGGACCATGCTTCATGTTGCCGCTTTTTTGCTGGGTGTGTTGCTTCTGGTACAGGCGCGTCAGCCCTTGTGGCTGGACACGGCGGCCAGTCGCCTGTGGGCCAGGGTTCGGGCATTCAATCAGCGTTGGGGAATGGCTGCACCAGCCATCGTCGGGGTGCTTTGGGCCTTGATGCCATGTGGCTTGCTGTATTCGGCGTTGATGGTGGCAGCCTTGTCCAGCCAGGTGTGGCAAGGTGCTGTAGTGATGGCGCTGTTTGCTTTGGGCTCCAGCGTCAGCTTGTGGGCCGGGCCATGGTTGCTTCTCAAATTAGGAAATTTGGGCGATGGCCGCTGGGGCATGCGCCTGGCAGGCATGGCCTTGGCCGGATTGTCGGCTTGGGCCTTGTGGATGGGCTTGGTCCATGATCAAGCCCCGTGGTGCGTGACGCCAGTTTGAGCCCCCTTAGTGACTTAAACCCTTGTACAGCATGTAAAACGCCAGGGCATACAACACGCTGGCAAAGACCCGTTTGAGTTTCTTGACGGGTAATTTGTGTGCAGCAGACGCGCCTACAGGCGCCATGAGCACGCTGCATGACGCAATCACCCCTAAAGCAGGCAACCAGAGGTAGCCAAAAGAGTAGGGCGGCAGATCGCTCATGCCGACACTGGCCAGGATGTACCCTGACACATTGGCCAAAGCAATAGGAAAGCCCAGTGCTGCACTTGTGGCTACGGCGTTGTGGATGGCTACGTTGCACCAGGTCATGAAGGGGACGCTGATGAAACCACCGCCGGCACCAACCAGGCCGGAGATCAATCCGATCACACCGCCTGCACCGACCTGTCCGGCCAGGCCTGGCATTTGACGTGCCGCGGCTGGTTTTTTATCAAGAAACATCTGCGTCGCAGAAAAGCCCACAAAAGCAGCAAACAGCAGAGCAAGCGAGCTGCCTTTGATGAGGGCAAAAATCCCCAGGCTGCCGATCATGCTGCCCAAGACGATTCCAGGCGCCAGGCCTTTGACCAGGTCCCAACGCACAGCGCCCTTTTTGTGGTGGGCGCGAACGCTTGAAACCGAGGTGAAGATGATGGTGGCCATCGAAGTGGCAATCGCCATTTTGACCGCCAGGTCAGGACTTACCCCTCTGTGACTGAGCATGTAGGTGATAAAGGGCACCAGGATCATGCCGCCCCCGATGCCCAGCAATCCAGCCAGAAAACCGCCACACAAACCCAAAGCGGCCAATTCCAGGACCAGGGCAATATCGATCATGAGAACAACACCAAAACGAGGGTAGAAAGGTGTCTGCAAGTGCCGCCGAGCCGTCATCCTGAACCGGGGGTTCAGGTGGGCGAGGGCAGACTCCCCTTGGGTTCATCTGACGCGAGACGATCACGCTGGAGAGACGATGTACCAAGCCCGAGCTCAATGAGCATTGGTTCAAGGAAATATAAAGCCCGGCGCGCACCGCAGACAGGACTGATTGTAGGCTTTTGGCAGCGTCATTGCGAACGCAGTGAAGCAATCCCCGCGACGGTGAACGTCAGATCAGCTGACCGTCTTGATTGAGAGTCTGGTCAAGGCGATGGAGCAAAGACACCAGCCGGTCTGAGCCTTGTGCCGAAAGTTCGGGGTTGCTGCTGGCGACAGGGGCCGTAGTCGGCGTGTTTTGTTCAAAGGCCAGATTCAGTGCGGCCAAGACGGCGATGCGGTCGCGGGCCTTGATCTTGCCGGCATCGCGAATTTTGCACATGGCCGCATCGACACGGTCCACCGCAGCGCGCAACTGCGACTCGCCCTCTTCGGGGCAACCCAGCAGGTAGCTTTGGCCCATGATCTGGACTTCGACTTGTTTGGCGCTCATGCTTGCTCCTGCTCGGTGGTGCCGGGAAGGCGATCGATCAAGGCGTCGACCCGGGCGCGTGCGGCACTCAGGCGTGACTTGAGCGAGTCGCGCTCATGCGTCAAAGCCTGAACTTGCTCGGCCAGCAAGTCGTTGGTGCGTTGCAGCTCTTCGTGGCGAACCAGCAGGCGCTCGACGCGCTCGGCAATTTGATCAATCAAGTCTGGGCTGGACATGGCGGGCGATGGGGTGATCGGGGTGAGGCCCTCATTGTAGAGGTATCGCAGGCTGCTCGGCCTATGATGCCGCCATGGATACATTGCCCCTCCAATCCTTGCTGAACGAGGCTGGCTTGAACCGTCAGCATGTCTTTAACCTGGTCGACTTGCCTGGCGATGTGTTGGCACCTTTGGGCGTGGCTGGGCATGAGCGCCAGCTGATTTTGTTTGGACATGCCGGGCGCCAGCTGTGGACGCGTGTGCAGGCTGAAGGCCTTGAGGCACAGCACCCAATTGACGATTACAGCGTGAGCACCGTGCGGGCGTGGTTGCAGCAGGCGCTGCCCCAGGCGCAGGCCCGTTTTGTGTTTCCCCATGGTTTGCCTGAAGGGCAGCACCTTGGTTTGCAAAGGTTGGGCACATTGGCGGGCTGGCACCACGTGTCGCCTTTCATGGTGGGTATTGATGCCCATTGGGGCAGCTGGTTTGCGTATCGGGCGGCTATCGTCACCGACACGACGCTGCAGCCATCGGCAGTGGAGGACTTGGGGGATCCCTGCGTGAACTGCGTGGACAAGCCTTGCATTGCTGCTTGTGCGGGCCGGGCGCTGGATATTGGACAAATGGATGTGCAGGCCTGCTTTACCCAAAGGTTACGGCCTGAATCGGTGTGCGCCCTGAGTTGCCCTGCGCGCCTGGCTTGCCCGGTGGGCGCCAAACACCGCTACGAAAACAGTCAGATCGCTCATGGCGCCAAATACTCGCTTGCCGCCATCCGCGAGTTTGCCCTGCACAAGGCGTGCTGAAGTCGCCGTAGGCTTGGTGACAGGCAGGGTCGTAAAATAGCTCCTGTTGGTGCTCGCGGTCCGGTTCACGGACTGCAGTTCAACGGGAAGCAGGAGGGAACGCCCCACAAGCGAACCTAACCTGCGCTGCCCCCGCAACGGTAAGCAGACGAGCCCTGTGCAAGCAGGCTCCGCTTTCATCTCACAAGCCACTGGCCACCCTGAAACAGGTGCCCGGGAAGGCGATGAAGGTCGCATCTGCCAGCCCGGATACCGGCCAACAAGGTGGCGCGCCCGCAATGGCGCGCCGTTAAGCCCAGCACTGTCGGGGAAGACGGTCAGGGCGATTGACTTGTTTGTTTCTTATGAAAATCTCGAAAATCGTGCGTAGCAGTGTTCCGGCCATGTCTACGTTGTTTCTGGCTATGTACGCGTCACAAGCTGCGGCAGTTGAATTTGAGCCTGTGGTTATTTCCGCGATGCGGCTTGAGCAGCCTCTCTCGGCAGTGCTGCCATCGGTTTCACTGATCACTCGCCAGGATATCGATCAATCTCAAGCGCAATCTCTTGCAGATTTGCTGCAAGGTCAAGCGGGCTTTGAGTTCGGTCGCAATGGTGGCGCGGGTGCAGTGACATCTTTTTTCCTCCGCGGACAAGACAGTGTCAATGTGGTGGTAATAGTTGATGGTTTGCGTGTGCAAACGGATAGCATTGGTGCATTGCAGATCACCGACGTACCTCTGGACCAAATTGATCGCATTGAAGTGTTGCGTGGAAATGCCAGCGCCTTGTATGGCGAGGCGGCCATTGGTGGTGTGATTCAAATTTTTACGCGCCGAGGCCAAGGCGCACCTGCAGCCTATGGGTCAGTGTCTGTCGGCTCTTTTGATACACGATCGGTCGATGTGGGCTATGCGGCTCGTCAAGGTGATTGGCGCTATGACCTGAACGCTGGAGATACGCGTAGCGATGGTTTTTCGGCTATCAATCCTGTGCAGAAGCCGCGTGCGAACCCAGACAAGGATGGGTATTCGAAGCAATTCATCTCCGCTAATGCAGAAAAAGCCGTGGATGCGAACACTCACCTGGGATTGCGTTTGAGCAGTCGTCAGTCGTGGTCTGATTCCGATGATGCAGGTTCGGGTAATGTCAATACCGACACGCACCGGTTCAAGCAAACCAACCAGACCTTGGCAGGTTATCTGCGAAAGGCCTGGGCATCTGATTTTTCAACCGCTTTGGACATGTCGGCTGGTGAGTTGAAGTACGAGGACTTGAAAAATGGTGTTCCCTATACGTCTGGTGATGGCAGCTACAAGAATGGCCTGATGCTTGGACATCAGTCATTGATCCGCTTGGCCAATGAATATGCATATTCGCCTGGGACAGTGCTTTCGTTTGGCGCCGAATACAACAACGAACGGTTTGATGCGCGAGGCGACAACGCGTACAAGATGAAACGTCTGACGCAGGCTGGATTTGCGGGGTGGAGTCGTCAATGGGCTGCATGGTCTACCCAATTGAACGTTCGTCATGATGACGTGACTGTGGATCAGGCAAATTCATGGTCTGGCAACCGTAACCACACTTCGGTCAATACAGGTTTGGTAGGTTTGGGTTACCAATTGACCCCGTTGTGGCGTATGACGGCCACAGCCTCCACTGGATTCAGATCGCCGACGGCGTACGACGTCTCTTCCAACCCATCGATCAAGTCTGAAAACCACCATGCATCCGAAGTGGGGGTGGTCTATACACAAGGGTCAACGAATGCCCGTGTGGTTTATTTTGAAACACGGACCAGTGATGCCATTGGTTATGACAGCAACTACAACACGGTCAACATTGGCCATGCACGCAACAGTGGTGTAGAGCTGAGCATGAAGACGCAGTGGATGGGCCACGATGTGAGTCTTTCTGCCGTCTCGCAAGATCCTTGGAGCGTGACGTATTCAGAGCCATTGGCACGTCGTGCCAAGAATTACGGTACTGTGGACATTTCTCGACCCATTGATCAGTACCGTGTCGGCGCGAGGGTTTACGCCGCGGGTGAGCGTAAGGATTCGCATTACACGAGTGTGATGATGCCGGGTTATGCCACGCTTGCCTTGTACGCCAGCCGCAAAATCGATGACAACTGGACAGCTCGTGCCCGACTGGAAAATGCTTTCAACAAGCAGTACCAGCTGGCTTATGGCTACAACACGCCCGGTCGCGGCCTGTACCTGACCCTGCAGTACAGGCCCAAGTGATGAATCTGAATGCTCTCGGCCCTCAACGCATCGTCTGCCTCACGGAGGAAACGACGGAGTGGCTGTATGCGTTGGGGCAGGAGCATCGGATTGTGGGTATCTCGGGCTACACGGTTCGTCCGCGCCGGGCCCGGGAGGAAAAGCCCAAAGTGAGTGCCTTTTTAAGCGCCAAGATCGACAAGATCCTGGATCTCAAGCCGGACTGTGTGTTCGGCTTTTCTGATTTGCAGGCCGACATTGCGGCGGCGCTGATTCGTGCAGGCGTGCAGGTGACTGTGTTCAACCAGCGCAGTGTGGATGAGATTTTTTCTGTGCTCTTCCAAGTGGGCGCAATGGTGGGGCAGGCCGAACAGGCCATTCAACGTATCACCCAAATGCAGGCTGAGCAGAGGCGCATGAGCGAACATGCCGCCACTTTCAAACGCCGTCCGCGTGTGTATTTCGAAGAGTGGGATGGTCCGCACATCAGCGGTATTCGTTGGGTGTCAGAGCTGATCGAGATCGCTGGTGGACAAGACATTTTTCCGGAACTGGCCGTTCAGCCCATGGGTAAGGATCGCATCATTGCGGATCCGCAGCAAATCGTTGACCGTGCGCCCGACATCATCATCGGTTCCTTGTGCGGCAAGAAGTTTCGTCCCGAGTCGGTCATGCAACGCCCGGGTTGGCAGGGCGTTCCTGCTGTTCAATCCGCGCAGGTGTTTGAAATCAAATCTGCCGACATCTTGCAACCCGGCCCTGCGGCTTTGACCGATGGCGTGGCGCAGTTGCACCAGATTTTTGAGCGTTGGGAGCAGCAACATGCGTAAACACGGCTCGTGGTGGCTGGCGGTTTCGATGGCGCTGTGCATGCTACAGGCACAGGCCGTGACAGTGCAGGACGATGCGCAACAGGCGGTTGACATCAAGACACCGGTGCGCCGTGTGGTCAGTTTGCTTCCGTCTTTGACCGAGACGGTTTGTGCCCTGGGTGCTTGCGACCGTTTGGTGGGTGTAGACCGTTACAGCAACTGGCCTGCATCGGTGAAAGCTTTGCCCAAGTTGGGCGGCGGTATAGACCCCAGTATTGAAGCCGTGGTGGCCCAGCGGCCCGATGTGGTGCTCATGGCCAGTTCCACCCGTGGGGCCGATCGTCTGCAGGCCTTGGGCGTGACTGTGTTGCGGCTGGAGCCTCGTACCCGGGCAGATGTGCAGCGGGTGTTGCTCACTGTGGCCATGGCTTTGGGTTTGCCGGCCACGACTGCGCAGCGAACTTGGCAGGAGTTGCAGTCCGGGGTGGACCAAGCGGTGGCTCAGCTCACGCCGCAAGCCCGTGCGCAGCGGGTGTATGTGGAGGTCAGTCCTGCGCCTTATGGGGCCAGCGAGTCTTCCTTTATTGGTGAGAACCTGATGCGCATGGGGGTGAGCAACATCTTGCCTGCTGCCATGGGGCCGTTTCCCAAAGTGAACCCGGAATTTGTGGTGCGTGCTCAGCCAGACGCCATCATTGCGGGAGACAGTTCGCGCCAAAGCATGTTGATGCGCCCAGGCTGGTCGCAGCTCAGGGCTTTGCGCGAAGAGCGTGTCTGTGTGTTTGCGCAGGAGCAGGCAGACATTCTGGTTCGCGCTGGTCCGCGTATGGCCGAGGGTGCTCGCCTGATTGTTGACTGTCTCAATCGCGCTGCTGCCAAGGCGAGCAAGGGGCGCGGATGATGCGAACCTTCACCGCTTTGTGGGCGTTATTGTTGCTGCTGCTCTCGGCTTTGTTGATGGCTTTGAGCTTGGGAACTGGTAGCCAGGGCTGGGAATGGCCGTGGCAAATGCTCGCGGTGGGTGACGCCGTGCAGGCACAAATATTGTGGGATATCCGTTTGCCGCGTAGCCTGGGCGCCTGGCTGGCGGGGGCTTTGCTGGGCTTGGCTGGTGCGGTGGCGCAAGGTTTGTTTCGCAACCCCTTGGCCGATCCGTATTTGCTGGGCAGTGCATCGGGCGCTTCATTGGGTGTGAGTGTGTACATGGGGGCTTGGGGCGGTTCTCTCACAGCCACGGGCTGGGCCACGCGCTTGGGAATGACAGGTGCGGCTTTCGCCGGTGCGGTGCTGGCGGTGCTGCTCACCTTGATACTGGCCCGGGGTGTGCACCAAACCTTGCGCTTGCTGCTGGCCGGTGTGGTGGTGGGCGTGGTGCTGGGGGCTGTGACTTCGCTGGCGACCTTGCTGCACCCCGAAGCCTTGCTGGCCATGCAGGGGTTTTTGTTGGGATCGACCGCTTTTGTAGGCTGGAGCGCCAGCCTGACCATGGGCCTGGTTTTGTTGTTGTGCGTGGTACTGGCGCTGGCCATGGCGCGGGTGCTGGATGCGTTGACCCTGGGTGAGGCTACGGCGCGCAGTTTAGGCATGCCTTTGGGCACGGCGCGTGTGGTCCTGATAGCGGTGTTGTCGCTGGCCACGGGGGCTGCTGTGGCGCAAACGGGTTTGATTGCCTTTGTGGGCCTGGCAGCGCCGCACGCAGTGCGCTCGCGGGTGCACACCACCCATGCCGGCTTGTTGTTGCTGTCCACTTTGATGGGCGGCTTGCTGTTGCTGGCGGCAGACCTGTTGGCCCGCAGCGCGGTGCCCGCACAAGAATTGCCAGTGGGCGTGTTCACGGCGGTGCTGGGCGGTGGTTATTTGCTTTGGCGCATGCGTGCAGCGCAGCAAGGGGCGCAGTCATGAGTGCGTCGCAAACCTTGGCCCTGCAAGCGAAAGATCTGAGCGTTAGCCTGGCAGGCCGTGCGGTATTGCGTGGCGTGAGCCTGGATGTTCCTGCCGGGCAGTGGACTTGTGTGGTGGGGCCCAATGGTGCAGGAAAGTCCACCTTGTTGCGTGCTCTGGCAGGACTGGTGCCTGCGCAGGGACACATTGCGTGGCATGGTGTGGCGTTGTCCAGTCTGGATCGGCACTCTCGTGCGCGCCAGTTGTCCTGGTTGGGGCAGGGCGAAGTGGCCATGCTGGATTTGCGGGTACGCGACGTGGTGATGCTTGGGCGGCTCCCTTATCAAGACTGGTTGGCAGCACCCAGTGCCCAAGACCACGCCATGGTGCAAGCTGCGCTGGAAGCTACGCAAGCCTGGACCTGGCGCGACCGCGCTTTGGGCGAGTTGTCGGGTGGCGAGCGGCAACGTGTCCTGCTGGCCCGTGCGATGGCAGGCAACGCTTCATTGATGTTGATGGACGAGCCCCTGGCCAATCTGGATCCACCCCACCAAGTGGACTGGCTGGAGCAGGTGCAATGTCTGCGTGCGCAAGGTACGACGGTGGTCAGCGTGCTGCACGAAATAGGCATGGCTTTACATGCCGATCGTATCGTGGTCATGCAGGCCGGGCGCGTTGTGCATGCAGGCCCGGCCGACGAGGTGCAGACGCACTGCGCCATCGAGGCCGTGTTTGACGAGCGTGTGCGCATCGTGCCACTAGAGGGGCAATGGGTGGTGCTGCCCAAAAGTCAAGGTAGGCCCGCATGACAGCGCGTTGCATCATGGTGCTGGGCACATCCAGCGGGGCAGGCAAGAGCTGGTTGACCACGGCCTTGTGTCGACATTACGCGCGCCAGGGACTCAAGGTGGCGCCCTTCAAGGCGCAGAACATGAGCAACAACGCAAGGGTTGTGGCCAGCGCAGATGGCATGGGTGAGGTCGGCAGCGCGCAATATTTTCAGGCGCTGGCGGCGATGGCTGAGCCTGATGTCCGCATGAACCCGCTGTTGCTCAAGCCTGAGGCTGACACGCGCAGCCAGGTGGTCTTGCTGGGGCAAGTGAGCGCGCAGCTGAGCGATACGCCTTGGCGCGGTCGCAGCGAAAAGGTCTGGCCACGCATTGCGGCAGCGTTGGATGAGCTGATCGCTGAAAACGATGTGGTGGTCATTGAAGGCGCCGGCTCTCCCGCAGAAATCAACCTGATGGACAGCGACATCGTCAACCTGCGTGTCGCTCGGCACGCCAACGCCCGTTGCCTGCTGGTGACCGATATTGACCGCGGCGGAGCTTTTGCACACCTGTACGGTACCTGGGCGCTGTTGCCCCCAGAAGACCAACAACGTGTTCAAGGCTTTGTGCTCAACAAGTTTCGAGGTGATGCCAGCTTGCTCGCACCCGCACCGCAGATGTTGCAAGAACGTACAGGCGTGCCCACTGTCGCCACGCTGCCCATGTGGTGGCAGCACGGCTTGCCCGAAGAAGATGGCATGTTTGAAGATCGCAGTCTTATGCAAGGGGCTGTGCGCAAAACGGTGGCTGTGATCGCCTATCCACGCATCAGCAATCTGGATGAGTTTCAGCCGCTCAAAAACGTGCCTGGTGTGCGCTTACTGTGGGTGCGTAGCCCGGCTGATCTGGCGGGCTTGGAGTCGCAGGACTGGGTGATCTTGCCCGGCAGTAAACACACCAGTGCTGATCTGGCCTGGCTGCGCCAGCAAGGGTTGGATGCGGCTGTGAGTGCGCATGTGCAACAAGGCGGTGCGGTGCTGGGCATTTGCGGTGGCCTGCAAATGCTGGGTGAAGCCTTGATCGATACCCACGGCATTGACGGCAATACGCCAGGGCTGGGTTTGTTGCCGCTGGTAACTCAGTTTGCACAGGACAAAACCGTCACCAAAACACAGGCAACCTTCGGGCAGCTGCAGGGCCCTTGGTCAGCACTGAGCGGCGTGACCGTGGCGGGATATGAAATCCACCACGGGCAGACCCAGGCGCACCCGGCCATGCTGGCGGCGGGGGCTGATCTGCACGAAGTCATGCCCGGTCTGGCCTGGCAAAGCGGCAACGGGCAGGTACTGAGCACCTACTTGCACGGCTTGTTTGAAAACCCGCCAGTGTTGCAAGCCTTGTTTGGTGCGCAGGTGCCCACGCTGGAGACGGTGTTTGAAGGACTGGCTGATTACATTGAGCAGCATTTCCAGCCAGGCGTACTGGAGTCACTGATTCGCTAAGCGCTCGATGTCCAAGATTGGTACATACTGGGTGCCCGAGGATGATTGTATGAACACCACTCTTCTTGACCAATGGCTGGCACGTGAGTCTGCGCTACGTGCTCAACATGCGCTAGGTCCCGGACCAGGCGTGACTGGCATCGAAACTGTGCGCGCCAAAACGGGGCTGGAACTGATGCAAGGCATCATGAATGGGACCGATCACACGCCCTCTATCGGCAATACGCTCGACTTTTTACTGGTCGAGGTCTCGCACGGAAATGCGATCTTCCAGGGGGCACCCGGTCAGGGACACCTTAACCCCATGGGGACTGTGCATGGAGGCTGGTTTGCCACGCTGCTGGATTCGGCATTAGGGTGCGCCGTTCACAGCACATTGCCGGCAGGACGTGCTTACACCACAGCTGAATTGAGTGTGAACATTGTCAAAGCGCTGACGCCCAGAGTGCAGCGTGTGCGGGCTGAGGGCAAGGTCATCCACTGCGGTCGGCAATTGGCCACGGCTGAGGCACGCTTGTTGGGGCCGGACGGCACCTTGTATGCGCATGCCACCACCACCTGCCTGGTGTTCGATTTGCCTGCCTAAAAACGATCCCGTAATGACGGCAGCACTTCATGCAGATGTGCGGGGCTTGCGTGGGCTGCTTGTTTTACGCGATACGGTTTTGGTGGCGGTTGGGGTGACAGCGTTTTCCAGCACCATCAAGGTGTTGACGTAGGCCACAAAGCGCTGCAGATAGTCGGGTGAGAGCTCGCGCATCAAACCCAAGGCGCGTAACACCAGTATGTGCGAGTTGATGGGGCCTGCGTTTTGTGGGGCTTGTGCAATGGCGTGTGAGACCTGTTTTTGCACGCTGATTTTGCGAAGCTGTTTGCGAAACTGCTGTACACGTGGGCTCTCGCGGTGCGTCTCAAGAAAGCTGGCTTTGCCAGACAAAGTGGCTGGTGGTGGGGCCATTTCCTGCAGCAGCAAAGTCATGGGTGAGGGCGTTATTGCTGCGGCTGGCTCGGCTGGAGACTGGTTGGCTGCAGCCATGCGCATGTCCAAATGGGTCAATGCAGCCTGCAGCTTCGCTTGCAATAGGGCTTGCGCTTGTTTTGACTGATTGCGCGAGCGTGCTGCCAGTGTTTCGATGTAATGCCATTGCACCGCATCAACACCTGCTGCGCCTGCCAGGCGCAGGCGCTCCATCTCAGTATCGAGCGTTTCGGCTTGAGTGAGCGCAGTCATGCTCATGGTTTGTTTTTGACCTCGCCGGAAGCACGGGGCACGGGCGCAATTTCCACGCGTCGGTTTTGGGCACGAGCTTTGTCACTGCTGTTGGGCACCAGGGGCTGTTCCTGTCCAAACGCAGCGGCAAACAACATGCTCGGTGGCATGCCTTCCTCAATCAGGGTGCGCGTTACGGTCAGCGAACGCTGGGCCGAGAGCTCCCAGTTGTCGGCAAATTGTCGATTGCTGCTGGTGACAACCTTGTCATCGGTGAAGCCGCTGACCATCAAGATCTCGTCGCGCATGGCCAGGTAGCTGCGCAGTGGCCCCACCAGGCTTTTGAGCAATTGGCGGCCTTCGGGCTGCAGCTGGTCGGAGTTCAGGCCAAACAGCAGTTTGCCGCTGATGCCAATGCGCCCGTTGTTGAGCGTGATGCGTCCGCTGGCCAGCGGAATGGCCAGGGCTTGTTCCAGCGACTGGCGCTTTTGTTCTTCGATGTGGCGTTTTTGCACCTCGGCTTCCAGGTTGGATGCCAACTCCAGTTGCGCCGCCATGACGCCCACCAGCAGCAGCACAAAAGCGCCCAGCAAGCCGGTCATCAAGTCGGCAAAGGCAATCCACGTGGGTGTGGTGCTCTCGCTTTCGGCTTCCATCTCCAGCATCAGGCAGCTCCCTCGCTTTGCCGCTGCTGCAGGGCCTCGAGCACGTCTTTTTGACTGCTGATGCTCAGGTCGATCAGCTCTCGCGCCTGGGCCACGTAGTAGGCCAGCTGCTCATCGCTGCGCTGCATCGATTGGGCAATGGCCGCTTCAATGCGTTGCAGGTTGCTGGCCAGCTTGTCGCTGTTGTCGTTGAAGGCGCGCACGGCAAAGGCAAAAGTCTCGCCCAGGCTGGCCACGTCCACGGCGCTGGCCGTGACCTGTGCCGCAACGGCGCCCAGCTTGTCACTTTCCTGCGTTACATATGCCTGGAAGTTTTCACCGCTGCGCGCCAAAACGGAGTGGAACTCGCTGCTGGTCTGGGTCAGGGTGGACTGGCTGGATGCCACGAGCGCATCGATCACGCCACGCTGCTCGGTGGACGCGTGGTTGATGGCGTTCAGAAATGTGCTCAAGGTCTCCAGAATGCGGGTGCGTTCTTCAAGGAGAGCGTTGTCGCGTGCCACGCTGACCGAAATTTCCTGGCGCAACTGAGCAATGACTTCTGCTGCGGCTTTCGGTGCTTCGGATGCAGTTTCGATGAGGCGGGTAATAGGTGCCTCCAGGGCCGTGCCCAAGCTGCTCAGATGTTGCGTGACCGTGGTTTCGAGCGTAGCCAGCCGCGCCACAGCTGCTTCGCCGCGCTGGGCTTCTTGCTCACGCAGGGCAGTGAGTTCTGCGCGCAACAGTGTGGCCAGCTCTTCGGCGCGCTGGTTGTGCTGAACCGCAGCTTCAGCTTCGGTGGCCAGGCGCACGCGTTGCAGCTCTTCGTTGCCTGCCATCAAGCGCTGAATGTTGGTCAGTGTTTGCTGTGTTTGGCTTTGCAGTGAGGTGGCCATGTCCTTGAGCGATTGGCCCCAGGCCTGCTGTCGCTCCTGGTCCAGCTGGGCCAGGTGGGCTTGTTGCTCGGACTGCACCTGCTGTAATGTGGCTACAAGTGCTTGTGTACTGGCACTAAAGTGTTGGTGGCTGACCTCCAGCTGCTCGCGGGTGCTTGTCACCATCCGTTCGTGCTGGCCTTGTGCCTGCTGCGCCATGTCGGCCAGGGTGGACTGCACCACGGGGCGGATGCTGTCGCTGGCCACTTGCATGCTCTGGCTCAGACTGCTGCGAAGGCTTTGGTCCACCGACTGGGCCAGCTCGGTGTAGCTGGTTTTGACATCGCGGTGGAAGCTGTCTTGCTGCGTGCGCAGGCTGTCGCCCAGCTGCTGGCTGTGCTGCTCCACGCGGGCCATGAGCGTGCTCAGCTGCTCGACCACCAGAGGCAGAGCCTGGGATTGCTGCTGCAGGGCTTTGTAGGTTTCCTGACGCTGGTGCGTGAGCGAGAAAGTGCGCAGCTGTTGGCCCATCAAACGGTCCAGCTGGTGTGCAGCACGGGCGCGTTCGCGGCGCGCCAGGCTGGACATCAACCCCAGCATGGCCGAGGTGGCCACGCCAGCGACCGAAGTGCCAAAAGCCAGGCCCAGGCCTTTGATGGGCTCTGAAAACGCAGCGCGCATGCCCTGAACGCTGGAGGCGCCTTCCAGTGCAAACACCGCACCATTGAGCGTGACCACCATGCCAAGGAATGTGCCCAACATCCCGAGCATGACCAGCAGGCCCACCAGATAGGGCGTGAAGGCCGGGCCGGGTAGGGCAACACGCTCTCCTTCCACACGCTGGCGCACAGCGTTTTGCAAACTCTCCGGAATGCTTTGCAGCCAGGTGTGCAGGTCCTGCACGATGTCTGTTGTTTGTTCCAGGGCTTGTACCAACTGAGCTGTTCGCTGACGGTAGCGGTGCAACTCCATCGCACCATAGCCATAGACGGCGGCCACCAGCAAAGTCATCACCAGCACCAGCGGGTTGGTGGTGGCCACGGCTGCAGCCACCCACAGCACGGCCAGTGCGCCCAGGGCAAAAGCGAGGGTAAAAGCGTGTTTCTTCATGGGGTCGGTTTCTTGTTGTTGTGTGTGAGGGCGTCAATCAGGCCCTGCACCGGTTGCAGGCGAATAGCCAGCTCATACAGCAATCCTGTCTGCATCGCCTGGCACAGCGCGGGCAGCCATGTGTCAGTGCTTGGCTGCTCGGTGTCGTTCTCGTACGCTTCCTGGCTGGCTTTGATGTGCTTTTTCAAAAGCTGGTTGAAGCGTTTTTCAAAATGCGTGTTCAGACGGCTCAGCAGGCGTGTCTGCCGATCGCCCAGCATCGCGTCCATGGCCGCGTCAAGCATGCCCAGCTGTTGCCATTGCGTATCGCCTTTGCCCAGCATGCTGCGCAGCTGTGCGCGTAGCTTGGCAATGACGCTGTCCATCTGCCGCTGGTGTGCGCCCAGGTAGCGGCGAAAGGGTTCAAACGCTGTCTTGGGGTCAACGGGCAACAGCAGTTCGGGCGCAGGCGTTTCAATTCGGGCCAGGCCGAGTGCCGGTGGCACGCCTTGCGTGATGCTGCGCTCCAGGGCATGGCGAACGTTGTCAAAGCGTTCATGCAGCACCTGTGCGTTGATGCGGATGCTGGCCGCCTGTGCGGGCGCCTGGTTCATGAGTTCGGTCTGGTCCAGCAAGCCCTGCAAGGCAATGGCGTGGCGAAAGTCAAGCCAATCGCTCAGTTTTTGTCCGACCTCGACAGGTTCGCGCGTGTCCAGCACAAAGCCTTGCTGTCCTAAAAAGTGCAGCAATGGGGTGTCGTGGAGGCTGGCGCGTGAGGTGGCTCGCGTCATGAAGTGCAGTCTGGGCGGGGCAAGGAACAGGGGCCCTCATTTTACCCGCGGGGGTGCGATCAACTGGATGCTTTGGTACGCTTTTGCGTGGGTTTGGCCAGCGTTTTACTGCCCTGGTCGCACCAGGCGGAAACCGCACATTGTGCGCACTGCGGGCTGCGCGCCTTGCACACATAGCGGCCCAGCAAAATCAGCCAGTGGTGGGCGTGTACGCGGTAGGCTTCGGGAATGCGTTTGAGCAGTTTGGGCTCCACCGCCAGAGGGGTTTTGCCAGGCGCCAGCCCAGTGCGGTTGCTGACCCGGAAAATGTGCGTATCCACCGCCATGGTGGGTTCGCCAAAGGCCACGTTGAGCACCACATTGGCGGTCTTACGGCCCACGCCAGGCAGGGTTTCCAGCGCTTCGCGGGTGCGGGGCACCTCGCCACCGTACTGGTCCACCAGGATGCGGCAGGTCTGCATCAGGTGTTTGGCCTTGCTGCGGTACAGACCAATGGTCTGGATGTAGTGCTCCAGCCCCGCCTGACCCAGGTCCAGAATCTGCTGGGGCGTGTTGGCCACCGGGAACAGCTTACGTGTAGCCTTGTTGACGCCCACGTCAGTGGCCTGCGCCGAGAGCAAAACGGCGGCGAGCAACTCGAACACGCTCGTATACTCCAATTCGGTTTTGGGCTCGGGATTGGCTGCCTGCAAGGTGGCAAAGAACGGCTCGATGAATTCCTTTTTCATGCTCAGATTGTCAACCATGGCCATCCCTTTTGCTGACCGCCTCAACAACGTCGAAACCTCTGCCATCCGTGAGTTGTTCAAACTGCTGGGCAAGCCCGGCATCATCAGTTTTGCGGGAGGTTTCCCGGACAGCGCCATGTTTGACGTGGACGGCATCCGCGAGGCCAGCAATGCCGCCCTGGCGCAAGACCCCGGTGCGGCGCTGCAGTACGGCGCGACCGAGGGCTTTGGCCCCTTGCGCGAACAGCTGGCGCACTTCATGGGGCAAAAGGGTGCCAAGGATGTGGCCCCTGAACAATTGATCGTGACCACAGGCAGCCAGCAGGCGCTGGACCTGCTGGGCAAGACCCTCATCAGCCCCGGTGACAAAGTCATTGTGGAGGGCCCGACCTTTCTGGCCACCATCCAGTGTTTCCGTCTGTATGGCGCTGAGCTCATCAGCGCGCCCATTGACGGCAATGGCGTGCAAATCGACAAGCTGGAACAACTGATTGCCGAGCACAAGCCCAAGTTTGTGTACCTGATTCCGACCTTTGGCAACCCCAGCGGCGCCATGCTGAGTGCCGAGCGCCGCAAGCGCGTGCTCGAACTGGCCGTCCAATACAACACCTTGATCGTCGAAGACGACCCTTATGGTGACCTGTACTTTGGCGAAACCCCTCCGCCCAGCCTGCTGGCCATGAGCCCGCAGGTGCCCGGCAGCCGCGAGCTGCTGGTGCATTGCGGATCGCTGTCCAAAGTGCTGTCGCCGGGCCTGCGCGTGGGTTGGATGATTGCGCCCGCCGAGCTGCTGGCCAAGGCCACCATGTGCAAGCAGTTCAGCGACGCGCACACCAGCACCTTCGCTCAAGCCACAGCGGCGCAATACCTCAAGGCCGGACGTATGCCCGCCACCCTGGACAAGGTGCGCAGCGTGTATGCCAAGCGTGCAAAGACCATGGGTGACGCGCTACGCAGCGAGTTGGGCGATGCGGTGAGCTTTGTGCAGCCGCAAGGCGGCTTGTTTGTCTGGGCGCGCCTCACGGGCGCAGGGGGCAAAGTGGCGGACGGCAACGCTTACGCCAAACGCGCGATCGAACAGGGCGTGGCCTTTGTGCCGGGCTCGCCATTCTTCTGTGCCAACCCCGACCATGCCACCTTCCGCCTGAGCTTTGCTACCGTGGGCGAAGACAAAATTCTGGAAGGTGTTTCCCGTCTGGCCAAGGCGCTTTGACCTTCTTACATTGAACCCTGAAGATCTGCTCAAGCTCGTCAGCACGCCGATGCCTTTTGGCAAACACAAGGGCGTGTTGATCGCCGACTTGCCTGGCAACTACCTGAACTGGTTTGCCCGCGAGGGCTTTCCCAATGGCGAAATCGGACGTCTGCTGCAGCTGATGCAGGAGATAGACCACAACGGCCTGAGCGGCTTGCTCAAACCATTGCGTAGCCAGGCCCAGGGCATCAAGCGCCCGTGAAGCGCACCCACCACAAACGCGCCCACAGCCCCAGCGTGGTGGTATAGCCCATGCTGGCCGTCGCGACGCGGCCGTCGCGGTCCAGGATGATGGTGGCCGGTACCGCACGCACCCCCCAGGCGCGGGCCAGTTCACCCTCGGTGTCCAGGGCCGCCAGCCAGGGCAGTTCGTTGTGTGCCAAATGTTTTTGCACGGCTTTAGCGGGGCCCGACTGCATGGCCACAGTCACCATGGGCCAGCTGCCGTGCAGGCGCTGCACATTGTCCTGGGATGCTTTGCAAATGGGGCACCAGGTGGCCCAGAAATGTACCGCCACCACCTGGCCGCGATGCTGCGTCAACCATGCTTGGAGACTTGCGTCCTGTGGGCCAAGGGCATTGATCAGCGGCGCATCCAGCGATGGTGCTGGGCCCTTGGACACGTTGCGCGATTGCCAGGCATTGATGGCCAGCGAGATGACCACCAGAATGGCCAGGGTTTTGAGGTGGCTGCGCCAGTCGCACAACCAGCGCCACAAGCCTCGCAGCACGGTATTCGACATGTCGTTCAGGGGCGAACCACTTCCAGCAAGCGGTCCAGTCCACCCTCGTGAATGGCGACCATGGCCTGCTCGCGTACTTTGGGCTTGGCGTGGTAGGCCACCGACAGACCGGCCTCGCCCATCATGGGCAGGTCGTTGGCCCCGTCGCCCATGGCGATGCACTCGTGCGGCGCAATGCCCAGCAGGCTGGCCACTTCGAGCAAGGTGCGGCGCTTTTCGGCTCCGTCGCAGATGTCGCCCCAGGCTTGCTGAACCAGGCCGCCAGTGAGTTCGCCATTGATGATCTCGAGTTGGTTGGAACGGGCAAAGTCGATGTTCAGCCGGGCCTTGACGCGGTCGGCAAAGAAGGTGAAACCGCCCGAGACCAGCAAGACCTTCATGCCTGCCTTCTGGCAGGCCGCGATCAATTCGGCCGCGCCGGGGTTGATGCGCAGGCGCTCGGTGTAAACGCGCTCCATGTCGGCCACGGTCACGCCCTTGAGCAAGGCCAGGCGGCGGCGCAGGCTGTCTTTAAAGTCGGTGATCTCGCCGCGCATGGCGGCTTCGGTGATGGCGGCCACCTCGGCCTTGCGGCCCACAGCGTCGGCAATCTCGTCCACGCATTCGATATTGATCAGCGTCGAATCCATGTCGAAGGCGATCAGCTTGAACTGCGAGAGGGCAAGGGGGGCAGTGAAGCCTTGGATCACAAGGCCGGGGGCGAATTCGTTGGCAGTGCTCATAACGAGATTATCGAAGATCGTGGATTCAATCAGGCCAGTGGGGCTTCGGTCTTGGGTGTACCCAAGCTACGCAAAATGTCCCGCACCATCTGCGCACGCATCTTCGGGTCGGGCAGTTCGCGTTCGATGCGCAGCTTGTCGTTGCCGGCTAGCTTGATGTGTTTGTTCTTCTGGATCAACCCGATGATGGCCATGGGGTCGATGGGCGGGTTGGGTTTGAAGCTGATCTGGATCACGCCCGGTGCGGCATCAACCTTGACCACGCCATAGGGCTGGCTCAGCACCCGCAGGCGGTGCACGTCCACCAGGGTCTGGGTTTGCGCCGGCAGTTTGCCAAAGCGGTCCACCAGTTCTTCGAGCAGGGCGTCGATCTGGTCGCTGGTTTTGGCGGTGGCCAGTTTTTTGTAGAAGGACAGGCGCAGGTGCACGTCGCCGCAGTAGTCGTTGGGCAGCAGGGCAGGAGCGTGCAGGTTGATGTCGGTGGTGACGTTCAGCGGGTTGAGCAGGTCGGGCTCTTTGCCGTTTTTGAGGCTGCGCACGGCTTCGGACAGCATCTCGTTGTAGAGCTGGAAACCGATTTCCATCATGTTGCCGCTCTGGCTTTCGCCCAGCACCTCGCCCGCGCCGCGGATTTCCAGGTCGTGCATGGCCAGGTAAAAACCGCTGCCCAGTTCCTCCATCTGCTGGATGGCGTCCAGCCGCTGCGCCGCCTGCTTGGTCAGGCCCTCGATTTCGGGCACCAGCAAATAGGCGTAGGCCTGGTGGTGGGAGCGGCCCACGCGCCCGCGCAGCTGGTGCAGCTGGGCCAGGCCGAACTTGTCGGCGCGTGAAATCACGATGGTGTTGGCCGTGGGCACGTCGATGCCGGTTTCGATGATGGTCGAGCACAGCAGGATGTTGTAGCGCTGGGCCACAAAGTCGCGCATCACGCGCTCCAACTCGCGCTCGGGCATCTGGCCGTGGGCCACGGCAATGCGGGCTTCGGGCAGGATTTCTTCGAGCTTTTGCTTGCGGTTCTCGATGGTCTCGACTTCGTTGTGCAGAAAGTAGCACTGGCCGCCACGCTTGAGTTCGCGCAGCACCGCCTCGCGGATCACGCCGGCGCCCTCGTTGCGCACAAAGGTCTTGATGGCCAGGCGCCGTTGCGGGGCAGTCGCGATCACGCTCAGGTCCCGCAGGCCTTCCAGCGCCATGCCCATGGTGCGGGGAATCGGCGTGGCCGTCAGGGTGAGCACGTCGACTTCGGCGCGCAGCAGCTTCATGGCCTCCTTGTGGCGCACGCCAAAGCGGTGTTCCTCGTCGATGATCAAAAGGCCCAGGTTTTTGAAATTCGTTTTCTCGCTCAGCAGCTTGTGCGTGCCGACCACGATGTCCACCGTGCCGTCTTCGATGCCTTTCATGGCGGCGTTGACTTCCTTGGTGGAGCGGAAACGCGAGATTTCGGCCACCTTGACGGGCCACTTGGCAAAGCGGTCTTTGAGGGTTTGGTAGTGCTGCTCGGCCAGCAGCGTGGTGGGCGCGAGCAATGCCACCTGTTTGCCACCCGTGACGGCCACAAAAGCGGCGCGCAGCGCCACTTCGGTCTTGCCAAAGCCCACGTCGCCGCACACCAGCCGGTCCATGGGGCGGGGGCTGATCATGTCCTGGATGACGCAGTGGATGGCGGCCTTCTGGTCGGCGGTTTCCTCAAAGCCGAAGTCGTTGGCAAAGGTTTCGTAGTCCTGCGGGCTGTAGCGGAAAGCGTGGCCTTCGCGGGCGGCGCGGCGCGCGTAGATGTTGAGCAGCTCGGCGGCGGCGTCGCGCACCTGCTCGGCGGCCTTGCGTTTGGCTTTTTCCCACTGTCCGCTGCCCAGCTTGTGCAGCGGCGCTTCGTCGGCGCTCACGCCGGTGTAGCGGCCGATCAGCTGCAGCTGGCTGACTGGCACGTACAGCGTGGCCTTGTCGGCGTATTCGAGGTGCAAAAATTCCTGCAGCGCGGGCGTGCCGTCGGGGTTTTTCTCACCCAGGTCCATGTTGACCAGGCCCCGGTAGCGGCCAATGCCGTGGGCGCTGTGCACCACCGGGTCGCCCACGTTCAGCTCGCTCAGGTCTTTGATCAGCGCTTCAACGTCGCTGACCTGTTCCTGCTTCTTGCGGCGGCGGGTGGTGGCTCCGGCGGCAAAGAGTTCGGTCTCGGTGACGAGGTCGATGCCCTTTTCAAACCAGTGGAAACCGCTGGCCAGCGCGGCGGTCGCCATGCCGACCTTTTCGTCGCTGGCGAGGAATTCTTCCAGGCTGTCGAAGACCGGCGGGGTCAGGCCGCTGGAGCGCACGAAGTCGAGCAGGCTTTCGCGGCGGCCATCGCTCTCGGCCAGGATCAGCAGACGGTGCGGGCTGCTGCGCAGGTGGGCGTGCAGGCGCGAGAGCGGGTCGTCCGCGCCGCGTACAACGGTGAGTTCGGGCAAGGGTTGGGCTAGGGCGTTGTCCTGCACGTCTGCCGTGCTGGGGCGCAGGGCCAGTTGCGCGTGTGCGTTGGCATGGGTGTAGAACTGTTCGGCGCTCAAAAACAGCGCTTCGGGCGGCAACACCGGGCGCTCGGGGTCGCCGTGCACCAGGCGGTGACGCTCCTTGGTGTCCTGCCAGAAGTGCTGGAAGGCGGGTTCCAGATCGCCATGCAGCACCAGCGTGGCGGCGCTGCCCGCCACGTCCAGGTAGTCGAACACGGTGGCGGTCTCGTCAAAGAACAGGGGCAGGTAGTACTCGATGCCTGCCGTGGCCACGCCGTTGCCCATGTCCTTGTAGATGCGGCTCTTGGTGGGGTCGCCTTCGAGCAGCTCGCGCCAGCGGCTGCGAAAGCGGGCACGCGCCGCTTCGTCCATCGGGAACTCGCGCCCGGGCAGCAGCCGCACCTCCGGCACGGGGTAGAGGCTGCGCTGGCTGTCGGGGTCAAAGGTGCGAATGGAGTCGATTTCGTCGTCGAACAGGTCGACGCGGTAGGGCACGGGCGAGCCCATGGGAAAGAGGTCGATCAACCCGCCGCGCACCGCGTATTCGCCCGGGCTGACCACCTGGCTCACGTGGCTGTAACCTGCCAGCGTGAGTTGGCTCTTGAGCTGGGCTTCGTCCAGCTTTTGCTTGACCTTGAACTCAAAGGTGTAGCCCGCCAGAAACGATGGTGGTGCCAGCCGGTACAGCGCGGTGGTGGCGGGCACCAGCACCACGTCGGCGGCTTCGGCGTGATTGCGCTGGCGGATGCGCCAGAGCGTGGCCAGACGCTCGCTGATCAAGTCCTGGTGCGGCGAGAAGGTGTCGTAGGGCAGGGTTTCCCAGTCCGGGAACATCACGCAGCGCAGACCTGGCGCGAAGAACACCATCTCGTCCATGAGGCGCTGGGCGTCGGCGGTGTCGGCAGCCACAATGGCGGTGAGTTTGCCTTCGGCTTTTTCGCGCTCGGCCAATTGCGCTAGCAGTACCGCATCGGCAGAGCCGATGGGGCGGGGCAGGGTGAAGCGTTTACCGGTGTGGAGGACAGGCAGTTTCATGGCGCGCAGGGCTGTTCCGAAAGCACAAAACCCCCCGCCAAGAATGGAGGGGGGTGAAAGCACTATTGTAAATAGCCGCTTCTACAATAGATAGCAATGACTTCGTTTCACGCCTTGATTCCCTGTGCCGGCACCGGCAGTCGCGCGGGCACGCCCCAACCCAAACAGTACCAGCTGGTGGCCGGGCAGCCCATGGTCATGCACACGGTGCAGGTTTTGGCGGCTGTGCCTGCTTTGGCCAGTGGCTGGGTGGTGTTGTCGCCGGACGAAGACTTTGCCTGGCCGCAGCAAGGCTGGCCTGCGCATTTCAAGCGTGTGACTTGCGGGGGATTCAGCCGTGCGCAAAGCGTGTTCAATGGCTTGCAAGCCATGCTGGCTGCCGGACTGGATCCGCAAGACTGGGTGTTGGTGCACGACGCGGCGCGTTGCCTGGTGCAAGCCGAAGCGGTGTTGCGTCTGATCGATGCCTGCCGTGAAGACGCCGTGGGCGGCTTGCTGGCCTTGCCCTTGCCCGACACCCTGAAAACCGAGGCCAGTGGCCGTGTGCAGGAAACCGTATCGCGCGAGCACAAATGGCTAGCGCAAACACCGCAAATGTTCCGGCTTCAGGCGTTGCACGATGCTCTGGCCGCTGCGGCCAGCACGGGTTTTGAGGGCATTACCGACGAGGCCAGCGCCATGGAACGATTGGGGTTGCAACCCCGCTTGGTTGAAGGCTCTGCGCAAAACTTCAAAGTTACTTACCCAGCCGACTTCGCTTTCGCTGAGGCCATTCTTCAAAGCAGAATTCAAAACAGGACACGCACATGAATATTCGCATTGGTGAAGGCTGGGACGTGCATGCCCTGGCTCCAGACCGCAAACTGATTTTGGGCGGTGTCCACATTCCGCACAGCCTGGGTTTACTGGGCCATTCCGATGCCGACGTGCTGCTGCACGCCATCACCGATGCGGTGCTGGGTGCTGCAGGGCTGGGGGACATCGGGCGCCATTTCCCGGATACGGATGCACAGTTCAAAGGCGCAGACTCTGCCGAGCTGCTGGCCGAGGCCATGCGCCGCGTGCGCGCTCAAGGCTGGGAACTGGTGAACGTTGACAGTACCATTGTGGCGCAAGCGCCCAAGCTGGCGCCACACATGCCGTCGATTCGTGCCTCGGTGGCCAAAGCGCTGGGCGTGGACGAGGATCAAGTCAACGTCAAAGCCAAAACTGCTGAAAAACTTGGACCTGTAGGCGAGGGCAAAAGCATGGAAGCGCGCGCCATTGCCCTGCTGGTTCAGCGCTGATTTCAGGTGGCCTGTCGCAAGACGATAGAGGCTTGCAGACCGCCCTCAGATGGCGTGGAAAACATCAGCTGGCCTCCCATGCGCTCAATCGAACGCTCCACAATGGACAGGCCCAGACCCGAACCGAGAGCTGCGGTGCGGGCGCTGTCTGCACGGAAAAAAGGTTGTGTCAGCTGGGGCAGCGCGATTGGGCTCACGCCAACGCCTTCATCGCGCAGAGTGATGCGAACTCTTTGCGAGTCCAACGCCTCAGCCTGAATGTGCACTCGCGTGATGCCATCGAGCTGGCTTTGTCCATAGCGGCGTGCGTTTTCGAGCAAATTGTCAAAAACCCGGCCCAGCTCAATCTCGTCAGCCTGCACCAGCAGATCCTCTGGAATGTTGAGCTCGATGCGCATGCTTTTGTTATTGCGAAAGGGCGCAATGCTGCGACTGAGCAGGCCTGCCAAGGCGACGGCTTGCAAGGGCGTTTCACCGGGGCGGGCGTAGTCCATGAACTTGCCGATGATCTGATCCATCTGGCTGATGTCGGCAGACATCAGCTCCCGGGCCTCGGGGTCAGCCACACTTAACTCTGCTTCCAGACGCAGCCGTGCCAGCGGCGTACGCAAATCGTGCGAGATGCCAGCCAGCATCAGACTGCGCTCTTGCTCGGCCTGCTGGAGCTTGTGCACCATGCTGTTGAAGCCCTGGTTGACCTCACGGATCTCGTCCACGCGTACCTGCTCGTCCAGTTCGGGGCCCTGCATATCGCCATCGCGCATGCGTGCGAAAGCTTGGGAAAGCTGTTTGAGCGGGCGGTTGATCAATCCAGCAATCAAGGCCGAGCCCAGCAAGGAAAGCATGGCGGTCAGTAGCATCCACTGCAACCATGACTTGCCGCCCAGAGGCTGCAGGCGATCGGGGTCCATTTGCAGCCAGTAGCTGTCGCGTTCGATCCTGAAGCCGACCCAAAGCCCTTGCGTCCCGTTGACTTCGGAGGCGAGGACGGTGTTCTTGCCCAGGCGTGCAATCAGAACCTGGGACAGCCTTTGCTCGATGTCTGTCTTGCCGAAGGGAACAAACTTATCACCAGGCTCACGTGTGGTGATGACCACAGATTCCTCATCGGCGAGGGATTTGAGCAGGGCGACACGCGTGATCACGTCGGTGTGGCGCAAGGCGGTACGCGTGAGGTTGACCACCGAAGCAATTTGCTGTGCGTTGCGTTTGATGCTGGGTTCAAACTCCTGCGTCCGGAAGGTCTGCATCCAGCCCAGGGTGCTGGCAGAAACCAGCAATGACAGCAGGATGAAGGTGCGCCAGAACAGACCCAGATGCAGTCTGGGGCCCGAGGCGATCTTTCGTGCGGCTGTCTTCATCAGGCCTGATGTCAGGTCTTATTCGGGCACGAACACGTAGCCCACTCCCCAGACGGTCTGGATGATGCGGGGATTGGCCGGGTCCACTTCGATGAGTTTGCGCAAACGGGAAATTTGCACGTCCAGGCTTCGGTCGAAGGGCTCAAAGTCACGGCCACGGGCCAGTTGAGCCAGTTTGTCTCGGCTGAGTGACTGGCGCGGATGACGCACCAAGGCCTTGAGCATCGCAAATTCACCAGTGGTCAGCGGAATTTCCTGGCCATTGCGGGACAGTTGACGGGCCGCCAGATCGAAGCTGAATTCCCCAAAGCGCATGACTTCCTGCTCGGCAGTGGGCGCACCTGGGGCCTCGATGACCGGACGACGTCGCAAGACGGCATGGATACGTGCCAGCAATTCGCGCGGGTTGAAGGGCTTGCCCAAATAATCGTCCGCGCCAATTTCCAGACCCAGAATGCGGTCGACATCTTCGCCCTTGGCGGTGAGCATGATGATGGGGGTTTTGTCCCCCGCCTGTCGCAGGCGGCGGCAAATGCTCAAGCCGTCCTCGCCGGGCAGCATCACATCCAGGACCAGCAGGTCCACGGTTTCACGCTGGGTGATGCGCTGCAGGGCGCGGGCGTCTTCTGCCAGCAGCACGTCATAACCCTCTTGCGCCAAAAAGCGGCGCAACAGGTCCCGAATGCGGACGTCATCGTCAACGATGACGATCTTGTCGAGTCGTTTGCCTTCTGTGGCCATAGGTCCTCCCTTGCAGCTTGGCCTCTTATTGGGCCGTCCAGCCGCCATCCATGTTCCAGGCCACGCCACGCACGTTGTCGGCTGCGGGCGAGCAGAAGAACACGGCCAATGCACCAAGCTCTTCGGGCGTGGTGAACTGCATGGAGGGCTCTTTCTCGCCCAGCAGCAGGTTTTTGGCTTCTTCGTTGGACACGCCCATGGCCTGGGCTTTGGCATCGACCTGTTTTTGAACGAGTGGGGTGAGCACCCAGCCCGGACAGATGGCGTTGCAGGTCACGCCGCTGGTGGCGTTTTCCAGGGCAGTCACCTTGGTCAGGCCGACCACGCCGTGCTTGGCAGCCACATAGGCCGATTTGGCCGCCGAGGCCACCAGACCGTGCACCGAGGCGACGTTGATGATGCGGCCCCAGTTGGCTTGCTGCATGCTTGGCAGCGCCAGGCGAGTCGCGTGGAAAGCGCTGGAGAGGTTGATGGCGATGATGGCATCCCAACGATCAACCGGAAACTCTTCAATACGCGCGACATGCTGGATGCCTGCGTTGTTCACCAAAATGTCCACACGGCCAAAGGTGCTGGCGGCAAACTGCATCATGTCTTCAATGTCTGAGACCTTGCTCATGTCTGCACCGTGGTAGGCGACCTTGACGCCCAGGGCTGCGATTTCGGCCTTGGGGCCTTCGGCATCACCAAAACCGTTGAGCACGATGTTGGCACCTTGAGCCGCTAGAGCTTTGGCAATGCCCAGGCCGATACCGCTTGTAGAGCCAGTGACCAGTGCTGTTTTTCCTTTGAGCATGATTTCTCCTGCGCGAATGATTTAGGATGGAGTAAAGATAAACCATTATCACAGCTGTGATGGATCCGGCCCTGACGGCGGCGCAGACTGTGTTTCGCAATGTTATGAACACTTTTGAGAAGACCGCTCCCCGGTTGCAGTTCGTCACTTGCCCTCACCCGGAGGGCGAGCACCGCATGGCCTACTGGCGCTGGGGTGATGCCCAGGCCCCGCACGTGGTGGTGGCGGTGCACGGCCTGACCCGCCAGGGCCGCGATTTTGACCGTCTGGCTGCCGCCTTGGTGCAGGCCGGGAAGGGCAAGGTGCAGGTCATTTGTCCGGACGTGGCTGGACGAGGCAAAAGCGAATGGTTGCCCAACGCCAGCCTTTACCAAGTGCCGCAATACGCAGCAGACATGATGGTGCTGCTGCAGACGCTGCATGCGGCACATCCCATTTCAACGCTGGACTGGGTCGGTACCAGCATGGGTGGCTTGATCGGCATGGTCATTGTGGGGCAGCCCGAGTTGCCGTTGCCCGCTCCGGTGCGCCGCTTTGTCATCAATGATGTGGGGCCAGCGATCACCTGGAGCTCCCTGGCACGCATGAAACTGTATGTGGGCCAGTATGGCACCTACACCGACCTGCAACAGGTCTCGCAGGTGCTTCGCCTGCTGTTTGCTGGTTTTGGCGCAGTGCCCGACGATATTTGGCTGGAACTGTGCTCGCACATGGTTCGCCCTGCGCCCGAGGGGGGGCTCACGCTGCATTACGACAGAGCGATTGGTCAGCCCTTGCAAGCACTTACCGAGGAAGCGGCCCTGGCAGCAGAGCCTGTCATGTGGGCCTTGTACGACCAGATTCGTGCGCAAGTGTTGCTTATTCGTGGCCAAGACTCCGACCTGCTCACACAGGAAACCGCGCAAGCCATGACCGAGCGCGGTCCCCGTGCGCGCTTGGTGCAATGGCCGCATGTGGGCCATGCGCCCACCTTGACCGAGCCTGGTCACATCCATGTGGTGTCCGACTTTTTACTGGGTTGAGCATGGTCAGTCCTTCTGAAACCTTGGCCTCTGTGGTTCCGCAGGTGGTTCGTGCCACTTCTGGCGGGCATGAGGCTGCCGATGTGCTCGAGCGTGCCAGCCGGTTTGCACAGCCCCTGATTGAATGCGAAGCCCTCGACACCGGTGAGAACATTTGGCAACACGCCCAGGCTGTGGCCCATGTGCTGGCCCTGATTGGGGGCTCGCAAGAGATGCAGGCCGCCGCCTACCTGGTGTATGCCTGCCCGCACCTGAACAAGCCCGAAGAGGTGATTGGCAAAGCCTTTGGCGAGAACCTGGCGCACCTGGCCATGCAAACCAACCAGCTGGTGCACCTGCAGCGTCTGTCGCGTGCAGCAGAGGCCAGTGCCCAGCTGTCGGACAACCCCAAGCTGCAAACCGAAAACGTGCGCAAGATGCTGCTGGCATTCAGCCGCGACTTGCGCGTGGTCATGCTGCGTTTGGCATCGCGCCTGCAAACCTTGCGCCATTTTGCGGCGACCAAATTGCCTGTGCCGCCAGCGTTGGCCCGCGAATCCTTGCAAGTGTTTGCGCCGCTGGCCAACCGCCTGGGCATCTGGCAAATCAAGTGGGAGATGGAGGATCTGTCTTTCCGTTTCCTTGAGCCGCAGACCTACAAGGACATAGCCCGTCTGCTCGACGAAAAGCGGGCCGAGCGCGAAACCTATATGGCCAGCCTGAGCCAGCGTCTGCAAACCGAGTTGTCCGCGCAAGGCATTGCTGCTCAGGTGCAGGGACGGCCGAAACACATTTACAGCATCGTCAAGAAGATGCGGGGCAAGGACTTGCCCTTTGACCGCGTGTTTGATGTGCGCGCCCTGCGCGTGGTGGTGCCTCAGGTGCCCGATTGCTACCAGGTGTTGAGCTGGGTGCATGAGCATTTCACGCCCATCGTCGAAGAGTTTGACGACTACATCGCCAAGCCCAAATCCAATGGTTACCAAAGCCTGCATACTGTGGTGCGTGATGCCGATGGCAAGCCCATCGAAATCCAGATTCGCACCCGTGAGATGCACGAGCATGCCGAAACTGGCGTGGCCGCCCACTGGGCCTACAAAGAGGCGGGCACCAAGGGCTACGCCGGCGTGAGTGCCACGAGTGCCTACGACGCCAAGATCGCCGTGCTGCGTCAGCTGTTGGCCTGGGAGCGCGATCTTTCGGGGGCGGTCAGCGACAAGGCTTTGTTCGATGACCGCATTTATGTGCTGACGCCAGACGCCGCCATCATCGAGCTGCCGAAAGGCGCCACGCCGGTGGACTTTGCCTACATGCTGCACACCAACCTGGGGCACCGCTGCCGGGGCGCCAAGGTGGATGGTGCCATGGTCCCGCTCAACACGCCGCTGGCCAACGGGCAAACGGTGGAGATTGTGGCCATCAAGGAGGGCGGGCCTTCTCGCGACTGGCTTAACCCTGAACTGGGCTACATCGTCAGCAATCGCTCGCGGGCCAAAGTTCGCTCATGGTTCAACGCGCAAATCAGCGCAGAGCACATTGCCAAAGGTCGCGAGGCGGTCGAAAAGCTGTTGCAAAGAGAGGGGAGAACCTCTTTTAAGCTTGAAGATCTGGCCAGCCAGCTAGGCTTCAAGTCGGCCGATGGCCTGTTTGAAGTGGTGGGCAAGGACGAGTTTTCACTGCGCAATATTGAAACGCTGCTGAATCCACCAGCGAGCACGCTACAAGCAGACGACATCATTGCCGCCAGGGCTAACGCCAAAGGGGCATCCGCTTCGCGCAAAACGGCGTCAGGCGTGCTTGTGGTGGGGGTGGACTCGCTGCTCACGCAGCTGCCGCGCTGCTGCAAGCCCGCGCCACCCGATGCGATCAGCGGCTTTGTGACACGTGGCAAGGGTGTCAGCATTCACCGTCAGGATTGCAGCAACTTTCGTGAACTCGCGGCACGCACGCCCGAGCGGGTGATCGATGTGCGCTGGGGTGAACGCACTGCGGCCGATGCGGTCTACCCTGTGGACGTGGCCATCGAAGCGGTGGACCGCCAAGGCCTGCTGCGCGACATCTCGGAAGTGTTTGCCAAAGAAAAAATGAATGTCATCGGCGTGCAGACCCAAAGCGTGAAAGGCATGGCGTGGATGACCTTTACAGTGGAGCTGAGCGACTCGGCCAAGCTGACGAAGGTGCTCGGCAGCGTTAAAACCATCAAAGGCGTTCGCAACGCCAGAAGACGTTGATTTTGCTGCTACAATAGCAGTCTTACAGGCGCGTAGCTCAGCTGGTTAGAGCACCACCTTGACATGGTGGGGGTCGTTGGTTCGAGTCCAATCGCGCCTACCAAATACGGTAGGAAAAAACCCTGGTAATTCAACGAGTTACCGGGGTTTTCTTTTTGGGCGTAGCTCACACACTTTTTGAGAGACCTCTTTTATCAAAAAGAGGTCTCTGCTCAGAGTAGGCGATCAGGCCTTGCTGAGTGCCTGCTCCAGATCCGCCATCAGGTCGTCAATGTGCTCAATGCCCACCGACAGGCGAACCATGTCTTCGCTCACACCGGCCTTGGCCAGTTCGGCGGCGTCGAGCTGGCGATGAGTTGTCGAGGCCGGGTGGGTCGCCAGCGATTTGGCGTCACCAATGTTGACCAGGCGGGTGAACAGGCCCAGCGCGTCCAGGAAACGGGCGCCTGCTGCGCGCTTGTCGGCGTCCTGGCTCTTGAGACCAAAGGACACGATGCCCGAGGCCTTGCCGCCCATGTACTTTTGTACCAGGCCGTGTTCCGGGTGATCGCTCAGGCCTGCGTAGTTGACCCAGGCCACCTTGGGGTGGTTTTTCAGGTGCTTGGCGATGGCCAGGGCGTTGTCGCAGATGCGGTCCATGCGCAGGGCCAGGGTTTCGATGCCTTGCAAAATCAGGAACGAATTCATCGGCGAAATGGCGGCGCCCATGTTGCGCAGCGGCACCACACGGGCGCGGCCAATGTAGGCGGCTGGGCCCAGGGCCTCGGTGTAGACCACGCCGTGGTACGACACGTCGGGTTCGTTCAGGCGCTTGAAGCGGGCCTTGTGCTCGGCCCAAGGGAACTTGCCCGAATCCACGATCGCGCCGCCCACGCTGTTGCCGTGGCCGCCCAGGTATTTGGTGAGCGAATGCACCACGATGTCGGCGCCGTGCTCGATGGGCCGGCACAGGTAGGGGCTGGGCACGGTGTTGTCCACGATCAGCGGAATGCCGTGGGCGTGGGCAATCTCGGCCAGCTTGGCAAAGTCGGTCACATTGCCCAGCGGATTGCCTACCGATTCGCAGAAGATGGCCTTGGTGCGCTCGTCAATGTGTGCAGCAAAGGTATCGGGCTGGCGCGGGTCGGCAAAGCGCACGTGGATGCCCATTTGCGGCAGTGTGTGTGCAAACAGGTTGTAGGTGCCGCCGTACAGCGTGCTGGCCGAGACGATGTTGTCGCCCGACTCGGCAATGGTCTGGATGGCGTAGGTGATGGCCGCCATGCCCGAGGCCACGGCCAGCGCGGCAATGCCGCCTTCCAGGGCCGCGACCCGCTTTTCCAGCACGTCCTGCGTGGGGTTCATGATGCGGGTGTAGATGTTGCCCGCGACCTTCAGGTCAAACAGGTCGGCGCCGTGCTGGGCGCTGTCAAAAGCATAGGCAACGGTCTGGTAGATGGGGGCGGCCACGGCCTTGGTGGTGGGGTCGGGCGATTGACCAGCGTGCACGGCCAGGGTTTCGATTTTCATGAGGGGTGTCTCCGTTGTAGGTGATGCAGTTTAGGCCATGCCCTGGTGGCGCAGCAAGGCGTCCAGGCTGGGCTCGCGGCCACGGAAGGCCTTGAAGGACTCCAGCGCGGGGCGGCTGCCACCGGCTTCCAGAATTTCCTTGCGGTAGCGGCGGCCTGTCTCGATGCTGGGCTGGCCGTTTGTAGCAGTTTCCTCAAAAGCGGCGTAGGCGTCGGCGCTCAACACCTCAGCCCATTTGTAGCTGTAGTAGCCCGCGGCGTAGCCGCCCGAGAAGATGTGGCCAAAGGTGTGCGCCATGCGGTTGAAGCTGGGCGGTTGCAGCACCGCCACTTCGGCCCGCACCTGGTCTAGCAGGGGCATGAAGTCTTGCGCGGGGTCGTGCTCGGCATGCAGGCGCATGTCAAACAGCGCAAACTCGATCTGGCGCAGGGTCTGCAGGCCGCTCTGGAAGTTCTTGGCGGCCAGCATTTTGTCGAACAGGGCCCGGGGCAGGGGCTCGCTCGTGTCCACATGTGCGGTCATGTGTTGCAGCACGGACCATTCCCAGCAGAAGTTTTCCATGAACTGGCTGGGCAACTCGACGGCATCCCACTCGACACCACTGATGCCCGAGACATCGCGCTCATTGACCTGCGTGAGCATGTGGTGCAGGCCATGGCCGAATTCATGGAAGAGGGTGATCACGTCGTCGTGGGTGAGTAGCGGCGGCTTGCCGTTCACGCCTTCGGCGAAGTTGCACACCAGGTGTGCGACCGGGGTCTGCAGCTGGCCAGTGTCCGGGCGCAGCCAGCGACCGACCACATCGTCCATCCAGGCGCCGCCGCGTTTGCCAGCGCGGGCGGGTGGGTCCAGGTAGAACTGGCCGACCAATTGCCCGTCGCGCTCGATGCGGTAAAACTCGACCGCCGGGTGCCAGACGGGCGCCTCGTCCTTACGGATGGCCACTTCGAACAAGGTCTCGATGATCTGGAACAGACCGGCCAGCACCTTGGGCGCGGTGAAGTAGGGTTTGACTTCCTGTTCGCTGAAGCTGTAGCGCGCTTCCTTGAGCTTTTCGCTCAGGTAGGGGATGTCCCAGGCGTTGAGTGGGCCGCTCAGACCCAGTTCCTTGCGTGCGAATTCGCGCAGATCGACCAGGTCTTTTTCGGCGAAGGGCTTGGCTTTGGCGGCCAGGTCGCGCAGGAAGGCGATGACCATTTCGGGCGACTCGGCCATCTTGGGCACCACCGAGACCTGGGCAAAGTTGTCGTAGCCCAGAAGCTGGGCTTCTTCCTGGCGCAGGGCGAGGATCTCGCTCATCAGGGCGGCGTTGTCGTATTTCTTGGCCTCGCCCTCGGCCTGGTCGGAGGCGCGGGTGGTGTAGGCGCGGTACAGCTGCTCGCGCAGCGCGCTGCTGTGGGCGAACTGCATCACTGGCAGGTAACTGGGCATCTTGAGCGTGAGCTTGGCTTGCCCGGCTTTGCCGTCCTTGTCGGCTGCAGCGCAGGCGGCATCGACCACGTCCTGCGGCACGCCCGCCAGTTCGGCGGGAGCCACGTACAAGGCGAAGCTGTCGGTGGCGTCCAAGGTGTTTTCGCTGAACTTCTGCGAGACCTCGGCCTGGCGCTCCTGAATGGCGGCGTAGCGTTCCTTGGCCGCACCCTGCAGCTCCGCGCCGCCCAGCACAAAGCCGCGCAGGGCATTGCGGTGGGCCTGGCGCTGCTCGGCGTTCAGGCTGGCGGGGTCGATGGCCTTGTATTTGGCGTACAGCTGTTCGTTGCTGCCCAGGCGCGTCCAGAACTCGGTGACGCGGGGCAGGGCGGCGTTGTAGGTCGCGCGCATTTCAGGCGTGTCGGCCACGCTGTTGAGGTGGCTGACAGCGCCCCATGACCGTCCCAGGCGCTCGGTGGCCACGTCCAGCACTTTGGCAATCGCTTTCCAGTCCGCTGGGAAGTCGGCGGCCGTGACGCGGGTCAAGGCTGCATCGGCCTCGGCCAGCAGCACATCCATGGCGGGGGCCACATGGCCGGGGGCGATGCGGTCAAACAGCGGCAGGCCGGTGGTGTCGAGTAAAGGGTTGTTCATGTCGTTGGTGGGCAGTGTCTGCTCAGGAGATGGCGACGCGTTCGGCGGCTTCAAGAGTGTTGACCAGCAGCATGGTGATGGTCATGGGGCCAACGCCACCGGGCACCGGGGTGATGTAGCCAGCGACGTCCTTGACGCCCGCAAAGTCCACATCGCCGCAGAGCTTGCCTTCGTCGTTGCGGTTCATACCCACGTCCAGAACCACCGCGCCGGGCTTGACCATGTCGGCGGTCAGCACATTGCGTTTGCCCACGGCGGCCACGATCACATCGGCCTGCAGGGTCTGGGCTTTCAGGTCTTTCGTGCGCGAGTGGCAGACCGTGACGGTGGCGTCTTTTTGCAGCAGCATCAGCGCCATGGGCTTGCCCACGATGTTGCTGCGGCCGATCACCACGGCGTGCTTGCCACGCAGGTCGTAGCCGATGGATTCCAGCATCTTCATGCAGCCATACGGCGTGCAAGGCCAAAAACCCGGCATGCCGGTCATCAGGGCGCCTGCGCTGGCGATGTGAAAGCCGTCCACGTCCTTGGCAGGGCTGATGGCTTCGATGACCTTTTGCGCGTCGATGTGCCCAGGCAGCGGCAGCTGCACCAGGATGCCGTGGATGGTCGGATCGTTGTTGAGGGCTTCGACGCGCGCCAGCAGGGCGGCTTCGCTCATGTCGGCGTCGTATGTTTCGAGTACCGAGTGCAAGCCGCTGTCTTCGCAGGCCTTGACCTTGTTGCGCACATAGACCTGGCTGGCCGGGTTGTCGCCGACCAGCACCACGGCCAGGCCAGGGGTGATGCCCTTCACTTTGAGGGCTTGGGCGCGGTTGGCGACTTCGGTGCGCAGTTGTTTGGACAGGGTATTGCCATTAATCAGTTGGGCGGTCATAAGCGGCTCGTAAAGGTTTTAAGGTCTTGAAATGCAAAACGCCCGACAGGGACGGGCGTTTTTTGAGCAGGGTGCAGGGCGTCAGGCCTTGGGTGCGTTTTGTCCGAGGGCGATCTTGAGCAGATCGGCCACGGTGTTGGCTCCCAGCTTTTCCATGATGTTGGCACGATGCGCTTCCACGGTCTTGATGCTGATGCCCAGGTCGTCGGCGATTTGCTTGTTCAGGCGGCCCGCGACGATGCGTTCAAGCACTTGGGACTCGCGGCCAGTCAGCTTTGAAAGCAGGGCGTCGCGGCTGGCTGCGCTCTGGTGTTCTGCAAAGGATTCGCGGGCATGGTCAAGCATGCGCTCGATCAGGTTCAGCAACTCGGGTTCATTGAAGGGCTTCTGGATGAAGTCCAGAGCGCCTTTTTTCATGGTGTTCACAGCCATGGGCACGTCACCATGGCCTGTGATGAACACGATAGGCAAGGGTGATTTGCGCTCAATGAGCTTGTCTTGCAGTTCGAGACCGGTCATGCCACCCATGCGGATGTCGGCAATCAGACAAGCCACTTCGCGGGGGTCGTAGCGGCTGAGGAACACCTCCGCTGATTCAAAGCAGCGAACGCGGTAATCCTGACCTTCGAGCAGCCATTGCAGCGAATCGCGCACGGCTTCGTCGTCATCGACCACATAGACCGTACCTTTTTTCGGAATCAGACTCATCAATTCGACCTTTGCAATGTTCTATTGTCAGTGCGTGCCCGGGACAGGCAACCAAAACGAGAAACGGCAACCCGTGATTTCCCCAGCATTGTAGAGGTTCTGGGCCTCGATCCTTCCCTGGTGCGATTCCACGATGGAGCGGCACAGGTTCAGGCCAATGCCCATGCCTTCGGCCTTGGTGGAGAAAAAGGCTTCGTAAACCTTGTCTATGGCCTCTGGAGGAAGTCCCTTACCTGTGTCGGTGACAGAAAATTCAATGACCTGCTGCTCCCCGACCTGGCGGGGAACAACGCGCAGCTCCACATGGCGTTTGTCAGGCGTACGCTGGGCGTTGTCGATGGCTTCAGCGGAGTTTTTCATCAGATTGATCAGCACCTGTTCGATCAGGATCGGGTCTACGTTCAAACTCGGCAATCGTGCGGCAATGTAATGCGAGAGGCGCACATTGCGGCGGCGCAGTTCAATCTCGGCCAGCTCCAGGGCTTCGCTGACAATGTGACCCACATCCGAGATGCTTCGGTTAGGCTCGCTTCGCTTGACAAAGCTTCGGATGCGATGGATGACCTGGCCAGCACGTTGCGCCTGGTGAGCGGTTTTTTCCAGCGCGCCAAGCAGGTCTTTTTCTTCGATCTGTTGCCGCTTGATGCGAGAGATCATGCCGTTGCAGTAATTGCTGATGGCAGCCAGTGGCTGGTTAAGTTCGTGCGCGACGCTGGAGGCCATCTCGCCCATGGTGATCAGTCGGCTGGCGGTTTGCGCACGATCCGCTTGCTGGGCGGCAAGTGCTTCAGCTCGGCGGCGCTGGGTGATGTCGGTGGCGATCACCATCTGGGCCAAACGTCCGTCGGCCCAGTTGATGTATCGAGAGCGGACTTCCAGCCATTTGTCCAGTTCGGCGACATAAATTTCAGAATTGCCCGATTGTGCGGAGGTCAATTCATCGGAGGGCAGGCCAGCCATATCGTCCGCGTCATCGGCGCCGGTGACCGTGTTTTCGTAGGCTCCCGCCTGAGCGACCAGACGCAGGTGTCCGCTGCTGTCTGCACCGAACCACTGTCGATAGAGCTTGTTTGCAAACAGGAGCTCTTTGCTACCGAGAGGTGTCACAGATACAGAAGCATCCAAGGCTTCCAGCACAATGGTGAAGCGCTCGTAAGAGCCCGCCAGCTGATCGCGAATCCGGTTCGGCTCGGTGATATCGGTCATCGACGTCATCCAGCCGGTTTGACGTCCGGAGGGGTCGATCAGCGGGGAGACATACATACGTGCATCAAAGCGACTGCCGTCTTTTCGCTTGACGCGAACCTGAAACCCACCCGCGGTGTGTTTGCCGCTGATTTCTTCTTCCAGCCGTTTGGTGAGTTGATCAATGTCTTCTTCGGGCCAGTAAGGAAAAGGTGCCACAGCATTGACCAGTTCAGCCTCGGACCAACCTGTCATTTGACAAAAGGCCGGGTTGACGTAGGTGATGCGACCTTTCAGGTCTAAAGCTCGCATGCCTGTGAGCATCGAGTTTTCCATGGCTCGGCGGAAATTGGTTTCAGCCATCAGGGCGTTTTGAGCTTGGAGCCGTCTGCGGGTGTGCCGCCAGTTGCCAATCAGCATCCAGGAGGTCATGACACTGAGGGCGCCAACAAGCCAAAACAGAGCGCTTCCGACCAAACCCTGTGAAGTGCGCCATACCTGCATTTGAAGAACCAGACTGTTACCAACAGGCGGAACCGTCACGCTTTGGCTGTGAGGTCTGCGACTGATGAATGGCAGCTGTTCCGCCAGATCTTCTCTTTCGGGAATGCTCTGTCCCGCAAGAATGCGACGGTTTTCGTCTTGAAATGAAACGGCGTACGAAGTCAGGATGTCCGGTGGCACGCTGTTACGCAGCAGCCTGTCCAGGGCGTATTCCGTCAAAAGAACGCCATGAAAGCGCTTCTTCGCGTCGATGATCGGCGTCAGCAGTTGAAGGGTTGGGCTGCTGTTTTGCAAATTTGGCCGGGTACGCACCATGGCGTATATGGGCTGCTGGAATTCCTCGACCAGGCTGAAGTAGTTGTCGATCTCGCTGATATCCAAGCTGCTGCCCGGCAGATAAATCGTACTGGGCATGAAGCTGTACGTGTTTTGTGAAGCCATGATCCGACGGTTGGCATCTATCCACGTCAGGCTCAGCAATTCAGGATAGAGGTCGATCAGCTGCTGCGTTTTATCCTTGAATTGCGCTGTCGCGATCGAGTTGGCTGCCAAATTGTTGGCCAATTGCGTAAGTTGCTCTTGTCGCTCAAGCATGCGCAAGCGAATACGCTGTTGCGCGTATTCAACATCTCGCTTGATGCTTTCTTCCTCCCTGCGTATTTCCTCATTGCGCAGGTACCAGAACGAAATCATGATGGCTGCCAGAAACAGTGCCACAGCTGCCAAGGGCGCGAGGTTGGCGAATCTGTCTTGCCGGACAGGGGATTGCTGGTTCCACCATTGCTTCCACCAGGACCAAGGGCTGGCGGAATTGGTCGTTTTCGTCTTGGCTTGCATGGACATGGCTTGAGTTTAGGGCTTTTGTTTGTCTCCCTCCTTTTAGGCCAGGCACGCAAAGTTACATTCAGATCCGCTCATATATTTCATATGGAGAAATGAAACTGCGCTATTTGAAAATTGGAAAAAAATGTGACACACTACGGAAATTCTTAAACAGGCACAAACAAGGAGACACCTATGTCAGCCGCCACTCCGAACCAGCCGGGACACGATCTCGACCGTCAGGAAACCCGTGAATGGATGGACGCACTGTCCGCCGTGATCGAGAAGGAGGGCGGTGAACGCGCCCACTTCCTGCTTGAACAACTGCTTGAACATGCCCGCGAAAACAGCATTGACATGCCGTTTTCTGCCAACACCGGCTATGTGAACACCATCGAGCCCGAGCAGGAAGCCCGTTGCCCCGGCAACATTGAAATCGAAGAGCGCCTGCGCGCCTACATGCGCTGGAACGCCATGGCCATGGTGGTCAAGGCCAACCGCCATAACCCTGAAGATGGTGGCGATCTGGGTGGCCACATCGGCTCCTTTGCTTCCCTGGCTCACATGTTTGGTGCTGGCTTCAACCACTTCTGGCACGCCGAAAGCGAAAACCACGGTGGTGACTGCCTCTACATCCAGGGCCATGTGGCGCCTGGCGTGTATGCCCGCGCTTTCCTGGAAGGCCGTTTGACCGAAGAGCAGTTGCTCAACTTCCGCCAGGAAGTGGACGGCAAAGGCTTGTCCAGCTACCCGCACCCCAAGCTGATGCCGGAGTTCTGGCAGTTTCCCACGGTGTCCATGGGCCTGGGCCCGCTGATGGCCATCTACCAGGCGCGTTTCCTCAAGTACCTGCACGCGCGTGGCATCGCCAACACCGAGAACCGCAAGGTCTGGGTGTTCTGCGGCGACGGCGAGATGGACGAAGTCGAATCGCTGGGCGCCATTGGTTTGGCAGCACGTGAAAACCTGGACAACCTGATCTTTGTGGTCAACTGCAACCTGCAGCGTCTGGATGGCCCGGTGCGCGGCAATGGCAAGATCATTCAAGAGCTGGAAGGCGAGTTCCGTGGCTCGGGCTGGAACGTCATCAAATGCCTGTGGGGCTCCAACTGGGACCCGCTCTTGGCGCGTGACAAGGATGGTGCGCTGCGCAAGATCATGATGGACACGCTCGACGGCGACTACCAGGCCTTCAAGGCGAACGACGGCGCCTATGTGCGCAAGCATTTCTTTGGCCGCGACCCCAAGGTGCTGGAGATGGTCGCCCACATGAGCGATGACGACATCTGGAACCTGCGCCGCGGTGGCCACGACCCGCAAAAGGTGTATGCCGCTTACCAGGAAGCCGTGAACCACAAGGGCCAGCCCACCGTGTTGCTGATCAAGACCGTCAAGGGTTTTGGCATGGGCAAAGCCGGCGAGGGCAAGAACACCGTCCACCAGACCAAGAAGCTGACCGACGAAGACATCAAGTACTTCCGCGACCGCTTCAATATCCCGATTCCGGACAGCGAGTTGCCCAAGATTCCGTTCTACAAGCCGGCCGACGACACTCCGGAAATGAAGTACCTGCACGAGCGCCGCAAAGCGCTGGGCGGCTACTTGCCGCACCGCCGCACCAAGGCCGATGAGAGCTTCACCGTGCCTTCGCTGGAGACGTTCAAGTCGGTCATGGAGCCAACCGCCGAAGGCCGTGAAATCTCGACCACGCAAGCCTATGTGCGTTTCCTGACCCAGTTGCTGCGCGACCAGGCCCTGGGCCCGCGCGTGGTGCCGATTCTGGTGGATGAGGCTCGCACCTTTGGTATGGAAGGCTTGTTCCGTCAGATTGGTATCTACAACCCCGCAGGCCAGCAGTACACCCCGGTCGACAAGGACCAGGTCATGTACTACAAGGAAGACAAGGCTGGTCAGATCCTGCAGGAAGGCATCAACGAAGCCGGTGGCATGTCCAGCTGGATCGCTGCGGCCACTTCCTACAGCACGTCCAACCGGATCATGGTGCCGTTCTATGTGTACTACTCGATGTTCGGCTTCCAGCGCATTGGCGATCTGGCCTGGGCGGCCGGTGACATGCAAGCGCGTGGCTTCCTGCTGGGTGGCACTTCGGGCCGCACCACGCTGAATGGCGAAGGCTTGCAGCACGAAGACGGACACAGCCACATCCTGGCCGGAACCATCCCGAACTGCATTTCTTACGACCCCACTTTCGCGCACGAAGTCGGCGTTATTCTGCACCACGGCCTCAAGCGCATGGTCGAGAAGCAAGACAACGTCTTCTACTACTTGACCTTGCTCAACGAAAACTACGCCATGCCTGGCCTGACCGCGGGCACGGAGGAGCAGATCATCAAGGGCATGTACCTGTGCAAGCCCGGCGCTGAGGGCAAGAACCGTGTTCAGCTGCTGGGCTCGGGCACCATCCTGCGTGAGTCGATTGCAGCCCAAACCCTGCTGGCCACCGACTGGGGTATCCAGGCCGATGTGTGGAGCTGCCCAAGCTTTAATGAACTGACCCGCGACGGTCAGGACTGCGAACGCTGGAACCTGCTGCACCCGACAGACTCGCAACGCGTACCCTTTGTGGCCCAGCAGTTGGAAAAGCATGCCGGTCCAGTGGTGGCATCGACCGACTACATGAAGAACTATGCCGAGCAGATTCGCCCCTTCATCCCCAAGGGCCGCAGCTACAAGGTGCTTGGAACTGACGGTTTTGGCCGCTCGGACTTCCGTAGCAAGCTGCGCGAGCACTTTGAGATCAACCGCCACTACATCGTGATCGCCGCGCTCAAATCGCTGGCAGACGAAGGCGCGATTCCCGCTGCCAAGGTGCTTGATGCCATCAAGAAGTACGGCATCAAGACGGACAAAGTGAACCCCCTGTACGCATAAATTCCGGAGACAAACATGGCACTGGTAGAAGTAAAAGTCCCGGACATCGGGGATTTCGACGAAGTGGCCGTCATCGAGTTGCTGGTCAAGCCCGGCGACAGCGTGAAGGCCGAACAATCGCTCATCACCGTGGAGTCCGACAAGGCCTCCATGGAGATCCCGTCCAGCCACGCGGGCGTGGTGAAAGAGCTCAAAGTCGCTTTGGGCGACAAGGTCAGCGAAGGCTCGGTGGTCTTGCTGATCGAGGCCGAAGGCGAGGGTGCTGTGGCGGCGCCAGCTGCTGTTGCGGCTCCCGCATCGGCACCTGTAGCAGCGCCTGTGGCTGCCCCTGCAGCTTCGGCTGCAACAATCCTCATTGATGTGCATGTCCCTGACATTGGCGACTTCAAGGACGTGGCCGTCATTGAAGTGTTCGTCAAGCCGGGCGACACCATCAAGCTCGAACAAAGCCTGATCACGGTCGAGTCCGACAAGGCCTCGATGGAAATCCCGTCAAGCGCTGCAGGTGTGCTCAAGGAGCTCAAGGTCAAAGTGGGCGACACCGTCAATATCGGTGATCTGCTGGCGATTGTGGAAGGCGCCACTGCGGCTGCACCGGCTGCCGCGGCCTCTATGCCTGCGCCTGCTGCGACATCAGCCCCCACGGCTACTGCACCTGCGGCTGTTACCGCACCAGCTGCCGCCAGCGCTGCCCCCGCCCACAACCCCACGGCCACGCCCGCTGTGGGCCTGCCGCATGCATCGCCTTCGGTGCGCAAGTTCGCCCGCGAGCTTGGTGTGCCGCTGGACGAGGTCAAGGGTTCGGGCCAGAAGGGCCGCATCACCTCGGAAGACATCCAGAAGTTCACCCAGTCCGTCATGAGCGGCGCCACCCAGACCAAGGCCCAGGCGGCCAAGGCGCCTGCTCAAGGCGCCGGTGGTGGCGGCTCCGAGTTGGGCCTGATCCCCTGGCCCAAGGTCGATTTTGCCAAGTTCGGCCCGGTCGAGCGCAAGGAAATGTCGCGCATCAAGAAGATCAGTGGCGCCAACTTGCTGCGCAATGCGGTCATGATCCCGGCGGTCACCAACCACGACGACGCCGATATCACCGAACTCGAAGCCTTCCGTGTGTCCACCAACAAGGAAAACGAGAAGAGCGGCGTCAAGGTCACCATGCTGGCCTTCCTGATCAAGGCCTGCGTGGCCGCGCTCAAGAAGTTCCCCGAGTTCAACAGCTCGCTGGACGGCGATGCGCTGATCTACAAGCAGTACTGGCACATCGGTTTTGCCGCCGACACGCCTAACGGCCTGGTGGTGCCCGTGATCAAGGACGCCGACAAGAAAGGCGTGCTGCAGATCAGCCAGGAAATGGGTGAGCTGGCCAAGAAGGCCCGCGACGGCAAGCTCGGCCCCGCCGACATGTCGGGTGCGACTTTCACCATCTCCAGCCTGGGTGGCATCGGTGGCCGTTACTTCACGCCCATCATCAACGCCCCTGAAGTCGCCATCCTGGGCGTCTGCAAGAGCCAGATGGAGCCGGTGTGGGACGGCAAGCAGTTTGTGCCGCGCCTGATGCTGCCGCTGTCGCTGACGTGGGACCACCGCGTGATCGATGGTGCTGCGGCTGCGCGCTTCAATGCCTACTTGGGCCAGATCCTCAGCGACTTCCGTCGCGTACTTCTCTAAGGAGCGCACGATGGCATTGGTTGATATCAAGGTCCCTGATATTGGTGACTTCGACGAAGTGGCGGTGATCGAGTTGCTGGTGAAACCCGGTGACAGCATCAAGCCCGAACAAAGCCTGATCACGGTCGAGTCCGACAAGGCCTCGATGGAAATCCCGTCGAGCCACGGCGGCGTGGTCAAGGAACTCAAGGTCAAGCTGGGTGACAAGGTCAGTGAAGGCTCGGTGGTGCTTGTGCTCGAAGCCAGCGAAGGCGCTGCTGCACCTGCTCCCGCTGCCGCCCAGGCCCCTGCGGCCGCGACGGTCGCCGCACCTGCCGCCCCCGTGATGGCGGCGACTGCCGCCAGCTTCGGTGGTAGCGCCGACATCGAGTGCGACGTGGTCGTGCTCGGCGGCGGCCCTGGTGGCTACTCGGCTGCTTTCCGCGCGGCTGATCTCGGCCTCAAGGTTGTGGTGGTTGAGCGTTACAGCACCCTGGGAGGCGTGTGCCTGAACGTGGGCTGCATCCCGTCCAAGGCGCTACTGCATGTGGCGGCCGTCATGGACGAAGTGGCGCATCTGGGCGACCTGGGCGTCGAGTTCGGCAAGCCCGTGGTCACCATTGACAAGCTGCGTAGCCACAAAGAGAAAGTCATCTCCAAACTGACCGGCGGTCTGGGCGCCATGGCCAAGATGCGCAAGGTCACCATCGTGCGCGGTTACGGCAGCTTTGTGGGTGCCAACCACATCGAGGTGGAAGAAACCACCGGCACTGGCCAGGACAAGACCGGCAGCAAAAAGGTCGTGGCCTTCAAGCGCGCCATCATCGCGGCAGGCTCACAAGCCGTGCGTTTGCCTTTCATGCCCGAAGACCCGCGCGTGGTCGACTCGACCGGCGCCCTGGCCCTGGCCGGTGTGCCCAAGAAGATGCTCATCGTGGGCGGCGGCATCATCGGCCTGGAAATGGGCACCGTCTACAGCACGCTGGGCGCGCGCCTGGACGTGGTGGAAATGATGGACGGCCTGATGCAAGGCGCCGACCGCGACCTGGTCAAAGTCTGGGAAAAGATGAACAAGGGTCGCTTCGACAACATCATGTTGAAGACCAAGACCGTGGGTGCGCAAGCCACGCCCGAGGGCATCAAGGTCCAGTTCGAAGGTCTGGACGGCACCAAGAGCGAAGGCACTTACGACCTGGTGCTGCAGGCCGTGGGCCGCACGCCCAACGGCAAGAAGATCGCCGCCGACAAGGCCGGCGTGGCCGTGACCGACCGCGGCTTCATCAACGTCGACATCCAGATGCGCACCAATGTGCCGCACATCTTCGCCATCGGCGACGTGGTGGGCCAGCCCATGCTGGCGCACAAGGCGGTGCACGAGGCGCATGTGGCAGCCGAAGTCATTGCCGGTGAACTGCAGGGCAACAAGGAGCTGGCATCTGCCGCCTTCAACGCCCGCGTGATTCCGAGCGTGGCCTACACCGACCCTGAAGTGGCCTGGGTCGGCCTGACCGAAGAGCAGGCCAAGGCGCAGGGCATCAAGGTCAAGAAGGGCCTGTTCCCCTGGTCGGCCAGTGGCCGCGCCATCGCCAATGGCCGTGACGAAGGCTTCACCAAGCTGCTGTTCGACGACAGCCCCGAGGCCCACGGCCACGGCAAGATCCTCGGCGGCGGCATGGTGGGTACGCATGCGGGCGACATGATTGGCGAAATCGCCCTGGCCATCGAGATGGGCGCTGACGCGGTGGACATCGGCAAGACCATCCACCCGCACCCCACGCTGGGCGAGAGCATCGGCATGGCGGCAGAGGTGGCGCACGGGTCTTGCACCGACGTGCCTCCCTCCAAAAAGTAAGAAGGCTACCCCTTCACAGTTGTGTTTTGCCGCTATGCGGCATGGACAGCTGTGAAGCGGTTGCTGCGTCATAGCCCAGCTCGGTAAGCAAGGCCATGCTGTCCTGTCCCAGTTGAGGCGGGTCGTGGCGTACACCTAATCTGGCACCATCAAGCGTCAGTGGCAACAGGGCTGTGCTGGCTTTTTGACCCGCACGTGCGCCGTCGGGTAAGGTCACCGGGGCCAGTCCGCCCGTGGCCAGCAGGTGAGGATCCTCTAGCAGCTCATGAGGAGCGGTAATGGGTGCGAAGGGCAGGCCTTCGCGCTCGAAGATGCTGGCCAATTCATTGCGGCTGTGATGTTGCAGCCGCTCCCGAAGCAGTGGGATCAGCCACTCGCGCTCACGAACCCTGTCATTGTTGGTCTTCAGGCGTGCGTCGGCCTGCAGATCCACAAACGAGAACGCGCGGCAGAAAATGGACCACTGCGTGTCGCTGACCACGGCCAGAAAAATTTGCTCGCCCCCTTGAACCTGGAACACATCGTAGATGCCCCAGGCAGAGATGCGCGCAGGCATGGGCGCGGCAGGTTTGCCTGTGACGGCGTATTGCATCATGTGCTGGGCCACCAGAAAGACATTGTTTTCAAACAAGGCGCTTTGGACTTGCTGGCCCAGGCCGGTACGCTCTCTTTGCGCGAGCGCCGCCATGACACCAATGGCACCAAACAACCCTCCCATGATGTCATTGACCGAAGAACCGGCACGCAGTGGATCCCCAGGCCGGCCTGTCATGTACGCCAGTCCTCCCATCATTTGGACCACTTCATCCAGGGCGGTGCGATGGTCATAGGGGCCCGGTAAAAAACCTTTGTGGCTGACGTAAATCAGGCGAGGGTTGCGTTGTCGAAGGGTCTCATAGTCCAGCCCGAGCTTTTGCATGGTTCCGGATTTGAAGTTCTCGCTGACGACATCGGCGGTGTCGATCAGGCGCAGCACGGCTTCCTTGCCCTGCGGTGTCTGCAAATCCAGCACCAGGCTCTTTTTGTTGCGGTTGAAAAGAGGATAAAAGCCAGCGCCCGAGCCCAGCAGTCGGCGTGTGTTGTCACCACCAGGCGGTTCGACCTTGATGACCTCGGCTCCTAGATCTGCTAGAACCAGACCACAGGTGGGCCCCATGACCATGTGGGTGAATTCCACCACCCGAAGGCCCGTGTAGGGAAGTGTTTGATCGCTAGACATCATGCGTAAGGGGGAGAAAAATCTTTGGGAAGACCGGCTTCGGCAACCATGCCGTAGAGGGGGGCCTTGGGCAGGCCTTCACGGAGAACAGCACGTGCAGCCATCAGCCCATCCAGGCTGACGCCTGTGCGTACACCCATGGCTTCGAACATGAAGACCAAGTCCTCCGTGACGACGTTGCCCGAAGCACCTGGTGCGTAGGGGCAGCCGCCGAGTCCTGCCATGGAGCTGTCAAAAGTGCGAACGCCAGCTTCCCATGCAGCCAGACAATTGGCCAGGCCCAGACCTCGCGTGTTGTGCATATGGGCTGCCCCTGCATGCTTGCCCAGCTCATGTTTCAGGCGCGTAAACAGACGTTTGACCTGGGCAGGGTTGGCCATGCCAGTGGTGTCAGACAAACCGACTTCATCCACGCCTGCCTCTGCACAGGCATGTGCCAGACGAATCACATCATCTTCCGGTACGTGACCTTGCAGGGTGCACCCGAATGCAGTGGATAACCCCACTTCAACGCTGACCGGATACATTGCTTGTTCGTTGTGTGCGCGTACATGGTCCATCACCGCCTTCAGCTCGGCGATCATTTGGCTGTGGGTCTTGCGTACATTCGCCAATGAGTGGGCCTCGCTGGCAGAGACGGGCAGGGTGATTTTGTGAGCGCCATTCTGGAGTGCCAGCTGTGCCCCCTTCAGATTGGGGACCAGGGCCATGACGCGCAGTCCTTGTAGTGTGCAGGCATGCTTTACCACTTCGGCGGTGCCTGCCATTTGCGGCAGCAGTTTTGCAGACACAAAGGAGCCCACTTCGATTTCCTGCAAGCCTGCCTCGACCAAAGCGTCAATCCAGCGGCACTTGGCGGATGTTGACATGATGTCCGAGATCGATTGAAGGCCATCGCGCGGCCCCACTTCGCTGATCAGAACATCGTATTTGGGCGGTGGGTTGTGCATGGTTGTTCAAATGAGGTTCAACACGCCCTGCGCGGCAATCCTGCCACTGGCCAGGCAGGCACTGAGCAGATAGCCCCCTGTGGGTGCTTCCCAATCGAGCATCTCTCCAGCAAAAAACAGGCCGGGGTGTTGGCGGGACATCAAATGTGAGTCGAGCGTTTCAAGCTGGACGCCACCGGCGCTGCTGATGGCCTCGTCGATGGGGCGGGGGGCAGACAAAGTCAACGGCAGGGCCTTGATGGCCACAGCGACCTTTGTGGTGTTGTTCATCGCGTTTTTCGGCAGTACTTCATGCAGCAGCGCCAGGTGCACCGGAGCCAGATTCAAACGTCCTTTGAGGTGACTGCTCAGACTTCGCGAACCGCGTGGGTGTGCCACTTCGGTCAGCACACGCTCAAGGCTCCATTCGGGCTTGAGGTCCAGGTGCAGCGTGGCCTGTCCGTTGCGCTCGATCGTGTCGCGCAGCAGTCCGGAGGCGGCATAGACCAGGCTGCCTTCGATGCCTGTGGTGGTCAGCACACATTCGCCTTTACGCGAAAAACCTTCAAAGTTCAGAACCGCGCCTTTGAGCGGGCTGCCCGCAAACTGCTCGCGTAAGCGTTCGCTCCAGCCGCCTGCGATGTCAAAGCCGCAGTTGGCCGGTCGCAGCGGGGTGGTGTCCACACCCAGGGTTTGCAGCCAGGGCTGCCAGGCACCATCTGAGCCCAGCTTGGCCCAACTGCCGCCGCCTAAGGCCAGTACCACAGCTGTTGCCTGTCCGCTATGCGGACCGGTGGGGGTGTCGAAACCCAGAACGTAGCTGCCGCCCTCGTGGCGGATGTCCCCGTTCCAGCGGTGGCGCATATGAAAGGTGACCGGAGAGCCCTGAGACGGGTGGCGCAGGCGCTGCAGCCAGGCACGCAGCAGGGGCGCGGCCTTCATGTCGTTGGGGAACACGCGCTGCGAGCTGCCCACAAAGGTGTCAACGCCCAGGCCCTGCGCCCAGTTGCGTATGGCCTGCGCATCAAAGTTTTGCAGCCAACTGGCGCATTCGGTTTGGCGCTTGCCGTAGCGGGTGATGAACTGAGCCCAAGGTTCAGCGTGGGTCAGGTTCAGCCCGCCCAGGCCCGCCAGCAAGAACTTGCGCCCGACCGAGGGCATGGCGTCGTACACATGCACGCGAACGCCTGCGTCGCTGAGCACTTCCGCCGCCATCAACCCGGCAGGGCCAGCACCGATGATGACCACGGTGGAGGAGGGGACTGCGCTCACCATGCTTACCTGCGCGTGCGCGCCCGTTGCGAGGTTTTTTGCGCTTTGGCCTTGGCGAACTCTTCCTTGCGGGCGGCGCGCTCAGCATCGGCCTTTTTGCCTTCTGCCAGCCATTTCGCAAATTCTTCGGGCGTTTCCAGCGTGATGGCGCCCAGCGCACCCGAGCGCAGGTCGTGAATCACAGCCTCTGCCGCCTTGGTGGTGTTGATGCGTCCGCCGGGCAGCAGGGCGCCGCGCACACGACCCACGGCGTCGAGCACCTGCTCGTCGCTCAGGCCTTCCAGGCTGGCCAGTTTGTAGCGGGCCATCAACTCTTGCGGGTAATGCGCCATCAGGTAGGCCAGCAGCTCCAGGGCCACTTCTTCGTCGTCAAAAGCGTTGACGCCAATGGCACCACTGGCGGCCAGGTTGTAGCCGCTTTGCAGCACGATGATGCGAGGCCACAGCACGCCGGGCGTATCGTACAGATAGAAGTCGTCAGCAATGGTGACGCGCTGCTCGGTTTTGGTCACGCCCGCAATATCGCCGGTTTTAGCTGCGGCTTTGCCTTTGAGGGTGTTGATCAGGGTTGATTTGCCCACGTTGGGGATGCCGCAAATGAGCACGCGCATGGGCTTATCCATGCCACCCCGGTTGGGGGCCAGCTGGCGGCAGGCTGCAGCCAGTGCCTTGGCGGGCTGCTTCATGCTGTTGTCCAGCGCGATGGCGCGAACACCGTCCTGGGCGTTGTAGTGGTCGAGCCATTGCTGGGTACGCACAGGGTCGGCCAGGTCTTGCTTGCTCAGGATCTTGAGCGCGGGCTTGCCCTTGATCAGCCCGGCCAGCATCGGGTTTGCGCTGGAGCCGGGCAGGCGGGCATCAAGCATTTCGATGACGACATCAATGGCTTTGATGCGCTCGGCAATCGCCTGGCGCGTCAGATGCATGTGACCGGGAAACCATTGAATGGACATGGGCGTGGTGTGGGCCGTTGACAAAGGAGGTATTGTGCCTGCTTGTCCGTTAGGCGACGTGTGGGGCCGAAGGGTTTGATCTTCTGACCCCGACATGCTCCATACTTGACCCATGTCACAAACATCCACACTCAAACCCTGGCAAGTGATTGCGGGCGGTCTATCGGGGCTGGTGCTGACCCTGGGGTTGGCGCGTTTTGCCTACACGCCCTTGTTGCCCGTCATGCAGGCGCAGACCGGTTTGACCGATTCGGCAGCGGGCGCGTTGGCCGCCGTCAATTACGCTGGATACATGAGTGGGGCTTTGGCGATTGCCTGGTTGGATGATGTGCGCTGGCGTCATCGCCTCTATAGCGCGGGTCTATGGATGGCGTTACTTGTGACGGCAGCCATGGCCCTGTCGGCCTGGTGGCCGGCTTGGGCGTTGTGGCGCTACATCGGCGGTTTGTGCGGCGCTACTGGCATGCTGCTGGGCTCAGGACTGGTTCTGGGTTGGTTGATGCAGCACGGTCGCAGGCCCGAGCTGGGGCTTCATTTCATGGGTATCGGCGTCGGCATCGTGGTGTCTGCCCTGGGCGCATGGCTGCTGGGTTTGTGGCTCAGTGACTGGGCCAGCCAATGGCTGGCTTTTGCGGCGCTGGGACTGCTGTTTTTTGTGCCGGCCTGGCGTTGGCGACCGCCAGTACCCCCTGTGGCAACGCCCAGGCAAGCCCAGTCCTCTACAGGCTTGCCATCCGGGCGCTGGCTGTGGACGATGATGCTCAGCTATTTCACGGCAGGCTGGGGGTTTGTGATCAGTGCCACCTTCACGGTCGCGATGGTGGAGCGTGAACCCGCCTTGGCGGGGCAGGGACCCTGGGCCTGGGCGCTTGTGGGGGTAGCTGCCATGCCGGCAGTGTTTTTATGGGACCGTGTGGCACGTGCTCTGGGTGACATTCGGGCCTTGATGCTGGCCATGTTTTTGCAGATTCTGTCTGTCATCCTGCCCGCGGCGTCGAGCTCTTTGCCTGCAGCCCTGATTGGGTCTGCCGGTTACGGTGCCACTTTCATCGGCATTGTGAGTCTGACTCTGGCTTTGGTCGGGCGACGCTCGCCTGCCAATCCGGGTAAAGCCATGGCCAAACTGACGCTCAGCTATGGCGCAGCGCAAGTGATCGCCCCTGCATTGACGGGTGCCATGGCTCAGGCTTCCGGCAATTTCAGGGCAGGACTGTGGTTGACTGCTGCCATGCTGACCCTGGGGCTAGCCTTGCTCGCCAGCTTGCCCAAAGAGGAGTGAGGAGTAGGAACCTGAAAGGGCTTACTCGATTATTTGCGCAGGAGACGCGACACCCTCTTCAGTCTGGACGCGTCGCGCACCATTGAAGCGTTTTTGCCAGTAGGCCGAGCGCATGTCATCGATCTTGACGCGCTTGCCTTTTCGAGGCGCATGGATGAATTTCCCGTCCCCGACGTAGATGCCCACATGGCTGAACGCGCGCTTCATGGTGTTGAAAAACACCAGATCGCCGGGTTGCAATTCGGTGCGTTCGATGGTTTCTGTGGCGGCTGCCTGTTCTTCGGCGCGGCGGGGCAGCACCATGCCAAAGGTTTTTTCGTAGACGTTGCGCACCAGACCACTGCAGTCGAGTCCCTTGACTTCGGAGTTACCCCCAAATTTGTAAGGCACGCCCAGCAAACCCATGGCGCGTGTGACGAGTTCTTCTGCACCGAATCCGACGCTGTCTTTGGCGTGGCTGACTTGCTGGCCCCACTGGTCGAGCAGGTTTTTACGTGCTGAGACGGCGGCGGACGCCTGGTTTGTCGTTGAGATCTCCTGCGCGCGGGCGGGGCCCTGTGCCAGCGCATAGGCGCAAACACAAGTCAAAAGCAGTACATAAGGATTCAAAGACATAGACAGTGAGCATAACCGCTCTGGAAGCGGTTTATGCCGCCGGGATGTAAAGACAAGGTGAACTGAGAAGCCAGGCTTTGTACAAGCGACAATCCAATCATTGATGTTTGTGGAGATGTTCTCATGTTGCTTGATGCACAGGAAAGCCAGCTGGTTCTGGTTGATTTTCAACCTCGCTTGCAAGCGGCTATGTACGATGCTGCTCATGCGTGGGGCAATGCCACACGTTTGGCGGCGCTGGCCCAAGCCCTGCAAATTCCTGTTTGGGGTACCGAGCAAAACCCGTCCAAGCTCGGCGTTCTGGATGAAAACATGCGCCAATACTGCCAGCGGGTACTCGCAAAAATGCAGTTCAGTGCTGTGGAAGAGGGCTTGGGCGAATGGCTCAAGCCAGAGCCTGTGGCTGCGCCCCGAGGCAATGCACGCAGCTTGCCCAGACACCTGCAAAAGCCCCAGCCAGCGGCACCTTCACGTCAAAGCATTGTCATTGCAGGTGTGGAGGCACATGTGTGTGTGCTTCAGACGGCGCTGGATTTGCTCGAAGACGAGTTTGATGTCTGGGTGGTGACAGATGCCTGCACTTCACGTACCGAGCGCAATCGCGATGCCGCTTACGACCGTCTTGCCGGCGCGGGCGCAGAGTTGGTGACGGCGGAGATGGTGGCCTTTGAATGGGTGCGCTCGGCTGAACATCCCTCATTCAAGGCCATGCAGCAACTGTTCAAGTGAAAGTCAGCTTGCCGCAAGTCCGCTCTTCATAATTATGAATTCAGAAATCGCCGACGGGGTGTTCGTATCCTGCTGGTTCGAGTGTCTGATATAAAAATCTAGAGGAGCCCTCATGGCAAGCTATGCAGAATTTCACAAGCGTTCTATCGTCGAACGCGATGCTTTTTGGGGTGAACAAGCTCAGTTGATTGACTGGCACAAGCCCTACGAACAGGTCTGCGACTACAGCAAGCCGCCTTTTGCGACCTGGTTCAAGGGCGGTGAGACCAACCTCTGTCACAACGCAGTGGACCGCCATCTGGCCACTCGTGCAGACCAGAATGCGCTGATCTTCGTTTCCACCGAGACGAACACCGAAAAAGCCTATTCCTTCCGCGAGCTGCATGCTGAGGTCAACCGCATGGCGGCCATCTTGCAAGCCCAAGGGGTAGGCAAGGGCGACTGCGTGTTGATCTACATGCCCATGATTGCAGAGGCCTGTTTTGCCATGCTGGCCTGCGTGCGCATCGGCGCCATCCACTCGGTGGTGTTTGGCGGTTTCGCCAGCCACTCGCTGGCCAGCCGCATTGACGACGCCCAGCCCAAAGCCATCGTGAGTGCCGACGCCGGCATGCGCGGTGGCAAGGCCGTGCCTTACAAGCACCTGCTGGACGCCGCCATCGACTTGGCCTCCCACAAGCCCGCCAAAGTGCTGATGGTCAACCGTGGTCTGGCCCCGCTCAACCTCGTGGCTGGCCGCGATGTGGATTACGCCACCGAGCGCGCCAAGGTGATGGACGCCAACGTGCCCTGTGTCTGGGTCGCCAGCGACCACCCCAGCTACATCCTCTACACCTCGGGCACCACCGGCAAGCCCAAGGGCGTGCAGCGCGACACCGCGGGCTACACCGTGGCCCTGGCTGCGTCCATGAAGCACATCTACATGGGCAACCCCGGCGAGACGTATTTCTCGACGTCCGACATTGGCTGGGTGGTGGGCCACAGCTACATCATCTACGGCCCGCTGATCAACGGCATGGCCACCATCATGTACGAAGGCCTGCCTACCAACCCCGACGCGGGCATCTGGTGGAGCCTGGTCGAAAAGTACAAAGTCTCTGTCATGTTCTCGGCGCCCACGGCGGCCCGCGTGCTCAAAAAGCAGGACCCGGCCTACCTGACCAAGTACGACCTCTCCAGCCTCAAGGCCCTGTTCCTGGCCGGCGAGCCGCTGGACGAGCCCACCGCCACCTGGATGGCGGGCGCGATCAACAAGCCCATCATCGACAACTACTGGCAGACCGAAACCGGTTGGCCGATCATGGCCATTTGCAACGGCGTCGAAAAAGCCCCCACCAAGTACGGCTCGCCCGGCAAGGCGGTGTACGGCTATGACGTCAAGCTGATCAACGAAAACACCGGCGAGGAAATCACCGAAGCTGACCAGAAGGGTGTGATCGCGGTCGAAGGTCCGTTGCCTCCGGGCTGCCTGCAGACCGTCTGGGGTGACGACAAGCGCTATGTCAACACCTACTGGACCAGCATCCCCGGCAAGACCATGTACTCCACCTTCGACTGGGGCGTGAAAGACAAGGACGGCTACTTCTACATCCTGGGCCGCACCGACGACGTGATCAACGTCGCCGGCCACCGCTTGGGCACCCGCGAGATCGAGGAAAGCATCTCCAGCCACCCCAATGTGGCCGAAGTCGCCGTGGTGGGCGTGGCCGACCAGCTCAAGGGGCAAGTTGCGGTAGGTTTTGCGGTGCTGAAGGATCCCAGCAAAGTCAAAAGTGCTGAAGACGCACAGAAGCTGGAAGCAGAAATCATGAAAGTGGTGGACAGCCAGCTGGGCGCAGTAGCCCGGCCGGCCCGTGTGCGCTTTGTGACGATTTTGCCCAAGACCCGCTCAGGAAAGGTGTTGCGTCGTGCCATTCAGGCCGTGTGCGAAGGCCGCGACCCCGGGGATCTGACCACCATCGATGATCCCAGCGCTTTGCACCAGATCGTTGACCTGCTCAAAGCCTGATGATGGACCCCGTCTTGTACGGGGTCTTTTTTTTCTTGCAACAAAAATGAGTCTGTAAGTTTGATATTGGCAAGACCGTGGCACAATGCAACAGTTTCATGAGGCCCTTCCAGTGCCACACTGTCGCATCCGCCAACCGGTTCAGCCGTGTCGCGGAAGGTATTTTTAACCAGCTAATGCTCCCTCAAGGGGGGCGAAGGTAGCGAAAACAATGAGCGAGACCAAGTCCGTTTACACGGCCTATTCGGCCAACACACACCTGTTCGGTGGGAACGGTCCGTATGTCGAAGAGATGTACGAGAACTACCTGGCCAACCCTGGCAGTGTTCCCGATAACTGGCGCGAATACTTTGACGCCCTGCAGCATGTTCCTGCTGTGGATGGCTCCAACGCCAAAGACGTTCCCCATCTGCCCGTCATCAATGCGTTTGCCGACCGCGCCAAGCAGGGTGGCACCAAAGTCGTCATGGCCAGCGCCGATGTAGAAATGGGCCGCAAGCGCACCGCCGTGCAGCAGCTGATTGCCGCCTACCGCAATGTGGGCCAGCGTTGGGCCGATCTGGACCCGCTCAAGCGCACCGAGCGTGAAAACATTCCCGAGCTGGAACCGTCCTTCTACGGCTTCACCGATGCCGACCAGGAAACCGTGTTCGACACCTCGAACACCTTCTTCGGCAAGGATCGCATGAGCCTGCGCGAACTGCTGAACGCCCTGCGCGAGACGTACTGCGGCACCATCGGCTCCGAGTACATGTACACCACCGACATGGCGCAAAAGCGCTGGTGGCAGCAAAAACTCGAAAGCAACCGCGCCAAGCCCAACTTCTCGGCCGAGAAGAAAAAGCACATCCTCGACCGCCTGACCGCTGCCGAAGGCCTCGAGCGTTACCTGCACACCAAGTACGTCGGCCAAAAGCGCTTCTCCCTCGAAGGTGGCGAGAGCTTCATCGCCTCGATGGACGAGCTGATCCAGGTCGCAGGCCAGCAGGGCGTTCAGGAAATCGTGATCGGCATGGCCCACCGTGGCCGTCTGAACGTGCTGGTCAACACCCTGGGCAAGGCCCCCGGCATGTTGTTTGCCGAGTTCGACCATACCGCCCCTGAAGACTTGCCCGCCGGCGACGTGAAGTACCACCAGGGCTTCAGCTCCGACGTGACCACCCCCGGCGGCCCGGTTCACCTGTCCCTGGCGTTCAACCCGTCGCACCTGGAAATCGTCAACCCCGTGGTGGAAGGTTCGGTGCGTGCCCGTATGGACCGCCGTGGCGACCCCAAGGGCAGCCAGGTGTTGCCAGTGCTGGTGCACGGTGACTCCGCCTTCGGCGGTCAGGGTGTCAACCAGGAAACCCTGTGTCTGGCCCAGACCCGTGGCTACACCACGGGCGGCACGGTGCACATCATCATCAACAACCAGATCGGTTTCACCACGTCTGACCCGCGCGACATGCGCTCGACCGTGTTCTGTACCGACATCGTCAAGATGGTCGAGGCGCCGGTGCTGCACGTCAATGGCGACGACCCCGAAGCCGTGGTGCTGGCCACCCAATTGGCGCTCGAATACCGCATGGAATTCCGCCAGGACGTGGTGATCGACATCACCTGTTTCCGCAAACTGGGCCACAACGAACAGGACACCCCTGCGCTGACCCAGCCGCTGATGTACAAGAAGATTGCAGCCCACCCCGGCACCCGCAAGCTGTACGCCGACAAGCTGGCCGCGCAAGGCCTGGGCGATACGTTGGGCGACGACATGGTCAAAGCCTATCGCGCCGCCATGGACGCCGGCAAGCACACCAACGATCCCGTGCTGACCAACTTCAAGAGCAAGTACGCGGTGGACTGGGCGCCCTTCCTGGGCAAAAAGTGGACCGATGCCGGCGACACCTCCATCCCGCTGTCCGAGTGGAAGCGTCTGGCCGAGAAGCTGACCACCATTCCTGAAAGCGTCAACCCGCACCAGCTGGTCAAGAAGGTCTATGACGACCGTGCGGCCATGGGTCGTGGCGAGATCAACGTCGACTGGGGCATGGGCGAGCACATGGCTTTCGCCTCCCTGGTGGCCAGCGGCTACCCGGTGCGCCTGTCTGGCGAAGACTGCGGACGCGGCACCTTCACGCACCGCCACGCAGTCATCCATGACCAAAAGCGCGAGAAGTGGGACACCGGCACGTATGTGCCCCTGCAAAACGTGTCTGACAACCAGGCACCATTTGTTGTCATCGACTCCATCCTTTCGGAAGAAGCGGTGCTGGGTTACGAATACGGTTACGCCTCCAACGACCCCAACACCTTGGTCATCTGGGAAGCCCAGTTTGGCGACTTCGCCAACGGCGCCCAGGTGGTCATCGACCAGTTCATCGCATCCGGCGAAGTGAAATGGGGCCGCGTCAACGGCTTGGTCATGATGCTGCCGCACGGCTACGAAGGCCAGGGTCCCGAGCACAGCTCGGCGCGTGTGGAGCGTTTCATGCAGCTGGCGGCTGACACCAATATGCAGATCGTGCAGCCGACCACGGCCAGCCAGATCTTCCATGTGTTGCGTCGCCAGATGGTGCGCGACCTGCGCAAACCGCTGGTCATCTTCACGCCCAAGTCGCTGCTGCGCAACAAGGACGCCACCAGCCCGGTGTCCGAGTTCACCAAAGGCAGCTTCCAGACCGTGATCCCCGAGAACAAGGCGCTCAAGGCCGACAAGGTCAAGCGCGTGATCGCCTGCTCGGGCAAGGTGTACTACGATCTGGTCAAGCAGCGTGAAGCCAAGGGCGCCGACGACGTGGCCATCATCCGCGTCGAGCAGCTCTACCCCTTCCCGCACAAGGCCTTTGCGGCCGAGATCAAGAAGTACCCTAACGCCACCGAAGTGGTGTGGTGCCAGGACGAACCGCAAAACCAGGGTGCCTGGTTCTTCATCCAGCACAACATCCACGAGAACATGCTGGCTGGCCAGAAGCTTGGCTACGCCGGTCGCGCTGCATCTGCTTCCCCGGCTGTAGGCTACTCGCACCTGCACCAGGACCAGCAAAAAGCGTTGCTCGATGCTGCTTTCGGCAAGCTCAAAGGCTTCGTGCTGACCAAATAAAACGTCCCGTACCTCCTCATAACATCTTCAAAGAGAAATCAACATGGCAATCGTTGAAGTCAAAGTTCCCCAGCTGTCCGAATCCGTGGCCGAAGCCACTTTGCTGACCTGGAAAAAGAAGCCCGGTGAAGCCGTGGCCCAGGACGAGATCCTGATCGAAATCGAGACCGACAAGGTCGTGATGGAAGTGCCTGCACCTTCCGCTGGCGTGCTGGCCGAGATCGTAGTGGGTGACGGTGGTACCGTTGTGGCCCAGCAGCTGATCGCCAAGATCGACAGCGAAGGCAAGGCTGGTGCTGCTGCAACCGCCCCAACCGCAGCTCCTGCGGCCGCTGCGGCTCCTGTCGCAGCCCCCGCTGCTGCTCCTGCCAGCAACAACATGGCCGGTGTTGCCATGCCCGCTGCCGCCAAGCTGCTGGCCGACAACAACCTGGCCGCTGGCTCTGTGGCCGGCTCCGGCAAGGATGGCCGGGTGACCAAGGGCGACGTGCTCGCTGCTGTAGCCTCAGGTGCCAGCATCCCCACTGGCGCCCCGACCGCCGCTCTGGCCCAGGTGGCTGCGCCCGCTGCCCCCGTGGCCCTGGGCGATCGCCCCGAGCAGCGCGTGCCCATGACCCGTCTGCGCGCCCGCATCGCCGAGCGCCTGCTACAGTCGCAGGCCACCAACGCCATTCTGACCACGTTCAACGAGATCAACATGGCTCCCGTCATGGCACTGCGCAAGGTGCATCAGGAGAAGTTCGAAAAGACCCACGGCGTCAAGCTGGGCTTCATGAGCTTCTTCGTCAAGGCTGCCGTGCACGCCCTCAAGAAGTTCCCGGTCCTGAACGCTTCGGTGGACGGCAACGACATCGTCTACCACGGCTACTTCGATATCGGTATCGCTGTGGGCTCGCCCCGTGGCCTGGTGGTGCCGATCCTGCGCAACGCCGACCAGATGAGCTTTGCCGAGATCGAGAAGAAGATCGCCGAATTCGGCAAGAAGGCTGCTGAAGGCAAGCTGGGCATTGAAGAGATGACCGGCGGTACCTTCTCCATCTCCAACGGCGGCACCTTCGGCTCCATGATGTCCACTCCCATCATCAACCCGCCCCAGTCGGCCATTCTGGGCGTGCACGCCACCAAGGACCGCGCCATGGTCGAAAACGGCCAGGTCGTGGTTCGCCCGATGAACTACTTCGCCATGTCGTATGACCACCGCATCATCGACGGCCGCGAAGCTGTGCTGGGTCTGGTCGCCATGAAAGAGGCGCTGGAAGATCCCACACGCCTGCTGTTCGATCTGTAATTGACTGTATCCGCAATGCCTCCTGACGGGGGCATTGCCACATTTGAAAGTACCTCATGAGCAAACAATTCGACGTCGTCGTCATCGGCGGTGGCCCTGGTGGCTACATCGCAGCCATTCGCGCTGCCCAACTCGGCATGCAGGTGGCCTGTATTGACGAATGGAAAAACGCTGCGGGTGGTCCCGCTCCTGGCGGCACCTGCACCAATGTGGGCTGCATCCCGTCCAAGGCGCTGCTGCAGTCTTCCGAGCACTTTGAGCATGCCAACCACCACTTTGCCGAGCACGGCATCACCGCCAAGGACGTCAAGATCGACGTGGCCAAGATGATTGCCCGCAAGGACAACGTCGTCAAACAGAACAACGACGGCATCCTGTACCTGTTCAAGAAGAACAAGGTCACCTTCTTCCACGGTCGCGGCAGCTTTGTCGGCAAGACCGAGGCTGGCTACGAGATCAAGGTGGCCGGCAAGACCGAAGAATCCATCGTGGGCAAGCAGGTCATTGTGGCCACTGGCTCCAACGCCCGAGCGCTGCCCGGCGTGCCGTTTGACGAAGAAACCGTGCTGTCGAATGACGGCGCACTTCGCGTGGGCGCCGTGCCCAAGAAGCTGGCCCTGATCGGCTCCGGCGTGATCGGTCTGGAAATGGGTTCGGTCTGGCGCCGTCTGGGTGCCGACGTCACTATCCTCGAAGGTCTGCCGACCTTCCTGGGCGCGGTGGACGAGCAGATCGCCAAGGAGGCCAAGAAGGCCTTCGACAAACAGGGTCTGAAGATCGAGCTGGGCGTGAAAGTCGGCGAAATCAAGACCGGCAAGAAGGGCGTGACCGTCAACTACACCAATGCCAAGGGCGAAGCCGTGGCGCTGGACGCCGACAAGCTGATCGTCTCGATCGGCCGTGTGCCCAATACGATTGGCCTAAATGTTGAAGCCGTGGGCCTGCAACTCGACGAGCGTGGCGCCCTCGTGGTCGACGGCGACTGCCGCACCAACGTGCCCGGCATCTGGGCTGTGGGCGATGTGGTGCGTGGCCCGATGCTGGCGCACAAGGCCGAAGAAGAGGGTGTGGCCGTAGCCGAGCGCATCGCCGGCCAGCATGGGCATGTGAACTTCAACACCATCCCCTGGGTCATCTACACCAGTCCCGAGATCGCCTGGGTCGGCCGCACCGAGCAGCAGCTCAAAGCCGATGGCGTGGCCTACAAGGCCGGCACCTTCCCGTTCCTGGCCAACGGCCGTGCCCGTGCCCTTGGCGACACGACCGGCATGGTCAAGTTCCTTGCCGATGCCAAGACCGACGAGATATTGGGCGTGCACATCGTGGGCCCGATGGCGTCCGAGCTGATCTCCGAAGCCGTGGTGGCCATGGAGTTCCGCGCCAGCGCCGAAGACATCGCCCGCATCTGCCATGCGCATCCCTCGCTGTCCGAAGCCACCAAGGAAGCGGCGCTCGCCGTGGACAAGCGCACGCTGAACTTTTGATTGAGCCCAGAGCTTGAATCCACCAAACCCGGGCTGGTCCCGGGTTTTTTATGCCTTAGACTCAAGTCATGTCTGTTCGTTCCGTTTACGAAGAAGAGCTGAAAAAACGTGGGTTCCAGAGTGACCCCGCGCAGCTGCGTGCCATTGATGCGCTGGAGCGTTGTGCCCAGGAATGGGCGCAATACAAAGCTCGACGCTCCAACAGTTTCAAGAAATTGATCAACCGCCCCGATATTCCCAAAGGGGTGTACATGTACGGAGGGGTAGGACGCGGCAAAAGCTTTTTGATGGACTGCTTTTATGAGGCCGTTCCCATCCAGCGTAAGACCCGCTTACACTTTCATGAATTCATGCGCGAGGTCCATCGTGAGATGGCGGGTTTGCAAGGTACGGTCAACCCGCTCGATGAGCTAGGCAAGCGCATGGCCAAGCGCTTCAAGCTCATCTGCTTTGACGAATTTCACGTGGCTGACATCACAGATGCCATGATCTTGCACCGTTTGTTGCAGGCTTTGTTCGACAATGGTGTGGGGTTTGTGACGACGTCCAACTTCATGCCTGACGGCTTGTACCCGAATGGCCTGCACCGGGACCGTATCCTGCCTGCGATTGCACTGCTCAATGAGCGCATGCAGGTGCTCAATGTGGACAATGGCACCGACTACCGCCGACGGACCCTGGAGATGGTTCAGCTCTACCACACCCCCTTGGGCGAGCATGCCGATGCACTTATGCAGGAAGCATTTGACCGTCTCGCGAGTGGTCAGGATGAGCCGCCGGTCCTGCACATCGAGGCACGCGAGATCAAGGCGCGCCGACGTAATGGTGGTGTGGTCTGGTTCGACTTCTGGGGTTTGTGCGGCGGCCCACGCTCACAAAACGACTACCTGGAAATTGCCAGTCAGTTTCATACTGTTCTGCTGAGCAATGTGCCGGCCATGCCGGTCAAACTGGCATCCGAGGCACGTCGCTTTACCTGGTTGATAGATGTGCTTTATGACCGCCGGGTCAAGCTGATCGTGTCGGCAGAAGTGGCCCCCGAGCAGCTTTATACAGAAGGCCCGCTGGCCCACGAGTTTCCGCGTACGGTGTCTCGCCTCAATGAAATGCGGTCTGCCGAATTTCTGGCGCTCGAGCACCGTACCGTCAATACGCAATTGACATGAAGACACGTTTGCTCGCCTTTTTGCTCATGTTGTTGACAGGTCACGCACAAGCGCAGCTGTCTGAGCTCACGCTTGTCGAAAAGCAGCGAGCCATTGAGCTCAAGCGCAGCGAGTTGACAGCGAAAAAGCAGGCTGTGGCGGATGCCCATGCCAAGCTGCAGGAGCAATGCTGGCAACGTTTTGCGGTCAATGACTGTTTGCGCGATGTACGTCGCGCACAACGCAAAGCCCTTGAACCTGTAGAGGCAGCGTTGCTCGAGCTCAATGCCAGCGACCGTCTGCTTCGCTTGCAAGAGCGTGAGCAGCGCCTGCTCGACAAAGCCCATCATTGAGGGATTGCCTGGGAGATTCCGCTTGAGCGATTTGAAGCAGGCCGTGGACCAGGTGCTCCGGCCAGAAGGCTTGCTGAGCCAGTGTTTGCCGGGCTTTCAGCCTCGTCAGGCTCAGCTGGACATGGCCGATGCGGTCAGCGACACCATTGTCACGGGCGGACAACTGGTGGTGGAAGCGGGCACAGGCGTGGGCAAGACCTATGCCTATCTGGTGCCTACTTTGCTCAGCGGCCAGCGTGCCTTGATTTCAACCGCCACCAAAGCCCTGCAAGATCAGCTGTATGCCCGCGATATTCCACGTTTGCTGGAGTGGTTGGGTTTGCCACTGCGTGTGGCCTTGCTCAAAGGGCGAGGCAGTTATTTGTGTCTGCACCGCATGGAGCAGGCACCCCATGGTTTTGCGCTGGATACGCCGGGTATGCGCCACGCCTGGCAGCGTGTGGAGCAGTGGTCGCGTCTGACGCGTACAGGCGATCTGGGTGAACTGACCGGGCTGGATGAGCAGTCGACGGTGCTGCCCCTGGTCACCTCTACCCGAGACAATTGTCTAGGCTCCATGTGTCCCAAGTACAAGGCCTGCCATGTGAACCTGGCGCGCAAAGAGGCTATGGCTGCTGACTTGGTGGTGATCAACCACCATTTGTTTTTTGCAGATATGGCGGTTCGCGAGAGCGGCGTGGCCGAGTTGCTGCCCAATGTAGGCATCACGGTGTTTGACGAGGCGCACCAACTCAACCAGATTGGTGTGAACTTTCTGGGTTCACATATTTCGTCGAGTCAATTGCTGGAACTGGCTCGTGATGTGATCGGCGTGGCCCTGCAGTGGGCCAAAGGCTTGGCCGATTGGCAAGGGCTAGCGGGAACGCTTGAAACAGCTGTACGAGACTGGCGCCTGACTGCAGGCCACCGACGTCATGCAGTGCGTTTACGTTGGCATGAAGCAGCGCCCGAGGGCCTGGACGAAACGGGCTGGTCCCATGCGGTGCAAGTTGTCGACGAGGCCGTGCAAAACTTGCAAAAGGCGCTTGAGATGGTCGAGGAGCTTGCGCCTGACCTCGCCCGCCTGCGTGAGCGTTGTGACCAATGTCGTGAAAAGCTGGCCACCTTTGCGGAGCCGGTGCAGACAGGGCATGTGCGTTGGCTGGAGGTATCTACCCAGCTGCGCATGATGGATTCGCCACTGGACATTGCCCAGGCTTTTGGCGAGTGGGTCAAACCCTTGCCTGAACAAGCTGCGCAGCGTGCCTGGGTCTTCACCTCGGCCACTTTGGGCGACGATCCGCAGCTGAGCTGGTTTACCGAACCGTGTGGTTTGCAGCAGGCTCGTTGCATGCAGGTGGAAAGCCCATTTGACTATGAGCGCCAGGCGGGCTTGTTTGTGCCGCCCGATATGGTGCGTCCACAAGATGCCCGCCACAGCGAACAAGTCGCGTTGTGGGCGGAGCAGGGCGCTCGGGCCTTGCGTGGGCGCACGCTGGTGTTGACCACCACCTTATCAGCCATGCGCATCATTGGCGAGGTGCTGCGCACGCGTCTGTCTGACGATTCAGGTCTGGAAGTGCTGGTGCAGGGTGAATGGCCCAAACGCAAATTGATGGAGCGTTTTCGTCAAGCCATCGAACTGGGGGACAAGGGCTTGGTGCTGGTCGGTTCAGCCAGCTTTTGGGAGGGCTTTGATGTGCCCGGCGAAGCTTTGCAGCTGGTGGTGATCGACAAGTTGCCGTTCCCGCCACCGGGTGACCCCCTGGTGCAGGCGCGCAGTGAACGTTTGGAGGCGCAAGGCAAAAGTCCGTTTGCTGATCATGCCTTGCCCGAGGCTGCGGTGGCACTCAAGCAAGGCTCAGGTCGCTTGATTCGCAGCGAGCTCGACCACGGGATTTTGCTGATTGGTGACCCGCGACTGGTGCAAATGTCCTACGGCAAGAGGCTGATGCGCGCTTTGCCTCCCATGCGCAGATTGCTCGACGCTCAGGCCTTTGAAGCAGCCTTGCAGGAGGTCACCAGATCTTCCACCACGAGCTCTTGGACTTGAGCTGCTCTTGATTGGCTTTCAGAAAGCGCGAGTTTGGATGGTTCTTCTCCAGGATGCGTTGAGCATCGTCACGCAGCTGGGGCATGCCCATCGCGTCGTAAGAGCTGACCAGAATAGCCAATGCTTCTTCCACCGCAGGGACGCCCTGGTATTCGGAGATGGCCTGCTGTGCGCGGTTGACCGCCGCCACATGCGCGCCACGTGAGGCGTAGTAGCGGGCCACGTGCACTTCGTAAGCGGCCAACGAATTGACAATGTAGACCATGCGCTGACGGGCGTCAGGCGTGTACTTGGAGTCAGGGAAGCGGTTGATCAATTCCTTGAACGACTCGTAGGCGTCCTTCGCTGCTTTTTGGTCACGCTCGGACAAATCCTGGCTGGTGATGAACGAGAACAAGCCGGTGTTGTCGTTGAAATTCACCAAGCCCTTCAGGTAAAGGGCGTAGTCCACGCCCGGGCTGGCGGGGTGCAGGCGAATGAAGCGGTCCAGGGTGGCCAAAGCCTGAGGTTTGTCACCGTTGCGGTACTGCGCAAAGGCTTTTTCAACCTGGGCCTGCTGGGCCAGTGGCGTGCCGGCCGCACGACCTTCCAGCTTTTCAAACAGGCCAATGGCCTTGTCCCAGGAGCCTGCATTGACCTCGTCGCGGGCTTCGCTGTAGATGCGCTCGGGCGACCAGCCTGCCGTGATGTCCTTGGGGGTGCTCGAGCAGGCACCCAAGGTCAGGCTCAAAGCCAGGAGGGAACTGGTGCCAAGCACGGATAATCGGGAGCGTTGCATCACAGGCCTTACAAGAAGCGTTACTCCAATTGATTATATCGACCGCCCCCGTTGTTCAGGACGAAGAAGACCTCCCCGCAGACAGTGAAATCCGAGAGCTGCGGGTGGACGCCAGCCTTCACGGCTTGCGCCTGGACAAAGCGCTGGCCGAAGGGGTGCCCGAGTTCTCGCGCAGTTATCTGCAGCAGCTCATTGCGCAGGGCGATTTGAGTGTGGATGCGCAGGTCCAGACCAAGGCATCGGTCAAAGTGCGCATGGGCCAGCGCTTGCGGCTGGTCATGCGGCCTACTCCCCAATCCCAGGCTTTTGTGCCCGAGCCCATGGATTTGCAGGTGGTGTTCGAGGACGAACACCTGCGTGTGATCCACAAGCCTGCGGGCTTGGTGGTGCACCCGGCGCCGGGCAATTGGCGTGGAACTTTGCTTAACGGCTTGCTGGCGCTTGACAGCCAGGCCAGCCTGTTGCCGCGCGCAGGCATCGTGCATCGGCTCGACAAAGACACCAGCGGCCTGATGGTGGTGGCACGCACGCGCCAAGCTATGGACGCGCTGGTCCAGCTTATTGCTGCCCGCGAGGTCAAGCGTCAGTACCTGGCCATCGGGCAGGGACGTTGGGGCAGTGTGACAGAGCGTGAAGTCAATGTTGGTATTGGCCGCGACCCGCAAAACCGCCTGCGCATGGCTGCTGTGGACCTGCAGCGCCAAGCGGGCAAGGAGGCGCGCACCACCATCACTTGTCTGGACCAGAATGACAGCCATTGCCTGGTGCTGTGCAGCCTGCACACAGGGCGCACCCACCAGATCCGGGTGCACATGGCTTACCTGGGGCATCCTCTCGTGGCCGATGCCTTGTATGGCGGCGTGCCCGCAGCGGGCTTGCAGCGTCAGGCGCTGCACGCCTGGAAACTGGCGTTTACCCACCCGATCACGGCTCAGGAGCTGGCCTTCGAGGCGGCGCCCCCCGCCGACATCGAGCAAGCCTTGCAGGTGCTGGGACTTCGTTACAATTGACCCACACGCCGGCCCTGTGGTGAATTGACCCTGCGGCCCCGATCGCGCAGTACCTGCGCCATCCTTGCCGTGACGACTTTTTCAATGGCCTCATCAAGGCCTTTTGTCCGGATGAACCAACATGAACACGGTGCAAGCCAAACGCATCCTCGAAACAGCCTTGCTGTGCTCGAGCATGCCCTTGACCCTGCGGGACATGCGAACCCTGTTTGCTGACGAACTAGGGGCCGATACCCTTCGCTCGATGCTGATGTCCCTCCAGCAGGAATGGTCTGAGCGCGGACTGGAGCTGGTCGCAGTCGCCAGCGGCTGGCGCTTTCAAAGCAGACCCCAGATGCGTGAGTACCTGGATCGCCTGCACCCGGAAAAGCCTCCGAAGTACACTCGCGCCGCACTGGAGACCCTGGCCATCATCGCCTACCGCCAGCCCGTGACCCGCGGTGATATGGAAGACATTCGCGGCGTGACGATCAACACACAGGTCATCAAACAGCTTGAAGACCGCGGTTGGGTCGAGGTGATTGGCCACCGCGAGACCGTGGGTCGCCCAGGTCTGTATGCCACCACCCGCCAGTTTCTGGACGATCTTGGTTTGTCCTCGCTCGATCAGCTGCCCATGCTTGGCCAAATGCAGGACCAGGCCGATGCATTCGCGGGTCTCGTGGCTGCACAGGATGACCAATTGCCGCTGCAACCGGCGCTGTCTCTGGAAGAGGCGATTGAACAGGTGCAGCTAGATCAGCCCGAGATGTCGGATACCGCTGAGCCCCCCAACACACAGGATGCAACTTCATGAGTACCACTAAACCCGAAGGTGGCTACCAGGCCGTGGATCTGGCCGAAGTGGTCTCTGGCCAGTTTGACCAGGAGCAAGAATCAGAGGCTCCCGCCGAGATCGTGGGCAAGCGCGTACTGGCCCCGCAAGTGGATTCACCCAAGTTGCACAAAGTGTTGGCGCAAGCTGGCATGGGCTCACGCCTGGAAATGGAAGAGCTGATCTTGCAGGGGCGCATCTCTGTCAACAACGAGCCCGCACACGTGGGCCAGCGCATCCAGTACGGCGACCTCATCAAGGTCAACGGCAAACCCATTCGGGTGCGCATTGCGCCGCCGCCTGCTCGCGTGATTGCCTACCACAAGCCTGCGGGCGAGATCGTCTCGCACGACGACCCGCAAAACCGCCCCAGCGTGTTTCGCAAGCTGCCCCGTTTGCAGCAAGGCAAGTGGCAGTCGGTCGGTCGCCTGGATTTGAATACCGAAGGTCTCTTGCTGTTCACCAGTTCGGGCGAGCTGGCCAATCGACTGATGCACCCCCGTTTTGGCCTGGAGCGCGAATATGCCGTGCGCGTGCTCGGTGCGCTCAGCAACGACGAAAAAGCCCGCCTGCTCGAAGGCGTGCAGCTCGACGATGGGATGGCCCAGTTCAGCAGCATCGAGGACGGCGGGGGCGAGGGGGCTAACTGCTGGTACCGGGTCACGATTTCCGAAGGCCGCAACCGGGAAGTGCGCCGCATGATGGAGGCCGTGGGCCACGCCGTCAGCCGCCTGATTCGTGTGCGTTATGGTGCCATGGTCTTGCCCCACGGCTTGCGTCGGGGTGGCTGGATCGAGCTCGATGAGGCCGACATCCGCGCCCTGATGAAAGCCTCGGGCACACCCGAGCAGCCGCGTGTGGAGCGTGATGGGGCGGCAACGCCTGCGCGTCGCCGCAGCGGTTCGCGCCAGGGCGGGCCACGTGGCATGTTTGCTGGCACACCTGGTACGGCCCTGCCGCAGGCAGAGCGCAAACCCACGGGTCCCCGTGGCGGCAAACAAGGCAACAAAGCTGGGGGGCAGGGCGGTCGCCGCGCGCAACCCGACCCGATGCAAACTTCGCAGGGCTATATTGGCGCAGACAGCCTGCAGCGCCACCGCCAGGGCGCGCGCCCCAACAAAGCACGCCGCGGGGGACGTTGAAACCCTTTTTCGCTCGGCAGCCGTTGTCTGTCGGGTTAAAATAGAGAGCTTTGCTGAACTGCAAACCTTTCACTTTTATCCATCATCAGGAAATCATCATGGCAATCGAACGCACCCTCTCCATCATCAAGCCCGACGCAGTGGCCAAAAACGTCATCGGCCAGATCTACGCCCGCTTTGAAGCTGCTGGCCTGAAGGTTGTGGCTGCCAAGATGGCTCACCTGTCGCGCGGCGAAGCCGAGCAGTTCTACGCCGTGCACAAAGAGCGTCCTTTCTTCAAGGACCTGGTGGACTTCATGGTCTCCGGCCCCGTCATGATCCAGGCTCTGGAGGGCGAAGGCGCCATTGGTAAAAACCGCGACCTGATGGGCGCTACCGACCCCAAGAAAGCCGCGCCTGGCACCATTCGCGCTGACTTCGCTGACAGCATCGATGCCAACGCCGTGCACGGCTCCGACGCCCCCGAAACCGCTGCTGTGGAAGTTGCCTTCTTCTTCCCCGGCATGAACGTTTACTCCCGCTGAGCCTGTCGCGATTTCGCGACGCTGTAGCCCTATGACGGCCAACCTTCTCGAATTCGATCTGGAAGGTCTGGCCGTTTTTTGCGAGGGCCTGGGAGAAAAACGCTTCCGAGCCACGCAATTGTTCCGCTGGATTCACCAGCGAGGCGCCAGCGATTTTGACCAGATGAGCGATCTGGCCAAGTCCCTGCGCGAAAAACTCAAAACCACCGCCCACATTGCCGCGTTGCCTGTGCTTTCGCAGCACATGTCGCAAGATGGCACCATCAAATGGTTGTTCGATGTGGGGGACGGCAATGCCGTCGAGTCGGTGTTCATTCCTGAAGACGACCGGGGTACGCTGTGCGTGTCCTCCCAAGCCGGTTGCGCTGTGGGTTGCCGCTTTTGCTCCACAGGCCACCAAGGCTTTAGCCGTAACCTCTCCACGGCCGAGATCCTGGCGCAGCTGTGGTTTGCTGAACACTTTCTGCGCAAGCACCTGAACACGGAAGAACGCGTCATCTCCAACGTGGTGATGATGGGCATGGGTGAGCCCCTGCAAAATTATTCAGCGCTGATTCCGGCCCTCAAGGCCATGTTGGACGACCACGGCTATGGCCTGTCGCGTCGCCGCGTCACGGTGTCGACCTCGGGTGTGGTGCCCATGATCGACCGCTTGGCACAGGATTGCCCTGTGGCGCTGGCCGTGTCCTTGCACGCGCCCAACGATGCCTTGCGAGATGTGCTGGTGCCACTCAACCGCAAGTACCCGCTTGATGAGTTGCTGCAGGCCTGCGAGCGCTACCTGGCCCACGCTCCGCGCGACTTCATCACTTTTGAATACTGCATGCTCGATGGTGTGAACGATCAGCCCGAGCATGCCCGCCAGCTCATTGATCTGGTCCAGCGCCATGGCAGGCAGGGCTTGCGCTGCAAATTCAACCTGATTCCTTTCAATCCTTTTCCTGCGTCAGGGCTTCAACGCTCGTCGCAGCCACGTGTACAGGCATTTGCAAAGCTGCTCCTGGAGGCTGGTATCGTGACCACAGTCCGCAAGACCCGTGGTGACGATATTGACGCAGCCTGCGGTCAGTTGGCCGGTGATGTTCGCGATCGCACGCGTGTACAGGAGCGCATGAGCTCCCAACGCCAGGCCCAAGAACAGGTGATCCGATTTTCGCCTTTGTCTTCTTCGGCCTTGGCCAAAGATCATTCACAATGAGTCGCATGGACGAACAACATATAACTTACGAAGCTGCGAGTTCAGCACCAGCCGTATCCCTGAGCGCAGGCCAGTGGTTACGCCAGGCGCGTGAACGCGCTGGCATGGACCTTGGCGTGTTGTCGGCGTTGGTCAAAGTGCCAGTGCGCCAGCTGCAGGCGCTGGAGGCTGACCAGCACGATCAACTCATGGGGACGGCCTTTGTACGCAGCTTGACCGTGACCATTTGCAGACATGTTGGCGTTGACCCGCAGCCGGCTCTGCACTTGTTGCCGGGCAATATCACCCGCCTGGGCCCGGAAAAAGACAGTCTGGGCGAGGCCGATGGACCTCAACTGGGTGGTTTGTTTCACGGACGCACGTTTGGATGGGGCAAATGGGCTGTCTTGGTGCTGGCATTGGTGTTGGCGGGCGGTGCTTACAGTCTGTGGCACCAGAGCTCGACCGATGAAAGCGAAGTGGCCGATGTCTTGCCACCAGCCGTGATGCCCGCTCCTGCAGCGGCTGAGCCCACAACCGCCACCACGAATGATGCAGCAGCCGCTCAAACGCCCGCAAATGCGCAGTCTCCGGCGGTCCCGCCTTTGACAGTCACATTGCCTCCCGTGCCGTCAGCCGTCCCCGCAGAGAGCAAGAGTCAGCAATGAGCGCGTCGGATCAAGCCATTGCCTTGTCGCAACCCAGGATTCGTCACAGCCGTCAATCCAGTGTGGTCTGGGGCAACCGTGTCGTCACCGTGGGCGGCGGCGCACCGGTGCGCGTGCAGTCCATGACCAACACCGACACGGTCGACGTGATCGGCACTGCCATCCAGGTCAAAGAACTGGCGCTTGCGGGTTCCGAGATGGTGCGCATCACCGTCAACACGCCCGAAGCAGCGCAGGCCGTGCCGCACATCCGCGAGCAGCTCGACAAGATGGGCATCGACGTGCCCCTGATCGGCGACTTCCATTACAACGGCCACCGCCTGCTGACCGATTACCCGGCCTGCGCCGAGACACTGTCCAAGTACCGCATCAACCCTGGTAACGTGGGCAAAGGCGACAAGCGCGATGTGCAGTTCGGCCAGATGATCGAGGTGGCGCAAAAGTTCAACAAGCCCATCCGCATCGGCGTGAACTGGGGCAGCCTGGACCAGGAACTGCTGGCCGAGCTGATGGACCTCAACAGCCGCCGCGCGCAGCCTTACGAGGGCCGCCAGGTCATGTACGAAGCCCTGATCCAGTCGGCCATCGGTTCCGCCCAGCGCGCAGAAGCCATGGGCATGGACGGTGCGCAGATCGCGCTGTCGTGCAAGGTTTCTGGCGTCCAGGATTTGATTGCGGTGTACCGGGAGCTGGCCCGCCGCTGCGACTACCCGCTGCACTTGGGCCTGACCGAAGCGGGTATGGGCACCAAGGGTACGGTTGCCTCGGCTGCCGCGCTGTCCGTCCTGCTGCAGGAAGGCATCGGCGACACCATCCGCGTCTCGCTCACGCCGCAGCCCGGTGAATCGCGTACGCAGGAGGTGGTGATCGCCTCCGAAATCCTGCAATCGCTGGGCCTGCGGGTGTTTGTGCCCAGTGTCACGGCTTGCCCGGGTTGCGGGCGCACCACCAGCACCACCTTCCAGGAATTGGCCAAGCAGATCGACGACTTTCTGCGGGCGCAGATGCCGGTGTGGCGCGGCAAATACCCCGGGGTGGAGGGCATGAAGGTGGCCGTGATGGGCTGCATCGTCAACGGCCCCGGCGAAAGCAAGCACGCCGACATCGGCATCAGCCTGCCGGGCACGGGCGAGGCGCCAGCTGCCCCGGTGTTCATCGACGGCGAAAAACGCATGACGCTGCGCGGGGAGGGCATTGCCCAGGAATTCCAGCGCATCGTCGAAGACTACATTGAGAACCGCTTTGGCACGGCCAAAGCCTGACCTGCATCCATGACAGAACAAACCGCAAAACAGCCCAAGGCCCAGAAGCTGGTGGGCGTCAAGGGCATGAACGACATCCTGCCGCCGGATTCGGCCCAGTGGGAGTGGCTCGAAGCACAGGTGCGCGCCTTGATGGCCCGTTACGCCTACCGCAATGTGCGCCTGCCCATCGTCGAGCCCACGGCGCTCTTCGTGCGCGGCCTGGGCGAGGTGACCGACATCGTCGAAAAGGAGATGTACTCCTTTGAAGACCGTCTGAACGGCGAGCAACTCACGTTGCGCCCCGAAGGCACGGCAGGTCTGGTGCGTGCCGTGGTCGAGCACAACCTGCTCTACGAAGGTGGCAAGCGCCTGTACTACATGGGCCCGATGTTCCGCCACGAGCGCCCGCAGCGCGGCCGCTACCGCCAGTTCCACCAGATCGGTGCCGAGGTGCTGGGCTTTGGCGGCCCCGAGGTGGACGCCGAGCTGATCCTGCTGGCCAACGACCTCTGGAAAGAACTGGGCCTGAAGGATGTGCGTCTGGAACTCAACAGCCTGGGCCAGCCCGAAGAACGCAAGGCCCACCGCGCCGCGCTGATCGCGCACTTCGAGCAGCACGCCGAGCTGCTGGACGAAGACGCCAAACGTCGCCTGCACAGCAACCCGCTGCGCATTCTGGACACCAAGAACCCGGCCATGGCCCCGGTGGTTGAGTCGGCCCCCCAGCTGCTCGATTTTCTGGGCGAGGCCTCGCTCGCCCACTTCAACGCGGTCAAGGCCATCCTGGACGCCAATGGCATTGCCTTCCGCATCAACCCGCGCCTGGTGCGCGGCATGGACTACTACAACCTCACGGTGTTCGAGTTCATCACCGAGAGCCTGGGCTCGCAGGGCACCATCTGCGGCGGTGGCCGTTATGACTACCTCATCGAGCAGGTGGGTGGCAAACCGGCCCCGGCCGTGGGCTGGGCGCTGGGCGTTGAGCGTGTGCTCGAGCTGATCAAGGAGCAGGGCGAGGCACAGGCCGCACCGGCACCCGGTGTGTACGCCGTCATCCCTGACGCCGCCGCACTGCCGGTGGCCATCAAGACCCTGCAGGCGCTGCGCGCGGCAGGCGTGTCAGCCCAGATGCATGCGGGCACGGGCGAGGGCATGGGCTCCATGAAGAGCCAGTTCAAGAAGGCCGATGCCAGCGGCGCGGCCTTCGGCCTGATCTTTGGCGCCGACGAACTGGCGCGCGGCGAAGTCACCGTCAAGGCATTGCGCGACGGGCAGGGCGCCCAGCGCACCGAGCGCCTGGATCATGTGCCTGAATGGGCTGCGAGCCTAAAATCTCTTTGATATTGCTCTGAAACTGACAGGAATACCTACACATGGCATCGCATCTCGATCTTGAAGAACAAGAACAGCTTGCAGAGCTCAAGCATTTCTGGAACACCTATGGCAACTTGATCAGCTGGGTGCTGATTGTGGTTTTGGGTGCCTATGCAGCGTGGAATGGCTGGCAATACTGGCAACGCCATCAGGCTACACAGGCGGCAGCCTTGTATGACGAGGTGGAGCGATCTGTTTCTTCCCGCGATGTTCAACGCATGCAGCGCAGCATGACCGATATGCAAGAGCGTTTTGCCAGCAGCATGCAAGCGCAGCAGGCGACCCAGCTGGTGGCCAAAGCTTTTGCCGAACAAGGCAAAACCGCTGAAGCCAAAGCGGCGTGGGCTTGGTTGGTGCAAAAAGCGTCTGATCCCGTCTACGCTGATGTGGCACGCCTGCGCCTGGCCAGCCAAGCCATGCAGGACAAGCAATACGACCAAGCCTTGGAGCAGCTCAAGGGCGTGAGTCAGGCCATGCAAGGTCTGGCCGCGGACATGCAGGGCGATGTCCTGCAACTGCAGGGTAAGCAAGTCGAGGCCGTGGCTGCCTATCAAAAAGCGTGGACCCACTTGCCGCAAAACACGCAGTATCGTCGTCTGCTGCAGGCCAAACTCAATGCCTTGGGCGCCGAGCCGGCAGCCACCGAAGGGGGGAAATCGTGAAACAACGTTTGATCCTGTCCGCGCTGGCTGTGGCCTGTGCAGGCCTGGTGGCGTGCTCGAGCACGCCATCCAAGCCTGAGCCGACAGCGCTGTCGACCTTCAAAGCCGAATTTGCCATTGCGTCAAGCTGGTCTTTGAGTTTGGGTGAGATCGCAGGGCCCTTGTCCGCCTCGGTGCACAGCAACCGCGTGGCACTGACTTCAAGCGCAGGCCGAGTGGTGCTGCTTGACGGCGACAAAGGACAAGTGCTGTGGCAAGTGCAACTGGATGCGCCTGTCCAGGCCGGGTTGGGGGGTGACGGTCAACGCTTTGCTGCGGTCAACGCCCGCAACGAAGTGCTGGCACTGGAGGCTGGCAAGGTGCTGTGGAAACATGCTCTGCCCGCATCCACGCTGACGGCACCTTTGGTGGCTGGCGGCCGCGTGTTTGTGATGACATCGGATCGCGCTGTGACAGCGCTTGATGGTGCCTCGGGGCGGGAGCTTTGGCGTTACGAGCACCGCGGCTCGGACGCACTGGTGCTGCGTCAAGCGGGATTGTTGATGGCTGTGGGCAATACCTTGATTGCTGGCTTGGGTGGTCGCATGGTGGCGATCGACCCGGATCAAGGCCGTGTGCAGTGGGAAGTGGCTGTGGGCTCCATGCGCGGTACCAATGAGGTGGAGCGACTGGTGGACCTGGTCAACCCTCCCGCACGAGATGGTCAGACGGTCTGCGTCCGAGCCTTCCAATCGGCTGTGGCATGCGTGGATACCGCGACGGCCCGCCCCCTGTGGAGCAAGCCAATGCAGGGCCACCAAGGTCTGGGTATGGACGATACCCAGGTCTTTGCCGTCGAAGGTGACGACAAGGTACAAGCGTTGGCACGCGCCGATGGTCAGCCGACCTGGACCCACGAAGGCCTGCGTTTTCGAGGTCTGACGGCGCCTCTGGTGTTGGGTCGTTCAGTGGTCGTGGGAGACGCTCAAGGCTATGTGCACTTTCTCTCGCGCAAGGATGGACACGTGCTGCAACGTCTGAGCACGGACGGCTCAGCCATTGCCATGGCCCCAGTGCTTGTGGGACAAACCCTGGTGGTGGTAACGCGCCAGGGTCAGGTGCGGGCGTTCAACGCCCAATGATCGGAAACAATAAGTGAAACCCGTTTTGGCCCTGGTGGGCCGCCCCAACGTGGGCAAATCCACGATGTTCAACCGTCTCACCAAGAGCCGGGATGCCATCGTGGCCGATTTTGCTGGCCTCACGCGTGACCGCCACTATGGACAGGGTCGCCTGGGCAGGCGCGAATACATCGTGATTGACACCGGTGGTTTCGAGCCTGATGCCAGCAGCGGTATTTACAAGGAAATGGCGCGCCAGACGCAACAAGCGGTGGCTGAAGCCGACGTGGTGATTTTTGTGGTGGACGCGCGCCTGGGTCTGTCCGCCCAAGACCATGACATTGCCAACTATTTGCGCCGCATTGGGAAACCTTGCTTGCTGGTGGCCAACAAAGCCGAAGGCATGAAAGAAGGCGTGCAGCTGGTCGAGTTTTATGAGCTCGGCCTGGGTGAAGTGATTCCTGTCTCTGCGGCACACGGTCAAGGAATACGGAGCTTACTGGAACACGCGCTGGACCAGCTGGATCTGCCGGAAGAGGACGAAGAGGTCGAAGAAGATACCTCGGTCATCAAGCTGGCGGTGGCCGGTCGGCCCAACGCAGGCAAATCGACCTTGATCAACACCTGGCTGGGCGAGGAGCGTCTGGTGGCCTTTGACATGCCTGGCACCACCCGCGACGCGATTTCCGTGCCTTTTGAACGCAATGGCCAAAAGTTCGAACTGATCGACACCGCCGGTCTGCGCCGCAAGGGCAAAGTGTTTGAAGCTATCGAAAAATTCTCGGTGGTCAAAACCTTGCAGGCGATTGAAAACGCCAACGTGGTTTTGCTGTTGATCGACGCCACCCAAGGCGTGACCGACCAGGATGCGCACATTGCCGGTTTTGTGCTCGACAGTGGCCGTGCCGTGGTCCTGGCCGTGAACAAGTGGGATGCGGTGGACGAATACCAGCGTCAGCTGGTGCAGCGCTCGATTGAAACGCGCCTGGGCTTCCTCAAGTTTGCCAATCTGCATTTCATTTCGGCCAAGAAGCGTCAGGGCCTGGGCCCCTTGTGGACTTCCATTGCCCAGGCGCATAAAGCGGCCACGTGCAAGATGACGACCCCTGTGCTGACGCGCTTGTTGTTGGAAGCTGTGCAATACCAAACGCCCAAGAAGACGGGCATGTTCCGTCCCAAGCTGCGCTATGCGCACCAAGGCGGCATGAACCCGCCGGTCATTGTGATCCACGGCAACTCGCTCGAGCACGTGACCGAGGCCTACAAACGCTTCCTGGAAGGGCGTTTCCGCAAAGCCTTCAATCTGGTGGGCACCCCGCTGCGCATCGAGATGAAAACTTCTGACAATCCTTACGCTGACAAGGATTGATGTTTGCCTCGGGCTGAGCCGCGCAAGGTGTGTGGTAAGGTCGGGGCTCCTTAACCATTTCGGAACACGGAGAATATCGTGAGCAACAAAGGCCAACTTCTGCAAGACCCCTTCCTCAACGCCCTGCGCCGCGAGCATGTGCCGGTCTCCATCTACCTGGTCAACGGCATCAAGCTGCAAGGCCAGATCGAATCTTTTGACCAATACGTGGTGTTGCTGCGCAACACGGTGACCCAGATGGTCTACAAGCACGCCATCTCCACCATCGTTCCCGGTCGCGCCGTGAACTTGGCTGCGGGTGATGATGCCCCCGAGCAAGCCTGAGGACGCCTAAGGCATTGACCTCCGCGTCTTCTTCACCGTCTGCAGCGCCGACCATCCTGGTCGGCGTTGACTTTGGGCTTCCCCATTTTGATGGCGAGTTGGCCGAACTCTCGCAGTTGGCGCAAACGGCGGGCCTGCAGCCCGTAGCACACATCACCTGCAAACGCCGTGCGCCAGACCCGGCCTTGTTTGTGGGGTCGGGCAAGGCCGATGAAATCAAGGAGCTGGCCTTGATGCACGGCGCCAGTGAGGTGCTCTTCGACCAGTCCCTGAGCCCCGCGCAGCAGCGCAACCTGGAACGCCACATGGGGCTGGCGGTCAATGACCGTACTTTGCTGATTCTGGAAATCTTTGCTCAGCGTGCACGCAGTCATGAAGGCAAACTCCAGGTCGAGTTGGCCCGCCTGCAATACCTGAGCACCCGGCTGGTGCGCCGCTGGACCCACCTTGAGCGCCAAACGGGCGGTATCGGTCTGCGCGGAGGCCCAGGTGAAACCCAGATCGAGCTGGACCGCCGCATGATCGGCGAGGCCATCAAGCGCACCAAAGAGCGTTTGGCCAAAGTCAAGAAACAGCGCCACACGCAACGCCGCCAGCGCGAGCGCAGGCAGGCCTTCATGATCTCCCTGGTGGGGTACACCAACGCGGGAAAATCGACCTTGTTCAATGCCCTGGTCAAGGCCCGCGCCTATGCGGCTGACCAGCTGTTTGCAACCTTGGACACCACCACGCGCCAGCTGTACCTGGGCGAGGCGGGCCGCTCTGTGTCCTTGTCCGACACGGTGGGTTTTATTCGAGACTTGCCCCACGGTCTGGTGGAGGCCTTTGAGGCCACCTTGCAGGAGGCCGCAGATGCAGACTTGCTGCTGCACGTGGTGGACGCGGCCAACCCCAATTGGCCCGAACAGTTGCAGGAAGTGCAACGCGTGTTGCATGAAATTGGTGCACATGACGTTCCCCAGCTGCTGGTGTTCAACAAATGCGATGCCTTGCCCGAGGGCAGCGAACCTCATGCTGATCGTGACCATTACGAAGTGGATGGACGTCAGCTGGAGCGTGTTTTTGTCAGCGCTCAAAGCGGTCAGGGCTTGCCTTTGCTGCGTCAAGTGCTGGCTGAGCGTGCACGGACCGAGTCAGCAGCCTTGGACGATCACGCACACGATCCCCGTGATTTACCCGGGTCATCAGGGGATGAATTCGGAGCTTGAACTTGACTTTGGGCACAATGAGGTCATGACCATGAAAAAAAATGCACTGCGTTGGCCTTGGCAGCCCAAGCAAGCCCAGGCTGTTTACAACTTGAATGACCCGCGTTGGGGGCGCTCCGACGAGGATTCGCCTCGTCAGGCAGGAGATTCCGGGCCACAAGATAATGGCCAGGAGCCTTCGGACAAGCCGCAGCAACCCCAACCGTCTCAGCCCCCCCAGCGCCCCACTACAGGGCAGGGCGGCGCAAACCAGGGCCCCCCTGATCTGGATGAACTCTGGCGCGACTTCAACCGCAAGCTGGGCCAGGTGTTTGGCAACAAGGGCGCAGGGGGCGGTTCGCGTGGCCCTGGCAATGGAAACTTTGGTGGAGGTGGACAGGGCCCGCAGATACCCGCCTTCATGCGCAATATTGGTGCCGGCGTTCTGGTGGGAGCTGGCGTCCTGGTGTGGCTGGGGACCGGCTTTTTCATCGTTCAGGAAGGCCAGCAAGCGGTGATCACCCAGTTCGGCAAGTACAGCTCGACTGTGGGTGCTGGCATCAACTGGCGCTTGCCTTACCCGATCCAGCGCCACGAGCTGGTTTATGTGTCGCAAATTCGCTCGATCGATATTGGCCGTGACAATGTGATCAAGGCCACAGGTCTTCGCGACTCGGCCATGTTGACCGAGGACGAGAACATTGTCGAAATCAAGTTTGCCGTTCAGTACCGCCTCAGTGACGCCCGTGCGTACTTGTTTGAAAGCAAAAATCCCACAGAGGCTGTTGTGCAGGCCGCCGAAACCGCGGTGCGCGAAGTGGTGGGCAAAATGAAAATGGATTCGGCTCTGGCCGAGGAGCGTGACCAGATTGGTCCGCGTGTTCGCGAGCTGATGCAAACCATTCTGGACCGTTATAACGTCGGCATTGAAATCGTGGGCATTAACCTGCAACAAGGCGGCGTACGCCCGCCCGAGCAGGTGCAGGCTTCCTTCGACGATGTGCTCAAAGCGGGCCAGGAGCGCGAACGCGCCAAGAACGAAGCCGAAGCCTACGCCAACGACGTGGTGCCGCGAGCCACAGGTACCGCCTCACGTTTGAAAGAAGAGGCTGAAGCCTATAAACAACGCATCGTGGCTCAGGCTGAAGGTGATGCACAGCGCTTCAAGACCATCTTGCCCGAGTACCAAAAGGCGCCTCAGGTCACCCGCGACCGCATGTACATCGACACCATGCAGCAAATTTACAGCAGCGTGAGCAAGGTGGTTGTCGACAGCAAACAAGGCTCCAACCTGCTGTACCTGCCGCTGGACAAGATCATGCAGCAAGTCAGCACGGGCGTCCCCGTCAATGGCGCCGCTGCCGCCACGCCAGCGCCAGCAGCCCCAGCAGCCCCAGCAGCCCCGGTGGAGTTGCCGCCCGCCATGAGCAGCGACACGCGCTCTCGCGATAACGCCCGCTCGCGTGACGTGCGTTGAGGAGAAATGACATCATGAATCGACTTGGACTTTTTGTTTCTTCTCTCCTGCTGGGCCTGTTGATCCTGTCTTCCATGGTCTTTGTGGTCGATCAACGTCAGTTTGGCGTGGTTTACGCCCTGGGTCAGATCAAGAGCGTCATCACGGAGCCTGGCCTGCATTTCAAGCTGCCCCCACCGCTTCAAAACGTCAACTACATCGACAAACGTCTGCTCACACTCGACAGTGTGGATACCGAGCCCATGCTCACAGCGGAAAAACAACGCGTGGTGGTAGATTGGTATGTTCGCTGGCGCATCACTGATCCCGGTGCTTACATCCGCAACGTGGGTTTGGACGAAAAAGCCGGTGCCAGCCAGCTCAACCGTGTGGTGCGTAACGCATTCCAGGAAGAGATCAACAAGCGCACGGTCAAGGACTTGCTCTCAACCAAGCGTGAGGTCCTCATGAACGACGTCAAGAAAGAAGTGCTGGACGTGGTCAAAGGTGCCAAACCATGGGGTGTGGACATCATTGATGTGCGCGTCACGCGTGCCGACTATGCAGACACGATTACCGAATCGGTTTACCGTCGCATGGAAGCCGAACGTAAGCGCGTGGCCAACGAGCTGCGTTCCACCGGCGCAGCTGAAGGCGAAAAAATTCGTGCAGACGCCGATCGCCAGCGTGAGGTGACGGTGGCCAATGCTTACCGTGATGCGCAAAAAATCAAGGGTGAGGGTGATGCTCAGGCTGCGCGCATTTACAGCGAAGCCTTTGGTCGTGATCCCCAATTTGCACAGTTTTATCGCAGCCTGGAAGCCTACAAGGCCAGCCTGGCCAAGAAGTCTGATGTGATGGTGCTTGATCCCTCCAGCTCCGAATTCTTCAAAGCCATGCGCTCAGGCGCAAGTGCAGCACCTGCGCGCAAGTGATGCCTGAAGCCTCTTCCTGGATGACAGCGCTGGCCCTGGTGCTGGTCATCGAGGGGCTTTTGCCCATGATCGCGCCAGGGCGCTGGCGCGAGATGTTTCGGCAAATATTGCTGATGCAGGATGGGCAAATCCGGTTTTTTGGACTCATCAGTGTGCTGCTAGGGCTGATCGGCTTGTGGTGGTTGGATTAAATGACCACACAATGCCGGTAAAATCACGTTTTTAACAGCCCCCGAATACTGCAATGTCTGCTTGGGTCCTACCGGATCACATCGCCGATGTGCTGCCCTCCGAGGCCCGCCACATCGAAGAACTCCGACGTGAATTGCTCGACACCGCCCGCAGCTACGGCTACGAGCTGGTGATGCCACCGCTTCTTGAGCACATTGAATCCCTGCTGACGGGCACGGGTGAGGCGCTGGATTTACAAACCTTCAAACTGGTCGACCAGCTCTCCGGGCGTACCTTGGGTCTGCGTGCCGACACCACGCCTCAGGTCGCTCGTATCGACGCCCATTTGCTCGGGCGCAGTGCCGTTACCCGCTTGTGCTATTGCGGACCGGTGTTGCACACCCGCCCTGACCGTCCACATGCCACGCGCGAGCCGCTGCAGCTAGGGGCCGAGATTTACGGCCACAGAGGCATGGAGGCTGATCTGGAGGTGCTGGAGCTTGCACAGGCCTGTCTGCGCGCTGCGCGCGTACAAAAACTACAGGTGGATCTGGCCGATGCCCGCATCGTTGCGGCCTTGCTCGATCGTCAGCAAGCCAGCCCGGAGCAGCGTCACGCCATTCAGCAGGCCTTGTCCGTCAAGGACAGCAGTACCCTGCAAGCCCTGACAACCGGTTTTCAGCCTGTGATTGCTACAGCACTGCAGGCTTTGCCTCAGCTTTACGGCGATGTCACGGTGCTCGCTCGTGCCACCCAGGAGTTGCCGCAGTGGCCTGAAATTCAGATCGCTTTGGAACAACTTCGCTGGTTGGCCAGCCGGGCAGGGGACGCGACAGTCAGTTTTGACCTGGCCGACACCCGTGGCTATGCCTACTACAGCGGTATCCGCTTTGCGATTTATGCCCCTCAGGCCAGCGATGCGCTGGCGCGTGGTGGTCGCTATGACGGTGTAGGTGCCGTGTTTGGCCACCGGGTCGAGCGAGAGCGCCCGGCGGTGGGCTTCAGCGTGGACCTCAAACAACTCGTGTCTGCTGTGCCCGCTCTGGCACTCAAGGCCGCCATCCGTGCGCCTTGGAGCGATGACGATGGGCTGCGTGCGGCTATTGCCAGCTTGCGCAGCCGAGGTGAGACCGTGGTGTGTGTGATGCCTGGTCACGAAAGCGAGATCGACGAATTTCAGTGCGATCGAGAACTGATTGAAGCTGCCGGCCACTGGATCGTGCAGGCTGTGTGAATGCCTATTTCTGGACAGAAGATGAACAAAATTCAAGGACGCAATGTGGTGGTCGTCGGTACCCAGTGGGGTGACGAAGGCAAAGGCAAACTGGTGGACTGGCTCACCGAAACCGCCACAGGCGTGGTGCGTTTTCAAGGCGGCCATAACGCCGGCCACACCCTGGTGATCAACGGCGTCAAGACCGCCTTGCACCTGATCCCCAGCGGCATCATGCGCGCCGGCGTCAAGTGCTACATCGGCAACGGTGTGGTGCTCTCGGTGCCCAAGCTGCTCGAAGAAATTGCGGGTCTTGAAAAGGCTGGCGTCGAAGTGTGTTCACGTCTGCGCGTGAGCGAAGCTTGTCCCTTGATCCTGCAGTACCACGTCGCGCTTGACCAAGCCCGCGAAGCGGCCAAGGAGAAAGCAGGTAATGCCAAGATTGGTACTACCGGCCGTGGCATTGGCCCGGCTTATGAAGACAAAGTGGCCCGCCGCGCCCTGCGCGTGCAGGACCTGAAATACCCCGAGCGTTTTGCCACCAAGCTGCGCGAGAACCTGGCGCTGCACAACGATGTGCTGGTCAATCATTTGCACGCGGCTCCGGTCGATTTCGACACCGTCTACAACGAAGCCATGGCCTATGCCAAGCACCTGTTGCCCATGGTGGCCGACGTGTCACGCGAGCTCAATGATGCCCACAAGGCCGGTGCCAACCTGCTGTTTGAAGGTGCACAAGGCACCTTGCTCGACGTTGATCACGGCACCTATCCTTTTGTGACGTCCAGCAACTGTGTGGCGGGCAACGCAGCTGCAGGTTCGGGCGTAGGCCCTGGCATGCTGCACTATGTGTTGGGCATCACCAAGGCGTATTGCACCCGTGTCGGTGGCGGCCCGTTCCCGACCGAACTCGAGTGGGAAAAAGAAGGCACCCCAGGTTGGCACATGGCCACGGTGGGCGCTGAAAAAGGCACCACCACAGGTCGCGCCCGCCGCTGCGGTTGGTTTGACGCGGCACTGCTCAAGCGCAGCGCCCAGGTCAACGGCTTGTCGGGCCTGTGCATCACCAAACTGGACGTGCTCGATGGCCTGAGTGAACTCAAGCTGTGCACCGGCTACGAGCTCGATGGGGAAACCATCGACATCCTGCCCATGGGCGCAGACGAAATTGCCCGCTGCAAGCCGATCTACGAAACGATTCCTGGCTGGAGCGACTCCACCGTGGGCGTGACCGAACTGGATAAACTGCCTGCCAACGCACGCCAATATCTGCAGCGCATCGAAGACGTGACCGGTGTTCCGATCCATATGGTCTCGACCAGCCCTGACCGTGACCACACCATCCTGATGCAAAACCCTTTCCAAGCCCCCTGATTTTTAACGGAGCCCCACCACCATGTTGACCGAAGACGGCAAGCACCTGTACGTCAGCTACGACGAGTACCACAACCTCATCGAAAAGCTGGCCATCAAAATCCACCAATCCGGCTGGAAGTTCGACACCATCCTGTGTCTGGCCCGTGGCGGCATGCGCCCCGGCGACATCCTGTCGCGCATTTTTGATGTGCCGCTGGCCATCATGTCCACCAGCTCTTACCGTGCTGAGGCTGGCACCGTTCAAGGCCATCTGGACATCGCCCGCTACATCACCACCCCCAAAGGCGAGATCGCTGGCAAGGTGCTGTTGGTCGACGACCTGGCGGACACCGGCCACACGCTGCGTGCCGTGGTGGACCAGCTCAAGAACAACTACCAGCCCATCACCGAGCTCAAGAGCGCTGTGATCTGGACCAAGGGTGTGTCGACCTTCCAACCCGACTACTCGGTGGACTTCCTGCCGACCAACCCCTGGATTCACCAGCCCTTCGAGCCGTATGACAACATGCGCCCGGAAAAACTGCTGGAAAAGTGGAAAGTCTGATCGCTTCCGAATCCACCTGCAAAGCCCGGCCACTGTGCCGGGTTTTTGGTTTTTCAGGCTAGCATGTGGCCATGGACAAGCTGCCCGACCTGACCCACCTGATTCATCACCCCTACACGCCACCTGATGGTTTCGAGGCACCACAGCCTGGCGTGTTCAAAGCCTCCACTGTGTATTTCCCGACCGTTGCGGACATGCGCACGCGTGAATGGAAAAACAAAAGCGCCTACACCTACGGCCTGCACGGCACCCCCACGACGTATTTGCTCGAAGAGCGCTTGTGTGCGCTAGAGGGTGGTGAGCAATGCATTCTTGTGCCCAGTGGCCTCGCTGCCATTGCAACCACTGCCTTGGCACTGCTCAAAACTGGTGACGAAGTCCTGATCCCCGACAACGCCTACGGCCCCAATAAAGCTCTGGCGGAAGGCGAGTTGGCACATTGGGGCATTGCACACAGTTTTTACGACCCCATGAACCCCTCAGATATGGCCGAACGTATCTCCGAGCGCACACGCCTGGTGTGGCTGGAGGCGGCGGGATCGGTGACCATGGAGTTCCCAGATCTGTTGCAGCTGGTAAGTATTTGTCGCGCCAAGGGTGTGATCTGCGCGCTGGACAATACCTGGGGAGCCGGAATGGCATTTGCTCCATTTGACTTGCTCGGCGACGGCAGCTTGGGTGTGGACATCAGCGTACATGCGCTGACCAAATACCCTAGTGGGGGTGGCGATGTGTTGATGGGCAGCATCGTGACACGTGATCTGTCCTTGCATCTGAAGATCAAGTTGTGTCACATGCGTCTGGGCTTGGGGGTGGGAGGCAATGATGTGGAGGCCGTGCTGCGCTCACTGCCAAGCATCGGCCTTCGTTACGCATCGCAGGATGACACGGCTCGGGCTCTGGCACGCTGGTGGCAGGCCCAGCCGCAGTGTGTCCAGTTGCTGCACCCAGCCTTTGAAGGGGCTCCGGGCCACGCCCACTGGCTTGAGGTTTGCGGACAGCAGGGCAGGGCGGCCGGCTTATTCAGTGTGCTGCTTGATCCGCGTTATGACACGGTGCAGATTGATGCGTTTTGTGACAACCTGCAATGTTTTCGAATCGGCTACAGCTGGGGTGGGCCCGTCAGCCTGGTCATGCCTTATGAACTGAAAGCGTTACGAGGCCAGTCACAGTCGCACCTCAAAAACGGACACCTTGTTCGCTTTTCGACAGGACTGGAGTCGGTGCAGGCGTTGACGCAAGACCTGGAAAATGCGTTGAACAGGCATTTGCCCAAACTCGATTGAGCGTACTCCCACGGGTTTTCCACAGTTGGCTCGCAGGCAGTGCTGGCTTAGCCTAGACAGCCATCAAGGTGAGTGCATGACGGAACCACAAACACAACCCCAACATATCGAAGACTTGCCCGTGATGGAGACGCCTTATGTCCCTCCGCCACCGGTTGGGCCCAAGGCGCGGATGACCCGCCTGCACATGTATCACCCCTTTGTCTGGCTGGCGCGCGGATGGGAGGATATGCGTCACGAACCGTTGATCGCAGCGGTGTATGGTGTCTGCTTCTGGTTCATGGCCCTGGTCCTGTCCCTGGTGTTTCGCCACAACCCTGAGTACACCTTGTCTATCGTGTCGGGGTGCCTTTTGGTCGGTCCATTTCTGGCGATGGGTTTGTATGAAGTCAGTCGCAGGCGTGAACAAGGGCTTAAACCCCATCTGGGGTTGTCACTGACCTGCTGGGACAGCCATTTACGCAGCATGGCCATGCTGGTGCTGGTACTCATGGTGATCGAGCTCTTGTGGGGACGTGCCTCGCTGGTGGTTTTCGCCGTCTTTTTCAATACGGGGATGCCTTCGACCACCGGGGTGATTGAAGCCATATTCAACCCGGAGAATCTGGAGTTTGTCCTGGTCTACACCGCTGTGGGTGGCGCTTTTGCAGCTTTGGTTTTTTCCACAGCTGTCGTGTCCATCCCGATGATTCTGGATCGTGATACGGACGCCATTTCTGCCGCCATCACCAGTTTGCGCGTGGTCTTCAGCAACCCGCTGACCATGATCACCTGGGGTGGACTGATCTCACTGATGGTCGTGCTGTCCCTGTCGCCTTGGTCACCATGGTCAGTTGCCATCATGGTGGTTGGGCCTTTGCTGGGACATGCCAGCTGGCATGCATACCGGGCCAGCGTACAGTGGGAAGAGGCTGAACCCGCTTCAGCCCTGAGCTGATTCTGCGCGCATCAGCCGCGTTGCTGCTGCATCCAACTCTGCTGGCGATGGACCTGACAGCGTCAGTGGACGAGCTTGGCTGTAGTGCCTGAAATTGCGAGCGGTGGAGGTTTCGTAGCCCGGGTCGTAGTGCATTTCCAGCAACTCGGCCACGACCTCTGCGGCCTGTCCTGCATGGGCTCGGCTTTTCCAGTCTTCCACCACCGCACGACCTTTGAGGTCGATCAGGCGATCCAGTCGTTCGCCAAAGAGCGCAGGGTCCTTGACGAAATAGTCGTAGTCTTCCATCAACAGTTGTACGCGATGGGGCACCGACAACTCCAGCCGAACGCAGGGGCTTTGGCGCATGGCGTCCATCAGGCTGTCGGGCAGGGTCAGATTACCCACTTTTTTACTTTCGGCTTCCACGTAAACCGGGCGTTTTGGGTCGAAGCGGCAAAGCGCATCCCAAAGCCCGGTTTCAAAAGCCTTCTGTGTGGGTTGGGGATGACCAGGAATGATGCCCAAGACCGAGGCGCGATGACTGGCAATGGCCTCCAGATCGAGCACCTGCGCACCTTGTGAGGCCAGGGCCTGCAACAAGCGGGTCTTGCCGGAGCCTGTAGGACCGCACAACACGCGCCATTGCAAAGGCTCAACGCGTTTAGGTATATCTTGCACCAGGGCCGAGCGAAAGGCTTTGTAGCCGCCTTCGATCAGGGTCACTTGAAAACCGATTTGCCCCAGAATCAGCGCCAGCGAGTTGCTGCGCTTGCCGCCCCGCCAGCAATAAACCAGAGGCTTCCAGCTCTTGGGCTTGTCCATCACATGCGCCAGGATGTGGCGAGAGATGTTGGCCGCCACCAGCGCTGCACCAATTTTCTGAGCCTCAAAAGGGCTGACTTGCTTGTAAAGCGTACCGACCTTGATGCGTTCTTCATCGTTGAGCGAGGGCCAGTTGAGAGCCGCAGGCAGATGATCCAGTGCGAATTCGCCCTCGCTGCGCGCGTCCAGGATGGCGTCAAAAGTCTGCAATCGTTGCAGGGCGCTGGGCGCATCGATCAGGTGGACACTCATTTCAGCAACTTCTTCAGTTCAGGCCACACATTGTCCAGCATGATGGGTTGTGCCTTCGCGTTAGGGTGGATGCGGTCGTCCTGGAACAACGCAAAGGGTTCTGGTGCATCGGCAATGCCTTTGAGCAAAAACGGTACCCGCAATGCTTTTGTCTGGCGAGCTACATTCACAAACACCTGCTCAAAGGCCTTCATCAGTACCGGACCATAGTTAGGGGGCATTTGCATGCCCAGCAGCAAGACCTTTGTGCCATGGGCTTGCGCCATGCGGGTCATGGCCAGCAAATTGTCCTGGGTAGCGTTCATGGACAAGCCTCGCAAGGCATCGTTGGCACCCAATTCGATGATCAGCACCTTGGGTTGGTGCTGTGCAAGCAGAGGCGGCAGGCGGCTGCGGCCACCAGCGCTCGTGTCGCCGCTGATGCTGGCGTTGACCACCGCCCAAGTCGAGGCGGTTTTCGTCAGACGTTGCTCCATCAGGGTGACCCAACCTGCGCCGCGCGGCAAGCCGTATTCGGCACTGATGGAGTCGCCCAGCACCAATATCGTGCCTGCGCTGCTGGCCAGGGTGGGCAGGGGGACAAAACCGCTGGCAGCCAAGGTCAGGGCACAGGCGCTAAAGTGTCGTCGTTGTATCAGGAGGTCAGGCATGTCGCAATCCATTTTGTCCGTTCGCCATCTTGGCAAAACCGTACTGGACTCCAGTGGTGAATTGGAGATTTTGCGCGATATTTCATTCGAAATCCCGCAAGGGCAAAGCTGCGCCATTGTGGGGGCTTCGGGCTCCGGCAAGAGTACCTTGCTGGCCTTGCTGGCGGGCTTGGATACGCCCAGCCGCGGGCAGGTGCGATTGGCCGGAACCGACCTGTTCACCCTGAACGAAGACGACCGCGCCCAGCTGCGCGCACGCCATGTGGGCTTTGTGTTCCAGAACTTTCAACTTTTGCCCCACTACACAGCGCTTGAAAACGTGATGATGCCTCTGGAACTGGCAGGACAGCGAGATGCCCGGGATCGGGCCAGGCAAATGCTGGAGCATGTGGGTTTAGGCCAGCGACTGTCGCATTTACCACGCCTGCTCAGTGGTGGAGAGCAACAACGTGTAGCCCTGGCTCGTGCCTTTGTGACGCGGCCACAGCTGCTGTTGGCCGATGAACCCACGGGCAGTTTGGACCATGCCACAGGTCAGGCCGTGGCGGATTTGATGTTCAAGCTCAACCAGGAAAGCGGCACCACACTGGTGCTGGTGACCCACGATATGGGCCTGGCTCGCCGTTGCAACAAGATCCTGACGCTGCACGCAGGGGCTTTGGTTGAACAAACGCTAGCGCATCACCTGGCCCAGGAGGCTGTGCAGGCAGGATAATCGGGGCTTATGTCCACACACAAAGTACTTTTTGGCTTCCATGCAGTGGGGGTTCGCCTGAAGACGGCGCCCGCGTCCGTGGTGGAAGTCTATTTCGAGGCCAGTCGGCGTGATGCCCGTATGCGCCAGTTCATCGCCCGCGCCAAAGAGGCGGGCGTGCGCCTGATCGAAGCCGATGGACTGCGCCTGTCCAAGCTGGCTGGCAGCCATGGTCACCAGGGCGTGGCCGCACTGGTCGAGCCCGTGGCACAGGCTCGCTCGCTTGATGAATTGCTGGACGAGCTGAAGGGACCGCCCTTGCTGCTGGTGCTCGATGGCGTCACTGACCCTCACAACCTGGGTGCTTGCCTGCGCGTGGCCGACGGAGCCGGGGCGCATGCTGTGATTGCACCCAAGGATCATGCCGCTGGCATCAATGCGACTGTGGCCAAAGTGGCCAGTGGCGCGGCCGAAACCGTGCCGTATTTCATGGTCACCAATCTGGCGCGCACTTTAGGTGAGCTCAAGGAACGCAACATCTGGGTGATTGGCACCAGCGGTGATGCGCCACGCACGCTGTACCAGACCGACCTTAAAGGCCCCACGGCCTTGGTGTTGGGCGCTGAGGGGCCAGGCATGCGCCAGCTCACCCGTAAGACTTGTGACGAACTCATCAGCATTCCCATGCAGGGGGCTGTAGAGAGCCTGAACGTCTCTGTGGCCTCGGGCGTGTGCCTGTACGAGGCGCTTCGTCAACGCGGCCTTTGACTTCTTTTCGGGGAGAGCACGAATATGAAACAAACACTTTTATCGCTGTTGGCAGTAGGCACTTTGGTCACTTTGGCAGGGTGCACCCAGGAACAGCAAAACAAGATCAGCCGAGATATCCAGAACTGGACCGGTACCAATGGTGTGCTGGAGGTGTATGCGGGCGACAAGCTCGTTCGTCGCTTCCTGAAAGTTGACAAACTCAGCACTGCCCTGGGGACCGATGACGGCAAGCCCCGCGCTTACCGTTATGGTTATGGCGTGATGGACGAAAACCTGAACATGCAAGTGGACCCCGGCGAGAAGAAGGTTTACTTCGAGTTCAGTGACTTCGCCACCACCATCTTTTTTGAAAACCCGCACTCCAACTGATCATGAGCGACACCGCACAACGTCCCCCACTGCCTGATCACCTGTCGATTGATCCGCGCAGCCCACACCATGTGGCAGCCATCTTTGAGCACGACATCGGTATCCGCTTCAACGACAAGGAGCGCTTCGATGTCGAGGAGTACTGCGTCAGCGAAGGCTGGGTCAAGGTGCCTGCGGGAAAAACACTGGACCGCAAAGGCAACCCCTTGATGCTCAAGCTCAAAGGGCGCGTCGAAGCCTTCTACAAATAAATCAGACCCAGCCCAAGCCGCCGAGCAGGGCGCCCAGGCCAATCAGCCAGAGCATGTGAATGCGGCTGCGCCAGACCACCAGCGTGGTCAGCAGGGTCAACAGATACAAGGGCCAGTCTCTGGCCGGCTGATCGTGACTGACAGTCAACAGCCAACCGGTGGCCATGAGCAGGGCGATCACGATCGGTGCCATGCCCGACTTGAAAGCGCGAATGGCCAGCATGTCACGGTGCTGGTGTGCCCAACGGGTGGCTGTGTAGGTCAGGATGGACGAGGGCAGCATGATGCCCAACATGGCCACGCACACACCCGTCAAAGCCAAAGCCCCCTGCATCCACCAGGCCGCACCCTGACTTGCGTTCAGACCGACATTCCAGCCCATCAGCGCGACAAACAGGATATTCGGTCCCGGTGCAGCCTGCGCCAAGGCGATGGACGAGGTGAACTGGCTGTCGCTCAGCCAACCCAGCTGGCTGACCAGGTAGCGGTGCATATCCGGCGCTGTGGTGATGGCACCACCTACCGCCAACAAGGACAAGGAGGCAAAGTGCTCAAACAATTGCAGCCAGTCGGCCGCACTCAGGTTCAGCACCGGATTCATGGCTGCTCCTTGCGGGTGACTTGTCTGGCCAATTGCACATAGGCCCACAGGCAGCCAGCACTGCCTGCAGCCAACAAGACCCAGGCCAGCGGCAGGCGTAACAGGCCCACACCGCCAAAACTTGCAGCTGCAAGTGCAATACACACAGGCATGCCCATGGGATTGCTTTTGAGGGCAGAGATCAGCTTGAGTCCCACTGCGGCAATCAGACCGGCGGACACGGCGCCCATGCCTCGAAGAGCTCCTTGCGCCCATGCGCTGTCAGACACGCCACCAAAAGCCAAGGCCAGCAGCAAGACCACGACCATGGGGGCGACAAGAATGCCCGCCACACCCGCCAAGGCGCCCGCCAGGCCAAAGTAACGTCCACCAATCATGAGCGCGAGGTTGACCACGTTGGGCCCCGGCATGATCTGGGCTACGGCCCAGTCTTCAATGAATTGCTCGCGGGTGAGCCACTTCTTCTTTTCAACCAGCTCACGTTGCACCACCGCCAATACGCCGCCAAAGCCTTGCAAGGCCAGGATGGAAAACGACACGAACAAGTCGGTCTTGGATTGGGGCTGATTGGGGGCTTCAGGCGCAGACATGGTTGGCGATTATGCGCCTGAAGCTCCAGCTGTCAGGCCTCTGGAGCCTCCACCCACGCCAGCTGACCTTGGCCGCGTTCACCCAGGCGCCGGACCAACTCGACAGTTGCGGTTTCAGGCAAGGCAAATTGCAAGGTCACCAAACTACCGTGTTCGACGCCAAGCAGCTCGGCGTGCGCCATCTCAAGCTCGCGCCGCACCATACCTTCCAGGGCGTAAGGCACGCTGCAGGCCAGGCGGGACTGTTTGACCAATGGAATCTTTTGCGCTGTGAGCAAGGCTTGAGCCACTGCATCGGTATAGGCCCGCACCAGACCGCCTGCCCCAAGCTTGACGCCGCCAAAATAGCGCACCACTGTGGCCAATACACCCTGCAGATCCTGGTGGCGCAACACTTCCAGCATGGGCCGACCGGCCGTGCCGCCTGGCTCGCCATCGTCATTGGCTGCTGACTGTCCGCCTGCAAGCAAAGCCCAGCACACATGCCGTGCATCCGGGTGTTCGGCCTTGAGTTTCGCCACCCGGGCCTGCGCCTGATCGCGGCCCGAAACGGGCTCCACGTAGGCGATGAACCGGCTTTTTTTGACGATCAGCTCGTGGTGAGCCGGGGTGGCGAGGGAGAAGGGCATGAGCTGAGAATAACCGAGTACAAATGTCTTGCCGGTTAATATTGAAACCACAAGGAGTTCGTCATGCACCAGCCCGCCAATACCCCCCGGCGATCCATTTATTACACGTACGAGGTCCACCAACCCTGGCTGGCCTCACAGCACGGTAAGCAAGCGCGCCACCAGGTGGTGATTGCGGGTGGCGGTCCGGTGGGCATGACGGCGGCACTCGAATTGGCCCGCTACGGTGTGCCGTGTGTGCTGCTGGAATCCGAACTGCAGGTCAGCGAAGGCAGCCGCGCCATTGTCTTCACACGCCGCTCCATGGAAATACTGCAGCAGGTCGGTGTGGCCGATCGCGTCACGCAGCACGGCTTGCCCTGGCGTTTGGGCAATTCCTATTACCGGGGGCAACGCGTGTTTCGCATGGAAGCAGCGCACGACGAGAACGACCGCTTCGGGCCCATGATCAACCTGCAGCAGCAGTACCTGGAAGAGTTTCTGGTCGACGCCTGCAATGCCAACCCCTTGATTGAGCTGCGGTGGGGCAACCGCGTCAGCGGCCTGACACAGCAAGCGGATCACGCTATGGTCGAGGTGGATACCCCTGAGGGCCCCTACACCCTGGAAACCGACTGGCTGGTGGCGGCCGATGGTGCGCGCTCGGGCATCCGCACGCTGCTCGATCTGAAGCTGGAGGGGGCCTCCTACGAAGGTCGCTTTGTGATTGCCGACATCCGCATTGACTTGCCGCTGCCCACCGAGCGCCTGGCCTTTTTTGACCCCGACTGGAACCCGCGCAACACGGTGCTGATGCACCGCGAGCCGCACAACATCTGGCGTATTGACTACCAGCTGCCCGAAGGCGAAACACCCGAACAGGCGCTCGCCCCTGAATCGCTCAAAGCCCGCATCAACGCTCAGCTGGAACTGATCGGCCATGGCGACAAACCCTGGGAGATGGACTGGTGTTCGGTCTACTCGGCGCGCACCCTGACGCTACCCGACTACCGCGCTGGTCGCACCTTGTTCATCGGCGACGCCGCTCACTTGCTCCCTATTTTTGGCGTGCGCGGGGCCAACACCGGCTTTCAGGATGCGCAGGCGCTGGGCTGGCGTCTGGGCCTGATCTGCAGCGGCCAGGCGAGCGAGCGCCTGTTGGTCAGCTATTCGCAAGAACGCGTGGGCGCGGCACGGGAAATCATTGACGAGGCAGGCAAGAGCACCCGCTTCATGACTCCGCCCAGCCGGGGTTTCCGGCTGCTGCGTGACGCGGTGCTGTCGTTGTCATTGACCGAAGCCTTTGTTCGCCCGCTCTACCACTGGCGCACTTCGCGGCCGCATGAGTACACCGGCTCGGTCCTCAACAGCACAGGTGACGACAACGCCTTGTTCGAAAGCGGTCCGGCCAACGGCGCACCGCCTGCCAATGTTCGCCTTGGCCCCGACGACTTTTTGCTCGACCATGTAGGCGGCGGTTTTGACCTGCTGGTGTTTGGCTCGGCGGTGCCTGCCGAGGTGCAAGCAGCGGTCAAGGTCTGGCAGGACAAGGGGCTGAAGTTACGGGTGGTACTGATCGGGCAGGGCGGTCGCACCCCAGGTGCGGACGTCTGCTTGCCTGATGCCGAAGGCCGCGCCCGGACCCGCTGGGGCGTCGCCGCCGACGGTGCGAGCTACCTGCTGCGCCCGGACCAGCATCTGTGCGCACGCTGGCTAACCTTGGATGCCCAGCGCCTGAATGCCGCCCTGAAGCAAGCCATCACCGGAGAAAACGCATGAGCACCCAAGGATTGACCATTGGCGGCCTGGAAACCGTTTACGACCAACTGGCCACCGCCATCGATGCCGTGGGGCAAGATAAATCCGAACTGTTTCTGGTCAAACTGGCGCTGTTGGCAGCGCAGCAGCTGGGCGATGAACAGGTTTTTGCTGACCTGATCCGCAGGGCGCAACAGGATTTGTGAAATACCCATTGGCCAGCGCGGCACTCGCCCAAACGCCTACACTACGGGGTCTACACCAGCCCCGTTCATGAACGCCTTTACCGACGTCTCCTTTTTCCCGCGCAACGCCAAACCGCTGACCAGTTACCGCAAGTTCTGGGCAGCCCGCTTCGGCACGGCCCCGTTTTTGCCGATGAGCCGCGAGGAAATGCAGCAACTGGGCTGGGACAGCTGCGACATCATCCTGGTGACGGGCGACGCCTATGTGGACCACCCCAGCTTTGGCATGGCCGTGATCGGGCGCATGCTGGAAAACCAGGGTTTTCGGGTCGGCATCATCGCCCAGCCCGACTGGCAAAGCGCCGAGCCCTTCAAGGCCCTGGGCAAGCCGAATCTGTTTTGGGGCGTGACCAGCGGGAACATGGATTCCATGATCAACCGCTACACGGCCGACCGCAAAATCCGCAGCGACGACGCCTACACGCCCGGTAACGTGGGTGGCAAGCGACCCGACCGGGCCGCCATCGTCTACAGCCAGCGTTGCCGCGAGGCCTACCCTGAAGTGCCCATCGTGCTCGGCGGCATCGAAGGCAGCCTGCGCCGCATCGCGCATTACGACTACTGGAGCGACAAGGTGCGCCGCTCCATCGTGGTGGACAGCAAATGCGACCTGCTGCTGTACGGTAACGCCGAGCGTGCCATTGTCGAAGTGGCCCACCGCCTGGCGGCGCGTGAGCTCGTGACGCACATCACCGATGTGCGCGGCACCTGCTTCGTGCGCCGCGACACCCCCGAGGGCTGGTTCGAAATCGACTCCACCGAGGTGGACACGCCCGGCCATGTGGACGCCCACGTCAACCCCTACCTGATGGTGAGCGAGCAGGCGAGGGCGCAAGGCCAGAGTTGTACCCGTGAGGACGAAGCCCAGGCCCAGGCCGATGCGCACAACGCCCAGGCGGCCCAACCGATCCGGTTCGTGCCCAATCCTGCGCTGAGTGCATCGCTCAGGGGCAAAGGCAGCTTCAAGGTGCCGCCGCGCGAGCGCAGCGTGCTGCGCCTGCCCAGCTACGAACAGGTCAAGTCCGACCCGGTCCTGTATGCCCACGCCAACCGTGTGCTTCACCTGGAAACCAACCCTGGCAACGCCCGCGCACTGGTGCAGGCGCATGGCGAGGGCACCACGGCCCGTGACGTCTGGATCAATCCACCGCCCATACCGCTCACCACGGCCGAGATGGACCATGTGTTTGACCTGCCGTACGCCCGCAGCCCGCACCCGAGCTACGCGGACGAAAACGGCAGCCACGACGGCGCGACCAAGATCCCCGCGTGGGAAATGATTCGCTTCAGCGTGAACATCATGCGCGGCTGCTTTGGCGGCTGCACCTTCTGCTCCATCACCGAGCACGAAGGCCGCATCATCCAGAGCCGTTCCGAAGAATCAATCATCCGCGAGGTCGAAGACATCCGCGACAAGGTCAAGGGCTTCACCGGCGTGGTGTCCGACCTGGGCGGCCCCACGGCCAACATGTACCGCCTGGGCTGCCGCAGCCCCGAGATCGAAGCCGCCTGCCGCAAGCCCAGCTGCGTTTACCCCGGCATCTGCCAGAACCTGACCACCGACCACGGCCCGCTCATCAAGATCTACCGCCGGGCGCGTGCGCTCAAGGGCATCAAGAAGATCCTGATCGGCTCCGGCCTGCGCTACGACTTGGCGGTGCAGTCGCCCGAATACGTGAAAGAACTGGTGCAGCACCATGTGGGCGGCTACCTGAAGATCGCGCCCGAGCACACCGAGAGTGGCCCGCTGTCTAAAATGATGAAACCGGGCATTGGCACCTACGACCGCTTCAAGACCATGTTCGACAAGTACAGCGAAGAAGTCGGCAAGAAGCAGTTCCTGATCCCGTACTTCATCGCTGCCCACCCGGGCACCAGCGACGAAGACATGATGAACCTGGCCATCTGGCTCAAGAAGAACGGCTTTCGCGCCGACCAGGTGCAGACCTTCTACCCCAGTCCTATGGCCACGGCCACGGCCATGTACCACACCACCCGCAACCCGCTGCGCAAGATCACGCATACCAGCGAAAAGGTTGACATCGTCAAAGGCGAAAAACGACGCCGTTTGCACAAAGCCTTTTTGCGCTACCACGACCCCAACAACTGGCCGCTGTTGCGCGAAGCCCTCAAGGCCATGGGCCGCGCCGATCTGATCGGCAACGGCAAACAGCACCTGATCCCGAGCTGGCAGCCCCTGACCGATGGCGGCTACCAAAGTCCACGTCGCACCAACAGCACGCAGACACCATCGAAGCCAGCCGCTAAAACGCCCACCAAGGCCAAGTCTGCGGTGGGGCTCAAAAAGCCGGGGCAGTCGCCGCGCCAAGGAACAGTGCTGACGCAACACACGGGGTTGCCCCCACGGCGAAAAAAATAAGCCCAGGGCTCAGTCGGACTGAAGGGCTTCGAGCAATTCCGTCTCGATTTCGAGCTGGGCCTTGTTGTGCTGCAAGGCAGGGCCGCTGACCAGGAAAGTGTCTTCCACACGCTCGCCCAAGGTGCTGATTTTGGCCAATTGCAGGTTGATGCCGTGCTTGGCCAAGACACGGGCAATGCTGTAGAGCAAACCCATGCGGTCACTGGCGGAGACGGAGAGCAGCCAGTTTTGCGCTTTGTCGTCGGGTTTGAGGCTGACGCGCGGTGCCATCGGAAAACTTTTAACCCGGCGCGACAGGCGGCCTTTGACCGGTGCGGGCAGGGGGCCGTTGTCGGTCAGGGTGCGTGTCAACCCGGTCTCGACCATGTTGACCAGCTCGCGGTAGTGCTCGGACAGCGTGGGCGTGACAATCTGGAAGGTGTCCAGCGCCCAGCCGTTGCGGGCAGTGTGGACCTTGGCGTCCAGAATGCTGAAGCCGGCCTGGTCAAAGTGGCCGCAAATGCGGGCAAACAAATCGGGCTGGTCGGGCGTGAACACCAGCACTTGCAGGCCTTCGCCAACGGGCGAGAGTCGGGCGCGCACGGTTGTTTGCGGCTCGATGCCCCCCACTTTGGCCACCACGCGTGAGAGCTGGCGTGTGTGCCAGGCAATGTCAGCAGCGTCATGGCGCATGAAGTAGCTCACGTCCAAAATGTCCCACAGGGCTTTGTGGCCTTCGTGCGGTTGGGCCTGACGCGCCAGCTCCACCAGCGCGTCGCGCTTGCGTGACTCCACCAGTGCCAAGGCGTCCGGGGCGCGGCCGCCCAGTACGCGCAAGGTGAGCTTGTACAAGTCTTCGAGCAGCTTGCCCTTCCAGGCGTTCCAGACTTTGGGGCTGGTGCCGCGAATATCGGCCACTGTGAGCAGGTACAGCGCCGTCAGGTTGCGCTCGTTGCCCACACGCTTTGCAAAACGCGCAATGACTTCGGGGTCGCCCAGGTCTTCCTTTTGCGCAACATGGCTCATGGTCAGATGCTCGCTGACCAGAAATTCGATCAGCTGCGCATCGTCTTTGGCGATCTGGTGCTGGCGGCAAAATGTGCGCACTTCCACCGCGCCCAATTGCGAGTGGTCACCGCCCCGGCCCTTGGCAATGTCGTGGAACAAGGCTGCCGCATACAGCAGCCAGGGCTTGTCCCAGTCGCCTGCCAGCTGGCTGCAAAACGGGTACTCGTGTGCATGCTCGGCCATGAAAAAGCGCCGCACATTGCGCAGCACCATCAGGATGTGCTGGTCCACCGTGTAGGCATGGAACAGGTCGTGCTGCATCTGCCCGACGATGCGCCGGAACACCCAAAGGTAGCGCCCCAGTACTGAAGTCTGGTTCATCAGCCGCATGGCGTGGGTGATGCCTTGGGGCTGCTGCAGGATCTGCACAAAGGTAGCGCGGTTGACGGGGTCGCGACGGAAGGCGGCGTCCATGATGTGGCGCGCGTTATAGAGCGCGCGCAAGGTGCTTGCCGAAAACCCTTTGACCCCCGGCGTGGCCTGGTACAGCAAAAAGGTTTCCAGAATGGCGTGGGGGTTGCGCTCGTACAGCTCGTCATTGGCCACTTCGAGCAGGCCGTCTTTTTCAAAAAAGCGCTCGTTGATGGGGCGAAAACTGTTCAACCCCTCGCCACGTTGGCGCTTGAGGTGGTCTTCGATGCCCTGCAACAAAATCTGGTTGAGCTGCATCACCGCCTTGGCAGCCCAATAGTACTCGCGCATCAGCTTTTCGCTGGCGCGCAGTTTGAGGCGTCCCTCGGAAGTGGTTTCGAGCTGCATGCCAAACGACTCGGCCACGGCAGTTTGCAAATCAAACACCAGCCGGTCTTCACGACGGCGTGCGACCAGGTGCAGACGGGCACGGATGCAGGTCAGCAGGGCTTCATTGCGGCGCAGTTGTGTGGCCTCCAATGCTGTGGCGATGCCGCTTTGCACCAGATCGTCCCAGGTGTGACCCAGGCCAGCGGCCTTGGCCACCCACAAAATGATCTGCAAATCGCGCAAGCCGCCCGGCGACTCCTTGCAGTTGGGTTCCAGTGCGTAGGGCGTGTCTTCGTATTTGGTGTGGCGCTGGCGCAGCTCCAGTGTTTTGGCGGTGAAAAACGCCTGTGCGTCCATGGCCTGCGTGTAGGCCTGTGCAAAGGTCTTGGCCAGCTGGGCTTGTCCGGTGATGCGGCGCGACTCCAGCAAGGCGGTTTGCACCGTGATGTCTTTGTCCGACTCGGCCAGGCACTGCGACAAGGTGCGCACGCTGGAGCCAATTTCCAGCCCCACATCCCAGCAGCTGCCAATAAAGGCTTCGAGCTTGGCCTGCAACGCCGAATCCTGGTCCAGCTGGGTGGTGTCGGGCAACAACACCAGCACGTCCACATCCGAGTGGGGCAACAATTCGCCACGACCGTAACCACCCACGGCCATCAGGCAGCCACCGCTTGCATCCAGCGCTGCGCGTTGCCACAGCTGGGTGAGCAAGGCGTCGGTCAGGCGGGTCAGCTTGGCCAGGGTACGCGACACCCCGACAGAGCGCAAAGCGGCCTGGCCCAGCTGGGCCAACAAGGCCGCCTTGTCGGTACGGTAGGCGTCTCGCAGTGCAGCCAGTTCGGTCATGGTGTTCAGCAGCGGGTGGTGGTCACAAAATCGGGCAAGGGTGGGCTGCCGGCTGACAGGGTCAGCACATCAAAACCGGTTTCGGTCACGGCCACTGTGTGTTCCCACTGCGCCGACAAGGAGCGGTCTTTGGTGACGATGGTCCAGCCATCGCCCAGCTCCTTGATGTCACGCTTGCCTGCATTGATCATGGGCTCGATGGTGAACACCATGCCCGGCACAAGCTCGACGCCTGTGCCCGGACGGCCGTAGTGCAACACCTGCGGTTCTTCGTGAAAGCCCTGGCCAATGCCGTGGCCGCAAAACTCGCGCACCACCGAAAACCCGTGGCCCTCGGCAAACTTTTGAATGGCGTGGCCAATGTCCCCCAGCTTGGCACCGGGTTTGACCTGCAAAATGCCTTTCCACATGGCTTCGTAAGTCAGGTGGCACAGGCGTTTGGCGGCAATCGAGCCTTCGCCCACCACGAACATGCGGCTGGTGTCGCCGTGCCAGCCGTCCTTGATGGTGGTGATGTCCAGGTTGACGATGTCGCCCTTTTTCAGCACTTTGTCGCTGCTGGGAATGCCGTGGCAGACCTGCTGGTTGATGGAAGTGCAGATCGACTTGGGGTAGGGCTTGTAGCCACCCGGCGCGTAGTTCAGCGGGGCCGGAATGCACTGCTGCACATCGACCATGTAGTCGTGGCACAGCTTGTCCAGCTCTTCGGTGGTCACACCGGGTTTGACAAAGGGTTCGATGTAATCGAGCACCTCGGAGGCCAGGCGGCAGGCCACGCGCATGGCTTCAATATCTTGGGCGGTTTTGATGGTGATCGTCATGGGGTGCAATTATCCCATTGGCCTGCCGGGCACGCAGGTGACGGGGCTTGTCGCAGTTAAAATACAACCAGTTTCCTTGCCCCAGTCAGCGGCAAGGGCCTATCAGACGTTCCGTCTTTACTTATTCAAGGCCACCCAGTGACCGTACAGCACCATATTTTTGAAGGCGGCAACGCCATCAGCGAGTTTCGTATTGCGCAACTTTTGCCGCGTCTGGCAGCAATCTCCCCCTCTATCCAGGGCCTGAGTGCGCGTTTTGTGCATCTGGTGTCCACCGATACAGCCCTGCAAGGCGACCAGCTTCAAACACTGGCCGCCTTGCTCACTTATGGCGACCCTTACAGTGGCCCCACCGAGGGCCCGGTGATCGTGGTCAGTCCACGCCTGGGCACCGTCTCGCCTTGGGCGTCCAAAGCCACCGACATTGCGCACAACTGCGGCTTGCCCATTCACCGCGTGGAGCGCATCACCGAATACCGCCTGACGCTCAAGTCCGGCTTGCTCGGCAGCGCCAAAGCGCTGAGTGACGAACAGCTGGGCCAGGTGGCAGCCTTGCTGCACGACCGCATGACCGAATCGGCCTTGCCCAAGCGTGAAGACGCATTGGCGCTCTTTACCGCCTTGCAAGCCGCGCCGATGGAGCATGTGGACGTGCTCGGGGGTGGTCGTGCCGCCCTGGAAGCCGCCAACAAGGCCTGGGGCCTGGCGCTGGCCGAGGACGAAATTGACTATCTGGTCAACGCCTTCAACGGCCTGCAGCGCAACCCCACCGATGTGGAGCTGATGATGTTCGCCCAGGCCAACAGCGAGCACTGCCGCCACAAGATCTTCAATGCGCAGTTCACCATTGACGGTGTGGCCCAGCCCAACAGCCTGTTCGGCATGATCCGCAACACCGAAAAGCTGAACCCCCAACACACGGTGGTGGCCTATGCCGACAACGCCTCCATCATGGAAGGCCACACCATCGAGCGCTTTGTAGCCCGCGCGGGCGAGCAGGGCGCACCTTATGTGAAGGAAACCGCCCAGCACCATGTGCTGATGAAGGTGGAAACCCATAACCACCCGACCGCGATTTCGCCTTTCCCCGGCGCGTCCACCGGCGCGGGCGGCGAGATCCGCGACGAAGGCGCCACGGGCCGGGGCTCCAAGCCCAAGGCGGGACTGGCGGGCTTTACCGTGTCCAAACTCTGGGGCGGCCTGAGCGACCAGCCGGGCGGCAAACCCGAGCACATGGCGAGCCCCTTGCAGATCATGACCGAGGGCCCCTTGGGTGGCGCTGCCTTCAACAACGAGTTTGGCCGACCCAATCTTGCCGGTTACTTCCGTGAATACGAGCAGGTGGTCGATGGCGTGCAGCGCGGTTACCACAAGCCCATCATGATCGCGGGCGGTCTGGGCCAGATCGACGCCACCCAAACCAAAAAGATCGAGTTCCCGGCGGGCACGCTGCTGATCCAGCTGGGCGGCCCGGGCATGCGCATTGGCATGGGCGGCGGCGCCGCCAGCTCCATGGCCAGCGGCACCAATGCCGCCGATCTGGACTTTGATTCGGTCCAGCGCGGCAACCCCGAAATCGAGCGCCGTGCGCAAGAGGTCATCAACCACTGCTGGGCGCAGGGCGCGAACAACCCCATCCTCGCCATCCACGACGTGGGCGCGGGCGGCCTGTCCAACGCGTTCCCGGAATTGACCAACGACGCAGGCCGTGGCGCACGCTTCGATTTGCGTGCCGTCAAGCTCGAAGAGTCGGGCCTGGCGCCCAAGGAAATCTGGTCCAACGAAAGTCAGGAACGCTATGTGATGGCGATCGCTCCTGAGTCGCTTGAGCAGTTCAAGGCCTTCTGCGAGCGCGAGCGCTGCCCCTTTGCAGTCATTGGCGTGGCTACCGAAGAGCGCCAGCTGGTGCTGGAAGACAAGGGTCAAGAAACACCCGTGGACATGCCCATGGACGTGCTGCTGGGCAAGCCGCCCAAGATGCACCGCGACGTGAAATCTATCGAGCGCAACACTCAGCCCATCGACCTCACCGGCGTGAGCCTTCAAGATGCCGTCATTGGCGTGTTGAGTCACCCCACCGTGGCCTCCAAGCGCTTCTTGATCACCATCGGCGACCGCGCTGTGGGTGGCCTCACGCACCGCGACCAGATGGTCGGCCCTTGGCAGGTGCCGGTCGCCGATGTGGCTGTGACCCTGGCCGACTACCAAGGCTTTGCAGGCGAGGCCATGAGCATGGGCGAGCGCACGCCGCTGGCGTCCATCGACGCCGCAGCGTCTGGCCGCATGGCGGTGGCCGAAGCCATCACCAACCTGCTGGCCGCGCCGATTGAGCTGTCCCGCGTCAAGCTCTCGGCCAACTGGATGGCCGCTTGCGGCGAGCCCGGCGAAGACGCCGCGCTGTACGAAACCGTCAAGGCCGTGGGGATGGAGTTGTGCCCGACGCTGGGTATCTCCATCCCGGTGGGCAAGGACAGCCTGTCCATGCGCACCCAATGGAAGGACGGCGACGCCACCCGCAAGGTGACTTCGCCCGTGAGCCTGATCGTCAGCGCCTTTGCCAGCCTGCCCGATGTGCGCGGTACGCTCACCCCCCAGCTGGACGCTCAGACCGCTGACACCAGCCTAGTGTTGATCGACCTGGGCAAAGGCGACAAACGCATGGGCGGCTCCATTCTGGAGCAAGTGCTGGGCGACGCCGGGCGCCCCAGCTTTGACGCCGTGCCCGACCTGCACGACGCCCAAGACCTGATCGCGCTGGTGAACGCCGTGAACGCCTTGCGCGCCGAAGGCCTGATCCTGGCCTACCACGACCGCAGCGACGGGGGCCTGCTGGCCGCCGCCGCTGAAATGGCTTTTGCGGGCCATGTGGGCGTGGCGCTGAACGTGGACATGCTGGTCACCGAGGGCGACGGCATTACGGACAGTCGTATGGACGCGGGCGACGCCAAAAACTGGGCGCAGCAGGTCAGCGCCCGCCGCGAAGAGCTGACGCTGCGCGCCCTGTTCAACGAAGAGCTGGGCGTGCTGCTGCAGGTGCGCACCTCGGATCGTGACGCTGTCATGGCCGTGCTGCGCGAACACGGTCTGTACAAACACAGCCACATCGTGGGCAAGACCCGTCCGGCAACGTCGAGCATCGCCAAAGGGCAGGGCGAACTCGCCGTCTGGCGTGATACCAAAGAGGTGTTCAGCGCCAAGCTCAGCGATCTGCACCAGGTCTGGGACAGCGTGAGTTGGAAGATTTGCCAGCAGCGTGACAACCCCGCCTGCGCCGACGCCGAGCACGCCGCCGCGGGCCTGGCCAGCGACCCGGGCATGCATGTGGCGCTGAGCTTTGACCCGCGTGAAGACGTGGCCGCGCCGTTCCTCAACCTCTCGCGCCCCAAGGTTGCCATCCTGCGCGAGCAGGGCGTCAACTCGCATGTGGAAATGGCCTACGCCTTCACCGCTGCGGGCTTCGAGGCCCACGACGTGCACATGACCGACCTGCAAAACGGGCGCGCCCAGTTGCAGGACTTCAAGGGCGTGGTGGCCTGTGGTGGCTTCAGCTACGGCGACACGCTGGGCGCGGGCATTGGCTGGGCGCGCTCCATCACCTTCAACCCGGTGCTGGCCGAGCAGTTCAAGGGCTTTTTTGGCCGCGCCGACACCTTTGGCCTGGGCGTGTGCAACGGCTGCCAGATGTTTGCCGAACTGGCCGCCATCATTCCTGGCGCCGAGGCCTGGCCGCGCTTCACCACCAACCAGAGCGAGCGCTTTGAAGCCCGCCTGTCGATGGTCGAAGTGCTGGATTCTCCCAGCCTGTTCCTGCAAGGCATGGCGGGCAGCCGCTTGCCCATTGCGGTGGCCCACGGCGAGGGTTATGCCAACTTCAAGTACCGGGGCAACGCTGCCCAAGCCATTGGCGCCATGCGTTTTGTGGATAACAGCGGCGCGGCCACCGAGGCTTACCCCTTCAACCCCAACGGCAGCGCGGGTGGCCTGACGGCGGTGACGACGGCTGATGGCCGCTTCACGGCCATGATGCCGCACCCCGAGCGGGTGTTCCGCAACATCCAGATGAGCTGGACCAGTGGTGATCGCACCGAACTGAGCCCCTGGATGCGCATCTGGCAAAACGCCCGCAAGTGGGTGGGGTGATTTAAGGCCGGGGCGGCTGGAATCAGTTCCAGCCGATCACGTCAAGCCCGCGCTCGCTCAGGCAGCGTTGCACAAATTGGCGATAGGTCGCGTTCGGTTGCTGGCTGATGGCACCTTGCGTGCCACCAGCGGCTGCGCCCACAACCGCAGATTGCGCGGCACTCTTGGCAACACCCTCCAGGTTGTTGCGCCCAAAGACCAAGCCGCCTACCGCGCCAGTCACGCCAGCAATCGTGGCACCCGTCAAAGCGCCACTGGCAGCGCTGTTCTTGTACGGCTGCAGGCCACTGTTCTGGGCCATGCCCACACACTGCTCGACCAGGTTCAGCGCTGCTGTCTGGCCCATGGTCTTGTATGCAGCGTTGGGGTACAGCACGGGGAAGCCCGCATTGGGGCCAGAGCTGGCGCAGCCCGCCAGCGTCAAAACCAGGGCACAGCCAAGCAAAGGTAAAGCGCGTGTGGTTTTCATGTGTATTCTCCCTTTCAAACCGTTTGAAACCAATGGTAAACCGGTCCGGCTCAACTGCCGCTGGATCGATCCACCATTTGCTCAAGTCAGTTGCCAGTCCATGTGGACAATCTGCGCAAGCGCTGAAATCTCTGCGGATCAGGATCAGTGCACGCCCTGCACCGGGCGTGTCTTGTAGAACTTGACGGGTGACTCGGGGGTGGCGTTAAGCACCGACTTCTTGATCTTGCCGACCACATGCATTTCGCAAGGCTTGCAGTCAAACCGCAGGGTCAGTTTTTCCTTCCCATTGATGAGCTGCAGCGGCTCGGCCTTCACAGTGCCTTGCACCCCGGTCACGCCTTTGGCCTGCTTGGGGCACAGGCTCAAGGAGTAGCGCACGCAGTGCTTGGTGATCATCAGGCTGACTTCGCCGTGCTCTTCCTGCGCCTCGTAGGCGGCAGCGATCACGTTGACACCGTGCTTGGCGTAGAACTGGCGGGCCTTGTCGTTGAAGACATTGGCCAGGTAGGTGAGGGTGTCTTCGGGGTACTGAGCCGGAGGCTCTACCGGCACAGCGCGGGGCAGGCGGTGCATGCCTTGGGCTCGGGCGTCTTCGAGCGCTTGCACCGCGTCGCGGCGCAGCTGGTTGAGCTGTGAGGGCGGCACAAACCACGGGCGGGGCAGGGCCAGTTGCACGTCCAGCGGTTCAAACAGGGTGTCGCCCAACTTGCCCAGCGCAGTTTTGAGTTTGTCTTCGGCCTGTGCGGCGTCTTTGGGCGCTTGCCAGGCAATCGCCAGCTGTGCGGTGCCGGTGTGCCCGGCCTCATCGGTCAAAGTCAGTTGCAGGCCAGTGGGTACTTCGGTCAGCTGCATCCACACGCCCATCTTGCGTTCGGCAGATTTTTTCTCCAGCGTGCGCACCCAGCTCATGTCCCGATTGCGGTTGACCTGCAAGCCCTTGCGCAGGTCCTTGAAGCCGTCCATCGGGTCTTTGGGCCAGAGCTTCCAATGGCCCTTGGCGCCAGCGGGTTCGGCACGGTTGATCTGCAGGCCCACCAGTTCCTTTTGCAGGTCGTAGTAACACAGGCCGTCGCCGTTGTGCAGCACGGCGGCCGCATCGTCGGTGCTGATCTCCAGGTGATCGGCAGCCACCTTGGTGACCCAGCCGATGGGCTGGCCGGGGTTTTTGGGTGTGTCAAAGGCGCCAATGTCTTCCTGGCGGCCCTGAACAAAATAGTCGGTGAACTCGCGGTTGAAGTTCTGGTTCGGGTCGGGCACAAAGCTGAAGGTGGCCTTGCCGTGCGAGGCCGGGGCCAGCTCTGGGCGTTCGGCCAGGATCTCGTCGAACAGGCGGCGGTAGTGCGCCGTGATGTTCTTGACGTAGGCCATGTCCTTGTAGCGGCCTTCGATCTTGAAGCTGCGGCAGCCCGCGTCGATCAAATGGCGCAGGTTCTCGGACTGGTTGTTGTCCTTCATGCTCAGCACATGCTTGTCGTGCGCCACGATCCGGCCCTGGCTGTCTTTGACTTCGTAGGGCAGGCGGCAGGCCTGCGAGCAGTCGCCCCGGTTGGCGCTGCGGCCGGTGTGGGCGTGGCTGATATAGCACTGGCCGCTGTAGGCCACGCACAGGGCGCCATGCACAAAGAATTCCAGAATCGTGCGCTCAGTGTCGATGGCGTCGCGGATGGCGGCGATCTGCGGCAAGGTCAGCTCGCGCGCCAGCACGATCTGGGAGAGGCCCGCGTCTTGCAAAAACTTGGCCTTTTCAGGCGTGCGGATGTCTGTCTGGGTGCTGGCGTGCAGCTGGATGGGCGGCAGGTCGATTTCGAGCAGGCCCATGTCCTGAATGATCAGCGCATCAACGCCTGCGTCGTACAGCTGCCAGGCCAGCTTGCGTGCACTCTCCAGCTCGTCGTCGCGCAAGATGGTGTTGAGCGTGACGAAGATGCGGCTGTGAAAGCGGTGCGCATGCTGTACCAGCCGGGCAATGTCCTGCACGCTGTTGTCCGCCGTGGAACGGGCGCCGAACGACGGGCCGCCAATGTAGACGGCGTCGGCGCCGTGCTGGATGGCTTCGATGCCAATGTCGGCCGTGCGGGCAGGGGAGAGCAGTTCGAGCTGGTGGGAAAGCATGGGGGTGGATTATCCCAAGAAAGCAAAAACGCGGCCGAGGCCGCGTTTGGAGTGAAGCCAAGACCAGTTACTGAATCTTGGCCTTGGCGCGCAGGTCATCCTGGAACTTGGCCAGTTTCTGCTGCTGCAGTTGCTGAGTGATTTGCGCCTTGACTTCGTCCAGCTTGGGCAGTTGGGTCTCGCGAATATCTTCCACGCGGATGATGTGCCAGCCAAATTGGCTCTTGACCGGGGCATCGGTCATCTGGCCTTTGCCCAGCTTGACCATGGCGGCACTGAACTCGGGCACGAAGCCTGCGGGGTTGGCCCAGTCCAGGTCACCACCGTTGGCGCCGGAGCCAGGATCTTTGGAGTGTTTCTTGGCCATATCTTCAAATTTGGCGCCTTTGCTGATCTGGGCGATCAGGTCTTTGGCCTGGGCTTCGGTTTCCACCAGGATGTGGCGTGAACGGATTTCCTGACCAGCGTTTTCCTTGACGAATTTGTCGTACTCAGCCCTGATCTCGGCATCTGAGACAGCGCTTTTCTTTTGCACATCGGCCAGCAGGGTGCGGATCAGGATGCTTTGGCGGGCCAGTTCCAGCTGGTTTTTGTACTCGTCAGTGGCGTCCAGAGCGCGCTTTTTGGCTTCCTGCATGAAGATTTCACGGGTGATCAGCTCATCCTTGATCTTGGCCATGATCTCGGGCGTCACAGCCTGACCAGAGGCTTCAACCTGCTTTTTCAGCGCATCGGCACGCGAAGTGGGGATGGCCTTGCCATTGACGATGGCGATGTTTTGAGCCAGAGCAGGCAGAGCCAGCAGGGATGCCAGAGCGGCACCAATGATGTGCTTTTTCATGAAGTCCTCAGGATGAGACAGTAGGGGTTAAAGCAATTCAATCGCCAGAGCGTGCAGCCCGGCATCGATGAAATCTTGCAGCGCATCATACACAAGCCGGTGACGAGCCACACGACTCAAAGGTGTAAACAAAGGTGAAGCTATCCGCACCCGGATGTGACTGCCTTCGGCCTGGGCGCCAGCGTGTCCGGCATGCGCTGCACTTTCGTCAAGGACCTCCAGCGCCGTTGGTTGCAGCCGCTCGCGCAAGCGCTGCTCGATGGCTTGAGCCACCCGGCTCATGACTTGTCCTTGGGCAGGTGTCGGGCAATGTACAGACCCTGGCCCAGCAAGAAGACGATGGGAAATGCGTAGCCCCATAACTTGAAGTCCACCCAGGCATCGGTGCTGAAATACGCGGCCACATAGGCGTTGGTCGCGGCCATGAACAGGGCATACAGCATCCAGGACACATTCAGACGGTTCCACACCGGGGTGCTCAGGGGCAATTGCTGACCCAGCATGGCCTGCAAAAAGTTTTTGCGCAGACCCCATTGACCCACAGCCAGGGCTGCCGCCATGCCGGTATAAAGCAGGGTGGGTTTCCATTTGATGAACCGTTCGTCATGCAGGCCCAAGGTCAGCGCTCCAAACACCAGCACCAGCACCAGCGTGACTTTGTGCATGGTTTGCAGGCGCCCATCCATCTTGTAGATGATGGCCATTTGCGCCACGGTAGCAGCCATCAGAACGGCTGTACCAATATAAATATCCCCCAGTTTGTAGGCCCCGAAAAACAGGATCAGGGGAAGAAAGTCGAGCAGCTGCTTCATGCGCGGTCCGTGTGTGGCAAAGGCTCGAAGTCTAACGAAGCCGAATTCATGCAGTAGCGAAGCCCTGTGGGCGCAGGGCCGTCTTCAAACACATGGCCCAGGTGAGCGCCGCATTGGGCGCACAGGGTTTCGACCCGCACCATGCCGTGGCTGAGGTCGCGCCGCTCTTCGATGGCCTGCGGGTTGGCGGCCTTGAAAAAGCTGGGCCAGCCGCAACCGGCGTCGAATTTGGTGTCGGAATGGAACAGTGTGGCGCCGCAGCAGATGCAGCGGTAGGTGCCAGCAGCCCAGTGGTCTTCGTAGCGGCCAGTGAACGGACGCTCGGTCGCCGCTTGCCGGGTCACGGCAAAGGCCACAGCTTCGGCGTTTTTGCGTGCCAAGAGGTCTTGCCACTCGGCGTCGGTGTGTTGAATGCGGGTCATGACGTGATTGTCTCAGGAGGAACAGCTCAGCTGCAGATGGGCCGCCCAATCCGGGGGCAATTGGGCACGGCTCTCAAAGCCGGGGTGTTCGTCATAAGGGGATTGGAGCAAAGTCAGCAAGGTGTCCACCTCGGAAAAATCACCTTGCTCGGCTTGCGCAATGGCCACTTGGGCCAGGTGGTTGCGCAGCACGTATTTGGGGTTGGTGCGCAGCATCGCGTGGCCCAAGGCCATGGGCTGCGCGCTCCCGATGCGCTGGCGGTAACGCTGCAGCCACGCTTCAAACGCCTGGGGCTGAATCCACAAAGCCGACACATCTCGCCAATGTGGTGCCTGCATGTCCCACGAGCCCTCTTCATGGGCCATGGCTACGCTCAGCCTGCGCCAGAACAGGGGGTAGTCCACCCGCTCTTTGGCCAGGCACTGCAGCAGCTCTTGAGTCAACAGCCAGTCGGCCTCGCGTTGTTCGTCTGTGGCCAACGTGCCTGTGAGCCCCTGCTTGGCACGCATGGCGTTGCCCATCTCCCGCACAAAGTGGGTCTCGAAGGTCTTGATCACGGCACGAATCAGATCCACATCTGCGATCAAGGGGTGCAGTGCCTGGCCCAGTGCCAGCAGGTTCCAGTAGGCCACGTCGGGTTGCTGATCCCACGCATATCGACCATGCGTGTCGCTGTGATTGCAGATGTGGCCAGGGTCAAAACCATCCATGAACTGGAAAGGGCCATAGTCCAACGTCAGCCCGAGGACGCTCATGTTGTCCGTGTTCATGACGCCATGGCAAAAGCCTGCAGCTTGCCACTGGGCGATCAAGCGGGCAGTGCGTTGAACCACCTCATCGAGCAAGCCAGCGTAGGCGTTGCCCTTCCAGGCTGGAGCATGTTCGTGTGCCTGAGGCAGGTGCACGGCAATGGTGTGGTCGGCCAGTTGCTGGAGCAAGTCCTTGCGCCCTTGGGCGGCAAAGTGTTCAAAATGACCAAAACGCAAAAAGCTCGGTGCCACACGTGTGACCACGGCGGCGGTTTCGGCACGCTCTCGGTAAACGGGCATGGGCGAGCCCACCAAAGCCAGCGCCCGTGTGGTGGGAATACCCAAGCCATGCATGGCTTCGCTGCACAGGTATTCGCGAATGGAAGATCTCAAGACAGCGCGCCCATCGCCCATGCGTGAATAGGGCGTGCGACCCGCGCCCTTGAGCTGGATGTCCTGCGGGCCAAGACGCGACTGGGCCTCGCCCAGCAGCAAAGCACGTCCATCGCCCAGTTGCCCGGCCCAGACGCCAAACTGGTGGCCGCTGTAGACCGTGGCCACAGGATCGCTGCCCGGCAACAAAGCGTTGCCCGCCAGGGCCTGCAAACCAGCATCGCCAAGCAATTCAGAAGGCCAGCCCAGTTCGTCAAGCAGCGCCGTGTTGCGCCCCACCCAAGCGGGCCCAGGCATGGCCTGTGGCTGCAGCCGCGTGAAGAAGTCTTCGCCCAGGCTGTGCAGGCGGTGCGTCCAGTCGAGCATGAGGCGAAGTGTTTCAGGCATGCCGGTCATTGTGCTTTGCAATCAGTGTCCCGTGCCGGGGTGGGTCTATCAAGGCACCCGGTCGTCCTCTTGGAGACAGCACTCAGGGATTTGCCTGCTTGCGCGGGCTGCGTTCGGCTTGCAAGATGGGGCCGTTGTGCTTTGGAGACTCCAGATGTTTGGTTTGATGCAGCAGCAGTCCTTGCTGATTTCTTCCCTGATCGATTTTGCTGAAAAGCACCATGGCGATGGTGAGATCATTTCTCGCAGGGTTGAAGGAGATATTCACCGCTCCAGTTGGGCCCAGGTGGCCCGCCGCGCCCGACAGGTGGCCAATGCGCTCGATGGTATGGGCCTTGCTCAAAGCGACCGCATCGGCACCTTGGCCTGGAACGGCTACCGGCACCTGGAGTTGTACTTTGGCGTGAGCGGTTCAGGTCGTGTACTCCACACCATCAACCCCCGCCTGCATCCCGAGCAAATTGCCTGGATCGTCAACCATGCTGAAGACCAGGTGCTGTGTTTTGACCTGACGTTTTTGCCCTTGGTGCAGGCTGTTCATGCCAAATGCCCGACGGTACGCCAATGGGTCGCTTTGTGCGATGCCGACAAACTGCCTGCCGACGCGGGTGTTGGCAACCTGATCAGTTACGAGGCCTGGATGGGCCAACAACCCAACACCTACAGCTGGCCGCAGCTGGACGAAAACACGGCTTCGAGCCTGTGCTACACCAGTGGCACCACAGGCAACCCGAAGGGGGCTCTCTACAGCCATCGATCAACCATCCTGCATGCTTACGCTGCGGCTTTGCCCGATGTGATGGGTGTATCTGCCCGCGATGCCATCTTGCCGGTGGTCCCCATGTTCCACGTCAACGCCTGGGGCATTCCTTACAACGCGGCCATGACGGGCGCAAAACTGGTGTTCCCGGGGCCGGCGCTGGACGGCAAGTCGGTTTACGAACTGATCGAGGCCGAGGGCGTGACCTTTGCTGCAGGCGTGCCCACCGTATGGCAAATGTTGCTGGGCCACATGAAGCCATCGGGCCTGAAGTTCAGCACCCTCAAGCGCACCGTCATTGGTGGCTCGGCTTGTCCGCCAGCCATGATCGACGCCTTCCGGGAAGACTATGGTGTGGATGTGCTGCACGCCTGGGGCATGACCGAGCTCAGCCCCCTGGGTACCTTGTGTACGCTCAAGAACAAACACCTCAAGCTCCCCTCTCAAGAGCAGATGAAACTGCGCCTCAAGCAAGGCCGCTGCATTTTTGGCATTGACATGAAAATTGTGGATTCCAACGGGCAAGCGCTGCCCAATGACGGCAAGAGTGCGGGCGACCTGTTGGTCAAAGGGCCATGGGTGGTGGCTGGTTATTTCAAGCACGAAGGTGGCGACCCACTGGTGGACGGCTGGTTCCCCACAGGAGATGTGGCCACGATTGACGCCGACGGCTTCATGCAAATCACCGACCGCAGCAAGGACGTGGTCAAGTCCGGCGGGGAATGGATCAGCTCCATTGATGTGGAAAACATTGCCATGGCGCACCCGGCAGTAGCCATGGCCGCCTGTATTGGCGTCAAGCACCCAAAGTGGGACGAGCGGCCGATTGTGTGCGTGGTCAAAAAACCAGGCACCGAAGTCACGCGCGAGGAGCTGTTGGCTTTCTACGAAGGGCGAACCGCCAAGTGGCAGATTCCGGACGATGTGGTTTTCATGGATGCTATTCCGATCGGGGCCACGGGCAAGATGCTCAAAACCCGGTTGCGCGAGCAGCTGGCGGATTACACATTGCCTGACCAGCGCTGAATGCAGCCACCGGCTTTTGCGGGACAATCCGTTTTTTGACTCTTGTCGCCACGCCGGGCGACTGAAAGCCGGTTTTGGAGTTCTTTTTTGTCAGTGTGCTCAATGGCCTGAGCTACGGCTTGTTGCTGTTTTTGCTCAGTGCCGGCTTGACCCTGATTCTGGGCATCATGGGGGTGCTCAACTTTGCGCATGCCAGCTTTTACATGCTGGGCGCTTATCTGGGCTATGCCCTGGCCCAGCACTGGGGATTCAGCACTGCGCTGGTGCTGGCGCCTTTGCTGACAGGCCTGCTCGGCGCAGGCTTTGAACACCTGGTGATGCGGCCGCTGCACCGTCAGGGCCATGTGGCAGAGCTGTTGGTGACTTTTGGTTTGAGCTATATGGTGCTGGAACTGATCCAGTTGCTCTGGGGGCGAGCCCCTTTGAGTTTTAGCTTGCCACAGGCCTTGCAGGGCACCAGCGTCTGGATGCTGGACTTGCCGGTCTCGCGTCTGTTCATCATGGCGGTTTCTCTGTGTGTGCTGGTGGCCTTGTGGTGGCTGCTGCACCGCACCCGCACCGGCCTGGTGGTGCAAGCCGCCATCACCCATCCTGACATGGTCCAGGCGCTGGGCCACAACGTGCCTGCTGTTCGAATGCTGGTCTTTGGCGTGGGTAGCGCACTGGCAGGGCTGGCAGGTGTCTTGGCTGGCAGCACCTTTGTGACCGAGCCGGCCATGGCGGGCGCCATGGGTGCGGTGGTGTTTGTCGTGGTCGTGGTCGGAGGCATGGGCTCGTTGCTGGGGGCCTTCATGGCCTCCTTGCTGGTGGGTATGTTGCAAACCCTGGCCTTGAGCTGGGACCTGCCGCTGGGCAGCATTTCGAGCGCACGTTTGGCGCCAGCCTTGCCGTTTGTCTTGATGGTGCTCATGCTGATCTGGCGTCCGCAAGGACTGCTGGGCAAACAAGGGGGCTGAAGTATGCGCCGGGCCTTGTTCCTCGTTTTGCTCTTGCTGCTTTTGCCCATGTGGACCGGGCAAGGCCATGGCTTGTCCCTGCTGACGCAGATGGGCGTGGCGGCCATGGCCTGCCTGTCCTACCAGTGGCTGTGGGGCCAAGGCGGCATGCTCAGTTTCGGGCAGGCGGTCTACACAGGTGCGGGCGCGTATCTGGCTGTGCATTTGATGCGCATGGCCGATGCGGGCTGGCCAATACCCACGGTGCTGGTGCCTTTGCTGGCGGGCTTGGGCACTGCATTTCTGGCCTGGGCACTGGGCGGCATCAGCACGCGCCGTCCTGGCGCAGCGCTGGCCATGATCACTTTGGGGCTGGGCGAGTTGGCCTGGGCACTGGCGCCTGTGTTCCCATCGGTTTTCGGGGGGGAGGGCGGCTTGTCAGCTGACCGCACTGCCGGTCTGTCTCTGGGCATTTGGCAAGGGGCCAAGCCTTGGCACCTGTATGCCTTGGTCTGCGTGTATCTGTTGCTGGCCCTGTGGGGACTTGGCAAGGTCGAGCGTTCCCCATTGGGTTTGTATGTGCGGGCGGTGCGCGAGCAAGCTGGTCGATTGGCCCATGTCGGGCCAGATCCGCATCGTGTTCGGTGGACAGCTTTTGTTCTGGCGGGGGGCATTGCCGGGGTGGCCGGAGGGTTGTCGGCCATGGTGTTTGAAATTGTGACGCCAGAGGCCTTCAACCCTGTGCGCTCGGGCGAGCTGTTGTTGTTCACTGTCCTGGCCGGAAGCCGTCACTGGGCAGGCGCCCTGCTGGGCGGGGCCCTGACCGTGCTGGCCCACACCACCTTGCCCCTGTGGACGCCGGCCAGTGGTTTGTACCTTGGTGTGCTGTTCATGGTTTTGGTCGTCCGCGCACCGCAGGGCCTGGCCGGGCTTGCCCTGCAATGGTGGCGGCGGGAACCGGGACGGTCACTGACGTGGCCCAAGCCTGTGGCTTGCTTGCAAGCTGTGGCAGCCCTTGGCGCTTTGGGCTTTGCCGGTGGCTTGGTCGAAATGGCTTATCAGTACCAGCAGCTGTCTACAGCGGGATCGGTCATGCACTGGCTGGGCCTGACCCTCAAGCTTGATCAGCCACTGCATTGGATGGGCATGACGCTGGCAGCTCTTGTCTGGGCAGGGGTGTGGGCCGTATCGTCGACTCATCGCCGCCATGCCACGAAGGAGGCCCAGGCATGAGTTCATGCGCATTGGAGTTGCAAGGCATTCATCACCGCTTTGGTGCGACCACCGTGCTTGCGGGGGTCGAGTTGCAAGTGCGCGAAGGTGAACGGCTGGCCCTGATTGGCCCGAACGGCGCTGGCAAATCCACCTTGTTTAACCTGATCAGCGGCGAGATGCAGCCTTCGCAGGGCCGGATCATGCTGTTCGGACAAAGCCTTTCGGGATGGACCACGGCACAAATTCACCGCGCTGGACTGGCTCGCAGCTTTCAGATTCAACGCCTGTTCGGTGGCTTGACGGTGAGCGAGAACCTGGCCTCGGGGCTGTTGTGGCAAGCCCAACCGGCTTATCGCTGTTGCGGGCGCAGTGAGCAACAAGCCCATGTGCAGGCCCAAGTCATGCAATGGCTCGAAAAGCTTGACCTTGTCGCGCAAGCGCCGCTTCGCGCCGACCAGCTCAATTACGCTCAACAGCGCCGGCTGGAGTTGGGGCTGGCCTTGTCTGCAGCACGGCGCGTTGTGCTGCTGGATGAACCCACGGCGGGCATGAGTAGAGCCGAGGCCGAGCAGGCTGTGGCGCTGATCCGGGAGCACACGCAGGGCAAAACCTTGTTGTTGGTGGAGCACGACATGGAAGTGGTGTTCGACCTGGCCGACCGTGTGGCCGTGCTCGATCAGGGACGTATTCTGGCTTGCGACTCACCCGCAGCGGTACGCGCCAACCCGCAGGTGCAACAGGCCTATTTAGGGTCATCGTCTTTTTCCAAACCTACAGGATGTGCGCATGCTTGAGGTCCGCGATCTTCGGGTGTTGCGCGGCGGACAGCCCGTGTTGCAGGGACTGTCGTTTGTGGTGCACCCCGGTGAAATCGTGGCCTTGCTTGGACGCAACGGTGCGGGCAGAAGCACCACCGCCATGGCGCTCATGGGTTTGCTACCGCGCCAAGGCCACATTTACTGGCATGGCCAGCCCCTTCAGGACTTGCCTGCGCATTTGGTAGCCCGTGCCGGTTTGGGCTATGTCCCGGAGTCGCGCGATGTTTTTCCCGGCCTGAGCGTGGCTCAAAACCTGTTGCTTGGGGAGCCTGCCCAACGCAGTAGCTCACCGCCACTTTGGACACGAGACGAACTGCTGGACCTGTTTCCGGCGCTGTCGACGCGTTTGCACACCCAGGCAGACAAGCTCTCGGGTGGCGAACAGCAAATGCTGTCGCTGTGCCGCACCTTGTTGGGACAGCCTCAGGTTTTGCTGGTCGATGAGCCCGCCGAGGGCTTGTCTCCCCAAGTGGTCGCACAGCTCGGCCATGTGCTTGATTTAGCTCGTCAGCGCGGCTTGGCGGTGCTGCTCATCGAGCAAAAATTGCAGCTGACGTTTGCGCTGGCCGACAGAGCTCTTGTCATGGGTGCCGGTCGCATCGTGGCGGACCTTTTACCGGATGAAGTGTTGGGCTCCGGGGCTTGCGCACAGTGGCTGATGGTTTGACAGCCTAGGGTTTTCCTTGCCTCATTGACTTGATGATGTTGTGGTAAAAACGAACGGTCGTTCTTTTTTAATTCCGCAAAGGCAGACATGACAGCGCACTACAAAGTCGACGGTGATGTGGCAGTGATCACCATGGACAACCCGCCGGTCAACGGTTTGGGGCTGGCCACTCGCTTAGGCATTACCTCGGGCTTGGAACAAGCCAATAACGATCCAGCCGTCAAAGCCATTGTGCTGACCGGCGCGGGCAAGGCCTTTTCGGGCGGGGCGGACATCAAGGAGTTTGGCTCGCCCAAGGCCTTGCAGGAACCGAACTTGCTGTCGGTCATTCGCGCAGTGGAGAATTCGCGCAAACCCGTCGTTGCAGCGGTACATACCGTTGCCATGGGTGGGGGCCTTGAGTTGGCACTGGGCTGCCACTACCGCATTGCCGCGCAGGGCACCACCATTGCCATGCCCGAAGTCAAGCTGGGCCTGATTCCAGGCGCTGGCGGTACGCAACGCCTGCCGCGTGTGATTGGCGTCGAAGCGGCGCTGAACCTGATTGTGAGCGGCGAATCGGTCAAGAGCGAAATGCTGGCCATGTTGCCTGGTCAGAAGCTGTGGGACACGCTGTCGAGCAGCCCCGAGCGCCTGATGGACGAGGCCCTGATGTTGGCACGCAAAGTCGCTGCCGTGCATGCGCCCAATGCGCCTTTGCCCACGCCGCTGCCCCTGGTGCGCCACCTGCCTTGCAAACATCCGCAGGGCGCGGCTTACTTTCAGTTCGCCCGCAATATGGTCAAGGCCACGGCCAAGAACCTGCCTGCGCCCATCAAGTGCGTGGACGCTGTCGAAGCTGCCACCACCCAGAAGTTTGATGAAGGCATGACCTTCGAACGCACCCACTTCATCAACCTGATGTGGACGCCCGAGAGCCGTGCTTTGCGCCATTTATTCATGGCCGACCGCGCGGCGAGCAAGATTCCAGATGTGCCCGAGGACACCCCAAAACGCGAAATTCAAAGCGTAGCGATCATTGGCGCCGGCACCATGGGCGGTGGCATTGCCATGAACTTCCTGAACGCTGGCATCCCCGTCAAGCTGCTGGAGATGAAGCCTGAAGCGCTGGAGCGTGGCGTGGCCATCATGCGCAAGAACTACGAAGCGCAAGTCAAGAAAGGCAAGCTCAAACAAGACAAGTACGAGCAGCGCATGGCCTTGCTGAGCACCACCCTCAGCTACGACGACATTGCCCAGGCCGATCTGGTCATTGAAGCAGTGTTTGAAGACATGGGCGTCAAGGAGGCTGTGTTCAAGCAGCTGGACAAGACCATGAAGGCCGGGGCGATTCTGGCGTCCAACACCTCCACGCTGGACCTCAACAAGATTGCTGCTTTCACCAGCCGGCCCCAGGATGTGGTCGGCATGCACTTTTTCAGCCCGGCCAACGTCATGAAGCTGCTGGAGGTGGTGCGCGGCACTCAAACGGGTAAGGACGTGCTGGCCACCGTGATGGCACTGGGCAAGAAGATCAAGAAGACCGCCGTGGTTTCGGGCGTGTGCGATGGCTTTATTGGCAACCGCATGATCGAGCAATACGGTCGCCAGGCCGGCTTCCTGCTCGATGAGGGCTGCACGCCCGAGCAGGTGGACCGCGCCATCGAAAAGTTCGGTTTTGCCATGGGCCCCTTCCGCATGAGCGACCTGGCCGGCAACGACATTGGCTGGGCCATTCGCAAGCGCCGCGCCGTTGAGCAACCGGGCATGAAATACAGCAAGACCGCCGACTTGCTGTGCGAAATGGGGCGTTTTGGCCAGAAAACCGGCGCTGGCTGGTACGACTACCAGGCGGGCAAGCGCGACGCCATTCCCAACGCCCAGGTGCTGGAGATGATCGAGGTCAACCGCAAACGCCTGGGCATCACGCCGCGACGGATCTCGAGCGAAGAAATTGTGCAGCGCCTGGTGTTCTCGCTCATCAACGAGGCTTGCCACATTCTGGAAGAAGGCATTGCGAACAAGCCCAGCGACATCGACATGGTCTACATCATGGGCTACGGCTTCCCGTACTGGCGCGGTGGCCCCATGAACTACGCCAACGAGCTGGGCTTGTTCAATGTGGCCGAGGCCATGAAACGCTTTGCGCTCAACCCGCACGACGATGCGGCGTTCTGGCAACCCGCGCCGCTGCTGCAGCGCCTGGTGGCCGATGGCAAAACATTCCAATAAAGGTTTCTGATCATGACGAACGCTGTCATTGTTTCTACCGCACGCACCCCGCTGGCCAAAAGCTGGAAGGGTTCCTTCAACATGACCCATGGCGCGACCCTGGGCGGCCATGCGGTGCAACACGCTGTGGCCCGTGCTGGCATTGACGCCGCAGAGGTTGAAGACGTCATCATGGGCTGCGCCAACCCCGAGGGGGCTACAGGCCTGAATATTGCCCGCCAGATCGCGCTCAAGGCAGGCTTGCCGATTTCGGTGTCTGGTTTGACGGTCAACCGCTTTTGCTCCTCTGGCCTGCAAACCATTGCCTTGGCGGCGCAACGCATCATCTCGGGCGAGGGCCAGGTCTACGTGGCTGGTGGCGTCGAAAGCATCTCTTGCGTGCAGCAGGAAATGAACCAGCACATGCTGATGGACCCCGCGCTGCAAAAGCAAAAGCCCGAGATCTACTGGAACATGCTGCAAACCGCAGAACAAGTGGCCAAGCGCTATGGCATTGGCCGCGAAGCCATGGACGAATACGGCGCGGCCAGCCAGCAAAAAGCCTGCGCTGCAGCGGCGGCCGGTTTGTTTGATGCCGAAATCGCGCCCATCACCGTGGTCTCGGGTGTGTACGACAAAGTGCAAGGCCTGATCACCAAGCAGGTGACCGTCAGCCGCGATGAGGGGCTGCGCGAAGGCACCACGCTTGAGGCCATCAGCGGCTTGCGCTCTGCCATGCCCGGCGGCTTGGTGTCGGCGGGTAACGCCAGCCAGTTTTCTGATGGCGCGGGTGCTTGCGTGGTCATGGACGAAGCCCTGGCCGAAAAACGGGGTCTGCAGCCGCTGGGTCGTTTTCTGGGCTTTGCGGTGGCCGGTTGTGAGCCCGACGAAATGGGCATTGGCCCTGTTTACGCCGTGCCCAAAGCTTTGGCGCGACTCGGCCTGAAAGTCAGCGACATTGACCTGTGGGAGCTCAACGAAGCCTTTGCCGTGCAGGTCATTTACTGCCGCGACAAGCTGGGCATTCCAGCCGAGCGCCTCAACGTCAACGGCGGCGCGATTGCGGTCGGCCACCCCTACGGCGTCAGCGGCCAGCGCTTGACCGGACACGCCCTGATCGAAGGCAAGCGCCGTGGTGCCAAGCGCGTGGCGGTGACCATGTGTATTGGCGGCGGCATGGGCGCCTGCGGTATCTTCGAGGTTTTGTAAGCAGGAGAGTGCGCGTGCTCAGACACATTGTGATGTGGTCATTTCATGACCAGGCCGAAGGTGCAGACAAAGCCGCCAACGTCGAAAAAGCCCGCCAGGCCCTTTGGGGGTTCAAAGCGTTGGTGCCTGGCATCCGCGGTTTTGAGGTGGGCACCGCCCAGCCTGGCCTGGACTGCACCGCGGACCTGGTTTTGAACATGTTGCTCGACGATGCCCAGACCCTGAGCGCCTACCAGCAGCACCCCGAACATGCCGCCATCAAGCCCTTCATGAAGGCGGTGGTGCGTCAACGCCAATGCATGGATTTTGAGGTCTGATGATGTGGCAAACTCTGGCGTTTGTCAGAGAGAAGTTCCACAAAAATGCAGAAAATCCTGGCCCAGCTGGTCACCGAAATTCAGATCCGTCCCGACCAGGTCAAAGCCGCTGTTGAGTTACTGGATGGGGGTGCCACGGTTCCCTTTATTGCCCGTTACCGCAAGGAAGTGACTGGCGGCCTGGACGACATCCAGCTGCGCGAACTGGAATACCGCCTGGGCTACTTGCGCGAGCTGGAAGACCGTCGCGACGCGGTGATCAAAAGCATCACCGAACAGGGCAAGATGACGCCCGAGCTGCTGGCCGCCATTGCTGCTGCGCCCACCAAGCAGGAGCTGGAAGACATTTATTTGCCGTACAAGCCCAAGCGCCGCACCAAGGGCATGATCGCCCGCGAGGCTGGGCTCGAACCCTTGGCCGACAAACTGTTTGCCGACCCGACGCTGAACCCTGCGGCTGAAGCCGAGGCGTTTGTGCTGCCCGCAGGCAAGATTGAAGGCGCAGACTTCTCGACCGTGCCCGCCGTGCTCGACGGTGTACGCGACCTGCTCAGCGAGCGCTGGGCCGAAGACGCCGCGCTGGTGCAGGCGCTGCGCGAATGGCTGTGGAACGAAGGCCTGCTGCGCTCCAAATTGGCCGACGGCAAGGACGAAAACAACCCTGACGTCGCCAAGTTCCGCGACTACTTTGATTACGACGAGCCGATTGGCCGCGTACCCAGCCACCGGGCGCTGGCCGTGTTCCGGGGCAGGGCGCTCGAAATTCTGGATGCCAAGCTGGTGCTTCCGGTCGAGCCTGAACCGGGCAAACCCAGCATCGCCGAAGGCAAGATCGCGCTGCACCTGGGCTGGAGCCACAGCGCCAGAGCGGCCGACGACCTGATCCGCAAATGCGTGGCCTGGACCTGGCGCGTGAAATTGAGCCTGTCCACCGAGCGCGACCTGTTCGCCCGCCTGCGCGAAGAGGCCGAAAAAGTCGCCATCAAGGTGTTTGGCGACAACCTGCGCGACCTGCTGCTGGCCGCACCCGCCGGCCCCAAGGCCGTCATGGGCCTGGACCCCGGCATCCGCACCGGCGTGAAAGTGGCCGTGGTGGACAAGACCGGCAAACTGGTGGACACCGCCACCGTCTTCCCGCACGAGCCGCGCCGCGACTGGGACGGCTCGCTGTTCACCCTGGCCAAGCTCTGCGAAAAGCACGGCGTGGATTTGATCGCGATTGGCAACGGCACCGCCAGCCGCGAGACCGACAAACTGGCCGCCGACCTGATCAAGCAGCTGGCCAAGCTGCACCCCGAACACAGCATCACCAAGGTGGTGGTGAGCGAGGCGGGCGCTTCGGTCTATTCCGCCAGCGAATTCGCCAGCCAGGAAATGCCCGATGTGGACGTCAGCCTGCGCGGCGCGGCCAGCATTGCCCGCCGCCTGCAAGACCCGCTGGCCGAGCTGGTCAAGATCGATCCCAAGAGCATTGGCGTGGGCCAGTACCAGCACGATGTGAACCAGAGCGAGCTGGCCCGCACGCTGGACGCCGTGGTCGAGGACTGCGTGAACTCGGTGGGCGTGGACCTGAACACCGCCAGCGTGCCGCTGCTCAGCCGCGTGTCGGGGCTGTCGGGCACGGTGGCCAAATCGGTGGTGCGCTGGCGCGAAGCCAATGGCGCCTTCAAGAACCGCCAGGAGCTGATGAAGGTGACCGGCCTGGGCGCCAAAACTTTTGAGCAAAGCGCGGGCTTCTTGCGCATCCGGGGCGGCGACAACCCGCTGGACATGACCGGCGTGCACCCTGAAACCTACCCGGTGGTCGAGCAAATTCTGCTCAAGACCGCCAAGCCCATTCAGGATGTAATGGGCCGCGCCGAGGTGCTCAAGGCCCTCAAACCCGAGCAATTTGCTAACGATAAGTTTGGCGCCATCACCATCAAGGACATTCTGGGCGAGCTGGAAAAGCCGGGCCGCGACCCGCGCCCCGACTTTCAGGTGGCTCGCTTCAACGAAGGCGTCGAAGACATCAAGGACCTGAAAGAAGGCATGGTGCTCGAAGGCACCGTGTCCAACGTGGCCCAGTTTGGCGCCTTTGTCGATTTGGGCGTGCACCAGGACGGCCTGGTGCACGTGAGCCAGCTGGCCAACAAGTTTGTGAGCGACGCCCGCGAAGTGGTCAAGACCGGCGACATCGTCAAAGTCAAGGTGCTCGAAGTGGATGTGGCCCGCAAGCGCATCAGCCTGAGCATGCGCACCGACGCCGCACCCGCAAGACGCGATGGTCCTCGCGAGAACAAGTTCGAAGGGGCAGGGCGCGACCAGCGCCAGCGGAATGGCGGTGGCTACACCTCAGCCCCTGCAGCCGGCGGCTCGGCCATGGCCAGCGCATTTGCCAAGCTGCAAGGCCTCAAAAAATAAAGCCATGCGGGCGCTGCACATCCACGCCGGCCCCAAGGCCCTCGCGCATATCCGCGAACACGGCCTGCGGCCCGAACACATTGGCGTGATTCCCGGTGCAGCCGGTGGCCCCAAGGGCCTGATCCTGGGGCCGCTGGACCGCTTCATTTTTGGCGAGTGGTTGCCGCAGTCCAGCCAAAGCGTGCATCTGGTGGGCGCGTCCATTGGCGCCTGGCGCATGGCCACGGCTTGCCTGAACGAGCCTGTGGCGGCGTTTGAGCGGCTGGAGCGCGACTACATTGCCCAGCACTACGAACTGCCACCCGGCCGAAAGCGGCCCAGTGCCGAACAGGTCAGCCGCGAATTTGCCGCCAGCCTGCAGTCCTTTTATGGCGGACGCATCGACGAACTGCTGGCCCACCCGCGCTACAAGCTGCACCTGGTCACATCCCGCGGCCGCCATGTGCTGCAACGCGAACATCCGCTGGGCACACCGCTGGGTTATGCCGGGGCGTACCTCAGCAACGCCGTGGCCCGCCGCGCCATGGGCGCCTGGCTGGAGCGGGTGGTGTTTTCGTCGCAAGGGCCGCTGCCCTTTGGCACGCAAGATTACGCCACCCGGCAACTGCCGCTGCAGGCCGACAACTTCATGGCCGCGTTGCAAGCCAGCTGCTCCATTCCGTTTGTGCTGCAGGCGGTGCACCACATTCCCGGCGCACCCACGGGCGCGTATTGGGACGGCGGCATCACCGACTACCACCTGCACCTGAACTACCAGCCCCCGGCCAACAGCCCCATCGTGCTGTACCCGCATTTTCAGCAAGCGGTGGTGCCCGGCTGGCTGGACAAAGCCCTCAAATGGCGCCACCACGCCACCCCGGCGTTGGACGCGGTCGTGCTGCTGGCGCCCAACCCCGAATGGGTCAAAACCTTGCCCAACGGCAAACTGCCGGACCGCCAGGACTTCATGACCTACGGCCAGGACCTGCAGGGGCGGATGAAGGTGTGGAACACTGCCGCCAGCGCCGCGCAGCAGCTGGCTGATGAGTTTGCGGCATGGCTCGAGTGTCCTGAGCTTGATCAACTGAAACCCCTTTGACTGAGGTGGCCGAGAGGGGGGCTCGAGGCTTCAAGAAAATTCAAAAAGGGAGTGAATCAATATGAAAAAAATCTCAGGCGCTTTAGCGTTGACGGCTTTGCTGGCGGCTTGTACGCCGCAGGGCCAATCGACCAGTTCCGCAGCAGCCCCGGTGGTGGGGTCTGACCGTGATGCGCACGGGTGCATCGGCTCGGCGGGCTACACCTGGTCTGTGGTGCGGGGTGAGTGCATTCGCATTTTCGAGGCCGGGCTGGCTTTTGAACCCGATCCGGCACCCGCGCAAGGCGCGGTGCTGTCGGCTTATCTGGTCTTGGCTCCGGCAGAGGGTGCGGTCAAGGCGGCAGAGCTGTTTGTGCCAGGTCGCGATGCCTCGGTGCCCCTGGCTTTGGTACACACGCCCGAGGGTGATATTCGCCCAACCCTGCTGGAAAACAAGGCCGAAGGCGTTTCGCTGTTCAGCTACAAGGATGAATTCTTTCTGGACGTCGGTGGTCACAGGTATCGTCGCAACAGTCCGGACAACCACAGTCTTTTGGAGCGGTTACGATGACGATTCATCGCTTGTAAAAACAGTCAATCGCCCGAGGTGCACATGCTGGGTATTCATGATCTTTGGCTTTTTGTGGCGTCCGGGCTGTTGCTTAATCTGACGCCCGGAGCAGACACCTTGTTCATTGCCACACGCAGTGCTGCTTTGGGCTGGCGCTTTGGCGTGGCTGCAGCGCTGGGTATTTGCACGGGTTGCCTGGTGCATGTGCTGGCTGCGGCATTGGGGCTGTCAGCCATTTTGGCCACGTCGCCACTGGCTTTTACGGTCGTCAAGTGGGTGGGGGCTGCTTATCTGGTTTATATGGGCCTCAATCTCTTGCTGCAGCGTCAGCAGGCGGGGCAAGCACCGCGTGCACTGGCGCCTGCTGCCTGGTCCTCGGTTTTTGTTCAGGGTTTTTTGACCAATGTACTGAACCCCAAAGTCGCGCTGTTTTTTCTGGCCTTTGTGCCGCAGTTCATTGCCCCTGCTGCACCTCAGAAAGCGTTGGCCTTCCTGGTCTTGGGCGGGATTTTTACGTTCAATTCCTTGCTCTGGTGTCTTTTGCTAGCCTGGTTGGCGGCGCGTATGGGCAAGCTCGGCGTCAAGCACCGTCTGCAGCAGTGGCTGCAGCGCGGGGTTGGGGGCCTGTTTGTGGGGCTGGGTGTTCGACTGGCCTTGTCAGATTGAGCATGGCCCATCTGCCCGCAATTGCGCCTAGCCTTTAAAGGCTGACACTCAGCATCTGCCGGTATTCCTCCGCGCTGGCAATGCGCGGGTTGGTCTTGTGGCAGTGGTCGGCCAGAGCCCCGGTAATAACCTGATCGAACAGGCCCTCGGTCACGCCCATGGCACCCAGCCCGGTGGGCAGGCCCAGGCGGGCGTTCATGTCCTTGATGGCGTCGGGAATATCGCTGCCGCTTTGCAGGCCCATGGCCTGGGCCATGCGGTTCAGGCGGTTTTCTTTCTGGACCGATTCAGCACTGGCGTTGAAGTGGACCACGGCGGGCAAAAACATGGCATTCAAGGTGCCGTGGTGCAGACGCGGGTTCACGCCGCCCAGGCTGTGACTCAAGGAATGCACGCAGCCCAGGCCTTTCTGGAAGGCCATGGCGCCTTGCATGCTGGCGCTCATCATGTTCAGGCGGGCGTCGCGGTCCTGGCCATGGGTGGTGGCGCGTTCGATGTGCGCCCAGCCCCGGGCCAGGCCGTCGAGCGCAATGCCGTCGGCCGGCGGGTTAAATGGCGCGGCCATGAAAGTTTCCATGCAGTGGGCAATCGCGTCCATGCCGGTGGCGGCCGTCAGCACCGGCGGCAGGCCCAGCGTGAGTTCGGGGTCGCAGATGGCGGCGCGGGGCACGATGAACCAGCTGTGAAAGCCCAGCTTGCGGCCATCGTCGACGATGAGGATGGCGCCGCGTGCGACTTCGCTGCCCGTACCCGCCGTGGTGGGCACCGCAATCAGTGGTGCGACCCGGTCGGTGATTTTGGGGGAGCCGCCTTCGATGGTGGCGTAGGTCTTGAGCGGTCCTTCGTGCGTGGCGGCAATGGCGACGCCCTTGGCGCAATCAATCGACGAACCGCCACCGAGCGCAATCAGGCCATCGCAGCCGTTTTGTTTGTACAGGGCCGCAGCAGCACGCACGGCCGCTTCGGTCGGGTTGGACGGGGTCTGGTCAAACACGCTGGCCTGAATGCCTGGCAGGGCGGCCAGGGCCTTGTCCAGAATGCCCACCGCCTTCACGCCTGCATCGGTCACGATCAAGGGGCGTGAGATACCCACCCGTTCGCACTCGGCCTTGAGCAGTGCGAGGGCGCCAAAGTCGATCTGGATCTGGGTGATGTAGAAGATGTTGGACATGGCTTGTCTCCGCGCGTTGTACGATGCCAAACATTGTGACCCGTTACACGCGGTTTTGATGCAGCGGCGGTCACGTTGGCGATAAGGCATGAGCTCTCACCATATCAACCCCCATTCCTTGCTGGCGCCGTCGGTACGCTTGCTGATTGAGCGCATTGCTCGCGCTGGCCGACCGCCCATGGAGGCTTTGACGGCACAGCAGGCTCGCGCTTTTTATGACATGGGCGGTCCCATGCTGGACCTGCAGCCCCCGCCTGAAGTAGATCGGGTGCAGGACATTCGCGTTCCCGTGCGCGATGGCCACACCTGTCAGGCCCGACTTTACGCACCTCAAAGCGATAGGGCTTTGCCGGTGTTGTTGTATTTTCACGGTGGCGGATTCACCGTGGGCAGCCTGATCACGCACGACGTGCTTTGCCGCCAATTGAGCCGCCATGGCCACTGTGCGGTGGTGTCGCTGGACTACCGCCTGGCCCCCGAGCACCGTTTCCCAACAGCGCAACACGATGCCTGGGATGCCTTACTGTGGCTCAAAGCGCAGGGTGCCGAGCTGGGGCTGGATACCCGACGCATCGCCGTAGGCGGTGACAGTGCAGGAGGGACTCTTGCAGCCGTTTGCGCCCTGATGGCACGCGATGCAGGGATCAGTTTGGCGCTGCAATTGCTCTTCTACCCCGGCTGCACCGGCCGCAGCAACCTGACCTCGCACCACACTTTTGGCAAAGGCTTTTTGCTGGACACCAGCACCATTGAATGGTTCTTTGACCACTACATCGACGAGGCCGACCGCGACGACTGGCGCTTTGCCCCCATCAATGCGCCCGACCACAGTGGCGTGGCGCCCGCCTGGCTTGGGCTGGCAGAATGCGACCCCCTGGTCGATGGCGGCATGGCCTATGCCGATACGCTACGCATGGCGGGTGTACCTGTCGATCTGGAGATTTACCGGGGCATGATTCATGGCTTTGCCACCATGGGCCGCGCCTTGCCCGATGCCCTGCGGCTGCACGCCGATGCGGGCCGGGCCCTGAAACACGCTTTTGAAAGTTGAACCTCATGAAACGACAAGACTTCCGTTTTTCTCATCGCCTGCGCGTGCGCTGGGTCGAGGTGGACATGCAGCAAATCGTGTTCAACGGCCACTACCTGATGTACTTCGACACCGCTGTGACCGACTACTGGCGCGCGCTGGCCATGCCGTATGCCGAAACCATGCACGCGCTGGGCGGCGATTTGTACGTCAAGAAAGCCAGCGTTGAATACCACGCCAGCGCAGAGATGGACGATTTTCTGGACGTGTGCATGCGTTGCGACCGCATTGGCAATTCGTCCATGACTTTTGTCGGCGCGATTTTCCGGGGCGATGAGTTGCTGATCACCAGTGAGCTGGTGTACGTGTATGCCGACCCGGTCGCCAAAAAGTCTCAGCCGATTGCGCCCGCCTTGCGTGACTTGCTCGAAGCTTATGAACGCGGCGACACCATGGTGGAGCTGCATGTCGGCAGCTGGCACGACCTGCAAAAGCTGGCCAGTCCCTTGCGCCAGCAGGTGTTTGTGCAGGAGCAAAAAGTGCCTGCCGACATGGAGTGGGATGAGGACGATGCCACCGCCATCCACGCGGTGGCTGTGAACCGCATGGGCAAAGCTCTGGCCACCGGGCGGTTGCTCGTGCACGCGCCGGGTATCAGCCGCATTGGTCGCATGGCGGTGCAAAAACAGATGCGCGGTACCCGCCTGGGCCGCCAGGTGCTGGACGCGCTGATGGAGGCTGCCCGCGAGCGGGGTGACCGCCAGGTGATTTTGCATGCGCAGTGCAGCGCTGAAGGCTTTTACAGACGTGCCGGGTACAGCGTGCAGGGCGATGTGTACGAAGAGGCCGGCATCGCGCACATCAACATGGTGCGAGAGCTTTAAATATCTTCAAGAAGGGGGTAGGGCAGGGCCAACACGCTCAGGGCAGGGCCGGTGCTGGCGCCGGCGTGCCATCCGGCGCTCATGCTGTCGAGCGTACCGCTGACCAAGGCGTCAAAACCATCGCTGTCGGCTCGGGCCGCGCATTGCACCACGGTGGCGCAAGGCTGCTCGGGGTCGGCAGCGGTGAACACGTCTTGCCCGGCTTGCAAGGCCAACGGGCTGTGGACCCTGGCCATGCGACGTTTGAGCGTGCCCCTGAACTGGCTGCGTGCGACCACCTCCTGACCGGGGTAGCAGCCCTTTTTGAAATTTACGCCACCCACGCTTTCGTAGTTGAGCATTTGCGGCACAAACAGCTCGAACAAGGGCGCGGTCAGCAGGGGGACGCCGCTGAGCACTTCGCACCAAGCCCAGGTTTCGGCGCTGGCCTGATCGCCCACAGGTACAGGCTGGCCAGCAGGGCTCAGCAGTAACGCACGAGGAACACGGATTTGCCCCATGACGGCAGGGTAGAGCTCGATGCCAAAGGCCCCTGTATCGAGTGACCAGGCCTGCCAGGGCTTACCAGGCTCCAAGCCTGGCGCCCGAGCGGCTTGCCCAAGCAAGCCATGCAGCTGCCACTGGCCGCTGGCATCGCTGAGCTTGACTTTGGAGCGCATGACAAACATCGACAGGCGTTTAAGCGTCTGGTTCAGCAGGTCTTTGGACACAACAAGCACAAGCGATTCAGCTGATGTTTTGAGAATCACCATGCTGGCTTGCATGCGCCCCTTGGCACTACACCAGGCGGCCAAACGGGCCTGGCCAACCGGCAGCAAAAGCACATCGTTGCTGAGCTGGTTGTGCAAAAAAACTGCCGCTTCGGGGCCAGTGGCTTCAATTACCCCCCAATCGGTCAGGGGGCAAACGCCTTCGGGCAAGGTCAGGGCAATATCGGAGATGGTGGTCATGGCGTCAGGGAAAGCATGTGCTGGCAATGCCTGAATTATGATCCTCCGGGTAAAGCCTGATCGTGCATCAGGCCAAGACAAATCCAGATAAAAAGAGGCCGAGGTGAGGGCATTGATCAAGCGTGTGTTGTGGACAGGGTTCGTCCTTGCAACGTTGCTGGTGGCTGGCATGGTGTGGTGGGTCAACAGCCCCATGCGTTTGCCCGCGGGCGTTCAAAGCGTGGACTTGAGCATCGAACCAGGCGCGCGACCTGCAGCCATTGCCCAGGCGGTTGCCAACGCGGGCGTACAGGTTCAGCCGCAGCTGCTGATGTGGTGGTTTCGCCTGTCCGGCCAAGCCCGTCATCTGCGGGCGGGCGGCTATGAAATCATGGCTGGGGCGACGCCTGCAAGCGTGACCCGCATGCTGGCCAGGGGCGAGGAGAGTCTGCGCACGCTCAGCCTGATAGAAGGCTGGAACTGGTCTCAGGTCCGTCAAGCCTTGTCTCGGGCAAGCGACCTCAAGCATGACAGCCAAGACCTGAGCAACGAGGCACTGATGCAGGCGCTGGGTCGCCCCGGTGTCCACCCCGAAGGACAGTTCTATCCGGACACCTACAGCTACGCCAAAGGCAGCAGCGAGCTGGCCTTGCTGCGCCGGGCCATGCATGCCATGGACACACACCTGGCCGCAGCATGGGCCGAGCGAAACCCGCAAGTGGCGGTGCAGACCCCGGCCCAGGCCCTGGTGCTGGCCAGCATCATTGAAAAGGAAACCGGACGTGCGCAAGATCGGTCCATGATTTCCAGCGTCTTCAACAACCGCTTGCGCATCGGCATGCGTTTGCAGACCGATCCAACCGTGATTTACGGTCTGGGTCCGGCATTTGATGGCAATTTGCGCAAGGCCGACCTGTTGAACGACACCCCTTACAACACCTACACCCGCGCAGGTCTGCCGCCCACACCGATTGCCATGCCTGGCAAAGCTGCACTGTGGGCAGCGGTGCAACCCGCGCAGTCCAAAGCGTTGTACTTTGTAGCCCGGGGCGATGGCACCAGTGCCTTCAGCGAGTCTCTGGATGCGCATAACCGCGCTGTTGCGCAATACCAATTGCGTAAGCAGCCTGCCGCCAAGTGATGACCAAAGTAATGGGACAATGACCGGTTGACGGAAAAACAGCCAATGCACAAGTCATGTTTCATCAGTTTTGAAGGCATCGATGGGGCCGGCAAGTCCACCCACATCGAAGCCATTGCCCAATGGTGGCAGGCGCAGTCGCGCGAAGTGGTCCTGACCCGCGAGCCGGGGGGCACCCCTTTGTCCGAACAGCTGCGTCAACACCTGCTGCACGACGCGATGGACCCGCTGACCGAAGCCTTGCTCATGTTTGCGGCCCGGCGCGAGCACCTGGTGCAAGTGATTGAGCCGGCCCTGGCCCGCAAAGCGGTGGTTTTGTGCGACCGCTTTACCGATGCCACGTTTGCCTACCAGGGCGGGGGCAGGGGGTTTGACTGGGCCACGCTACAGCAGCTGGAGGCCATGGTGCAAAGCCAGCCAGATGGCAGCATTCGCCAGCCCGATTTGACCGTGTGGTTCGACCTGGATCCGGCCATTGCCGCGCAGCGCCTGGCCAGCGCCCGGGTGCCTGACAAGTTCGAGGCTCAACCCCAATCGTTTTTTGAAGCGGTACGGGCGGGCTACGACCGCCGCATGCAGGCACAACCGCAACGGTTTTTGAAAATCGATGCTGGCCAAACCGTCGAGCTTGTGCGCCAGCAAGTGCTGACGGGCTTGCAACGGTGGTGGCAAGCACAACAAGGGCAGGGGACTGCAGCATGAGCGATGCTGTGCAAGCGCCCTGGATTGAACGGCAAGTGGGCCAATTGCTGCAGCAGCGGGGACACGCTTGGCTGCTGCAGGGCCCCAGCGGACTCGGGCACTACGCTCTGGCCCTGGCCTTGGCGCGTGCCTGGCTGTGTGAGCAAGCAGGGCCCCATGGTGCCTGTGGGCATTGCGCCAGCTGTCACGCAATCGACGTACATGCCCACGCCGACTTGCTGGTGCTGATGCCCGAAACACTGATGCTCGAGCTGGGCTGGCCACTATCGTCTGAGGCACAGGACAAGATCGACAAAAAAGAACGCAAACCCAGCAAGGAAATCCGCGTGGATGCGCTGCGAGACGCGGTCGAATTCAGCCAACGCACCGATGCACGCGGCCGAGGCAAGGTGGTGCTTGTTTACCCCGCGGAACGCATGAACGCGATTGCGGCCAATGCCTTGCTCAAAACCCTGGAAGAACCCCCAGGCAACATGCGCTTTGTGCTGGCCTGCGAAAACGCACAGGTTTTGTTGCCCACCATTCGCAGCCGTTGCCTCTCTCATACGCTGCAGTGGCCGCAGGAGGGCGAAGCCCTGAGCTGGTTGCAGGCACAGGATTTACCTGCCGATGAGGCCGCGCGCTTGTTGAGCCTGATGGGACAGCGCCCTGAAGACGCACTGGTCGAAGCGCGCCAAGGTCGCTCCAGTGCCTGGTGGATGGCCTTGCCAAAAGCATTGCTCCAAGGCCAGATTCAGCACCTGGCTGACCTGAGCCCTAGCCAGCAAGTGCAGGCCTTGATGAAGGTGGCACACGACCTGGTGTTGGTCCAGTCCGGTGCCACGCCACGGTATTTCAGCACAGAGGCCCTGCCTGCCACCCAGGCCAGTTTGCGCAGCCTGGGCGACTGGTACAAACGCCTGCAGCAAAGCCTGCGCACCGCCGAACACCCGTTTAACGCGGGTTTGATGCTCGAAGCGCTGGTCAGCGACGCGCAGCAAACCATGAGTTCCAAAGCCTGATTGCATGTTTACCGATTCCCATTGCCACCTGAATTTCCCGGAACTGCAAGAGCGTCTGCCCCAAATCCTGCAGGACATGAAGGACGCGCAGGTGACCCGTGCGCTGTGCATCAGCACCACGCTGGAAGACTTTCCGCAGGTGCATCAGCTTGCACTGGACTACCCCCACATGTGGGCCACGGTGGGCGTACACCCCGACAACGAGGGCGTGCAGGAGCCCACGTTTGACGACCTGGTGAGCCGCAGCCAGTTGCCCCGGGTGGTGGGTATTGGCGAAACGGGGCTGGACTACTACCAAATGGATGAGCGCAAAGGTGGCCGCACGATTGCCGACATGGAGTGGCAGCGCGAGCGTTTTCGTACCCACATTCGTGCAGCACGACAAGAAAAATTGCCGCTCATCATCCATACCCGCGAGGCTTCCGACGACACCCTGGCCATTTTGCGGGAAGAGGGCGAATCGGGAGATGCGGCCAGCGCGGGCGGCGTGTTCCACTGCTTTACAGAAACCCGTGAGGTGGCCCGAGCTGCTTTGGATCTGGGGTACTACATTTCTTTATCGGGGATCGTGACTTTTAAAAGTGCGGTCGAACTCAAGGAAGTGGCCAAATTTGTCCCGGCTGACCGTTTGTTGATCGAGACCGATAGCCCCTATTTGGCCCCCGTCCCGTTCCGGGGCAAGACCAATACCCCGGCCTTGGTGCCCTATGTGGCGTCAATGATTGCCGAGCTGCGCGGCTGTTCGGTACCCGAGATCGGCGCGCAAACCACAGCTAACTTTCTCACCCTCTTCAAGCGCGCAATTTAATAAATCTAAAGCAAAGTATCACATGAATAATTTCATAAAGTGCATTGTTTTAATTGGATTATTTTCAAATATTAGCTCGTCTTTTGCGGGTTCGTATATCGATTTTTTTCGCGCATTGCTGCGCGACGACGCCTACACAACGCGCCTGTTTTTAGCCGAAGGATTTGACCCCAACACCGTCTCGGAAAATGCTCAGCCGGCCTTGCTTTACGCCTTGCGCCAGGAGTCCTACAAGTCGGCCAAAGTGCTGATTGCCGATCCGCGCACACAACTCAACCAGACCAATCCTCACGGCGAAAACCCTTTGATGATGGCCGCACTCAAGGAGCAGACAGCCTTGGTTGAGCAATTGCTCGCCCGTGGCGCTGCCATCAACAAACCGGGTTGGTCGCCATTGCATTACGCGGCCGCAAGTGCAAAAACTGACATTCTTGCCATCCTGTTGGCTCACGATGCCGACTTGAACGCGGCTTCGCCCAACGGCACCACGCCCTTGATGATGGCAGCCCGGTACGGCAGTCCTCACAGCGTCAAGCTGCTCCTGGCAGCAGGTGCCAATCCCGAGCTGAAGAACCAGAATGGACTGTCGGCCCTGGACTTTGCCCGACAAGGAGTGCGGCCCGATGCGCAAAAAATCCTCGAGCAGGCTTTGGACCAGCCGCAATGGCCGGATTCGCCAGATCAGCCTATGCAATACTGATCGTTATGACTTTATACGATGTATATTATGTTAAGTCATAGATGGGGATGAGCAGATGGCACTGAGTTCCTCCAAGGCACATCTGCCACTGAGCGCCCTGACCCTGCCTGTAGCCATGGGCTACATCCCCTTGGGCGCGGTGTTCGGGTTCTTGTTTGTGCAAGCTGGTGCACCGACATGGTTGGCCGTGCTGTCCAGCGTGGTTATTTACGCAGGCGCGGCCCAATACATGATGATTCCGATGCTGGTGGCTGGCGTGTCTTACGCCAGCATCGCTTTGGCCACGCTGGTGATCAACCTGCGGCATGTGTTTTACGGCCTGTCGCTGTTGCAACGTTTTCCACCCAAGGGTTTGATGCGCCTGTACATGGTCTTTGGCCTGACCGATGAAACCTATTCGGTTCTGACCACCTTGCCGGCCGACACGCCCCCTCAAAAAATGTTCCTGCTGACCGCGCTCAACCAGCTCTGGTGGGTCTTGGGCACCTTGCTTGGCGCCGTGGTCGGTGCTCAGGCGCAATTGAGCCTGAAGGGTCTGGACTTTGTGCTGGCCTGCTTGTTTGCGGTCTTGGCGACCGAACAATGGCGCCATCGCAGCTCGGCCTGGCCGGTGCTGGTGGCGCTGCCCGCCTATGCGCTGGCGTTGGTCATCAGCCAGCAACAGGCCCTGTCAATCGCGATTGGCCTGTGCGTGCTGGCCGCCGTCTTTATTCAGCCTAAACCAGTGAGCACGCCATGAACCAGAGCCATGCTTTGTGGGCGCTTCTGATCATGGGGGCCATTACCTTTGGCTTGCGAGGTCTGCCTTTTGTGGCCGCACGCTGGCTGCAGTCGCACCCGTTGATCGAGCGCATGGGCCGGTTTTTGCCCTTGGCCATCATGACGCTGTTACTGATGCACGCCATGCGCGGCGGCAGTCAAGGCCATGGCGGCCTGCCCTGGCCAGAACTGGCTGCCGTGGCGCTGACCATGGCTTTGCAGTGGCGTTTGAAGCACCCGCTGCTGAGCTTGCTGGCGGGTACGGCGCTCTACGTCTGGTGGATCAATCCCTGAATCAGCTGAATCAGATGTGACCCCAAACCATGAGGGCGTCGCGCCCTTCGGTCACCAAGTCCACTTTGGCCCCCACCGGCAACAGCACCTTGGTGGACACGTGACCAAATGGCAGTCCGGTCAAAACAGGCGTTTTAAGCTGGCCACGTAGCCATTCGACCACCGTGTTGAGTTTGTAGCCCTTGTCGTGTACGGGCACCAGCTTGTAATGGCTGAACTGGCCCAAAACAATGGCTTTTTGGCGGGCCAATACCCCCGCATGCAGCAGCTGCGTGAGCATGCGCTCAATGCGGTACGGATGCTCGCCAATATCCTCCAGAAACAGCACGCCTTTGTCGATGGCCGGGAAATACGGCGTGCCCAGCAGGCTGGTGAGCACCGCCAGGTTACCGCCCCAGAGCACGGCATCGTGGGCCTTGGCCTGAACGGAGGCATCGGCTTTGGGGCGTTGCCAGCCCGCACCCTCCCCCTGGTCCTGCAGCAAATCGTCAAAACAGGCGAGCATGATGTCGTCGGGCTCTTCGGCGGTGCCAAAGTCTTCGCCCAGGGCCGGGCCCTGCCAGGTGATGCGTCCCGTCTTGGCCAGCACCGCAAGGTTGAAAGCGGTAAAGTCGCTCAGGCCCACAAACTGCGTGCCCTTGTCGATGGCTTTGGCGATGGCTTTGTAGGGCAAGCCCGGCAGGATGCGCGTGAGGCCGTAGCCACCACGGGAGATGAGCGCCACATCGGCGCCACTGGCGGCAGCGCGGTCAATGGCCGCGATGCGCGTGGCATCGTCCCCCGCAAAGCGCATGTGGCTGGCCAGGGCTGCCGCGTCCACTTCAACCTCGTGACCCATGGCCTGCAGGCGCTTGATGCCACGGCGAAACGCCGCCTTGTCGCGCACGGCGCTGGACGGGGAAAAAACATAAATGTGTGCCATGAGGCGATGACTTTCTCTTAACGATCTGAAGGCTTGCGAGCCCAAAGCCGGGTCAATGCACGCGGGCCGGCGCGGTAGCCTTTGTCTGGGTAAGGCGCATCTTGCAACGCGGGGTTGGCCCAAGTTTGCGCCATGGCGGGCAGCAAACTGTAGCGTTCAGGTTGCAAGGCTTGCAGTGCCAACAACAAGGCCTGGTTGTCTTGGGTGCCCTGAAGTTGCACTTGCGCAAGCGAGAGCTTGTTGCACAGCGCATGCAACACCTGGGCATGAGCAGCTGGTTGATGGAAAGCTTCTTTTTTGGGCTTGTCGCTGCGGCCAAAACCCAACAAGTCCGGCACCAGGTGGCGCCCCATTGGGCTTGCCTGCAAGGCGCTGTGCCAGCCTTGAGACCAGCCTTGTGGGCCATGTATCCAGAGCGTCGCGCGCGGTTCATCGTTGGGGCCCGTGTCCAGCGCACACAGGCGCAGGCCCTGGGTGTCCGCGCCTGAAACGTGCAAGTCTGTCCACTCCAGCCATTGCCCCGGCATGGGGGCCAGCGCTGCAAATGCCGAATCTGGCGTGCGCAAGGCATCTTCGCGCAATGGGTTGGTGTTGATGCGCCGTGGCTTGAAAAAGGCCTTGAGCATGTCGCCGCAGGCCTCGGCCAGCACCCCGCCCTGCACCTGGGTCTGGTGGTTGAGCGCACTTTGGGCAAACAAATTGACCACCGAGCCCGCTGCGCCGGTGCGGGGGTCGGCCGCGCCATAGACCACCCGGTCCAGCCGAGCGTGCAGTATGGCGCCACTGCACATGGGGCAAGGCTCCAGCGTCACATACAAGGTGCAGCCCTGCAGCCGATAGTTGCCGAGCAGCCTTGCCGCTTCGCGCAGCGCGACCACTTCGGCATGAGCGGTCGGGTCGTGCCCGGCAATAGGGGCGTTGCGGCCCGTGGCCAGCAATTGACCGTCTTTGACGACCACGGCGCCCACAGGCACCTCGCCAGCCGATGCGGCCTGCTGGGCCTGCTCCAGCGCCAGACGCATCCAATGTTCGTCACTGAAATGGACTTCGCTCACACCAGCCCCAACTTGCGCATCCAGACGGCCAGGGCCTGCTCCTGTTCCGAGCCCGCCTCATAAGCCGCATACATGGCTGCGTGCGCCTCGGGTCGGTGCTGGTTAAGCTTGACGGCGCATTGCAGGTCCACAATGCGCAGCTCGAACGCCATGATGGCGTTCAGCATCTTGTGGGTGTAGTCCTCGGGCAGGCTTCGCCATTGGTCTGCATAGGCCGGCTCGTGGTCAGCGATGAGCTGCTTGAGCAAGGCGTCCTTGGCCGCATCGCCTTCCAGCAAAGTGGCCTCAACCTTGGCCTGCACCGCCAGGTAACTCCAGGTGGGCACGCGCTGCTGGTCCGCATACACCTTGGGCGACATGTAGGCATGCGGCCCCATGAAGCTGGCCAAAGCCAGCGGGCGCTTTTCCAGATAGCCCCACAGGGGATTGCCCCTGGCGCAATGGCCCAGCAGCACAGCGGGCTGACCGCCCTCCTCCACCAGCTTGAGAGGCAAGTGCGTCACAAACGGAAAACCACTGTCATCTGTCGTGACCAAGCTGGCGAACGGGTGCTCGCGCATGAGCGTGGCCGCATTCTCGGGGTGCTCGAATTGACGGGGCAAGTACATGTCTTGAATGTAGCAAAACAAAGGCACCCGAAGGTGCCTTGTTGATCATTCCCACTCAATGGTGGCCGGCGGCTTGGAGCTCACGTCGTAGGTCACGCGGTTGATGCCGCGCACTTCGTTGATGATGCGCCCGGACACTTTCTTGAGCAGGGCGTAAGGTAGCTCGGCCCAGTCGGCGGTCATGAAGTCGCTGGTCTGCACGGCGCGCAGGGCCACCACATAGTCGTAGGTGCGGCCGTCGCCCATCACGCCCACGCTTTTCACCGGCAGGAAGACGGTGAAGGCCTGGCTGGTCAGGTCGTACCAGCTCTTGCCGCTGTGGCTGTCGATGGTGTTACGCAGCTCTTCGATGAAGATGGCATCCGCGCGGCGCAGCAGGTCGGCGTATTCCTTTTTGACTTCGCCCAGGATGCGCACGCCCAGGCCCGGACCCGGGAAGGGGTGGCGGTAGACCATGTCGCGCGGCAGGCCCAGGGCCACGCCGAGTTCGCGCACTTCGTCCTTGAACAGGTCGCGAAGCGGCTCCAGCAGTTTCAGGCCCAGCTGCTCGGGCAGGCCGCCCACGTTGTGGTGGCTCTTGATGGTCACGGCCTTCTTGCTCTTGGCGCCGCCGGACTCGATCACGTCGGGATAGATGGTGCCTTGGGCCAGGAAGGTCGCGCCCTTGACGGCCGGTCGGCCGTCAATACCCGAATCCTTGCCGTTGCCGCCCGCTTTGAGTTTGGCCGCCTCGGCCTTGAACACGTCGACGAACAAGCCGCCAATGATCTTGCGTTTTTGCTCAGGCTCGCTCACGCCCGCCAGCTTGCCCAGGAACAGATCGCTGGCATCCACACGGATCACTTTGGCGTGCAGACGGCCTTCGAACATTTCCATGACCATGTCGCCCTCGTGCAGGCGCAGCAGGCCGTGGTCCACGAACACACAGGTCAGCTGGTCGCCGATGGCGCGGTGGATCAGCGCAGCGGCCACGGACGAATCGACACCACCAGACAGGCCCAGGATGACTTCTTCGTCACCGACTTGCTCGCGGATTTTGGCCACGGCTTCTTCGATGTAGTTGCCCATGATCCAGTCGGGCTTGGCTTCGCAGATGCCCAGTACAAAGCGCTCAAGCAAGGCCCTGCCCTGCACCGTGTGCGTGACTTCGGGGTGGAACTGCACGGCGTAGTAGCGGCGCGATTCGTCGGCCATGCCGGCGATGGGGCAGCTGGGCGTGCTGGCCATGGTCTTGAAGCCTGGGGGCAGCTCGGTGACCTTGTCGCCGTGGCTCATCCAGACCTTGAGCATGCCGTGGCCCTCCTGGGTGGAGAAATCCTCGATGCCTTTGAGCAGCTCGGTATGGCCATGGGCGCGCACCTCGGCATAGCCAAATTCGCGGGTGTTGGAGCCTTCAACCTTGCCGCCCAGCTGGGTGGCCATGGTCTGCATGCCGTAGCAAATACCCAGCACCGGAATCCCCAGCTCGAACACCGCATCGGGCGCACGGTCGTCCACCTCGTACACGCTGGCGTGGGAACCGGACAGAATGATGCCCTTGAGGTTGCCGTCGGCAGCGTATTCGCGCACCCAGTCGCTGCTCACATCGCAGGGGTGCACCTCGCAAAACACATGGGCTTCGCGCACGCGGCGGGCAATCAGCTGGGTGACTTGGGAGCCGAAATCGAGGATCAGGATTTTGGAGTGCTGCATGACAGGCAATGGGCTGTAAATTGAAAAGGCGTCTGGAACACCAGACGCCTTGGTTCAGGATGCCGATATTTTAATCGGCACGGTAGTTGGGGGCTTCCTTGGTGATCTGCACGTCGTGCACGTGGCTTTCACGAATGCCGGCTGCAGTAATTTCCACAAACTCGGCCTTGTCGTGCATTTCGGCAATGCTGGCGCAACCGCAGTAGCCCATGGACGCGCGCAGGCCCCCGGCCATCTGGTAGATGATGGACACAACCGAGCCCTTGTAGGGCACGCGACCTTCAATGCCTTCGGGCACCAGTTTGTCGGCGTTGGCATTGCCGGTGCTGCTTTCCTGGAAGTAGCGGTCCGCGCTGCCTTGCTGCATGGCACCAATCGAGCCCATGCCGCGGTAGCTCTTGTAGCTGCGGCCCTGGAACAGCACGATCTCGCCAGGTGCCTCTTCGGTGCCCGCAAACATGCCACCCATCATGACAGTGCCCGCGCCTGCGGCAATCGCCTTGGCAATGTCGCCGCTGTAGCGAATGCCGCCGTCCGCAATCAGGGGCACGCCGGTGCCTTTGAGTGCGGTGGCCACGCTGTCGACCGCCATGATTTGCGGCACGCCGACACCTGCCACGATGCGGGTGGTGCAGATCGAACCGGGGCCAATACCAACCTTGACCGCGTCCGCACCCGCTTCAACCAAGGCCAGCGCAGCCGCGCCGGTGGCGATGTTGCCGCCAATGACTTCGATGTGAGGATAGTTCTGCTTGACCCAGCGCACACGGTCGATGACGCCCTTGCTGTGCCCGTGAGCAGTATCAACCACAATGGCATCCACCCCCGCGCGGGACAGGGCTTCCACACGCTCTTCCGTACCTTCGCCGACACCAACTGCCGCGCCGACGCGCAGACGGCCTGCGGCATCGCGGGCAGCGTTGGGAAAATTGAGCTGCTTGGTGATGTCCTTGACGGTGATCAGGCCCTTGAGTTCAAAGGCGTCACTCACCACCAGCAAGCGTTCGAGTTTGTGCTTGTTGAGCAAGGCCTTGGCCTGGTCGGGGGTGGTCCCCTCGGGCACTGTGACCAGACGCTCGCGCGGCGTCATGATGGCACTGACGGGCTGATCCAGGCGGGTTTCAAAGCGCAGATCGCGCCCCGTCACAATACCGACCACTTTGCCCGCATCGACCACCGGGAAACCGGAAACGCCGAGTTCATCGGACAGTTGCATCACCTGACGCACCGTGGTGTCGGGGGTGATGACCACCGGGTCACGCAACACGCCACTTTCGTAGCGCTTGACCTTGGCCACTTGAGCGGCCTGCTCTTGCGCCGTCAGGTTTTTGTGCACGATACCGATACCGCCTTCCTGCGCGATGGCAATCGCCAAACGCGCCTCTGTCACCGTGTCCATGGCGGCAGACACCAGGGGCAGGTTCAGGCGGATGTTCCGGGTAAATTGGGTTGCAAGAGAAGTGTCCTTGGGGAGGACTTGCGAATAAGCGGGGACGAGGAGAACGTCGTCAAAAGTAAGGGCTTTACCGAGTAGGCGCATAAGCTAAGGCTCCAAAAAATGGATTGTACCCTTGCCGCCCGGCGCAGCTGGCCTTAAGGGGCCTGAAAAATCAGCACCTTCAAGGCCTTTTGCAGGTCCACATCCTCAAAAACCGGCGGGTTGGCCAGGCGCTGTACAAATGCAAGCTCTGGGGCCAGGTCCTGCACATGGCTGCGCAAAAAGTCCTCGCCCATTTCAGGTGCGTTCAGGCACAGCATCACCCTGCCCTGCGCGGCCAGCAACTCGGGCAGGCGGCGAATGACGCGGGCATAGTCCTTGTCCGCCACAAAACTGCCTTTCTGGAAACTGGGCGGGTCCACCACGATCAGACCGTAAGGCCCCATGCGGCTGACCTTGCCCCAGGTCTTGAACAGGTCATGCGCCAGAAAGCGGGCCCCGCCCAGACCGTTGATACGGTGGTTTTGCTGCCCGATGGCCAGAGCCCCGGCAGCCATGTCCAGGTTGATGACTTCGGTCGCGCCACCTTGCAGCGCGGCCACAGAGAACGCGCAGGTGTAGGCAAACAGGTTCAGCACCTTCTGGCCCCGCGCCTGTTCGCGCAGCCACTGACGGCCAGCAGCCATGTCCAGAAACAGGCCGTGGTTTTGTCCGCGCAACACATGCACCCGGTAACGCGCCGGACCTTCGGCCACGATGTGTTCCTCGGGTACCTGCCCGGCCATCAGCCGGGTGTCGTGTCGACCAGGGCCGCGCTCCTGGTACACCCAGCACAGGTCATGGCCGGGGCTCAGCTGCTCGTGGCGTTGCTGCAAGGCCTGGCCCACGGCGTTGAGTTCATCCTCCTGCAAAGGCTTGAAGCTGGTCAGGACCCAGACCGGGCCATACCAGTCCAGGCTGAGGTGTTCGCAACCGGGAAAGCGCCCACCCCGACCATGAAACACACGCAGCGCCTGGCCTGCAGGCGCCTGGGCTTGGGCCAAGGCATCCAGAAGTGCTTGCACGGTCAGTAGCCCGCTGCGGCGCCGGGGCGGCGTTTGGCAAACAGGCCAGCACGCTTTTTACCCTGGCTGGAAAAACGCTCGCGCCGTGCCACTTTGGGGTCCACCCGCAAGTCGCGGTAAAGCTCCAGCCGGTCGCCCTCACGGACAGCTTGCTTCCAGGTGCATTTGTGGTTCCACAGGCCGGGTGTCCAGCCTTGCCAGACACTGGCGGGCACATCGGCTGGCCACTGCGGCATCTGGCTTGCCATGAGCCAGGCTTGTTGAACGGTTGTGCCCGCAGGCACTTGCATCGGCCACTCCAGCACCACGCGCGGCGCTGGGCTGAAGCAAACCGTCAGGTTGAGCACTGAACTCATGCGCTGTACACCTGTTCGGCTCGCTTGATGAAGGCGTCCACCAGGCTGGAGGCAATCTTGTCGAACACCGGCCCCACCACTGCGGACAGCGCGGCGCTGGAAAAACCGTAATGCAGGTTCAGCTCCACCTTGCAGGCGCGTTGCGTTCCGTCGCCTACGGGGCTGAAGGTCCAGCCACCACTCAAGTTGGAAAACGGGCCATCGATAAGCTCCATCTGCACCTCGCGCCCCGGCACATGGGTGTTGCGGGTGGTGAAGGACTGTTTGAGCCCGGCCATCTTGATGCCCACTTCGGCGGTCATGCCCTGGTCGGTGGTTTCCAGCACACGCGCATGGTCACACCAGGGCAAAAACTGCGGATAGGCGTCAACGTCGGTCACCAGCCGGAACATTTCTTCGGGGCTGAACCAGATCAAAACGGACTTGTGGATATTCTTCATACAATCGAGACTCAGGCTGAGATTGTAAATTTGACGGCCACCCCTACATTGAACGCATGGCCACTAAAAAAACTTCTTCTGCCAAATCGCCCGTCATCGCCGAGAACAAAAAAGCGGCGTTCAACTATTTTTTTGAAGAACGCCACGAGGCCGGCATGGTCCTCGAAGGCTGGGAAGTCAAGGCCATTCGCGACGGCAAGGTGCAGCTGACCGACGGTTATGTGGTCATCAAGAATGGCGAGATGTACATCATCGGCCTGCTGATCAACCCGCTCAAAACAGCCTCCACCCACGTCAACCCCGAGTCCGCCCGCATCCGCAAGCTGCTGCTGCACAAGGACGAGATCCGTCGCCTGATTGGCAAGGTCGAGCAAAAGGGCTACACCCTGGTGCCCATCAACCTGCACTGGAAAAATGGCCGCGTGAAGTGCGAAGTGGCCCTGGCCAAAGGCAAGGCCGAGCACGACAAGCGCGACACCATCAAGGACCGCGAAGGCAAGCGCGAGGTCGAACGCGCGATGAAGTCGCGCAACCGCTGATCAGGCCAGGTGCCGCAGCGGGTGATGGTCTGAAGGCCAGGGGCTGACAAAAAACCGCGCCACCTCCGCCGCATCCACCTCTTCCACCTTTGCAGGTTTCCAGTTCGGGCTGTGGTCTTTGTCCACCGCCAGAGCGCGAATGCCTTCCACGGTGTCGCTGTCGTGCACCGAGCGCAAATGAAAGCAGTGATGCACCATGTCGCGCTCCATGCGCAGGTCATCGGCCAGGCCCATGCTGCGGGCGCGGCGAATTTGCTCCAGCACCACGCTGAGCATCAAGGGTGAACGCGCACGCAGGGTTTTGGCGGTTTGCTGGCTCCAGTCGTCACTGGCGACTTCAAGCGCATCGACCATGGCTTGCACGGTGGGCATGCCAAACACGGTGTCGATATGCGGCTGGGGTTGCAGTTTTTCCGGGGTCAGGCTGCCGGGTTGGGCCAGCACAAAGCGTTCAACGGCTTCGCTGTTTTCGAAGGGGCTGTGGCCCAGCTTGTCCCAGATGGTTTCGAGCATGGCGGACGGCAAAGCCATGTCGGCCAGCTTGGCAGCCACGGCCTGAGGGCCGCTGAGCATCAGGCCCGTCAGACCCAGGTATTCGCCCAGCTTGCCGGGGCAGCGGCTCAAAAAGAAACCACCGCCCACGTCCGGGAAGAGACCAATGTTCGTCTCGGGCATGGCCATCTTGGTGCGCTCGGTCACCACGCGCACGCTCGCGCCCTGGCTGATGCCCATGCCGCCGCCCATGACGATGCCGTCCATGAAGGCAATGTAGGGCTTGGCGTAGGTATGGATCAGGTGGTTGAGCGCGTATTCCTCGGTGAAAAAATCACCCAGCGCGGTGTCGCCGGCGTGCGCCGCCTGATGAAAAAACCGGATATCCCCGCCCGCGCAAAAGGCACCAAACGGGCCTTCCTTGCCTGTGCCACGCACGGCCACGGCCAGCACCTGCGGGTCATCCTGCCAGCGCTGCAAGGCGACGGTGAGATCACGGACCATGGGCAAGGACAAGGCGTTGAGCGCCTTGGGGCGGTTGAGGGTGATGCAGCCCACACGGCCGCGAATTTCTGCGATGACTTCAGACACGTCGTTGTCTCCATCCCAACCATTCGTTGAACACCAAAGCCCCAATCACCAGCGTGCCACCTTGCAGCACACTGGCGCTAGGAACTTCATCAGCGCCTACCCAGGCCAGGAGGATGCCAAAAATCACTTCCAGCAAACCCAGCAAGGCCATTTCGGGCGCCTTGAGCGCGCGGGCGCACATCACGGCCAGCACACAGGGCACAGCCAATTGGAACAAACCCAGTGTCGCGAGCCACATCAGATCGCTGGTACTGGCTTGCATGGGTTGTGCCGGCAGCAGGGTGTAAAGACTGGAGAGCACAGCACCCAGCAAAACCGATGGCACCAGATCAATGTCGATGCCTTTGCTATGCGCTTTTTGCATGGCTGTCCACTGCACAGCAGCGGCCATCGGCACGCACAGCGCCACCAGCATGCCAGCAATGTAGTCGCCTTCGGCAGCCATCATCTCGCGGCCATACATCCAGACAATGCCTGCGCCTGCCGCTGCAATCGCAGACCAGGTACGCGCGGGCAACTTATGGCCCAGCACCAGGCGACTGAGCAAGGCCGTGAGCAAGGGCCCCAGGGCCATGGTGATGAGCACATTGGCCACGCCGGTGAGCGTCATGCCCAGCATGAAGGCGGTGAACATGATGCTCCAGCACAAGCCAGAGACCCAGAAATAAGCACTGCGCCAGGGCAGTCGGCGCCACACGCCCCTGCCCTGCCACAGCGGCAGGATGACCACCAGCGACAGCACCGTGAAGAAGCTGCGCCAGAAAGTCACTTCAAAGCTTTGCGCCTGCTGCAGCTGGCGCGAGACCACGCCAGCAATCGACCACATGGCGGTGGTCAACACCATCAGCAAGACCGCTTGACCATGTCGGAGGGTCATGGTCAAGACCTCGATCAGGCGTTTTCGCGCGAAGCGCGCTTGCGGTCGTGTTCCTTGAGGAAACGCTTGCGCAGACGCACGCTCTTGGGCGTGATTTCGACCAGCTCGTCGTCCTCGATGAATTCCACGCCGTATTCCAGCGTGAGGTCGATCGGGGGCGTGATCTTGATCGCATCTTCCTTGCCGGACACGCGGAAGTTGGTCAGTTGCTTGGTACGGGTGGCATTGACCACCAGGTCGTTGTCGCGGCTGTGGATACCCACGATCATGCCTTCGTAGACGGGGTCGTTGGGCTTGACGAACATGCGGCCACGGTCGTCGAGTTTGCCCAGGGCGTAGGTGAAGATTTCACCGTCGTCCATGGAGATCAGCACGCCGTTCTTGCGGCCACCGATGTCGCCCTTGTGCGGCTCGTAGCTGTCGAAGATGTTGGAGATCAGGCCGGAACCACGGGTCAGGTTCAGGAATTCATTGGAGAAACCGATCAGACCACGGGCCGGAATGCGGTACTCCAGGCGCACACGGCCACGGCCGTCCGGCTCCATGTTGACCAGTTCGCCCTTGCGCTCGCCCAGCGCCTGCATCACGCCGCCCTGGTGGCCTTCTTCAATGTCTGCCGTCACCAGCTCGATAGGCTCATGGCGGACGCCGTTGATGTCGCGGAACAGTACGCGGGGCTTGGACACGGCCAGCTCATAGCCTTCGCGGCGCATGTTTTCCAGCAAGATGGTCAGGTGCAATTCACCACGACCAGACACTTCAAAAATGCCATCCTCTGAAGTTTCCTTCACGCGCAGGGCCACGTTGTGCTGCAGTTCTTTTTGCAGGCGGTCCCAGATCTGGCGGCTGGTCACGTACTTGCCTTCGCGACCGGCCAGGGGCGAGGTGTTCACGCAGAAGTTCATGGTCAGCGTGGGCTCGTCCACCTTGAGCATGGGCAGGGGTGCAGGGTTGGCGGGGTCGGTCACCGTCACGCCAATGCCGATGTCTTCAATGCCGTTGATCAGCACGATGTCGCCGGGGCCGGCTTCGGGCGTCTGCATGCGGTCCAGGCCCTGGAACGTCAGCACCTGGTTGATGCGGCCTTTGGTGCTCTTGCCATCCGGGCCTTCCATCACCAGCACGTCCATGCCAGGCTTGATCTTGCCCTGGCTGATACGGCCTACGCCAATACGGCCCACAAAGGTGGAGAAATCGAGGGCCGAGATCTGCAGCTGCAAAGGCGCGTCGGGGTTGCCACTGTTGGGCGGCACGTGCTTGAGCACGGTGTTGAACAGGGCCGACATGTCGGGGCCCCACTGCTCGCCTGGTGCGCCCTCTTCCAAGGACGTCCAGCCGTTGATACCGGAGGCGTACACCACCGGGAAGTCCAGCTGCTCGTCGGTGGCGCCCAGTTTGTCGAACAGGTCGAAGGCGGCGTTGACGACCTTGTCGCAGTTGGCACCGGGCTTGTCCACCTTGTTGACCACGACGATGGGCTTCAGACCGAGGGCCAGGGCCTTCTTGGTCACGAAGCGGGTCTGGGGCATCGGGCCTTCTTGCGCGTCGATCAACAGCACCACGCCGTCCACCATGGACAGGGCGCGCTCGACCTCACCACCGAAGTCCGCGTGGCCGGGGGTGTCAACGATGTTGATGTGGGTGCCTTCCCAGCTCACGGCACAGTTCTTGGCCAGGATGGTGATGCCACGCTCGCGTTCGATAGCGTTGTTGTCCATCACGGTGTCCACGACTTTTTCGTGGTCGGCGAAGGTGCCGGACTGGCGCAGCAGCTGGTCGACCATGGTGGTTTTACCGTGGTCAACGTGCGCGATGATGGCGATGTTGCGAATTTGCTTGCTCATGGTTGCTTCCAATATCAAGCCAGCTCGAGTGCTGGCGAACTTTCAAGAATCTGTTGAATTTCAATCGGGCTCAGGAGTCGGGTGGGAATCAACTCTCCCGCCTGGGTATGCCCGGTGCCCAGCAGGGCTTGGGGTTCTTGCCCATACACACGCACCTGCGGCATATCGGGCCAGTGCCCCCGACGACGCAAACCGGACAGGAACCGTCCGGCATTGTCTTCGTCCAATGTGACACGCGTGTGCTCGGGCAACAACACGTCGATAGGGCGCAACTGCTGCAGTCGCTCGCCCTCCTCCATGGCTTCGAGCTGCTCGATCGTGATGCATTGGCTGGCCTCAAACGGGCCAGTCTGCACACGGCGCAGCGCGCTCAAATGACCACCGCAGCCCAGGGCTTCGGCTATGTCTTCACCCAGCGTGCGGATGTAGGTACCCTTGCTGCAGGCCACACGCAACTTCAGGAACGGGGCATCGCCCTGCAGCTGAACATCGAGCATTTCCAGGTCGTGGATCAGCACGTTGCGCGGTTCACGCTCCACAGTCTCGCCTCCACGGGCATATTCATAGAGGGCCTTGCCGTCTTTTTTGAGGGCGCTGTGCATGGGCGGCACTTGCGTGATGGGGCCCATGAACCGGTCCAGCACCTCCACCATCTGACCCAGGGTGCAGGTGACCGGGCGCTCGGCAATGACCTCGCCTTCGGCATCGGCCGTGGTGGTTTTGAGGCCCAGGCGCACGGTGGTTTCGTACACCTTGTCAGCGTCCAGGTGTTGCTGGCTGAATTTGGTGGCGGCTCCAAAACACAGGGGCAACACGCCAGTGGCGAGCGGGTCCAGCGTACCGGTGTGGCCGGCTTTTTCGGCGCGCAGCAACCACTTGACCTTTTGCAAGGCCTGGTTGCTTGAAAGACCGAGTGGTTTGTCCAGCAGGATCACCCCATGCACAGGGCGCCGCTGCACCCGAGCACGAGGAGCAGCGGTCATGTCAGTCCGTATCCTTGCTGCGAGAGGCCACAGCCTTGGCGATCAGTGCGTTCATGTCCGATGCACGCTCGGTAGTGCGGTCAAAAATGAAGTGCAGTGTCGGCACGGTATGGATGTGCAGGCGCTTGAACAGGCCGTTGCGCAGGAAACCGGCAGCGGCGTTCAGGCCCTCGGTGCTTTCCTCGGGGTTGCCCACCAACAGACTGAAGTACACCTTGGCGTGGGCATAGTCCGGCGTCACCTCGACGGTGTTGATCGTGACCATACCCACGCGGGGGTCCTTGAGTTCGCGGGCGATGAGCTCCGACAGATCGCGCTGGATCTGGTCGGCCACTCGGTAGCCGCGGTTGGGAACGGACGAGGCTTTGCGGGGCATTACAAGGTTCTCGCGATTTCCTTGATCTCAAAGAATTCGAGTTGATCGCCCTCTTTGATGTCGTTGTAGTTCTTGAGCTTGACGCCGCACTCGAAGCCTTCCTTGACTTCACGCACATCGTCCTTGAAGCGTTTGAGCGCTTCAATTTCACCCGTATAGATAACCACGTTGTCGCGCAGCAGGCGGAAGCGTGCATTGCGATGGACCATGCCGCTGGTGACCATACAACCCGCGACGGTACCGATCTTGGAGGCCACAAACACAGTGCGGATCTCGGCATTACCGATGATTTCTTCCTTCTGTTCGGGGGCCAACATGCCGGACATGGCGGCTTTGAGCTCATCCACAGCGTCGTAGATGATGTTGTAGTACTTGATCTGAACCTCGTTGCCTTCGGCCAGTTTGCGGGCACCGGCATCGGCACGCACGTTGAAGCCGATCACCAGACCCTTGGAGGCAATGGCCAGGTTCACGTCGGATTCGGAAATACCGCCCACACCGGCATACACCAGCTGCACGCGCACCTCGTCGGTCGAGAGCTTGAGCAAGGATGCGGCCAGCGCTTCCTGCGAACCCTGCACGTCGGCCTTGAGCACGATGGGCAAGGACTGCACTTCGCCCGCCTGCATGTCGGAGAACATGTTTTCGAGCTTGGCGGCTTGTTGCTTGGCCAGCTTGGTGCTGCGGTACTTGCCAGCGCGGTAGGTGGCGATTTCGCGGGCACGGCGTTCGTCGGCCAGCACCATGAAGTCGTCGCCTGCTGCAGGCACGTCGGACAGCCCCTGGATTTCGACCGGAATCGAAGGACCCGCTTCTTTGGAAGGCTTGCCGTTTTCGTCCAGCATGGCTCGCACGCGGCCATAGGTCTGGCCAGCCAGCACCACATCGCCAACGTTCAGCGTACCGGACTGCACCAGCACCGTGGCCACAGGGCCGCGGCCCTTGTCCAGACGGGCTTCGATGACCAGACCCTTGGCAGCGGCCTGGATAGGCGCCTTGAGTTCCAGCACTTCGGCTTGCAGCAACACGTGCTCAAGCAGATCGTCAATGCCCATGCCGGTCTTGGAAGACACAGGCACGAAAGGCGATTCACCGCCAAACTCTTCGGGCACCACTTCTTCGGAGATCAGTTCTGCCTTGACTTTTTCGATGTTGGCATCCGGCTTGTCCGCCTTGGTAATGGCGACGACGATAGGAACACCCGCCGCCTTGGCGTGCTTGATGGCTTCCTTGGTCTGGGGCATGACGCCGTCGTCAGCCGCACACACCAGAATGACGATGTCGGTGGCTTGCGCACCACGGGCACGCATGGCCGTGAAGGCCTCGTGACCGGGGGTGTCCAGGAAGGTCACCATGCCGCGCGGGGTTTCCACGTGGTAGGCGCCAATGTGCTGGGTAATGCCACCCGCTTCGCCAGCGGCCACTTTGGCACGGCGAATGTAGTCCAGCAGCGAGGTCTTGCCGTGGTCCACGTGGCCCATCACGGTCACCACAGGTGCGCGTGGCAGGGCTTCGGCTTCGGTGGCTCCGGATTCTTCGTCGGTAAAGGCTTCGGGATCATCCAGCGCCGCAATCACGGCTTTATGGCCCAGCTCTTCCACCACGATCATGGCGGTGTCCTGGTCCAGCGACTGGTTGATGGTGACCATCTGGCCCAGTTGCATGAGCTTTTTGACCACTTCAGAAGCCTTGACCGCCATCTTGTGCGCCAGTTCGGCCACAGTAATGGTTTCGGGCACGTGCACTTCAATGACACGCGCTTCCTGGGGAGCGGCTTGTTGCTGCTCTTCGCGATCGCGGTCGTGTCCTTTGCGGCCCTTGGGACCTGCACGCCAGCTGTTGCGGCCCACGCCACCACTGCTGTCGCCACGTGTGGGAATGGCTTTCTTCTTGGCAGGATCGCCCGCCCAGCTCGACGAGAGCTTGGCTGACTTGACTTCCTTGCCTGCACCTGCAGGCTGTGCCCCTGGGGCAGCACCGGCTGTCCGCGCCCCCGCGCCAGGCGTACCAGCGGGCTTGTGCAGCGTGCCTTTGACAGCAGCTTTGGGCTCTTCTTTCTTGGGCTCGTCCTTCTTGGCTGTCAGCACTTTTTTGGGTGCATTCATCATGGCGCGGATGGCTTCGGCTTCGGCCAAAGCCTTGCGACGACGATCCTCCAGCTCCTTGGCGCGAGCAGACTCTTCCTCTGCACGAATGCGCGAGGCTTCTGCAGCTTGAGCGGCAGCTTGTTCTGCGGCATGCACAGCGGCCTGAGCTGCTGCGGCCTGGTCGGCTTTGCGTTGTTCTGCTTGCTGAGCGGCAGCCTTTTGAGCAGCCTCTTTTTCTGCAGCCGAAGCATTGATGCTGGCAGCTTCCTGGCGGGCTGCTGCGAGCTTGGCTTCGCGCTCATCCTGCTGTGCCTGCACCTGCTCACGCGCGGCAAGCGCCTGAGCGTGTGCAGCCTGCGCCTTGGCCTCTTCGGCCTCGCGCTGACGACGCTTTTCAGCAAGCTCTTCTTCCTGACGACGCAGCAATTCGGCTTGCTGGCGGGCCTGTTCTTCTCGACGAGCCAGTTCCGCGTGATCGATCACGGGCTCTGCCGGCTCAGCAGCGGCTACAGGTTCATCGTCACGCTTGATGAGTGTGCGCTTTTTACGCACCTCCACCTGGATCGTGCGAGCCTTGCCTGTGGCGTCAGCCTGTTTGATCTCGGTGGTCGACTTTTTGGTCAGTGTGATCTTTTTGCGCTCGCCCGTGCCATGACTGGCCTGCAAATAGCTCAGCAGGCTGTGTTTGTCGGCATCGCTGATGGCGTCATCGGGCGAGTTTTTCTGCACGCCGGCGGCGCGCAACTGATCGATCAACAAATCGGCAGGTTTTTTGAGTTCAGCGGCGAACTCTGCAACGGTGGTACTGGTCATATTGGCTTCAAACCTCCATCTGCTCAGTCCTGGTTCGTGAACCAGTGTTCACGAGCCTTCATGATCAAGGCGGTCGCGTCTTCAGCGCTTTGCCCAGTGATGTCTGTCAATTCATCGGTGGCCAGATCGGCCAGGTCGTCACGGGTGTGCACGCCAGCTTCAACCAGCTTGGCGATCAGTTCGGTGGTCAGGCCGGGCAGGTCGCGCAGATCCTGCGAAACCTCTTCCACGCTTTCCTCGCGAGCAATTTCCATGGTCAGCAAGGCGTCTTTGGCGCGTGCACGCAGCTCATTGACCGTATCCTCATCGAACGATTCGATTTCCAGCATTTCCTGCAGCGGCACGTAGGCCACTTCTTCCAGGCTGGTGAAACCCTCTTCGATCAGGATGTCGGCGATTTCTTCGTCCACATCGAGCTTGGCCATGAACAGGCTGCGGATGGTGCTGGTCTCTTCGGCCTGCTTCTGCGCGGACTCGGCGGCATCCATGATGTTGATCTTCCAGCCCGTCAGATCGGAAGCGAGGCGGACGTTCTGACCACCGCGACCAATGGCAATGGCCAGGTTTTCTTCATCCACCACCACATCCATGGCGTGCTTTTCTTCGTCCACCACGATGGACTGCACGTTGGCAGGAGCCAAAGCACCAATCACAAACTGGGCAGGGTCTTCGCTCCACAACACGATGTCCACGCGCTCGCCAGCGAGCTCGTTGGTCACGGCATTCACACGGGTGCCGCGCACACCGACGCAGGTGCCAATGGGGTCGATACGCTTGTCGTGCGAAAGCACAGCAATCTTGGCGCGCGAGCCAGGGTCACGGGCGCAGGATTTGATTTCGAGCAGGCCTTGTTCGATTTCGGGCACTTCCTGACGGAAAAGTTCAATCATGAACTCGGGCGCCGAACGCGACAGGATGATGGGCGCGCCACGCAGGGTCAGGTCCACTTCCATGATCATGGCGCGGACACGGTCGCTGGTACGCAGGTTTTCCTTGGGGATCATTTCGCCGCGACGCAGACGGCCTTCAACGCGACCCGCTTCGCAAATGATGTCTCCCTTGTCCATACGCTTGACCGTACCGACAAAGATTTTTTCGCCGCGCGAGAGGAACTCGTTGAGCAGCATTTCGCGCTCGGCATCACGGATTTTCTGCAGGATGACCTGTTTGGCCGCCATGGCGCCAATACGGCCAATCGGCAAAGACTCCACGGGCTCTTCGATGTATTCATCGACCTGGATGTCTGCAATTTGCTCCTGGGCTTCGAACAACAGGATTTCCTGGTCAGGCATTTGCAGGCCCGCCTCGTTGGGCACCACGTGCCAACGACGGAAGGTTTCGTAGTTGCCCGTGTCGCGGTCGATCGACACACGGATGTCCACTTCGCCTTGGTACAGCTTTTTCGTGGCCTGGGCCAGCGCTGCTTCAACAGCACCAAACACCACATCGCGCTCGACGTTTTTCTCGCGCGAGATGGCTTCCACCAGCATCAACATTTCGCGGTTCATACCCTCAATCTCCTGTTACCTGCTATCCATCAAATGTGTTGCCCAAGGCCGCCAGACGGCACCTCAGGCGGCATCCTTGGGCTTGCGCCCTTTGAAATCAACCACCGGACTCAAGCGCACTTCGCGCAGTTCGTCCAGCGTAAAACCCAGCACCTGCACCGGAATGGCATCCAGACGCTTTTGGCTCACACGCTGCCCGGGCTTGACCGCTGGCGCATCTGTCCAGCTGATTTGCCAGCCACCGGCTTCGGCACGCTCGAGCGTGCCCGTGAATTTTTTACGGTTGGCATTGACCAAGCCACCGGCGGCCTCGCCGATGGGCTGCTTGAGCGTGATGTCAATCTTTTCGCCCTCGAAGCGAACAAAGTCCTGCTCGTGGCGCAGCGGACGATCGATACCGGGCGACGACACCTCAAGGCGCGCGTAGTCCATGTTCTCGACTTCGAGCACATACTGCAGCTGGCGAGTGACTTTTTCGCAGTCTTCCACGTTGACAAAGGCTTCCTGCCCCGGTGTCCAGGGCAAATCGATCGTGACGCGCAAGAGCCCGCCAGCGGAACGCTCGATCTCGACCAGGTCATAGCCCAGTCCGGTTACTGTCTGCTCGATCACAGAAGCCAAAGTCACCCGTGTTTCCCCGTAGTCAAAAATGAATCGACCAAAAAAAACGGGCGGTTGGTACCCGCCCGTTTGGTCGTGAATGCGGTATTGTAACGCACAAATCAAGCTAAGTGTGTGATTTTTCTAGGAATTTAGCCTCGCCTGAAGGCGTGCGACAATCGGCCCCAGCATTTTCTGGAGTCCTTAAGACATGAGTACAAAAACAGGCTTTCTCGCTGGCAAAAAACTGCTGATCACGGGCGTTCTGTCCAACCGCTCCATTGCCTATGGCATTGCCAAGGCCTGCCACGCCCAAGGCGCCGAGCTGGCTTTCAGCTACGTGGGGGAACGTTTCAAGGACCGCATCACCGAATTTGCCGCCGATTTCGACTCCAAACTGGTGTTTGACTGCGATGTGGGCAGCGACGAGCAAATTGACCAGTTGTTCAAGGACCTCTCCAACACCTGGCCCAAGATCGACGGCTTTGTGCACGCCATCGGCTTTGCCCCCCGCGAAGCGATTGCTGGCGACTTTCTGGACGGTCTGTCGCGTGAAGCCTTCAAGGTGGCGCACGACATCAGCGCCTACAGCTTCCCGGCCATGGCCAAGGCTGCCCTGCCCTACCTGAATGACAACAGCGCGGTGCTGACCCTGTCTTACCTGGGCGCCATCCGCACCGTACCCAACTACAACACCATGGGCCTGGCCAAGGCCAGCCTGGAAGCGTCTGTGCGCTACCTGGCCGAATCGCTGGGCAGCCAAGGCCGTGGCCTGCGCGCCAACGGCATTTCTGCCGGCCCCATCAAGACGCTGGCGGCCAGCGGCATCAAGGGCTTTGGCAAGATTTTGTCGGTCGTGGCCGAAAACTCCCCTATTCGTCGCAACGTGACGATCGACGACGTCGGCAACGTAGCCGCTTTCCTGCTGTCCGACCTGGCCGCAGGCGTGACTGCCGAAATCACCTACGTGGACGGCGGCTTCAGCCAGGTGGTGGGTGGCATTGCGGAGCCTGTTGAGGCCGCTTAAGTGAAGACTCAGCAGGCGTGATATGGGGCGCTGGCTGGGCCGATGTTTCGCGCTTGCGCGATGAGGCACGGCCAGTGCCCCAGGTCGCGCCTGCGGCACCAAAGGCCAATCAAGCCTTCACGCAATCCGCGAAATAGCGCTTCTTGCCGTCTTCCCCGACTTCTTCGACCAGACCGTGAATATCGGTCTCAAAGCCTGGGCACTCCAGGTTGAACTGGCGCGCGAACTTCAGGTAGTCCACGATCTTCTTGTTGAACACCTCGCCCGGAATCAAGAGCGGAATGCCGGGCGGATACGGCGTCACCAGACCCACCGTGATGCGCCCTTCCAGATCGTCAATCGCGACACGCTCGGTCTGGCGACGGGCAATATGCGCATAAGCATCTGAAGGCTTCATGGCCGGCGCCAGGTCTGACAGGTACATGTCCGTGGTCAGGCGGGCAATGTCGTAGCGGGCGTACATCTCGTGTACGTGCTGGCACAGGTCGCGCAGGCCCATGCGCTCGTAGCGCGGATGCTTCTGACAGAACTCCGGCATGATGCGCCACATCGGCTGGTTCTTGGCGTAATCGTCCTTGAACTGCTGCAGCGCCGTGAGCAGCGTGTTCCAGCGGCCCTTGGTGATGCCGATGGTGAACATGATGAAGAAGCTGTAAAGGCCCGTCTTCTCGACCACCACGCCATGCTCGGTCAGGAACTTGCTGACGATGGAGGCCGGGATGCCGGTCTTGTCGAACTTGCCGTCCAGGTCCAGGCCCGGCGTGACGATGGTCGACTTGATCGGGTCGAGCATGTTGAAGCCGTCGGCCAGTTGCTGACCAAAACCGTGCCACTTGCTGGCTTTCTTGCGCGGGTCGTTGCGCAGGATCCAGTCTTCGGCTTTGCCCACACCTTCGTCGGCAAATTTTTCTGGCCCCCAGACCTTGAACCACCAGTCCTTGCCGTATTCCTCGTCCACCTTGCGCATGGCGCGGCGGAAGTCCAGCGCTTCGGCGATGCTCTCCTCCACCAGCGCGGTGCCACCGGGCGGCTCCATCATGGCGGCAGCCACGTCGCAGCTGGCGATGATGCTGTACTGCGGGCTGGTCGAGGTGTGCATCAGGTACGCCTCGTTGAACAGCGGGCGGTCGAGCTTGATGTTTTGCGAGTCCTGCACCAGCACATGGCTGGCCTGACTGATGCCGGCGAGCAACTTGTGGATGGACTGCGTGGCATACACCACCGTGTCCTTGGGACGTGCCCGCTTCTTGCCCATCGCGTGGTAGGGGCCATAGAAGGGGTGAAAAGCCGCGTGCGGCAACCAGGCCTCGTCAAAGTGCAGGTTCTCCACGTAGCCGTCAAGCATGCCCTTAATGGTCTCTGTGTTGTAGAGCACGCCGTCGTAGGTGGACTGGGTCAGCGTCAGGATGCGCGGCTTGACCTTTTTGGCGTCCACACCCTTGAGCAACGGATTCTTCTTGATCTTGGCCTGAATGGCCGCAGGCTCGAACTCGCTCTTGGGAATCGGGCCAATGATGCCGAAGTGGTTGCGCGTGGGCTTGAGGAAGACCGGAACTGCCCCGGTCATGATGATCGAGTGCAGCACCGACTTGTGGCAATTGCGGTCCACCACCACCACATCGCCTGGAGCGACGGCGTGGTGCCAGACCATCTTGTTGGAGGTGCTGGTGCCGTTGGTCACAAAAAAGCAATGGTCGGCATTGAAGATGCGCGCCGCATTACGCTCGCTCTCGCCAATGGCACCGTTGTGATCGAGCAGCTGACCGAGTTCTTCCACCGCGTTGCACACGTCAGCGCGCAGCATGTTCTCGCCATAAAACTGGTGGTACATCTGACCCACCGGGCTCTTCAAAAAGGCCACGCCACCCGAGTGCCCCGGGCAATGCCACGAATAAGAGCCGTCTTCGGCGTAGTCCAGCAGCGCTTTGAAGAACGGTGGCTGCAGGCCCTCCAGGTAACTCTTGGCCTCACGGATGATGTGACGCGCCACGAACTCGGGCGTGTCCTCGAACATATGAATAAAGCCATGCAGCTCGCGCAGGATGTCGTTGGGCAAGTGCTGGCTGGTCTTGGTCTCGCCGTAAATGTAGAGCGGCACATCGGCGTTCTTGCGGCGCACCTCTTCAATAAACGCTCGCAAGCTCACCACCGCGGGGTCCAGGTCCGGACCGGGCGTGAACTCCTCGTCGTCAATCGACAAAATGAAGGCACTGGCGCGACTTTGCTGCTGCGCAAACTGCGACAGGTCGCCATAGCTGGTGACACCCAACACCTCAAAGCCCTCGCTTTCAATGGCTTGCGCCAAAGCACGAATGCCCAGACCGGAGGTGTTCTCCGAACGGTAGTCTTCGTCGATGATGACAATGGGAAAGCGAAACTTCATGGCAGGCAAGGCATTGGGCGCCAAAAATTAAAGAAACAGGCGCGAAGTGTAAGGAAAAAATGTGACCGCAAGGTTGCCAAATCACAGATTCGCGAGAAATTGGTCATCAAACAACAACCACCCGCACCACGCCGCCCGAAAACACACCCATTTCACTGCTAGAATGCAAGGCTTCGGAGCGGTGGATGAGTGGTTTAAGTCGCACGCCTGGAAAGCGTGTGTGGGTTAATAGCCCACCGCGGGTTCGAATCCCGCCTGCTCCGCCAAATCACTAGAAAACAAGCGCCTTCGGGCGCTTTTTTTCTTGGCTAGCCCTATCCAGTCCCCCAAAATTTCTTCATCAAGAAAAAAGCCTGCAATTTCTTGCAGGCTTTTTTTGTTTCAAAGGGCCACCCTTTCGAGTGACCTTTTCAACCGTACGAATTAACGCACCACGGCGATTTCGCTGCGCTTGCCACCTTTGTAGGTGAACATGGTCAGGGCGCCGTTCTTGATGTCACCCTTCTCGTCAAAGGCGATGGTGCCGGTCACACCTTTGTAGTTGCTCTTGGCCAGCTCAGGCAAGTACTTGGCGGGTTGGGCAGAGCCTGCACGCACCATGGCGTCAGCCATCACGTTGACGGCGTCATACACGTAGGGAGCGTAGATTTGCACGTCGTAGCCGAAGCGCTTGCTGAAGCGGGCTTTGAAGTCGTCCATGCCTTTTTTCTGGGCACCTTCCACACCACCTGCTTCAGCGCAGTAGACCTGGTTGTCGGCCATGGCGTCGCCAGCCAGCTTGGCCAGGTCAGCGGTACAGATGCCGTCGCCGCCCATGAATTTGGCGTTGATGCCCAGGGCCTTCATCTGGCGCAGCATGGGGCCGGCAACGGCGTCCATGCCACCGAAGAACACGACGTCAGGCTTCTTGGCCTTCAGGGTGGTCAGGATGGCCATGAAATCGGTGGCTTTGTCGGTGGTGAACTCGTGGCCAACCAGGTTGCCGCCAGCAGCCTTGACAGCTTTTTCGAACTCTTCAGCCACGCCTTGACCGTAAGCGGTGCGGTCGTCGATCACGGCGATGGATTTGCCCTTGAGGGTGTTCACAGCGTAACGGCCCAGGGTGCCGCCCAGATGCACGTCGTCAGCCACCACGCGGAAAGCGGTTTTGTAGCCGTTGCGGGTGTACTTGGGGTTGGTGGCAGAGGGAGAAACCTGGGGGATGCCTGCGTCAGAGTAGATTTTGGAAGCAGGAATGGTGGTGCCGGAGTTCAGGTGACCGATCACGCCGTTGACTTTGGAGTCCACCAGCTTTTGAGCGGCTGCAGTGCCTTGCTTGGGATCGGCAGCATCGTCTTCTGCCAGCAATTCGAATTTGACAGCTTTGCCGCCGATCTTGATGCCTTTGGCATTGAGTTCTTCGATGGCCAGACGGGCACCGCTTTCGTTGTCTTTACCCAGGTGGGCGATGGCGCCGCTGACGGGGCCAACGTGACCAATTTTGACCACTTCCTGGGCGATGGCGCCAGCGGAAATCAGGGTCAGGGCTGCCAGGGCAGAAACTTTGAATTTCATCTTCATAAACACTCCGAAGAAAGGACTTGCTTCAATTAAGCAAGCCCGAACGATACACGATTCATGCCAGCATTTTTCTCAGGGTAAAACCTAAATCGCACGATCGTGCGCATCGTCAATGAGTGGCGATAAATCGTTGTATTTTTGAGCACGTTCCAGCCAGGCCGAGCGCAAGGCGCTGCGCACTGTTTGCGTGACCATTTGCTCAACTTGGGGGCGCAGCTGCTCCAAAAGGTGCACGGCCATTTCATCGAGCTGGGCTTTTTCGGCCAAGCGCCCCTGGAGCACGGCCTGCAGGGCCTGCGGTACCTGGGCTGCAGGCACGGCATCTGACAAGGTCGGAATGGCGTTGACAGGAGGTGCATTGCTGTCTGTGGCGGCGGTTGAGCTCATGGCGTGTCCTTTTTCTGGAAGTCGTGCTGCACCAGGCTGTGTCCTTGCGCCTGGTAGCTGCGCCAGCGGTTGCGCGCCATCTGGCGGTGCGCCGGGTCTGCATCCACAATTTCGATCAAACGGGCAAAGCCGTCAAAATTTTGGGGTACGTCGTCCCCCAAATTGACCAGTACCGAGCGCCCTTGCATGGCATCGGTCCCCTGCCCCATCAGGATGCTGGAGTGTTGCTGCATGGTTGCGTCAGCCTGGTCGGTGCAGTGGCTGATGAAGTCGAGCTGTCCCACGGTCCAAAGCTGCTCGCTCAAGCGTTGCAACAAGCCCGACTCTCCCACCACCGCGGATCGCAAACCCATGCCATGGGCTTTACGCAGCAAGCGTGCGGTGTAGTTGAGCCGGTCGGGCACGTTGAAGTGGAACTCGACAGAAACGCTCATGCGCGTGCACGGCTGTTGCGTTTGCGGGGCGCAGGCAAGTCGGGCAACTGTTCCTGCAGCAGGTAATGCACCAGCAAGCCGACTGGGCGGCCTGTGGCGCCCTTGGCTGCACCTGAGCGCCAGGCGGTGCCGGCAATGTCCAGATGCGCCCAGGCGTATTCGCGCCCGAAGCGTTGCAAAAACTTGGCCGCGGTGATGGACCCACCGGGTCGGCCAGCCACATTGGCCACATCGGCAAATTTGGTTTTGAGTCCCTCGGCGTAGGCTTCGTCCAGGGGCATGCGCCAGCACAGATCACCACAGGACTCGCCCGCATTGAGCAGGGCTTGGCCCAAGGGGTCGTCGTTGGCGTAGAGGCCGGAACGGACATGTCCCAGAGCAATCACGCAGGCGCCCGTCAAAGTGGCAATGTCCACCACGGCGCGTGGCTTGAAGCGCTCGGCATACGTCATGGCATCGCACAGCACCAGGCGCCCTTCTGCGTCGGTGTTGAGGATCTCGATGGTCTGCCCGCTCATGCTGGTGACCACATCACCGGGCTTGGTGGCCTGGCCGTCTGGCATGTTTTCAGTGGCCGGAATCAGGCCCACCACATTGAGGCGGGGCTGCAGCCGGGCCAGGGCCTCGAAGGTGCCCAGCACACTGGCGGCGCCGCCCATGTCGTATTTCATCTCGTCCATGCCCTCGCCGGGCTTGAGCGAGATGCCGCCGGTATCGAAAGTGATGCCTTTGCCAATCAGCACCACCGGTGCTTGTTTGGCTGGGCCGCCGTTGTAGCGCAGCACAATAAAGCGCAGGGGCTCAACCGCGCCTTTGGCCACCGAAAGGAATGCGCCCATCTTGAGTTTGGCGACCTCTTTGGGACCCAGCACTTCGCACTGGATGTTTTTGTGCTTGGCCAGCTTTTGGGCCACCCCTGCGAGCATAGTGGGTGTTGCATGGTTGCTGGGCCGGTTGGCCCATTCTTTGGCCAACTCAATACCGGCAATACAGGCTTGGGCACGCGCAACCGACTCTTGGAGGTCGGCACCTGCGCCTTGCATGCTCAGACTGATGCTGCTCAGACTGCGCGTTTTGGGGCTGCTCAGTGTTGTGGTGTAAACATAACTTTGCTCCGCCAGCAAAGTGGCCACACTGTAGAGCGATGCGTCGTCCCAGCCATCCACAGCGTGCCAAACCATGCGCTCGACTTTGGCCTCGCGCAACGCGCTCCACACACCAGAGACGGCAGGTGCCAGGTCACCACGGTGCAAGGTCATGGCACTGCATAAGACCACTCTGCGAGCTTTGATGCCAGGCACACCATACAACTGGAGCACTTTGCCGGGTTTGACTTCAAAGTCACCCTTTCGGATGGCTTCTTGCACCAACTGGCTCAAGGGGTCTTTGCCGGGCTTGAATTCAAGGCCATACATCACCACCAAAGCGTCAACGTTTTCCGAAAAACATTTATCGAGTGTGCGATCAAGTAGCTGGACGTTCATAATTGCGTTTTTCCTTTGCCGTCAATGTTATTCCATTCCGCCATCCGCAAGGATTTGTCACGCCACTTTGGGGCCACCGTCGTGGTGCTGATCACCATCGTCATGACGATTGTGCTGATCCGCACGCTGGGTCAGGCCAGCCGAGGCACGGTCAACCCTTCGGAGGTCATGTTGCTGATGGGCTTGAGCGTGCTCAGCCAACTCACCACCATTTTGTCGCTGAGCCTGTTTGTTTCGGTTGTGGCCACCCTTTCACGGATGTACGCTGACAGTGAAATGGTGATCTGGCTGTCCAGTGGCCAAGGGCTGGCCGGCTTTTTGCGCCCGTTGTTGCGTTTTGCCTGGCCCATATTGCTGACGATTGCATGTCTGGCGATCTGGGTCTGGCCCTGGAGCAACCAGCAGATCGAAGACCTGAAAGAGCGCTACCAAAAACGCAACGATGTCGAACGCGTGGCGCCGGGACAGTTCCAGGAGTCGGCCGGTGGCAAGCGCGTGTTTTTCATTGACAAGGACAGCCAAAGCCAGACAGAGGGCACGAATGTCTTCGTCTACAGCCTGGACGGTGGTCAGGAATCGGTCACCAGTGCAAGCCAGGGACAGGTGCTCTGGCGTGGTCCGGACCGTTATCTGGTACTGCGCCATGGCCAGCAATTGTTGCGCCTGCCTGATGGCGAGAGCCGCCTGACCCAGTTTGAAGACTACGAGCTGCTGATCGACAGCAACCTGAGCGTATCCAGCGCCAGTGGCACCAGCAAATTGCTGTCCACCTGGGAGTTGATCAAGGCCCCCACCCCTGTCAATCTTGGCGAGTTGTCCTGGCGCATCGGTCTGGGTTTGTCTGGCATGGTGTTGTTGACGCTGGGACTGGCCATGACGCATGTCAACCCACGCGCGGGTCGAAGCATGCCCTTTGCCCTGGCCTTGCTGGTGTTCGTGGTGTACTACAACATGATCAACGTGGGACAGAGCTGGATTGCCAATGGCAAGATGCAGCCGCTGGCCTTCATGCTGGGTTTGCATGGCGGCGTTGCCGTGATGGCTCTGGTCTGGCTGACCTTGCGTCACCAGCAGTGGCACCTGCGCTACCTGTGGCGTAGACCTGCAACGGGGAGCCAGGGATGAAAACCGTTCGCCGACTTCTGCATCGCGAGGTGCTGCGCACCGTCGGGTTTGTGCTGCTGGGCTTCTTGTCCTTGTTTGCTTTCTTCGACCTGGTCGACGAACTGCAAACCCTGAACCGACTGGCCGCCGTGGGATACCGGCTGCAGCACGCCTTGCTCTATGTCGCCCTGAAAAGTCCGACACACATTTACGAGTTGTTGCCCATTTCGGTGTTGATCGGCTCCATCTTCGTGATGGCACGTCTGGCCCAAAGCTCTGAATTCACCATCTTGCGCACAGGTGGATTGGGTCCATGGCGCGCCTTGATGGTGCTGTTTCAGGTGGGGCTGGTGTTCATCTCGCTGACCTTTGTCATGGGGGACTATATTGCGCCCTTCACCGACAAGCAGGCCCAGCTGCTCAAGGCACGATTTCAGGGCGCCATCAGCGTCGGCCAGACGGGGGCCTGGCTCAAGGAAAAGCAGGGTGAAAGGCAGTACGCCATCAATGTGCGCGCTCTTGACGGCAACGAGACCCTGCGCGATGTACGTATCCATGAATTCAACGCTCAGGGTCGCCTCCTGTCGGTGACCCGTGCCGAGAGTGCCATCATTTCCGATGGCGCATGGCAGCTGCACAAGGCAAGCAGCCAGCAGCTGCAGCACAACCGGCCTGACAGCATGAACCTTGAGCCGCGCATGGTGCCAGAGTTGCGCTGGCCCACAGCCATCAGCTCGGCCATGGTGGCTTCTGCTCTGCTGAGCCCTGATCGCATGCGTACGCTGGATCTTTACACCTACATGCGCCACCTCAAGGCCAACCAGCAAAATGCGCAGATCTATGAGATCGAGTTCTGGCGCAAGGTGTTCTACCCCGTCAGTTGCCTGGTGATGTTGTCACTGGCCTTGCCTTTCGCCTACTTGCATTTCCGCTCGGGTCAGATCGCTGGCCACGTCTTTGCCGGTGTGTTGGCCGGCATCAGTTTTGCCCTGCTCAGCAATGTATTCGGGTTCATGGGTGCATTGAGCGAATGGACCCCCTGGCTGACTGCTGCTGCTCCGGCTTTGATGTACAGCCTGGTCTCTTTGGGCACATTTTGGTGGTTGGTATTAAGACGATGAACGCTTGTGCAAGTTTGCCCCGTTCTGCAGTGGTGCTGCTGGCCCATGGCTCACGCGACGCGCATTGGTCTGCGCCGATCGAGGCCGTGGCCCGACACGCCCGCGCGCTCGACCCGCAAGCCACCGTACGCACGGCTTACCTGGAGCACACCGCCCCTGATCTGGGGACCTGTGTGGACGACTTGTGCGTGCAAGGCTATACCGATATTCATGTCCTGCCCATGTTCCTGGGCCTGGGCGGGCATGTGCGCCAGGACCTGCCGCGCCTGAACGAGGCCTTGCTGGCAGCGCATCCTGGCTTGCGTCTGCACTGGCAAAGCGCGGTGGGCGAGCAGGCACCGGTGACCGAATTGCTGGCCCGATTGGCCCTGCAGGGCCTTCCTCATAAAACTTAAAGCGATAATGATGGCGTTGTACATATGTAAAACGCCATGAATCTTCATCAATTCAAGTTTGTTCAGGAGGCCGTGCGCCGCAACCTGAACCTGACCGAGGCGGCCAAGGCCCTGCACACCTCGCAGCCCGGGGTGTCCAAAGCCATCATCGAGCTGGAAGAAGAGCTGGGCATTGACATCTTTGCCCGCCACGGCAAGCGCCTCAAGCGTGTGACCGAGCCGGGCCAACATGTGCTCCAAAGCATCGAGATCATCATGCGCGAAGTGGGCAACCTCAAGCGCATTGGCGAGCAATTCAGCCAGCAAGACAGCGGCACCCTGAGCATTGCCACCACCCACACCCAGGCTCGTTATGTACTGCCCACACGCGTGGCCAGCCTGCGCGAGAAATACCCGCATGTGAACATCAGCCTGCACCAGGGGGCGCCTGATCAGGTGGCGCAAATGCTGATCAACGATGTCGCCGAAATCGGGATGGCCACCGAGTCGCTGGCCAAGTATGACGAGCTTGTCACCCTGCCAGTGTATGAGTGGCAGCACGTGCTGGTGCTGCCTGCGGAGCACCCCCTGGCCAGCAAAACCCGCCTGAGCCTGGAAGATCTGGCCGAACATCCGCTCATCACCTACCACCCCTCCTTCACTGGCCGCACGCGTATTGACCAGGCCTTTGCACAAAAACAGCTCAGCCCACGCATTGCGCTGGAAGCCATCGACTCCGATGTGATCCAGACCTATGTACGCTTGGGCCTGGGCATCGGCATCGTGGCCGAAATGGCGGTCGAACAAAGTCAGATGAAGGGCTTGGTGACCCGGCCGCTGGGCCAGTTGCTGGGCAAGAACGTTGCACGTATTGCCTTCAAGAAAGGCGCTTATCTGCGAAACTTCGTCTACGAATTTGCCCATATGCTCAGCGAACGCCTGACCCCTGCCCTGATTGAACGCGCCATGACCGGCCATGTGGCCGATTACGAGCTTTGATTCCTCTTTGAGCCTTTCGTGACCATGACCGCACGCACGCCTACATTCCCGTCCAAGACACCCCACATCGGCACGACCATCTTCACCGTCATGTCGGCGCTGGCCACCGAAAAGCAGGCAGTCAACCTGGGACAGGGCTTTCCGGACTTCGATTGCGACCCCAAACTGGTGGACGGTGTAACCGCCGCCATGCGCGAAGGGCTTAACCAATACCCGCCCATGACCGGTGTAGCGCCCTTGCGTGAAGCTGTGAGCGCCAAGATCGAAGCGTTGTACGGCCGCCGCTACGACCCGGTCAGCGAGATCACTGTGACGGCCGGGGCCACACAGGCGATCCTGACCATCATCCTGGCCACCGTGCACGCGGGTGACGAAGTCATCGTGCTCGAGCCCTGCTATGACAGCTATGTGCCGAACATTGAGCTGGCGGGTGGTATACCGGTGCGCGTGCCTTTGGTGCCGGGCTCCTTCAGACCGGACTTTGACAAGCTGGCCGCAGCCATCACGCCCAAGACGCGGGCTCTGATCATCAACTCGCCCCACAACCCCAGCGGCATGGTCTGGAGCCGCGAAGACATGCTGCGCCTGCAGGACATTCTGGCGCCGACGAACGTCCTACTGATCTCGGACGAGGTTTACGAGCACATGGTCTACGCCCCGCTGCAGCATTGGAGTGCTGCACAATTTGAGGGCTTGGCTGCACGCGCCTTCATCGTGTCGAGCTTTGGCAAAACCTACCACGTCACCGGCTGGAAAGTGGGCACGGTGGCGGCACCTGCCAGCCTGAGCCACGAGTTTCGCAAGGTGCACCAGTTCAATGTGTTCACCGTGAACACGCCGATGCAGCACGGGCTGGCCCGCTACATGGCCGACCCCAAGCCCTACTTGGAGCTGCCGGCCTTCTACCAGCGCAAGCGCGACTTGTTCCGCCAGGGCCTCGAGGGCACCAAGTTCCGATTGCTGCCGGGCGAAGGCACCTACTTTCAATGCGTGGACATTTCAGGCCTGTCGGTGCCCGAGAAAAACCTGGGCGAAGCCGAGTTCTGCAAATGGCTCACCAGCGAAGTAGGCGTGGCCGCCATTCCGCTGTCAGCCTTCTACGGCAATGGTTTTGACCAGAACGTGATCCGCTTTTGTTTCGCCAAGAAGGACGAAACGCTCAAGCTGGCTTTAGCGCGTCTGGCCCGTCTGTAAGCAGGCGCAGCAAGCCCTCTTCATCCAGCACAGGCACGCCCAGGGCCTGGGCTTTTTCAAGCTTGCTGCCCGCCTCGGCGCCAGCCACCACACAGCTGGTTTTCTTGCTGACCGAGCCCGCCACCTTGGCGCCCAGGGCTTCGAGCTTGTCTTTGGCTTCGTCGCGGCCCATGCTGGGCAAGGTGCCGGTCAACACCACCGTCAGGCCGGCCAAAGGCATCTCGGTGGGCGCCAGAGCTTCGCCCTCAGGCCAAGTGACGCCGGCCTCGCGCAAGGACTGGACCACCTCACGGTTGTGGGCTTGTGCAAAAAAAGTGTGCAGGCTGTGGGCCACGATGGGGCCAATGTCGGCCACTTGCAGCAGCGCGTCTTCGCTGGCGTCCATGATGGCTTGAAGCTGCCCGAAGTGCCGGGCCAGCTCTTTGGCCGTGGCCTCGCCCACATGGCGAATGCCCAGGCCAAACAGGAAGCGTGGCAAGGTGGTGTGCTTGGATTGCTGTAAAGCGTCCAGCAGGTTTTGTGCAGACTTTTCGGCCATACGGTCCATGCCCGCGAGATCCTGCAACTGCAATCGATACAAATCCGGCAGGGTCTGCACACGACCGGAGTCCACCAGCTGCTCGACCAGCTTGTCCCCCAGGCCTTCCACATCCATGGCACGGCGCTGCGCGTAATGCAGCACGGCCTGCTTGCGCTGTGCCGGGCAAAACAGCCCGCCACTGCAGCGATAGTCCGCCTCGCCCTCTTCGCGCTCAGCTTCGCTGCCACATACCAGGCAGTGGCGGGGCATGGTGAAGATCTGCGATTCATGCAGGCGCTTTTCCTGCACCACTGACACCACCTCGGGGATCACATCACCCGCGCGGCGCACGATGACGGTGTCGCCCACGCGCACGTCCTTGCGACGGGCTTCGTCTTCGTTGTGCAGCGTGGCATTGGTGACGGTGACGCCACCGACGAACACGGGAGCCAGCTTGGCCACAGGTGTAAGCTTGCCGGTGCGGCCGACCTGCACATCAATGGCCAGCACCTCAGTCATCATTTCCTGCGCCGGGTATTTGTGCGCTACGGCCCAACGCGGCTCGCGCGTGACAAAACCCAGGCGCTGCTGCAAGGCCAGGTCGTTGACTTTGTACACCACACCGTCAATGTCGAAGGGCAAAGCATCACGCAGCTGGGCAATCTGCTGGTGAAACGCCACCAGCCCCGCAGCGCCCTGCACTACCGCCGTTTGCTCGGCGACCGGAAAGCCCCAGGCTTTCAGCTGCATGAGCAGTGCATGGTGCGTGGTCCACAAGGTTTGCGCAGTAGCCGTCACTTCGCCCAGACCATAGGCAAAAAAGCTCAAAGGTCGGTCGGCTGCAATTTTGGAGTCCAACTGCCGCACTGCGCCGGCAGCGGCGTTGCGCGGATTGACAAAGGTTTTCTCGCCCTTGGCGCCGGCGGCAATGCGCTGGCGCTGGCGTTCGTTGAGGGCTTCAAAATCGTCGCGGCGCATGTACACCTCGCCGCGCACTTCCAGCAGGGCAGGAGCGTCCTCGGGCAGCCGCAGCGGAATCTGGCCAATGGTGCGAACGTTGTGGGTGACGTCTTCGCCCGTCTCGCCATCGCCCCGGGTGGCGGCTTGCACCAGCACACCCGACTCGTAGCGCAGGCTCATGGCCAAGCCATCGAACTTGAGCTCGGCCACATAGTCCACCGGCGCATCGGCCTCGCCCAAAGCCAGCTCTTTGCGAATGCGTGCATCAAAGGCTTCGGCACCGCTGGCCTCAGTGTCGGTTTCGGTGCGAATGCTGAGCATGGGCACCGCATGGCGGACTTGGGCAAAAGCATCCAGCACCACCCCCCCCACACGCTGGGTGGGTGAGTCTGCAGTCATCAGCTCGGGATGCTCAGCCTCCAGAGTCTGCAAGGCTTTGAACAGGCGGTCGTACTCAGCATCCGGAATAAGGGGCTCGTCCAGCGTGTAGTACTGATAAGCGTGACGGCTGAGTTGCTGGCGCAAATCATGGGCTTGTCTGGCAGCGCCATCTGGCCCATCACCTGCGGGCTCGGCAAACAAATCCAGATTGACCATGGCTGCGAAATCAGGAAAACAAGCGACGTGCCTGGGCAGAGCCCGCTGATAACTCTCGCTCATCGAGCGCGTTGTACAGCCCTTGCAACTCCACCCCGATTTGAGCAAGTGCTTCGTCACTGAGCATTTGGTTGGCGCCATCGGTCAAGACAGCATCCATCTCTGTTCCAAGCGTGCGTGCAACCTGACACAAGCGTTCAAAGGGCTGTTCCTGGCGACTGACTTGTGGCACATCCAAAGTGAGGACAACTGCACGCACTGCACTCATGTCCGGATCTTCGGCCAGGGCAGCTTGCATGTCAAAACTCAGTGCCAGCACGGGCGGCAACCCTTGCACAGGGGCTGACAGGACCATACGCCCGGGCATGGTGCCCGCCACAAAACCCAAGCGAGACGCATGCTGCTGAACATAGCCTGGGCTCCAGGCGGCAGAACGTGCATGCAAGGTCAGGCTCAGCTGTGCATCGTGCGCACTGGCAAACTGGTCAAGTTCACGCGCGCGCGCCACCTCTTCCAGCATGTCCGGGAAGTTGACAGAGGCATTGATGGCATCAGCAAAAGCCTGTGATTTGACAACGAATTCGGAAAATTCGATTTCATTGAGCGCGCCAAGTCGGTTGGCCAGTTGAATGCCCACCTGAAAACCAGTGTACCGGTGCCCCGGCAGTAACGGCTCCCATTGTCCCGAAGACTCGCTCAGACCTTCTGCAAAGAACGCTTTGCTGCCTATGCGGCGTGTGCTGGGCATCGCTGCCAAAGCTGCATCACCGGAAACAACACTATCGACCTCAACGCTGGCCACCACATCGATCAGTGGGTCAAGGGTTGGTTTGCGTTCGGGTAAAGGCAAATGACTGAAATCATCCTCCAGCACCGGCTCAACCGGAGCTTCGCTGGCAACAGGCGCCTCGACACTGGCGTCAGGCTCCACACTTTGCTCCACCGCCTGGCGTGGACGGCTGCGACGCGAAGTCCACAGGTTAAACCCCCACACTGCCAGCAACACCAGCCCCCCAAGGGCCAACAAACTCAGTTGAAAAGAACTCATGTTCATCCTGCGTGAATCAATCAGGCCGTCTCGGCCATACCCACAGCCGACTCCATATCCACAGCCACAATACGTGAAACGCCCTGCTCCTGCATGGTCACACCAATGAGCTGTTCGGCCATTTCCATGGCAATCTTGTTGTGGCTGATGAACAGGAACTGCGTTTCCTTGCCCATGCTCGCCACCAGACGGGCGTAGCGCTCGGTGTTGGCATCGTCAAGCGGTGCGTCAACCTCATCGAGCAGACAGAACGGCGCCGGGTTGAGCTGGAAGATGGCAAACACCAGCGCAATAGCCGTGAGGGCTTTTTCGCCGCCGGACAGCAAATGAATGGTCTGGTTTTTCTTGCCGGGTGGCTGGGCCAGCACCTGCACACCCGCGTCCAGAATTTCTTCTCCCGTCATGACCAGCTTGGCCTGACCGCCACCAAACAACTCGGGGAACATGCGCCCGAAGTGCTGATTGACGGTGTGGAAAGTGGACCCCAGCAGCTCGCGGGTTTCACCGTCAATTTTGCGGATGGCGTCTTCCAGCGTAGTCATCGCGTCGGTCAGGTCAGCGCTTTGAGCATCGAGGAATGTTTTGCGCTCGCGTGCACTGGTCAACTCTTCCAAGGCTGCCAGGTTGACCGGCCCCATGGCGGACATCTCGCGGTGCAGGCGATCAATTTCGCCCTGCAGGCCATACAAACGTACTTCGCCGTCTTCGATGGATTTGGCCACTGCCTCCAGGTCCGCTTGGGCGTCCTGCAGCAACTGGGTGTACTGCTCCAGGCCGAGGCGCGAGGCCTGCTCTTTGAGCTGAAGTTCGGTGATGCGCTGGCGCAGAGGCTCAAGCTCTCGTTCAAAAGCCACGCGCCGCTCGTCGCTCGCGCGCAGCTTTGCGGTCAGGTCATCATAGGCACTGCGTTTGGCGCCCAACTGTTGCTCGCGCTCCATTTTGAGGTTCAGTGCATCCTGCAAGCCGCCTTGCGCCGCAGCATCAGACAGACGCGAGAGCTCTTCCTGGGCCCGCTCGGACTCGGATGCAATGGACAGAACCTGCTGGCTCGCGGTCTCGATGGTGCGCTTGAGTTCGCCTTCGCGCGCCTGCAAACTGCGCTGGGCAAACTGGGCTTCCTGCGCCTGGCGCTCCAGGCTGCGTTGTTGCTCTCTGCATTGCGCCAGCTTGCGCTCGGCCTCGATCACATGATCGCCCAGCTGGGCTTCTCGCTCCTGGCTGTCGGCCAGTTGCATGTCCAGCTCTTCAAAGCGGCCTTCTGCCGTCACACGGCGTTCCTGCAGCTCTTCAAGCAAGGCATCAACCTCTGCCAAATCACCTTCAATTTGCTGGGTGCGGGCACGGGCCTGCTCGGCCAACTGGCTCAGGCGCAGCACTTCCACCTGCAATTCGTGGGCTTTGGCCTGCGTGGTGGTGGCTTCCTGGCGGGCGCCGAGCAAACGCTGAGAGGCCTCGGCATAGGCAGCTTCAGCCTTGACCAAAGCGCTACGGCTTTCTTCGGCGATGAGGGTCTGGGCACGCTGCTGCTTTTCGAGGTTTTCGATGTCTTGCGCACGCGCCAGCAAACCCGACTGCTCGGAGTCCTGCGCGTAAAAACTCACGCTGTGGGCGGTCACAGCATGACCGGTTTGCACGTAAAGCACTTCGCCAGGCTGCAGCTGCTCGCGCCAGGCCAGCGCATCGTCCAGACTGGGCGCGGTGTAGCTGCCCTGCAGCCAGTCGCCCAGCAAGGCAGAGAGGCCTGCATCGCTGATGCGCAGCAATTCAGACAAGGCTCTGCAGCCTGCAGGCAAGCCCGAGCGCGCTTTGGCTTGGCCCGCTGTGGGCAGGTTAAAGAACGACAACTTGGCAGGCGGCACATCGCCGGCAAAAGCGCGGACCATGTCCAGTCGGGAAACCTCCAGCGCACCCATGCGTTCGCGCAAGGCCGCTTCCAGTGCGTTCTCCCAGCCGGACTCGATGTGCAGACGAGTCCACAAACCTTCCAACCCATCCATGCCATGCTTGGCCAACCAGGGTTTGAGCTTGCCGTCAGTGCGCACTTTTTCCTGAAGGGCTTTGAGTGCTTCGATACGAGCACTCAGGTCCGCCAGACGCGCTGACTCGTCATTGACTTGCTGCTGGCGTGTGCGGCGGTCTTCGTCCAGCAAGGGCACCTGGGTCTGCAAGTCTTCCAGACGAGCACTGGACTCCTGAGCAGCTTCCTCGGCCATGGCCAGCTGTTCCTGAAGTTCGGTCAGGCGGCTTTCGTCAGGTGCAGCCAGGGCGTTGCGGTCTGTCTGCAAACGCTCGCAGCGCTGGCCCAGCTGACGGCTTTGTTCGTCAATGTTGCGCTGTTCGGCAGCCAGCACTTGAATCTGTTGCTGCACCTGCACCACCGAGCCACGCTGTTCGATGGCCTTTTGCTGAGCCTGGCGCAAGGCATCTTCCAGGTCGGGCAAGGTCATGGCCTGCTCTTCGACCTGAGCGGCCAGCGTCATGCTCTGGTCATCAGTAAAGGCCGCTTGCTCTGCAAGGGTCTCCAACTCGGCCTGGGCTTCCTGGCTGCGCAATTGCCATTGGGCGGTTTGCTCTTGCAATTGCACCAGGCGCTGCTCGGCGCGCTGACGGCCTTCCACCACATAGCGGATTTCGGCTTCCAGCTTGCCCACCTCGGCACTGGCTTCATAAAGCTTGCCTTGAGCCTGGTTCACCTCATCGCCAGCCGCGTAGTGGGCCTGGCGGATGGTTTCAAGCTCGGCCTCGACATGGCGCAGATCGGCCATGCGCGATTCGAGCGCATTGATGGCCTGATCGACCTCGGACTTGAGTTTGCCCTGATCCCCCTCAGCCTCGCGGCGCTTGAGGAACCACAGCTGGTGCTGCTTGAGCGTACCGTCGGCCTGCAGCTGGTTGTAGCGTGCAGCGACCTCGGCCTGTTTTTCCAGCTTTTCGAGGTTGGCGTTGAGTTCGCGCAGGATGTCTTCGACCCGGGTCAGGTTCTCGCGGGTGTCGGACAGGCGGTTTTCCGTTTCGCGGCGACGTTCCTTGTACTTGGACACGCCCGCGGCTTCCTCCAGAAACAGGCGCAGCTCTTCCGGACGCGACTCGATGATGCGGCTGATGGTGCCTTGCCCGATGATGGCGTAAGCACGCGGGCCCAGGCCTGTGCCTAAAAACACGTCCTGAACGTCACGGCGACGCACAGGCTGGTTGTTGATGAAGTAACTGCTGTTGCCATCACGGGTAAGCACGCGCTTGACCGCAATCTCGGCAAACTGGCTCCACTGGCCACCCGCACGATGATCTTCATTGCTGAACACCAGCTCCACACTGGAGCGGCTGGCAGGCTTGCGGGTCGTGGTGCCATTGAAAATGACGTCCTGCATTGACTCGCCACGCAGCTCGGACGCCTTGGACTCGCCCAGCACCCAGCGCACGGCATCCATGATGTTGGACTTGCCGCAACCGTTGGGCCCCACCACGCCCACCAGCTGACCGGGGAGCATGAAGTTGGTGGGTTCAGCAAAGGACTTGAAGCCGGAAAGCTTGATGGAATTGAGGCGCACAGCAGTCGATTTGTCTGTAAAAGGTCAATGGTAACCGACAGCCATGCCCGATAATCAGCGACCATGAACCCCCTTTTGTCCAAGCTGCAGCCCTACCCCTTTGAGCGGCTGCGCCAGTTGTTTGCCGGCGTCACGCCCAACCCCACCCAGCGCCATATCAGCCTGGGCATTGGCGAACCCAAGCACGCCACGCCGTCTTTCATCCAGCAGGCGCTGACCGACGCCCTGGCCACGGGTCTGGCCGGTTACCCGGCCACCGCCGGTGAACCTGCCCTGCGCCAGGCCTGCGCGGCCTGGGTCGAGCGCCGCTACGGCCTCAAATTGGATGCGTCCACCCAGGTGCTGCCGGTGCTGGGCTCGCGTGAAGCGCTGTTTTCATTGGCGCAAACCGTGATCGACCCGACCCGGGCGGGTGCCACCGTGGTCAGCCCCAACCCGTTCTATCAAATCTACGAAGGCGCCGCCTTGCTGGCCGGGGCCACGTCGCACTTTGTGCCCAGCGACCCGGCGCGCAATTTCGCCCCGGACTGGGACAGCGTGAGCGCCGACGTCTGGGCGCGCACCCAGCTGGTGTTCGTCTGCTCGCCGGGCAACCCCACGGGCGCAGTCATGCCTTTGGGGGAATGGCAAAAGCTGTTTGCCCTGTCGGACCAGCACGGCTTTGTGATCGCCTCGGACGAGTGCTACAGCGAAATCTATTTCCGCGACGAGCCGCCCCTGGGCGGTCTGGAAGCCGCCGCCAAGCTGGGCCGCGGTTTTGAACGGCTGATCGCCTTCACCAGCCTCTCCAAACGCAGCAATGTGCCTGGCCTGCGCAGTGGCTTTGTGATGGGCGACGCGGCCCTCCTCAAGCAGTTTCTGCTGTACCGCACCTACCACGGCAGCGCCATGAGCCCGGTGGTGCAGGCCGCCAGCGTGGCCGCCTGGGGCGACGAGCAGCACGTGGTCGACAACCGTAACCTCTACCGCACCAAGTTCGCCCAGGTCACGCCCGTGCTGGCCGAAGTGCTGGATGTGAAACTGCCCGACGCCAGCTTCTACCTGTGGGCCGGCGTCCCTGCGGGCTGGCAGGGTGACGACGCGGCTTTTGCCAAGGCGCTCTACGAAAAAGAGCACGTGACCGTGTTGCCCGGCAGTTACCTGGCGCGGGAATTCAACGGTATCAACCCCGGGCGCGGCCGCGTGCGCATGGCGCTTGTGGCCGAAACTGCCGAGTGTCTGGAAGCGGCCGAGCGCATTGCCCGCTTTGTGCGGCAGCACCCGAACAAGGTCTGAACATGAGCGAAATTTGTCACGACTCGCTGCAGCTGGCTGAACTGCTGATCGCGCACCCTTCCGTCACACCCGAAGACGCAGGCTGCATGGATTTGATCGCAGGGCTTTTGCAATCCCAAGGCTTCGAATGCGAGTTCATGGACTCTGGCCCCGAAGATTTCCGCGTGCGTAACCTGTGGGCGCATCGCCCCGGTCGCAGCAGGCAGACCCTGGCCTTTGCGGGCCACACTGACGTGGTGCCCACCGGTCCTCTGGCGCAATGGACCAGTGACCCGTTCACCCCGACTCATCGCGATGGCAAGCTCTATGGCCGTGGCGCCAGCGACATGAAGACGTCCCTGGCCGCCATGGTGGTGGCCGTGCGCGAATTTCTGGACGCCGAACCGGACCCAGCCCTGGGCATCGCTTTTTTGCTGACCAGCGACGAGGAAGGCCCTGCGGTGGACGGCACGGTGATCGTCTGCGAGAAACTGAAAGCGCGTGGCGAAGCACCGCAGTTTTGCATCGTTGGTGAGCCCACCTCGGTGGAACGCACTGGCGACATGATCAAGAACGGCCGCCGCGGCACGATGAGCGGCAAGCTCACGGTCAAAGGCGTGCAGGGCCACATCGCCTACCCGCACCTGGCCGACAACCCCATCCACCGTCTGGCACCTGCTCTGGCCGAGCTGGTGGCCATCCAGTGGGACGAGGGCAATGCCTTTTTCCCCCCAACGAGCTGGCAAGTGAGCAATATCCACGCGGGCACCGGGGCAAGCAATGTGATCCCGGGCGATTGCGTGGTGGATTTCAACTTCCGCTTTTGCACGGAGTCCACGCCCGAAAGCCTGCAGCAGCGCCTGACCGCCGTGCTGGACAAACACGGTCTGCAATACGAGCTGAAGTGGACCATTGGCGGCCTGCCCTTCCTGACCACACCCGGCACACTGGTCGGCGCCATCCAGAAAGCGATTCTTGATGAAACCGGCCTGAACACCGAGCTGTCGACCACCGGCGGCACCAGCGATGGCCGCTTCATCGCGCAGATCTGCCCGCAGGTGATCGAGTTTGGCCCGCCCAATGCCACCATCCACAAGGTGGACGAGCATGTCGCCCTGAGTGACATCGCGCCGCTCAAGGCCATCTACCGCCGCACGCTTGAAAACCTGAACGCCGGGTTATCCGCATGACGCTGCTGCAACTGGTGAATGCCAGCGCACAGCGGCTGGAGCAAGCGGGCGTGTCTTTTGGCCATGGCACCCTGAACGCCCATGACGAAGCCGCCTGGCTGGTGCTGTGGGGTCTGGGCTTGCCGCTGGACACCGAGATCGACGAACGGGCGGTTTCGCCCGAACAACAAGCCCATGTGGATGCCCTGATCGACGAGCGCATCGCCACGCGCAAACCTGCTGCCTACCTCACCCGCGAAGCCTGGCTGCAGGGCGTGCCCTTTTATGTGGACGAGCGCGCCATCGTGCCGCGCAGCCTGATCGCCGAGGTGCTGGCCGATGGCACGATTGACGCCTGGCTGTCCGAGCAGACCACCCGCGTGCTGGACCTGTGCACCGGCAACGGCAGCCTGGCCGTGCTGGCAGCCCTGGCCTGGCCCGAGGTGCAGGTGACGGGGGCCGACATTTCGCCCGATGCACTGGCCGTGGCCCGCATCAACGTGGACAAACACGGATTGCAAGACCGCATCACGCTGGTTCAAAGCGATGGCCTGTCTGCCTTGCCGGGCCCCTTCGATTTGATCCTCTGCAACCCGCCCTATGTGTGCCAGGCCAGCATGGACGCCCTGCCCTTGGAATACCGCGCCGAGCCCGAACTGGCGCTGGCCGGTGGCTTGGATGGCATGGATTTCGTGCGCCAGCTCTTTAGGGATGCCCCCAGCCGCATGAGCGAGGATGCCGTGCTGGTGCTGGAAATCGGCAACGAGGCGGCGCACTTTGTTGCGGCCTTCCCCCAACTCGAAGTCGCCTGGCTGGACACCAGCGCAGGTGACGACCAGGTGCTGCTGGTGACCCGTCAAGCCCTTCTTACTTTGTAGGAGCGGTCTTTGACCGCGATGGCGTCAGCTTTTCAATCAATCGCGGCCAGAGGCCCGTCCTACGCAGTCTTATTTTTCAATGATCTCCCTTAAAAACGTCACCCTGCGCCGTGGCACCAAAGTGCTGCTGGACCAGGCTTCAGTCACCCTCAACCCCGGCGAAAAGGTCGGCTTGATCGGACGCAATGGCGCAGGCAAGTCCACCCTGTTTGCCCTGCTCAATGGCACACTGCATGAAGACGTCGGCGACTTCGACATGCCCAAGGCCTGGCGCATGGCCCAGGTGGCGCAGAACATGCCCGAGACCGAGCAGCCTGCCTCTGAGTTTGTACTGGAAGGCGACACGCGCCTCGCCGAATTGCGTCAACGCCTGCTGGCGGCCGAAGCCAGCGGCGACGGCATGGAAATGGCCCACGTCTACACCGACCTGGCCGATGCAGGTGACCACGACGCCCTGCCCCGCGCCGAAGCGCTGATTCTGGGCCTGGGCTTTCGGGTGGATGAGCTGAACAAGCCGGTCAACAGCTTCTCGGGCGGCTGGCGCATGCGCTTGCAACTGGCGCGCGCGCTCATGTGCCCGTCCGACATTTTGTTGCTCGACGAACCCACCAACCACCTGGATCTGGACGCCTTGGTCTGGCTCGAAGCCTGGCTGCAGCGCTACAGCGGCACCATGATCGTGATCAGCCACGATCGCGAGTTTCTGGATGCGGTGACCAACGTGACGCTGCACATCGAGCACGCCAAGCTCACCCGCTACGGCGGCAACTACAGCGCCTTTGAAACCCTGCGCGCGCAGCAAATGGAACTGCAGCAGGCGGCCTTTGCCAAGCAGCAGGACAAGATCGCACACCTGCAGAAGTTCATCACCCGCTTCAAGGCCAAGGCCAGCAAGGCCAAGCAGGCGCAGAGCCGCGTCAAAGCGCTCGAGCGCATGGAAAAGGTCGCCCCGCTGCTGGCCGAGGCCGAATTCACCTTCGACTTCAAGGAGCCGAACAACCTGCCCAACCCCATGCTGGCCATCAGCGAGGCGAGTTTTGGCTACATGGTCGATGGCGCGCCCAAGACCATTGTGCAGGGCGTGAGCAAGTCGGTGCTGGCAGGCCAGCGCATCGGCATTTTGGGTGCCAACGGTCAGGGCAAATCCACGCTGGTCAAGACGATTGCCCGCACCATGCCTGCACTGGCCGGCACGCTGACAGAGGGCAAAGGCCTGAACATCGGCTACTTTGCCCAGCAGGAACTCGACGTGCTGCACCCGCAGGACAACCCGCTGGAGCACATGATCCGTCTGGCCAGGGAACTGGGGCCGCAAAGCGGCGAGCCCAGCCGGGAACAAGACCTGCGCAACTACCTGGGCACCTTCAACTTTTCAGGCGACATGGTCAAGCAGGCCGTGGGCACCATGAGCGGCGGTGAAAAAGCCCGCTTGGTGCTGGCCATGATCGTGTGGCAGCGCCCTAACCTGCTGCTGCTGGACGAACCGACCAACCACCTGGACCTGGCCACCCGGGAGGCCCTGTCGATGGCGCTCAACGAGTTCGAGGGTACCGTGATGCTGGTGAGCCACGACCGTGCCTTGCTGCGCGCCGTGTGCGATGAATTCTGGATGGTGGGCCGAGGCAAGGTCGAGCCCTTTGACGGTGACTTGGACGACTACCAGCGCTATTTGCTAGAGGAGTCCAAGCGTTTGCGCGAAGAAGCCAAGGGGGGTGCAACTGCATCTGCAGCACAACCAGGCAAGACCACAGCAATGCCTGTTGTTGAAACACCTGTCGCTCCACCAGCCGCTTCACAAGCCCCTGCCTTGAGCGCAGGCGAGCAACGGAAACAGGATGCCCAGCGTCGCCAGCAACTGGCCGCGCAGACCCGCCCGCTGAAAAAGGAGTTGGAAACCATCGAGCAGCGCATACCCAGGCTCGAAAAGGAGAAGGCTGATCTGGAGGCACGGCTGAGCAGCCCTCTGCCCCCGGCCGACATCGCTGACACAGGTCGCCGACTCAAAGCACTGGGCGATGAACTGGCAGCTCTCGAGGAACGCTGGCTTCAATTGTCAGAAGAGTTGCAGGAAGTGGAAAACAGCTAAGACCCGTCGTGGTGCGGATCGTCAGCTGAGCAAACTCATGAGCTCAGAATAAAAAAGCCTGATGGCGAAACACCATCAGGCTGTATCTGGTAGGACGTGCAGGATTCGAACCTGCGACCAACGGATTAAAAGTCCGCTGCTCTACCAACTGAGCTAACGTCCCAAACATTTGCCAGACAGGCTGACAAAAAAAATCACCCGCAAATATCATCTGCCGGGCGACTTTGGAGTGGTAGGACGTGCAGGATTCGAACCTGCGACCAACGGATTAAAAGTCCGCTGCTCTACCAACTGAGCTAACGTCCCACTCGTTTCAGCGTTGCTGCTGAGCCTTGAATTATAGCGTCATTTTGATGACTTGCCGCCGCCAGCCAACAAATTCATGACTTCCGTTGCAGCGCACATGCCAAAGGTAGCTGTGACACCCACCAAGGAGCCATAGCCGTGGCAATTGAGGGTGCCATCGCCTTGCAGTGCACAAGACGGGTCAGGGCCTGCCACGGCCTCTCGACTGAAGACGCAGCGTACATGCATGCGCTTGCCATCACGCGGCGCGCCGTGGTGTTTACGTAAACGGTAACGTAACTGCGCCAGCAAGGGGTCGTGCGTGACACTCGACAAATCATCTAGGTCCACCTTGTGCGCCAAGCGTTTGCCTCCGGCCGCACCGACACACACAAAAGGCACTTTTTCGCGCAAGGCCCATAAGGTCATGGCCTGCTTTGCTTTGAGCTGGTCGCAGGCGTCGATCACGGCATCGGGCATCGTCGGCAACAAGGAGGGCCAGTTTTCGGGGCTGACAAAATCGTCCACCACATCCACCTGGCACCCGGGATGGATTTGCGCAATGCGCGCGCGCATGGCTTCAATCTTGGCTTGCCCCAGGGTGGAGGTCAGAGCGTGAATTTGCCGGTTGATGTTGGACTCGGCAATGTGGTCCATGTCGATCAAGGTCAGGCGTGCCACACCGCTGCGAGCCAGGGCTTCTGCGGCCCAGGAGCCCACACCGCCAATACCGACCACCACGACATGCGCCTGGCGCAATCGCTGAGCGACTTCCACACCATACAGGCGCTGCAAGCCACCAAAGCGGCGATCTTCATCGCCCAAAAGTTGGCTCACTGTCGCATCTCCCACTGCAAGGTGAGATAAGCGCCTGCTGCTATCGCAAGCATGGCCAAAACACTCATCAAACTCAAAGTAGACAGGCCAGACAAGCCTTGTCCGATGGTGCAGCCCATGGCCGTCACTGCGCCAAAACCCATCAAGCAGCCACCGAGCATGTGGCGCACCAGATCGGAGGTCTGACGAAAACCCTCCCATCGGAAACTGCCTTGCAAAAGCGCGCTGAGCCAGGCTCCGAGCAAAACGCCCGGCACCATCATCATGCCCACCGTCATGCGCTTGCTTCCATCACTCCAGTACTGCAAGGCGTCCAGCCAATAGCCCACTGGAGCCGTAAAACTCATGGACTCCATACGAGCACTGGAGGTCCCCAGGAATACCGCTTCCAGCGTGTCGGGGTGTTCGGGCACCCAACCCCAAACGCCTGTCAACCACCACATGCTGGCCACCAGCAAACCCAAGACACTGGCAGGTCCTATACCCTCTTTCCAGAAACGCTCGGATGGACGCCAGGCCCACAGCCACAAGACCAATGCCAGCAGGGCTGCCGTCCAGGCTGATGTAGGCCACAAATCAGTGCCCAGCCACATAGACACCCAATCACCTACAAATCCGCGCCCTGCCCAGTCCCACTGCCAGACATCAAGCCCTTGAACCCGAAAAACAGCCAAAGCTCCACGCATGGTGGCCAGCGCCGTCACCCCCATGCACAACAAGACCACAAGAGACTTGAGGTTGCCCGCAGCAAGACGCACCAGCGATTTGCTGGCGCAGCCCGAAGCGAGAACCATACCCACCCCGAAGCAAAAGCCCCCGACCAGGGCAGACATCCACATGAGGCCAGACGTGTTGTAGATGGTGTTGGCCACATCGATCCAGCCCTGCCCTTGCATCAGCCCCACCGAGAGCATGGACACTGCCAGGGCAGCCGCCCATTGGCGCAATCGACGGGTATCGCCGGTTACCACCAGGTCACTGATGGCACCCATGGTGCAAAACTGACTGCGATGAACCAAGGCTCCAAAGCCCACAGCCAAGAAAAATGCCATGACAAGCATGGCATCCAGGCGGGAGGAAAGGTCCATCGCATCCATCACTTGAGCTTGGCCTGTCGTTCCTTGGCCACGTTGGCTGCTTCGGTGTTGGGATACGCTGCCATCAGATCCTGCAGGGTTTTACGCGCGCCCTTGACATCCTTGAGCTCGAGCTGAACGTTCGAAACAGCCAACATGGCCTCAGGAGCACGAGTGTGGTTGGGGGATGCCGCCAGCATTTGACGGAAGTGCGTCAAAGCGCTCTTGTAGTCTTTGTTGGCATATTCGGCATTGCCCAGCCAAAACAGCACAGACGGACCGTAGCCGGACTGCGGATAGCGCTGCAGGAAGTTGGCCAGAGCGACTTGCGCCTGGTCAAACTTTCCACTGCGGAAAACCACCATGGCGGCATCAAAATCTTTTTTCTCGGCTGGATCGGCAAGGAATTCAACGCCATCCACGCTCACCCGAGCAGGCTCGAATTTGCGTAACCGCTCATCCAGGCCGGTCTGCACATCGCGCTGGCGTTGCTGCATCTCTGAGACATCACGCACCAGCTGTTCATTGCGGCCGCGCGATTGAGCGAGTTCCTGACGCATCATCTCCAGCTGGCTTTGGAGGTCCAGCAGACTGTTGCGCAACTGGCTGTCGCTTTTTTCCACCGCATCCAGGCGCTGGCGCAAATCCAGAATGGCCCGACGAGCTTCATCATCCTCAAACAAACCCGCATGGGCATTCGATATCACACCGCACAGCAGCAGTGCGGCCAAAGCAGGCACTCGGATGGACAAAGCTCGCACAGGTCAACTCCCTTTCTGGATCAGTACTTGAATTCGACGCGACGGTTTTTGGACATGCCCTCTTCCGTGCCGGAGCCGTCAGCCAGGCGCTCTTTGCCATAGCTGACCGCTTCCATCTGGTTGTCGGACACACCCAACAGGCTCAGGGCGCGTCGCACAGCTTCAGCACGCTTTTGACCCAGAGCCAGGTTGTATTCACGACCACCACGCTCGTCGGTGTGACCTTGCAGCATGACCTTGCGCTGCGCATTGGCCTGCAGGAACTTGGCGTGCGCTTCAATCACGGGGCGCGCTTCTGCCTTGACCACAAAGCTGTCGAAATCAAAGTAAACCACGTGAGCGGTGTTGACAGGGCCCATGCCTGCGCGTGCGGCATTGGCATCAACGGTGTTGACACCGTTTTGGCCATCACCCAAGGCATTGCTGTGTGAGGTGGCTGCCTTGTCTTCCACAGGCACGTCATCGAGCTTGACGCCCGAAGCACAACCTGCAAGCAAGGACACCAACAAGGCACTGGCCAACCATTTTTTCATGTTCAAACTCCTGAGATTCAAAAAGTGTGTGTTCTTCATTTACGCATCGGACCCCAAGCGGGTTCGCGAATATCGCCATTTTGCCCTGCCAAACGCGCCTTGATGCGCCCATCCAATGTGGACGTGACCAAAGATTCACGTCCTTGCACAATCGTGGCGTAAATCAGCATCTTGCTGTTGGGCGCAAAGCTGGGACGCTCATCGGCTGTCGTGTCACTGATCGGGCTTACCAGGCCAGTGGTCAGATCCATCACATGAACCTTGAATTGACCTGCGTTGCGGGAAACATAAGCCATCCAGCGGCCGTCCGGACTGATGGATGGTGAGATATTGTAATTGCCGCTAAAGGTCACACGCTCGGCAGGACCACCCGATGCAGGCATGCGGTAAATCTGCGGCGAACCACCGCGATCACTCACAAAGAAAATCTGACTGCCGTCGGGGGTGTACACCGGCTCGGTATCGATCCCCGAGGATTGCTGCAAACGGCGGGGCTCTCCACCCTGCAAGGCAATCTGATAGATCTGGGAACCACCGCTGCGGCTGAGTGTAGCGACCACAGCGCGCCCGTCAGGGGACCAGCCGGGCGCACTGTTGGAGCCCTTGAAATTAGCCACCACACGTCGCTTTCCGGTGGACAGCTCGTGGACAAAAATGACCGGCTTGTGCAACTCGAAAGACACGTATGCAAGCTGATCTCCATTGGGTGACCAGCTGGGCGAAATGATAGGTTCAGGGCTGGTCAGAGCCGTACGGGCCCCTTCGCCGTCAGAATCGGCCACCCAAAGGTTGTATCGGCCGGCAGACTTGGCAACATAAGCGATGCGGGTGGCAAACACCCCAGGCGTGCCCGTCAGTTGCTGAAAGATCCAGTCTGCCATGCGGTGTGCCGACAAACGCAGATCTCCCGGCGTCACGGTATCCTTGAATGCAGACTTTTCCTGTCCTGTGACGATATCCCACAAGCGCGCCCGGATGTCGTAGCGGCCATCGGCCAGGCGCGTCATGCTGCCGGCCACCAACGCATCAGCACCCCGTTGGCGCCAGGCATTGGCATCCGGGGCTGCAAGTTCGTCAAGTTGGCTGCCAGCGGAATCCAGCGTCTTGAACTGGCCGGAACGCTCAAGATCAGCCTGAACAATTTCAGAAATCTTTTGCGGCGCGGCCGATTGACCACGCAAAGGCACCAAAACCACTGGAATTCGGGTCATGCCCACACCTGTCACCTCAACACGGAACTGGGCCTGTGCTGTCAGGGCCATACCCAAGGCGCCCACCAGGGTCAGCCAACGCAAAAACAACAAGAAAAAGGAACGATGACTCATGGATACCCGACCCTGCTACAGAGAGAAACACACGCAAGTGCGTGATCCTACACCCTCGCTGTGGCGCTACGTACAATTAGCCCCAAAATGAAACCCACCTCTCACCCATCCGCTGCCGCAGTCGAACAGCCGAGCATCCGTCAACGCATGCTCAAGCTGGCGCCTTACTTTGGTTGGCAAAAGGGCATATGGGCCCTGGCTATTGCAGCAACGGTGGTCGCTGCAATCACCGAGCCCTTGATCCCTGCCCTCTTCCAGCCCCTGCTGGACAAGGGGTTCAACGGTCAAAAACTGCCTCTGTGGAGCATCCCGGTCACCGTGCTGGCGCTGTTTGCAGTACGCGGACTGGCTCACTTCACGGCCCAGTATTGCCTGTCGCGAATCACCAACGATGGCATGGAAAAGCTGCGTGGCCAGCTTTTCGAGCGCATGCTGCGCGCCGATCTGAGCCTGTTTTCACGACAAAGCGCAAGCGCTCTGTCCAATACCGTGGTTTATGAAGTCCAGACCGGCGCCGCGCAGCTGGTATCGGCCGTGATTGGACTCAGCCGTGATGGACTGACCCTGCTGGCTTTGATCGGCTATCTGTTTTGGCTGAACTGGAAGTTGACCCTCTTGGTCTTCACCGTGGCTCCCGGCCTGAGCTGGATCATGCGCGTGCTTTCACGTCGGCTGTACCGTCTGACCCGCGAAAGCCAGCAAGCCACTGATGATCTGGCTTATGTGGTTGAAGAAAACGTGCTCGCCCACCGCATGGTCCGCTTGCACGGTGCTCAAACGCAACAGCGCGATCGATTTGCTCATCTGGCCAAGCAGCTGCGCAGCCTGGCCCTCAAGTCCACAACCGCCTCGGCAGCCATGACGCCACTCACGCAAATGATGGCAGCCCTGGCTTTGTCCCTGGTACTCATGATCGCCCTGATGCAAAGCCAGGACGGTGGCAGCAACAACACCGTAGGCAGTTTTGTGGCTTTCATTACCGCCATGCTGATGCTGGTAGCCCCCATCAAACGCCTGGCCGATGTCACCACACCGATCACCCGAGGGCTGGCAGCGCTTGAGCGAGGCATGAACCTTTTGCGCGACATCCCTCTCGAAGCCCAAGGTACGCACCGTGCAGAGCGGGCCCAAGGCAAGTTGCAGTTTTCTCAAGTGCAGGTGCGCTTCAACGCAGACGGCCCCGCTGCCCTGAGCGATGTGGATTTACTGGTGCAACCAGGCGAGACGCTGGCCCTGGTCGGAACCTCGGGGGCAGGCAAAACCACGCTGGTCAATCTGCTGCCGCGTTTTCTGCACCCGAGCAGCGGCCGCATTGAACTCGATGGCGTGGACGTATCCGCCTGGAACCTGGATAGCCTGCGCGCCCAGATGGCCATGGTCAGCCAGGATGTCACCATGCTCAATGAAAGCATTTTGAGCAACGTCTGCCTGGGCCAGGCACCTGATCGCACACGTGCAGAGCATGCCCTGCGCGCCGCCAATTTGTGGGAGCATGTTTCGCAATTGCCGGCCGGCATGGACACGGTCCTGGGACACAACGCCAACCAACTCTCTGGCGGGCAACGCCAACGCCTGGCCATTGCTCGCGCCTTGTACAAGGATGCCCCCATCCTGATTCTGGACGAAGCCACTTCGGCACTGGACAACACTTCCGAGCGCGCCGTGCAGGAAGCCTTGCAGCGGCTGATGGTTGGGCGCACCACCCTGATCATTGCCCACCGCTTGTCCACCATTGAACACGCCGACCGCGTCGTGGTCATGGAGCGTGGGCGCATTGTTGAGCAAGGTGCGCCCGCTGCCTTGCTGGCGCAAGGTGGGGCCTATGCCCGTCTGCACCAGCAGGGACAGTGGGCACAACCCGACGACAGCAACGCGGCCTGAGCGCCAGCTTTATAGCAACACAATGTCGTAGCGGTCGGGCCCCAAGGCGGCATCAGATTGCAAGGAAATCGGCTTGTTGATGAAGTCCGACAGGCCCGCCAAATGCTGGCTTTCTTCGTCCAGGAACAAATCAATCACCGCCGGGTGCGCCACCACACGAAACTCACGCGGGTTGAACTGCCGCGCCTCGCGCAAAATCTCGCGCAACACATCGTAGGCTACCGAGCGAGGCGTTTTGACAATGCCTTTGCCTTCGCAGCTGGGGCAAGGCTCACAGAGCATGTGTGCCAAAGACTCACGCGTGCGCTTGCGCGTCATCTCCAGCAAGCCCAAAGGTGAAAAGCCGCCTACCATGGTCTTGACCCGGTCTCGGGCCAGTTGTTTTTTCAGCTCGGCCATGACCGCTTCCTGGTGATCGGATCGCCCCATGTCAATGAAGTCGGCAATGATGATGCCGCCCAGGTTGCGCAAGCGCAGTTGCCGTGCAATGGCTTGCGCGGCTTCCAGGTTGGTTTTGAAAATCGTGTCTTCAAAATTGCGTGCCCCTACATAACCACCGGTGTTCACGTCCACAGTGGTCAAGGCCTCGGTCTGGTCAATGATCAGGTAGCCACCTGACTTGAGGTCCACCCGTCGCCCCAAGGCACGGGCCACCTCGTCGTCGATGGCGTACAGATCAAAAATCGGGCGCTCGCCTTTATACAGCTGCAAACGCTCAGCCGCCTTGGGCATGAATTCCTGCGCAAAGACCAGCAAGGCCTGGTGCTGCTCGCCAGAGTCAATGCGGATGGACTGTGTGGCTTCGCTCACCATATCGCGCAGCACGCGCTGCAACAAGGTCAAGTCCTGGTGCAGCAAGCTGCCCGCCGGGCGACGAATAGAGGCGTCCTTGATGCGTGCCCAGGTCTTGCGCAAATAAGCAATGTCGTCCTGCAGCTCGGCATCGCTGGAGTCTTCGGCATTGGTGCGCAAGATAAAACCACCGCCCTCTTGCCCCACCAGACCTTGCACGCGTTGACGCAAAGCATCGCGCAACTCGAACGGGATTTTTTGCGACACCCCAATATGGTCATCCTGCGGCAAAAACACCAGATGCCGACCTGCAATGCTGATCTGTGTCGACAGGCGTGCGCCCTTGGTGCCTATCGGGTCCTTGATGACCTGCACCATCAGGGACTGTCCCTCGAACACCTGCTTTTCAATCGGCACCAGCGGCTGGCCACTGCGCGCCTGCGACGGTTGCTCGCCTTCGGCCTGACGCTGCCAGACATCAGCCACATGCAGAAATGCAGCACGCTCCAAGCCAATGTCGATAAATGCCGACTGCATTCCAGGCAAGACCCGGGCCACCTTGCCCAGGTACACATTACCCACAATCCCCCGCTCCAGCGAACGCTCGATGTGCAGCTCCTGCACCGCGCCGGACTCCACCACGGCCACGCGCGTCTCTTGCGGCGACCAGTTGACCAAGATGTCTTGCTGCATGCTCACTCCTGCGTGCTCAAACCTTGACGCCCACAGCACGCAGCAGCGTGGCCGTTTCGTGCAAAGGCAGGCCCATGATGCCCGAATAACTGCCCCGAATCTGGCTGATGTTGACTGCCATCAAGCCCTGTATGGCATAAGCACCCGCTTTGCCCATGGGCTCGCCACTTTGCACATAAGCGCGAATTTGCGCGCTCGTCATGGGAGCCACACGCACCCAGGACTGCGACACCACAGCATGACGCGTACGGCCTTTCTGGACGGCCACAGCCGTCAACACGCGATGCGCTTGGCCCGCGAGTTGGGTCAGCATGCGCTGCGCATCCTGCGCATCTTCGGGTTTGCCGAGAATGTCGCGCCCCAAAGCCACCGTGGTGTCGGCGCACACGATCACGCCTGCCGGCAGCTTCAAGGCTTTGTGGCGCTGCACAGCAGCGTCCAGCTTGAGCGCGGTCACACGTTGCACATAGCTCAGAGGCGATTCACGCCCCTTCACCACCTCCAGCGCCTCGGCGTCCAAGGCCGGGTCGGGCAAGAGCACCTGGGCCTGCACCCCGATTTGCTCCAGCAACTGTTTGCGGCGCGGACTTTGGGAGGCCAGGTAAATCATGCGTTCACTCTCGGTGGTAAGGATGGTTGGCGTTGATGGACCAGGCACGATAGAGCTGCTCAATCAGCAACACCCGCGCCATGGCGTGCGGCAGTGTCATGTCTGACAGGCGAACACGCTCGTGCGCCGCTGCCTTGAATTCGGGGGCCAGCCCGTCCGGGCCGCCAATGACCAGGGCCACATCGTCACCCGAAAGCTGCCAGTCCTTGAGGCGCTGGGCCAGTGCTTGTGTGGTCAACGAAGTACCTCGCTCGTCCAGAGCCACAATTCGCGTGCCACGGGGTATGGCCGCTTCAATGCGCTGGCGCTCGGCCGCGTACAGGGTCTGCAGGGTCTTGGAGCCACGGGGCTCGGTTTTGACGGCCTTGACCTCTACTTTGAGTTCAGGCGGAAAACGTTTGGCGTAATCGTGGAAGGCCGTCTCGGCCCAATCGGGCATGCGCTGCCCCACCGCCACCAAGAGCAGCTTCATCGGAACTTAGGCAGCGCTTTTGCGGGTCCGAGGGGCTTTGCTTACAGCTTTCTTGGCAGCAGGCTTGGCTGTGGCTTTCTTGGCTGCAGCTTTGACGGGCTTGGGTGCACCCACCACTTTTTTGGTTGGCGCAGACTTCTTGGCCGGGGCCTTCAGTGCGGGCTTGGCTGCGCCAGTGGTCTTCTTGGCGGGAGCCTTGGACACTGGAGTCTTTTTGGCAGCCACTTTTTTGGCCGTCGCTTTGCCTGATTTGGCTGCAACTTTTGATGCGGGCTTGGCGACAGCGGGTTTGGCCACGACAGGCTTGGCTGCACCGAGTTTCAGACGCACTGGCTTTTCACCCCAGATTTCTTCGAGATGGTAGTACTGACGAATCAGGGGCTGCATGATGTGTACCACGGCCATGCCGCAATCCACAATGATCCATTCGCCGTTGTCTTCGCCTTCAATGCGGGGCTTGTCAAAACCGGCCTCCCGGACCTTGTCGCGCACGCTGGCCGACAGCGCCTTGGTCTGACGGTTGGACGTGCCAGAGGCCACGATCACCCGCTCGAACAAAGGTGACAACGATTCGGTGTCAAACACCTGGATGTCCTGCGCTTTGACATCCTCCAGTCCATCGACGATGGCTCGCTGGAGTTTTTGAACGTCTTTTTTGCCGGAAGCTGCTGTCATGTGTCAGACCTGTAGAGATGATGTTGTTCGATGTACTGTGCCACAGTCGGGCTGACAGCGCCATCCAGAGATTGGGAGTCGGGGACACGCTGACGAATATCGGTGCCCGATTGCGGCATGAGCGGCATGCTCAAAGGGTGTACCTGCAATTGCGCGTACACCCATTGGCCATCACTGCCGGGCGACGACGAAGCGCCCCCCCAGGCCGCAACCTGCGGGTCACGGCGTGCGGGGCAGATTATAGCCAGCCGCGCCAATTCCTCGATCCGGTGCCAGCTCGGCAGCGAACGCCACTGGTCATCGCCCATGAGCAAGTACAACTGTGCTTGCGGATGCTCAGCCCTCAACTCGAGCAAGGTATCGATGGTGTAGCTCGGCCCGGTTCTACGGGTTTCTCGCTCGTCAATCACCACACGATCGCCCAGAGGCAAAAAGGCTAACGCACACATGGCAATGCGGTGCTGCGCTTGAGACAGGCTTTGCGGCTTGTGCCAGGCCTGCCCTGTGGGCAGGATGAGCAAGCGGTCCAGCTGCAGCTGGGCCAAGGCCGTCCGGGCCAGGGCCACGTGAGCCACATGTGGCGGATCAAAAGCGCCGCCAAACACGCCCAGCCGCATCGCCTCAGTCACACCCAGTCCTTGGGCACCAAAAAGTGACTGATCAGCCTCGCCTCCGGTGTACCCGGCGCGTCTTCACGCTGGTACGACCAACTGACCAAAGGCGGCATCGACAGCAAGATGGACTCCGCACGCCCTCCGGACTGCAGGCCAAAGTGCGTCCCCCGGTCCCAGACCAGGTTGAACTCGACATAGCGGCCGCGGCGATAGAGCTGGAATTGACGCTCCCGCTCGCCCCACTCGGTGTCCTCGCGCTTGTGCACGATGGGCAAATAGGCCGGCAAAAATGCATCGCCCACGCTTTGCAGCATCTCGAAGCTGCGCTGCATGCCCAGCTCGGAAAAGTCGTCAAAGAACACGCCACCAATGCCGCGCTGCTCCTGGCGGTGCTTGTTGCAAAAGTACTCGTCGCACCAGGTCTTGAAGCGTGGGTACAGCTCGCTGCCAAAAGGCTCCAGCGCCTGTTTGCAGGTCTGGTGAAAATGCACCGCATCTTCTTCAAAGCCGTAGTACGGCGTCAGGTCCATGCCACCACCAAACCAGGCCACCGAAGGCTGGCCTTGGGGGTGCGCCGCAATCATGCGCACATTCATGTGCACCGTGGGCACATAGGGGTTGCGCGGGTGAAACACCAGCGACACACCCATGGCCTCAAACGGCGCACCTGCCAGTTCCGGACGGTGTTGTGTGGCCGAGGGCGGCAGCTGCGGTCCACGCACATGCGAAAAACCACAACCCGCACGCTCAAACGTGGTGCCACCTTCCAGAATGCGAGTGATACCTTGCCCTTGCAGACGCTCGCCAGAGGGCTTTTCCCAGCTGTCAGACACAAAGGTGCCGCCATCCAAATCTGCAACCGCCTGAGTGATGCGGTCTTGCAGACCGGTCAGGTATTGGCGCACCTGCGCCGTGTCAAAAGAGTGGTTGCTCATGTTGTTGTTCCTTTGCGGGTTTGAGCCTCGTTGGGCCGCGGACTCCAGGGCTGGATCGGACAAGCCAAATGGGCTCGGCAGCCTTGGACCCCTTCATAGACTTGCGCAATGTGTTCGAAATCACGCTGCACATCACCGGTGGTCCAGAAAAAATCTTCAATGCTGATGCGCTTGCGCCCCCAGTCAAACTTGACCAGCGCCAGTGGCACCTGCGCAGCAAGCGCCATTTGGTAAAAGCCGGTGCGCCAGCCTGGCGTCAGGCCACGCGTTCCTTCGGGGGTCACACCCAGCCACAACACGTGGTTTGTTGCTTTGGCTTGCGCATACACCTCGGTCATCTGGCCTACCAGGCCGTGCGCAGCAGAGCGTTCAATGCCAATCCCCCCCACCCAACGCATCCAGCGGCCCAGCAGCGGAATGCGAAACAAGGAGTCCTTGGCGAGGTAATTGGCCGGAATGCCCAGCGCCCACTTGGCCAGCATACCCACCACAAAGTCCCAATTACTGGTGTGCGGGTAGACCACAGCCACGCCCTGGGGCGTGGGAAAGCCTGCAAAGTCAAGCCTCCAGCCCAACAGCCGAAGCAAAGCAGTGGCCAGGCGTGAGCCCTTGAAGGTCACCGGCAAGGCCGAAGCCTCAGTGCTTGATGGCACGGTAGCCAATGTCTTTGCGGTATTGCATACCGTCAAACTGTACCCCCGCCACAGCGGCGTAGGCCTTTTGCTGCGCCTGACGCACCGAATCGCCCAACGCCGTCACACACAGCACGCGCCCACCAGAGGTCAGTACCTTGCCGTCCTGCTCGGTCGTGCCGGCATGGAAAACCATGGCCTCCAGGCTATCGGCAGGCAAACCGCTGATGGCGTCGGCCTTGCGCGGGTTCAAGGGGTAACCGGCCGCTGCCAAGACCACGCCCAGCGCGACCCGGCGATCCCATTCCAGCTCGATCTTGTCCAGACTTTCGCTGGTGGCGGCCATCATCACGTCAAACAGGTCCGACTTGAGGCGCATCATGATGGGTTGCGTCTCGGGGTCACCCATGCGGCAGTTGAATTCGAGCGTCTTGGGCTTGCCTTGCGCATCGATCATCAAGCCGGCGTACAAAAAACCGGTGTAGGGAATGCCGTCTTTTTCCATGCCACGGATGGTGGGCATGATCACCTCGCGCATGGCGCGGGCGTGCACATCGGCCGTCACCACCGGCGCGGGCGAATACGCGCCCATGCCACCGGTGTTGGGGCCTTCATCAGCGTCCAGCAGGCGTTTGTGGTCCTGACTGGTGGCCAGCGCAGTGACGTTCTTGCCGTCGCACAGCACGATGAAGCTGGCTTCCTCACCCTGCAAAAATTCCTCGATCACGACCCGGGCGCCGCCTTCGTTGTGGGTCACACCCAAGGTGTTGTCCACCAGCATGAAATCAATCGCCTCGTGCGCTTCATCCAAGGTCATGGCTACCACCACGCCTTTGCCAGCGGCCAAACCATCGGCCTTGACCACAATAGGTGCACCCATGCGGTCCACATAGGCGTGCGCCGCCACCGGGTCGGTAAAGGTTTCAAACTCGGCCGTGGGAATGGCGTGCCGCGCCATGAACGCTTTGGAAAACGCCTTGGAGCTTTCCAGCTGTGCGGCTGCTTTGGTCGGGCCAAAAATGCGCATGCCGTGGGCGCGGAACTCGTCCACCACACCAGCAGCCAATGGCGCTTCGGGGCCCACCACCGTCAGACCAATCTGGTTGGCCTGCGCCCATTCGCGCAGTTGCACCACATCAGAAATAGGCACATTGACCAGGTTCTTGTCGCGTGCGGTACCGCCATTGCCGGGCGCCACATAGACTTGCTGCACCTTTTGAGACTGGGCCAATTTCCAGGCTAGCGCATGTTCGCGGCCACCGCCGCCTACAACCAATACTTTCATTTAATTGCGTTCCTTATGCGTCAATTTCGGCGTTGTGGAACACGTTTTGCACGTCATCCAGGTCTTCCAAGGCATCCAGCAGTTTTTGCATCTTGACGGCATCGTCGCCAGTGACGGCCACTGTGTTTTCGGGCCGCATGGTCACCTCAGCCACCTCGGCCATCAAGCCTGCGGCCTCCAGAGCGTTTTTCACGGCTTCAAAGTCGCCAGGTGCAGTCAGCACCTCGATCGCGCCCTCCTCGTCTGCAATCACGTCCTCGGCACCCGCTTCCAGGGCCACTTCCATGACCTTGTCTTCACTGGTTCCGGGCGCAAAAATCAGCTGCCCGCAGTTCTTGAACTGGAAAGCCACCGAACCCTCGGTGCCCATATTGCCGCCGTGCTTGGAAAACGCGTGACGAACCTCAGCCACCGTGCGCACGCGGTTGTCGGTCATGGTGTCCACAATGATGGCAGCGCCACCGATGCCATAGCCCTCGTAGCGAATTTCTTCGTAGCTCACGCCTTCGAGGTTGCCGGTGGCCTTATCGATATTGCGCTTGATGTTGTCGGCCGGCATGTTGGCCGCTTTGGCCTTGTCCACCGCCAGACGCAAACGGGGGTTGGCCGTCAGGTCACCACCGCCGGTACGCGCGGCCACCATGATCTCACGGATGATGCGGGTCCAGACGCGACCACGCTTTTCATCCTGACGCCCTTTGCGATGCTGAATATTTGCCCATTTACTGTGGCCAGCCATACTGAAATCCTTGTACCTTGGTTTAATCTATTGCCTGCGATTTTACTTTCCCAAAGAACAAAACCCACTCAGGAGGACCCATGGCTGAACCGATGCTGATCGCGCGCAAAGCGCAAACCGAATGCGTACTTTTACCTGCGCTGGCCAACCGACACGGCTTGATCACCGGCGCCACCGGCACCGGTAAAACCGTCACACTGCAAACCTTGGCCGAGCAGTTTTCGAAGCAAGGTGTGCCCGTGTTCATGGCCGACGTCAAAGGCGACCTGACCGGCATCAGCCAACCGGGCAACATTGGCGGCAAACTGGCCCAGGTGCTGACCGAGCGCGGGCTGGACCTTCCTGAGTCCAGCGCCTGCCCGGTGCAGCTATGGGACGTTTTTGGCGAGCAAGGCCACCCGGTGCGCGCCACCGTGAGCGACATGGGCCCCCTGCTGCTGTCGCGCATGCTCAGCCTGAATGACACCCAGGGCGGCGTGCTCAACCTGGTGTTCAAGATTGCCGACGACAACGGCATGCTGCTGCTCGACCTCAAAGACCTGCGTGCCATGCTGCAGCATGTGGGCGACAACGCCAAACAATTCACCACCGAATACGGCAACATCAGCGCCGCCAGCGTGGGCGCCATCCAGCGTGGCCTGATGCAAATCGAAACGCAGGGGGGCGACCGCTTCTTTGGCGAACCCATGCTCGACATCCAGGACATGATGCAAACCGTCGACGGTCATGGCGTGGTCAACATCCTGGCTGCCGACAAGCTGCTGCACTCCCCTCGCCTGTACAGCACCTTCTTGCTGTGGATGCTGTCCGAGCTGTTCGAACTGCTGCCCGAAATTGGCGACCCCGAAAAACCCAAACTGGTGTTCTTCTTTGACGAGGCCCACCTGTTGTTCAAGGACGCGCCTGCCGTGCTGGTCGAGCGCATCGAGCTGGTGGTTCGACTGGTGCGATCCAAAGGCGTGGGCGTGTACTTCGTCACCCAAAACCCCTTGGACATTCCCGATACCGTGCTAGGCCAACTCGGCAACCGCGTGCAACACGCCCTGCGCGCCTACACGCCGCGTGACCAGAAAGCCGTGCAGTCCACTGTGCAAACCATGCGCCCCAAAGCGGGTCTGGACATTGAAGCAGCCATCACCGAGCTGGCCGTAGGCGAAGCCCTGGTCAGCCTGCTCGACGCCAAAGGCCGCCCCAGTGAAACCGAGCGCGTGTTCGTGGTGCCACCGGGCAGCCAGATTGGCCCCATCACACCCGAACAGCGCAACGCCCTGATGCAAAGCTCACTGGTCGCTGGCGTGTACGAGAAAACCGTGGATCGCGAGTCGGCCTATGAAATGCTCCAGGCCAAAGCGCAAGCCACGACCACCGCTGCACAAGCTGCAGCACCCCAGGGCGGTTTGATGGGCGGCATGTCCGACCTGCTGTTTGGCAGCACGGGGCCTCGCGGCGGGCAACGCGACGGCATTGCCCAAATGGTGGTCAAAAGTGCGGTGCGCACGGTAGGCTCATCGATCGGGCGCGAGATTGTGCGTGGCGTGCTCGGCAGCCTGCTCGGTGGCGGTGGCCGTAAACGCTGAACGGCCAAGCCTGCCATGCGCCTGATCCGCTTCAACAAACCCTACGGCGTGCTCAGCCAGTTCACGCCCGAAGGACGCTGGCAAGGCCTCAAAGACCATATCACCCTGCCAAGGGTGCATGTGGCCGGACGGCTCGATGCGGACAGCGAAGGCCTGCTGCTGCTGACCGACCACGGCCCCTGGCAAGCGCGCATCGCCGACCCGCAACACAAAATGCCCAAAACCTATTGGGTGCAGGTTGAAGGCGTACCCTCCGAAGCTGCCCTGCACACCCTGCGCCAGGGCGTGCACCTCAACGACGGCCTGACACGCCCCGCCCAAGCGCGGCAAATGGACGAACCCCAAGGCCTATGGCCCCGCACCCCGCCCATTCGCTACCGCGCCAGCATACCCACCAGCTGGCTCGAAGTCGTGCTGCGCGAAGGCCGCAACCGCCAGGTTCGCCGCATGACCGCAGCCGTGGGCCTGCCCACCCTGCGGCTAATCCGTGCGGCCATTGGCCCATGGAGTCTGGAAGGTTTACCACAAGGCCAGTGGCAAGATGCAGATGCCAGTGCGCTGATTCAAGACCGAAAATAAATACGCCGGACACATGGTCCGGCGCAACATACGAAACAAACGAATTTCAGTCCGCTGTAGCTTCCTCTTCCGGCTCAGTCGGTTCAGACTTGGCTGAACGACCTTCTTTCTTGGGCAAAGGCGTGATGTCGAGCAAAGCCTGCCCTTGGTCGTCCACATCCACTGTCAGGCGGCCGCCCTCGGTCAGGCGACCAAACAACAGTTCGTCGGCCAGCGCCTTGCGAATGGTGTCCTGAATCAGGCGCTGCATCGGGCGGGCGCCCATGAGCGGATCAAAGCCCTTCTTGGCCAGATGCTTGCGCAGGTCGTCGGTAAAGGTGACCTCCACTTTTTTCTCGGCCAGCTGCTGCTCGAGCTGCAGCAGGAACTTGTCGACCACACGCAGGATGATCTGCTCGTCCAGCGGCTTGAAGCTGACAATCGCGTCCAGGCGGTTGCGGAACTCGGGCGTGAACAGGCGCTTGATGTCGCCCATCTCGTCGCCGGCCTGACGCGGGTTGGTGAAGCCAATGGTGGCCTTGTTCATGGTCTCGGCACCCGCGTTGGTGGTCATGACAATGATCACGTTGCGGAAGTCGGCTTTGCGTCCGTTGTTGTCGGTCAGCGTGCCGTGGTCCATGACCTGCAGAAGCACGTTGAAGATGTCCGGATGGGCCTTCTCGATCTCGTCGAGCAGCAGCACGCAGTGTGGCTTCTTGGTCACCGCCTCGGTCAGCAAACCACCTTGGTCAAAGCCCACATAGCCCGGCGGCGCGCCGATCAGGCGGCTCACCGCATGGCGCTCCATGTATTCGGACATGTCAAAGCGGATCAGCTCGATGCCCATGATGTAGGCCAGTTGCTTGGCCGCTTCGGTCTTGCCGACGCCCGTGGGACCGGAAAACAGGAACGCGCCGATCGGCTTGTCCTGTTTGCCCAGGCCCGAGCGGGCCATCTTGACGGCGGACGACAACACTTCGAGCGCCTTGTCCTGGCCGAACACCACGGCTTTCAGGTCGCGTTCGATGTTTTGCAGCTTGCTGCGGTCGTCGTTGGACACGTTGGCAGGCGGGATGCGTGCGATCTTGGCCACGATCTCTTCGATCTCGTGCTTGCCAATCGTTTTCTTGCGCTTGGAGGGCGCCAGAATGCGCTGGGCAGCCCCAGCTTCGTCGATCACGTCAATGGCCTTGTCGGGCAGCTGGCGGTCGTTGATGTACTTGGCCGCCAATTCTGCTGCTGCCTGCAGCGCCGCATTGGCGTACTTCACGCTGTGGTGTTCTTCAAAGCGGCTCTTGAGCCCTTTGAGGATGTCCACGGTTTCTGACACGGTGGGCTCGACCACATCCACTTTCTGGAAGCGACGAGACAGCGCAGCGTCTTTCTCGAAAATGCCACGGTACTCTGTGAAGGTGGTCGCGCCAATGCACTTGAGCTGACCACTGGACAGCGCAGGCTTGAGCAGGTTGGAGGCGTCCAGTGTGCCGCCCGACGCTGCACCCGCGCCAATCAAGGTGTGGATTTCATCAATGAACAAAATCGCGTTAGGTTTGTCCTTGAGCGACTTGAGCACGCCCTTGAGGCGCTGCTCGAAGTCACCCCGGTACTTGGTGCCCGCCAGCAGCGCGCCCATGTCCAGCGAATACACCTGCGCCTCGGCCAGGATCTCTGGCACCGAGCCTTGGGTGATGCGCCAGGCCAGACCTTCGGCAATCGCCGTTTTACCCACACCGGCCTCACCCACCAGCAACGGGTTGTTTTTGCGGCGGCGGCACAGGATCTGAATGGTGCGCTCGACCTCGTATTCGCGACCGATCAAGGGGTCGATCTTGCCGTCCTTGGCCGCCTGGTTGAGGTTGTTGGTGTACTGCTCCAGCGGCGAAGCTTTTTCATTGCGCTCGCCGCCCTGCCCGCCTTCTTCGCTTTCGCTGCTGGTGGGGTTTTCAGCCGATTTCGCGGCTTCCGGCGGATCGCTCTTGCGAATGCCGTGGGCGATGAAGTTGACCACGTCCAGCCGTGTGATGCCCTGCTGGTGCAGGTAATACACGGCATGCGAGTCTTTTTCGCCAAAGATGGCCACCAGCACGTTGGCACCAGTCACTTCCTTCTTGCCGTTACCGGTGGACTGCACATGCATGATGGCACGCTGGATCACGCGCTGGAACCCCAGCGTAGGCTGCGTGTCCACCTCTTCCGTGCCTGCCACCTGGGGCGTGTTGTCCTTGATGAAATTGGTCAGCGCAGCACGCAAATCGTCAATGTTGGCCGCGCAGGCGCGCAGCACCTCGGCCGCGCTGGGGTTGTCCAGCAGGGCCAGGAGCAGGTGCTCAACGGTGATGAATTCATGCCGTTGCTGACGGGCCTCGACAAAGGCCATGTGCAGGCTGACTTCGAGTTCTTGAGCAATCATGAGGTTTCCTTCTGTGCGCTAATGTTCTGTGTATGCAAATGGGGTTGCCTGGCGTTTATTCAACCGGTTCGCTCTCGCATTGCAGCGGGTGCCCGGCATGGCGTGCCGCATCCATGACCTGGGTAACCTTGGTGGCCGCCACGTCCTGGCTGTACACCCCGCAAACGGCTTTGCCGTCCAGGTGAATCTTGAGCATGATCTGGGTGGCGGCCTCGCGGTCTTTGCTGAAGAACTCCTGCAAAACCACCACGACAAACTCCATGGGCGTGTAGTCGTCATTGAACATGACGACCTGGAACATGCGTGGCGGTTTGACACGCTGCGTCCGGCGCTCCAGCACCACCGAATCGCCCCCATCGGGCGCACGTGGCTCAACAGAGGGCTGCTTGGGACTGAGAGGTTTGCGAGTGGGCATGAATTCATTCTATCGATTGCCATGCCCCGTTCTGGCCTGCAAGCAAAAAACCTTCTACTCAAGAGTCATATCGGGGAAAACCTTCAATTGACAAGGCGGAAAAGTCGCCCCAGACTGGTGCACAAAAGTCAGTTGGAGACCATCATGCCCAACGGTAAAGTCAAGTGGTTCAACGATGCCAAGGGCTTCGGGTTCATCGAACCCGATGGTGGCGGTCCCGATGCATTCGCCCATTTTTCGGCCATCGAAATGGACGGGTACAAAAGCCTCAAGGAAGGCGCACGCGTCAGCTTCGAACTGGTTGATGGCCCCAAGGGACTCATGGCCGCCCACATCCGCTCGGAAAATACGCCCCTGACCTCATCCAGCGACTAAAGCCTGGGACACTGCAGAAAAACATACCGTTATCGGCTTATGCTCTTGCGCCAGTAACACGCAAGAATTTGTGCCATGTCCATCCTCTCTACATCGATTTCTCGTATCGCCGTCGCATGGCTGATCGCTTTGGCCAGCAGTTCAATCTGGGCGCAGACAACAGGTCAGGCTCAAATGGACTTGCCTCGCGCCCAGTTGCAAGCGGGTATGCATCTGATACAGGTTCAGGTGGCCAGCACCGGCCGTCAACGCGAAATTGGGCTCATGTGGCGCAAGGAGATGCCTGTGCAAGAAGGCATGCTGTTCGTGTTCGAACAGCCCGCCGGGCAGTGTTTCTGGATGCGTAACACACTGATTCCACTGACTGCTGCCTTCATTGCCGACGATGGCACCATTGTCAACCTTGCCGACATGCAGCCACAAAATGACACATCTCACTGTTCAGGACAGCCTGTCCGCTTTGTGCTGGAAATGAACCAGGGTTGGTTTACCAAGCGGGGCATTCGGGCAGGTCAGAAAATCAGTGGGCCCTTCTTTCGCCCCTGAAGGGTTTGAGGCTGAGTGTCAAACGCCCCAGTAAAGCTCTTGTTGCTCTTGTGAACAGCGCTGCAGCATTTGCAGCATGGGCTGTGCGCGCTGGGCCAGGCGAACCTCGGGTTCGACCTCCCCACGCTCAAACGCTGATGCATCTTCGCCCTGATCAACGAGCTGCTGACGTTGCTCCTGCCAGGCCTTGAGGCGAAGCTCTTCTTCCTGGACCGCCGCCTGCAAACGAGCAGTCACCTCAGGCAATTGCGCTACCGTGACAATGCCCTTGGCCTGGGGCTCACCTTGCATGATCTTGAGCAAGCGACGAGCATCAGGCTCCAGCATGATCAGGTCTGCAGCCGCCTTGGACTTGAACTTGTAGAGCACTTGGGCAGTCCTTCAGTCCCGATCATCCACCGCTTCGCCCTGGATCTGGGCCTTGAGCTTGTGACTGGCGTGAAAAGTGGTGACGCGACGCGCCTCGATTGGAATGAGCTCACCTGTTCGCGGATTGCGCCCTGGCCTCGCTGCCTTGGTACGGATCTGGAAGTTGCCAAAACCGGAAATCTTGACGTCTTCGCCGTGCATCAAGCAGTCCACGATCAGGTCAAAGAAGGCATCAACCATGTCCTTGGATTCACGCTTGTTCAGGCCAATTTGCTCATACAGCATGGTGGCCAACTGCGCTTTGGTCAGCGCTGGCGTTTCCAGGGTTGCAACCGAAATTTCCATGACCTGATCCTCAAGCGCGCAGTCGGGCAGACAAACTCGTCTGCAACTGCGAAACCAATGCCGCCATCGTCGTTTCGATTTGCGCATCCGTCAAGGCCGCTTGCGCATCGCCCAGCGTGATGCGCACGGCAAGACTCTTCTCGCCCACGGCCAGCGCGGCGCTTGCTTCCTTCGGACGGTAGATGTCAAACAGTACCGCAGACTGGACCAACCCCTCGGTGGGTGCTTGAGCTATTGCAGCCATGAGTTGTGCATGGGTTACAGCCTCGGGCACGATGAGGGCCAAATCACGCTCCACAGGCTGATGCTTGCTCACGCCTTTGGCAGCAGGCACCACGCGGGCCAGCACGGCATCCAGCGCCAGCTCGAAGACCACCGGAGCACTGCTCAGCTCCCAGGCCTGACGCCAGCGCGGATGCAGCTCGCCCACATGGCCAATGACCACGCCGTCCACCACGACCTGGGCTGAACGACCTGGGTGCAGCGCAGGGTGTTCGCAAGCTACAAACTCGGCTTTGCGCGGGGCCAGCATGGCCTCGACATCGCCTTTGACGTCGTAAAAGTCCACTGCACGGCCTTTGCCCTGCCAGCCCAGCGGCTGCTCGGGACCCCAGGCCAGACCCGCCACGCGCATGGGCTGGTCAAAACCACCCACCGTGCTGTCGCTGTCCTGAACAGAGGCGTCGCGCAGGAACACGCGGCCCAGCTCGAACACGCGCACGCGATCAGCCTTGCGGTCGGCATTGAACTTGAGCACCTGCATGAGCGACCCAATCAAGCTCGAACGCATGACACTCATCTGGCTGGCAATCGGGTTGAGCAAACGAATCGGGTTAGTGTTGCCTGCCAGGTCGCGCTCCCAGGACTCTTCCACAAAGCTGTAGTTGATGGTTTCCTGGTAGCCCAGGCCTGCCAGCATGCGGCGTACGGCAAACGGGCTGCGCATGTTTTCGGCACGCAACTTGGGCGTGATGGGGGCCTGTGGTGGCGTAGTAGGCAGGTTGTTGTAGCCCACCATGCGGGCTACTTCCTCGATCAGGTCGGCTTCGATTTGCAGGTCAAAGCGATAGCTCGGTGGCGTCACGGTGACGGTGCCCTCGCCTTCGCTCACTTGCAAGCCCAGGCCGCGCAATGCATCGGCACACTGCTGCTGGCTCAGTGGCATGCCAATGACTTTGTTGGCGCGGGCCACACGCAGCGTGACGGGTTGTGCTCGTGGCACATTGAGCGTCTGATCGTCGATAGGACCTACTTGGGTGTCCGGTGTGCCGCAAATATCCAGCACCAGTTGGGTGATGCGCTCGATATGTTCCACCGTGAGTTGCGGGTCCACACCGCGTTCAAAGCGGTGACCGGCATCGGTGGAAAAGTTGTAGCGACGCGATCGGCCCGCGATGGCCGTGGGCCACCAGAAGGCGGCTTCGATGTAAATGTTTTGGGTGTCATCAGACACGGCGGTGGCGTCGCCACCCATGATGCCTGCCAGCGATTCGACCTGGCTGTCGTCGGCGATCACGCCGACCTTGTCGTCCACGGTGACGGTATTGCCATTCAGCAGCTTGAGCGATTCACCCGCTTTGCCCCAGCGCACCTGCAGACCGCCCTGGATCTTGTCGAGGTCAAAAATATGCGAAGGACGGCCGAACTCGAACATCACGTAGTTGGAGATGTCCACCAGTGGGCTCACGCTGCGCTGGCCGCAACGCGCCAAGCGGTCCACCATCCACTGTGGGGTCTGGGCCTTGGTGTTGACGCCCTTCACCACCCGACCGCTGAAGCGGCCACACAGGTCGGTGGCCAGCACCTTGACCGCCAACTTGTCCGAAATTTGAGTGGCGACGGCCGGGAAACTCGGGGCCTTCAAAGGCGCACCCGTCAGGGCCGACACCTCGCGGGCGATACCGTAAACACTCAGGCCATGCGCCAGGTTGGGCGTGAGCTTGAGGGTCAGCAGCGTGTCGTCCAGATTCAGGTACTGGCGAATGTCCTGGCCCAAAGGCGCGTCCAGCGGCAGCTCCAGCAGACCACCGTGGTCATCAGCAATTTTCAGTTCCTTGGCCGAACACAGCATGCCCTGGCTTTCTACACCACGCAGCTTGCCCACCTTGATGACAAAGGGCTTGCCGTCTTCGCCCGGCGGCAGCTCGGCACCCACCATGGCGCAAGGCACGCGAATTCCCACGCGAGCGTTGGGGGCGCCACACACGATATTGAGCAAACTGCCCTGCCCCACATCCACCTGGCACACTCGCAAGCGGTCGGCATTGGGATGCTGTACCGCTTCCTTGATTTCGCCCACCACGATTTTGGTGAAGGGCGGGGCCACGGGTTCGAGCTCTTCCACTTCCAGGCCAGCCATGGTCAGGGTGTCGGCCAGCTGCTGGGTCGTCAGGGGCGGGTTGCAGAACTCGCGCAACCAGGATTCAGGAAATTGCATGTCTAAGACTCAATGAAAACGGGTGCGAAAAATTACTGAAACTGGGACAGGAAACGGACATCCCCGTCAAAGAACAGGCGCAGGTCGTTCACGCCATAGCGCAGCATGGTGAAGCGGTCCATGCCCATGCCGAAGGCAAAGCCAATGAAGCGCTCGGGGTCGAGGCCCATATTGCTCACCACATTGGGGTGCACCTGGCCGGAGCCAGCCACTTCCAGCCAGCGACCGGCCAAGGGGCCGCTCTGGAACTGGATGTCGATCTCGGCGCTGGGTTCGGTGAATGGGAAAAAGCTGGGGCGAAAGCGCAACACCAGATCGCCGCTTTCGAAGAAGGTGCGGCAGAAATCGGTAAAGACCACCTTCAGGTCCTTGAAGCTCACGTTCTCGCCGATCCACAGGCCTTCGCATTGGTGGAACATGGGCGAATGCGTTGCGTCGCTGTCCACGCGATAGGTGCGGCCCGGCGCAATGACACGGATCTCGGGCATACCCTGGCCAGCGTCAAGCTGGTTGCGGTAACGCTTGACGTGCTGCACCGCATGGCGAATCTGCATCGGGCTGGTGTGCGTGCGCAGCAAATGGCCGCCTTCCACATAGAAGGTGTCGTGCATGGATCGCGCAGGATGGTCTTCGGGCGTGTTGAGCGCGGTGAAATTGAACCAGTCGGTCTCGATCTCGGGACCCTGGGCCACTTCAAAACCCATGGAGCCGAAAATATTTTCCACACGTTCGAGTGTGAGCGAGACGGGGTGCAAACCACCCACAGTGCCGCGACGGCCAGGCAGACTCACGTCCAGCGCCTCGGCTTTGAGTTGCGTCTGCAGCTCGGCGTCAGCGAGGGCCTGGCGCCGGTCGTTGAGTGCTGCTTCGATGGCTTGTTTGGCCACGTTGATGGCCGCGCCACGGGTTTTCTTGTCTTCGACACTGAGGGCGGCCATGCCCTTCATGAGTTCGGTGATGCGACCGGCTTTGCCCAAAAACTGGGCCTTGGCGTTTTCGAGATCCACGGGGGTGGCGGCTTGCGCAAAGCTTTGGCGCGCCGACGCAACCAGGGTGTCCAACTCGTTCATGTTATGCAGTGTCTGAAGGGAGATTCAATAAAAAAGGGATTGAAGCCTTTGCAAGCCCCAACCCCTTTGACAAGCGCGAAGCACAGGCCCGAAAGGGCCCATGTCGCCTGCAGCCATCAAGCGGCAGCCAGAGCGGCCTTGGCTTGTGCCACGATGCCAGCGAAAGCAGCCTTGTCGTGCACGGCGATGTCGGCGAGCACTTTACGGTCGATTTCGATGGAGGCCTTTTTCAGACCATTGGCAAATTGGCTATAGGTCATGCCCAGTTCACGCGCACCGGCGTTGATACGGGCAATCCACAGCTGACGGAAGACGCGCTTCTTGGCACGACGGTCACGGTAGGCGTATTGGCCAGCCTTCATCACCGCCTGTTTGGCGATACGGAAGACATTGCCGCGGCGACCGCGGAAACCTTTTGCAAGGGCCAGGACTTTCTTGTGACGGGCGCGTGCCGTTACACCACGTTTGACGCGAGGCATATGAGTTCTCCTTGTTCGTCAGTGAATTACAGGCCAGCCATAGGCAGCATCTGTGCCATGTGACCCATGTTGGTCTCATGCACGGCCACTGCACCGCGGAGGTGGCGTTTGTTCTTGGTGGTCTTCTTGGTCAGGATGTGACGTTTGAAGGCTTGACCGCGTTTAACGGTTCCACCGGGACGAACACGGAAGCGCTTTTTGGCGCTGCTCTTGGTCTTCATCTTGGGCATTTGAATGCTCCTTTGTTTGTGCTCGTGAGGTGTCTGCAAAGAATTTGCAGCCTTGTTGACCCCGAGCCACTTTTAACAGCCAGGTTTGACCCCGACTGGATCGACAGGCCAAAGCCCGTCAAACCTCTCTCTTGCTCAGGCCTCTGCTGGCGCCTGGGGCGCAGCTTCTGCCTTGGCAGCACCAGGCTTTTTACGGCCGGGCGCAATCATCATGATCATCTGGCGACCTTCGAGCTTGGGGAACTGCTCCACCACGATCAAATCGGCCAGCTCATCGCGAATGCGCTGCAGCAGGGCCATGCCCAGCTCCTGGTGCGTGATCTCGCGGCCACGGAAACGCAGCGTGATCTTGCACTTGTCACCCTCGGCCAGAAAGCGTCGGATGTTGCGCATCTTGATGTTGTAGTCCCCATCATCGGTACCGGGACGGAATTTGACTTCCTTGATATCGATGACCGTCTGCTTGGCTTTGGCTTCTGCAGCACGCTTTTGTTCCTGGTACTTGAACTTGCCGTAATCGATCAGGCGGCACACCGGTGGGCTGGCCATCGGTGCAATTTCAACCAGGTCCACGTCCAGATCCCCAGCGGCACGCAAGGCCTCGGCCAAAGACATGACGCCCAAGGGCTCGTTCTCGGGGCCAGTGACGCGAACCTCAGGAGCAGAGATTTCACGGTTCAGACGGTGCTTGCGTTCCTCGCGTTGGCGACGGTCACGAAATTCGGTAGCGATGACTAGGGTCCTTTAAAAAAACAATGGGCAATACCACACTGCACGCGCAGCCCGAGCAAGCTCAGACCTTGCTGGCAATGTCTTTGGAGATCAGTTCGATGAACGCATCCACGGACATCACGCCGAGGTCTTGATTGCCTCGGGCACGTACGGCAACGGTACCGGCTGCCTTTTCCTTGTCGCCTGCGACGAGGATATAAGGCGGCTTTTGCAACGAATGCTCGCGTATTTTATACGTGATTTTCTCATTGCGCAGATCAGTCTCGACCCTAAGGCCTTGATTTGGCACAGATTTTTGGATTTTTGCAGCGATTTCACGACAGTAATCGGCCTGTGCATCAGTGATATTGAGGACCGACACCTGCACCGGAGCCAGCCAGGTGGGCAAGGCACCAGCGTGCTGCTCGATCAAAATACCGATGAAACGCTCAAGACTGCCCACAATGGCGCGATGGAGAATCACCGGACGTTGGCGGCTACCGTCTTCGGCAGTGTATTCGGCATCAAGGCGTTCGGAGAGGTTGAAGTCCACCTGGATGGTGCCGCATTGCCACTCGCGGCCAATGGCATCGCGCAAGGTGTATTCGATCTTGGGGCCGTAGAAAGCGCCATCGCCTTCAGAAATGACAAACTCGCAACCCGAATGGCGCAAACTGTCCATCAAGGCCTTTTCGGCTTTGTCCCAAAGTTCGTCTGAACCAATGCGTGCCGCCGGGCGGGTCGAGACCTTGTAGAGGATGTCGGTAAAGCCGAAGTCCGCATAGACCTTCTTGAGAACCTTGGTGAAGGTGTCGCACTCGGGCAGGATCTGGTCTTCGGTGCAGAAGATATGGCCATCGTCCTGCGTGAAGCCGCGCACGCGCATGATGCCGTGCAGGCCACCCGAAGGCTCATTGCGGTGGCACTGGCCAAATTCACCGTAGCGCAGCGGCAAGTCGCGATAGCTCTTGATGCCTTGCTTGAAAATCAGGATGTGCCCTGGGCAGTTCATCGGCTTGAGCGCATAGTCGCGCTTTTCCGACTCGGTGGTGAACATGTTTTCGCGGTACTTGTCCCAGTGGCCAGTTTTTTCCCAAAGGCTCTTGTCGATGATCTGCGGGCCTTTGACCTCCAGGTAGCCGTTGTCACGGTACACCTGGCGCATGTACTGCTCCACCTGCTGCCATACCGACCAGCCCTTGGGGTGCCAGAACACCAGGCCTGGGGCGTGCTCATCAATATGGAACAGGTCCAGTTCGCGACCGAGCTTGCGGTGGTCGCGCTTTTCAGCCTCTTCCAGACGCTGCAAGTATTGCTGCAAGTCTTCCTTGCTGGCCCAAGCGGTGCCGTACACACGCTGGAGCATTTCATTTTTGCTGTCACCGCGCCAATAGGCGCCGGCCACTTTCATGAGCTTGAAGTGCTTGAGCTTGCCGGTGCTGGGCACGTGCGGGCCGCGGCACAGATCTTCAAAATTGCCTTCGCGGTACAGGCTCACTTCCTGGTCTGCGGGAATGCTGGCAATGATCTCGGCTTTGTAGTGCTCACCCAAGCCCTTGAAGTAGGCCACAGCCTCATCCCTTGGCAGCACGCGGCGCACCACGGGCTCGTCCTTGGAAGCCAGCTCAGCCATGCGCTTTTCAATTGCCACCAGGTCTTCGGGGGTGAAGGCGCGGCTGTACGAGAAGTCGTAATAAAAGCCGTTATCAATCACCGGACCAATGGTGACCTGAGCCTCGGGGAAAAGCTCCTTGACAGCGTAGGCCAGCAAGTGGGCCGTCGAGTGACGGATCATTTCAAGACCATCCGCATCCTTGGCGGTGATGATGGCCAATGAGGCGTTGGCTGTGATGCTGTAGCTGGTGTCCACCAACTGGCCATTGACCTTTCCACCCAATGCAGCCTTGGCCAGGCCTGTACCGATGGAGGCAGCCACTTCAGCCACCGTCACCGGACCTTGAAATTCACGCACAGAGTTGTCGGGAAGGGTAATTTGCACCATGGAAAAACCAACAATAAAAAAGCTCTAAATTGTCCCATAAATCACCAGGCTCCAATGGCCCCCTCGGGAGTGCTGAACGCAGCCAGCACAAAACCCTGTTTGTTTGCTGCAACGTCAGCCCCACGTTGGCTGTCCTGGTTTAAGATGATGTCCTTCGATTTCATCTTGTAAAAAGACGTACCACGATGACCACGACCTCAAACGCATCCAAGATCATTTACACCCTCACCGACGAAGCTCCTCGTCTGGCGACCGAGGCATTTCTGCCGGTGATCCGTACCTTCACACAACCCGCTGGCATCAGCGTGGAAACCAGCGACATTTCAGTGGCCGCCCGCGTTCTGGGCGAATTTTCGGACTTCCTCAAGCCCGAGCAACAAGTGCCTAACAACCTCAATGAGCTGGGCAAACTGACGCTGCGCCCCGAGGCCAACATCATCAAGCTGCCCAATATCAGCGCCTCTGTGGCTCAGCTGGTCGCCGCCATCAAGGAACTCCAGAGCAAGGGCTACGCCATTCCTGACTTCCCGGAAAACCCCAAGACCGACGAAGAAAAAGCCATCAAGGTGCGCTACGGCAAGTGCCTGGGCTCGGCCGTCAACCCGGTGCTGCGCGAAGGCAACTCCGACCGCCGCGCCCCCCGCGCCGTCAAGGAATACGCACGCAAGAACCCGCACAGCATGGCTGAGTGGAGCCAGGCTTCGCGCTCGCACGTTTCACACATGCACGCGGGCGACTTCTATCACGGCGAAAAATCCATGACTCTGGATCGTGCTCGCGATGTGAAGATGGAGCTCATCACCAAGTCCGGCAAAACCATTGTGCTCAAGCAAAAGGTGTCGCTGCTGGACCGCGAAGTGATCGACAGCATGTTCATGAGTAAAAAAGCACTGCTGGCGTTCTACGAGAAGGAAATTGAAGACGCACGCAAAACCGGCGTGATGTTCTCGCTGCACGTGAAAGCCACCATGATGAAGGTGTCTCACCCCATCGTGTTCGGTCACTGCGTCAAGATCTTCTACAAGGAAGCCTTTGAAAAGCACAAAGCTGTGTTGTGCGACCAACTGGGCGTGAACGTGAACAACGGCATGGTCGATCTGTACAACAAGATCGCTACCCTGCCCCAGTCGCTGCAAGACGAAATCAAGCGCGACCTGCACGCTTGCCACGAACACCGCCCCGAGCTGGCGATGGTCGACTCGGCCAAAGGCATCACCAACTTCCACTCGCCCAACGATGTGATCGTGGACGCGTCCATGCCCGCCATGATCCGCAACGGCGGCAAGATGTGGGATGCCAACGGCCGCTTGAAAGACGTCAAGGCCGTGATGCCCGAATCGACCTTCGCCCGTATCTATCAGGAGATGATCAACTTCTGCAAGTGGCACGGCGCATTCGACCCCAAGACCATGGGTACCGTGCCCAACGTCGGCCTGATGGCTCAGCAAGCCGAGGAATACGGCTCGCACGACAAGACTTTCGAGATTCCCGAAGACGGCGTGGCCAACATCACCGACCTGAACACCGGTGAAGTGCTGCTGTCCCAGAACGTGGAAGAAGGCGACATCTGGCGCATGTGCCAGGTCAAGGACGCCGCCATTCGTGACTGGGTCAAGCTGGCCGTCAACCGCGCCCGCAACTCCGGCATGCCCGTGGTGTTCTGGCTCGACCAGTATCGCCCGCACGAAGCGCAGCTGATCACCAAGGTCAAGATGTACCTGCATGAGCACAACACCACGGGTCTGGACATCCAGATCATGAGCCAGGTGCGTGCCATGCGTTACACCCTGGAACGTGTCATTCGTGGCCTGGACACCATCAGTGCGACCGGCAACATCCTGCGCGACTACCTGACCGACCTGTTCCCCATCATGGAACTGGGCACCTCGGCCAAGATGCTCTCCATCGTGCCCCTGATGGCCGGTGGCGGCATGTATGAAACCGGTGCTGGCGGCTCTGCGCCCAAACATGTGCAGCAGCTGGTCGAAGAAAACCACCTGCGCTGGGACTCGCTGGGTGAATTCCTGGCGCTGGCCGTGTCGCTGGAAGACCTGGGCCTTAAAAACGGCAATGCCCAAGCCAAGCTGCTGGCCAAAACACTGGATGCGGCCACTGGCAAGTTGCTGGACAACCGCAAGAGCCCTTCGCCCAAGACTGGCGAGCTCGACAACCGCGGCAGCCAGTTCTACCTGGCCATGTACTGGGCCCAGGAGCTTGCAGTACAAACCGACGATGCATCGCTGGCTTCCAAGTTTGCGCCTCTGGCCAAGCAACTGGCTGACAACGAAAGCAAAATCGTCAGCGAGCTCAATGCAGTTCAAGGCAAGCATGTCGATATTGGCGGCTACTACATGCCTGACAACGCCAAATTGCACGCCATCATGTGCCCAAGCGCAACGCTCAACGCAATCCTTGCCAAATTTGTGGCCTGAGTTTGGAGAGCGTCAGATCCGCACAAAAAAACCACCCTCGGGTGGTTTTTTTGTGTCTGAATGGCGATGTTTTTTCAGAACTTTGAAAGCCTGTGCATCAGGCGGCATGCTTTTGCAACACTTTGTAGAGCTCGTCCTTGAGCGCCAGTTTTTCTTTCTTCAGAACCTCGATTTCTTCAGCGCGGGCATGCACATGATCTTGGTTACCTTCAAGATTCTTGATCTGCTGATCCAGATCGTTGTGTCGGTCAAACAAGGTCTTGAAATGCAGGTCGCTGGTTTTAAGGGAAGTGATCAGGTCGCGATATTCTGGAAACATCTTTACTCCTAGAAAGTCCAAACAAGGAAGACGTTTTCACTTTAGCGCCTAATCCATCGCTATGCGACTTCAGATCTGTCAATCTGCTTGCGTCTTGATGTACGACAAGTATTTGACCAATCGCCAGACCGCTACGCAAAGGGCTACTGCCCCCATCGCCAGTACGACATAGACGACGCGCAAACCCAAGGTCTCGGCCAAATAACCCAGCAACAAAGCTGCGAGTTGCGAGCCCACGGTGAAGGTGATCATCAAAATGGCTGACAAGCGTGGCGCCTGTGAAGGAAAGCCTTGCAAGGCGCTGCCCAGCAAAATCGGGAATCCAACAGACACGCCCAACCCCGTCAGGAAGTTGAGAAGCGCGAGGAGCACAAAATCCACCCGCTCAGGCAGGAGCGCTATGGCGGTCAGGGCCAGGGCCCCCAGCACACTCAAACCCTGCAATTTCTGTCCCATGTTCCACCGGCTGGGTACGAAGGCCTGCCACAGACGACCGGCTGTCATGCCCGCCATCAAAAAACCCAGCGCCAGGCGTGAGGCCTGGTTGCCCAAACCCAAACCCAGGGATGCATAGCTGACAAACCAGAAGTATTGCCCCCATTCGATAAAGCCACTGAACAAGCCAGCAGCACACACACGCTGTATCAAGGGTTGCCGCAGGAGTTGAAGATAGCCCAGCGCTGACTGGGTTGTTTCGCAAGAAACCTGCTCTTGATGACGAAATGCGGCATTGTTCAAACGCTGCTTTTGCAAGGTCAATATCCACAAACTGATCGCCAACACACCAAACACGGCATAAGGTGCACGCCACCACGGTGTGAGCAAGAGAACCGCACTGACAACCAGTGGCGACAAAATGGTCCCTGCGGAATAACAGACATCCACCAGACTGATGATGCGTGTACGCTCTTCTGCCTCTTCGCTGATCTCGGACAACAAGCCATGCCCCAAAGTGAACAAGGCTGTTTCAAACACAGCAATCAACACCATGCACAAAGCCAGAGATGCAAACCCTGGCGCAAGCATCAAGCCCACCAAGGCCAGAACCACGGCAGAAGAGTACGCCCGCAACAAACGCTTGGGCAAAAAACGTTTGGCAATCGCGCCCCCCAACAAAGAGCCGATAGCACCACCACTGGTCCATAAAGCCATGAGCCATCCGACCTGGTCAAAACTAAAGCCCATCTGCTCACGCAGATTCGGCGTCACAGCGCCAAGCAGCGCCCCAAAAATGCCCCACAAAAGCGCGCAATACAAAATGATCCAGGCCACAAATGGCAAGTGACGCAGTCGTTGCCAGGGCGACAGAAATGGCGCGTGAGAACTGTTCATGGTCTAGAAACGTGACGAGTGTGTAATGTCATTGTCAGCGCACACAGAAGGACTCTGCACGAAGCCGCACAAAAAGAAATGCCGCTGTAACTTTTGAGCAGACAAAAAAAATGGCCCCGAAGGGCCATTTGAAACTGTGCACAAAAAGAAATTATTTCTTCTTGTTCACGGCAGCCTTGAATGCTGCGCCAGCAGTGAACTTGGGCACAGTGGCAGCTGCAATTTTCAGCTTCTCACCAGTGCGGGGGTTCTTGCCGGTACGAGCAGCGCGCTTGGCGGCCTTGAAGGTACCGAAACCAATCAGCTGGACGTCCTGCTTCTTGGCCACCGTTTTCACGATGGTGTCCACAACGGCGTTCAGTGCGCGGGTAGCGGCAGCCTTGGACAGATCGGTTTCTTTGACGATGGCTTCAATCAATTCAGCTTTGTTCACGCGAGGTCTCCTTTCAAATGAACAGTGTCTATTGTGCCCTAGGAATGGGGCTTCAGGACCAAATCATCCTAAATGCAAACCCTAAAAAAAACACACCCACAAGCGCCATGGAGGCTGACGCCGTGCGGTGTTGCGCCTGAAATCGGCTTTTGAGCCGCGCACCAGCGACGATCAGCATCCACAAATACAGCAAACTGCAGATCTGCACCACGACGCCCAACAGCAGATAAGCCAGCGCAGGCGACGGTGCATCCTCACGTACAAACTGCGTAAAAAACGCCAGGAAAAAGAGGATGGCTTTGGGGTTGGTCAAGGACAGAGACAAGGCTCTCCAATAAGGCTTGGGTTCTTTGACTAAAGCCTGATCCTCTTCGACCAGGGTAGCTTGCTGCCCTTTGAGAAGCCATCGCTGCCAGGCCTGACGCAACAGCTGCACACCGATGTAACCCAAATAAACAGCCCCGCTTGTTTTGAACAGCATGAACGCTGTAGGAAACAGATGCATCATGGAGGCAGCACCAGAAGCCGTTGCCAGCATCAACAAGGTATCTCCCGTAAAGATACCGAACGCTGCCTGCCAACCCCGATGTCGATCGTGCCGAGCTGAAGCCGTGATCACATACAGCGAATTGGGGCCCGGCAACAGCACGATGATGATGGTACCCAGCAAGAACTGCCAGAAGTTATGGATGCCCAGGTCCATCGTTTACAACGTCCTTACAAAATATGCACTGGGTGTCGATCATAAAGTGATGCGACTCATTTTCAGTCCATGAGTTGAGGGTTTTTCCGTACCATTGCCAGGATTGAATTGTGCAAACATATAAGCTCTTACTTAACTTGGGTTTCAGCGATGAATAAAACACTGTTTCCACAATTTGCAGCCCTCACCACCGTGCTGCTTGTGGGCTTGACCAGCGCCAACGTCATGGCGCAAAGCAGCAGCCAGATGCTGCACCAGCGTGCGACAGCAGCCATGTGCGCCAACTGCCACGGCACCGATGGCCGAACCGTTGACGGCTCAGCCATTCCCTCTTTGGTCGGCATGCCCAAGGAATACATGATTCGCCAGATGGATGCTTTCAAGAACGGCAAGCGCGAAGCCACCGTGATGCATCAAATCACCAAAGGCCTGACTGCTGAGCAAATCGAAGCTGTCGCCAACTACTACGCATCCACCAAGCGCTAAACAGGAGCACCCTATGCAACGTCGTCAATTTGTCAATGCCTCTTTGGGCCTGGGTGCTGCAGCTGCTGTGTCTCCCCTGCTCTCGGGTTGTGCATCACTCTCCGGCATTCCCTCCAAATCCCAAGTCGTCGTCATCGGTGGTGGCTTCGCTGGCGCTACCGCAGCCAAGTATGTCCGCATGTTGTCGGACTACAAAATTCAGGTGGTGCTGATCGAGCCCAATCCCGCTTTCGTGTCGTGCCCCATCTCCAACCTGGTGCTTGGTGGCAGCAAGAAGATGGAAGACATCACCACCACCTACGACACCCTGAGCCGCAAACACGGCGTCAAGGTAGTCAAGGATATGGTGTCTTCGGTCAATACCGATAAGAAGTCGATCACCACCGCTTCAGGTGTGAGCATCGGCTACGACAAACTCATCATGTCTCCAGGCATCGATTTCATGTTCAACACCATCGAGGGCCTGCAAGCAGCCCACGACTCCGGTCAAGTGTTGCATGCCTGGAAAGCTGGCCCCGAAACAGCCAGCCTGCGCAAACAACTTGAGCAAATGCGCGATGGTGGTGTCTACGCCATCTCCATTCCGCAAGCCCCCTACCGCTGCCCTCCCGGCCCCTACGAGCGTGCCAGCCAGGTGGCTCACTACCTCAAACAGCACAAGCCCAAGTCCAAAGTCCTGATTCTCGATGCCAACGAAGACGTGACTTCCAAAGGCAAACTGTTCAAGGAATTCTGGGCGGCCAATTACAAAGGCATGCTCGAGTACATGCCCTCGCACAAAGCCACGGCTGTAGACGCCAAGACGAGCACGCTCAAGTTTGATGTACAAAGCGATGTCAAAGCCGATGTGCTCAACGTCATTCCCGCCCAGACTGCCGGCAAGATTGCCGTCTCCACCAAACTCAACAACGTCAATGGCCGCTGGTGCGGCGTCAATTACCTGAACTTTGAATCCACTCAGGCCAAGGATGTCCACATCATTGGTGACTCGATCATGCTGGCTCCCGGCATGCCCAAGTCCGGACACATGGCGAACTCCCAAGCCAAAGTGTGCGCCGCAGCCATCGTGGCACAACTGGCCGGTCTGGAGATCAACCCCGCGCCGCTGTTGAGCAACACCTGCTACAGCTTCCTGAACGACAAGGACGTTGTCCACGTGGCCTCTGTTCACCAATACAACGTTGCCCAGAAAACCTACCTTACCGTCCCAGGCTCTGGCGGACTCTCACCCGCCCCCAACCAGCTCGAAGGCATTTATGCCTGGAACTGGGCCCAGAACATCTGGGCAGACACGCTCCTGTGATCCTTCACGGTCGTTTCCCAAAACCGCCTTCGGGCGGTTTTTTCATGTCTGCAGTTTTCATGCTTTCCATGACAAACAAAAAAAGCCACCTGACACCGAAGCATCAGATGGCTTGATTTTGAAAGCACCCTTTCGGATGCCTTCAAAAGCAGATCAGTGGAACTGCTCTTCTTCGGTGGATCCGGTCAGGGCTTTCACGCTGGAAGAACCACCCTGAATCACGGTGGTCACGTCGTCGAAGTAACCCGTGCCCACTTCCTGCTGGTGCGACACGAAGGTGTAGCCTTGCTCGCGAGCTGCGAACTCGGGCTCTTGCACCATTTCAACGTAGTGCTTCATGCCTTCGCCGCCAGCGTAGGCCTTGGCGAACTTGAAGGTGTTGTACCAGTTGACGTGGATACCGGCCAGTGTGATGAACTGATACTTGTAGCCCAGCGCAGACAGCTCTTCCTGGAAAGATGCGATCTGCGAGTCGTTGAGGTTTTTCTTCCAGTTAAACGATGGCGAGCAGTTGTAGGACAGCAGCTTGCCGGGGTTGGCAGCCAGCACAGCCTGGGCGAATTCGCGGGCGAAGCCAATGTCGGGCACGCCGGTTTCACACCACACCAGGTCAGCATAGGGAGCGTAAGCCACGCCACGGCTGATGGATTGCTCCAGGCCGTTCTTGACACGGAAGAAGCCTTCTTGCGTGCGCTCGCCGGTCAGGAAAGGCTTGTCGTTTTCGTCGTAGTCGGACGTGATCAGGTTGGCGGCTTCCGCGTCGGTACGAGCCAGGATCAGTGTGGGCACGCCCATGACGTCGGCTGCGAAACGCGCCGAGATCAGCTTTTCGCAGGCTTCACGTGTAGGCACCAGCACCTTGCCACCCATGTGACCGCACTTCTTGGCAGCGGCCAGTTGGTCTTCGAAGTGAACGCCAGCAGCACCGGCAGAGATCATGTTCTTCATCAGTTCGAAGGCGTTCAGAACGCCACCGAAACCGGCCTCAGCGTCAGCAACGATGGGCAGGAAGTAGTCTATGAATTCCTTGTCGCCGGGGTTGATGCCACGGCTCCACTGGATTTCGTCGGCACGCTTGAAGGTGTTGTTGATGCGGCGCACCATGGTCGGCACCGAGTCGTAGGCGTACAGCGACTGGTCGGGGTACATGGTCTCGGAAGTGTTGCCGTCAGCAGCGACTTGCCAGCCCGACAGGTACACAGCTTCGAGGCCAGCCTTGGCCTGTTGCATGGCTTGACCCGCGGTGATGGCGCCGAAAGCATTCACGTAGCCTTTTTTGGCGCCGCCATTGACTTTGTCCCACAGCACTTTGGCGCCGCGCTGGGCCAGGGTGTATTCAGGCTGCAGGGAGCCACGCAGACGCACCACGTCAGCGGCAGAGTAGCCACGCTTGACGCCTTTCCAACGGGGATTGGTGGCCCAGTCTTTTTCCAGGGCTGCGATTTGTTGCTCGCGGGTGAGATTTTGAGACATGTCTAACTCCTTAGGATCAAGTTGAAATCAGTGGGTCAGTGTGACTGACTGTGTGGTTCATCTTAACTCTTCTACAAGAGTTATTCCATCTCTTATGTCTTATAGAAGACATTTATTTATTCGTTTAAAATCAATACGTTAAAAAGTTTATTTCTCAATATGGAATTTTGTTTCTCATATTGAGAAATTTTGATGCGCCGCAGCAAGAGGTTTTCTCACAATGAGAAATTTCTTTTGAGCTGATGAAATCAATGCAGTGGTGTAGCGCTGACCAACATGCCGTCCGCATCTGCATAGAGCCACTCCCCGGGTCGAACGTGTACGCCCATCAAGGCAACCATCACATCACGTTGCCCTTGGCCTGCGCGGGCCGTAGGCATGGGCACCAGGGCTCGGGCACGAATACCGACATCAGCAGACGCCAATTCGGCCTTGTCACGAACACAACCATCAACGACCACACCGGCCCAACCATTTTTGGCTGCTGCTGCAGCAAGATTGCCGCCCAACAGTGCGCGATGAAGTGACCCTCCACCATCCACAACAAGGACACGCCCCTCACCAGGCGATGAGACAAGGTCTTTGACCAGTGTGTTGTCGTCATAGCAACGCACAGTCACGATGGGTCCACAAAAAACACGTCGTGCGCCGTAGTCATTGAACCCCGGCGGTATCACCCGCAAAGCATCGCTCGTGGCATCACGAAACTGATCACAAAAGTCACAGGTGGAAAATTTGATCGACATTGAAGCTCCTTCACTACGCCCTGGCAGTACACCGCATCGGTCTGACATCAGCCATACGCATGTGCACCGATTTAATGCGTTCACGATGGGAGGAACGGAAATGTCGTAAAAATCACAACAATCCGCCATGAAAAATGCGTTTCCCCTATTGGAAAAGCCTGAGCCCTGCATTAGGATGAACGCGCTAGGTCGTCGTGACCTACACAACAACCTTTTAAGTTCCAAGGAACACGAACATGGCAACTGCAAAAAAACCCGCAGCTAAAAAAGCAGCACCCGCTAAAAAAGCCGCTCCGGCCAAGAAGGCAGCCCCCGCTAAAAAGGCGGCTCCCGCCAAGAAAGCCGCTCCTGCCAAGAAGCGCACTCCCAACGCCGCTTTCATGAAAGCCTTGACGCCCAGCGCCGCTCTGGCAGCTGTGGTGGGTGCGGCTCCCCTGCCCCGCACAGAGGTCATCAGCAAAATGTGGGCTTACATCAAGAAAAATGGTCTGCAAGACAAAGTCAACAAGCGCAACATCAATGCTGACGACAAACTCAAGGCTGTGTTTGGCAAAGCTCAAGTCACCATGTTCGAGATGGCTGGCCTGATTGGCAAGCACCTCTCCTGATCAGGTTGCACCTCGATCAAAGGCCGCCCTCGGGCGGCCTTTTTCATGCGCGAATGAACGTCAAATGCGATGCTTCAAGCGTGGGAGGTGCGCTTGCCCACACCCACTGCGGCCAATACGCTCAGCAGGAGCACAACAGCTGCGCCAGCCAGGGCGGCGGCAGGCATGCCACGATCCATCAGCACACCAAAGATCAGTGGCGAGACCGCAAAGCCTGCATCAAGCCCCGAATAGACCATGCCGTACACACGGCCTGTAGCCCCTTTGGGCGTGGCTTTTTTGATCATCAAATCGCGGCTGGGGCCGCCTACACCAATGGCAAAGCCAGTTGCGGCCAGAACAACCATGCTCAACTGCGCTCCCAGCCACCCACTGGCGCACAAGCCCATGAACACCGCCGCTACCGACATACAAATGGCCACCACCCGATCGCTCCAGCCCGGCATGCGCGCTGCCACAAAGCCACCCAGCAGCATGCCTGCAGCGCCACACAACATGTAGCCTGTCAAGGTCATGGTGGCCTGCTCAAGGGTGATCTGGTGCATGGCCTGCAGAATTGGCACCGAGAAGTTCTGCACCACTGCCAGCGTCATGGTCGACAGAAAGAAATAGGCGAAGCACCACCAGATGACCGCATGCCTCATGAACGCCAGCGGCGAAACGGATGCAGACACTGCTGGCGCTGTCACCATGTGCGAGGTGCGGGTTTGCAAAGCGCCACGCTGCCAGTACATCAATACGAGAATGACGGTGTACATAAGCGCCGCACTGACATAGCCCATACGCCAATGACCGTCCGAGCTGGTCAAGGCGAAAAATACGGGGGCTGCCGCCCAGCCCAGGTTGCCTGTCAGACCATGCACACTGAAGGCGTACCCCAAACGACTGCTGGACACCCGCTGGTTAAGGATGCTGAAGTCCACCGGATGAAAAGCACAATTACCAAGTCCAGCCAATACGGCGGCCGCCATCATGGCTGGATAGCTGTCTGCCATGGCTGCCGTCAAGCAAGCCAGCACAAACAGCCCTAAAGACAGCAGCAAAACTGGCCGAGCACCCACCTTGTCCACCACAAAGCCCGAACTGGCCTGACCCAGTCCCGAGACCATGAAGAAGACAGAACTGAGCAAGCCCAGCTGCGCATAACTCCAGCCAAACTCACGAACGAAAACCGGGAACATGACCGGAAGCAGCAAATGCGAAAAATGCGAACCCGCGTGGGCCAGCCCCACCAAGGACATCACGCGGACATCATCGCGCAAAGCCACAGGGGCAGCAGATGCACTTGCAGTGGTCATGAAATTGCCTTTAATGAAAAAACGCCGCAGGGCCCATAACCTGCGGCGCTCCATCATAGCGAGACAGCCGTTTTTTCGCTCAGGTCGAAGCCTGGAACTCGAACACCCCCGGCGCACGCACCGGATCCACCTCTACCTGGATGGAAGACTTGGGAGCAAAACGCCCCTCCAGCAGCAATTTGGACAGCGGGTTTTCCAGCTTGCTCTGAATGGCCCGTTTGAGCGGACGCGCACCAAAGACAGGGTCAAAACCCACCTTGGCAAGTTCCGCCAACGCAGCGTCGGAAACCTGCAGCGTCAACTCCATGCGCGCCAGTCGCGCTTGCAAAGCGTGCAGCTGGATCTTGGCAATCGAGGCAATATGCGCTGCATCCAGACCATGGAAGACCACTGTCTCGTCAATCCGGTTGAGAAACTCCGGACGGAAATGCGTTTTGAGCTCATCCCAGACCGCATCCTTCACGTCTTCGTAGGGCTGTCCGACCATGGCCTGAATCATGTGCGAGCCGATGTTAGAGGTCATCACGATCACCGTGTTCTTGAAGTCCACGGTCCGACCCTGGCCATCGGTCAGGCGGCCATCGTCCAGTACCTGCAGGAGCACATTGAACACGTCCGGATGGGCTTTTTCAACTTCATCGAGCAGCAACACGGAATACGGCTTGCGACGAACCGCTTCGGTCAGGTAGCCGCCTTCTTCGTAGCCCACATACCCCGGAGGCGCGCCAATCAAACGGGCCACGGAGTGCTTCTCCATGAACTCGCTCATGTCGATGCGCACCAGATGCTCTTCGCTGTCAAAAAGGAAACCTGCAAGCGCTTTGCACAGCTCGGTCTTGCCTACGCCCGTCGGGCCCAGGAACAGGAATGAGCCCGTCGGACGGTTAGGGTCTGACAAGCCCGAGCGCGAGCGGCGAATGGCGTTGGCCACAGCCGAGATGGCTTCATCCTGGCCCACCACACGGTCGTGCAGTTTGTCTTCCATGCGCAGCAATTTTTCGCGCTCGCCCTGCATCATCTTGGACACCGGGATACCCGTGGCGCGACTGACCACCTCTGCAATTTCTTCAGCCCCCACTTGGGTGCGCAGCAGCTTGGGGCTCCCCACGCCCCCGCCTGCAGCCTCTTTAGCCTGGGCTTCCTTCAGACGCTTGTCGAGTTCGGGTAACTTTCCGTATTGCAACTCGGCCACCTTGTTGAAATCGCCTTTGCGCGTCAGCTCCTCGATTTGCAGTTTGAGCTTGTCGATCTCTTCACGCACCTGCTGGCTGCCTTGGGCCTGCGCCTTTTCGGCGCGCCAGATTTCTTCCAGATCAGCCAGTTCTTTTTGCACGCGGGCAATCTCTTCCTCGATCAGACCCAGGCGCTTTTGCGAAGCCTCATCGGTTTCCTTTTTCATGGCTTCGCGCTCGATCTGCAGCTGGATCAAACGACGGTCCAGCTTGTCCATGACTTCAGGCTTGGAGTCGATCTCGATCTTGATCTTGGCCGCAGCTTCGTCGATCAAGTCAATCGCCTTGTCGGGCAGGAAGCGGTCGGTGATGTAGCGGTGGCTGAGTTCGGCCGCAGCCACAATCGCCGGGTCGGTGATGTCCACGCCGTGGTGCAGTTCGTACTTTTCCTGCAAGCCGCGCAGGATGGCAATGGTCTGCTCGACCGTGGGCTCGCCCACCAGCACCTTCTGGAAGCGGCGTTCCAGCGCGGCGTCCTTTTCAATGTATTTGCGGTACTCATCCAAGGTAGTTGCGCCAATGCAATGCAGCTCGCCACGCGAAAGCGTGGGCTTGAGCATATTGCCTGCGTCCATGGCCCCTTCGGCCTTGCCGGCACCCACCATGGTATGAATCTCGTCAATGAACAGGATGATGCGGCCTTCGTCCTGCGCCACTTCCTTGAGCACAGACTTCAGGCGCTCTTCGAATTCACCCCGGAACTTGGCACCCGCCAGCAAGCCCGCCATGTCCAGCACCAGCACCTTCTTGTCGCGCAAGCTCTCGGGCACTTCACCGTTGACGATGCGTTGCGCCAAGCCTTCCACAATGGCAGTTTTGCCCACACCGGGCTCACCAATGAGCACCGGGTTGTTCTTGGAGCGGCGTTGCAACACCTGGATGGCGCGGCGGATTTCGTCGTCGCGGCCAATGACCGGATCGAGCTTGCCCATGCGTGCGCGCTCGGTCAGGTCCAGGGTGTATTTCTTGAGCGCTTCGCGCTGGCCTTCGGCTTCGGCGCTGTTGACGTTTTGACCGCCTCGCACCGCATCAATGGCCGACTCCAGGGCCTTGCGACTCAGGCCGCTTTCCTTGGCCAGACGCCCTGCCTCGTTCTTGCTGTCTGCCAACGCCAGTAGGAACAATTCGCTGGCCACAAAGCTGTCGCCGCGTTTGATGGATTCCTTCTCGGCAGCCTGCAGCAATTTGACCAGTTCGGGGCCCACTTGCACCTGGTCCTGGCCAGTGACTTGGGGCAAGCGTTTGATGCCAGCCTCTGCAGCTTCGCTCAGGCTCTGCACCTGAACGCCTGCACGTTGCAGCACGGCCTTGGGGCCGTCTTGCTGACGCAGCATGGCGGCGAGCACGTGCACAGGCTCAATGTAGGCGTGATCGTTGCCCAAGGCCAAGCTTTGCGCGTCGGCCAGGGCTTCCTGAAATTTGGTGGTGAGTTTATCGATTCGCATGAATATTCTCCAATTGAGACGCACTTGGGGGCCACTCAGGCCATTTCAAGAGATTCGAAAACACTTGAGCTTGCTTAAAATCAAACCATGGGTATTCATCAACCCTCTGTGGTTTACGACGAAGTTCAGGACCGTCTGCTGTGGCGCGCCAACACCCACGAGGCGCAGGAATACCGTTTCTGGATGACCCGAAGACTGATGCTGCGACTCATGCCCCACCTGAAAAACCACTGGGTTCAAGCCGAGTCCCGTCAAGCCGGTCTGAGCACCCAGACCCCGGAAACCCAACATTTGATGGCCGACTTCCAGCGCCAGGCCTTTCTGGAAAAGGCAGACTTCAAACAGCCGTTGGCCCCAGAAGCAGCACTGAGCGACGGGGGTGTTGACCCGTACAGCGCGCCGGCGCCTTCAGGCCTCTCACATTGAGGTCAAATCCAAGGCTGCAAGCCTTCAGGCATTGGGCATGTCCAGGCCCCAGCGGGCCAGCGCCTGGTCATCGCTGACGCGGGCATCCACCCAATGTGCGCCTGCGGGCGTGTGCTCTTTTTTCCAGAAAGGTGCTTGGGTTTTGAGGTAGTCCATCAAGAACTCGCAGGCCTTGTAGCTCTCGCCGCGGTGGGCCGAACTCACAGCCACCAGCACAATCTGGTCAGCGGGCAACAAACGACCGACACGGTGAACAATCACAGCGTCAAAAAAGTCAAAACGCTGATGCGCTTGCGCCACCATCTTGGCAATGCTGGCTTCGGTCATGCCGGGGTAATGCTCCAGCTCCATGGCCTGTACTTCGTCTTCGGGCTTGCGGGTCAAGGCATGCATGTCCCGCACCGTGCCCACAAACGCACACACAGCGCCCACGCGCAGATCACCCTCGCGCAAACGCGCAACCTCGGTGCTCAGGTCAAAGTCTTCGGTCTGAATGCGGATGCTGCTGGCCATGGTGCTTGGCCTCAACCGCCGGTGACCGGCGGAAAGAATGCGATCTCGTCCCCATCCTTGAGGGCGTGATCGTCACCCACCATGGTCTGGTTGACGGCCACTCGCACCGGGCGGTGAGGGCCCAGAGCCTGCGCATGCACCTCGCTTTGCGCCATCAAGGCCTGACGCAATTCATTCACCGTAACAGCCTCGGTTTGCATGGCCACCTGCCCGCCCAGCGCCTCACGCAAGCTGGCGAAAAAAAGAATGCGCACGCTCTTCATGCCAACCACCCAGCAAAAGGAAGGTAGTCCACCAAGTCACCCGCAGCCACCGTCTGACCCGCCGGAATGTCGACCACACCATCACCCCAGACCACCGAGGTCAACACCCCGGAGCTTTGGTTGGGGAACAGGTCCAGGCCGCCCTGCGCGTTGCACCGCACACGCACAAACTCGCGGCGGCGGTCAGCTTTGACAATGCTGAAATGCGCCGGCATGCGCACAGGCTGCAAGGACTGCTGCGGCTGACCCGTCAGCTGACGCAAGAAGGGCAAAACCAGCAATACAAAGGTCATGAAACTCGAGACCGGGTTACCCGGCAGGCCGATGAAATGCGCCACGTGCGCGCCTTCGCTGCGGCGCACATGGCCATAGGCAAAGGGCTTGCCAGGTTTCATGGAGATTTGCCAAAGGTCCAAGGCACCCAAGGCTTGCACCGAGGGCTTGACGTGATCCTCTTCACCCACCGAGACGCCGCCGCTGGTCAGGATCAGGTCATGGTGGTCGGCAGCCGACTTGAGCGCTGCCATGGTGGCTTCGCGCTTGTCGGGGACGATGCCGAGGTCACTGACCTCGCAACCCATGCGATGCAGCAAGGCACGCAGGAAAAAGCGGTTGGAGTTGTAGATGGCACCGGGGCGCATTTGATCGGGCGCAACCTCGCCGGGCATGACCAATTCGTCGCCAGTAGAAAACAAGGCCACACGTGGCTTGCGCAGCACGCTCACATGCGCAACGCCCAGGCTGGCCGCAAGCCCTAACTCTGCAGGGGTCAGCCGTGTGCCCGCAGGCAAGGCCACAGCGCCTTTTTTCACGTCTTCGCCACTCAGACGCACCCATTCGCCTGGCGTCGGCACACGCAAGATCTGCACTTCATCCGTAGCGCCATCCACTGGCTGTGTGTCTTCCTGCATGACCACTGTGTCAGCGCCGGGGGGCAAAGGTGCTCCCGTAAAAATTCGTGCGGCTTGACCTGGCTCCAGGGTGGTACCTGTTTGGCCCGCTGCAATGCGTTGCGTGACTTTGAGCACCGTTGGCCCTTGCCGCACATCGGCCCAGCGCACGGCATAGCCGTCCATCGACGAGTTGTCGAACGCGGGCACTTGCAAGGCAGACACGAGATCCTGCGCCAGCACGCGGCCATCCGCCTCCAGGGTGGACAGCGTCTCGACATCGTTCAAGGCCTGGACCTGACCCAGCAATTGTTGCAAGGCATCGTCCAGAGGCATCAGGGGCTTGCGGGGCGCGTTCATGGGCAAGTCCTCAGTGGCAGTGCTCAGCAATGTAGCGCTTGATGCCTTCAGCATCAGCCGGCATGACCTTCACGCGTTTAGGCAAAGCCTCAATGCCTTCAAACTTGGCCGGACGCTCAGGCTCGCGGCCCAGAGCTTCGACAATGGTGCCTGCAAATTTGATGGGCAAGGCGGTTTCGAGCACCAGCATGGGTACACCGGCCTGCAAGTGTTCCCGCGCCACCTTCACGCCATCGGCGGTGTGGGTATCGATCATCACACCGTACTGCTCAAAAACCTGGCGGATGGTGGCCAGGCGGTTGGCATGCGTGCTCTTGCCGCTGACAAAGCCGTAACGGGCACTCGCGTCGGCAAAGCGTGCATCGCCAGACAAGTCAAAACGGCCTTGCGTATTGAGCGCGTCGCCAAACAGGGCCTTCGTCAGCGCGCCATCGCGACCCAGCAGGTCGAACACAAAGCGCTCGAAGTTGCTGGCCTTGGAAATGTCCATCGAGGGGCTGGAAGTCTCGTGCGTGTCGGCGGTGCCGCGCACGCGGTAAATGCCGGTGCGGAAGAACTCGTCAAGCACATCGTTTTCGTTGGTGGCCACCACCAGCTGTGCCACCGGCAGGCCCATCATGCGGGCCACATGGCCGGCGCAGACATTGCCAAAGTTGCCGCTGGGCACTGTAAAGCTGACTTTTTGATCGTTGCTCGCCGTGGCCTGGAAGTAGCCCGCAAAGTAATACACCACCTGGGCCAGCAGACGCGCCCAGTTGATCGAGTTGACGGTGCCGATCTTGTACTTGCGCTTGAAGTCCAGGTCGTTGGAGACGGCCTTGACGATGTCCTGACAGTCGTCGAACACGCCTTCAATGGCGATGTTGTGGATGTTTTGGTCCAGCAAGCTGAACATCTGTGCTTGCTGGAAGGGGCTCATGCGCCCATGCGGGCTGGTCATGAACACACGCACGCCCTTTTTGCCGCGCATGGCATATTCGGCCGCGCTGCCGGTGTCACCGGAGGTGGCGCCCAGAATGTTCAGTTCTTCGCCACGGCGGCCCAATTCGTACTCAAACAGATTGCCCAGCAGCTGCATGGCCATGTCCTTGAAGGCCAGCGTGGGGCCGTTGGACAGAGCCTCCAAATACAGCTCAGGCGCGGCGCTGCCCTTGGCCTGCAAGGGCTTGAGCGGCACGATGGCTTCGGTGCCATACACAGCAGCGGTGTAGGTCTTGTCGCACAGGGCTTTGAGGTCAGCGGCTGGAATGTCGTCGATGTACAGGGACAAAATTTCAAACGCCAATGCCGCGTAGCCCTGCTGCTGCCAGACCTGGCGCAGGCGCGTCAGATCGGCATCACCCAGTTGGGGGTAGCTTTCGGGCAAGTACAGCCCGCCATCGGGTGCCAGGCCTTCGAGCAGGATTTCACAGAAGTGTTTACGGTCTGCGTGGCCGCGCGTAGACAGGTACAGCATCAGGCCAGCTCCTCTTTGCGGATGCGAACAATGGGCGCCAGCACCGTGGGCAAACCTTGCATCTGCTTGAGCACCACGTTCATATTGCCCTCGCGCGTGTCGTGGGTGAGGATGATCACATCGGTCTGGTTTGCACCGCTGACCTGGTCGGCCTCGCGCTGCAAGATGGCATCGATGCTGATATTGGCATCGGCCAGCAAGCCCGTCAGCTTGGCCAGCACACCGGCCTGGTCGGCAACACGCAGACGCAGGTAGTAGCTGGTCACGACTTCTTCCATCGGCAGCACGGGTAAATTGCTCAAGGCATCAGGCTGGAAGGCCAGGTGCGGCACACGGTTTTGAGGATCAGCCGTGTGCAGGCGTGTGATGTCCACCAGGTCTGCGACCACTGCGCTGGCAGTAGGCTCGGCGCCGGCGCCTTTACCGTAGTACAAGGTGGTGCCTACGGCATCGCCTTGCACCATGACTGCATTCATCGCGCCTTCGACATTCGCAATCAGGCGTTGCGCAGGTACCAGGCTGGGGTGCACCCGAAGCTCTACCCCTTTGTCAGTGCGTTTGGTGATGCCCAATAGCTTGATGCGATAGCCCAGTTGCTCGGCATATTTGATGTCGGCGGCGCCCAGCTTCGTGATGCCTTCCACATAGGCTTTGTCGAACTGCACCGGAATACCAAAGGCAATCGCGCTCATGATGGTGGCTTTGTGGGCCGCATCCACGCCTTCAATGTCAAAGGTGGGATCGGCTTCGGCATAGCCCAAACGCTGCGCTTCTTTGAGCACCACCTCAAAGTCCAGCCCCTTGTCACGCATTTCGGACAGGATGAAGTTGGTGGTGCCGTTGATGATGCCCGCCACCCACTGGATCTGGTTGGCGGTCAGCCCCTCACGCAGCGCCTTGATGATGGGAATGCCACCAGCCACAGCCGCTTCAAAAGCCACCATCACACCTTTGTCGTGCGCGGCCTGGAAGATTTCAGTGCCGTGCACCGCCAACAAGGCCTTGTTGGCCGTGACCACATGTTTGCCGGCAGCAATCGCTTCGAGCACCAGCTCGCGCGCCAGGGTGTAACCGCCAATGAGCTCGACCACGATATCAATGTCGGGATTGCGAATGATGTCACGGGGATCGGCCACCACTTTAGCGTCTTCACCCACCATGGCGCGGGCCTTGGCCTGGTCACGACGGCTGACCATGGTCACTTCAATGCCGCGACCCGCACGACGTTTGATTTCTTCCTGGTTGCGGCGCAGGACTTCAAAAACGCCGCCGCCGACGGTACCGATGCCGATGAGGCCAACTTGAATGGGTTTCATTGTGTAGATCAACTTAAATAAGACGGGCACTCCTGGGAGCACCCGCAGAAAACTCAGGACACCAGTGCGTCCGTACCAAAGCGTTTGCGTGCGCCTTCCAGGAATTTGGCGACACGTCCAATGGCTTCGCGCAGATCATCTTCATGTGGCAGGAACACGATGCGGAAATGGTCCGGCTCAGGCCAGTTAAAGCCCGTGCCCTGCACCAGCATGACCTTGGTTTCTTCCAGCATGTCCAGGAAAAAGCGTTGGTCATCCGCGATGGGGTAAACCTTCGGATCCAGGCGGGGGAACATGTACAGCGCCGCTTGAGGCCGCACACAGCTGACTCCCGGGATCGAGGTGATCAGCTCATAAGCCAGGTCACGCTGCTTGCGCAAACGACCGCCCTCGCCCACCAGCTCCTTGATGCTCTGGTAACCGCCGAGCGCCGTTTGTACAGCCCACTGACCTGGCACATTGGCGCACAAGCGCATGTTCGAGAGCATGTTCAGGCCCTCAATAAAGTCGGTAGCCGGGCGCTTGTCGCCCGAAAGTACCATCCAACCAGCGCGGTAACCGCAGGAACGGTAGCTCTTGGACAGGGAGTTGAAGGTCAGCGTCAGCACATCGGTGGACAAGCTGGCGATCGGGGTGTGCACCACATCGTCGTACAGCACCTTGTCGTACACCTCATCGGCATAAATGACCAAGCCATGCTCACGAGCCAGACCCACAATCTGCAGCAACAATTCCTTGCTGTACAGCGCGCCTGTAGGGTTATTGGGGTTGATGACCACAATCCCTTTGGTCTTGGGCGTGATCTTGGCGCGGATGTCGTTGATGTCCGGCATCCAGCCATTACTTTCGTCGCACATGTAGTGTACCGGCGTGCCACCCGACAGACTGGCAGCAGCCGTCCACAGGGGGTAGTCAGGTGCAGGCAATAGCAATTCATCACCATCATCGAGCAAGGCATTGGTCGCCATGACGATGAGCTCACTGGCGCCGTTACCCAGATAAATATCGTCCAGCGTCACGCCCAAAATGCCCTGTCGTTGGGTTTCGTGCATCACGGCTTTGCGCGCCGCAAAAATGCCTTTGCTGTCCGAGTAACCTGCCGAGTTGGGCAGGTTGCGGATCATGTCTTGCTGAATCTCTTCAGGCGCGTCAAAACCGAAAACCGCCAGGTTGCCAATATTGAGTTTGATGATCTTGTGGCCGTCCTCTTCCATTTGGCGAGCACGGTCCATGATGGGGCCACGGATGTCGTAGCACACATTGGCCAGTTTGGCGGATTTGACGATGGGCTTCACAGTCCCTCCCGGACGGATAAAGTCAAGAGCGAAAACCTATAATTTGACCACATTTAGAGTCGTTTTCACGACTGATTCCAACGCATTTCAACCCTCCCAATTCGATGAAACTTCAGCCCGACAAATCCAATGCACTCATGATCTCCGCCATGGGGCCGGGCTGGATCACCGTACAAGGCCAACGCATCGAGCACGCTGTTTGCATCCGAAGCCACGGCAGCCCCGCTTGGGAGACCTGGGATGCAGAACACTGGGACCAATTGCAAGCCGGACACTTGAAAGCCCTGGCTGGACAAGACACGGAATTGATCATCATGGGTTGCGGTGAACATCAAAATTTCTTGCCCGCTTCCTGGTTGCAACCCTTGATGGAGCGGCGTATCGGCCTGGAAACCATGGACACCTATGCGGCTTGTCGCACCTACAACATTCTGGCCAGCGAGGGACGAAAAGTCATGGCGGTGCTCATGATGGCGCCCAAGGCGAATACCTTATGACTACTGACTTTTCGGTTAAAATAATCGTTTGTCGAAATTTGTAAGTTCCCTGCACAAGGCTTGCAAAACACCCCCGAAAAGAGTGTCTACATGGCGATCGTTCTCAACAAGCCCCTGCCCGAATTTGAAGCGAACGCAACTGGCGGTATCAAGGTTTCAAACACAACCCACGTGGGTCAGACCATGATCCTGTATTTCTATCCGAAAGACAACACCCCTGGTTGCACCACCGAAGCCATGCAGTTTCGCGACAAATACAAGGACTTTGTCAAAGCCGGCGCTGTGGTTTTTGGCGTCTCGCGTGACAACATGAAGTCACACGACGACTTCAAAACCAAGCTGGAACTGCCCTTCGAACTGATTGCTGATACTGAAGAGAAAATGTGTCACATGTTCGGCGTGGTCAAAAACAAGATCATGTACGGCAAAAAGGTCAAAGGCATTGAGCGCAGCACTTTCCTGGTTGGCGCAGACGGTCTGCTCAAACAAGAATGGCGTGGCCTGAAAGTCCCTGGCCATGTGGACGAAGTCCTCAAAGCCGTCAAGGCTCTCAAGAAGGCCGGTTAAAAGCTCCCAAAGGTGTCACAGAGCTCGTGCATAATGGGCTCATGCAGATTGCAGTCGACACCCGCATTACACAAAAAGCCGCCCGGCATGCCTGGCGGCTTTTTTGCTTTCGGGTCCTTCATGTTTCCGTAAACAAGGTTACGCCCCATGCCCCTGCCTCCGCCGCCCAAACAACGTGCCACACTGCTGACCCAGAAATCCCTGGCCGAGGCTCCTGCAGCGAAAACACCACGCGCAACACGTAGCAACAGTCGCCCCCTTAAGGATGCGCAAATCGACATGCCCATTCCTGAGATTGTGGCAAGCACTGCCCCCGCCCCCGTCAAAACCAGCGTCAGGACAGCGTCTCCCGTGAAATCCATCAAGACAAGCACTCGAAGTGCAAAAGCACGCAAAAGTGACGGTGCCCGCAAACTGTTTGTGCTCGACACCAACGTGCTGATGCACGACCCGATGAGCTTGTTCCGCTTTGAAGAGCATGATGTCTTTTTGCCCATGATCGTGCTCGAGGAGCTCGACAGCAACAAAAAAGGCACCTCCGAAGTCGCTCGAAATGCCCGTCAGGCCAGCCGCTACCTCGACACACTGGCCGCGTCCAGCCCCGATATGGCAGCAGGTCAGCGTTTGTCAGCGCTTGGGCACAACGAAGCTCAAGGGCACCTGTTTTTCCAGACTGAACCTCTCGACCTCAGCCTGCCCCTGGCCCTGCCGCAAGGCAAGGCCGACAACCAGATTTTGGGGGTGGTTCGCGCCTTGTGCGAGAAACACAGCCAGCGCGAAGTGGTTCTGGTGTCCAAGGACATCAACATGCGCGTCAAGGCACGCGCGATGGGATTGCAAGCTGAAGATTATCAAAACGACAAGGCCCTGGAAGATGGCGACATGCTCTACACAGGAGCGATGGCGTTGCCAACAGACTTCTGGGCAAAGCACGCCAAAACCGTCGAAAGCTGGCAACAGGGCAGCCACACCTTCTATCGCATTTCCGGCTCCATCGTGCCCAGCCTGTTCATCAACCAGTTTGTGTACTTTGAAGCTGCTGGCGAGCCCAGCCTGTACGCCCGAGTGACGGAAGTAAGAGGCAAAACTGCTGTACTACGCACCCTCAAGGACTTTGCACACCAGAAGAATGCAGTCTGGGGCGTCACCGCCCGCAACCGTGAACAAAACTTTGCCCTGAACCTTTTGACCGACCCTGAGGTGGACTTCGTCACGTTGGCCGGCACAGCTGGCACGGGCAAGACGCTGATGGCGCTGGCTGCAGGCCTGACGCAAGTGCTGGACGACCGCCGCTACACCGAGATCATCATGACCCGCGCCACCGTCAGCGTGGGCGAAGACATCGGCTTCCTGCCCGGCACTGAAGAAGAAAAAATGGGCCCCTGGATGGGCGCCTTGGACGACAACCTGGAGTTTCTGGCCAAGGGCGAAGGCGGGGGGGCGGGCGAGTGGGGGCGCGCCGCGACCAACGAACTGATCAAGAGCCGCATCAAGATCAAGAGCATGAACTTCATGCGCGGGCGCACCTTCATGAACAAGTACGTCATCATCGACGAGGCGCAGAACCTGACGCCCAAGCAGATGAAGACGCTGATCACCCGCGCCGGCCCCGGCACCAAGATCATTTGCATGGGCAATTTGGCCCAGATCGACACGCCCTACCTGACCGAAGGCTCATCGGGCCTGACGTACGCGGTGGACCGCTTCAAGGGCTGGGCCCACAACGGACACATCACCCTTGCACGTGGCGAGCGTTCACGCCTGGCTGACTTTGCCAGCGAGGCGCTTTAAAAGTCGTCGCCGCCCATGCCACCGCCGGCCAGGCTTTCAAAGCGGGTCAGCGGTTTCAGGAAGGCCAGGCGGCAGGTGCCCGTCGGACCGTTACGCTGCTTGCCGATGATGATTTCTGCAACACCCGGATCCTTCGAATCCTTGTTGTAGTAATCATCGCGGTAGATGAACATGATGATGTCCGCGTCCTGCTCGATGGCGCCGGATTCACGCAGGTCACTCATCATGGGGCGCTTGTCTGTACGCTGCTCTACACCACGGTTGAGCTGCGAGAGGGCAATCACCGGGCATTGGAGCTCTTTGGCCAGCATCTTCAGACCCCGCGAGATTTCACCCAGTTCAGTGGCGCGGTTATCGCCGTCCGAGCCACTGGAGCCACTCATCAACTGCAAGTAGTCCACCACGATCAGGCCGAGCTTGCCACACTGGCGAGCCAGACGACGCGAGTTGGCGCGCAGCTCACTCGGGGTCAGGCCAGGTGTTTCATCAATGTGCAGCGACACGGTGCGCAAACGCTCAATGGCCTCGGTCAGGCGCGGCCACTCGTCGTCGGTCAACTTGCCCGTCCGTAAATGACCCTGGTCCACACGACCAATCGAGCCCACAATACGTACTGCCAGCTGGGATGCACCCATTTCCATGGAAAACACAGCCACGGGCAACCCTTCGTTGAGCGCCACGTGTTCAGCAATGTTGATGGCAAAAGCCGTTTTACCCATGGAAGGACGCGCCGCCAGCACCACCAGGTCGCCCGGCTGCAGGCCAGAGGTCATGCGGTCCAGATCGTAAAAGCCGGTGGGCACACCCGTAATGTCGTTGGGGTTGTCGGCCATCTCGGAGACTCGGTCCAGCAGGTCCACCACCAAGGTGTCCATGGACTGAAAGCCCTGCTTCATGCGAGAGCCTTCTTCACCAATGTTGAAGATCTTTTGCTCGGCCTCATCCAGAATCTTGTCAACCGCCCTGCCCTGGGTGTTGAATGCGGCGGTGGCGATGTCGTCACTGGCCGCCACCAGCTTGCGCAGGATGGAGCGCTCTCGCACGATTTCAGCGTAGCGCCGGATATTGCTGGCGCTTGGCACATATTGCGCCAGCGCATTCAGGTAGGACAACCCACCCACCTCTTGCGACTTGCCCAAGGCCTGCAACTGTTCGTGCACCGTGATCACGTCAGCCGGCTTGGAGGCATTGATCAGGGCGCCAATGGCGGCATACACCAAACGGTGCTCATGACGGTAAAAGTCCGAATCCACCAACAAGTCCCCCACCCGATCCCAGGCGCCGTTGTCCAGCAACAACCCACCCAGCACGCTGGATTCGGCTTCAATGGAGTGAGGCGGCACACGCAGCTGCGCAATCTGTGGGTCCAGGGTGGCCACAGCCATGGCTTCATCAAAAGAAGGAGGGAAAACGGCAGAACTCATGAATTCACAACAGTCAAAACGGCATCTTAGCCCGGAGCTCGCCACGCGTCATTGCATAACCCTGTGGATAAGCGGTGCACCACAGGTGCATGAAACGGGTATGGCGAGTGGATAAATGAAGGGCCTGAAAATGAAAAAGCCGCCTGCTTTCGCCGGCGGCTTATCGCTGAGCGAGCAGGATCAGGCGGTTTCGCCGTACACGCTCACATTGACTTCCACCACCACGTCGGTGTGCAACGCAACGGACACAGCGGAGTCGCTCACGGTCTTGATCGGACCGTTGGGCATACGCACCTGAGCTTTGGCCACAGCGAAGCCCTGCTTGGTCAGTTCTTCAGCGATGTCGTGGTTGGTCACAGAACCAAACAGGCGACCATCCACGCCAGCCTTTTGGGTCAGCTTGACGGTCAGACCAGAGAGCTTTTCGCCCAGAGCCTGAGCTTCAGCCAGCTTGGCTGCAGCAGCTTTTTCGAGCTCGACACGACGAGCTTCGAATTCAGCCTTGTTGGCTTCGGTAGCGCGACGGGCGCGGCCAGAGGGGATCAGGAAGTTACGTGCGTAACCGTCCTTGACCTTGACGATGTCACCCAGATTGCCCAGGTTGAGCACTTTTTCGAGCAGGATCACTTGCATGTTGTTTCTCCTCAGACCTTGTGCTGATCGGTGTAGGGCAACAGAGCCAGGAAGCGGGCACGCTTGATGGCAGTGTTGAGCTGGCGCTGGTAAATGGCGCGGGTGCCGGTCAGGCGGGCGGGAATGATCTTGCCGTTTTCGGCGATGAAGTCACGCAGGGTGTCCACATCTTTGTAGTCGATCTCTTCAACGCCAGTCACGGTAAAGCGGCAAAAGCGCTTGCGCTTGAACAGCAGGGACTGGGTGTTGCGCTTGGGGCGCTTGTTCTTGTCAAATTTTTTGAACGTGGCCATGGGGCCTCCTGAAATTAATCTTGCTGAAACTCTTGGATATGCAAAATCACACGTTGACCTTGACGGATATTGGCCAAAAAGCCAGTGAACCTGAAGGCGGTGCCAAGTGGCGCCTTTTGGAGCTGCTCGGCCATCACACCGATGGCCTGCGCCCGAAGGCTCAACTTGACTTGCCTGGTGCCTTGTTCTTGCTGCACATGAGACTCATGCTCGAGCAGCAAATCCAGGGCAGGCAACCCGGCTGGGGTGTAGCGCAGAGCGTCTCGCTCAACGATACGGGCACCTAATCGGGTCTGGTTCACTCCGCGCGGGGTCAGGGCAATCAGACTGCGAAATCAGCCTGTTGAGCCTTGCGTGCTTCTTCGCGCTCGACGCTCTTCATCATGGCAGAAGCGCCGGTGTCGGCTTTCTTCTTCTGCACAGTCAAATGACGCAGAACGGCGTCATTGAATTTGAAGGCGTGCTCGAGCTCGCCCATCACAGCCTGGTCGGCTTCGATGTTCAGGCACAAGTAGTGTGCTTTGGCCAGCTTGTTGATCTGGTAAGCCAGTTGACGACGGCCCCAGTCTTCGACGCGATGGATCTGACCGCCACCTTGGGTGATCATGCCCTTGTAGCGCTCCAGCATGGCGGGCACTTGCTCGCTCTGATCCGGATGGATCAGCAAAATGATTTCGTAATGACGCATCAAAACTCCTTGTGGATGAACCAAAAGATTGGAAAAACCGCCCCCGGCGTCAGTCAAGGGTGCGGCAAGGTGAGCCTTGAATTATAGCCCGGATTCAGGGCCTTTGCCTACCTTCCTTGCCCCGGCTGCAGGCCAGAGGGAAAGTGCAAGCATGACCAGGCAAGCTGCAGGTACGCCAAAAACACCTGCGCTCACGGGCTGAATACCCCACCAGAGACCCGCATCGGGAGCCCACCCCCAGGCGGCGCGGACCACCGCTGCATTGAAGAACATGTAGCCCGCGGTCACCCCAAAGCCGGTGAGCATGCCTGCAACTGCAGCGCGACGATGCAGTCGCTGCCAATGCAAGCCCATGACCATGGCAGGAAAGAACGCTGATGCAGCCAGTGAAAAGGATGCTGACACGAGCGAAAGGATTTCAGCCGGCTTGAGTGCAGCCACAAACGCTGCCAGCATGGCAACGGCCAACAGGGCAAATTTCGATGCGATCACCTGCCCTTCGGCATTGAGCGGCATCCGGCGAAGCCCCCACCCCAAGTCATGTACCAGGGCGTTGCCAATGGTCAGCAGCAATCCATCTGCTGTCGACAAGGCCGCAGCCAGACCGCCCGCTGCCACCAGCCCTGCAATGACAAAAGGCATGCTGCCCAGCTCTGGCATGGCCAGCATGACCATGTCGGCCCCCATGCGTAATTCGCCAAACTGCAGGCGACGGTCGCCATTGATGTCAGCCACCTCCACCAGGCCAGGATCCACCCGCGCCCACTGTGCAAGCCACGAGGGCAAATCCTCGAAACTGCTGCCGACGAGGTTATTCATGACCTCAAACTTCACCAGGATGGCTAAAGCCGGCACGCTCAGATACAGCAACACAATAAAGAACAAGGACCAGGCCACCGAACTACGGGTCTGCGCAACGCTGAAGGTGGTGTAAAACCGGGTCAGCAGATGGGGCATGCCCGCGGTACCCAACATCAGACAGAAAGTCAGTGCCAGGAAATTCCACCGGGAAGTTTCGAAGGCCTCACGTTCGGATGGAGTGCCTTGCGGATCGCCCTGAAAAGCCTGGGTTTGGCGAGGCATGCCGGCCAAAGGCATCGATCGCTCATGCGCATCCTGCATGGCACGTGTCCACAACTCTTGCGCCACGCCTACATCCTTGGGCAGTGCAACCAGTTCACGCCGAGCCTGGGCAATTTGCGTGAAGTCTGCCCCATTGATTTTTAATTCACGCACTTTTAACTCAAGGCGCTCGCGCTCGTGTTTCAAGGCGTTGGGTACATCCTGCAATTTACAGGCGTAGTCCTGCGCACGTCGCGCGTACTCCTGACGAACATCGATTTCGGCCGGATCCTCGACCAATTGCTGTTCAAGCTGTCCGATTCGCGCCAGCTGACTGCCGTAAGCCACCATAGCCACCGGTGTGCCAAGCTGCCGGTAGGCGAGCCAGGACACGGGTATCAGGAAAGCAAGCAACACAATGATGTACTGCGCTACTTGTGTCCATGTGATGGCACGCATGCCGCCTAAAAAGGAGCACAACAGCACCCCACCCAAACCCAGCAAAATCCCGATTTCAAATTGCACCCCCGTCAAGCGCGAAGCAATCAGGCCAATGCCGTAAATCTGTGCCACCACATAAGTAAATGAGGTCAGAACCGCCGCCCAGGCCGCCAGAATCCGTGGCCATCGTCCCCCAAAACGACGCTGAAAAAAATCGGGCACGGTGTAGAGATTCATGCCCCGCAAAGCCGGAGCAATCCACCAGGCCACCAGACAAAAACCACCCGTCCACCCCAGGATGTAAGCCAAACCACCTGGCTGCTGCCCGGCCCCTGAAAACCCCTGCAGGTACAAAGCTCCGGCCAGACTGATGAAAGAGGCCGCACTGATCCAGTCCGCAGCAGTAGCCATGCCGTTGTACATGGCCGGAATACGGCGCCCTGCGACGTAGTACTCCGCTTCGTCAGAAGTACGCCCCGAAATGCCAATCAGGGCATAGATCATGACGGTCGCGAACAGAAAGATCGGACCGATCAGGTTGCGCGAAAGGCCCCTGCTTTCAGCCCAAGCCAGCAAGCCGATGAGACTGAGCAAAAGCACCGTGTAGATGAGCACATTGCGATGAAGTCGCCAGCGGTAGCCTGCTGGCGAGACCGATGTGTGCTCATCAGTGCCCATAGACAAGGGCGCTTAAGCCGCTTGGCCCAGCGTGGTCCAGGTCTCCACCACAGTGTCGGGATTGAGCGAAATCGAACTGATGCCCTGCGCCATCAGCCACTGGGCAAAGTCCGGGTGATCACTGGGGCCCTGCCCGCAAATACCGATGTACTTGCCCTGCGCCAGACAAGCCTTGATGGCCTGCTCGATCAGTGTGGTCACCGCCGGGTCGCGCTCGTCAAAATCGGCTGCCAGCAATTCCATGCCGGAGTCGCGGTCCAGACCCAGGGTCAGCTGTGTCAGGTCGTTGGAGCCGATCGAGAAGCCATCGAAGAACTGCAGGAAGCGGTCAGCCAGGATGGCGTTGGTGGGCACCTCGCACATCATGATCAGCTTGAGCTCGTTCTCGCCACGCACCAGACCATGGTTGGCCAGGAGTTGCGTCACACGTTCGGCCTGCTTGAGGGTGCGCACAAAGGGCACCATCACCTGCACATTGGTCAGACCCATCTCGCCGCGCACGCGCTTGAGCGCCTCGCACTCCATGGCAAAGGCTTCGCCGAAGTCTTCGCTGATGTAGCGCGTGGCGCCACGGAAGCCCAGCATCGGGTTTTCCTCTTCGGGCTCGTAGCGGCTGCCACCGATCAGCTTGCGGTATTCGTTGCTCTTGAAGTCCGACAGGCGCACGATGACTGGCTTGGGCCAGAAGGCTGCCGCGATCGAAGCCACACCTTCGGCCACCTTATCCACGTAGAAAGCACGTGGCGAGGCATGGCCACGGGCGACGGATTCGACCGCCTTTTTCAGGTCGGCATCGATGGCCGGGTAGTCCAGGATGGCCTTGGGGTGTACGCCGATGTTGTTGTTGATGATGAACTCCAGCCGGGCCAGGCCCACGCCCGCATTGGGCAGCTGGGCAAAGTCAAACGCCAGCTGGGGGTTGCCCACGTTCATCATGATCTTTGTGGGGATCTCGGGCATGGTGCCGCGCTTGACTTCAGTCACCTCGGTCTCCAGCAGACCATCGTAGATGCGACCCGTATCGCCCTCGGCACAGCTCACCGTCACCAGCGTGCCATCCTTGAGCTGTTCGGTCGCATGGCCGCAGCCCACCACGGCCGGGATGCCCAGCTCGCGCGCGATGATGGCCGCGTGGCAGGTACGACCACCGCGGTTGGTGACGATGGCGCTCGCCCGCTTCATGACCGGCTCCCAGTTGGGATCGGTCATGTCAGTCACCAGCACGTCGCCGGGCTGGACCTTGTCCATTTCGCTGATGTTGTGAACCAGGCGTACCGGGCCGGTACCGATCTTCTGGCCAATGGCACGACCCTCGGCCAGCACAGTGGAATGGCCCTTGAGCTTGTAGCGCAACTCGGCCGTGCCCTTGGCCTGGCTTTTCACCGTCTCGGGACGGGCCTGCAGGATGTAAAGCTGGCCGTCGTTGCCGTCCTTGCCCCACTCGATGTCCATCGGGCGGCCGTAGTGCTTTTCGATCACCAGCGCGTAGTGCGCCAGTTGCTCGACGTCGGCATCGGTCAGGCTGTAGCGGTTGCGCAGCTCGGTGGGCACATCCACCGTCTTGACCAATTTGCCGCTGGCGGCTTTCTCTTCGGCTGTCGAAAACACCATCTGGATCAGCTTGGAGCCCAGGTTACGGCGGATCACCGCGCGCTTGCCTGCGGCCAGCATGGGTTTGTGGACGTAAAACTCGTCGGGGTTCACAGCGCCCTGCACCACCGTCTCGCCCAGGCCATAGCTGGAGGTGATGAAGACCACGTCCTCAAAGCCGGATTCGGTGTCGATGGTGAACATCACGCCCGCAGCCCCCAGGTCCGAGCGCACCATGCGCTGCACGCCGGCCGAAAGGGCCACGTCGGCGTGGGCAAAGCCCTTGTGCACGCGGTAGCTGATCGCGCGGTCGTTGTACAAGGAAGCAAACACCTCTTTCATCTTGTGCAAGACGTCGTCAATGCCCACCACGTTGAGGAAGGTTTCCTGCTGCCCAGCAAAGGAGGCGTCAGGCAGGTCTTCGGCCGTGGCCGAGGAGCGCACGGCAAAGGAGGCCTCTGCGTGGCCATCTTGCAAAGTGATGAAGGCATCTCGAATGGCTTTTTCCAGATCGGCAGGGAAAGGCTGAGCCTCGACCATGGCGCGGATCTCGGCGCCCACGGCGGCCAGGGCCCGCACGTCTTCGGTGTCCAGCGCATCGAGCTTGGCGTTGATGCGGTCAGACAGCCCGTCGAATTTCAGGAATTCACGGAAAGCGTGGGCCGTGGTGGCAAAGCCGGTGGGCACTTTGACCCCGGCAGGCAGCTGGGAAATCATCTCCCCCAGGCTGGCGTTTTTGCCGCCGACGATTTCGACGTCGGCCATGCGCAGTTTTTCGAAAGGAACGACCAAAGCGGTCGCTTCAAACAGGTTGGACATAAGAGACTCCAAAGTTAAAAACCGGGCTCCTGGCCAAAGACACACCGCTGTCATTGTTCTGGTGTGGGATGCGTCGCGCCATGGATAATGGGTTCATTTTAGGGGGCCGCCCTGCCCCATGACCTGAATTTTTCTCAAAATGAGCCTGCGCACTGTTTTTTTTGTGTCTGACGGCACCGGCATCACCGCCGAAACCTTTGGCAACGCCATCCTGGCCCAGTTCGAAATGAAGACCCGCCATGTCCGCCTGCCCTTTGTGGACAGCGTGGACAAGGCCCATCAGGCCGTGCGTCAGATCAACCACACCTGCGACCTTGAAGGGGCAAAGGCCCTGGTCTTCACCACTTTGGTGAACATGGAAGTCCTGCAGGTCATCAAGGACAACTGCAAGGGCATGTTGATGGACATGTTCGGCACCTTTGTGCATCCCATCGAGCAGGAGCTGGGCATCAAGTCCCACCACCGGGTAGGCCGCTTTTCGGACGTGAGCAAAAGCAAGGAATACCACGACCGCATCGAGGCCATCAACTTCTCGCTGGACCACGACGATGGCCAATCCCACCGGGATCTGGAAGGGGCCGACGTGATTTTGATCGGCGTCAGTCGCAGCGGAAAAACCCCCACCAGCCTCTACCTGGCCATGCAGCATGGCCTCAAAGCAGCCAATTACCCACTCATTCCCGAAGACTTTGATCGCAACCAGTTGCCCCCGGCACTGGTTCCTTACCGCAAGAAGATTTTCGGCCTGACCATCCAGCCCGAGCGACTGTCAGAAATCCGCACCGAACGACGCCCCAACTCGCGCTATGCCAGCCTGCAAAATTGTCGCCACGAAGTGGCTGAGGCTGAAGCCATGATGCGCCGCTCAGGCATTCGCTGGCTGTCGACCACGACCAAATCCATTGAAGAGATCGCCACGACCATCCTGCAGGAAGTCAAGCCCGACCGACTGATTTACTGACGCAGCCTCAAGCCTTCAAGGTTGCGGCAATGCGCTCGGCGCAGGCATGTGCTTTGGCCGCATCGCGGGCTTCGACCATGACGCGAACAAGGGGTTCCGTACCACTGGCGCGAATCAACACCCGGCCGTTCTGGCCTAGTTCAGCCTCTACTTCACGGGTTGACTGCTGCAGGGGGGCATGGCTCTTCCAGTCAAAACCAGGCTGCAGGCGCACATTGATCAGGGTTTGCGGGAACAAGGTCACACCGTCCAGCAGTTGCGCCATGGTCTTGCCGCTGGCCACACAGGCACTAAGCACCTGCAAGGCGCTGACCAAGCCATCGCCTGTGGTGTGCTTGTCCAGCACCAACAGGTGGCCCGAGCCCTCGCCGCCCAGCAACCAGCCACGCTCGGCCAGCACCTCCAGCACATAGCGGTCGCCGACCTTGGCGCGTTCAAAGGCCACCCCCAGTCCACGCAGGGCCACTTCCACGGCCATGTTGGTCATGAGCGTGCCCACGGCGCCAGGCACCTGCTCGCCGCGGCTCAGGCGCTCACGAACCATCAGGTACAGCAACTCGTCGCCGTTGTAGAGGCGCCCCTGTGAATCGACCAGTTGCAGGCGGTCAGCGTCACCATCGAGCGCCACGCCCAGATCGGCCCCATGAGTCTTGACCGCCTCGACCAGCGCTTGCGGGTGGGTGGCCCCCACCCCCTTGTTGATGTTCAGACCATCGGGCGAACAACCAATGGCCACCACCTCAGCACCCAACTCATGGAACACTTTGGGAGCGATGTGATAAGCCGCACCATGGGCGGCATCCACCACGATTTTCAAACCATGCAAAGACAGCTGCGTCGGGAAAGTGCTTTTGCAAAATTCGATGTAACGGCCTGCAGCATCGTCCAGACGTTTGGCTTTACCCAACTCAGAAGCCTGCACCCATACCGGCGCTTCGTCCAATGCAGCCTCTACATCCAGCTCCCAGTCATCAGGCAATTTGGTACCCTGGGCGCTGAAGAATTTGATGCCGTTGTCTTCGTAAGGGTTGTGGCTGGCACTGATCACCACCCCCAATGATGCACGCTGTGCACGGGTCAGGTAAGCCACCGCGGGGGTAGGCACTGGGCCCAGCAACACCACATCCACACCTGCAGAATTGAATCCGGATTCGAGTGCACTTTCAAGCATGTAACCCGAAATTCGGGTGTCCTTGCCAATCAATACCGTAGGGTGTTTTTCGTGACGCTTGAGGACGCGACCCACGGCGTGAGCCAGACGGAGCACAAAGTCGGGCGTGATCGGGCTTTGGCCCACGGTTCCGCGAATGCCATCGGTGCCAAAGTAACGACGCGCCATCTTGATTCCTCTTGTTGATCTTGTTCTGATTTTAATGATCTTGCATGGCGCCCCACAGGGCCAAAGCCTGTACCGTGGGCCCAACATCGTGCACACGCACAATGCGCGCGCCCCGCTCCACGCTAAGCAAAGCCGCCGCCACACTGGCCTGCACACGTTGTGCGGGCTCGGGCACCTGCCCGTGCATGACCCGCTCGGCCAGCACCGCACCCAAGGTGGACTTGCGCGACCACCCCACCAGTGTGGGACAACCCAAGGCATGAAAGCGACCGTGCTCGCGCAGCAAGGTCAAGTTTTGCTGCACTGTCTTGCCAAAACCAATGCCTGGATCCAGCGCCACACGCTGGCGGGATACCCCGTGTTGCTGCGCCTGCAACAAGGCCTGTGAAAAAAATGCCTGGACCTGCTCAAGCACATCTCCCTGCATGGGCTGCGCCTGCATGGAGCCCGGCTCACGGTGCATGTGCATCAGGCACACACCGATGCGTGAATCGGCGCTCACCACCTCCCATGCACCTGGCTGCCGCAAAGCCCAGACATCATTGATCACATCTACCCCCCAGGCCAGCACCGCCTGCATCACTTCGGGCTTGTAGGTGTCAATTGATACTGGCACATTCCAGCGGACGAGCTCCTTGACGACGGGCTCCAGGCGCGCAAGCTCCTCTTGCAAAGGTACGGCCGGGGCTCCCGGGCGAGTGGATTCTGCGCCAATATCGAGCATGTCTGCGCCTTCGCGCAGGAGTTGTTCAGCGTGAGCAAGGGCCTGATCAGGCGCGTTGTACACCCCTCCATCAGAAAAGGAGTCCGGCGTGAGGTTGACGATGCCCATGACTTTGGGCTGCAGCAGGTCAATATCAAAGCGGCGTGTGGTCCAGACGTTCATGTTCAACCCAACAAAAACGGGGCCGAAGCCCCGTGGTCATGGTTCAAGTCCATCAGGCCGCAGTAGGCGCGGCGTCAGGACGCACCGCAGGGGAGCCTCCCTGGCCTCCGCCTCCGGAAGATGGCGTACGTGGCGTCCAATCCTTGGGCGGGCGAGGCTCGCGGCCAGCCATGATGTCGTCCAGCTGCTCGGTGTCAATGGTTTCCCAGTCCAGCAAGGCCTCGGCCATGGCGTGCATCTTGTCGCTGTGCTCCTCGATCAGGCGGCGGGCGAGCCCGTATTGCTCGTCGATGATGCGGCGCACCTCGGCATCGACCTTCTGCATGGTCTGCTCACTCATGTGGGTGGTCTTGGTGACCGAGCGGCCCAGGAACACTTCACCCTCGTTTTCAGCGTAGACCATGGGGCCCAGCGCATCGGTCATGCCATAACGCATGACCATATCGCGGGCAATCGACGTGGCGCGCTCAAAGTCATTGGAAGCGCCGGTGGTCATCTGCTTCATGAACACCTCTTCAGCAATACGGCCCCCGAACAGCATGCTGATCTGGTTGAGCATGTATTCGCTGTCGTAGCTGTAGCGGTCTTTCTCGGGCAGGCTCATGGTCACGCCCAGGGCACGGCCACGCGGGATGATGGTGACCTTGTGCACCGGATCACACTTGGGCAGCAGCTTGCCGATCAGGGCGTGGCCTGCCTCGTGGTAAGCGGTGTTGCGGCGCTCTTCCTCGGGCATGACCATGCTCTTGCGCTCGGGGCCCATGAGGATCTTGTCCTTGGCCTTTTCAAAGTCCTGCATTTCCACCACGCGGGCGTTGCGGCGAGCCGCCATCAGCGCTGCTTCATTGCAGAGGTTGGCCAGATCGGCACCACTCATGCCGGGCGTGCCACGGGCAATGATTTCGGCACTCACGTCTGTCCCGATCGGGATCTTGCGCATGTGCACGTTCAGGATCTGCTCGCGGCCACGGATGTCGGGCAGGGTCACATACACCTGACGGTCAAAGCGGCCCGGGCGCAACAAAGCGGCATCCAGAATGTCCGGACGGTTGGTGGCAGCCACCACGATCACACCCAGATTGGTTTCAAAACCGTCCATCTCAACCAGCATCTGGTTAAGGGTTTGCTCACGTTCGTCGTTGCCACCGCCCAGGCCAGCGCCACGCTGGCGACCCACCGCATCAATCTCGTCAATAAAGATGATGCAGGGTGCGTTTTTCTTGGCGTTTTCGAACATGTCGCGCACGCGGGCAGCACCCACACCCACAAACATTTCGACAAAGTCAGAGCCCGAAATGCTGAAGAAAGGCACTTTGGCTTCACCGGCAATGGACTTGGCAAGCAGGGTTTTACCGGTACCGGGAGGGCCCACCAGCAGCAAACCGCGAGGAATACGTCCACCGAGCTTCTGGAATTTTTGCGGGTCTTTCAGGAAGTCAACCACTTCCTTGACTTCTTCCTTGGCTTCGTCGCAACCGGCCACGTCAGCAAAGGTGACCTGGTTGTTGTTCTCGTCAAGCATGCGCGCCTTGGATTTGCCGAAGCTGAACGCGCCGCCCTTGCCGCCGCCTTGCATCTGGCGCATGAAGTACACCCACACACCAATGAGCAGCAGCATGGGGCCCCAGCTGACCAGCAGGGTCATGAGCAAGGAACCTTCTTCGCGCGGCTTGACGTCAAATTTGACATCGTTGTTGATCAGGTCACCGATCAGGCCGCGGTCCATGTAGGTGGCCGTTGTGCGGATACGGCGGTCGTCGGTCGTGGTGGCCACAATCTCGGTGCCAGAGGGACCTTCCTGGATGGTGGCCGATTTGATGCGGTTGGAGCGGACCTCATCCAGGAAATCGGAATAAGGCACCGAGCCTGCACCCGCCGCACTGCGGCTGTCGAACTGCTTGAACACAGTGAACAGCACCATGGCGATCACCATCCACACCGCAATTTTCGAGAACCATTGGTTATTCAAGACGTAGCTCCAATCCAGCAATATGCTTTTGTGACATTGTAGGCACCAGTTTCACCAGCAGTGCTGACAAAACCCCGCTTCACCTTATGTTTTGGGGGTTTTCAGTTGCATGCCGACCAAAAAAGTCTCGGACGAACGGTCCCGAGAGGCTTTGGGCTTGATCGCCTTGACCACCTTGAAGGTGTCCTTGAACAGCTGCACCAGCTGGCTATATCCCGACCCATGGAACACTTTGGTGACCAACGCGCCCTCGGGTTTGAGGTGTTGCCGGGCAAAATCGATCGCCAATTCAATCAGGTGGCTGATACGCGCCGCATCCACCGACTCCACGCCCGAGAGGTTCGGCGCCATGTCCGAGACCACCACGTCCAGCTTGCGCCCACCGACCAAGGCTTCCAACTGTTCCATCACCTCGTCCTCACGAAAGTCGCCCTGCAGGAACTGCACACCTTCAATAGGCTCCATGGGGAGCAAATCGATGGCGATGATGGTGCCATTGAGCTCACCCACCGCCGCCCCTTGCGGCGAAAGCTTGCGGCGCACATACTGGCTCCAGGCGCCAGGAGCCGAGCCCAAGTCGACCACTTGGTGGCCAGGGCGAATCAGGCCCAGACTCTCGTCGATCTCCTTGAGCTTGTAGGCCGCACGGGCACGGTAACCCTCTTTGTGGGCTTGCTTGACGTAAGGGTCATTCACATGGTCGTTGAGCCACGCCTTGTTGACCTTTTTGCTTTTTGTATTGATTTTCATTGTGTGGTGTCCAAGCTGGGATAATACCGGTATGCCTCATATTCAACTCACTCCCGCCGAACGCAAGGTGCATCGCGCCGAAGCTCACCACCTCGACCCTGTGGTCATGATCGGCAACGATGGCCTGACAGCCGCCATCATCAAGGAAGCCAACGCGGCTCTCAACGCCCATGGCCTGATCAAGATTCGCGTCCTGGGCGACGACCGCGCCGCCCGCGAAGAAATGTTCATGCAGCTGGCCGACCAGCTCAACGCTGCGCCCATTCAGCACATCGGGAAACTGCTGGTGCTGTGGCGTCCGCAGCCCAAAAAAGAAAAGGCGGTTGACGAAGACCGCATGCCCGGCCCGCGCGAGTACAAGGTCCTCAAGTTCAGCAAACGTGGGGGCCAAAAGCCGGAAGTCAAGCACGTCAAAGTGCTGGGCAACCAGCGCCTGACGGCGGGCGGGCAGATCAAGCGAGCCAAGCCCAAGCAGAAATCGGTCAAGAAACGCGCTGTATAAGCCTGGAGCGGAAAGCCACGCATGGACAGCAACACGCCTTCGCGCTACGTCATCTGCATGAAATGGGGCACCAAGTACGGCCCCGAATACGTCAATCGACTCTACGCCATGGTCAAGCGCCATCTGAGTCTTGACTTCCAGATGGTGTGCCTGACAGATGACGACAAGGGCATTCGCCCCGAAGTGCATTGCCTGCCCATTCCACCGCTGGATTTACCTCCGGGCATCCCTGAGCGCGGCTGGACCAAACTGGTCACGTTTGCACAGGATCTTCACGGCCTGCGCGGCACAGCCCTGTTTCTCGATATCGATGTCGTGGTGGTTGGTTCTCTGGATGACTTCTTCGCCCAACCCGGTGAATTTCTCATCATCCACGACTACAAACGCCCCTGGCGCGTTACTGGCAATTCATCGGTATACCGTTTTGAGTTGGGCGCGCACCCCGAAGTGCTGAGCTATTTCCGGGAAAACTTTGAAAGCATTCGCAAGCAGTTTCGCAACGAGCAAGCCTATTTGTCCGACGTGCTGCACAAGCAAGGCAAGTTGCAATACTGGCCTGAGAGCTGGTGCCCCAGCTTCAAGTACCACAGCATTCCTCGCTGGCCGACCAACTACTGGACCGAGCCATCGATTCCAAAAGATGCACGCATTGTGATTTTCCACGGCGAGTGCAACCCGCCCGATGCTCTGGCCGGCAAGCGCAACCGGCGCTTTCGCTTCATCAAACCCACCAGCTGGGTGGGTCAGCACTGGCGGGAATAAACCCCGCCAGGTGTGCATCAGAGGTAATGCACCGCCACAATTTCGTAGCGACGCTCACCCCCCGGCGCCTGCACCACCGCCACATCGCCCTCTTCCTTGCCGATCAGGGCACGGGCAATAGGGCTGCTGATGTTGATCAGGCCCAACTTGAGGTCGGCTTCATCTTCGCCCACGATCTGGTATTTGACAGTGTCACCCGAGTCTTCGTCTTCGAGCTCCACCGTCGCGCCAAACACCACACGGCCGCCGGCATCGAGGGAAGATGGGTCGATCACCTGTGCCACTGACAGCTTGCCTTCCACCTCCTGAATACGGCCTTCAATAAAGCCCTGGCGGTCTTTGGCGGCTTCGTATTCGGCGTTTTCGCTCAGGTCACCCTGAGCACGTGCTTCGGCTATCGCCTGAATCACGGCAGGACGGTCAACGGTTTTGAGGCGGTGCAGTTCATCCTTGAGCTTTTCTGCACCGCGTTTGGTGATGGGGATGGTGGCCATGGTGTTGGGGTCTCTTACGCAGCGAGCTGGGCATGCATTTCCTGCACGGAAATGACGTCCAGGCTGTTCATGCTCTTCATGCCTTCCACGGCCGCTTCAGCACCGGCAATGGTGGTGAAGGTGGTCACGCGGTTGAGCAAGGCGGTGGTACGGATATGGCGCGAATCGGCAATCGCGTTCCGACGCTCTTCCACGGTGTTGATGACCATCACCACTTCATTGTTCTTGAGCATGTCCACAATGTGTGGGCGGCCCTCGGTCACCTTGTTCACCGGTTCGCAGGCAATACCTGCGGCAGTGATGGCTGCCGCCGTGCCTTTGGTGGCAATCAGGGAGAAGCCTTGCTGGGACAGCTCACGTGCCACATTGACGGCGCGCACCTTGTCGCTGGGCTTGACCGAGATGAACACTTTGCCCGATGGTGTACCGTCTGCATTGAAGGGGCGCGGCAGCTTGGTGCCCGCACCCAGCTGGCTCTTGACGAAGGCTTCGCCAAAAGTTTTGCCCACGCCCATCACCTCGCCGGTGGACTTCATCTCGGGGCCGAGGATGGTGTCCACACCCGGGAACTTGACGAAGGGGAACACGGCTTCCTTGACGCTGAAGTAAGGCGGCGTGACTTCTTTGCCGATGCCTTGCGAAGCCAGGGTCTGCCCGGCCATGCAGCGTGCAGCAACCTTGGCCAGCTGGATACCGGTGGCCTTGGACACATAAGGCACGGTGCGCGAGGCGCGCGGATTGACTTCGAGCACGTAAATGACGTCTTTGCCATCCACGTTCTGAATGGCGAACTGCACGTTCATCAAGCCCACCACGTTCAGCGCGCCGGCCATGGCTGCAGACTGACGCTTGAGCTCGGCCACGGTCTCTGCAGACAGCGAGTAAGGCGGCAGCGAACAGGCAGAGTCACCACTGTGCACGCCGGCTTGCTCGATATGTTCCATCACACCACCGATGAAGGTCTTGCCTTCGGGGTCACGCAGACAGTCCACATCGCACTCGATGGCGTCGTTCAGGAAACGGTCCAGCAGCACGGGCGAATCGTTGGAAACCTTGACGGCCTCGCGCATGTAGCGCTCCAGGTCGCGCTGCTCGTGCACGATTTCCATGGCACGGCCACCCAGCACATAGCTGGGGCGCACCACCAAGGGGTAGCCCAGCGCAGCCGCCTTTTCCAGCGCTTCGCTTTCGGTACGTGCGGTGGCGTTGGGCGGCTGACGCAGGCCCAGCTCATGCAGCAGTTTCTGGAAACGCTCGCGGTCTTCGGCAGCGTCGATCATGTCGGGGCTGGTGCCGATGATCGGCACACCAGCAGCTTCCAGGCCCAAAGCCAACTTCAAAGGCGTTTGACCGCCATACTGCACGATCACGCCGGTGGGCTTTTCCTTCTCAACGATTTCGAGCACGTCTTCAAGCGTCAGCGGCTCAAAATACAGACGGTCCGAGGTGTCGTAGTCGGTCGACACGGTCTCAGGGTTGCAGTTGACCATGATGGTTTCGTAGCCGTCTTCGCGCATGGCGAGCGCGGCGTGCACGCAGCAGTAGTCAAACTCGATACCCTGGCCTATGCGGTTCGGGCCACCGCCCAGCACCATGATCTTCTTCTTGTTGGTGGGCTCGGCTTCGCACTCTTCGTCGTAGCTGGAGTACATGTAAGCCGTGTCGGTCGAGAACTCGGCCGCACAGGTGTCCACGCGCTTGTACACGGGACGGATGTTCAGCGCATGGCGGCGGGCGCGAACCTCGCCTTCGGTGCTCTTGAGCAGCTTGGCCAGACGGCGGTCCGAGAAACCCTTCTTCTTGAGGGTACGCAGCTCTTCAGCCGACAGGTCCGCCAGGCTGTGCTTTTCAAGTTCGAGCTCAATGCGCACGATCTCTTCAATCTGAACCAGGAACCACAGGTCGATCTTGGTCAGCGCATGCACTTCTTCCAGCGTCCAGCCTGCGGCAAAGGCATCGCCCACGTACCAAATACGCTCGGGACCGGGCTCACCCAATTCGCGCTCCAGGATTTCGCGGTCCTGGGTTTTTTCGTTCATGCCATCAGCGCCCACTTCCAGGCCGCGCAGGGCTTTCTGGAAGGACTCCTGGAAGGTTCGGCCCATGGCCATCACCTCGCCCACCGACTTCATCTGGGTGGTGAGGCGGTTGTCGGCCGTGGGGAATTTTTCGAAGGCGAAACGCGGGATCTTGGTGACCACGTAGTCGATCGAAGGCTCGAAAGACGCAGGCGTCGCACCGCCGGTGATGTCGTTGCGCAGCTCATCGAGCGTGTAGCCCACGGCGAGCTTGGCTGCGACCTTGGCGATCGGGAAACCCGTGGCCTTGGAAGCCAAAGCAGACGAACGCGACACGCGGGGGTTCATCTCGATCACCACCATGCGGCCATCAGCCGGATTGATGGAGAACTGAACGTTGGAGCCGCCTGTGTCCACACCAATCTCGCGCAGCACCGCCAAAGAGGCGTTACGCATGATCTGGTATTCCTTGTCGGTCAGCGTCTGGGCCGGAGCCACGGTGATGGAGTCACCGGTGTGCACGCCCATCGGATCCAGGTTTTCGATCGAGCAGATGATGATGCAGTTGTCCGCCTTGTCGCGCACCACTTCCATCTCGTACTCTTTCCAGCCCACAAGCGATTCTTCAATCAACAGCTCGTTGGTAGGCGAAGCTTCCAGACCGCGCTTGCAAATCGTCTCGAATTCTTCGGCGTTGTAGGCGATGCCGCCACCCGTGCCACCCAGCGTGAAACTGGGACGGATCACAGTCGGAAAACCGACGCGCTTTTGAACGCCCCAGGCTTCGTCCATGCTGTGGGCAATGCCCGAGCGTGCAGAGCCCAGACCGATCTTGGTCATGGCGTCCTTGAACTTGAGGCGGTCTTCAGCCTTATCGATGGCTTCTGGCGTGGCGCCAATCAGCTCGACCTTGTACTTGCCCAGCACGCCGTTGTGCCACAGGTCCAGCGCGCAGTTCAGCGCGGTCTGGCCGCCCATGGTGGGCAGAATGGCATCGGGACGTTCCTTGGCGATGATCTTTTCGACCGTCTGCCAGGTGATGGGCTCGATGTAGGTGACGTCGGCCGTGGCCGGGTCGGTCATGATCGTAGCGGGGTTGCTGTTGATCAGGATGACTTTGTAGCCCTCTTCGCGCAGTGCCTTGCAGGCCTGCACGCCGGAGTAGTCGAACTCGCAGGCCTGACCGATGATGATCGGGCCAGCGCCGATGATGAGGATGCTTTTGATGTCTGTGCGCTTTGGCATGATTACTTGCCCTCCATCAGCTTGATGAAGCGGTCAAAAAGGTAGGCAATGTCGTGCGGACCGGGCGATGCTTCGGGGTGGCCCTGGAAGCAGAACGCGGGCTTGTCGGTGCGGGCCAGGCCCTGCAGCGTGCCGTCAAACAGCGACACGTGGGTGGCGCGCAGGTTGGCAGGCAAGGATTTTTCGTCCACTGCGAAGCCGTGGTTCTGGCTCGTGATGCTCACGCGACCGGTGTCCAGGTCCTTGACCGGGTGGTTGGCACCGTGGTGGCCGAACTTCATCTTGAAGGTCTTGGCACCCGAGGCCAGGGCCATGATCTGGTGACCCAGGCAAATACCGAAGGTGGGCGTGCCGGTTTCGATCAGTTCGCGTGCAGCGCTGATGGCGTAATCGCAAGGCTCCGGGTCGCCGGGGCCGTTGGACAGGAAGATGCCATCAGGCTTGTGCTTGAGCACTTCTGCAGCAGGCGTCTTGGCAGGCACCACGGTGACCTTGCAACCGCGCTCGGCCAGCATGCGCAGGATGTTTTTCTTGACGCCAAAGTCGTAGGCCACCACATGGAATTTGGGAGCCGTTTGCTCGCCATAGCCCGAGCCAAGTTTCCACTCGGTCTGCGTCCAGTCGTAGCCTTGTGCCACAGTGACTTTTTGGGCCAGGTCCAGACCGGCCATGGATGGCGCAGCTTTTGCTGCAGCGATGGCTTGATCGATGATGACTTGGGTCACTTCCTGACCAGCAGCCAGACCGACAATAGCGCCGTTTTGCGCACCCTTGGTGCGCAAAACACGTGTCAGCTTGCGGGTATCGATGTTGGCGATAGCAACTGTGCCGTTGTCCTTGAGGTAGTCCGACAGGGACTGGGTGCTGCGGAAGTTGGACGCCAGCAAAGGCAGGTCTTTGATGATGAGGCCTGCAGCATGGACCTTGTCGGCCTCGACATCTTCAGGGTTCACGCCATAGTTGCCGATGTGCGGATACGTCAGCGTGACGATCTGCTGGCAATAGCTGGGGTCAGTGAGGATTTCCTGATAACCGACGATGGAGGTGTTGAACACCACCTCACCGACGGTGGAGCCAGTGGCTCCGATGGAGTTGCCGATAAAGACCGTGCCGTCTGCAAGCGCCAGGATGGCGGATGGGAAGGTTCCCTGAAGAGACAAAAGCACTGGGTTCTCCGGTATGGTTCGGGTACGCCTCAGCGCTGGACAGGACAAACCTGTGGCTGCTTGTTCGAGGAAGGGGCCGGTGTTGCGAGCTGGGGCGTACGGGTTGATGCGGGAAAGCCCTTAATTATAGCGCAGACCTTACAGCGGTTTACCGCCTGAAAACCCTGTTTTGGCTCAGGATTGCCCGGCCGTGGCACTGGCATGCAGACAAATGGCAGCAGCTGTGGCCACATTAAGGGACTCTTCGCCGCCAGGTTGGGCTATGCGGACTTTCTGCCCGGCCAAAGCGGCCAATTCGGGGCTGACGCCCTGCCCTTCGTGGCCCATGATCCATGCGCAGGCCGCGAGCAGTTGTTGATGGCCAATGAGCTCATGCAGATACGGTCCTTCGTGCACATCGGTCGTCAAAATGGGCAGCTGCAGCGACTGCACAGCAGCCAGGTCAGCACCCTCCACCAAGCGCAAACCGAAATGCGCGCCCATGCCGGCGCGCAGCACCTTGGGTGACCACAGGGCCACCGTGCCTTTGATGGCCAGCACTTGCTTGAAACCAAAGGCCGAAGCACTGCGCAAAATCGCACCCACATTACCAGGATCCTGCAGGCGGTCTAGCACCACGGTAGGCGTGTGCACATCGGCTTGGAGCAGCCCGGGCCAGGACAGCAAAAAGCCATAGTCAGCGGGCGATTCAAGCGTGCTCAGTTCATCAAACAAGGCGTCTTCCACCACCAGGCATTTGCGGGCCATGTCTGCGCCTGGCGGTGTCTGGCGGCTCCAAGCACTGCGTTTGACCACCAGCGCCTCGGGCACACTGCCGCGTAGCAAGGCTGCTGAGCACAAGTGCTCACCTTCCACCCAGACCTGGCCAGACTTGCGGTAGCCCGCAGGATCCTGGATTTGCTTGCGGATTTGCTTGAGCAAAGGGTTGTCGCGGGAGGTGATCTCAATCATGGGTGGGCGTGTGTGAAATCAGGCTGGCGCGCACCGGCGCGAACGTCATGCGGTGCCAGGGCGTCGGCCCCAGGCGTTGCAAGGCTTGCAGGTGCACTGCGGTGCCGTAGCCTTTGTGCTGATCAAAGCCGTAATCCGGATAACTTTCGTGCCAGGCCTGGCACAAGCGGTCGCGGTGTACCTTGGCCAAAATCGAGGCCGCAGAAATGGCGGGGACCTTGGCGTCGCCTTGAACAATGGCCTCTGCGCGCACATCGATCACGGGCAAGCGGTTGCCATCGACCAGCACTTTGGTGGGCTTGAGCCGCAGGCCCTGCACCGCGCGCTGCATGGCCAGCAGCGTCGCCTGCAGGATGTTGAGGGTATCGATTTCCTGCACGCTGGCCTCAGCAATGCAAAAACACAAGGCTTTGGCACGAATCTCATCAAACAGCTGTTCTCGTTTGCGCGCAGTGAGTTTTTTGGAGTCGTTGAGACCGGCAACAGGGCGCTGATCGTCCAGCACCACAGCCGCGGCGACCACAGGACCAGCCAAAGGCCCCCTGCCCGCTTCATCAACACCTGCAATCAAGCCTGGCCCGTCAAAGTTGAAGGGCTGCTGGTCAACAAGAGGGCTTTTAACGGCCAAGGACTTTTTCGATCGCATGGGTGGCCAGTTGCGCCGTGGGGCGAATCAGGGTCTGGTGCATGGTTTCAAATTGCTGCTGCACTTGCGCCACGCGTTGTGGGTCGCCCAACCATTGGAGGGTTTCCTGCGCCAGTCGCTCAGGCGTGCAATCGCTTTGCAACAACTCAGGCACCACAAAGTCTTGTGCCAGGATGTTGGGCAAACCCACCCAAGGCTGCAGTTTTTTGCGCCGCATGATGGCCCAGCTCAGGGCGTTCATGTGGTAGCCGATGACCATCGGACGCTTGAACAACGCCGCTTCGAGCGTAGCGGTTCCACTGGCGATCAGTGTCACATCACAAGCAGTCAACGCAGCGTGCGATTGGCCTTTGAGCAAAACCAGATTCTTGAGCCCACCGGCCTGCTGCACGGCGGCCTGAACATCCGCATGCAAAGCCGGCACAGCGGGCAACACAAACTGAAGCGCCGGTTTTTGCTCCAACATACGCTGCGCAGCCTGCACAAACCGGCCTGCAAGTTGGTCAATCTCGGAGCGGCGACTGCCCGGCAGCAAAGCCACCACGGGCCTGTCCGCATCCAATCCCAGCTGCTGTCGGGCAGCGGCTCGATCCGGATGCATGGGAATGACGGGCGCCAGCGGGTGGCCCACATAGGTGGCGTCAACGCCCTGCCCGCGCAACAGGGCTTCTTCAAACGGGAAAATGCACAGCATGTGGTCCACACTGCGACGAATCTTCTCGATGCGCTCTGGCCGCCAGGCCCAGATGGACGGGCACACAAAATGCACTGCGGGAATGCCCTTCTCACGCAAAGCGGCTTCCAGGTCCAGGTTGAAATCGGGCGCGTCCACGCCAATGAACACATCCGGCGGCTGTGCGATCAATTGCTCACGCAACTGTTTGCGGATACCCACAATCTCGCGGTAATGGCGCAGGACTTCAAAGTAACCGCGCACCGCCAATTTTTCGTAAGGCCATTGCGCTACAAAACCACGGGCCTGCATGGCGGGACCACCAATACCCTTGCCTTGCGCCTGGGGCCAGCGTTGCTGCAAGCCCTCGATCAGCAAAGCGGCCAGCAAGTCGCCTGAGACTTCACCGGCGACCATGGCAAACGACAAAGCCCCCTCGGGGGCTTGCGTCGTGAGCGTGTCGAAAACCATCACCGCACGATCCCTCGCTCTGGCGAACCTGCAGCGAGGAAGTTCACCATCATGTCCACATCGGCTTGCGCGTCGGGAATGGACTGCGCCAGCTGCGCAATTTCGGCCTTGGCCTGGTCCAGCGTCAGAGACTGACGGTAGAGCAGTTTGTGCATGGCTTTGACCGCGCGAATACGCTCAGCCGAGAAGCCGCGGCGGCGCAAACCTTCAAAGTTCATCGCCCGTGCTTGGGCAGGTTGACCTTGCGCCATCACAAACGGAGGCAGGTCGCCGAACAGCAGACTGTTCATGGCGGTAAAGGCATGGGCCCCAATGCGGCAGAACTGGTGCACCACCGTGAAGCCGCCAAGGATGACCCAGTCATCCACATGCACATGGCCCGCCAATTGCGTGTTGTTGGCAAAAATCGTGTGGTTGCCGACCACGCAATCGTGCGCCAGGTGCACATAGGCCATGACCCAGTTGTCGTTGCCCAAAGCGGTGTAACCCAGGTCGCCGGGCGAGCCAATATTGAAGGTGCAGAACTCACGAATCGTGTTGCGATCGCCAATGCGCAACTCGCACGGCTCGCCCTTGTACTTCTTGTCCTGCGGAATCGCCCCCAGCGAATTGAACTGGAAAATGCGGTTGTCCTGGCCGATGGTGGTGTGCCCCTCAATCACACAATGGGCGCCCACCGTGGTGCCGGCGCCAATTCTGACGTGCGGCCCAATGACGGTATAAGGTCCAATCTCGACACTACTGTCGAGCTCTGCTGCCGGGTCCACCAAAGCCGTGGCGTGAATGCGCGTCATGTCCTGACCTGTCAGGCGATGGTTCGCATGGTGCACATGAGTTCAGCTTCGACAGCCACCTCATCACCCACCCAGGCTTTGGCACCAAACTTGAAGATGCCTGCTTTCATGCGCAGCAACGTAACATCCAGCGTCAGCTGATCACCTGGCTCCACCGGACGCTTGAAGCGAGCGCCATCAATACCCGCAAAGTAGTAAACCGTTTTGTCATCAGGCGTGGTTCCGAGTGTGTCAAAGGCCAGCAGGGCTGCGGCTTGCGCCAAAGCCTCCAGCATCAACACGCCCGGCATGACGGGGCGATGCGGAAAGTGCCCGGTAAAAAACGGCTCATTGATCGTCACATTCTTGAGCGCCTTGATGCGCACGCCTTTTTCCACTTCCAGCACACGATCGACCAGCAAAATCGGGTAACGGTGCGGGAGTTGTTTGAGAATTTGATGAATGTCCATCATGGTCAGGGTTCCTGTTGCGGATGTTGTTGTTCGATGCGCTTGATGCGCTCACGCAGTTGATGCAATTGTTTGAGTGAAGCCGCGTTCTTTTCCCACTTGGCATTGTCGTCGAGCGGGAACATGCCTGTGTATTGTCCAGGCTTGAGAATGGATCGCGTCACCACACTGGCGGCTGAAATGTGCACGTGATCGGCCAACGTCAGGTGCCCCAGCACCACGGCGCCGCCGCCTACGGTGCAATGCGCACCAATGCGCGCACTGCCCGCCACGCCCACACAACCCGCCATCGCCGTGTGCGCACCAATGTGCACGTTGTGGCCAATCTGGATCAGGTTGTCGAGTTTGACGCCATCTTCAATGACGGTGTCATCCAAAGCACCTCGGTCAATGCAGGTGTTGGCACCAATTTCAACGTCGTTGCCAATGCGCACAGCGCCCAGCTGCTCGATTTTTTCCCACATGCCTTGCACCGGCGCAAAACCAAAGCCATCAGCCCCGATCACCACCCCCGCATGCACGAGGCAACGCTCGCCAATCTGGCAATCGTAGCCAACGGTCACTCGGGAACGCAAAACCGTACCTGCACCAATCACAGCCCCCTCTTCGACGACGCACAAAGGGCCAATGCTGGCGTCGGGGGCAATGCGTGCGGTGGGATGAACCACTGCACTGGGGTGCACCCCTGTAGGGTCTGCCGTGCGATGCGCCTGTTTCCACAAACGGGTCAGTCGCGCGAAATACAGGTAGGGGTCAGCCGTGACAATGGCTGAGGCACCAGCCGGCACACTGGACAGAAACTCGGGCTTGAGAATGACGCAAGCTGCCTGCGTTTGGGCCAGCTGGGCAATGTATTTGGGGTGGCTCAGAAAAGCGAGCTGGGCAGGGCCTGCGCTTTGCAGTGGCGCCAGGCCTTCAATCAAGCGGTCGGTCGGACCCGACAGCTCCCCCCCCAGAGCCTTGACGATGTGTTCAAGCGTCAGTGACACAGAGAAGCCAGGCAGCCGATTACTTGGCTGCAGCGTTGAGGGCTTTGAGCACCTTGTCAGTGATGTCGTGCTTGGGATTCACGTACACGGCGTCCTGAAAGATCACATCGTATTTTTCCGATTCAGCCACTTGCTTGACCGCACGGTTGGCCCGCTCGATGACAAGCTGCTGCTCTTCGTTCTTGCGGGAGTTCAGATCTTCCTGGAATTCGCGGCGCTTGCGCTGGAACTCGCGGTCTTGCTCCACCAGCTGCTTTTGGCGGTTCACGCGCTGGGACTCGGACAGCGTAGGTGCTTCGCGTTCGAGTTTCTCAGAGGCCGCCTTGATGGTGTTACCCGCATCCACCAGCTCTTTTTCCCGCTTGGAAAACTCCTGCTCCAGCTTGCCTTGGGCTTGTTTGGCCGCTTCGGCTTCACGGAAGATGCGCTCGGTGTTGACAAAACCCATTTTGAAATCTTGCGCGTGGGCCACGGCTGCTGCCGACAACACCACAACCGAAAGGAAACGTGCGATAGAGAGGTTACGCATAGTCATTAGAAGGCAGTGCCAATCTGGAATTGAAGTTTCTGGATTTTATCCGTGGCTTCCTTACGCAAAGGAACGCCATAGGAAAAACGCAAGGGGCCGACCGGAGAGATCCAGCTCAGGCCGATACCTGCAGAGCCGCGCAATTGATTGATGGCCATGTTTCCGTTTTCGCCAAAGACATTGCCGAAGTCGGTGAAAGCGAACAAGCGCAGGGTCTTGTCAGCGCCCGCACCTGGGAACGGGGTCTGGAATTCGGCGTTGAAAATCAGCTTTTTGGCACCACCCACATAAACAGTGTTTGTTTGACCCGCGACAGTTGACTGTTGCCCCAAACTGTTTTGTTCGAAGCCACGAACGCTACCCAAGCCGCCGGCATAGAAATTCTTGAAGATCGGGTAGTCCTGGCCGCTCAAGCCTTTACCCCAGCCCAGTTCGGTATTGAACGCCAAGGTGTATTTTTTGGTGACCGGGAAATACTGCTGGAACTGATAACTGGTGCGAATGTATCGCGAGTCGCCCGCGACGCTCCAGTCGGCGTTGACCCGCTGATAGGTTCCCTTTGAGGGCACGAGAGCGCTGTCACGACCATCACGAGCCCAGCCCAGGGTCAGGGGCACTGCCGTTCTGGATCCCAAGTAGGGCAAATAGGCATCAGGCAGATAAGTACCGCTATTGACCTCGTTACGCTCCAGATTCGCACCGACGAACACCGTATCTTTTTCAGTGACCGGCAAGCCAAACTTCAGACCCACGCCTTGGTTCACCATGCTGTAGGTGCTGTTGTCCACTGTGGTCAGGTAGGGGCGCGTGGTGCGGTGGAACACATCCACCGTGCGCGAAATACCCGAATCGGTGAAATACGGATTGGTATTGCTGACCACTGCGGTACGGTTGTACTTGCTGGTATTGAGGTTGATGGCCAGATATTGACCCGTACCAAAAGCGTTTTCCTGTGCAATGCCAAAGGTCAGCGCCAGCTTTTCGGTGGACGAGAAGCCTGCCCCCAGCGAAATGCTGCCCGTGGGCTTTTCGGTCACATTGAACACCAGGTCCACCTGGTCGGGCGAACCGGGCACTTCCTGCGTTTCCACTTCGACCCCGGTAAAGAAGCCCAGGCGGTCCACGCGGTCACGCGAGAGGCGAATCTTGTCGCCGTCGTACCAGGACGCCTCCATCTGGCGGAACTCTCGGCGAATCACTTCGTCGCGTGTGCGGTTGTTGCCCGTGACGTTGATGCGGCGCACATAAGCGCGGCGCGAGGGGTCGCCCACCAGCACAAACTCCACCCGGTTGTTGCTGCGATCAATCTCGGGACGCGCTTCCACACGCGCAAAGGCGTAACCAAAGTTACCGTAGTAGTCGGTAAAGGCCTTGGTGGTCTGCGCCAGAGTTTCCGCGTTGTAGGGTTGACCAGGCTTGATGTTGACCAGCGCCTTGAACTCGTCTTCCTTGCCGAGGAAGTTGCCTTGCAACTTCACGCCGGACACGACAAAACGCTCACCTTCGGTCACGTTGATGGTGATGAACATCTGCTGCTTGTCTTCGGACATCTCCACTTGCGTGGAGTCGATGCGGAACTCCAGATAACCACGGCCCAAATAGTACGAACGCAGCGCTTCGAGGTCGGCATTGAGCTTGGTGCGGGAATAGCGGTCAGCCTTGGTGTACCAGCTCATCCAGCCACCGGTGTCCAGCGAGAATTGGTCGCGCAAGGTCGATTCCGTGAACGCTTTGTTGCCCACAATGCTGATTTGCGCAATCTTGGCGGGGCCACCTTCGGTGATGGTGAAGGTCAGGTTCACGCGGTTGCGGTCAATCGGCGTGGTGGTGGTGACCACTTGCGCACCGTACAAGCTGCGCGAAATGTATTGGCGCTTGAGCTCCTGCTCCGCCTTGTCCGCCAACGCTTTGTCAAAAGGACGCCCCTCGGCCAAGCCCACGTCCTTGAGGGACTTGGTCAGCATGTCCTTGTCAAATTCCTTGAGGCCTACAAACTCGACTGCAGCCACGGTGGGACGCTCCTGCACCACCACAACCAGCACATCGGCCTGGGTTTCCAGGCGAACGTCCTTGAACAGCCCCAGCGAAAACAGCGAGCGAATTGCTGCGGCGCCAGCTTCGTCCGTGAAGGTATCACCCACACGGAACGGCAGGGAAGCAAACACCGTTCCGGACTCCACGCGTTGCAAGCCTTCCACGCGGATGTCCTTGAGTTTGAAAGGCTCCACTGCCCAGGCTGGCAGCACCGAACCCAGCCAGCCAGCAGCGGCCAAGGCCAGGGCGACAGCGTGTTGACGTCGGGAAAAAATGCGCATGCTGTTCCTCGTTATGAAGCTTTGTTTTGATGATAACCGAGCGGCGTCATTGTCCGAACTTTTGTATGACGGTTTGGGCCTGTTCGCGGCCCTTGCGATCCAGCTCCAGCAGGTCCTGCAAATTGGAGGGTTCCCGAACGGCCACATCGGCCAGCGTCTGGTGATTGACCTGGTAAATCTGATCAAAGCGGATGCGCCGATCCAAAAAAGCTTGTACCGCCATTTCGTTGGCCGCGTTCAAGATGGCGCAGCTGCCCGGGGTGCTCTCCAGGGTTTGCCAGGCCAGCTTGATGCCTGCAAAGCGCTCGGTGTGTCCATGGTCATCCATGGCCTCAAAAGTCATGGCGGCCATGCGGTGAAAATCCAGCGCCGTCGCACCCGAGGTGATGCGCTCGGGCCAGCTCAGCCCGTAGGCAATCGGCACCCGCATGTCGGGCGTGCCCAGTTGGGCCACCACCGAAGTGTCCTTGTACTGCACCATGGAGTGGATCACGCTTTGCGGGTGAATCACCACCTCGATCTGCCGGGGCTGCATGCCGAACAAATAACGCGCCTCAATCACTTCCAGCGCCTTGTTCATCATGGTGGCCGAGTCCACCGAAATCTTCCGTCCCATGACCCAGTTGGGGTGGGCGCAGGCCTGCTCAGGCGTCACGTCCTTGAGCGTGGCCACGTCGCGCTGTCGGAAAGGCCCACCGGAGGCTGTGAGGATGATTTTCTCCACCCGCTCCTGCCAGGTCGAAGGGTCTTCAGGCAAGGACTGGAAAATGGCAGAGTGTTCGCTGTCGATAGGCAACAAAGTCGCCCCGCCCTCGCGCACGGCACTCAAAAACACATCCCCGCCCACCACCAGCGCTTCCTTGTTGGCCAGCAGCAGGCGCTTGCCTGCACGCGCCGCGCTCAGGCACGGCGACAAACCGGCAGCGCCCACAATCGCGGCCATGACCACATCGACCTGCGGGTCGCAGGACACATCGTCCAGTGCATCTACGCCCCAACGCACCTGGGTACGCAGCCCTTCAGCCGCAAGACGCGACTGCAATTCACGCCCTGCTGCTTCGTCGGCCATCACGGCCCACACGGGCATAAAAGCAGCGCAGTGGCGCACCATGGCATCCACTTGCGTGGCTGCTGTGAGGGCAAACACCTCGAATTGATCGCGGTGGCGCGACAGCACATCGAGCGTGTTGCCGCCAATGGAGCCCGTGGCACCTAAAACGGTGATGCGTTGTTTTGCGGCTGCTGTACTCATGCGCCCCCCAAAGTCACCAGCATCATGCTCAAGGGCAAAGTGGGCAACAAGGCATCCACACGGTCCAGCACGCCACCGTGGCCGGGCAGCAATTGCGAGCTGTCTTTCATGCCAGCGCTACGCTTGACCAGCGACTCCACCAAATCACCCACCACGCTCATGGCGGTCAAAAAGACCAAAGCGAGCACGGCCCACGCCGCTCCACGCTGAAACAGCAAGGTGTAAAGACTCGGGCCATCGACCGCGAAAGTGCTCTCCAGACGTTGCCAGCCCCAGGCCAACACGCACACCCCAAAAAAGCCGCCCAACGCACCTTCCCAGCTTTTGCCTGGGCTGATGGTGGCCGCGAGCTTGCGGCGAATGATGCGCCCGCCCAAAGCGCGGCCAAAAAAGTAAGCGGCAATGTCAGCCACCCAAACCAGTGCCATGGACGAGAGCAAAAAGTTGACGCCCAACACCCGGGCTTGCGACAAGGCCAGCCAGGCCGCTGCAATCAACAACAAACCCATGGGCCAGCGCGCAGCCAAAGGCCACTGCGCCCAGCCTGGCACACCGCGCCGCAGCATCCAGACGGCAAGCAAAACCCACAGCACACCCACTACCTGCCACAGCCAGGGCGTGGGTTGCTGCACCCAACCGGAAAGGTAGGCGTCTGCACACAAGCCCAAGACCAGCAACGACCCCACCACACTGGCGCCAAAGTTCATGCCCTGCAAACGCCCCCACTCCCAGGCACCTGCGGCAATAAAGACCAGCGTCAAAGCCATCCAGGGCCAGGCCACTGGCGCAAACAGGGCCGGCAGCAGCAGCGCCAGCAAAACCACGGCCGTGATCACGCGTTGCATCAGCATGCTTGCGCTCCAGTAAAAAGGCCGCACAAGGCGGCCTGAAGATGGTGGTTGTGCATCAGGGCAAACGTGGCCATCAAACGGCCATGATGTCTTGCTCTTTGGAGGCGACCAGCTGGTCGATCTCGGCAATGCGCTTGTCGGTCATTTTCTGGACATCGGCCTCGGTACGCTTTTGATCGTCCTCGGTGGCCTCTTTGTCCTTGACCAATTTTTTGACCGATTCGTTGGCATCACGGCGCAGATTGCGCACCGCAATTTTGGCGTTTTCGCCTTCGGCCTTGACCAGCTTGGTCATTTCCTTGCGGCGCTCTTCGCTCATGGGCGGCATGGGCACGCGAATCAGGTCGCCCATGGAGGCGGGGTTCAGGCCCAGATCGCTTTCGCGAATGGCCTTTTCAATTTTGGCACCCATGCCCTTTTCCCAAGGCTGGACGCTGATGGTGCGGGAGTCAAGCAAGGCCACGTTGGCCACTTGCGACAGCGGCACCGGTGAGCCGTAGTACTCCACCATGATGGTGTCGAGCAACTGAGGGTTGGCGCGACCCGTGCGGATCTTGCTCAGGTTGTTCTTGAAGGCGTTGATGGACTGCTCCATCTTGGCTTCGGCGTTTTTCTTGATGTCTGCAATGCTCATGAGGATCTCCGGGAGAATCAATCAGACGTGCACCAAGGTGCCTTCGTCTTCGCCCATGACGACGCGCTTGAGGGCGCCGTTCTTGAAAATGGAAAACACCTTGATCGGCAATTTCTGGTCGCGGCACAACGCAAAGGCGGTCGCATCCATGATGCCCAGGTTGCTCGAAATGGCTTCGTCGAAGCTGATGGTGCTGTAACGCGTGGCCGACGGGTCTTTCTTGGGGTCAGCGGTGTAGACACCATCGACCTTGGTGGCCTTGAGCACCAGCTCGGCACCAATTTCGGCACCACGCAGTGCAGCAGCCGTGTCGGTGGTGAAGAAAGGATTGCCCGTACCGGCGGCAAACACCACGACCTTGCCCTCTTCGAGGTACTGCAGGGCTTTGGGGCGCACATAAGGCTCGACCACCTGGTCAATGCCAATGGCCGACATCACGCGAGCCGTCAGGCCCACCTTGTTCATGGCATCGGCCAGGGCCAGCGAGTTCATGACCGTGGCCAGCATGCCCATGTAGTCGGCGGTGGCACGGTCCATGCCAGCGGCGCCGCCAGCGACGCCGCGGAAGATGTTGCCCCCGCCAATGACCACCGCCACCTCGACACCCAGTCGGGTCACCTCGGCCACCTCTTGCACCATGCGCTCGATGGTGGCCCGGTTGATCCCGAACTGGTCATCGCCCATGAGGGCCTCACCGGACAGCTTCAGCAAAATGCGCTTGTGGGCCGGCTTGGCAACGGTCATGGGCAAATCTCCAGGCGTAAAGGTTTGGTCAGTAGTTTAACGGGGGAAGGAAGAAAAAGATCAGGCCTGGCCCTGAGCAGCAGCCACCTGGGCAGCCACTTCAGCAGCGAAGTCGTCCACTTTCTTCTCGATGCCTTCGCCCACCACGTAGAGCGTGAAGGCTTTGACAGTCGTGTTGGCAGCCTTGAGCATTTGCTCAACGGTCTGCTTGTCGTTTTTCACGAAAGGCTGGTTGAACAAAGACACCTCTTTGAGGTACTTCTGCACAGAACCTTCGATCATCTTGGCGGCAATGTCAGCGGGCTTGCCGGATTCAGCGGCTTTGCCTTCGGCCACGGCACGCTCTTTGGCGATCAGGTCGGCAGGCACATCGGCGCTGGTCAGGGCCACAGGCTTCATGGCAGCCACGTGCATGGCCACATCCTTGGCGGCTTGCTCTTCGCCAGCGAACTCAACCATCACGCCAATGCGGGTGCCGTGCAGGTAAGTGGCAACCTGGCTGCCTTCCACGCGCTTGAAGCGACGGAAGCTCATGTTTTCGCCGATCTTGCCGATCAGGCCTTTGCGCACTTCTTCCAGCGTGGGGCCAAAGCTGTCCTGGCTGTAAGCCAGAGCGCCCAGGGCTTCCAGGTCGGCGGGGTTGTGCTTGGCCACCAGTTCGGCAGCAGCGTTGGCCAGGGCCAGGAAGCTGTCGTTCTTGGTCACAAAGTCGGTTTCGCAGTTGACTTCGATCATGGCACCCACGGTGCCTTGCACGCAACTGGCAACCACGCCTTCGGCGGTCACGCGGGAAGCGGCCTTGCCGGCTTTGGTGCCCAGCTTGACGCGCAGGATCTCTTCGGCCTTGGCCATGTCGCCATCGGCTTCGGTCAGGGCTTTTTTGCACTCCATCATGGGTGCGTCGGTTTTGCCACGCAGTTCAGCAACCATGCTTGCGGTGATAGCAGCCATTGTGTTCTCCGGTAATCAGTGTTCAGGTCAGGTTAAAAAAAAGGGGCTCAGAGCCCCTTTTGATGGGTGATCAGCGATCAGGCCTCGACTTCGACGAACTCGTCGGAGCCTTCGGCGGCCACAGCCTGGGCCACTTCGGCCACGGCGTTGGCACGGCCTTCCAGGATCGCGTCAGCGATGCCACGGGCGTACAGAGCGACAGCCTTGGCGGAGTCGTCGTTGCCGGGGATCACGTAGTCGATGCCTTCGGGCGAGTGGTTGGAGTCCACCACACCGATCAGGGGGATGCCCAGCTTCTTGGCTTCGGCGATGGCGATCTTGTGGTAGCCCACGTCCACCACGAAGATGGCGTCCGGCAGGGTGTTCATGTCCTGAATGCCACCGATGTCTTTTTCCAGCTTCTCGATTTCGCGCTTGAACATGAGCTGTTCTTTTTTGCTCATGGCATCCAGACCGGCTTCTTGCTGGGCCTTCATGTCCTTCAGGCGCTTGATGGAGGTCTTGACCGTTTTGAAGTTGGTCAGCATGCCGCCCAGCCAACGCTGGTCAACGAAAGGCATACCGGCGCGCTGGGCTTCAGCAGCCACCAGCTCGCGCGATTGGCGCTTGGTGCCGACCATCAGGATGGTGCCACGGTTGGCGGCCAGTTGCTTGGCAAACTTGGCTGCGTCCTGGAACATCGGCAGCGACTTTTCCAGGTTGATGATGTGGATCTTGTTGCGATGGCCGAAAATGAAGGGGGCCATCTTGGGGTTCCAGAAGCGGGTTTGGTGACCGAAGTGGACACCGGCTTCCAGCATTTCACGCATGGTGACGGACATTTTGAATGCTCCAAAGGTTAAGTCTTAAATCCTGCCCGACAATCACTGCATGCAGCGACACCTTGTGAGGACAGGTTTGCGATTTCTTTGCGCGCTTTGACGCCCCCAATGGGCGCCCCAGTTCGCAAAGCCTTGAGATTATAGCACCCGGGAATACCCTGAACCTATGAACACCACACGCCTGCCCCTTGCCCAACACCCGGCTCCGGTCTGGAAAACAGCGCACTTGCGCCAGCTGGAAAGCCGCTGGCAACAGACCTGCCCCCAGCCACTCATGGACAAAGCTGGTCTCGCCCTGGCCCAGCTTGCCCTGGCGTTGGCCCCACATGCACGCCAGATCTGCGTCTTTGCGGGTCCAGGCAACAACGGTGGCGACGGCCTCGAGGCTGCCATGCACCTGCACCGCTGGGGCCGCCCCGTGCAGGTCCGCCTGCTGGCCGAGCCAGACAAACTGCCTGCGGACGCCCGCCGTGCCTATGGGCGAGCCGTAGAAGCTGGCGTGTTTTTTACATCCATGGCCGAACCTTTGGCTCTGGGCGCGCAAGACCTGTGCATCGACGCCCTGCTGGGCCTGGGCAGCACGCGCGAGCCACAAGGCGCGCTGCTGGCAGCGATTGAACAAATCAACCAATGCGCAGCCACCGTGCTGGCAGTGGACATTCCAACCGGGCTCGACCCGGACTGCGGCCAAGCCTTTGGCGCTGCCGTGGTGAAAGCCGACCATACCCTCACCTTGCTCGCAGCCAAGCCCGGCCTGTTCATGGGCATCGGGCGCGATGTGTGCGGACAGCTTTGGGTCAATGATCTGGATTTACCGCAAACGCTGCTTGAAGCTACACCGCCCGATGCATTTCTCAACCACCCCACCCTACCATCGCCGGCCCTGCATGCCAGTCACAAAGGCACACGTGGCGATGTGGCCGTGGTGGGTGGACAAAGCGCATCAGACGGCGCCACCGGCATGACCGGCGCGGCGGTTTTGGCGGCCACAGCAGCGCTGCACACAGGCGCTGGGCGCGTGTTGCTGAGTTTGCTCGGCCCGGCTCCAGTCGGTGCTTCGTGGCCTGCTGACCTGATGCTGAGCCGCCCCGAAGACCTGAACCTGAATGGTATGACCGTGGTCGCTGGTTGCGGCGGCGGACAAGCCATGGCCGAACACATGGGTCGCCTGCTGCAACACAGCGCGCGGCTGGTGCTGGACGCCGATGCGCTCAATGTGCTGTCGCGCGACCCGTGGTTGCAAGACCTGCTCAAAAAGCGCCGCCCCCATACAACCGCTATGACGCCCCATCCTCTGGAAGCCGCGCGGCTTTTGCAAACCACAACAGCGCACATACAGTCCGACCGCCTGAATGCTGCCCAAACCCTGGCTGACCGCTATGCTTGCTGCGTGGCGCTGAAAGGCTCGGGCACCGTGCTGGCATGCCCTGGTGAAGTGCCGCGTATCAACACCACCGGCAATGGCCGCCTGGCCACTGGCGGCACCGGTGATGTGCTGGCAGGCATGGTGGGTGCGCGGCTGGCGCAAAGCCATGATGCCTGGCTGGCCCTGCAACAAGCCGTCTGGCAGCATGGTCAAATGGCCGACACCTGGCCGCAAGACCGGGCGCTGACAGCCAGCGCCCTCGATCAAACCCTTTGCTGAATCACCAGCGGGTTTTGCGCGACGCCTTGCTTTTTTCCTTGCCCTTTTTCCGGTCTGTTGCTTTCTTCACCGAAGCCTTGATCGCCTGAATCGGTGAGCGCGCCAGCTCGCCTGGTTGCGGCTTGGCAGCAGCGCGCCCTTTGTCCTTGCGGTCTTTGCTGCGCGAGCCCACATCGGGCGACTGTCCGGCTTTGTCGCGCATGGCGCGTGGCAGCAAATCGTCGCCGGGTTTGACCAAGCGGAAATCGATCTTGCGGCCATCCAGGTCCACGCGGCTCACCTGCACCTGCACCTTGGTGCCGATGGCGTAACGAATGCCCGTGCGTTCGCCGCGCAGCTCCTGGCGTGCTTCGTCAAACCGGAAGTATTCGCCCCCCAGTTCGGTGATGTGCACCAAGCCTTCGACGTAGAGTGCATCGAGTGTGACGAACAAACCAAAACCGGTTGCCGCCGTGACCACACCGCTGTACTCCTCGCCCAGGTGTTCACGCATGAACTTGCACTTGAGCCAGGCCTCCACATCGCGGCTGGCTTCGTCGGCGCGGCGTTCGTTGGCACTGCAATGCAGGCCAGCAGCTTCCCACGCCTGCTGCTCGCCCGTGTTCATTTGCACGCGCGGGGCGCCGCCCATGCCTTGAGAACCGGCTTTGTTTTTCTGCAGGCGACGCGCCAGCTGCGCATGCGCGTCACCCGGCAAGGGCAAAGCAGGCAAGGTGTATTTGCGCTTTTCCAGAATGGCCTTGATGACGCGGTGCACCAGCAAATCCGGGTAGCGGCGGATCGGGCTGGTGAAGTGGGTATAGGCCTCGTAAGCCAAGCCGAAGTGGCCACTGTTGATGGGCGTGTAGATGGCTTGCTGCATGGAGCGCAGCAGCATGGTATGGATCTGCTGCGCGTCAGGACGCTCCTTGACCATCTCGGCAATTTTCTGGAAGTCCGAGGGGTGTGGATCATCACCCAAATTGATCGCTACGCCCATGGCCCGCAGATAGCTGCGCAAAATCTCGCGCTTTTCGGGGGTGGGGCCTTCGTGCACCCGGAACAAACCCGGATGATGGTTGTGCGCGATGAAGTCCGCACTACAGACGTTGGCCGCCAGCATGGCCTCTTCAATCACACGGTGCGCATCGTTGCGAACGCGAGGCACGATCTTTTCAATCCGCCCACTGTCGTCACAGACGATTTGCGTTTCGGTGGTGTCAAAATCCACCGCACCACGGCGCTCACGCGCACCCAGCAAAGCGCGGTACACGTCGTGCAGGTTGATCAGGTCGTCAATGCGCTCCTTGCGGCGCATGGCTTCCGGCCCACGGGTGTTGGCCAAAATGGCCGCCACCTCGGTATAGGTAAAGCGCGCGTGGCTGTGCATCACCGCCGGGTAAAACTGGTAGGCATGCACATGCCCCGAGGCCGTGATCAGCATGTCGCAAACCATGCACAAGCGATCCACATCCGGGTTGAGCGAGCACAGGCCGTTGGACAGCTTTTCCGGCAGCATCGGGATCACCCGGCGCGGGAAGTACACGCTGGTGGCGCGGTCATACGCATCCACATCAATGGCGCTGCCGGTCTGCACATAGTGCGACACATCGGCAATGGCCACCAGCAAACGCCAGCCGCCGCCTTTGCCGACCTTGGCGGGCTCGCAATAGACGGCGTCGTCAAAGTCGCGCGCATCTTCACCGTCGATGGTGCACAGCGGCACATCGCGCAAGTCAATGCGTCCTTTGCGATCTTTGGCGGCCACCTTGTCGGGCAAGCCTCGCGACTGGGCAATGCAGGCCTCGGAAAACTCATGCGGCACGCTGTACTTGCGCACCGCAATTTCAATCTCCATGCCAGGATCGTCGACTTCGCCCAGCACCTCGCGCACACGACCCACAGGCTGGCCGTACAGGGCTGGCGGTTCGGTCAGTTCGGTGACCACCACCTGCCCGGCCTTGGCTTGACCCAGAGCGCCTTTGGGGATCAGAACATCCTGGCCATAGCGTTTGTCTTCTGGCGCCACCAGCCATAAACCGCCTTCGTGCAGCAAACGGCCAATGATGGGCTGATCGGGTCGTTGAACGATCTCGACCACACGCCCCTCCGGGCGCCCGCGGCGATCCATGCGCACGGTGCGCACACGCACCCGGTCCTTGTGCAGAACGGCGCGCATTTCGTTGGGCGGGAGGTAAATATCGGATTCGCCATCGTCGCGAACCACAAAGCCGTGTCCATCACGGTGGCCTTGCACCGTGCCTTCGATTTCGTCCAGCAAACCGCTGGGGGGAGCTGCTTTTTTGATATACAATCCTTGGATTCCTGAGATGCCCAGGTGGCGGAATTGGTAGACGCACTAGTTTCAGGTACTAGCGCTGCGAGGCGTGGAGGTTCGAGTCCTCTCCTGGGCACCAATATTACCGACAAATCACACCAAAAAGCCGATGCGATTCGCCCATCGGCTTTTTTGTTTTGCGCAGAGAAAAAACGCCTGCAGATTCACCGCAATGCCGCGGTTTGTGTGTACAATGCGAGCTTCCTGAGATGCCCAGGTGGCGGAATTGGTAGACGCACTAGTTTCAGGTACTAGCGCTGCGAGGCGTGGAGGTTCGAGTCCTCTCCTGGGCACCACAAAATAAAACCGCTCTGCGTTTGCACAGCGGTTTTTTTGTGCCCGCGCTAGGATGACCCCGATGCAGCTTTACGAGTCCCGCAAAAGAATCATGCAGAGGATGCTCTGCGTCGGCGTTTTCATTTTCAAAATACTCTCTTGCTCGCCTGCTTGGGCACAAGACCTTATCACCCAGCGCGCCTGGCTGGAGGACAGTACAGGCCAGCTGCAATGGCCCCAGGTCCAGAGCATGGAAACCACGCCATACCAGGGCGTACTAAGCAAAGGCTTTGGCTCTTCTGTGTTGTGGATCCGCCTGCGGGTTGCAGGCGTCACGCCCAACCCCGGCGCCATACAAGACAACCTGGTCTTGAACATTCGCCCGGTGTATCTGGACGATATTCAGGTCTTTGACACGGCAGCTCCCCGGGGCTTTGTGGGCGCCACGGGCGACACCCATCACCCCCGGGCATCGGCTTTGAAAGGCATGACCTTCCTGATGCCCTTGGTTGCCACCAAGCAAAGCAGAGACGTCTGGCTTCGCGTGACCTCCACCAGCACGCGACAGATTTCGGCCACAGTGTTCCGCGAAAGCAATTTGCTCAACACTGCGCAAACCGACCACTTGCTGTTTGCGCTTTACATCGGCTTGGTATCCATTTTTTCCTTATGGGGCGTCACCTACTGGGCCTTCACCAAAGAAAAACTGGCGGGCTTGTTTGGCATTCAGCAGCTGGCGGCTCTGGTGTACGCCTTGTGCGTGCTGGGCTATTTGCGCATGTTCTGGCCGCAGGCGTGGTCTGCGCAAGTACTTGATGCGCTGGCGTCTGTCTTCGGCATGCTGGCAACGAGCGCAGGAATCTATTTCAATATGGCCTTCCTGAGCGAGTTCAAAATTCGCGCCTGGTCGCTGTGGACACTGCGCCTCTTGGCCAGCATGGTGTTGGTGAATTTGGCCGTGTTTTTTATCCTTGATCTGCCACGACTGGCTTTGCAAATGAATTTGTCGTTGGTGCTGGTCACACCCTTTGTGCTGCTGGTCAGCGCGCTGTTCGCGCAAGCATGGGAGCAGCCCAACCTCCAGCGCCAACCGGCTTTGCCCCGGCCTGTGGTGATCGGTTTCTACAGCCTGCTCTTGCTGCTGCTGGCTGCAGCGTCTTTGCCAGGCCTGGGCCTGACCAAGGGCGACAAAATTGGCATCTATCTGGTGCAGGCTCACGGTCTGGCCAGCGGCTTTCTGGTTCTGCTGATGCTGCAATACCGGTCTTACGTCATGCACAAGCAACAGCGACAGGTGCAGCAAAACATCGAAAGACTGAACTTGCAAGCAGAGCAAGACCGAAGAACGCGACAGGAACAAGAACAGCTGCTGACGATGCTGACCCACGAGCTGAAAACACCGTTGGCCACCATGCACATGCGCCTGGACCCGAACAGCAAGGGGGCGCCCGACATCAAGCGCGCCATCCGTGAAATGAATGCCGTGATCGAGCGCTGTCTGCAAACCACCCAGCTAGGAGACCAGGGTCTGCAGATTCACCCTGCCCAGTGCGATGTCGTGGTGTTACTGAACGATGTTGTGGCCGCCTGCCCTGCGCCACAGCGCGTAAAGCTGCTGCTTCCCCCGCAATGGCTGATCCACTCCGATCCACAGCTGCTGTTCATCGTGCTGAGCAACCTGCTGGAAAACGCCTGCAAGTATGCGTCGCCAGACACGCCCATCGTCGTTGAAGCGGGGCCACAGTCACAATTGATCATCAGCAATGTGGTGGGCAAATCCGGCTGGCCAGACCAGGACAAATTGTTTTCCAAGTACTACCGCACCCCCGGCGCGCAGCGACAGGCGGGCACGGGCTTGGGTTTGTATCTGGTTCGCAACCTGATGATCAAATTGAAAGGCCGTGTGGACTATGAGCCCCAAGGCGAACAGCTGCGCTTTGTGTTGACCCTGCCTGACCACATTTGAGCCTGCCATTTGGTTTGATTTGGTCCGTCCACCTGCGCATTGCATACATTTACGCAAACACTTTTTCACACTGACCCAAGCACATGCAATCGCCCCAGTCCCTGCACATCCTGATCGTGGAAGACAACGATGGCTTGCGCGAAGCCACCGCAGCCTTTCTACAAGACCTGGGGCATCGCGTGACCAGTCTGGACTGCGCCGAAGACATTGACAACACGCCAACCCACGGCCTGCCAGACCTGTACATCATTGACGTCAACCTGCCGGGCGAAAACGGCTTCAGCCTGGCTGAGCGCATTCGCAAAAGCCACCCCACCACGGGTATCGTGTTGATGACGGCGCGCGGCCAGCTGCAAGACCGGCTGGAGGGCTATGCCTGTGGTGCGGACAACTACCTGATCAAGCCAGTTGAGCAAGCGGAGCTTCTGGCCTGTGTCAACAGCCTGGGCCGCCGCGTCAGAGCCAGCGCCCCTACAGCAGAGAACCCGACACTGGAGCTCAACAGCCAGACCTGGTGGTTGACTGGCCCCAAAGAGCAGGTGCTTCTGACCCAGGGCGAGGGCCTGTTGCTGGCCGCGATGAGCCGGGCTGCTGGCCAGCAGCTCGAACGCTGGCAAGCCATGCAGCTGATCGACACCAAAGACAAAGGTCTGCTGCCAGCCAACCTGGAAATGCGCATCAGCGCGCTGCGCAAAAAGCTCAGCGCCTGCGGCGCCCCGGAAGACACCATACGCACCCTGCGCGGTTATGGCTATGCGCTGGGCTACCCGCTCAAGGTGGTGTAAGCCGACGGCTTAGACGGGCTGCGCCACCAGGTCGTGCCCGTCCACGCTGACGATGCGGGCACGGGTGAACTCCCCAACCTTCAAGGTCTTGCTGATTTTTTCGGGTGGCAGCAAACGTACGGTGCCATCGATCTCTGGTGCATCCGCATAGCTGCGGCCCAGGCCACCTTTGCGACCCATGGCCGGAGCCGAATCCACCAACACCTGCATGTTTGAACCCACACGGCGCTGCAAACGCTCGATCGAGACCTCTTCGGCCATGGCCATGAAGCGCGAGCGGCGCTCTTCGCGCAGCGCATCAGGAACTTGTCCGGGCAAAGCATTGGCTGTTGCGCCATCGACCGGGCTGTAGGCGAAGCAACCCGCGCGGTCAATTTGCGCTTCGCGCACAAAGTCCAGCAGGTGCGCAAACTCTTCTTCCGTTTCACCGGGAAAGCCGGCAATGAAGGTGCTGCGAATCACCAGCTCGGGGCACAGCTCGCGCCAGCGCTGGATGCGCTCCAGGTTTTTCTCGCCACTGGCGGGGCGCTTCATGCGCTTGAGCACATCGGGGTGGCTGTGCTGGAACGGCACATCCAGATACGGCAGCACCAGCCCTTCGGCCATCAGCGGAATGATCTCGTCCACGCTCGGGTACGGGTACACATAGTGCAGACGCACCCAGGCGCCATGCGCACGCGCCAGCTCGCCCAGCGCCTGCACCAGCTCCAGCGTGCGGGTCTTGATGGGTTTGCCGTCCCAGAAACCGGTGCGGTATTTCAGGTCCACGCCATAGGCCGAGGTGTCCTGGCTGACCACCAGCAATTCCTTGACGCCGCCTTCGAACAGCGCCTTGGCTTCCTTGAGCACATCGCCAATCGGGCGCGACACCAGGTCGCCGCGCATGGACGGGATGATGCAAAACGTGCAGCTGTGGTTACAGCCTTCACTGATTTTCAAATAGGCGTAGTGACGCGGTGTGAGCTTGAGACCCGCCTCGCCAAAGCCCCCGGGCACCAGGTCCAAAAACGGGTCATGAGGTTTGGGCAGATGGGTGTGGACCGCGTCCATCACCTCTTGCGTCGCATGCGGTCCCGTCACGGCCAGTACGCTGGGGTGCTTGTCCAGCACAAAGTTGCCGCCCTCTTCGCCCGTGCGCGCACCCAGGCAGCCGGTCACGATCACCTTGCCGTTTTCGGCCAAGGCCTCGGCAATGGTGTCCAGGCTTTCCTTGACGGCGTCGTCAATGAACCCGCAGGTGTTGACGATGACCAGGTCGGCCCCATCAAAGGTTTTGGAGGTTTGGTAACCCTCGGCGCTGAGCTGCGTGAGGATCAATTCGGAATCGGTCAGCGCTTTGGGGCAACCCAGGCTGACAAAGCCCACTTTGGGGGCGTCCTGTTTGGCGTTTGGTGTGGAAACTTCTGCGTTCATCCCCCGATTGTCCCTGCAAAACGGGTCGGGCGCTGCGACTTCAGAGCTTCAGGCCAAAGGCACCCCACATTTGCTCGGTCTGTTTTTTCATCTGCTCCATCAGCGGGGCAGACTGCTCGCCCAGACGGGTTTGCCACTGCGCCAGGGCGTTGAGCTGGCTGTCGAGCATGCTGCCCATGTAGGACTGCGAGGCGTGACCGTAGAAGCGAATGATGTTGGCCAGGGCCTGCTCGCTGAACAGAGGCACGCCTGCGGCCTCTTCTTCCAGAATGATTTGCAACAGGATGGAGCGGGTCAGGTCCTCGCCGGTTTTGGCGTCGCGCACAGCAAAGGGCTGGGCCTTGAGCACGAGTTGCTTGACTTCGGCGAGCGTGACATAGCTGGAGCTTTGCGTGTCATACAGGCGGCGGTTGGGGTATTTCTTGATGATGTGCAAGCCCTCTTCAGCCGAGGCTTGGGGCTTGACTTTGGACGAAACGGACACTTGTAGCTCCAGAAAAAGCAGCGCCCTTGGCGGCGCTTGCTGCAACGCAGCATATTCTAGGCACCGTTTCTGACAAGCCCTGCCCATGGCTTACCCTAGGTTGGCCGCAGGCTTTTTGCCACCCTGGCCGGGAAACAGGCTCAGTTCCTGCGAAAATACACACATGTTCACCGGAATCATCACCGGCGTGGGGCGAATCGTCGCCATCCACGACCTGGGTAGCTCTTTACACCATGGCAAGCGCCTGACCATCGAGGCGCCGGCCGGCTACCTCGACGACGTGGGCCTGGGCGACAGCATCGCCCTCAACGGCGCCTGCATGACCGTCACCACCTTCACCCCCGCCACGCGGCAGTTCACGATCGACATTTCTGCCGAATCGCTGGACAAGACGTGCGGCCTGGACCAACTGGGCCTAATCAACCTCGAAAAAGCCTTACGGGCCAACGACCGCCTGGGCGGGCACATTGTGTCCGGCCATGTGGACGGTGTGGGCAGCATCAGCCGCTTCGAGCAAATTGGCGAAAGCTGGGAGTTGTGTGTGGTCGCCCCCCCTGCCCTGGCCAAATACCTGGCCTACAAGGGCTCGATCACCATCAACGGCGTGAGCCTGACGGTGAACAAGGTGCAAGACCTGGCCGAGGGCTGCGAGGTCAGCATCAACCTGATTCCGCACACCGTGCAAAACACCGCGCTGGGCAGCCTGAAGGCTGGCAGCCGCGTCAACCTCGAAATCGACACCGTGGCCCGCTATGTGGAGCGCATGCTCAGCGCGGGCCTGAACCTGAAAGACCAGGCATGAACTCTGCCCTGAAACCCGTGGCCATCTCGCCCGTTGACGAGATCGTGGCCGAAATGAAGGCTGGCCGCATGGTCATCCTCGTGGACGAGGAAGACCGCGAAAACGAAGGCGATCTGGTGCTGGCGTCTGACCATGTCACAGCGGACGCCATCAACTTCATGGCCCGCTTTGGCCGGGGCCTGATCTGCCTGACGCTCACCCGCGAGCGCTGCGAATTCCTCAAGCTGCCCCCCATGGCCGCTCGCAACGGTACCGTCTACAGCACGGCCTTCACCGTTTCGATCGAAGCCGCCGAAGGCGTGACCACCGGCATCTCGGCTGCCGACCGCGCCCGCACCGTGCAGGTGGCTGTGGCCAAAAATACCCAGCCGACCGACCTGGTGCAGCCCGGTCACATCTTCCCGCTGCAGGCGGTGGACGGCGGCGTGCTCATGCGCGCGGGCCACACCGAAGCCGGCTGCGACCTGGCGGCCATGGCCGGTTGCTCGCCCTCTTCGGTGATCTGCGAGATCATGAAGGACGACGGCACCATGGCCCGTCTGCCCGACCTGCAACTGTTTGCCGCCGAGCACGGCCTGAAGATCGGCACCATTGCCGACCTGATCGAATACCGCAGCCGCAACGAATCGCTGGTCGAGCGCATCGGCAGCCGCGACATTCGCACCGCCCATGGCGACTTCACGGTACACGCCTTCCGCGACAAGCCCAGCCAGTCGGTCCACCTGGCCCTGGTCAAGGGCCAGTGGGGTGCAGACGCCGAGGTGCCGGTGCGGGTGCACGAGCCGCTGTCGGTGCTCGATGCGCTGGAGCTGAACCGCTCCATGCACTCCTGGAGCCTGGACACCAGCCTGCACTACCTGAACCAACAAGGTCAGGGCGTAGCAGTGCTGCTCAACTGCGGCGAATCGGCTGCGCAGCTGCTGGCCCAGTTTGAGGGCAGCGCCCGCCCCGCCCAAGCGCCCGAGCGCGGTCGTATGGACCTGCGCACCTACGGCATCGGCGCGCAAATTCTGCGCCTGTGCGGCGTGCACAAAATGAAACTCATGGGCAACCCGCGCCGCATGCCCAGCATGACCGGCTACGGCCTCGAAATCACGGGCTATATCCCCAAGGAATAAGAACATGCAAGACGCCAACAAAGGCCAGGCCGCCGAACTGGACGGCCAATATCTGCACATCGGCATCGTGCAGGCCCGCTTCAACGAAGACATCACCAACGCGCTGGCCCAGGCCTGCATTGCCGAGCTCGAAGCTTTGGGTGTCGAGCAAATTGACCACGTGTTTGTGCCTGGCGCCCTCGAAGTGCCCCTGGCCCTGCAAGCCATGGCAGAGCGCGCCGAGTACGACGCCCTCATTGCGCTGGGCTGCATCATCCGCGGCGAAACCTACCACTTTGAGCTGGTCGCCAATGAGTCCGGTGCCGGCGTGACCCGCGTGGGCCTGGACTACCACCTGCCCATTGCCAACGCCATCCTCACCGTTGAGAACATGGACCAGGCCATCGCCCGCCAATATGAAAAAGGGCGCGACGCTGCCCGCGTGGCGGTTGAAATGGCCACCGTGCTCGAAGACCTGTCGGCCGACCTGGCCGAGCTGGTGGACGACGAGGAGCAGGCATGAGCGAAGCACCTTTGAAAGCTGCAGGCACACGCAAGTCTGCCTCCAAGCCCGCACGCAGCCGCTCGCGCGAATTTGCGCTGCAGGCGCTTTACCAATTCCTGGTCGGCGGCAACGAAGCGTCCGACATTGACGTCTTCACCCGCGACCTGTCGGGTTTCCACAAAGCCGACATTGCCCACTACGACGCCCTGCTCTACGGTTGCGTCGAGCAAGCAGCCGCACTGGACGCCTTGATTGCACCCAAGCTGGACCGTCCAATGAGCGAGATTTCGCCCATCGAACACGCCTGCATGTGGATTGGGCTCTACGAATTTCAGAACTGTCTGGATGTACCCTGGCGCGTGGTGCTCAACGAGTGCATCGAGCTGGCCAAGGACTTTGGTGGCACCGACGGACACAAGTATGTGAACGCTGTGCTCAGCGGCCTGGCACCGCAACTGCGCACCGCCGAGGTCGAAGCCGACCGCGCCGCAGGCCGCGCCCGCGACTGAAACTCACCATGCGCATTTCGCAGCGCGCTGAGCGCATTGAACCCTTTTATGTGATGGAAGTGGCCAAGGCTGCACAAGCCCTGGCCCGCGAGGTGGCGCACACCGATCGCCCGATGATCTTTTTGAACATTGGCGAGCCCGACTTCACCGCCCCACCCTTGGTGCAGCAAGCGGCGCAGCAATGCATTGCGGCTGGCCAAACCCAGTACTCACAGGCCTTGGGCATCGCACCGCTGCGCGAGGCCATCAGCACTTGGTACAAGCAGCGCTTTGGCGTTCAGGTGCCAGCCAGCCGCATAGTGGTGACTGCTGGGGCCTCGGCGGCGCTGCAGCTGGCCTGCCTGGCCCTGATTGAAACGGGCGATGAAATCCTGAAGCCTGACCCCAGCTACCCTTGCAACCGCCACTTTGTGAGCGCCGCAGACGGCACAGCGGTGATGGTACCTACCACCGCCGAAGAACGCTTTCAGTTGAGCGCAGCCAAGGTTGAAGCGGCGTGGGGCTCGAAAACCCGTGGTGTGCTGCTGGCATCGCCCTCCAACCCGACTGGCACCTCGATTGATCCGGCCGAGCTGCGTCGTATCCACGAAGTCGTCAGTGCACGCGGCGGCATCACGTTGATTGACGAGATCTACCTGGGCCTGTCCCACGACGAGGCCTATGCGCAAACCGCGCTGGCCATCAGCGACGACATCATCAGCATCAACAGCTTCAGCAAGTACTTCAACATGACCGGCTGGCGCCTGGGCTGGCTGGTGGTACCCGAAGCATTGGTGCCCGCCATCGAACGGCTGGCGCAAAACCTGTTCATTTGCGCCAGCACGGTGTCACAGCAAGCCGCACTGGCCTGTTTTGAGGCCGACAGCCTGGTCCTTTACGAGCAGCGCCGCGCCGAGTTCAAGGCCCGACGCGACTACTTCATTCCTGCATTGAATGCCCTGGGCCTGAAAGTGCCCGTCATGCCCGATGGCGCGTTCTACGCCTGGGCCGACTGCACCGAGGCCTGCCAAAAGCTGGGCCTCAAAGACAGTTGGGACTTTGCCTTTGCGGCCATGAAGCACGCGCATGTCGCCATCACGCCCGGGCGCGACTTTGGCCAGGCCGACACCGCCCGTTTTGTGCGATTTTCGACCGCGAACTCCATGGCCGAATTGCTCACCGCCTTCGAACGACTGAAAGCCTGGTTGCAGCCATGACACAAGCCCTCACCCCTTTCGGTTTTCCGCTGCGCGTGTACTGGGAAGACACCGATGCAGGCGGCATCGTCTTTTATGCCAATTACCTCAAGTTCATGGAGCGTGGCCGCACCGAGTGGCTGCGCTCGCTGGGCTACGGTCAGCAAGCCCTCAAGGAACAAGCTGGCGGCATGTTTGTGGTCAGCGAAACGGCTGTCAAATACCACCAGCCCGCACGCCTGGACGACGCGCTATGGGTCACTGCCCGCGTGGCCGAAGCTGGCCGCGTGAGCCTGACGATTGCCCAGCAAGTGCTGCTGCGCCGCGAAGGCCTGGCAGATGTGCTGCTGGCCGAAGGTACCATTCGCATCGGCTGGGTCGATGCATCCACCCTCAAACCGGGACGCATTCCCGCCCCCATTCTGGAAGCTTTGAAATGAACAACGACATGTCCATCATCTCGCTGGTGCTGCACGCCAGCTTTGTGGTCCAGATCGTCATGGCGATTTTGCTGACCATCTCGGTCGCCAGCTGGGCGGCAATTTTCCGCAAGCTCACTGCCATCAAACGCATCCAGAACCTCAACGAAGATTTTGAGCGCGTGTTCTGGTCGGGCACCAGCCTGAACGAACTGTTCAGCGCAGCCAGCCAGAACGCCAAACAGGCCGGCCCGATGGAGCGCATTTTTGCCAGCGGCATGCGCGAATACCAAAAACTGCGCGAGCGCCGCATCACCGACGCAGGCACCTTGCTGGATGGCGCCCGCCGCGCCATGCGTGCCAGCTTTCAGCGCGAGATGGACGCGGCCGAATCGCAACTGTCCTTCCTGGCCTCGGTCGGTTCGGTCTCGCCTTATGTGGGCTTGTTTGGCACCGTGTGGGGCATCATGCACGCCTTCACTGGCCTGGCCAACTTGCAGCAAGTGACGCTGGCCACCGTGGCCCCCGGCATCGCCGAAGCGCTGGTCGCCACCGCCATTGGCCTGTTCGCTGCCATCCCTGCCGTGGTCGCCTACAACCGCTTTGCACGCGACATTGACCGCGTGGCCATCAAGCTGGAAACCTTCATTGAAGAGTTCTCCAACATCCTGCAGCGCAGCCTGGGCGCCAGCGCCGCCACTGCTTCGGGCCACTGAGCAAGGAGTCAACCATGCCAGGAGTCGCACACCGTGGGCGCGGTCGCCGCGCCGTCAACGAAATCAACATGGTGCCCTTCATCGACGTCATGCTGGTGCTGCTGATCATCTTCATGGTCACCGCGCCCATGATCACACCCAGCCTGATCGACCTGCCCAGCATTGGCAAAGCCAACAAGCAGCCAGACAAGGTCTTGCAAGTCGTGATCCAGAAGGACGAAACGCTGGAGCTGGTGGCCGATGGCAAAACCAGCAAGCTGATGATCGGTGGCGTGGCCGAGGCGGTGAAAAACGCCCAAGGCGCGGACACCAACACCGCTGTGGTGATCAGCGCCGACCGCAACGTCAAATACGAAAACGTGGTCAAGGTCATGGACACCTTGCAACGCGCGGGCATTGCCCGCGTGGGCCTGTCTGTTCAACTGGCGCCTTGATTCGGCAGCGTTAAAGGACTTTGGGTTTGCAGCCGCACAACACCACTTACCAGGCCGAGTTTGCCCCACCGCCCGAACCGGCGCGCGGGCGCAGCTACGGCATGGCTGCAGCCGCGCACCTGTTGCTGTTTGTGGCCTTGGGCCTGGCCACGCGCTGGAGCACACAGCCCACAGTGGTCTCTGCAGAAGCTGAGTTGTGGTCTGCCATTCCACAGCAAGCTGCGCCTGCATTGGTGGAGCCTGAACCTGCGCCCGAGCCAGAACCCGCCAAACCCGAGCCGCCTAAACCCGCACCCCGTCCTGCACCCGAGCCCGATGTGCAAAAGCGCGACGCCGAAATTGCACTGAAAAAGCAAAAAGAAGAAGACAAGAAAAAGGCCCTCGAAAAGGAGAAGGCCGAGAAGATGCGCAAGGCCAAGCTGGAAAAAGAAAAGGCCGAGAAAGAAAAAGCCGAAAAAGAGAAGAAGCTCAAGGAAGAAAAAGAGCGGGACAAGAAAAAGGCTGAGGACAAAAAGAAAGCCGAGGCGCAGGCCAAGGCCGAAGCCGCTCGTGCGGAAGCGATTCGCAAGGAAAACCTCAAACGCATGGCGGGCCTGGCGGGTGCTACCGGTGGTGAAAACAGCACTGGCACCGCACTCAAGTCATCCGGGCCGTCAGCCACTTATGCAGGTCGCCTGGTGGGCAGCATCAGGCCCAACATCACTTTCCCCGGCGATGTGCCTGGCAATCCGCGCGCGGAAGTGGAAGTACGCGCGTCCAACAACGGCACCATCCTGAGCCGCCGCCTGTTGCAATCCAGCGGTAATGCAGCCTGGGACGACGCCGTGCTCAAAGCCATCGACAAAACCCGCGTGCTGCCCTTGGATACCGACGGGCGCGTGCCCTCGGTCATCGTTCTGGGCTTCAGACCCCTGGACTGATCAGTCGTAGACGATCTGCGCTTGCCCGCCTTCGGCCTGCGCCATCCAGCTGGCCAAGGCAGCGTCAGAGGGGAAGAACCTGACTTGTTCGCCCAAGGCGAGTTCAGCACGCGCAGACACCTCAGCACTGTGCCTCTCCAGCTGCAAACGCACGCCAAGGCCTTTGACCAGCTCGCCGTGCTCTGTCACTTCCCGTTCGACAGGAAACTCCCTCAACAGGCGCGCAATGTCTGGCGCCTGCCCATTGACCTTGACGCGCAGAAACTTACCGAACCGGCAACGGGCGGCGCCCAAGTCCCAAATCTGCTCGATCTTCAGGCGGAAACCGCCCGAGAATCGGTCCATTTGCATTTTGGCCATGACGATGATCAGCTCATCATCCTTGAGCGCATGGCGGGCCGCATTGATCAGACTTTCATCTGCAGTGGCCTCCATGACGCCAGACTTGTCGTCGAGCTTGAAGATGGCCACCTTGCCGCGCATGCCGTTGATGATGCGCAGGTCACTCACGATGCCGGCAATAAGCTGCGGCTCGCGACTGTCGATCAGGTCGTCGATCTTGCGGCGTACAAACTGGCGCACCTCGCGTTCGACCGCATCAAACAGATGGCCCGACAAATAGAAACCCACGGCTGTTTTTTCAAACGTGAGCCTTTCCTTGATGCCCCAGGGCAACACGTCTTCCAGGTCCGGCTCTTGTGAGCTGGAGCCATGTGAATCGTCACCCAGCATGTCAAACAAGCCGCCCTGGTTGGCGTTGGCGGCGGTGGCGTTGGCAAAGTCAAACGCTTTGTCGATGCTGGCCGCCAAGGCTGCCCTGTTCATCTGCAAGGAATCAAAAGCACCGGCTTTGATCAGGGCTTCCACCGTCCGTTTGTTCAGGCGGCTGCGGTCCACACGGTTGCAAAAGTCAAACAGGCTGGTGAAAGAGCCGCCCTCTTCTCGCGCGGCCACGATCGCCTCAATCGCTTGCTGCCCAGTGCCCTTGATGGCTCCCAAGCCGTAGCGAATCACCTTGTCAGTCACCGGTTCAAACCGGTAGTTGCCGCGGTTGACGTCTGGCGGATCGAAGGTGATGCCGAACTTGAGCGCGTCTTCGTACAACACCTTGAGCTTGTCGGTGTCGTCCATCTCCACCGTCATGTTGGCGCAGAAGAACTCGGCGGTGTAGTGCACTTTCAGCCAGCCGGTGTGATAGGCCAGCAGCGAATAAGCAGCCGCGTGCGACTTGTTGAAGCCGTAGCCCGCAAACTTCTCCATCAAGTCAAAGATTTCGTCGGCTTTGTCTTGCGGAATGTTGTGCGTGGCCAGGGCACCTGCGCGGAACTTCTCGCGGTGCTCGGCCATTTCTTCGGCTTTTTTCTTGCCCATGGCGCGGCGCAACAAGTCGGCGCCGCCGAGCGAATAGCCGCCCAGAATCTGCGCCGTCTGCATCACCTGCTCCTGATACACCATGATGCCGTAGGTCTCGGACAGCATCTCGGCCACTGCCGGGTGCGGATAGACCACCTCTTCGCGCCCGTGCTTGCGCGCCACGAAGCTGGGAATCAGGTCCATAGGGCCTGGACGGTACAGCGCGTTCAGGGCAATCAGGTCTTCCAGGCGTGTCGGGCGGGCGTCGCGCAACATGCCCTGCATGCCCCGGCTTTCAAACTGGAACACCGCTTCGGTCTTGCCGTCCTGGAACAGTTTGTAAGTGGGAGCATCGTCCAGCGGAATGTTCTCGAACGCAAAGTTTTCCTGCCCCTTATGGCGGGCCATGATGAACTCGCGGGCAATTTCCAGAATGGTGAGCGTGGCCAGACCCAAGAAGTCGAACTTGACCAGGCCGGCGGCCTCCACATCGTCCTTGTCGTACTGGCTCACCGCAGACTCGCTGCCCGGCTGCTGATACAGCGGACAGAAGTCGGTCAGCTTGCCTGGCGCGATCAGCACGCCCCCGGCGTGCATGCCCACGTTGCGGGTCATGCCCTCCAGGCTTTGCGCCATTTCGATCAGGTTCCTGACGTCTTCTTCGCGCTCAATGCGCTCGGCCAGCATGGGCTCAGCGGCAATCGCGTACTTGTCCTTGTCGTCCGGCTTGAGGTCGGCGGGCGGGTACTGGATGGTGACGGGCTTGCCCGGCTTGTTGGGAATAAGCTTGCTGATGCCATCGCAAAAGGTGTAGCTCATGTCCATGACACGGCCCACGTCACGGATGGCCGCACGCGCGGCCATGGTGCCGAAGGTGGCAATCTGGCTGACCGCATCGCGGCCGTATTTTTCCTTGACGTATTCGATCACCCGGTCGCGGTTGGCCTGGCAAAAGTCGATGTCGAAGTCGGGCATGGACACCCGCTCCGGGTTCAGGAAACGTTCGAACAGCAGGTTGTATTGCAGCGGGTCCAGGTCGGTGATCTTGAGCGCATACGCCACCAAGGAGCCCGCACCGGAACCCCGGCCGGGTCCTACCGGACAACCATTGTTTTTGGCCCACTGGATGAAGTCACCCACGATCAGGAAGTAGCCGGGGAACCCCATCTTGAGGATGGTGTTGAGCTCAAACTCCAGCCGGTCCACATAACGCTGACGCTCGGCCTCGCGTTTGATCTCGTCGGGGTACAGGTGAATCAGGCGTTCTTTGAGGCCCTCGTGCGATACATGGCGGAAATAATCTTCCACCGACAACACTTCGCCATTGACCGGCGGGATCGGGAAATTGGGCAACTGCGGCTTGCCCAACACCAGCGTCAGGCTACAGCGCTTGGCGATTTCCAGCGTGTTGGCAATGGCACTGGGCACATCGGCAAACAGCGCCTGCATTTCGGCGGCCGACTTGAAATACTGCTCACGTGTGAAGCGACGCACGCGGCGCGGGTTGGCCAGAATTTCGCCTTCAGAAATACACACACGCGCTTCGTGCGGCTCGTAATCTTCGGCGCGCAGAAACTGCACCGGGTGTGTCGCCACCACTGGCAAACCAAGGCGCGCAGCCAGTTGCACGGTTGCAGCGACATGCTGCTCGTCGTCAGGGCGACCTGCGCGTTGCAACTCCAGGTAAAAACGGTGCGGGAACAGCGAAGCCAGCTGCAAGGCTACATCAGACGCTTTGGCCGTGTCGCCTTGTACCAGGGCTTGCCCGACCGGGCCGGCCTGCGCGCCTGACAGCAAAATCAGGCCCTCGCCCAATTCCTGCAGCCACTCCAGCTTGAGCACCGATTGGGCCTTGACCACATTGCGTGTCCAGCCACGTGCCAGCAGCTCGCACAGGTTCAGGTAACCCTGCTTGCCTTGCGCCAGCAAAATAACACGCGATGTTTGCCCCGCATCGGCGCCCAGGCCCTCAATTTGGACTTCGCTGCCCAAAATCGGCTTGACGCCTTTGCCCCGGCCTTCCTTGTAGAACTTGACGCCGCCAAACAGGTTGTTCAGGTCGGTGATGGCCAGCGCAGGCTGGCCGTCTTTGGCTGCGCTTTTGACGACCTCGTCTATGCGGACGGTGCCATCAACAATGGAAAACTCGGAGTGGATGCGCAGGTGGACAAACATGCCCCCATTGTAGGGCTAGGCCTCCATCAAAACTTCAGTCGCGCAGTACGTCCAGCACCTCTGAGCGAAACTCGCGGCCGTACAAAATCAGCACCACTAACGCCCCTGCCAGCACCAGGGCAAGTGGCGAGAAAAACCAGGCCATCAAGGCAAACGAAAAGTAATAAGCCCGTAGACCATCGTTGAAAGTTTCGGCCGCTGAGCCGACCAGCACACCTGCGCGGTGAGCATGCTCGACCTGGTTGTGCTTTCCAGCCAAAAAGGCTTCAGCGGGAGGCATGGAGCCGATCACCAGCGCCACAAAAGTGTACTGGCGCATCGACCAGGTAAAGCGGAAAAAGGCATAGACAAAAATGCCAATAAGCACCAGCAGCTTGAACTCGAACACCAGCAGCGGCGTTTGCTGTGCAAATGGAATTTCGCGCACCAGCTCGGCCGCCTTGTCTGTGCTGCCCATGACGGCAAACAAGCCGCCGATGATGATGATGGTGGTCGAAGAAAAGAACGACGGTGTGTGCGACAGGTTCTGCGTGATGATGCCGTCGAGCATGCGCGGATCGCGCAAGGTGGCCTGCATCATCCACTGCTGACGCAGGGCGTTGGTGGTGGCGAGCAAGGTGCGTTCGCGCATGCCGCGCACCTTGACCAGGCTGGCGTAGCCCACCCACAACGCAAAAAACACGAACAGGGCCAACCAGTCAGCCCAGGGCATCAAGGTCAATATTTTCATATCGGCCATGGTACCCGAGCCGCGGTCTTGCGTCAGATCAGCCGCGAGCCTTGGTCGCCACTGCAGCAACGCGCTCGCCAAACTTGACGGCGGTGTCCACGTCACCTTGCGGGATCTTTTCGGCACCCGCGTCCGAAGGCGCTTGCACCAGCAGGCCGACCGAGCCGCCCATGTTGTTGATGTCATTGCGGGTCGAAGCGCTGGTGTTGGCAGGCGCCATGCCCAGACTGATCCACAGGCCACCATGCTGGGCCGCCAGGGTGTTCAGGTAAGCCAGGGTCATGCCCTTGTCGCCGTTCAAGCTGGCACTGACGGAGAAGCCGGCGAAGAACTTGTCTTGCCAGGCGCGGGTGAACCAGCGCTTGGAGGATGCATCGGCAAACTTCTTGAATTGCCAGCTCACATTGCCCATGTAGGTGGGCGAGCCCATGACGATAGCGTCAGCGGCGTCGAGCACAGCCCAGTCGGACTCGCTCACGTTGCCGTCGGCGTCGATGGCCACGAGTTGGGCGTTGGCGCCTTTGGCCACAGCCTGAGCGATGAATTGGGTGTGGCCGTAGCCAGAGTGGAAAACAACAGCGGTCTTTGCCATGAAAAAACTCCTTGGTTGAAAAAGTGAAACATCAGGGGGCCAGGTCAAACACCAGAACTTCTGCATCCTGGGCCTGGTCCAGCGTCAGGCTGGATTCTGCTTGCAGCATTGCAGCATCACCGGCGTTCAGCTTCTGGCCGTTGGCCTGAAGGCTGCCGCGCATCACAAACACATAAGCTTTGCGCTGCGCATCCAGCGCCAGGGAGGCCTGTTCTGCGCCATCCAGCAAGCCCGCATACATACGCGCATCGGCGTGGATTTTGACGGTGTGCTCAGCGGCTTCAGGCGCGGCCACGAGCGCCAGCTGGCCGCGCTTGGCCGATTCGGGAATGGTTTTTTGTTCGTAGCTGGGCTCAATACCGTGCACATTGGGCTCGATCCAGATCTGTAAAAAATGGGTTTGCTCGCCCTTGGCGTGGTTGAACTCGCTGTGGCGCACGCCACTGCCCGCGCTCATGCGCTGCACATCGCCGGGCGGAATGCCCTTGATGTTGCCCATGCTGTCCTGGTGCGCCAAATTGCCTGACAGCACGTAGCTGATGATTTCCATGTCGCGGTGGCCGTGGGTGCCAAAGCCGGTGCCGGGAGCGATGCGGTCTTCGTTGATCACGCGCAGGTTGCCCCAGCCCATGTGCTGCGGGTCGAAGTAATTGGCAAACGAAAAGCTGTGAAAGCTCTTGAGCCAGCCGTGGTCGGCGTAGCCCCGGTCGGAGGATTTGCGAATCGTCAGCATGGTTGTGCCTTTCAAAAAGGTGTGCAATAAATGTAGGCTCTACCCCGCCACTTACCATGCTTTTAATTTGATGGCATCATTCAATTTATTTGCACTTAAACCATGACCGCCCCACGCGACTGGCTCACCCCCGACACCTTGCTCATGCTGCAGGCCATTGGCCGCGAAGGCAGCTTTGCCGCCGCCGCCCGCGCCTTGGGCGTGGTGCCCAGCGCCCTGACCTATCGCGTGCGCCAGCTCGAAGACGCGCTCGATGTGCTGCTGTTTGATCGCAGCTCGCGCCAGGCCCAGCCTACAGCCGCAGGACAGGAACTGCTGCGCGAGGCTGACCGGCTGCTGGGCGACCTGGACGCCGTGGCCAACCGCATCCGGCGCGTGGCCACCGGCTGGGAAGCCGCCCTCACCGTGGCTGTGGACAGCATCATCGCCCGTGATGTGGTGCTTGACCTGAGTGAAGCGTTTCTGGCCCTGGGCAGCCCGACCCGGTTGCGCATTCGCCACGAAACCCTGTCGGGCACGCTGGCGGCTCTCACCAACGGGCTGGCCGACCTGGCCATTGGCGCGGTGCTGGAGCCGGGCCTGTCCTCCGACATTCAGCACCTGCCCTTGGGCGAAGTGGATTTTGTGTTTGCCGTCGCCCCACAACACCCGCTGGCCAAAGCGCCCGAACCTTTGAGCGATGCTCTGCTCCAGCAACATCGCGCTGTGGCGGTGGCCGACAGCGTGCACCGTGGCCAGGGCCTGACCATTGGCCTGCTGGGCGGACAGGAGGTCTTTACCGTGCCCGACATGGCCACCAAGCTGCAGGCGCAGCTGCGTGGCCTGGGCGCCGGGTTTCTGCCAAAGCCCTTGGCACAACCGCACATTGATGCAGGACGCCTCGTGGCCCGCCAGACCACCAAGGTCCGCAGCAACACGGCCCACCTGGCCTGGCGCGCCAGTCGGCAAAAGCCCGCCGGACCGGCTTTGCGCTGGTGGCTCGATCAACTCGGCAATGAAAAGACGCGTCTTGCATTGCTGCAACAGTCGCTTCGCGTGTAAAGTGAACGCCATGAGCACACCACACATAGCCATCATTGGCGTCGGCATGGCCGGCATTGCATGCGCCCGCACCCTGCGTCAGGCCGGGCACCACGTCACACTGTTTGAAAAAAGCAGAGGCCCCGGTGGTCGCATGGCCACGCGCCGCAGCCCCTTTGGCAGCTTTGACCACGGCACGCAGTACTTCACGGTGCGCGATGCGCGTTTCGAGCTGGCCCTGGGCACCGTGCCTGGCCTGTGCCGCCCCTGGAGCGCCAACGCGGTGCGGGTGCTCGACCCGATTGGCCGCGTCATCGAAGCGGCCTTGCCCGGCGGCGAGCGGCACTGGGTGGCCACCCCCGGCATGAACGCCCTGGTCAAAGCCTGGGCAGAGCCCTTGGTGGAAGACGGCAATGTGCAGATCGAAACCCGCGCCACCCGCATTTCGCGCGATCCGCTCATGAAAAACGGCTGGCAAGTCCACACCGAAGGCACGGACGGCAGCCAACACGTCTTCGCCGGATTTGACCAGGTCATTCTGGCCATTCCTGCTGCGCAAGCCCAGACCCTGCTGCAAGCTTCCGGGCTCAGCGAATTGGCCAGCCCGCTGCTCAACGTCAAAGTGGACCCTTGCTGGACCCTCATGGCCGCCTGGCCACAGGCCATGCAACCCGGCCTGATCACCATCGGCCCGCAATGGAGCGCTGCGCGCAGCACCCACCACCGCATTGCCTGGATGGCGCGAGAGTCCTCCAAGCCTGGCCGTGAAGCCATCGAACGCTGGACCATTCAGGCCAGCGCCAGCTGGTCGGCCGAGCACATCAACGACAGCGCCGAGCGCATCACTGCCAAGCTGCTCAAGGCCTTTGGCGAAATCAGCGGCATCCGCGCTACCCCCACCCACACCGAAGCGCACCGCTGGCTGTACGCCAAAACCGCACAGCCCCTGGGCCAGAGCCACCTGTGGTTCAAGTCCGAAGGCATCGGCCTGTGCGGCGACTGGTGCCTGGGCCACCGGGTTGAAGACGCATTTGTCTCGGGCCTGGAGCTGGCGCTGGCGGTGCTGCGCAAGCGCTGAGGCATGACGGGCTACGTCGGCCGTTTTGCGCCCTCGCCCACCGGGCTGCTGCATGCGGGCTCGCTGGTGGCTGCGCTGGCCAGCTGGCTCGATGCACGCGCCCACCAGGGTCGCTGGCTGGTGCGCATTGAAGACGTCGATACCCCGCGCTGCATCCCTGGCGCTGGCGAGCAAATTCTGAACCAACTGGCCCGCTGCGGCCTGGTGCCCGATGGCCCCGTGCTCTGGCAAAGCCAACGTGGCGAGATTTACCAGCAAGCGCTTGACCAGCTGATTGCACAAGGCCTGGCCTACCCCTGTGGCTGCTCGCGCAAAGACATTGAGGCCGCACAAACCAGCCCCACCGAACGACACCATGCACAGGTCTACCCCGGCACTTGCCGTGCCGGATTGAACGGCAAACCCGCACGCGCCTGGCGCCTGAACGTCCAGGCCGTGCGCAAGGCACGCGGCCTGCCCGCCGTCACCCGCTGGACTGACCGTCGCTTGGGCGAGCAAGCCGAAGACGTCGAAAAGGAAGTGGGCGATTTTGTGCTGCGCCGCGCCGACGGCCTCTGGGCCTACCAGCTGGCCGTGGTGGTAGACGATGCGGCGCAAGGCGTCACCGATGTGGTGCGTGGCGAAGACCTGGCCGACAACACCGCCCGACAAATCATGCTGCAACAAGCCCTGGGCCTGCCTACACCACGTTACATGCACACGCCCCTGGTGTTGGGTGCCAACGGAGAAAAACTCAGCAAGCAAAATGGCGCACAGGCGCTGGATTTGACAGATCCACAGGCAGCGCTGACGAAAGCCGCACACACTTTAGGCCACTCCTACGGCGGCGATAATTGCAGGCTTTTAGACACCCTCTCGTTTCCATGACCACGCCCGACAACACGCCACAAACGCAGGCCGAAGCGCCTTTCATGCGCACCATCAAGAGCTATGTGCTGCGCGCCGGTCGCATGGGCACAGGGCAGATGCGGGCGTTTGACTTGTATGGTCCGAAGTTTCTCGTGCCCTACCAGACCGAGCGCCTGAACACGCAAGCCGCCTTTGGTCGGGCTGCGCCGCTGATTCTGGAAATCGGCTTTGGCATGGGCGACGCCACCGCCAAAATCGCGCATGTACGCCCGCAAGACAACTTCCTGTGCTGCGAGGTGCACGAACCCGGCGTGGGCGCGCTGCTCAAGCGCTGCGGGGAAGAGGCCATTGGCAACATCCGCATCGTGCAACACGACGCGGTCGAAGTCATGGACCAGATGCTGGGCGAAGACAGCCTGGACGGCGTGCACATCTTCTTTCCGGACCCCTGGCACAAGAGCCGCCACCACAAGCGCCGTTTGATTCAAGGGCCGTTTGTGCAGCGCCTGGCTAAACACATCAAACCCGGCGGCTACCTGCACCTGGCCACCGACTGGCAGCCCTATGCCGAGCAAATGCTCCAGGTCTTGTCTGTCGAACCCCTGCTGGCCAACACCGCTGACAACAGCCAAGGTGGCTATGCCGTCAAACCCGACTACCGCCCGCTGACCAAGTTCGAAAACCGTGGCCTCAAGCTGGGCCACGGCGTGTGGGACCTGGTGTTCAAACGCGTTTGATGCTTTTGGTGCGGCCATGGCCCACGTTCCCAAAAACCCGAACATTGCCATGCGCGCTGGCGTCTCGCCCAGCTGCGTGGCGCTGCCCCGGGTGCGGCAAAGCCCTTGGCCCCTACTGATTGACCATCTGGCCGAGCGCCTGCCGCGCATCAGCCGCAGCGAATGGGTGCAGCGCATGCAAGCCGGTGCCGTGCTCGGCGAAGACGGCAAGCCCCTGCCTGTGGATGCGCCCTACATGGGCGGCACCCGCGTGTACTACTGGCGCGAATTATTTGACGAGGCACCGATTCCGTTTGAAGCCACTGTGCTGTTCGAAGACGAGTACCTGGTCGTGGCCGACAAGCCGCACTTTTTACCGGTCACGCCGGGCGGGCGCTATGTGCGCGAAACCCTGCTGGTGCGCCTGAAGGCCCAGCTGGGCCACGCCGACCTCAGCCCCCTGCACCGCATTGACCGCGAAACCGCTGGCCTGGTGCTGCTGTGCAAACGCCCGCAAGACCGCGATGCCTACCAACGCCTGTTTCGAGACCGCCGGGTAGAGAAGGTGTATGAAGCCATCGCACCTTGGCAAGCTGATAGGGCCTTCCCGCTCACCCGCAAAAGCCACATGCTGGAAGACGAGCAGGCGTTTTACCGCATGCGGGAAGCTACGGCTCAAGAAGGCCTGAGCCCCAACAGCGAAACGCACATTGAGGTGTTGCAGCCTTTGGGCGAGCACGCGCTGTACCGCTTGCACCCCATCAGCGGCAAACGCCACCAGCTGCGGGTGCACATGAATGGCCTGGGCCTGCCCATCGTGGGCGACCAGTTCTACCCCACCGTCAAACGCGGACCGCAAGAAGCCGAAGACTTTGCCCAACCCTTGCAACTGCTGGCACGCAGCATTGCGTTTACAGATCCGGTCACGGGTCAGGCCAGGCGCTTTGAAAGCGCCCGGATCTTGACCCTGCAGGAAATCAAGCAGTGACTTCCTGCGCGGTGATCATGTACTTGAACTCGGCGGGGGTGTAGCTGTCCACGCGCCCTTCGGCGGTTTCAGCCACCGGGTACATCAGGAAATTCAGCACGCCGGTTTTCGCGCCAGGCATCTTCAGGTCGTGCGCCGTATTCCAGCCTACCCAGTTGCCTTCCCAACCGCCAAACAAACCGTCATACACCGGCTTGACCAGCGGGTGGTCCACCGTCTTGATCCAATCGGGCGCTTCGTGGCGCATGACCTTGGTCACATCAGCCGAGTCCATCGCCACCCAGCCATGTTGCTGCAGGTACACCTCGGCGCGGCAGTGCTGCGCCCCCGACAAGTTGGCGGGGTTGCCCGACAACTGCTTGTAACCAAAGGCCGAAGGCACCAGGCGCAAGCCATAGACATCGCGTGCAGGCACGCCCACTGCGCGGCACAGGCCCACAAACAAGGCATTGATATCGGCGCACTTACCGCCCAGGTTGCCGGTTTCCAGCATGACACGAATGTTGCCTTCGCCACAGCCGCGCACCTTGGGCTCACGCCAGGCATTGGCCACCACCCAGTTGTAAATGGCGCGCACTTTTTGCACATCGGTCTGTGCGCCTTTTGTGGCCTTGCGTGCGGTCTCGCGCACGATGCCATCGGTGGGCAGCAACTCGGTGGGACGGGTGTAGTAATGCAAGGCTGCGGCGTCTTCGCGCGCAAAACCCTTGCCCGGGCGGCTCAGGTCTGCATGGCGGTTGCGGGTGCGCACGCGGCTGGTCACCTCCACCACGGGCTGGGTGCCTGCAGCAAATTGGGCAGATACAAAACGTGTGCCTTCCACGCCGTCGGCCATCAGGCTGGCTTTGCCATTGCTCTGAAAGCTGTGGCCCACGGATTGTTGCCAATCGGTTTCGATGCTGGGCACAGGCAGCCAGACACGGCTTTCGCCTTGGGGATGCTCCAGCATCACACGGGTGGTCACATCGAAAGTGCGCCACTCACCGGGCTGGGGTGCAAAGCGGGAAGTAGAAGGATTGGCAAGTACCAGCGAGGGCGCGGCCATCAGCGCACCCATGGCGGCACCGCCCTGCAAGAGGGTACGGCGAACGGTGTTCATAACAAGAGCTCCGGAATCAAACGAAAGACCTGTCGGCACACACGAGGCGGAAAACACCGCCAATGCCCCGAAGGCAGGTCACCTGCTGCGAATGCAGCAGACCCAGCGATTATCCCTGTTGTTTTTAACGCGAGCTCAAGCCTTTGATCCAGCCTTCCGCCTCTGGCCCGCTCCAGTCCACCTCACCCAGCACACGCCAGCGGGCCTGGCCTTTGGCATCAATGAGGATGGTGGTAGGGAACGCCTCAACGCCCCACTGTTTGGCCAACTGAGCGCGCGGATCCAGCACGACAGGAAAGTTCAGGCCCGCCGACTGCATGTAGCGCTGCACGCGTGAGCCTTGTTCTTGCACGTTGATGCCGATCACGACGGGTTGCCCGTCAGAAATGCTGTGCAGCATTTGCAACGAGGGCAGCTCGGCCTTGCACGGCGGGCACCAGGTGGCCCAGAAGTTGAGCACCACGGCGTGGCCTTTGAGACTTTGCGCGGTCCAGTGCTTGCCTTGCATGTCCACCCAGTCCATGGCGGGCATGGGGCCTGTCCAGGGCCGCTTGTCAAACTGGGCGTGGGCCAGCAGGGGCAGGCACAACAAAAGCAGCCCATGTAGGAGCGGCCTCAGGCCGCGATACAGTGATTGATCGCGGCCTGAGGCCGCTCCTACCGGAATCTGGTTCACGCGCGCTCGGCGACCCAGGCCTGCACGCTGGCCAGTGCCTTGGGCAGGGCTGCGGCGTCGGTGCCACCGGCCATGGCCATGTCAGGCTTGCCGCCACCTTTGCCGCCCACTTGTTGGGCCACAAAGTTGACCAGCTCGCCGGCCTTGACTTTGCCGATGCTGTCCGCCGTGACACCCGCGGCGATCTGCACCTTGTCGCCATCGACAGCGGCCAGCACGATGGCGGCGGTCTTGAGCTTGCCCTTGAGCTTGTCCATGGTGTCTCGCAAGGTCTTGGCGTCGGCGCCTTCGAGCTTGGCGGCCAGCACTTTCAAGCCTTTCACATCCACGGCTTGAGTGAGCAGTTCGTCGCCCTGGGCGGAAGCCAGCTTGCCTTTGGCGGCGGCCAGTTCTTTTTCCAGCGCCTTGACTTGCTCCAGCACCTGGGCAATGCGGTTGTTCAGCTCGGCAGGCTGCGCCTTGAGCGTGCCCGAGGCCTGGGCCACGGTGTCTTCGAGCGACTGCAAGTAAGCCAATGCGTTCTCGCCGGTCACGGCCTCGATGCGGCGCACGCCTGCGGCCACGCCGCTTTCGCCAACGATTTTGAACAGGCCAATGTCGCCCGTAGCCTTGACGTGTGTGCCGCCGCACAGTTCGCGGCTGGAGCCGATGTCGAGCACGCGCACGGTCTCGCCGTACTTCTCGCCGAACAGCATCATGGCGCCGGTTTGCTGGGCGCTTTCAATGTCCATGACGCGGGCTTGCGCCGCCGCGTTGGCCAGGATTTCGGCGTTGACCTTGGCTTCGATCTGGCGGATTTCGGCGTCGGTGACCGGGGCATTGTGGGCAAAGTCAAAACGGGTGCGCTCGGCGTTGACCAGCGAACCCTTTTGCTGCACATGGCCACCCAGCACTTCGCGCAGGGCTTTGTGCATCAGGTGCGTGGCGCTGTGGTTGCGCACGGTGGCGGCGCGCTGCTCGGTGTTGACGTGGGCTTGTACGGCATCGCCGACCTTCAGGCTGCCGCTTTGCAGCTCGCCGTGGTGGCCAAACACATCGGCCTTGATCTTTTGCGTGTCCAGCACATGGAACTGGGCGCCACCGTTGTGGATCAAGCCCTCGTCGCCCACCTGGCCGCCGGACTCGGCGTAGAACGGGGTGGTGTCGAGCACGACCACGCCTTGCTGGCCCGCTTTGAGTTCGGTCGCAGGTGTGCCGTCAACATAAAGGGCAAGCACCTTGGCATTGGCCACCAGCGATTCGTAGCCTACAAAGTCGTTGCCCGTGCCGCTGTAGTCCAGCGCCTTGTCCATCTTGAACTTGCCGGCAGCTCGGGCTTGTGATTTCTGCTTTTCCATGGCGGCAGCAAAGCCGGCTTCGTCCACGGTCAGACCGCGCTCGCGGCACACATCGGCTGACAGGTCCAGTGGGAAACCGTAGGTGTCGTGTAACTTGAAAGCCACTTCGCCAGGCAACACTTTGACGTCACCCGCCAAAGCGCTGTCCAGGATCTGCATGCCGGTTTCCAGGGTCTCGAAGAAACGCTCTTCCTCGGCCTTGAGCACCTCCATCACGCGGTCGGCGTTCTCGGCCAGGTTCGGGTAGGCCGCACCCATCAGCTTGACGAGGTCGGGCACCAGCTTGTGGAAGAACGGCGTCTTCTTGCCCAGCTTGTAGCCGTGGCGGATGGCGCGGCGCACGATGCGACGCTGCACGTAGCCGCGGCCTTCGTTGCTCGGGATCACACCGTCGGACACCAGGAAAGAGGTGGCGCGCAGGTGGTCGGCGATCACGCGCAGACTGGGGTTGTTCAGATCAGTGCAGCCGGTCTCGCGCGAGGCGGCCTTGATCAGCGCGTCAAACAGGTCGATCTCGTAGTTGCTGTGCACATGCTGCAGGATAGCGGCCAGGCGCTCCAGGCCCATGCCGGTGTCCACACAAGGCGCAGGCAGCTTGGTCACGGAGCCGTCTTCATGCATCTCGAACTGCATGAACACGTTGTTCCAGATCTCGATGAAGCGGTCGCCGTCTTCTTCGGGGCTGCCCGGAGGGCCACCCGGAATGTGGTCGCCGTGGTCGTAGAAGATCTCAGAGCAAGGACCGCAAGGACCGGTGTCGGCCATCATCCAGAAGTTGTCGGATTTGTAGCGGCCACCCTTGTTGTCGCCAATGCGGATCACGCGCTCGGGCGGCAGGCCGATTTCTTTCGTCCAGATGTCATAGGCTTCGTCGTCTTCCATGTAGACGGTGGCCAGCAGGCGTTCTTTGGGCAGCTTGTAAACCTCGGTCAGCAGCTCCCAGGCCCAGGTCAGCGACTCGCGCTTGAAGTAGTCGCCAAATGACCAGTTGCCCAGCATCTCGAAGAAGGTGTGGTGGCGAGCGGTGTAGCCCACGTTTTCCAGGTCGTTGTGCTTGCCGCCGGCGCGCAGGCAGGCCTGAACGGACGCAGCGCGCACATAAGAGCGCTTGTCGGAGCCCAGGAACACGTCCTTGAACTGCACCATGCCGGAGTTGGTGAACATCAGCGTGGGGTCGTTGCCCGGCACCAGCGGGCTGGACGCCACCACGGTGTGGCCCTTGGACTCGAAAAAGTCGAGGAAGGTTTTTCGGATGTCGGCAACAGAAAAAACGGCTTGGCTCATGGTGTCATGCGTCAAATAAAAGCAACCGGCCATTATAGGTTTGGCCCCAAGGCGACAGCGGCTTTTGCCCCCTGCATTTATGCTTTGCGCCAAACGTGGCACAATTTATTTAACTAGTTAAATATTTTGCGAGGCAGATCTTCTGATCTGCCCCCAACTGACTTCAAAAGGAGACCCCATGGACATGAAGACCTCGCCCCTGGCCCTGCTCAAGGACCCTTCCCTGCTCAAGACCGATGCCCTGATCAACGGGCAATGGGTAGCGGGCGGCGGCCGTTTTGAAGTGAGCGACCCGGCCACGGGGCACAAGTTGGCCGATGTGGCCAACCTGGGCGCCCAGGACGCCGAAGCTGCGATTGCCGCCGCCAACGCCGCCTGGCCGGCCTGGAAAAACAAGACTGCCAAAGAGCGCAGCATCTTGCTACGTAAATGGTTTGACCTGCTGATCGCCAACACCGAAGATCTGGCCCGCCTGATGACAGCCGAAAACGGTAAACCCATGGCCGAATCGCGTGGCGAAGTCGCTTACGGCGCCAGCTTTGTCGAGTGGTTTGCCGAAGAAGCCAAGCGCGTCAATGGCGAGACCCTGCCCCAGTTTGACAACAACCGCCGCCTGATGGTGATTCGCCAGCCCATTGGCGTGTGCGCGGCCATCACGCCCTGGAACTTCCCGCTGGCCATGATCACCCGCAAGGTGGCCCCGGCCATTGCAGCGGGTTGCCCCGTGATCATCAAACCGGCCGAGCAAACACCGCTCACTGCCCTGGCCGCAGCCGAGCTGGCGCTGCGTGCCGGTATTCCGGCCGGTGTCATCAACATCGTCACCGCAGATGCCAACAACTCGATTGCAATTGGCAAGGTGCTCTGTGCCAGCGATGTGGTGCGCCACATCAGCTTTACCGGTTCGACAGAAGTGGGCCGTATTTTGATGGCGCAGTCCTCGCCCACGGTCAAGAAAATGTCACTGGAGCTGGGCGGCAACGCGCCCTTCATCGTGTTTGACGATGCCGACATCGACAGCGCTGTCGAAGGTGCTTTTGCCAGCAAGTACCGCAACGCGGGCCAGACCTGCGTGTGTTCCAACCGCATTTATGTGCAGGAAGGCGTGTACGAGCAGTTCGCGCAAAAGTTCGCCGCCAAAGTGGCCACGGCCAAGGTGGGCAACGGCTTTGAAGACGGCGTGAACCAGGGCCCGCTGATAGAGCCCTCGGCCATTGAAAAAGTCGAGCGCCATGTGCAGGACGCCATCGCCAAGGGCGCCCGCGTGCTCACCGGAGGCAAACGCCTGAGCGGCCAGTTCTTTGAACCCACGGTGGTGGCCGACGCCACCGCCGACATGGTGTGCGCCACCGAAGAAACCTTTGGTCCGTTTGCGCCGATCTTCAAGTTCAAGACGGAGCAAGAAGCCATTGATGCGGCCAACAACACCATCTTTGGTTTGGCCAGCTACTTCTACAGCCGCGATGTGGGCCGGATCTTCCGGGTGAGCGAGGCGCTGGAATACGGCATGGTGGGCATCAACGTGGGCATTCTGGCCACCGAGCATGTGCCCTTTGGCGGCGTCAAGCAGTCGGGCTTGGGCCGCGAAGGCTCGCACCACGGCATTGACGATTACGTGGAAATCAAATACCTGTGTTTGGGGGACATCCTCAAATAAGCGCGGGACCCACCTGACGACCAAGCCCACCTTGCGTGGGCTTTTTTGTCTCCCAGTCCAGACCCCGACGAACTCCAGTTTTTAAAAACATCCCAGTAACCATACGGGTTAGCGAGCATCTTTCCTCAGAGCAGACACCGGATTCCAGCCCTAGAATTCATTCCCTGGAATATTTATTTTTAGCCATGTACGCCAGACTGGAACAACTCGGATTAACGGCGCTTGCAGCTGCGGCTTACTACCTTACCTTCAAGCTCAACCAATATTTGGACACGTGGTTTTTATACGGGCAAGGCATTTCACTTTTGTTTTTACCTGCTGGTGTCAAACACGTCAGCATCCTTTTGGCGGGCCGATGGGGAGCGCTGGGAAGCTTCCTGGGTTTGCTGTTCATGGTGCCTTCTTTTTGGCCAGAACTGCACTTGGGCCTGGCGGTGCCCTATGTGGCCATCAGCACCTTGGCCACTTGGGGCGGCATTGCGCTGAGCATGCACCTGCTGCATATTCGCGCAGACATGACCAACCTGAAGCTGCTGCATCTGCCCATCCTGGATCTGATCACGACGTTGCTGCACGCAGTTTTGACCAATAGCTTCTTTGTGCTGGCCGGCCTGAAACAAGTTGATGACTGGGATACGAACACATTGGCCATGATGGTGGGCGACTACCTGGGTAGCCTGTGTTTAATGGTGATCCTGTTCCTGGCTTTGCAATGGTTACCACGCAAAGCCATCCGCATCCCTTGAGGCGCTACAATCTGCGTCCAGTGCGGGTGTCGTTCAATGGTAGGACTCTTGCTTCCCAAGCAAATAACGTGGGTTCGATTCCCATCACCCGCTCCATCACGTCCAAGGTCTTGATTTAAAAAGACTTTTTCTGACTTGTGGGTATTCCAACCCACAACTTCTACCCACAAGTGCGTAAGAAAACAGGCTCTGGAGCCTGCTCATGCGCACACCTATGCCCCGTCTTGTCAAAGACTCAAAAACAGCAATCTGGTTCTTTCGCTGGTCCTTGCCCATTGCTCTTCAGCAATCGCTCAATCGCAAAAGTCTGTACATCTCCCTGAAAACTCGCAACCTCAGGCTGGCACAATGTCTGGCAGGTGTTCTCAATCTTCGTGTGGAGACTATGAAAAAACTGCCCAACCTGAATGAAGCCAACCTCCGCAAAATGCTGGAGATTGACCTTGACAGGGGCATTTTTCGCGCTGATACACCTGAGGAACTGGCTCAAGGCTTGACCATCGTGGAAACGATTGGACGCATACGAAGCACAACGTTCAGGTTTTTGGACCAATAAACGCAGTGGTGTCTTTTACAAGGGGCGAAGTACGTACCCGGCTTGCTGCAAGCTTTGTCTAATGTTTTGCGCGGTTTGAACTGCGTTTTTTCCATCGCCATGAACGCAAATGCTGTCGATGCGGCAGGGTAAGCACACGCCTGCGGCCGTGACAATGCCTTGTGCTTGAATCATGCGTAAAACATGATCTACGCACTGCTGTGCATCGTGAAGAACCGCACCTTGCTGTGAACGCGGCATAAGTTGACCGTCATCCAGATAAGCGCGGTCAGCAAATACCTCATTGCGCAGAGGCTGTCCCGCTGCCTGGGCTGCTTTGGCCAAGGCGGAATAGGCTGGGGCCAGCACGATCAGTGTGGCATCGAGTTTTCGGACAGCGTTCACAATGGTTTTTGCAACATCGTCGTCCACGCATGCCACGTTATTAAGTGCGCCATGCGGCTTGACATGAGTGACTACGCCCCCCTCTGCTGCTGCAACTGCCTGCAAGGCGCCGATTTGGTAAAGCAACGTGGCCTCGAGATCTCGGGCTGACATCTGCATGACTCGACGACCAAAGCCCTGTAAATCCGGATATGAAGGATGAGCGCCGATGCTCACCCCGTTCGCAATCGCTAGACGCACGGTGTCTTGCATCACGGTGGGATCACCCGCATGAAATCCACAGGCAATGTTGGCGCTACCGATAATTTTTAGCAGGTCGCTGTCGTTGCCCATTTTCCAGGCACCAAAGCTTTCGCCGAGATCGGCATTGAGGTTGATCGTTTGAAGCATGTACAAGCAGTCCATCAAATCTCGGCCAGCAGCACTCCGCTGACCAAGTTGTTGCAATAAAGGGCCTCTTCATCGATATAGCCGGGTGGCAGGAAAGTTTCTCTAGTGCTCAGCCAGGCCAACCAGCCATCACGCTGCGTCTCCAATGCTTGGCGGGCTTGCGTTGGCGTGACGCATTCAAAGGTGATGCGCGCACCAGGCCTCAGGTGGGCCAGACGGGGCAGATCTGCGGCAATCACGTGGGCTATCTTGGGATAACCGCCGACGGTCTGGCTATCTGCCATCAGCACGATAGGCTGTCCATTGGCGGGAACTTGGATGGCACCTGGCGCCACCGCGTCGGAGACAATGTCGGCCGCCTCTGCACTGACGTGCTTCAGAACCGATCCGCGCAGTCTAAGTCCCATTCGGTCTTGCTCTGGGGTGGCTTCCCATGCCTCACTGTAAAACAGTGCCAGCGCTTGCTCAGAAAAATGTTCTTGCTGAGGTCCGGGCAGGACCCGGATTGGACCAGATGGCAGCGTCCACTCTTGGACCCTCCATTCGCGAAAGTCCGGGGAAGTCCAACTGCTGCAAGACAGCACATCACCGGGACGCCAGGCCCGCCCGAGCAGGCCTGTCAAGCCCGCACGGGCGTAGCTGGAGCAACTGCCTAATTGCGGGGCAATGTTCAGGCCGCCTGCCACTGCCAAGTAGCCACAGCCAGATTCTGCCGGGCCTAAAACCAGACGCTCACCAATTTGAAGGGTTGCGCTCCGCCATGCAGATAAGGGCTCAATGTTGCCGTTCTGGCGGTGCCATTTGGCAGCGACGCGGCCCGCCAGGGCCACACGAACCGGCCCATTTTTAACGCGCAGCTCGGTGCCCATACCCCGAAGTTCCAGCACCGCCTGACCTCCGGCGTTACCTACTAAGGCGTTAGCCGCTTCTGCCAAAGGGGCATCCAGCCAGCCCCCGGTGGGAATTCCCTCATGACGGTGACCACTGCGGCCGCGGTCCTGCACCGTGGTTCCGATCCCTGGCTGAAGGATTTCCAGAAGGCCTGATGGCGTACGGTTCATGCGCAGCCCACCGGCGCCAGAAATGCCTCGCGCAAATGTTCACCAGCCTGGCATTGCCTGAAAAGCGCTTCGTACTCGTCCCATTCCACCTGGTACCAGCTCACGGTATCGCCCGCGGCGAGCATTGAAGGTTGATCACTGTGTCGCAGATCGAATAGTTGCACCGGCGTTCTCCCGATCAGATTCCAGCCACCAGGACTTTCCCAAGGGTAGACAGCGCACATTTCCCCAGCCAATGCGATTGATTGTGCGGCCACACGCTGGCGCGGAGTCGAAAGCCGAGGCATGGCCAACTCGGGGGGGAGCCCTCCCATGTAAGGAAAGCCAGGAAGAAAACCCAGCATGTACACCTTCAGGCGAGCACTCAACACACGCGCTATGATTTCATCCTCTCCCATCTGCTTGGCCGCAGCCAAAGCTGACAGATCAGGCGCCATGCGCACGTCGAAGCACGCGGGCAGTCGCCAATGCCGCCCCTCCAAGACCTCTTGACCGCTGTCTTGGGCTAGCGCGAGGAGTTGTTGTCCCAGCTGCTCACTATCCACTTCTAGCGGCGCGAAATGCACCGTCAAGGAGCGGAATGTGGGCACGACATCACGGATCGGCCTGAAAAGGGCGTCTTTATCCCGCATCTGCCCAATCTTCTGGGCCAACCCCAAAACACGAGCATGGATATTGGGCTCAATCGCCTCCCCGAATTGAACCGTCAAGGCTGAATCTCCCAGCGCCAGAAGCACGGGCAACTTAGATGCGCTTGTCGCCATCTCAACCAACCATCTGCGCCGGAAGCCACGTCACGATGCCGGGCACAAAATAAATCAGTAACACCGCACCCACCATCAATAGGAACATGGGCAGTGCGTGTTTGGCCAAGTATGTGATTTCCTTACCTGTCATGCCTTGCAACACGAACAAATTGAAGCCCACAGGTGGCGTCACCTGTGCCATTTCAACCACCAGCACTACAAAAATACCGAACCAGACAGGGTCAATGCCCGCTTTTTCGATGGTGGGCAGCAAGACTCCCATGGTCAGCACAACGATGGAGATGCCATCCAGAAAGCAGCCCAGCACGATGAAGAAGGCCATCAGTGCAATGATGAGTTGTAGCTGCGACATCCCCAGACTGCCGATCCATTCGGCTAGATGCCTTGGCAAGCCGATGTAGCCCATCGACAGAGTCAAAAAGGCGGCGCCGGCTAGGATAAGTGCGATCATGCAGTAAAGCCGCGTTGCCCCGAGCAAGCTCTCGCGGAACTGTTTCCACGACATGCTACCTTGCATGGCTGCCAGAATCAAAGCGCCCACCACACCAAGCGCGGCGGATTCGGTCGCCGTGGCCAGACCGCTGTAGACCGACCCGAGCACGGCACCGATCAGTGCGACAACGGGCAGCAGGTTCCGAGAGGCATTGAGCTTTTGCACAAAGGTCATGCTCGGACCCGCGGGCGGAATTTTGTCTGGGTTCAATAAAGCCCAGACCATCGTGTATCCCATGAATAAGCCAGCCAACAATATCCCCGGCAACACGCCTGCGATGAACAGTTGGGCGATGGACACGTTGGCAGCCACCCCGTAAACAATCATGATGATGGATGGGGGGATCAGTAAACCCAGCGTGCCTGCGCCCGCTAGGGTGCCCAGCGCCATGTGCTCGGGGTAGCCGCGCTTGGCGAGTTCTGGCAAGGTCATCTTTCCGATCGTGGCGCAGGTCGCCGCCGACGAACCCGAAACTGCTGCAAAGATGGTACAGCCAATGATGTTGGTGTGGAGCAGGCGTCCCGGTAGCTTCTCCAGCCAGGGGGCCAGGCCCTTGAACATGTCTTCTGACAATTTGGTGCGGAACAGGATTTCACCCATCCAAATAAACAACGGCAGCGCTGTCAGTGTCCAGGAGGATGCCGAGCCCCAGATGGTCACGGCCATCGCGTCGCCTACCGGACGGCTGGTAAACAATTCCATGCCAATCCAGGCTACACCGGTGAGGGTCAGACCGACCCATACCCCGCAACCCAAGATAAGAAAGAGCGCGACTATCAACAACAAAGTAATGCTAATTTCCATGCCGGTTCCTCTTTATTCGATACGGGCTGGTTCGCCTGACGCGCTGGTGCTGCGTAGTGGCTTGTTCTGCACCAGCAAGATCAGATCGTTGAGGAAGGCCAAGACGAAGAGGCTGGTTCCCAGGGCCATACCGATTTGCGGTATCCACAAAGGAGTCGCGTCTAGGCTTGAAGACACGTCGTGAAACTCGTGCGATTGCAGCACCAGACGCACCGAGAACCATGCCAGGGCAGCAGACAAAACGACTGCCACCAAGTGGCAGCAAATGTCTAGCCAGCGCTGGGCGCCCTTGGGCAAGTTGTTGAGCATCAGCGTTACACGGATGTGTTCCCCGCGACGCAGTGTGGGTGCCAAAGCCAGGAATGCTGAGGCAGCCATGCAATAGCCGGCGTAGGCATCGGCCCCCTCCAGACTGAAGATGGGATGCATCCGCCCCAATATGCTGGCCAACACGGAAATAAGCGTACCGACCAGGAAAATGCCGGCAAGGTAGCCAGCTAGATCAAAGATGGAGTCTAGGAGTCGGATCATCGCCAGCCTTTCAGGAGAGGACAGGCCGAGGCATGGCCCGTCCGGTTACCGATTGAGTGACGAATCACTTCTTGAAAGCATCCACGATGGCTTGACCGTCAGTGCCCACCTGCTTGACCCAATCGGCGATCATGGTGTCACCAAACTTTTTGAGTTCTGCGCGTAGCGCGGGGCTACCAGCGTCCACCGTCATGCCGTTTTTGCGAAGTTGATCGAGGTACCAACTGTTTTTCTCTGCACTGGTTTTCCAACCACGGGCTTCGGCCGCTTCAGCTGCTTTGAGCAGAGCAGCCTGGGTGGGCTTGTCTAGACCATCAAACGCTTTCTGCGAAACGATGACCATGTTTTTGGGGAGCCAGGCGCTCACGTCGTAGTAATACTTCACCTGCTCCCAGACCTTGCTGTCGTAGCCCGTGGCACCCGAGGTCATGAATGCAGAGACGGCACCGGTAGCCAGTGCCTGTGTCAGTTCGGCAGCTTGCACCGTCACGGGCTGGGCGCCTGCCAACTGGGCGATGCGGCTGGTGTTGGGGTTGTATGCGCGCCATTTCACCCCCTTGAGATCGGCTACAGACTGAATCGGCTTGACACTGAAAATGCCCTGCGGCGGCCACGGCACGGTGAACAGCACCTTCATGCCCTGCTTGGCCAATGCCGACTCGGTTGCAGACTTGGAGACCTTCCACAGCTTGTCAGCCTCGGCGTAGCTCGTGGCCAAGAAGGGAATCGAATCCAGACCGAACAAGGCGTTTTCGTTAGAGAAGCCGGAAATGATGATCTCGCCCATCTGCGCCTGACCACCCTGCACCGCCCGCTTGATCTCGTTGGCCTTGAACAGCGAACCGCTGTCGTGCACGGTGATCTTGAATTTGCCCCCCGTGGCTTGGTCGACATCCTTGGCGAATTGCTGGATGTTTTCGGTGTGGAAATTGGCTGCGGGGTAGCCGGTGGGCATATCCCATTTTTGCTGCGCCATAGCCTGTCCGCTGAACGAGAAAGTGGCTGCAGCAAGACCTGCAACTGCCCAACGCATGTAGTGAACCATGAAGATCTCCGTTTGGTTTTGGATAAACGGCAGGGAACCCTGCAGTAGTTGTCAAGCAGACAACGTTGACATTATATTGTCGATTTATAAATGTAATGATGATATCGTTTACCCTTAACATTGGCGTTACGGTAGTATCATTGCTAGAACTAAACGCTAAGATTTTTCTCCTGGAGACCACAATGCCCGCGAAATCGCCCATCCCGGCCCCTGGTATCGAGCCCCTCCCGGAGTCCCACCGCATCGTGACCTCAGCACACCTAGTCTCTGAAAAATCTCCCGAGTTGTCCGAACTGGAATTCGGCTTGATCATGGCCTCCCACGCCTTTAGTCGGTGGATAACGCGCTGCATGAAAGCCGCCGGTGTCAAGGAAATGACCGCCACTGACGTGCTGGTGCTGCATCACACTAACCACAGAGGCTTAGAGAAGGGTGTGGCTGACATCTGCTTCGTGCTGAACATCGAGGACACCCATGTCGTGTCTTATTCGCTGAAGAAACTGATGTCAGCGGGCTACGTGCGAAGTCAAAAGCGCGGCAAAGAGGTTTTTTTCTCGACCACCGAGGCCGGTCAGGCTCTGTGTATGCAGTACCGTGGCGTGCGCGAGGCATGCCTGATGCCCGGCTTCTCCGGTACAGAGAGTGAAAACAAGCAACTTAGGGAGATGGCTGAGTTGCTCAGAACCGTGTCAGGGCGTTATGACCAAGCTGCCAGAACTGCCAGCGCGTACTAGAGCGCGCCTTGCAGCGTGCAGTGAAGAAAAGAGACCAAACAAGCCGTCTACTTGCCCTATGCAGACATCTCTGCCCGAAACCACCAGAGGCATGATGACTCCGGCTTCTTGTGAAAGACGAATGGTGCAGAGCGTACGCGACCGGCGCAGGCGAAAGGCGCCCTCCCCCCTGAAAATGTAGACCCCTGAAGTGCGAGGCAGGGCCGCAAGACTCGCAGGGTCAATCGGGTGCGAGCGCAGGTTGGAGTTCGTATCTGTCATGGGACTGTCGGCACGCTTTGGGGCAAAGCAGCCTGGCGCCACCACTGGCTAAAGGAATCACAGCGTCGATCTACGGTAGGGAACAGAGCTGCCGGTGGCTCGCATGTCACCAGTTGCTGGAGCCACGGGTCAAGGTGCTGATCAAAGGTACTGCGAACACTGCGCGCCGCTTGCAGCGCTTGTGCCAGGGCTTGAGCATTCCCCTGCCAAATGAGGGGGGTCAGCTGCATCATGCGATCGGTTACGAAACCCCAGCGGCGCTCGCTCCAAGGCCACCTTTCATGAAAGTCGGACAGAAAAACGCCCAGCACCAAGGTGTCTTTGGGCAGATCGTTGGCCGTCTGCGCCATATTCCATGGGTGCACCAGCCACACATCCCGCCCGGCGACGACGGATGCATTGGGTAGGCCGACATGCATCGAAGGTGGCTCACAGGTCAAATCGTGTTCGTGCGAACGCGCTGAAAGATCCGGGCCTGGCTTTGGGACCTGCTCCAAGCGCAGTGGCGTTTTGGCCAACAACTCGAGCGAATCGTAGCTGTCGTCAATCAGGGTACCTGGGCTGTGCCAGTCTGGTGGGGCGTAGCGGGCCACATTGTCGGCATTGAAAAGATAGGGCTTGTGACTGCCGGTACCAGCAACCCACTGCCAGCTCAGGTGGTTGCTGGCGAGGTCACCGTCAAGCAGGTGTCCATAGAGCCAGTCTGCGGCGACACGCCAGTAAACCTTGCGCATGTGAACCACGTAACTGGCCAGCCACATGCGGGCGTGGTTGTGCAGGTAGCCGGTTTGGTAGAGCGTTTGTACGGCCTTATCGATGACGGGAATACCCGTTGTGCCTTCACGAATGTCGACCGGCACATGTGTGGCATAGGCCTCATCGGGCAAAGGGCCTGGGTGCAAGGAACTGAAAATACCCTCGCCACGCATGCGCCAGACATGGCGGAAGTACTCGCGCCAGCCAAACTCGTACACCAGCTTGTGCTGTGCATGCACCGGATGGCGCGCTCTGACAGCAGCCAGAACCTCTGGCAGGCTGACAAACCCATGCGTGATGTAAGGCGACAAGCCGGTGACTGCGCCATCCAAGAAGTTTCTGGTTTGTGCGTAGGCATCGGGCTCAATTGCATCGATCAAGGCCTGTACGGCTGACTGCGTTGGTAGAAACATGCAAGCCTGATAGGTGTTGTGCTTCAGCTTGCTTGCAGCTTTGTGTTTTCACGCCATGCTTTGACCTGATCCGAGACATCACTGGGTCTGAGCAGCAAAACCACCCCCTCGGGCAAGCGTTTGGCGCAGGCCTTGGCTCCAGCTCCCCCCACCCAGATCTCGACACCGGGATCAATCTGAGCCCTCAGCAGGCGCAGACTGTCCACCACGTCGTTGCGTGAGGCGTATGCACTGAAGCTCAAGGCAAGGATGTCGATACGCAAACGTCGAACAGCCTCAAGCGTGTCTGACAGTGGCGTAGAGGTCCCGAGCACATAGCGCTCGCAGGACTCCAGCGCAAAGTGACTCTCGGCCATCAACAGCCCCAGACCGTGCATCTCGTTGGGGGTCGTGGTCAAAAGCACTCTCGGGCTTCGGCTGCCAATATTCATCGCGCCGTCAATCGATGTGATGGCATCCCTTAAAACGCCCTGAAGGATTTCGGTGAACAAGTGTTCCTGATAGACCGAAATTTGCCCCTGCATCCAGGCCTCTCCTATGCGCTGACATAAGGGAGCGATCGTGGAGCCCACCACCTGGCCCAGTCCGTGGCGCAGAATTTTTTGCTGCAAGGCCTGCTTGATTTGAAGGGTCTCGTCATCGGCCAGCCATTGAACCCAGGGTTCTTCAAGTTCTGGCGTAGTCACGCGACCCATGACCTTGTTGCCCGCCAGTGACTTGCCTGCTTGAGGGGCATTGGCAGACTTTGCGCTGAGCATGTCCTGAAGGGTTTGCGCCTCGAGTGCAACCACCTTGCCTGGACGTTCGCCCGCATCCAGCAAACGCTTGATCAGCTGCAGCTTATGGACCTGATCACGACCATAAATACGGTCGCTGCTGCCGTTGCGAAGCGGCTTGGGAAAACCGTAGCGCCGCTCCCAAACGCGCAAGGTGTCTTTACCCAGGCCCGTCTCGCGCTCCACATCGGAAATCGTCCAGCCCGTAACGGCAGACGATGCATCCAGTGCTTCAAAAGGCAAATTTTTTGACATCTTGATTCGATTCTTGGCACTTATTTTTACATAGACAAATTTTGCAAGACAGGGTTTATTTTCTCATATAGAATTGTTTTGTCTAGGACAAATAAGGAAAAACATGCGTGTTGCAATCATTGGATCAGGCATTTCCGGACTGGCTGCAGCCCACCATCTGCGTGAGCACATGGATGTCACGCTTTATGAAGCCGCAGACTACTTTGGCGGCCACACCCATACGGTGGACATCACGCTGCCAACCGCTGATGGTCGGCAAACATGGGGCGTAGACACAGGTTTTCTGGTCTTCAATGAGCGGACCTACCCCGAGCTGATTTCCTTACTTGGTGAGCTGGACGTGGCTACGGCCAAATCAGACATGTCCTTTTCCGTTCGGGTCCCACAAGCACGAAGCGCCACAGATGTGCTGGAGTGGAGTGGCAACAACCTGGCGACCGTTTTTGCGCAAAAACGTAACCTGATCAGTCCACGCTTTTGGGGCATGCTGGCCGATTTGCTGCGTTTCAACCGCTTGTGCACCCGCTTGGCCGCAGAAGGTGTAGACGCCGAGTTGTCTGAGCCTTTGGAAGACTTTCTCAACGGCCATCGCTTTGGACAAGCGTTTCGCGATTGGTACTTCTTGCCCATGCTTGGCTGCATCTGGAGTTGCCCGACCGACCAGATGCTGAAGTTTCCCGTGGCCACCATGATCCGTTTTTGCCACAACCACGGACTGCTGCAGGTCAACAACCGCCCGCAGTGGCATACCGTGGTGGGCGGCGCCCGGCACTATGTCGACAAAATCATCGCCGCGCTTGCCGATGCAAGACTGAAGACGCCCGTCCGCTCTGTCGAGCGAAATGCTGCGGGGGTGATGATCCACACCGACAAGAGCAGCGAACGCTTTGACCATGTGGTACTGGCCACACACTCGGATCAAGCACTGGCCATGCTGGCCCAACCCACAGCCAGCGAAGCCCAGGTTCTGGGTGCGATCAAGTACCAACCGAACCTGGCCGTGCTGCACACCGACACAAGCGTACTGCCTGCAAACCCGAGTACATGGGCAGCCTGGAACTATGAGCGAGCTGCCGACACACAGAAAGAGTCCAGCCGCGTGTGTCTGCATTACTTGCTCAACAAGCTGCAACCCCTGCCTTGCGAGCAACACATTGTCGAGTCGCTCAACCCTGTGCGACCCATCGCGCGGCATCAGGTACTTGCCGAGTTCGAATACAGCCACCCTGTGTTTGACATGGCCGCCATCGCTGCACAAAAGCGCATTCCAGAGCTGCAAGGCGAACAGCACACCTGGTATTGCGGCGCCTGGACAGGCTATGGCTTTCATGAAGATGGCCTCAAATCGGGTCTGGCAGCGGCGCAAGCTTTGCTCACCCATACACAGCAAACACGCAAGGCCGCCGCATGAACACCCCCGCCGTGGCTCACATGGGTTTTGGTCAAGTGCGACACACTCGCCTGCGGCCCAAACACCATGCCTTTGCATACGGTACCTTTTTCCTGATGCTGCCGATGCGTCAGTTGCACCAGCCCGTTGCCATGGGTGGCCTGGCGGTGAACCGCCGAGCCGCGATCAGTTTTTTTGACGCCGACCATGGTGACGGACGTGGTCCCGAGCAGGGCGGATCGCTGGCCTGGTTGCTGGAGATGCTGGCACACGAAGGCATTGATGACGCAGACGGCGACGTCTGGCTGCACACTTACCCGCGCATGCTGGGCTACACCTTCAAGCCTGTGAGCTTTTGGTACTGTCACCGCTCTGACGGCAGCCTGCGCGCCATCGTGGCCGAAGTCAACAACACCTTTGGTGAACGGCATTGCTACGTTCTTGATGCTCCCGCCTACGGCCGCGAATTGCCCGCGCAAAAGTGCTTTCATGTCTCACCCTTTTGCCGTGTTGAAGGTACTTATCGCTTTCGCTTCATGCGCACCGAGCGTGATGGGCAGGCGCTTACCGTGGTACGTGTAGATCACGACGATGCGGATGGCCCCCTCATCAACACCAGTGTCAGCGGCAAGCTCCTGCCCATTTCTCCTACCCTTTTGCGGCGCGCACTGTGGCGTTACCCGGCCATGACGCTCATGGTCATGGCCCGCATCCATTGGCAGGCACTGCAACTGTGGCTCAAGCGCGTGCAGTTTTTCAGCAAGCCGCCTGCACCGGACCAATTCGTGACCCGATCTTGACTACCTGCGAGACATGCCCATGAACACCTTGACCGCAACCGCACAGTCCCATCTGCAATTGTCTGCAAGAGCCCCGGCATCTGCACGTTCTGTTTTTCGCCTGTTGCAGCAATTGCGGCACGGGTCATTGACGCTTCAATTGCCTGACGGCAGCGTGCAGACTGTTGGCGATGGTCAAGGACCACATGTGAGCTTGCAGCTGCACAACTGGAAGCCCTTTTCTGCAGCACTCAAGTCCGGCGACATCGGCTTTGCCGAAAGCTACATTGCCGGCGACTGGACCACACCACACTTGGCGCAGTTGCTCCATCTGCTGCTGGTCAACCGACGTGCTCTGGACAATGTGATCCACGGCTCCTGGGCAGGTCGCTTGCTCTATCGCATGCGCCACTTGCTCAACCGCAACACGAAAACCAACAGCCGCAAAAACATTCATGCCCATTACGACCTGGGCAATGCGTTCTATCAGTTGTGGCTGGATGGAACCATGAACTACTCTTCGGGTCTGTTTCGTGATGACCCGACCCAGGACATGAGCCAGGCACAAGATGCCAAAGTGCGCCGAGCACTGCACATGGCCGGTGTCCGCCGAGGTGACCGTGTGCTCGAAATCGGTTGCGGCTGGGGCGCTTTGGCGGAGAAAGCCACCCAGGAATTCGGTGCACAGATCACAGGTGTGACCCTGTCCACCGAACAGCTGGCCTGGGCGCAACAACGCTTGGCCAAGCAAGGCCTGGGGCACAAGGCAGATCTGCGCCTGCAGGACTACCGCGATATTGACGATGGCCCTTATGACGCCATTTGCTCCATCGAAATGATTGAGGCCGTAGGCCAGGAGTACTGGCCCACCTATTTCCAGACTGTGGCCCGACTCCTCAAGCCCGGTGGCCGTGCCTGTATCCAGAGCATCGTCATCAAGGATGAACTGTTCGAGCGCTACATCCAGTCGACCGATTTCATCCAGCAATACATCTTTCCAGGGGGCTGTCTACCCTGCCCCAGCGAATTCAGACGCGAAGCGCAAGCCGCAGGCCTGAAAGTGGTAGACGAGTTACCGTTTGGTCGCGATTACGCCGAAACCTGCCGCCGCTGGCGCGCCGACTTCATGGCGCGCAAGGACGAGGTGCTGGCACTGGGCTTTGACGAACGCTTCATCCGCATCTGGGAGTTTTACCTGGCCTACTGCGAGGCCGGCTTTGACGCCGGAGACATCGATGTGGTGCAGTACACCTTGGTCCGCTAAGCGCACGGCTGTGCTCGCGTTGGCTGGGGTGCTGGCGGCGAGTCAAGCACTGGCTCATCCACAGCTGCCGGGTGGCCGCATGCAGGGGGAGGCAACCCTGCGCTTTTTCGGCCTGCGGGTCTACCACGCCAGGCTTTGGACCCTGCCTGACTTCAAGCCTGGCCAGAGCACAGAGCAGCCATTGGTGCTCGAGCTGGAATATCTGCGTGACCTCCAGGGCAAAGCGATTGCCGAACGTTCGCTGCAGGAAATGCAGCGAGCTGGCCCCATTAGCGAAAGCCAGGGCCAGCGCTGGCTGGACGAGATGCAGCGCATCTTTCCGGACGTCAAGGCAGGCGATCGCATCAGCGGCCAGCACCTGCCCGGACAAAGCGCGCGCTTTTGGCATAACGGCCGCCTCAGGGGGCAGGTCGATGACCCCGTCTTTGCGCGCTTGTTCTTCGGCATCTGGCTGGCCCCGAGCACATCCGAGCCCGAAATGCGCCTGGCCCTGCTCGGCCAGGCGCCGGGCAGCAGCCGATGAACTGCAAAAACGCCCCACCGCCAGCGGTCCGGTTGCCCGGCTTGAGCTATGGCCTGCTCGGACTGCCGCTGGCTTTTGTGGCGCTGCCGCTTTATGTGCATTTGCCCAACGTTTACGCCAGCCGCTACGGCGTGTCGCTGGCCACGCTGGGCGGGGTGCTGCTCTTGGCGCGTTTGTTTGATGCGGTGACCGACCCTTGGCTAGGCCGCTTGGGCGACCGCCTCTTTGCCCGCTCGCCACGCCATGTGTTGAGTGCGGCGGTGCTGGCTGCTCTAGCGTTGGTGGCGGGCATGGCACTGCTGTTTTTTCCGCCTTGGTCCAATCCTGGCGATCCTTCAGGCCTGCTGGCCTTGCTCATGTTCAGCTGCCTGGCCTTCAGCCTCCTGGCCATCACCCACCAATCGTGGGGCGCACGGCTGGGCGGAGACGAAGCGCAGCAGGCCCGCATCGTGGCGTGGCGCGAAGGTTCAGGACTGGTCGGGGTGGTGCTGGCCTCGGTACTGCCCAGTTTTTTGGGCTGGGGTGAATGGGTGGGTGTTTTCGCACTCGCACTTGCTGTGGGGCTGTGGGCCTGGAGTCGCAGCAGCCCGCCTGCCATCCTGGAAACACGACTCCCTAACCTGTTGCGCCAAGACTTGCTACACCCCTGGCGCTACGCACCGTTTAGGCGGCTGATGGCGGTGTTCGTGCTCAGCGGCATGGCCAGCGCCGTGCCTGCCACGCTGGTGCTGTTTTTCATTCAAGACCGCTTGCATGCCTCCTCCCTTGAGCCTTTGTTCCTGGCGGCTTACTTTGTGTCTGCAGCCTTGTCCATGCCCCTGTGGATGCAAGCCGTGAATCGCTGGGGACTGGTGCGCAGTTGGCTGGCGGGCATGCTGTTGTCGGTGGTTGTATTTGTATGGGCTGCAATGCTCTCGAGTGGCGATGTAGTGGGCTTTGGCTGGGTCTGTGTCTTGTCGGGCCTTGCACTGGGTGCCGACTTGGCTTTGCCGGGTGCACTGCTGGCCGGGTTGATCGCCGAGCGCGGTGACCGTGGCCAACGCGAAGGCGCCTACTTTGGCTGGTGGAACCTGGCCAGCAAACTCAACCTGGCTCTCGCCGCAGGATTGGCTTTGCCATTGCTGGACCTGCTGGGCTACCGGCCGGGCTCTGCATCGCCCGAAGGCCTGTGGGCACTCACGTTGGCTTACGCAGTGCTGCCCTGCTTACTGAAACTGATGGCCGCTGGCGTGCTCTATGCAGCCTTCTTCAGACGCTTGTCACCTACCCCCTCATCTTTCGCGGAGGCCCCATGAACATCCCTCAACGCACACATCGCCTGCTGGCCGCTGCCACAGCAACAGTCCTGACCCTGACGGGCTGCGCCAGCCAGAACATTGAGCAGTACGCTGCAGAAAAGCCGTCGCTCGACCTGGCCCAGTACTTCAACGGCAAGATCGTGGCACACGGGATTTTTCAAGATCGCAGTGGTCAGGTCATCAAGCGCTTTACCGTCGACATGGAAGGCCGCTGGAACGGCAATCAAGGCGTGCTGGATGAGCATTTCAGCTATTCGGACGGGCAAAAAGACCGCCGAATCTGGCGTCTGACCAAACACGCAGACGGCCGCTACACCGGCACCGCCGACGATGTAGTGGGTACCGCCAGCGGCCGTGCTGTGGGCAACGCTTTCCAGTGGGCCTACACGCTCAAGCTGCCAGTGGACGGCAAGGTCTACGAGGTGCAGTTCGACGACTGGATGTATATGGTGGATGAGCGCGTCATGCTCAACCGCGCCACCATGAGCAAGTTCGGCATCCGCTTGGGCGAAGTGACCCTCTCTTTCCAGAAGCAGACGCCATGAGCCTGAATCCACCGATCCGCGACTGGCGCGGTCAGCGTGTCTGGCTGATCGGCGCGTCTACCGGCATTGGGCGTGCGCTGGCCTCGCAGCTGCATGCGCTGGGGGCCACGGTCATCGTCTCAGCCCGCAAGATGGAGGCGCTGCAAGCCTTCGCTGACCAGCACCCGGGCAGCATCGCGCTGCCACTGGACGTGACCGGCGCCCAGGCGGTGCAGACGGCTGCACGGCAGGTTCTGTCCAGTGGCCTGCTCGATCTGGTGTGCTACTGCGCTGGCCACTACCGCGCCATGCGCGCCACCGTGATGGACCTGCCCGACCTGTTGCGCCACCACGAGGTCAACACCGTCGGTGCGCTGCATGTGCTGGCCGCCGTGACGCCCGCCATGGTGGCGCGTGGGCAAGGCCACATCAGCCTGGTCAGCAGCGTGGCGGGGTTTCGCGGTCTGCCGCAGAGCCTGGCCTATGGCCCGACCAAGGCGGCCCTCATCAACCTGGCCGAAACGCTGTACCTGGACCTGCAGCCCCATGGTCTGGGCGTAAGCGTGATCAACCCCGGCTTTGTCGAAACGCCACTGACCGCACAAAACACATTCCACATGCCTGCACTCATCACGCCCGATCAAGCCGCGCAGGCCATCGTGCAGGGTTGGGCCAAGGGCGAATTTGACATTCACTTTCCCAAACGCTTCACGCGTGTGATGAAGCTGCTGCGCCTGCTGCCCTATCGCTTGTACTTTGCGGCGGTGCGCCGCATGACTGGACTCTGAAATCATGAATGCCACACCGACGAACGATGCCGTCGAACGCTTGGTGCAGTTTTTCGAAAAGCTGCAACGGCAAGACCTGCCCCGGCTGGCGCAAATGTACGCACAGGACGCCCGCTTCAAGGACCCCTTCAACGAGGTGCAAGGCTTGCCCGCCATCGAGCGCATCTTTGCCCACATGTTCGAGGCACTCGATTCACCGCACTTCATCGTGACCGAGCGCATCGTCCAGGGCCAGCACTGCTTTCTGGTCTGGGACTTCCTTTTCCGCTTCAAGCGCTTTGACACGCAAAACTGGCAAACCGTGCGTGGCGGCACGCACCTGACCTTCGATGACGACGGACTCGTGACCCTGCACCGCGACTACTGGGACGCGGCCGAAGAGCTTTACGAAAAACTGCCCGTGGTCGGTGGCCTGATGCGCTGGCTCAAACGCCGCGCCAACAACTGAAACAACACAAACCACATGACTTACCGCGTCGTCTGGTTCAAGCGCGACCTGCGCGTGCAGGACCACTGGCCGCTGCACGAGGCCGCCCGCCGTGGCCCGGTGCTGTGCCTGTACGTGGTCGAGCCCAAGCTGTGGGCGCAGCCCGATGCCGCTGCACAGCACTACGGCTTTGTGCGCGAATCGCTGCAAGCGCTGGACGCGCAGCTGCAGCAGCTGGGCAGCCGCCTGCATGTGGCCGTGGGCGAGGTGGTCGATGTGCTGGCCGCCCTGCACGCCACAGCGCCTTTCGAGGCGGTGCATGCGCACGAAGAAACCGGCAATGCCTTCACCTTTGAGCGCGACCTGGCCGTGGGCCGCTGGTGCCGCACGCACGGCGTGGGCTGGCACGAGTGGCCGCAGTTTGGCGTGGTGCGCCGCCTGCGCGACCGGCGCGAATGGCAACCCCGCTGGGAAAAGCACATGGTCGCAGCACAGGCACCCACACCTGCCGTTCTGCACACGCCAGACCTGAGCCATGCACCGCACGCACCCGTCTGGCCCTGGGGCCGTCAACCCTTGCCCACGGCGACCGAGCTGGGCCTGGACCCCTTCGAGCCGCCCAAGCGCCAGCGCGGCGGTCGGCGGCGAGCCGAGGCGGTGCTGAGCGATTTTCTGCAATACCGCAGCGCCCGCTACCGGGGCGGCATTTCCTCGCCACTGTCCGCGCCCGATGCCTGCTCGCGCCTGTCGCCCTACCTGGCCCACGGCTGCTTGAGCATGCGCGAGGTGGTGCAGGCCACGCGCGCGCAACTGAGCGCCTTGCCGCCTGAAGCCAAACGCCAGCGCCTGGGCTTGCAAGGCTTTGTGAGCCGCCTGTACTGGCACTGCCACTTCATTCAGAAGCTGGAGAGCGAGCCCGAGCTGGAATGGCGCAACCTGCACCGGGGCTACGACGGGCTGCGCGAGGCCGACTGGAACCCGGCCCACATGGAGGCCCTGATGCAGGGCCGCACCGGCTGGCCCATGGTGGACGCCTGTGTGGCCATGCTGCGCGAAACCGGCTGGCTCAACTTCCGCATGCGGGCCATGCTGGTGTCGGTGGCGGCCTACCCGCTGTGGCTGCACTGGCATCCGGTGGGCCACTGGCTGGCACGGCAGTTTCTGGACTACGAGCCCGGCATCCACTGGCCGCAGATGCAGATGCAGTCGGGCACCACGGGCATCAACACCACCCGCGTCTACAACCCCATCAAACAAGCCATGGACCACGACCCGCAAGGCCGCTTTGTGCGCCAGTGGCTGCCCGCGCTGCGCCGTGTGCCCGACAGCTGGCTGTTCGAGCCCTGGCGCATGGGCGACGATGTGGCGGCCCGCTGTGGCCTGCATGTGGGGCAGGATGTGGTCGTGCCGCCGGTCGAACTGAAGGACGCCCTGCGCACCTCCAAGGCCCGCATGCACGCGCTGCGCCGCCAACCTGCAATGCGCGCGGCCAAAGCGGCGGTGGTCGAGCGCCACGGCTCACGCCGGGGCATGCCTGGCGCCAGCCGCGATGCTCGGGGTGAAGAACGACCTGCCACGCGACGACAAGCCACGCCACCCAAAGCACAGATGACACTGGACTTCTCACCATGAAAATGCGCAAAAAATCGGATCTGCCGCAAAAAGTCTGCGCGGCTTGTGGCCTGCCCTTTTTCTGGCGCCGCAAGTGGGCGCGCGACTGGGAGCAGGTCAAGTACTGCTCTGACCGCTGCCGCCAAGGCGGTACGGTCAAACCGTCTGGCAAAAGCGCGAACCCATGAGCGCAGAGCCAAGCCCTATCCTGCGCCTGATTTTGGGTGACCAATTGAACCCGCTGCACAGCTGGTTCACGGATGTGCGTATCGATGTGGTTTATGTGCTGATGGAAGTGCGCAGCGAGACTGACTACGTGCGCCACCACGCACAAAAGGTGCTCGGCATTTTTGCGGCCATGCGCGACTTTGCGGCCCAGCTCAAAAGTGCAGGCCACCGGGTGCGCTACGTGGCCATCGACGACCCCAGCAACCGCCAGAGCATCACGGCCAACCTGGACGCACTGATCGCGCACTACGGTGCAAGCTCCGTCGAATACCAGGCGCCCGATGAATGGCGACTGGATGAACGGTTGCGTACATGGGGCGCTTCCTGCGCTGCAAATGTGCACATGGTGGACAGCGAACACTTCTTCACTGCGCGGGATGAAGCGGCGGGGCAGTTCGCAGGCAAGAAGCAATGGTTGATGGAAAGCTTTTACCGCCAGCAGCGCAAGAAGCACGGCGTGCTGATGACGCCCGAAGGCAAACCGGAAGGCGGTCAGTGGAACTTTGACGCCGACAACCGCAAGCCCTGGCCAGGCACGCCCGCAGCCCCCACTGACACGCGTCCCTGCCACGACCACAGCACCCTGTGGCAGACCATCGAAGCGGCGGGGGTGCAAACCATGGGCAAACCACAAGCCCACGCCTTTCGCTGGCCACTCAACCGCGCCGAGGCCTTGACCCAGCTTGAGCACTTCATCCAGCATGCCCTGCCCCACTTTGGCGACTACCAGGACGCCATGTCACGCACGAACTGGCACCTGTTCCACTCGCTGCTGTCGTTTGCGCTCAACACCAAGATGTTGCATCCGCGCGAGGTGGTGCAGCGCACCGAAGAAACCTGGCGCGAGGGCCGCGCGCCACTGCATGCGGCCGAAGGTTTCATCCGACAGATCCTGGGCTGGCGAGAATACGTGCGCGGCATGTACTGGGCCCACATGCCCGGCTACACCGAAGCCAACCATCTGGGCCACACCCGCCCTCTGCCCCACTGGTTCTGGACAGGCCAAACGCAAATGGCCTGCGTGGCCAGCGCCATCGGTCAATCGCTCGAACACGCCTACGCCCACCACATCCAGCGCCTGATGGTCATCGGCAACTTTGCGCTGCTTGCGGGTCTTGATCCGATCGAGCTGCACCGCTGGTACCTGGGCATCTACATCGACGCCTTCGAATGGGTGGAAGCACCCAACACCTTAGGCATGAGCCAATGGGCCGACGGTGGGCAGCTCGCCACCAAACCCTATGTGAGCAGCGCCGCGTATTTGCAACGCATGGGCGACCACTGCAAGGGTTGCGCTTACGACCCCAAGCAACGCATGGGCGACCAGGCCTGCCCTTTCAACGCCTTGTACTGGAACTTTTTTGACCGCCACCGCACACACTTCCAAAACAATTCCCGCCTGGGCGTGGTCTACCACCAACTCGGCAAAATGTCCCCAGAAACCATGATGACAATCAGTCAACAGACCGCTCGTCTGGAAAAACTGGACATGATCTAACAACTTCAAAAGATACCGCCATGACCACCACTGCACGCAATGTTTTGGGCACCCCACTGGTGGCCTGTTCCTACGCTCCATTGACTGGTTATCTGCGCGATGGCTGCTGTCAAACCTTGCCCGACGATACGGGCCTGCACCTGGTATGCGCCCGCGTAACACAGGCTTTTCTGGACTTCTCCGTTGCACAGGGCAACGATCTGGTCACCCCACGACCCGAATACCGCTTCAGGGGCCTCAAGCCCGGTGACCGCTGGTGCCTGTGCGCCAGCCGCTGGCTGCAAGCCTACGAAGCTGGCGTGGCCCCGCCCGTAGCTCTCGAAAGCACACATGAACGCGCCCTGGACATCATTCCCCTTGATGCGTTGAAGTCCTGCGCCTTGACAAGCTGAACACCCCACAAGCCCTCTGGAGAACCACCATGAAAGCCTGGATTGCTGCTGCCGTTTTTGGAAGTTTTCTGCCTGTACACACCACACGGGCCGCAGAATCAACACAGAGCACAACTCCGTGCCCGGCCGTCCTCAAACACGCCTTCCCCAAGCTGCAGGACGACTCGCCACAAAACCTGTGTCAATACAGCGGCAAAGTGGTGCTGGTGGTCAACACGGCGAGCTACTGCGGGTTCACCTACCAGTACCAAGGGCTGGAAGCCTTGTATCAAAAGTACAAAGACCGTGGGTTGGTGGTCCTGGGCTTTCCGTCCAACGATTTTTTCCAGGAGAAAAGCAACAACAAAGACATTGCCGACTTTTGCTACAACACCTATGGTGTGGTGTTTCCGATGTTTGCCAAGTCTGCCGTGCGCGGCAAGGATGCGAACGCCTTGTTCAAAGCACTGGCACAAGCCACCGGCAAAGCACCTTCCTGGAACTTCAACAAATACCTGATCGACCGCTCAGGCCGCGTCGTGGCCCATTACGGCAGCACCACTGAAGTCAACGATCCCAAGTTCATGCAACAGCTGAGCAGCCTTATGCTGCCTCAAAAGTGACCACATGGTCCATGTCCAGGCGAATGCCCACGCGTTCGCCGACCTCGTGCTGATGGTGGCTGGGCACCAGGCTGAGCACCTGCAGTCCACCATCAAGCTCCAGGGTGTACAAAAAATCGGCCCCCTGAAAATCCTTGCGCACGATTGTGGCTCGCACGGTTGATGCCGGGTCGTACACCACGTCATCGCTGCGCAACAGCACCTCGCAACGCCCATCCTTGTAGGCGTCGGGCAAAGGACACTCCTGCGGGTCTGACAGCGCACCTACAGGCGTCTGCACGAGCAGCTGCCCGGCTTCCAGCCTGAGCTGCGCCGGCACCCAGACACCCCGGCCCACAAACTCGGCCACAAAGCGGCTGCCCGGGCGGTGGTAAACGGCGTAAGGTGTGTCCCACTGGTCCAGGCGCCCCTGCTTCATCACCCCGACCTTGTCGGCCATGGCGAACGCCTCTTGCTGATCATGCGTGACCATGAGCGCAGTCGTACGGGCTCGCTTGAGAATCTGACGTACATCATCGGCCAACCGCTGCCGCAACTCCACATCCAGATTGGAAAACGGCTCATCGAGCAACAACAAATCAGGTTGGGGTGCCAACGCCCTGGCCAGCGCCACTCGCTGCTGCTGGCCGCCAGACAAGGCGTGCGGATAGGCCTGGCTACTGGCCTGCAAATCCACCAGCGCCAACACTTCCTGCACACGGTGTTCACGCGCCGTGGCGGACAGGCCGTGCAAACCATAGCCCACGTTCTGCGCCACAGTCATATGAGGAAACAGGGCATAGTCCTGAAACACCATGCCCACGCGGCGTTGCTTCACATCCAGCGACAAGGCGGGCGTTGCCACCACACGATCAGCCAAACGGATCTGGCCGGCCACGATGGGCTCGAGTCCCGCTATGGCACGCAGCAAGGTGGTTTTGCCACAGCCCGAGGGGCCCAACAGCACGCCAATTTCACCGGCCATGAGGCCCAATGAGACCCCATCCACAGCAAATTGGGCTTGGCCTGAATAACGGACCGAGGTGTTTTGAATATCCAGATACATGGAGGAATTTTGACAGAGCCGGCGCGCGGTCCAAACTAGTCCCTACAATTTGGCGGCCATGAGCCCAGCTTCAACCCCAGTCCAACCCAGCCTTTTGCGCACCAGCTCCACCGCAGCTTTGGTGCTGGTGGCGGTATTGCTGGCCTGGCCAAGCATGTCGATCTGGGGGGCCTGGCTGGGCGTCGATGCACAGCACACCCAACTCATCGCGCACATGGTGCAAACCGTCCTGCCGGATTACGCCTGGACTTCGTTGTTGCTGTGCTTGGGCGTGGGCGTGCTGGTGGCCCTGCTGGGTTCAGCGACAGCGGCGCTGGTTTGCCTGTTCAATTTTCCAGGCAAGCGCTGGCTGGAATGGGCGCTGCTGCTGCCGATGGCCATGCCCGCTTATGTGGTGGCCTACGCCTACACCGACTTTTTGCAGTTCAGTGGCCCGCTGCAAACCACGCTGCGCCAAGCCACTGGCTGGCAAGGCGCGTTGTGGCCCGACATCCGCAGCCTGTGGGGCGCCGTGCTGGTGTTCACCCTCACGCTCTACCCCTATGTTTACCTGCTGGTCAAAACCGCCTTGCGCGAGCAGGCCAGCCGCCTGATGGAAGCAGCCCGTTTGCTTGGCGCTTCAAAAACACGCCGGATCATGACCATTGCCCTGCCCATGGCTCGCCCCGCCATTGCCGCTGGTGTGGCGCTGGCCCTGATGGAGACCCTGGCCGACTTTGGTGTTTCCAGCTACTTTGGCATCCAGAGCTTCACGGCCGGCATCTACAAAGCCTGGCTGTCCATGGATGCGCCCTTGGTCGCAGGCCAACTCGCGTCGGTTTTACTGGTGGTGGTGCTGGTGTTGCTGCAGGTGGAAAAAAGCGCGCAAAGCAAGCAACGCTTTTACAGCAACCGCAGTTCGGCCAGCGCCCTATCGGAACCGCCGCTCACCAACACAAGCAAAGGCTGGGCCTTGCTGGCCCTGGGTTGCATCCCTGTACTGCTGGGCTTTGTATTGCCCAGCGCCATTTTGCTTTGGCGCTGGCTCAGCGATCCGCAAGTGGCCAGCTGGCAGCAATATCTGCAGTGGGGGTGGAACAGTCTGCGTCTGGCTGGCATCACCGCTTTGCTGGCCGTTGCGCTGGCATTGCTCATCGGTGCCCGCAACCGCCTGCTGCCTACCCCTTTGACCCGGCTTCTGGCACGCCTGATCCAACTGGGCTACGCCATTCCTGGCGCTGTCGTGGTGGTAGGCATCTTGCTGCCCTTGTCGTTGACCCATGCCATCAGCGCCATGCAGCCACTCACTGCCCTGCTGACCACCACGGGCGTGGCGTTGGTCTGGGCCTATCTGGTGCGCTTTACGGCCGTGGCCATGCAGTCAGTGGACAGCGCCTACGCGCGCATCCCCCTCTCGCTGGACGAAGCCTCGCGCACGCTTGGCGTGCAAGGCTGGGCGCTGTGGCGCGGCGTTCACTTACCTTTGCTGCGCACCAACGTGGTCGCTGCGGTGCTGCTGGTGTTTGTGGATGTGATGAAAGAGTTGCCCGCCACGTTAGTGCTGCGCCCCTTCAACAGCGACACGCTTGCCGTGGTGGCCTACCAGCTTGCACGTGACGAGCGCTTGGGCGAAGCGGCCATTCCGTCGCTGGCTTTGGTGGCGTTTGGCCTGATCCCGGTGTTGCTGCTCAACCGACAACCCCACCACAACAAATGATATTGAGATTAATTCTCATTTGAGATATACTGCATCCATTGTTTGATCTTTGGATGCCTTCATGACCGCTCTTCGTACCCTGTTTGTTGCCTCCCTGACCGCCTGCAGCGCTGGCTTGGCAGCCGCCCAGGAAGTCAACATTTACTCTGCTCGCCACTACCCCACCGACGAAGCGCTGTACAGCGACTTCACCAAGGCCACCGGCATCAAAATCAACCGCGTGGACGCCGACGATGCGGGTATCCTGGCCCGCCTCAAGGCAGAAGGCAGCGCCTCGCCAGCAGATGTGATCTTGCTGGTCGATGCCTCGCGCCTGTGGCGCGCACAGGTCAACGAGCAATTCCTGCCCATTCGCTCGGCTGTGCTGGAAAAAGCCATTCCAGAAAACCTGCGCGCCCAGCCCGATGCCAACGGAGCAACCGCCTGGTTTGGCCTGTCCACCCGCGCACGTGTGGTGGTGTATGACAAACTCAAATTCAAAAAGAGCGATGTCGCCAGCTACGAGAACCTGGCCGATGCCAAATTCAAGGGCCAGCTGTGCGTGCGTTCGGGCTCGCACCCCTACAACCTGAGCCTGTTTGGCGCCATGACCGAGCACCTGGGTCCGCAAAAAACCGAAGTCTGGCTCAAAGGCCTGGTGGACAATATGGCGCGCAGCCCCAAAGGCGGCGACACCGACCAGATCAAGGCCGTGGCCGCAGGTGAATGCGGTGTGGCCATCAGCAACAGTTACTACCTGGCGCGCCTGATGCGCTCGGGCAACCCTGCTGACCGCGCAGTGGCCGAAAAAGTCGGGGTCGTCTTCCCCAACCAAAACAGCTGGGGCACGCACCTCAACATTGCTGGTGGCGCAGTCGCCAAACACAGCAAAAACGTGGACAACGCCATCAAGTTCCTGGAGTACCTGGCCAGCCCCAGCGCACAAAACCACTTCGCCAACGGCAATAACGAGTGGCCTGCAGCCAAGGGCGTGAGCTTTGACAACCCGGCCTTGAAAGCCATGACGGGTGGCAGCTTCAAAAGCGAGCTGATTCCCATCAGCGCCGTCGGCATGAACCAGATCAAGGTCCAGCAAATGCTCGACCGCGTCGGCTTCAAGTAAAGCCCAACGTCATCGCGAGGGCCATGGGCCCGCCGCGATCCAGACACACACCTAGCAAGCCATTCACCCGGTGCCCGCACCGGGGTGATAGCCAGCCATTGTCTTGAACCGTCTGTCTTTACCCTTTTTTGGACAGACACCTACTGGCTCTATCACCATGAACCCAACTTGCAAAAACAACCCGCACAACATGCTGCCCCTGGCCGCCATGATGCTGGCCGGTTCGCTGAGCGCGACCCCAGCCCTGGCGCAACAAGCCCCTGAAAAAACCTTGAGCACTGTGACGGTGAAAGACAGTGCCGAATCCCCCACCGAAGCCAAGGAGACCTTGCTGGTCAAGAAAACCAGCATCGCCAAGGGCAAACAGGCTCTCAAGGATATTCCTCAGACCGTGACGGTGATGACCGAAAAGCTGCTGGACGATCGCAATCTGGACGACTTTCGGGAAGTACTCAAGGTCACAGCAGGTGTGACCTTCATGGCGGGCGAGACAGGTGAGGAAGACGTGCGCATGCGTGGCTTTTCCCTGCAACAAGCAGGCGACATTTATGTGGACGGCTTACGTGATGCCCCTCTGATCGAGCGCGACACCTTCAACCTCGATCGTGTGGAAGTCCTCAAAGGCTCTGCCTCCATGCTGTTTGGCAAGGGCTCCACCGGAGGCGTGCTCAACCAGGTCAACAAACAACCCTTCTTGCTCGATCAAAACGAAGTCAACCTCAAAATAGGAAGTGGCAATAAGCGCCGCATCACGGGAGACTTCAACAAACAAACGGAAGAAGATGCTGCCCTGCGCATCAACGCCATGGTTGAAAAAGCAGACAACTGGGGCGCCAATGTGGATAAGAAAGGCCTGGCTGGCAGCTACCGGTGGGGCATTGGCCAGAAAGATGAGTTCAGTGTGGGTCTATACCACCTGGAAACCCGGGGCAACCCGCTGTACGACCACCCTTGGATGATCGACAACGGCACCAGCATCGCCAGCAACAACACCTCCGGCACCATCGAGCCCGTCCTGGCGGCGAGAAATTACTACAACCTGGCCAGCGATCACCTCAACACCGAAAGCACTTACGGCACCTTCACCCACAAGCACCGTTTGGATCAAGACAGCGATCTCAAAACCAGTGTTCGTCAGGGACGCTACGCGCGTGATCTCAAAAGCGGACAAGTGGTCTTCAGCAGCCCCACGTTGCTCTCCAACCTGTCCGACAGCACCGGATTGACGCGTCGTCCGAAAGCACGCGTGGGCGAGAGTGATGTGACGCAAATCCAGAGCGACTTCACCAACAGTTTCAACTGGCTGGGGCATAAGCATGAACTGATCGCAGGCGTGGATTACACCCGCGAAAACGCTTGGCGCAACAACAGTGCGACCACAGGCAGCAATGGCAGCCTGTCCAGCACCACAACCACTGCGGGCAACGCCGACAGTGGGGATACCCAAGTGGACAACCGGGGCACCTTGCCCATGATGAAGTTCCTGTCGCAAACAGTGGGCGTGTACGCACAAGAAACCTTGAGCCTGACCGAGCACGTCAAACTGGTCGGAGGCCTGCGCTTTGACCGCTTCAGCGCCACCTTCCAGGACCCTGCAAACTACAGCGCTGACACCGCACACAACCTGTTAAGCCCCCGGCTGGGTGCAATCTGGCAGCCCGATGCCAGCACCACGTACTACACATCATTTGGCACGTCCTACAACACCTCTGGTGACAGCTATCTGTATGGCGTCAGCACAGGCCTGAGCCCAACGGTCACGCGCAACAACGTCACCACGGCCAACACAACACTCACCACCTTGAACACGCCACCCGAGAAGAGCCGGAACCTTGAAATCGGGAGCAAATTTGAACTGCTTGAGGGCAAAGCCTTGCTAGGCATTGCGGCGTTCCATTCCGAGAAATACAACGAACGCAACACCGATGTGGATTCAGCCAGCAACCAATACCTGCTGTCAGGCAAGCGCCACGCCACGGGCATGGAGTTCAATTTTGCAGGCCGCATCAAGCCGCAGTGGGAGGTGTTCTACAACCACACCTGGATTCCCGAGGCACGTATCGATACCAGCAGCGTAGCCTTGAGCACCTCAGGCACAGGTGCGCAAGTCCAAGGAGATCGCCCAGCGCTGACCCCCAAACACAGCGCCAGCTTGTGGAGCACCTACAAATTCAATGCTCTGTGGCGCGCAGGTGTAGGCCTGAACTACCGAGGCAAGCAAAACCCCGAAGGCCAACGCACCATCACGGCACCCGCCTTCACCACCGTTGACGCCATGGTGGAGTACGCCGCCAGCGCAAACACCTTGGTCAAGCTCAGCATCACCAACCTGACCGACAAACTGTATGCCGATGCACTCTACCGAGGCCACTACATCCCCGGCGCTGCACGCACGGTCGAGTTGAGCCTCAAAACCCTGTTCTAAGGAAAACGCCGATGCTGCTGCAGCTCAAACAAGTCCTGAGCCCGGAGGAGGTGCAACAAGCTCGCCAACTTCTGGGGGATGATGCCCCCTGGCTCGATGGCCGCGTCAGTGCAGGCAGCCAGGCACGCACCCGAAAAAGCAACCAGCAGCTGGCCCAGGACAGCACGGCCTCGCGCCAGTTGCAAGTCCTGGTGCTGCAGGCGCTCAAACGCGACCCCATGTTCTTTTCGGCCGCGCTGCCACGACGCATCTTCAACCCCCTGTTCAACCGCTATGGCGGAGACACCAATGCCTTCGGCCCACATGTGGACGGCGCCGTGATGCACTCGGCCAGCACCGGCGAATGGGTGCGCAGCGACATCTCGTGCACCGTTTTCCTGAGCGATCCACAAGACTACGACGGCGGTGAACTGTGCGTACAGGACACATACGGCAGCCGAGGCGTCAAGCTGGCCGCTGGCGACGCCGTGCTTTACCCGGGCACCAGCGTGCATGAAGTCACGCCGGTAACCCGAGGTGTGCGTTTGGCCTCTTTCTTCTGGATCGAAAGCATGGTGCGCAGCGACGAGCAGCGACGCTTAATGTTCGACTTGGACATGAACCTGCTCAAACTGCGCGCCCAACATGGAGAAACCGCCGAGACCATCGCGCTGACCGGCGTCTACCACAACCTGCTTCGTCAATGGGCCAGCACATGAGGGCAGACACCTGGCGCGTCACAGGCGCGGTGTTGCTCGCCCATGTCTGCGTGGCGTGGCTGTTGAGTCAAAACCTGGTAGCCAGCATCAGCATGGGCGAGCCCGACAACGTCATCATGGCCAGCGTGGTCATGGATACACCGGCGCCACCTGCCCCACAGCCGCAACCGCCCAAGCCGCAAGCTCAACCCAAACCGAAGCCGCTGCCTCAGCCCAAGGTCACGCCGCAGTTGCACCGCACACCCGTGGTCGCCAACACTGCGGCCAGCGAGGCTGCGCCTGTCGTGCCGGCCCCACCCTCTTCGCCGGCCACAGCAGCAGCCTCAGGCACCCAGCTCCCATCCACCAGCACCCCCACGGTGACCTTGCCTTCCACCAACGCAGACTACCTCAACAACCCGGCTCCGCCCTACCCCCGCATGAGCCGACGCATGGGCGAGCAAGGGACGGTGGTCATTCGCGTTTTCATCAACACCGAAGGCCGTGCCGAGAAGGCCGAGATCCGCACTTCCAGCGGCTACGGCCGTCTGGACGACACCGCTCTGGAAACCGTCAAACGCTGGCGCTATGTACCGGGCACCCGTGCAGGCGTGGCCGAAGCCATGTGGTTCAACGTGCCCATCCGATTTGTTCTCGACTGACACCTTCACCACTTGGGGATAGAGCTAAAGATCTGTTCCCAAAGAAATTATCAATTTAATGGAGTTCTTCATGCCCACCTCTTTTGGTCTCTCCCACATCTGGACGCAAGGTGACCTGGTCACCCGTCTGATCCTTCTTGCTCTGGTCGCCATGTCGGTGCTCAGCTGGGTCGTCATCGTGCTCAAGGCGCTGGACGTCTGGCGTCACAAGCAAAGCGCTCTGGGCAGCGAGCAGTTCTGGCACACCACCAGCCTGGCTGAAGGCCTGGCCGTGCTGAGCCAGCGTCCCGGTAACCTGTTCTACAGCCTGGCCCAGGTCGGCCAGGAAGCCACCGAGCACCACCAGGCTGCACAAAAACAGCTGCACGACCGCCTTGACATCAGCGACTGGGTTACCCTCAGCCTGCGCAACACGATCGACGAGCACACCAGCCACTTGCAAAACGGATTGGCCGTGCTTGCTTCCATCGGCTCCACCGCGCCTTTTGTGGGCCTGTTCGGCACCGTCTGGGGCATTTACCACGCGCTGGTGAGCATTGGCGTCAATGGCAACGCCAGCATCGAAGCCGTGGCCGGCCCGATTGGCGAGACGCTGATCATGACCGCGCTGGGCCTGGCCGTCGCCATCCCCGCCGTGCTGGGCTACAACGCATTGGTGCGTGGCAACAAATTCATCATCTCCCGCATGAACCGCTTTGCGCATGACCTGCACGCCTACTACGTGACCGGCACCCGCGTGAATGCGTCCGCCCCAGCCAAGCACTGAGCATCGAGGACCCCGCCATGTCTTTTGAAGTCAGCGACAGCGATGAGGTGATGAACGAAATCAACATGACGCCCCTGGTGGACGTCATGTTGGTGCTGCTCATCATCTTCATCATCACCATCCCGGTGGTACAGCATGCGGTCAAGGTCGAGCTGCCCCGCGCCAGCAGCACCCGCGACAAAACCCCGCCCGAAAACCTGCAATTGGCAGTGGATGGCCAAGGCCAGTTCTTTTTGGGCAAACAGCCTGTGGCCGCTGACGCGCTCGAAGACGCGCTGCGCACGCACGCCAGCAAAGACCCGCAGCCCCAGCTCTACATTCGTGGCGACAAAAAAGTGCCCTACGAGCATGTGGCCCAGGCCATGACCGCTGCCCAGCGCGCCGGCCTGACCAAGATCGGCTTTGTCACCGAAGGCAAGCAGCCCTAAAGCCCAAAGCCCCAGAAGCATGAGCACCCGCCCACCAAGCCCCTCCAGCCCAGCGCTATCGCCCTCAGCAGCGCCGCGCGCGGCCGCTGCGGGCGCGGCGAACGTGGTGCTGGACAGCGAGGCCTTGTTCGCAGGCCAGCAGACGGTGCTGATCCGGCACCAAGGTGAGGTCTACCGCCTGCAAAAAACCCGACAAGGGAAATTAATCCTGACCAAATAGCCTACAGTGGCTGTTCTAGCGCCTGGTCATTGGAACTCAGCGATAATTCAAAGGCTGTAAATCCTCCCCTTGAACGACACATGAACCTCAAGCCTTGGAGTGTGGTGCTGGGCGGCGGGCTCATGGGCCGTTTGCTGGCCAGCACCCTGGCCCGAAACGGGCACCGCGTCGAACTTTTCGAAGCCCAACAAGCCAATGCGCAAGGTGCTGCCGCCCGCGTGGCAGCGGCCATGCTTGCGCCTTTGGCAGAGTCGGCCATCACCGAACCCGGCGTGGTGCGCATGGGCGAATACGCCCTCTCGCGCTGGCCCCAGTTGCTACAGACCTTGCCTGAGCCGGTGTACTTTCAGCAAAACGGCACCCTTATTCTTTGGCACCGGCAAGACCAGGCTGAAGCCCGGCGCTTTGCCCAACTGATTGCACGCAACCAGCAACGCCAGCCCAGCCTGCCTGCCCCTGTAGCCTTGGAAACAACAGGCCTGGCTGAACACGAGCCTGCCGTGGCCGATCGGTTTGCACAAGGTTTGTACCTCCCCGGTGAAGGCCAGCTGGACAACCGCCAGTTGCTGTCCGCCTTGTGGACCGACCTGGCACAGCAAGGTGTTGAAGTGCATTGCGACAGCCCGCGTGATGTCACGGACTTTTCAGCCGGTGCCCCTGGTCAGCCCGATTGGGTGTTTGACTGCCGCGGCCTGGGTGCCCGCACCGAATGGAATCAACTGCGCGGTGTCCGTGGCGAAGTGGTTCGCCTGCATGCCCCCGAGGTCACGCTACAGCGCCCTACCCGCCTGATCCACCCGCGTTACCCGATTTACATCGCACCCAAGCAGGACCATGTGTTCGTGATTGGTGCCACCGAGATCGAGACTGAAGACCTCTCGCCGGCCAGCGTGCGCTCCACGCTGGAGTTGCTCAGCGCCGCCTACACTGTGCACAGCGGCTTTGCCGAAGCTCGTATCCTGGAAGTGCTGACCCAGGCTCGCCCCACCCTGCCCGACAACTTGCCCGCCGTGCGCGCCCTGACGCCCCGCACCTTGCAAATCAACGGTCTATACCGCCACGGCTTCATGATTGCACCCGCCATGCTGGATGTGGTCATGCAATGGATGTCTCAACATACGACCGAATTGGCGCAAAGCTTTGACATGCGCTTTGACCATGACTGATTCCTCTATCAACGTCACCATCAACCAGCAAACTCACGCCTTGCCGGCTGGCGCTTGCCTGAACGACGCAGTGCAGGCCAGCGGTATCAAGCCACCCTTTGCCGCTGCCGTCAATTTGCAGTTCGTGCCCAAAAGCCAATACGCCACACACCTGCTGCAAAGCGGCGACCGTATTGAACTTATCTCCCCCATCACTGGAGGCTAACCCCTCATGAGCGCTACCCCATCTGACGCCCTGGTCCTGTACGGCCAAAACTTTGACTCCCGGCTGCTGCTGGGCACCTCGCGTTACCCCTCGCCTGCTGTACTGCTGGAAGCGATTGAGCGTTCCAAACCCGCCATGCTGACAGCCTCGTTGCGCCGTCAGACCGGCGCTGGTCATGCCTCGCAGGACTTCTGGAATTTGCTGCGCCAGGCCAATGTACCGGTGCTGCCCAACACGGCTGGTTGCCACAGCCTGCAGGAAGCGATCACCACCGCAGAGATGGCACGCGAAGTGTTCGAAACCGACTGGATCAAGCTCGAGCTCATTGGCGATGACTACACCTTGCAGCCTGACACCCTGCAACTGGTGGATGCAGCCAGCCGCCTGATCAAGTCCGGCTTCAAGGTCCTGCCCTACACCACTGACGACCTGGTGCTGTGCCAGCGCCTGGTGGATGTGGGTTGCCAGGCCGTCATGCCTTGGGCCGCGCCCATTGGCACCGGCAAAGGCCCCATCAACCCCTACGCCTTGCAAACCCTGCGCCAGCGCCTGGATGTGCCGCTGATTGTGGACGCCGGGCTGGGCCTGCCTTCACACGCCTGCCAGGTGCTGGAATGGGGTTTTGACGCCGTGCTGCTCAACACCGCCGTGGCTTTGGCACAGGACCCGGTGCAAATGGCCGGCGCCTTTGCCGACGCTGTGCAGGCCGGCCGCGCAGCGTGGCGCTCGGGTGCAATGCAGGCGCAGGACCACGCCCAACCCAGCACCCCAGTGCTGGGCACGCCGTTTTGGCACCAGGACAAAAACGCATGAACACACGCGCGGCCCTGACGCAAGCGCTGGTGGCCCAACATGCGGCCATGCAAACCGAGCACGCCTGCGACTACGAGCAAGCACTGCGCGCCGATGAGCTCTCCCTGTCCGACGAACAAGCCGCTGTACGCCAGGCCTGTCGCATGCTGGGCTTTGTGGAAGAAGACGCACTCTTGCTGGACCAAGCCTGGCAGCGCCAAAGCCAAGGCACGGGCCACTTCGACCCCACGCATTGGCCCGACAACGCACAAGACTTCGGCCTTGCCCCCTGGCCGCGCAACGATGCCTTTGCACCCTGCCCGCAACACCTGGGCCTGTACGCAGTGCTACCCGATGCGGCATGGGTCGCTCGTATGGCGCAAGCGGGCGTACCCACCGTTCAGCTTCGCTTCAAATCCACTGACCTGGATGCTGTGCGCCGCGAAGTGCGCGTAGCGGTGCAAGCTGTCAAAGGTACGAACAGCCTGCTCTTCATCAACGACCATTGGCGCATCGCCATCGAAGAAGGTGCTTATGGCGTGCACCTGGGCCAGGAAGACATGGACGAGGCGCAGCTAGAAACCATCCGCCAAGCAGGCCTGCGCCTGGGTCTGAGCACACATGGCTACGGCGAACTGCTGCGCGCCCAGGCTGTGAGCCCCAGCTATCTGGCTTTAGGCGCCGTATTCCCCACCACGCTCAAAAAGATGAAAACCGCGCCGCAAGGCCTGGGCCGCTTGGGCGCCTATGCCCGCCTGATGCAAGGACGCAGCCTGGTGGCCATTGGCGGCATTGACCTCAACGCCGTGCCTGATGTGATGCGCACCGGTGTTGGCTCCATTGCCGTGGTGCGTGCCATCACCGCTGCCGAGCAGCCCGAACAGGCGGCACTCGCCTTTCAACAAGCCATGAAGCTGAGCTGATTTCGCCAGACCTTCAGCTCAGGCTCAATAAATCAGCCGCTTCCTGCGCGGCCACGCGACCTTCATCGGTGGGCACCACCCACACTTGTACGGCACTGTCTGGCGCATGAATGGCGGCCACCGCATCGCCACGCGCCTGCGTGTTGGCCTGTTCATCCAGGCGCACACCCAGCCAATGCAGTTGCTGTGTGGCTTGAGCGCGAATGGCAGCGTCGTGTTCGCCAATGCCGCCGCTGAAAGCCAGTACATCCAGCCCCTGCATGCAGGCCACCATAGCCCCACTCTCGCGCACCAGCCGGTGCACGAACAAATCCACCGCAAGTTGCGCTTGGGGCGTATTGCTCGCGTGCAGCGCACGCATGTCTGCACTCAGGCCTGACACGCCCAACAAACCACTTTGTTTGTAGAGCAGGTTTTCGATGCGGTCGTGGCTCCAGCCCTGCGCCATCAGCTCCAGCACCACACCGGGGTCCAGCGTGCCGCTGCGGGTGCCCATCATCAAACCGTCCAGCGCGGAGTAGCCCATGCTGGTGGCCACGCTGCGCCCCTGCACTGCAGCGCACACACTGGCGCCATTGCCCAAATGTGCCATCAACACCCGGCCTTGTGCGCGGTCGCTGTGCTGCTGCAGCTGGCCCATGATGAACTGGTAAGACAGGCCATGAAAACCGTAGCAGCGCATGCCCTGTTGGTGCAAGGCTTCAGGCAAGGCAAAGCGTTGGTGCAGCTGCGGCATGTGGGCATGAAAAGCCGTATCGAAACAGGCCACCTGAGGCACCCCGGCAAACGCTTGGGCAAAGGCCCGAATGCCGGCAAGATTGGCCGGTTGGTGCAACGGCGCCAGGGAGATCAATGCCTCCAAGGCTTCCATCACCTCATCGGTCACACGCACGCTGCGGGTAAAGCGAGTGCCACCGTGCACCACACGGTGGGCCACCGCCGCGATCGGCGGCAAATAAGGGCTGGCGTTCAACAAGATCTGCAAACGTGTCAGGGCGGCCGGCCAGAGCGACTGCCCAGTTGCAGCAAGCAACGCCTCTTCATGTTTTTGGCCTTCGTAGCGCCAGCTCAAGACGGGTTGGCCATCGGGCTGCAAGCCCGAGAAAGCGCCCACCAGCACGCCCGCAAGCATACCTTGTGGCCCACGCACATGCACCGAAAACTTCAGCGAAGAGGAGCCCGCGTTGACTGCCAGGATGGCCATGGTCTGCGAGCCCTTCAGGGTGTATTGAATTTTTCGCGGGCCTGCTGCAAGTCTTGCGATTTGCAACGCTGCGCATGCCCGGCAACCAAAGCCAGCAAAGCAGAAGAAACGCGGGCTGCGGGACCATCGGCGCGGCTGGTCAGCGCAATCGGCACGCCTGCGCCCAACACCAAGCCTGAGCCACTGGCTCCGGCCAGATATTCCAGCTGCTTGGCCAGCATGTTGCCAGACTCCAGATCGGGCACCAGCAAAATGTCTGCATCACCCGCCACGGGGGACACGATGTGTTTGATCTGCGCGGCTTGCGCAGAAATGGCGTTGTCAAACGCCAGAGGGCCGTCGAGCACGCCATCACGAATTTGGCCACGATCGGCCATCTTGCACAGCGCCGCTGCGTCCAGCGTGGAGGCAATGGCCGGATTCACCGTCTCCACCGCAGACAAAATCGCCACCTTGGGCTGGGGCGTACCCATTTGACGCACAAAGTCGATCGCATTTTGGACGATGTCCGCCTTATCCATCAGACTGGGGGCTATGTTGAGCGCCGCATCCGTCACCCACAAGGGCTTGGGATAGGTAGGCACGTCAAAGCGGAACACATGCGACATGCGCCTGCCCGTGCGCAAGCGCGGTTGCTGCAGTACGGCGTGCAGCAACTCATCGGTATGCAGGCTGCCTTTCATGAGAATGTGCACTTCGCACTGCGCGGCCATCTCTGCGGCTTTCTGGGCGGCTGCATGGCTGTGCGGCACATCAACCAGTTCTACTGCGGCAATGTCCAAACCAGCTTGCTCGGCGATTGCACGAATTTTGTAAGCGGGGCCAACCAACACGGGCACGATCAGCCCATGGGCTGCCGCATCCAGTGCACCAGCCAAGGATTCGGCATCGCAAGGGTGCACCACGGCACAGCGCAAAGCCTCGAGTCCCTTGGCCTTTTGCAGCAAGGCTTGCAACCGTGCCTGCGGATCAAACAGCTGAATCAAGGGTGCCTGAATTTTGGGGCGCCGCATCTTCTGTGCAGGCGCGATCACCACTGCTTGACCCTGGATCACATCCTTGCCATGCTGGTTGACCACGGCACAGTCCAGCGTGACACGATGTTGTTTGTCCTGCTTGGAGAGCACTGTCACGCGCACGTTCAGGGTATCGCCCACCCGCACTGGCTGCAAAAACTTCAGGTCCTGTTCCAGATAAATCGTACCCAGGCCTGGAAACTGCGTCCCCAACACCGCTGAAATCAGCGCCCCACCCCACATGCCATGCGCGATCACGCCATGGAAGAAGGTCTGGTCTGCGTACTCCGGATCCAGATGCGCGGGGTTGGTGTCGCCAGAAACCGCCGCAAACGCCGCAATATCGGCTTGGGTCAGTGTGCGCGTGTGGCTTGCGCTTTGCCCCACGACCAGCTCGTCGTAGGTGTGGTTCTCAATCCATTCGGTGGCTGCAGAGGTGTTCATTCCGGCAAACTCGCTTTGTCCAATCCTTGCAGTATGCCCAAAGTTCAAGTCAGCTCGACGACAGCGCCAGACCGTGCGCTGCGAGCCAAGGCTTGCAGCGTAGCCGCATTGTCGATACTGGCTTGCGCGGCACGCGCAATGGCGGCGTGGTCTTTGTCACGAACCACCTTGGCAAACGCCTCGGCCGCAAACCGGAACCCACTGCCCGAAGGCGAGCGAATGTCCTCAAACGCCAGCGTGTTGGCAATGCCCCGGCGCACACGCATCTGGCTGGGCAAATAGCCGTAAGGGCTTTGCCCCACCGCATCGGCCGTGTGGTTAAGGTATTCGGTCTCCAGGGTGCCCGCTGTACCGCAAATGGTGGCCCGGCGCACATTGGCCACGTCCATGGCGCACATGAGTTGGGCCCGCCGTCCATCTGCGTATTCCAGCGTCGCCATGGTGGAGATGTCCACCCCACTGGCCGCCCAGCTGGACTGGGCCATCACCCGCACCGGTGCCTGACCCATGACCAGGCGGATCAGGCTCAAGGGGTAGCTGCCTGCGTCGAGCAAGGCGCCACCACCCAGATCGGGGTTGAAGCGGATATTGCCCGTCGCCTCAGGCGCCAGCGTGAACCCAAAAGAAGCCTGCACCGAACGCACCTGACCAATGGCGCCCGACTGCAACAAGGCCAGCATGTCGCCTGTTTGCGGCTGAAAGTAATACGGGAACGACTCCAGCAGCATCACTCCGTGCTGGCGGGCTGTATCGAACATGTCCTGCGCCACATCGCGCGTCAGGGTCAAGGGCTTTTCGCAGAGCACATGTTTACCCGCACGCGCCGCGGCCATGGCCCAAGGCGCATGCATGGTGTTGGGCAGAGGCAGGTAAATGGCATCTACATTCGGATCGGCAAGCAAGGCCTCATAGCTGCCCCAAGCTTGCGCCAAGCCAAACTGGGCCGCAAAAGCTTGTGCTTTGCCCAGGTCCCGGCTGGCCACAGCCACCAGCTCGATCTGATCGCTGGGCAGCACATCTCGCACAAAACCGTGGGCAATTTTTGCGCAGCCCAGAACGCCCATTTTCAAACGCTTGTTCATATGCAACCCAAAATGAAAAGGGGCAACAGATCACTCTGTTGCCCCTGAAATAAATGGTCGGCGTGGCGGGATTCGAACTCGCGACCCCTTGCACCCCATGCAAGTGCGCTACCAGGCTGCGCTACACGCCGACAAGACTCAAATTATAGCCGGAATTTGGGGGTCAAATCGAGAGCAGGCCACGAATTTGCTCAAGCTCCTGTCGCAGTGCAGTCAGGCCTTGGGCTTCGATTTCATCCACCACCAAAACGCTTGCAGCCTCTACCGGCAGCGAAGCATGGGGCTCCGTGTCTTCCTGATACTCTTGAGGATGGCGCTGGGTATGGGCCATCTCCTGCAACCTGTTGCGAGCTCCGCTGATGGTAAAGCCCTGGTCGTACAGCAACTCACGGATACGGCGGATCATCAGCACCTCGTGGTGCTGGTAATAGCGGCGGTTGCCCCGACGCTTGACCGGGCGAAGCTGCGTAAATTCTTGCTCCCAATAGCGCAGCACGTGCGGCTTGACACCGCACAGCTCGCCCACCTCACCAATGGTGAAATAGCGTTTGGCCGGAATCGGGGGCAAGGAAGTGTCCATCAGTTCAAGAACTTGCGCGGAAAACCTCGTAGCTTACTGCAACACGGTAGCAGACGCAAAACCCAGACAGAAATATTCACGCACCGGGCAGCAAACCGGCCAAAAAATCCTGCACTTGAGCCTTTGAAACAGGGCGTAGCAGCCGCCCCAGCTCCTCGCCCTGCTGAAGCAACACCAAGGTGGGCCACAGTTTGACCCTGAACGAACGCCCTAAGGGACGTCCAGGGCCATCCTCTACAGCCACAAGCGCAAGTTGTGGCCAATGCTGCAAAGCCTGCGCTATGGGCTCACCGGCTGCCTGGCAGTGCCCGCACCAGTTGGTACCAAAAACCAGCAACAGGGGCTCAACCCGCGCATCCAGTTCGGTGCGGGTCAGGGTTTCAGGGGTGTAAGCGGGCATCATGGGTTCATGATACCCCGCAGTTTCAGGCGTAGAGTCGCCGATAAGCCTCGCCAAACCGGCTGTAACGCTTAGCAATAGCCGGCTCCAAGGCTTGCGGCTCAAAGACACGTTGCACAGGAGGCTGCACGCACACTTGCTCAACAGATCCGCCCACCGCTAACCAGCCCAGGCGAGACGCCCCCAGAGCACCTCCGGTGGCGCCGCCCTCATGGATGCGCAGAGGCACCTCCAGCACATCGGCCAGCAATTGCGCCCACCACGGGCTGCGCGAGCCTCCGCCTACCAACGACAGACCTTCACAAGGCTGCTTGCTGGCATCGAGCGCAAGCCAACCATCTTTGAGTCCCCAGCTCACGCCCTCCACTACCGCATAGGCCAGATCAGCACGTTCGTGTGCAGCGCGCAAATGCAACCACTCCGCGCACGCTAAGGGGTTGTTGTGTGGCGAGCGCTCGCCATTGAGGTAAGGCAAAAACAAAGGCGCATGGATCCTGCGCGTGACGTCCAAGGTTGCGGCATCGGCCATAAGAGCGGTCTCATCGGCATACCCCAGCTGGCGACATGCCCAAGTCACAGCACTCGCCGCACTGAGCATGACCGACATCTGGTGCCATCGGCCTGGCAAAGCATGACAGAACGCATGTACGGCTTTGGCGGGATTAGGCACAAACCGGTCACCCGATACAAACACCACACCCGAAGTACCCAAGGACACGAAACCCTCACCAGCGTGAACCAGGCCCATGCCCACCGCACTGGCAGCGTTATCGCCAGCACCACCAGCGACGAGCACACCCTCCGGCAGGCCCCAGCGCTTCGACAAAGCCTGCAGCAAGGTTGCACTGTTATCGCACCCCTCCACCAATCTCGGCATTTGGTCCAGGCGCATGCCTGTGGCCTTGAGCAAAACCTCAGACCATTGGCGTTGACCCACATCCAGCCACAAGGTTCCAGAGGCATCAGACATGTCACTCACGGCTTGCCCCGTGAGCATCAAGCGAAGCCAATCCTTGGGCAACAGTACGCATGCCACGCGCGAAAAAATCTCAGGCTCGTGCTGCGCGACCCACATCAGTTTGGGGGCAGTAAAGCCTGGCATGGCCAAATTACCGCTGATGTCAGCCAGCTCAGGCAAAGCCTGCGTGAGTTGCTCACACTGAGCACCACTGCGTCCATCGTTCCAGAGCATGGCTGGCCGAAGCACCTGGCGATCGTCATCCAGCAGCACCGCCCCATGCATTTGCCCAGACAAGCCAATGGCCTGCACACGTGCCAGAGCCACTGGATGGTTTTTCTTCAGTTGCTGCATGACCTGTTCAAGCGCAGCCCACCAATCTGCAGGAGCCTGCTCAGACCACAAAGGGCGTGGATGACTCACCAGCAACGATGCATGTGCTGTGCCCAACACCTGATGCTCGTCATTGAGCAACAATGCCTTGAGCTCCGAAGTGCCCAGATCCAGTCCTAAAAACACAGTCAAATTCCTGATGAAAGTTTCAGTGATGCAACTTTTACGCAGCACCTTTAAAGCGCGTCATCGACTGGCGGCGAAACTCGCTCGGCGTCATGCCCTTGATGTCCATGAAGCGACGGTTGAAATTGGCGACGTTGTTGAAGCCCACTTCGTAGCAAATGGCAGCCACCAGCTGGTCGGTCTCCATCAACAACTGGCAGGCGCGATTGATGCGCAGGCGGTTGACGAAGTCGGTAAAGGTGTTGCCAGTGGCCTTTTTGAAATAGCGGCTGAACTGGCTCTCGCTCATGTCCATGCTCGCAGCCATGTCGGCAGCAGAAATGTCTTCGCCCAGGTTACTCATGATGCTTTCGAACATGTCTTCGATGCGGTTGAGCGAAGCATCATCGTCATCGCTTTGCAACTGAACGCTGGAAAGCAGGCGATAGTCGGTATGCACCGCCAGCTCCGACAAAAACGCGTAAAACGCTGCCAGCCGCTGCAAACCTTGCGCAGACTTGACTTGTTCCCAATGCCTTCGACCGCGTTCACCAAACTCGAAAAACTCGATCCCGTATTTGGCCCGCTCCAGCATGGGCAGCAAACCATCCATTTCAGGAATCAGCTTGGCCGACGCCACTAGAGGCTCGTGCGGGAACTGGATGACAAGGTCTCGCTCGGGTACACCGCCCTCTGGCGCATCGGTAGACACCCAATTGTGCGGCAGGCGGGGCCCAGTCAACACCAGCTGTCCGGGATGAAAGTGACCAATCCAGTCACCAACAAACACTTTGCCTGTGGTGGATGTGATCAGGTGCAGCTCGTATTCATCGTGGTAATGCCAGCGCGCCAGCGGCGTGGGGTAGCCGTGCGAGAGACAACGCACAATGCCCAGGCCCTGTGTGTCTTCATAGCCCAACGCGGCGCTGCGGTTATAGTCCTGCTCGCGTTCGGGTTTACCACTGCGTGGCATGAGTTCGTGCTTGGCAGGCATGGGCTAGTGACTTTCTTTTCAGAGATCCGCGTAGGTTCGGCCTCAGCCGGCCAGCTTATGTGCTTGCACGAATTGTGCGACACGTTCACAGGCCCTGCGCACGGCGTTGACTAGCCTCGCATCACCAGCCATCTCGCCCCAGAGGGGTTTGTCTGCGCAGAAGGCGGCTACAGGATCGGGTGCATCGCACATCGCGTGGGCCACCGCCGGGTCCATCGCCTGGTCCTGGTAGGTGTAGGCAATTTGCCCCGCATGCCAACGTTGCAAATAGGCCAGGAACAAGGCGGGCAGCATGGCCACGCTGTCGATGCTCTCGCCACGCGCCATGCGCTGGCGAATGGTGGGCGCAATAAAGCCCGGAATCTTGGAAAACCCGTCCATCGCCACACGCTGATTGGTATCGCGAATAGCAGGATTCCCAAAGCGGTCGAGCACCACATCGCGGTACTGCGGCAGGTTGATGGGGCACGGTGCTTCTGGTGTATCCAACACCGGGATGGTGTCGTTGGTCACGTAGTCGTAGGCCAACTGGCGAATGGACGCATCGTGCGTGCCTTCGTGAATGTAGGTGTAGCCCACCAGCGTACCCGCCCAGGCGATGCACGAGTGTGTGGCGTTGAGCAGGCGGATCTTGGCTTCTTCGTAAGCGTCCACCGACGCGACCATTTCTACGCCGACCTTTTCCCAGGCGGGTCGACCGGCGATGAACTTGTCTTCGATGACCCACTGGATGAAGCTCTCCCCCATCAGCGCAGCAGGGTCATCCACGCCGGTCGCTGCCTTGACGCGTTCGCGCACATCGGACGTGGGGCGCGGCGTGATGCGGTCCACCATGGCATTTGGGCTGGTGGTGTTGGCCTCCACCCAGGCCAGCAAGTCAGCATCGCCAATCAGTTCGATGAACTGCAGCAGGCCACTGCGCGAACGGTCGCCGTTGTGGCGCAGGTTGTCGCAATTGAGGAGCGTGACCGGGCCGCTGCCACGGCACATGCGCTCGCGCAGGATGGCAGTGAGCGCTGCATAAATGCTCGGCCCCGCACGACCGGACTTGGCCGCCTCGACATCAGCCCGCAAATCGGCAAAGGTGGTCAGATCCAGGCGGTTATGAGCGTCGAGGTAATAACCCGCCTCGGTCACGGTGAACGAGATGATGCGCGTAGCAGCATCGGCACCTTGTTCAATCAAACCCGCCAGGTCGAGGGTCCAAGGGATGACCTTGCGGATAGAGGTGATGCGCTCGTAGCGGTGCTCGCCTGCGGGTGAAATGGTTTCGAGCGTATAGGCCCCACCAAGGGCCGCCAAGGCGTCGATGGTCTCGGCCATGTCGGGACGGGTGTTGCCACCGGCCAGACTCCAGGCGGTGTCGCTTGTTTTGATCAGCTCGTGAAGGTAAACGGCTTGGTGAGCGCGGTGAAACGAGCCCAGACCCAGATGCAGCATGACGTTCATGGTTTCAAAATTTCAAGGGTTCAAAGGTCAAATTGGGTAGGTAGCATGACCACATCGCGGATAGTCATGCCACGCGGGCGGGTCAACATGAAGAGCACGACTTCGGCCACCTCTGCAGCTTCGAGCAAGCTGCCTTTTTCGCGAGCTTCCTGCAGCTTGTCAGCTGGCCAATCAGCCAACAAGGAGGTGATCACAGGCCCTGGAGAAATGGAGCCCACTCGGATGCCGTGCTTGAACACCTGACGCCGCGTGGTCTGCACAAAACAGTCGATCGCCCACTTGGAGGAGGCATAGACCGGCTCCCAGGGCGTGGGAAAGTGCGCAGCCAGTGAGCTGGTGACAATGACATCGCCCGTCTGGCGTTCGATCATGTGACGCAACACGTCGCGCACGTTTTTCATGACCACACTGATGTTGAGCTGCACCATGCGGTCAATCGCGTCCGGCTGGGCATCAAGCAAGTCACCGCCCACATACATGCCCGCATTGGCATGAAAGATATCGATCTGTCCCATGCGCTCGAGCACTTGTGGCACCAGCGTGGCGCAGGACCCTGCGTCCAGCAAGTCCAGCACCAAAGGTTGCGCGGCTTCGCCCAGATCAGCACACACCCGCTCCAGCGCTTGCGCATCGCGGTCCACCAGGACCACGCGTGCACCCTGCGACAGCATGGCTTGAGCACTGGCCAGCCCAATGCCTGAAGCGGCTCCAGTGACCACGGCCACCTTTCCAGAGAGTTTGGCGCTCATCATGTCTTCACACAGGCAAGACCACACGGCCTTGCGTATCAAACCAGTGAGCCTGCGTCAGGTTCAAACTCAGGCTCACCTGATCACCCACTTGCAGGGCGGTGCGCGCGTTTTGTCGGGACACCAGCTGCGCACCCTCGCCGGTGTGCACATAAATCAGGGTTTCGGCACCCAAGGCCTCGATCAACTCGACACGACCTTGAAAGCCCTCGCGGAGACCCGCTTGAACGCTGACATCTTCGGGGCGCAACCCCAGGCTTCCCCCTTTGGCCTCGGCAGGGGAATGGTCGGCCACTACAGCGGGCAAGTTCTGCAGCGACGTCACGTTCATCTGCGGCGTGCCAATGAACTGCGCCACAAACTGGTTGGCCGGACGGTCGTAAAGCTCCAGCGGTGTACCCACTTGCTCGATCTGCCCGTCGCGCAGCACTACCACGCGGTCGGCTAGCGTCATGGCTTCAACCTGGTCGTGCGTCACGTAAATGGTGGTCGCCCCCAGCTCACGGTGCAGCTTGGCAATTTCCACACGGGTCTGGCCACGCAGCGCAGCGTCCAGGTTGGACAGTGGCTCGTCAAACAGGAACACCTTGGGCGCACGCACAATGGCGCGGCCAATGGCCACACGCTGGCGTTGCCCCCCCGAAAGCTCTTTCGGTGTGCGCTGCAGATACGGCGTGAGATTCAGGATGGCCGCGGCGCGCTCGACCTTCTCCTTGATCGCGGCCTCAGGTTCCTTGGCCAGCTTCAGAGCAAAGCTCATGTTTTCGTACACGCTCATGTGCGGGTACAGCGCATAGCTTTGAAACACCATGGCCAGATCGCGCTTACTCGAAGGCAAATGTGTGATGTCGCGACCATCGAGAGACAGCTGGCCACCATCAATGCCCTCCAGCCCGGCAATCAAGCGCAGCAAGGTGGACTTACCGCAACCCGATGGACCGACAAAGACGATGAACTCGCCCGGCTCGATGTTCAGGTTGACCCCTTTGATGGCACGGTGCTCACCAAAAAATTTTTCAATGTTGTTCAGTTGTAGGAAGGACATGTCTTTACTCTTGAATCTTTGCGCTAATTGCGCTTACTTGACAGCACCAAAGGTCAGGCCTTGAACCAATTGTTTCTGGCTGAACCAGCCAAAGACGACTATGGGGGCAATCGCCAACAAGGAGGCTGCGGACAGCTTGGCCCAGAACAATCCCTCTGGGCTGGAATAGCTGGCAATCAAGGTCGCCAAAGTGCCACCCTTGGCAGCCGTCAGGTTCAGGCTCCAGAAGGCTTCGTTCCAGCTGAGCACCAGGCACAGCAAGCCCGTGGAGGCCAAACCACCCATACCCAAGGGCAACAGCACCATACGGAACTCCTGCCAAAGGGTGGCGCCGTCCATGCGGGCAGCTTCCAGAATTTCGTGGGGAATGTCCTTGAAGTGCGAATACAGCATCCACACCATGATGGGCAGGTTTGACAACGTAAAGACGATGATCAGTGCCAACTGGGTGTCCAGCAGATGCGCTTTTTGTGCCAGCACGTAAATGGGGACCAGCGCGCCTACGGCAGGCATCATCTTGGTCGAAAGCATCCACATCAAAATATCCTTGGTGTGTTTGCTCTTGAAAAAGGCCATTGAATACGCTGCAGGTGCTGCCAGCAGCAAACCCAGCACCGTGGACAACACGCTGGTAATGACCGAGTTCTTGGCGTACAACAAGTAATCACTGCGTTCTTGCACTTCGGCAAAATTCTCCAAAGTCGGCTCAAACACGATCAGCGGCGGCACCGAAATGGCCTGCAATTCGGTTTTGAACGCCGTCAGCAACAGCCAGGCCAGCGGAAAAAATAACAGCAAGGTTACCGCCCAGGCCGCCAGCGTGCGCAGTACCAGGACCAGAGAAAAATCAGATCGACGAGACACCACAACGCTCCTTATTTATCAAGGCTCTTGCCGACCATGCGCATCAAGAAGATGGCGGCAATATTGGCCAACACGACTGCAAACAGCGCACCCGCAGAGGCCACGCCCGCGTCGAAGTTGAGCAAGGCTTGCTTGAAGATCAGGAAAGCCACGTTGGTGCTGGCATCGCCCGGACCACCACCGGTGGTGGTATAGATCTCGGCAAAAATGCTCAGCAGAAAAATCAGTTCAATCATCACCACCACCGCCACAGAGCGTGCCAGGTGTGGGATGTACAGGTAGCGCAGTTGCTGCAGGTAGTTGGCACCATCCATGCGCGCAGCCTCGATCTGCTCTCGGTTCATGCTTTGCAACGAGGTGATGAAAATCAGAGCCGCAAACGGTAGCCATTGCCAGGACACCATGATGATCACCGACAGCAGCGGCAGATCTTCCAGCCAGTTGATAGGCGTAGCGCCAAAGAAAAGCCAGACCTGTGCCAAGACCCCGTAGATCGGGTTCATCATCATGTGCTTCCACAGCAGTGCGTTGACCGTGGGCATGACAAAGAAGGGAGAAATCAGGAGCACACGCACCAGACCGCGCCCCGGGAAGGGCTCATCAATCAACAGTGCCAGCGCGGCGCCCAGCACCACGGTGATCACAATCACGCTGCCCAACAACAGCACCGTGTTCACTACGGCCGGCCAGAATGAGGGGTCGGTGACAAAGAATTCGAAGTTCTCCAAGCCAATGAACCCACTTTGCTCGGGTTGCATCAGGTTGAAGCGAATGGTCGAAAAATAAATCGACATCACCAACGGCACAATCATCCACAGGAAGAGCGTGAGGATGGCGGGCGTCATCAGGACGCGAGGCAAAAAACGTTTCATGCGAGGGATCCGAAAGAAGGTGACCGCCTTGCGACGGACACCTCCAACCCATGAAAAAAACATACCCGGCAGAGACACCCGCCTCTGCCGGATTCAGGCGATTACTTGTAGTAACCAGCCTTGCGCATTTCGCGGTCAGCCGCGGTTTGCGAAGCTTTCAGAGCTGCATCGACCGACGTCTTGCCAGCCAATGCCGCGCTCATTTGCTGGCCCACAGCGATACCGATCGACTGGAACTCCGGGATGGCGGCAAATTGCACGCCCACATAGGGGCTCTTGGGCAGCGTGCTGTCGTTGGGGTTGGCGCTGTCGATAGCAGCCTTCTCAGCAGCAGCGAACTTGGCCGCTTTCTGGAAGTTGGGGTTGGCGTAAGTGGACTTCCGCGTACCGGTAGGCACACTGGCCCATCCGTTGGTTTTGGCCACCAGCTCGATGTAGTCCTTGGACGTGGCCCAGGTCACGAACTTTTGGGCAGCGTCAGCCTTTTGAGTGCCGGCCGGAATGGCCAGCGCCCATGCCCACAGCCAGTTGGCGCCTTTGGGGGTCACCTTGGTCGGGGCTTGTGCAAAGGCCACCTTGTCGGCCACTTTGGACTGCTTGGGGTCGGTGATGAACGAAGCGGCAATGGTGGCGTCGATCCACATGCCGCACTTGCCTTCGTTGTACAGCGCCAGGATTTCGTTGAAGCTGTTGGCCGAAGAGCCAGGAGGGCCGTATTTGTTCAACAGGTCCACGTAAAAGCCGATGGCGTCTTTCCAGGGCTTGGATTCCAGTTGCGGCTTCCAGCTCATGTCAAACCACTGACCACCATGGGTGTTGACCAGCGTGGACAGGAAAGCCATGTTGTCGCCCCAGCCCGGCTTGCCGCGCAGGCAGATGCCGTACACGCCGTTCTTGGGATCGTGAATTTTGGAGGCCAGGGTAGTGATGTCGTCCCAGGTAGGCTTGTCGGCCACCTTGATGCCAGCCTTGTCAGCCAAGTCCTTGCGGTACATCAGCATGGAGCTTTCGCCGTAGAAAGGCACAGCAAACATTTTTCCGTCCACCGACAGGCCATTGCGCATGGCGGGTAGCAGATCATCAGCGTCGTACTTGGCGTCAGCCTTGATTTCCTTGAGCCAACCCTTCTTGCCCCAGATCGGGGTTTCGTACATGCCAATGGTCATGATGTCGAACTGACCGCCCTTGGTGGCAATGTCGGTCGTGACGCGCTGACGCAGCACGCCCTCTTCCAGCGTGACCCACTTGAGTTTGATGTCGGGATTGGCTTTTTCGAACTCAGGGCTGAGTTTCTGCATTTCGATCATGTGGCCGTTGTTAACGGTGGCGATGACCAGTTCGGTGGCTGCGTGCGCAGCGCCTGCGGCAAGCAAGCCGGCTGCCATGAGGGCAGAGAATTTCAATTTCACGTTCGTCTCCTGATTGGAAGATTGGTTGGTTGATAGCGGCAACAGACAACACTCCGCTAGGGGCAAATTCTGTGATATCGATTTGCATTGTTTTGTACATGTCAGATACGTAATGGTATTTTTTTGCGCATCTTTATCGGTATTTTCCCTAAACATCCGCCTTAAAGTTTATTTTTTGACCATTTCGACGAGTTCGACTCCAAGAAGTCTTTACTTTCGCTTGGGCTTGGACCCGTCAGAAGCTCTCGTCACCGACGAGACATCAGGACATACCCACCCCCCGCCTCAGAGTGCACGCCTTACGTTAGGATGACATTTCACGCTTTTCCAACGCGCGACATGAAGGAGACAACCATGCGCTTGATTCGCAAAATGCCCTTGGCCCTGGGCCTGGGAGCCGCTCTGATTTCCGGAGCCGCCATGGCTCAGCAGCAATTTGTCAACGTGCTCACGGGTGGGCAAAGTGGCGTGTACTACCCTCTGGGCGTAGCTGTTTCCCAGATTTACGGCAAAAGCATCCCCAATGTCCGCTCCACTGCGCAGGTGACCAAGGCCTCGGCCGAAAACCTGAACCTGCTGCAAGCCGGTCGAGGCGAGTTGGCTTTTGCCTTGGCCGACTCGGTGTCGGACGCCTGGAACGGCGTGGAAGAGGCTGGCTTCAAGACAAAGCTTTCCAAGCTGCGCGGCCTGTCCGCCACCTACAACAACTACATTCAGATCGTGGCCAATGCGGACTCGGGCATCAAGAGCCTGGCCGACCTCAAAGGCAAGCGCGTGTCTGTGGGTGCCGCCAAGTCGGGTACCGAACTCAACGCCCGCTCCTTGCTCAAGGCTGCTGGCCTGAGCTACAGCGATCTTGGCAAGGTGGAATACCTGCCCTTTGGTGAGTCTGTGGAGCTCATGAAAAACCGCCAGCTGGACGCCACCCTGCAGTCCGCCGGCTTGGGCGTGGCCTCGATCCGAGACTTGTCCACGGCCATCAAGATCGTGATCGTGCCGATCGGCGCAGACGTGATTGCCAAAGTGGGTGATGCGGCCTACCAGCCTGCGGTCATTCCGGCCAACACCTACACGGGCCAGACAGCCGATGTGGCCACCTGCGCCATTCCCAACTTCCTGGTCACGCACAGCGGCGTCTCCGATGATCTGGCCTATCAAATGGCCAAGCAGCTCTACGGCAATCTGGACACGCTGCACGCTGCGCACAACGCAGCCAAAGCCATCAAGCTGGAAAACGCCATCAAGGGCATGCCCGTGCCTCTGCACCCGGGTGCCGAGCGCTTTTACAAAGAAGCAGGTCTGATCAAGTAAGCTTTTTTTCTGGCCCTGCCCTGCCAGGGTCGTTTTGTCCGCACACAGAAGTACCGTCATGACCGACACCGCTGCCTCACACAAAACGACCCTGCGGGGCCCTCTTTTTTATATCGCGATTGCCTTCTCTGTCTTCCAGATCTGGATGGCGTCTTACCAACCCCTGTCCAGTCAGGTGGTACGCGCCCTGCATGTGGGCTTTGTGCTGCTGCTGATTTACACGCTCTACCCCCCCTTCGAGTCGGCGCGAAGCAGCGTTCGCCGTTTCGGTCTGGCTCTGGGCTGGATGCTGGGGCTTGCGGGTTTTGCCACGGGTCTTTACCAGTGGGTTTTTGAAGCTGATTTGACCCAACGCGCCGGTGAGATTGTGGGGGCTGACTGGTGGGTGGGCCCTGTGCTGCTGGTACTGGTTTTTGAAGCGGCACGCCGCGTCATGGGCTGGGGCTTGCCAGTGGTTTGCGCGGTGTTTTTGGCTTATGCCGTATGGGGACAGTACATGCCCGGTGCGCTGGCCCATCGCGGCTATGGACTGGACCAGATCCTCAGCCAGATGAGCTTTGGCACAGAGGGCATTTACGGCACGCCCACCTACGTGTCGTCGACCTACATTTTTCTGTTCATCCTGTTTGGCGCCTTTTTGGAGCAGGCAGGGATGATCAACCTGTTCAATGACCTGGCCATGGGCACTGTGGGCCACACCCGTGGCGGCCCTGCCAAGGTAGCAGTAATCTCGTCGGGCCTGATGGGCACCATCAATGGCTCGGGCGTGGCCAATGTTGTCACCACCGGACAATTCACCATTCCGCTGATGAAGCGCTTTGGCTACAGCCCTGCGTTTGCCGGCGGTGTGGAAGCCACAGCCAGCATGGGCGGTCAAATCATGCCCCCGGTGATGGGCGCGGTGGCTTTCATCATGGCCGAAACCATCGACGTGCCTTATGTGGAAATCGTCAAGGCTGCCCTGATTCCGGCCATTTTGTATTTCCTCACCGCCTTCTGGATGGTGCACCTGGAGGCAGGTCGCAAAGGCCTTGTTGGTTTACCCAAGGAGGAGTGCCCCAACCCCTGGACGGCTGTACGCTTGCGTTGGTACCTGATCTTGCCGCTTGCCGGCCTGGTGGCCTTGCTGTTTTCGGGCTACACCCCGCTATTTTCAGGCTCAGTAGGCCTGGCTCTGACAGTGATCCTGATCTTCAGCGCAGCGTTGGCACAGGGCATTCAGGGCACGCCGCGTCGCGTGCTGTTCTGGATTTTGCTGGCGCTGGCCTGCAGCAGCTTTGCCCAGATGGGCATGTTGTCGTTCTTCATCATCATTTCTGTACTCCTGGTCCTCACTTGGGTGCGTCGCTTGGGCGCTGATGCTCGGCAACTGGCGTTGCAGGCCTTGGTCGATGGTGCGCGCCATGCCCTGCCCGTCGCCATTGCCTGCGCGCTGGTGGGCGTGATCATCGGGGTCATCAACCTGACGGGTGTGGCCGCAGAAATGGGCGGACAGATCATCGCCATCGGCCAGGACAACCTCTTGCTGGCCTTGATGTTGACCATGGTGACCTGCCTGGTCCTGGGCATGGGCATTCCCACCATTCCCAACTACATCATCACCAGCTCGCTGGCAGCACCCGTGCTGCTCAAGCTGGGCGTGCCGCTGATCGTCTCGCACATGTTTGTGTTTTATTTTGGCATCATGGCCGACCTGACGCCGCCCGTGGCCTTGGCTGCCTTTGCTGCGGCGCCCATTGCCCGCGAAACCGGTTTTAAAATTGGCTTACAGGCTATGCGCATAGCAGTAGCGGGCTTTGTGGTGCCTTTCATGGCCGTGTACAGCCCGGCGCTGATGTTGCAAACCGACAGCCCTGTCGCTGTGGCCTGGGTCGTGTTCAAGGCTGTGGTGGCAATTGGCATGTGGGGTGCAGGAGCCATTGGTTACCTCAAAGGTCCTTTGAACCTGTTTGAGCGCCTGTGGGCGATTGCTGCGGCGAGCTTGCTGGTGGTGGCTTACCCCATCACAGACGAAGCGGGTCTGGCGGCTGTTGCTGCTTTGCTGATCTGGCACTTCTGGCGCCAGCGCCGCGCCGCTTGAGCACGCTGCTCAGCGCTGGCCTGTGTCTGGCCCTGGCTGCTCAAAGCGCGGCCTACCCTCCCGCCGATGCGGCTGCACAGGCTTTTGTTCCTGGTCAGCACTTCACGCTGGCCTGGACACACTCGATCGAAAAAATCCGTTGGGAAGAAGACTACACCGTACACACATCGGACAAAGACCGTCCCTATCTGAGCCTGGACAGGGCCCGGGTACGCGGATCAGGCGCAGGCATGGAGCCACCCGCTGATGCAAAGCGGGTCAACGGTTGGTATGAGTACACGCCACAAGGCACCTTGCCGCCCGCCTTGCGGCTGACCCGTTCAACCTATACCGCGGACTACACCTTGTGTGCAGATGGGCTGTGCCAGCCCATGTCGCACTGGCTGGCTTCGGACGGGGACATCACCCTGATGTGGGCCTGCGCCCGTCCGTGAGCTGCATCGCTACTGACAGAAGGTCAGCCAGCGTTCTCTAGGCGCATGTCCGGACCTGTTCCACTGAAGCGGTCCAGCGCCAGATAAATCACCGGGGTGATGAACAGCGTCACCGCCTGCGAGAAGATCAAGCCCCCCACCACCGCCAGGCCCAAGGGCTGGCGTAACTCTGCGCCTGCCCCGATGCCCAGCGCAATCGGCAAGGCCCCCATGAGCGCCGCCAGCGTGGTCATCATGATCGGGCGAAAACGCAAGATACACGCCTGACGGATCGCATGCGTAGGGTCCATGCCATGGTGACGCTGTTGGTCCAGGGCAAAGTCGATCATCATGATGGCGTTTTTCTTGACAATACCAATCAACAGCAAGATGCCGATGGTGGCGATCAAGGTCAGGTCCTGCTTGAACAGCATCAGCGTGACCAAAGCACCTACTGCCGCCGAGGGAAGGCCCGCCAGGATGGTGATGGGGTGGATGTAGCTTTCGTACAGCACCCCCAGCAGCACATAGATCACCAGCAGAGCGCCCAGAATCAGCACCACCTGGTTACCCTGCGAGTTCTTGAACACCGCAGCATCACCACCGTAGCTGGTGATGATCGAGGGCGGCAAACCAATGGACGCGCCGATCTTTTCCAGCGCATTGGTGGCATCGCCCAAGGCCACGCCAGGGGCCAGGTTGAACGAGATCGTCACAGCCTGCAACTGGCCTACGTGGTTGATGGCCGAAGGCCCGACCGTGCGTTTGACCGTTGCCACAGCAGACAAGGGCACCAAGGCGCCAGTGTTGGACCGGACAAACAAGGTGTTGAGTGCCGACTCGTCCTTTTTCAGTTCCGGATCGACTTCCAGAATCACGCGGTAACTGTCTGTCGGCAAATAAATGGTCGCCACTTGACGCTGACCAAATGCGCTATACAGCGTGGATCGCACAGCCTCCTGGGTCACGCCCAGCGCATTGGCACGGTCTCGGTCCACATTGATCGTGGCTTGCAAACCTCGCATTTGCACGTCGGTGTTCACGTCCTGGAACATGGGCTCTGTGCGCATGCCTTGCACCAGCTTGTCTGACCAGCTGTACAGGGCATCAGCCTGCACACTTTGCAAAACATACTGGTACTGCGCCTTGCTCATGCGACCGCCAAGTTGCAGGTTCTGCACCGGACGCATGAACACACGCAAACCCGGTACTGCACGCAGCTTGCCGCGCAAACGGTTGATGACCTGGTCCACGCCCGCGCGTTCGGACCGGTCCTTGAGCGCAATGAACATGCGACCCGAGTTTTGCGAGCCACCTGCACCTGCAAACGAGGTGACCTTGTCCACTGCGGGGTCCTTGCGGATGATCTCGGTGGCCTGGTTTTGCAGGCGTACCAGCTCTTCGAAAGAGACGTCCTGCGCAGCCTCGGTGGAGACCGTGATCTGGCCAATGTCTTCCTGCGGGAAAAAGCCTTTTGGAATCACCATGAACAACCAGGCGGTGGCCACAAACGTTGCCAGGGCCACACCCAGCACCGCCTTGCGGTGTGCCAGCGCCCAGTCCAGCACACGGGTGTATGCGGCCAACGTGGCCTCAAAGCCGTGTTCGAATGCGGTGACAACACGGTTCTCGTTGACATGCTGTCCGTCTTCGGTTTTGAGAAAGCGGCTGGCCAACATGGGCACCAAAGTGAGTGACACGAATGCCGACACCACAATTGCCAAACCCACCACCACGGCAAATTCGTGGAACAGCAGACCAATCACCCCAGGCATGAAGAAGATGGGAATGAACACCGCAATCAGTGAAGTAGAAATCGAGATGATGGTGAAGCCCACCTCTCGCGAACCCTTGAGCGCAGCAGCAAAGGGTTTTTCACCCGCTTCGATGTGGCGCATGATGTTTTCCAGCATCACAATGGCATCGTCCACCACCAAGCCCACCGCCAGCGTCAGCCCCAGCAAGGAAATGTTGTCCAGGCTGTAGCTCAAGCCCCACAGCAGCGCCACCGCACCCAGCAGGGACACAGGCAAAGACAGCGTGGGAATCACGGTTGCCACCACGCGGCGCAAGAACAAATAAATCACCAGCACCACCAGCACAATCGTGCCCAGCAGGGTCAGTGTGACATCGTGCATGGCCTCACGCACCGAGGTCGAGCGATCGATAAAGGGTGTGACTTCCAGCGATTGGGGCAGCTGCTCTCCCAATTGAGTCAAGGCTTGGCGCACGCCATCGACCACCTTGACGGTGTTGGCATCGGGCTGCCGTTGCACAGCCAGCACGATGGAGGGGGTTCCTTCAAAGTTGCCGTAGGTTTTGACGTTTTCCAGGCTGTCTTCAACATTCGCCACATCACGCAAACGCACCGTGGCGCCGTTGCGTGTCGCCACAATCAGGTTGGCAAATTCAGCCGCGTTGCGCAGCTGCTCGTTGGCCACCACGGTCAGGGTCTGGCGGTCACCATCGAGTGAGCCCAGGGGCGTATTCGAATTGGCAGCGGCCAAAGCCTTGGACACATCCTCAATGGCCATGTTGCGGGCAGCCAAAGCAGCGGGGTTCACACGCACACGCACCGCAAAGCGTTTGGAGCCATAAACGTTGACCTGCGCCACGCCCTCGATCATGGACAGCGTAGGCACGATCAGGTGCTCGGCATAGTCCTGCATCTCGGTCAACGACAGCGCATCGGACGTCATGGCCGCAATCAGAACCGGCGCATCAGCCGGGTTGACCTTTCGGTAAGACGGCGGCTGCGTCATTTCGACGGGCAAGGTTCGTTGGGCACGCAGCAAGGCGGCCTGCACATCGAGTGCGGCACCATCCATGCTCTTGCCTTCGGCAAACTCAAGCGTCAGCGAGGTGCTGCCTGTGGAGCTGGTCGAGCTCATTTGCACCAAACCCGGAATTTGCTGGAACTGCTTTTCGAGCGCCAACGCGACCGACGACGCCATGGTCTCTGGACTGGCGCCAGGCAAATTGGCTGACACGTTGATCACAGGCGTGTCGTAACTGGGCAGCGCCGAAACAGGAATGGAGCGATAGCCCAACACGCCAGCGAGCAAAATGCCCAGGTTGAGCAACACCGTCATCACCGGACGGCGAATGAAAAGTTCTGAAAGATTCATGACTTTTTCTCGGCGCGTGGCTTGTCAGAACCCGGCTTGACTTCGCTCACCGGCGCATTCGGACGCACGTTTTGGCGCCCATCCACCACCACTTTGCTGCCTGGTTCCAGGCCACTGACAGCTGCCATATCGGCCTGCATGGCCAGCACCTTGACAGGCTGCACATTGGCCTTGCCCTCTCGCACCACAAACACCGCCGTACCTTTGGGGTTTTGCACCAAGGCTTGCGCCGGAATCACCACAGCACTGTCAAGATGCTGCGTCTGCAAACGGGCCCGCACGAACTGACCCGGCCACAGCTGGCCTTGTTCATTGCCGACCCGCGCCTTGACCTTGACGGTACCTGTGGCCGCATCGACCACGTTGTCCACAAAGGTCAATTTACCGGTGACGCTTTTTCCGGCCTGGGCGAGTGCGATATCGACCTCGGGGAGGTCTGCCTTTTTCAGCCGCGCCAACAGTGCAGGCAAGCTGTCTTGCGGCACGCTGAAGGCTACGTCCACCGACTCGGTCTGAACAATGGTGCCCAGCGAGGTGTCGTTGACTTTGACCACTGAACCCACAAACACGGGCACACCCCCGAGGCGACCACTGACTGCAGCACGCACTTGTCCATAGGAAAGGGGAACCTTGGCAGCCTCGACTGCAGCGCGGTCGGCATTGACCACGGCTTGCAGGCTTTCAACATTCGACTGCGCCGTCTCAGCCGCACCACGTGACATGAAATTCTGCGCCACCAACTCTTGTGCCCGTTGGTACTGACGCTGCGCATCGGCCAAGGCGGCCTGATCCTTGAGCAACTGGGCTTGCGCCTTGGCCAAGTTGGCCTGGTCGAGTTGCGTGTCCAAGGTGAACAGCAATTGGCCGGCTTTGACCATCTGCCCTTCTTTCACATGCACCTGGCGAATCACGCCGCTCATTTGCGGTCGGATATCGACCATCGACACCGGTGTCACGGTGCCCGCAGCCTCAAGCACCACATCAAAAGGCTTTTGCACAGCTTCTTGTGTGGTCACGGGTACGCCTTGACCTCCACCAGGCCCCGCTCCTTGCGCGCCAGCAGGCTTGCCTTCGGCTGCTGTTGCAGGTTTGGTGGTGTCTGCGTCTTTGTTACCGCACGCCACCAAAGCCAAAGAACCAGAGGCCACCACGGCGGCCACGCTCATCCAACGCCAGGATTTGTTCATATCGGGGTTTTTATAAAAATCAGGTCCCCATATTATGAAAAATAAAGGCCTGCTTTGCAGGCAGGCCTTTCAAACCAAGGTAAAGAATCCGTAAACGTCAAAAAATCAGCTTGACTCCGGTCTTGGACTGGATGAACTCGGGCGTTACGCCCTCGGCCAGCTCCACCACTTGCAAGCCCTTGGGCGTCACGTCCATCACCCCCAGGTCGGTAATGATGCGGTCCACCACACCCTTGCCCGTCAGCGGCAAGGTGCACTCGGGCAGGATCTTCATGTCCTCGGTGCCGTCTTTTTTCTTGGCCACGTGTTCCATCAGCACGATCACGCGCTTGACGCCAGCAACCAGGTCCATCGCGCCGCCCATGCCTTTGACCATCTTGCCGGGGATCATCCAGTTGGCCAGGTCGCCACTGGCGGTGACCTGCATCGCACCCAAAATGGACAGGTTGATCTTGCCGCCACGGATCATGGCAAAGCTTTCGTGGCTGCCGAAAATGGAGGAGCCCTTGAGCGTGGTCACAGTCTGTTTGCCTGCGTTGATCAGGTCAGCGTCCACTTCGTCTTCATACGGGAAGGGGCCGATGCCGAGCATGCCGTTTTCACTTTGCAGCCAGACCTCGATGTGGTCGGGCACATGGTTGGCCACCAGCGTCGGGATGCCGATGCCCAGGTTCACATAGAAACCATCTTGCAGTTCTTTTGCCGCACGCGCGGCCATTTGGTCTTGGGTCCAGGCCATGGTGTAACTCCTTAAACTTTACGGTCGCGGGTGGTGCGTTTTTCGATGCGCTTTTCGGGCGTGGGGTTGTGCACGATGCGGTGCACATAGATGCCAGGCAGGTGCACATCGTCGGGGGCGATTTCACCCGTAGCCACCACGCGCTCGACTTCCACCACACAGATCTTGCCAGCCATGGCGGCTGCAGGATTGAAGTTGCGGGCCGTCAAGTTAAAGCGCAGGTTACCCGAACGGTCAGCCACATCGGCCTTGATCAGCGCCACTTCGGGCACCAGGGCGCGTTCCATGACGTAGGTTTCGCCATCGAACTCGCGCAGTTCCTTGCCTTCGGCCACCAAAGTGCCCACACCGGTTTTGGTGAAGAAAGCCGGAATGCCGGCACCGCCAGCGCGCAGCTTTTCGGCCAGCGTGCCTTGAGGGGTGAATTCAAGTTCGAGTTCGCCGGCCAGATATTGACGCTCGAACTCCTTGTTTTCGCCCACATAAGACGAAATCATTTTCTTGATCTGGCGGGTTTCCAGCAGCTTGCCCAGGCCAAAGCCGTCAACGCCAGCGTTGTTGGAAATGACGGTCAGGTCCTTGACGCCGGTGTCACGCAACGCGTCGATCAGGGCTTCAGGAATGCCACACAGGCCAAAACCGCCCACAGCCATCAGCTGGCCGTCGGCCACGATGTCCTTGAGCGCCTCGGCGGCAGAGGGAAAAACTTTGTTCACGCAAATCTCCAGTCAAAGGGGATGGAATGACGCTACGATACTACGTATTCAAATACGTAGTTTTTCGTAATGGTGACCCCGCATGCCGCAAGACATCGACTACCGCCTCGCGTTTGACCTGGCCCCCATCGGCATGGTGCTTTCGCGCAACCGCACCATGGTGGACTGCAACCAGCGTGTGTGCGAAATGTTTGGTGTGAGCCGTGAGCAATTGGTAGGCCAGAGCTTTCAGCTCCTCTACCCCAGCGCCGACGAATACGAGCGCACCGGCCAGCGCATCGCGCCTATCCTGAACACCAACGGGGTCTATGCCGACGACCGGGTCATGAAACGGGTGGACGGTCGCCTCAAGGGCGAAACCTTCTGGTGCCACGTCACGGGCCGTGCCCTCAACCGCGATGCCCCGCACGAAGCGGGCATCTGGACGTTTGAAGATTTGTCTGCACGCAAACCCGTCAAGGCTGAGCTCACCGCCCGCGAACGCGAAGTCGCCGCTCATCTGATGGATGGCTTGACCAGCAAGGAAATTGGCCGAGCCCTGGGCATCAGCCACCGCACCGTAGAAATTTACCGCGTCAAGCTCATGCGCAAATACCAGGCCAGCGGCGCTGCCGACCTGATCCAGAAGCTGATGCGCGGATAAGACTCAAGCCCTTGGCGGCTCCACCACCTCTGCCGCGGTGCGAAAGCCCTCCACCGCTGCGGGTACGCCGCAGTAAATGGCCGCATGCAGAAAAATTTCCTGCAGCTCTTCAGGCGTCACACCGTTATTCAGGGCACCACGCACATGGCCTTTGAGCTCGTGCGATTTACCCAAGGCCGTGAGCATGGCCACCGTGATCATGCTGCGGGTCTTGAGGTCCAGACCCGGCCGCTGCCAGGTGTTGCCCCAGGCTTCGCGGGTGATGTGCTCCTGAATCGGGCGGGTGAATTCGGTCATGCCGTCAAAGGCACGGTCCACAAAGGCTTGGCCCATGACTTGGGTGCGCGTGGCCAGACCCGCTTGAAAGGCGGCATCCTGAGGTAATGAGGGACGGGTATCGGACATGACAGGCTCCTGAACAATCGGTGAGCATAATGAAAAGACTTTAAGCACGACTGACGAGACACACCATGAGCACACGCTACCCCCACCCTGACTTGAACACGCTGCCCGACGACATCCGCGCCAAAATTCTGGAAGTGCAGGAAAAAGCGGGGTTTGTGCCCAACGTATTCCTTGCGTTTGCGCGTCGCCCGGCCGAGTGGCGTGCGTTTTTTGCCTACCACGATGCCCTCATGGTGCCCGAGAGCGTGGGCCGCAGCAGCAATCTGACCAAAGGTGACCGCGAGATGATCGTCACGACCACCAGCGCGGCCAACAACTGCCTGTACTGCGTGGTGGCGCACGGGGCCATTTTGCGCATTTACGAAAAGAAACCCCTGGTGGCCGATCAGGTGGCCGTGAATTACCGCAAGGCCGACATCAGCCCACGCCAACGCGCCATGCTGGACTTTGCCATGAAGGTCTGTACCGACTCCGACAAGGTCGAAGACGCCGACTTTGCTGCCCTCCACGCCCATGGCTTTGACGACGAAGACATTTGGGACATTACCGCCATCACCGCGTTTTTTGGCCTGTCCAACCGCATGGCCAGCGTGACCGGCATGTTGCCCAACCCCGAGTTTTATTTGATGGGCCGCATCCCCAAAGCCAAGGACTGAAGTTCAGTCCTCCACTGTGACCATCTTTCGCACCCATTCGGGCAGCTCAATGGCTTTTTGCTGAGGGAAATCCACCCAGATGGTGGTCGCCCCGCCCTCGGCGCAAATCACGCCCGGCTGATCGGTGCGTTCGAGCGTGCACCAGGTCTCGAAGGTGGTCCGCGCCGGGTCGCTCACATACATTTTGGCCAGCACATCGCCAGGGTATTCAAGCTGGCGGTAAAAGTTGCAAAACGCGTTCACAATCACCGGCCCTTGCCCCTTGGGGTTGAGGCCGCAGTTGGCCTTTTCCAGCCAATCGACCCGCGCAATTTCCAGATAGCGAAAGTACAGCGTGTTGTTGACATGCCCCATGGCATCCATATCACCCCAACGCAGGGGGATCACCGTTTCATAGACCAGCTTTTTGCGTGCAGGGATTTCGTAGCGCATAGCAACCTCTTAGAGTGCAAAACCATCGTCCGCGGCTATGATCGCGCCGTTGACAAACCCAGACTGATCGCTGGCCAACATCATCAGCACCGCATCCAGGTCGTGCGGCTGCCCGACACGCTTGCGCGGCAGCATCTGGATCAGTTTCTGGCCACTCTCGGTCTGCCAGTGGGCATGGTTGATTTCGGTGTCGATGTAGCCCGGGCAAATCGCGTTGACGTTGATGCCGAACTTGCCCCACTCCACCGCAAAGGCTTTGGTCATGTGGATCACAGCTGCCTTGCTCATGCAATACACGCTGATTTGCGGCAGCACCTTGAGCCCCGCCATGGATGCAATGTTGATGATCCGCCCACCAGTAAAGCTGCCTGGCGCCGCACCTTTGGCCCGTGCCAGCATGCGCTTGCCCACCTCTTGCGCCACAAAAAACGCACCGCGCACATTGGTGTTCATGACGAAGTCGTAGTCTTGTTCGGTCACGTCCTGAATGCGGCAAGTGGCGCTCACGCCGGAGTTGTTGACCAATATATCGATCGTGCCGAATTCGGTTTCGGCATGCGCCACCGCAGCGGCAATGCTGTCCTTGTCGGTCACATCCATCTGAACCACATGGGCGCTGCCGCCTTCTGCTTCAATCTCGGTGCGCAGCTCCTTGAGCTTGTCCAAGCGCCGCCCGGCCAGCACTACGCCTGCACCGGCTTTGGACAACGTGCGCGCGAATTGCGCCCCCAAGCCACTCGACGCCCCTGTGACCAAGGCGACGCGCCCAGACAAGTCGATTTCATAACTCATGGAAAACCCTTTACTCGCCAAACATCAACATCTGCCATTTTGCGGCGAATGCACAAGATCGCCGCATAAAATGAGTCACAAGTCAGACACTCCAACCTTTGCACGTTTATGAGCCCAGAAGAAATCATCAGTACCTACGGTCCCCGTGAAGCCATGGAATACGACGTGGTCGTGGTCGGTGGTGGCCCGGCCGGTCTGTCCACGGCCATCCGCCTGAAGCAACTGGCCGCCGAAAAAGGCCAGGATGTCTCGGTCGTGGTGCTGGAAAAAGGCGGCGAGCCCGGCGCCCACATCCTGTCTGGCGCCATCATGGACCCGCGTGCCCTGACCGAACTCTTTCCAAACTGGAAAGAGCTGGGCGCCCCGCTCAACCAGCCAGTGACCGACGACGCCTGGAGCTTTTTGAGTGAAACCGGTGCGACGCGTACCCCTGGCATCTTCCTGCCCGAGTGCGCTCAGAACCACGGCAACTACATCATCAGCCTGTCAAACTTCACGCGCTGGCTGGGCCAGCAGGCCGAGAACCTGGGCGTGGAAATCTTCCCTGGCTTCACCGCCGCCGAAGTGCTTTACAACGAAGACGGTTCGGTCAAAGGCGTGGCCACA